>Ga0210247_100011_pt1 | contig 177927 bp, 150 predicted proteins | sample ChrtobMetP3_16mM_FD_155449 | JGI IMG/M metagenome (GOLD analysis project Ga0210247, IMG submission 155449) | Chrysochromulina tobin associated microbial communities from unialgal haptophyte culture, Seattle, Washington, United States - P3_16mM | ecosystem: Host-associated > Algae > Haptophytes... | reverse complement strand
GGCGGGTTTTGTGCTGGACGAGACGGGCGTGCTGGATTTCTTCGCGGGCATGAGGACCTCAGAAAAATGTCGAACTGGAACCGGCAGAACACACAAAAAACGCCTGAAGGCCGCGCAACGCGGTCCACCCCGGTGATTTTGTTGGGCACAACACCTGCCTTTCGCCGGAAAGGGCAGGCCTGCAAGCTGTTGGGGCGAACATTTGGTGTGCAGTCCTTGCGGGGGTTCCGTCAGGCCCGAGGGGGGCGCTGAGGTGGCCAGGAGAAGTGTCCATGTAGCCCTGTTCAGGGGCCGGGCCGGTGCCGGAGGTGCTGCTGTCGCGCTTGCGGTGCAAAGCCGTGGATTATACCGCGCTGCCCGTATTTGGCTAGGTTGCAGCGCTGGTTTTCAGCGCGGCGAGCTGGGCACTCACGCGCTTGTAGTCGTCCAGCGCGCCCGCGTCGCCTTGGGCCACGAGGTCGGCCAGCTGGCGCGCCTGGGCCTCCAGGCCGTCCCGGCGCAGGCGGTTCATCACATCGCCCAGCTCGGAGAGTTCGGATGCCGGGTCGTCGCTGGGCGGCACCTGCTCCACCTGCGTGCAGGCAAACAGCTCGTGCTCGTGCCCGCGCAAGGCCTCGCGCAGCGCGGCCCAGGGCTGCGGGCCGTGTTCGTGCAGTTGGGCTTCGAGCCAGGCAAACAGCGCGCCATGGGGCGCGGGCAGGTGGGCCAGCAGGCTGTGGTCGTCGGCCGAGAGGCCTTCCCAGGCTTGCGCGTTGGCCAGCAGCAGACCCACGGCGCGGTCGGCGCGGCTGCCCCCGGCGCGGCGCGTGCCCAGCATGCGCGGCGGTGGAGGTGGGCCTTTGCGCCATTTGCTGTAGCCCTTTTTCCCGTAGCTGCCGCTGTCGCTGCGGTAGTTGCCGGCGCTGGATTCGTAGGCGCTGGCCGACGATTCGTAGGAAGCGCCGCCGTCGTAGCCCGCATCGGGCGACGACTGGGCCGGCGCCGGTCCGGAAGAGCGGGGCGCGCGCGATCCACCGGCCTGTTGCCAGAGCTGCAGCAAATCCGAGCTACCGATGCCGATGCTGGTGGAGAGCTCTCCGATCAACTGGCGCTTCAACGCGCCGTCGGGCAGTGCGCTCCACAGCGGGCGGGCCTGGCTGGCCATGCGGGCGCGGCCTTCGGCGCTGGAGAGATCGCAGTCGGCGCTGGCCGCCTCGATCAGGAAGCGCGAGAGCGGAACCGCGTCTTTCACGCACTGGGCGAACGCGGCCTCGCCGTTGGCGCGGATGAAACTGTCGGGGTCGTGCTCTGCAGGCAGGAACAGGAACTTCACACTGCGCGTGTCGGTGGCCAGGGGCAGGGCGGCGTCGAGTGCCTTGCGGGCCGCGCGGCGGCCTGCGCCGTCGCCGTCGAAGCTGAACACCACGCTGTCGGTGAAGCGAAAGAGCTTCTGCACGTGGTCGGGCGTGCAGGCCGTGCCCAGCGTGGCCACGGCATTGGCAAAGCCGAGCTGGGCCAGGGCCACCACGTCCATGTAGCCCTCGGTCACCAGCGCGTAGCCCGCCACGCGGATGGCGGTGCGGCCTTCGAACAGACCGTAGAGCTCGCGGCCCTTGCTGAACACCGGCGTCTCGGGGGAGTTCAGGTACTTGGGCTCGCCCTTGTCGAGCACGCGTCCACCAAAGCCGATGCACTCGCCCTTGACGTTGCGGATCGGAAACATGATGCGGTCGCGAAACCGGTCGTAGCGTTTGGACTGCCCGTCCGCCCCTTTTTCGTCTTCGTGCTCGATCACCATGCCCGACTCGACCAGCAGGGGGTCCTGGTAGTCGGGGAACACGCTGGCCAGCGCGCGCCAGCCCTCGGGCGCGTAGCCCAGGCCGAAGGTCTTGGCGATCTGGCCTGACAGGCCGCGGCCCTTGAGGTAGTCCACTGCCCGCGGGGCTGCCTTCAGGTGTTTGGCGTAGGCCAGCGCGGCTTTTTCCAGCACGTCGGTCAGCGTGACCTGTTTCTGGCGCTGCTGGGCCGCGCGCTCGCGGTCTTGCGGCGAGGCGTCGTCTTCCGGGATCTGCATGCCGGTCTGCTGGGCGAGGTCTTTCACCGCCTCGATGAAGCTCATGCCGGCGTGCTCCATCAGGAAGCCGATGGCGTTGCCGTTGGCCCCGCAGCCGAAGCAGTGATAGAACTGCTTGGTCGGGCTGACGCTGAACGAGGGCGACTTCTCGCCGTGGAACGGGCACAGGCCCATGAGGTTGGCGCCGCCCTTTTTGAGCTGCACGTAGCGACCCACCACGTCGACCACGTCCACGCGGTTGAGCAGTTCCTGGATGAAGGTCTGAGGGATGGCCACGGGGGTATTCTCTCGCACGGGCCCAAAGACCCATTCCCACCAGGAGACAACCGCCATGACCAGCATCTTTGACCGGGACCTCCCGCGCACCGAGGCCAACTTTGCGCCTTTCTCACCGCTGTCGTTCATCGAGCGCACCGCCGAGGTCTACCCCGATCGGCTGGCGGTGGTGCATGGCGAGTTGCGCCAGACCTGGGGCGAGACCTACGCCCGCTGCCGGCGCCTGGCCAGCGCCCTGCAGCGCGCCGGCATCGGCAAGAACGACACCGTGGCCGTGATGCTGCCCAACACGCCTCCGATGGTGGAAGCGCACTTCGGCGTGCCCATGGCGGGCGCGGTGCTCAACGCGCTCAACACGCGGCTCGACCCGGAGGCCATTGCCTTCATGCTCGACCACGGCGAGGCCAAGGTGGTGATCGTGGACCCGGAGTTTGCTCCCACGCTGAAGAAGGCGCTGGCGCTGCGACAGGCGAGCACACCGTTGCTGGTGATCGACGTGGAAGACGCGCTGTTCACCGGCAACGCCGAGCGCATCGGCAGCAGCACCTACGAAGCCTTCCTGGCCGGTGGCGACCCGGCGTTCGCCTGGAGCCTGCCGGCCGACGAGTGGGACGCGATCGCGCTGAACTACACCAGCGGCACCACGGGCAACCCCAAGGGCGTGGTCTACCACCACCGGGGTGCGGCCATGAACGCGGTCTCCAACGTGATGGAGTGGGACATGCCCAAACACGCGGTGTACCTGTGGACGCTGCCCATGTTTCATTGCAACGGCTGGTGTTTTCCGTGGACGGTGGCCGCGCGTGCAGGGGTGAACGTGTGCCTGCGCCGTGTGGAAGCGCAGGCGATCTTCGACGCCATGCGCCAGCATGGTGTGACGCACTACTGCGGCGCTCCCATCGTGCACGGCATGCTGGTCAATTCGCCGGCTGCCATGAAAGTGGGCTTGCCCGCCGGCGTGAAGGCCATGGTGGCGGGCGCGGCACCGCCGGCGTCGATGATCGAAGGCATGGAGCAGATGGGCTTTGACCTCACGCACGTGTACGGCCTGACCGAGGTCTATGGCCCGGCAACCGTTTGTGCGAAACACGAAGCCTGGGACGCGCTGGAGATCGGTGAACGTGCACGCCTGAATGCCCGCCAGGGTGTGCGCTACCACCTGCAGCGTGATGTGCGCGTGCTCGATCCCGAGACGATGGTGCCGGTGCCGCAAGACGGCGAGACCATGGGCGAGATCATGTTCAAGGGCAACATCGCGATGAAGGGCTACCTCAAGAACCCGAAGGCCACCGCGGAGGCCTTTGCCGGCGGCTGGTTCCACAGCGGTGACCTCGCGGTGCAGTACGCCGACGGCTATTTCAAGATCAAGGACCGCAGCAAGGACATCATCATCTCGGGCGGTGAGAACATCTCGTCGATCGAGGTGGAAGACGTGCTGTACCGCCACCCCGCGGTGCTGGCCGCCGCGGTGGTGGCCAAGGCCGACGCCAGGTGGGGCGAAACGCCGTGCGCCTTCATCGAACTCAAGGCCGGGGCCGACACCACGGCCGAGGCCATCGTGGCGCACTGCAAACAGCACCTGGCCGGCTTCAAGGTGCCGCGCGCCGTGGTGTTCGGCGAACTGCCCAAGACCAGCACCGGCAAGATCCAGAAGTTCGAGTTGCGCAAGCGTGCCGGGTCGGCCGCCGCGATCGACGTTTAGTCGCCTGCCACGATGCCTTCGCGCCGCGGGTCGGCGCCACCCAGCCAGGCACCACGCCCGCGCACGAGGGCTTGCGCGCCGCTGGTGAGCTCACCCAACTGCACGGTGTGTCCTCGCTGTTGCAAGGCCTCCACCGTCGACACCGGGAAACGGCCTTGCTCCAGCACCAGCGGGCCACCCAGCGTGCCGAAATTGGGCAGGTCCACAGCGGCCTGCGGCGACAGCCCCCACTGCAGCACGCCGTGCAACACCTTCGCGGTGTAGTGGATGATGAAAGCGCCACCCGGGCTGCCCGTGCTCATGAGCAGCTCTCCCGTGGCCTTGTCGAACACCAGCGTGGGCGACATCGACGAACGCGGACGTTTCCCGGGCTCAACCCGGTTGGCCACCGGCCGGCCTTGCGCGTCGCGCGGCGCGAAGCTGAAGTCGGTGAGTTCGTTGTTGAGCAGGAAGCCGCCGGGACGGGATGGGTCGGTGCTGACCATGAGACGCGACCCAAAGGCCGATTCGATGGTGGTGGTCATGGCCAGCGCGTTGCCGAACCGGTCCACGATGCTGATGTGGCTGGTGCCGTGCTCGGGCTGGTCGGGCATGGGCGCCCAACTGCTGCGCGCACCACCGGGCTCGCCGGCCGCAGCGGTCGGCATGCGCGCGGCGCTGATCAGGCGTGCACGGTCGTCGAGGTAACGCGTGTCCAGCAGGCTGGTCCAGCGGCCGGCGGGGGGGGCGACGAAATCGGGATCGGCCACGTACTGCGCGCGGTCGGCAAACGCCAGCCGCGAGGCTTCGGTGTAGCTGTGCAGCCAGTCCGCCGAGGGCAGGCCGCTGTTCAACGGTGCAGCGGCTTGCGGCGTGCGCACGAGCAGGCCTAGGATCTGCCCGATGGCCATCGCACCGGAGCTGGGCGGCGGAAACCCACAGATGCGCAGCGCGCGCATCGCGGCGGTGTGATCGAAGCAGAGCGCCTCGCGCTCGCGCGGCTGGTATTGCTTCAAGTCGTCCAGGCTGAGCGTTCCGGGCAGGGAGGGGTGCTGACGCACCTTGTTCACGATGGCGCGCGCGACGGGGCCTTCGTGCAGCGCGACCGGCCCGAGGGCCGCGATGTTGCGAAGCACCTGAGCCAGCTCGGGGTTGCGCAGCACATGACCCACCGGGTGAGGTTGGCCGTCGGCCCGGTAGAAATAGCTCGCCGCCACCGGGTCGGTCTTGAGGGCCGCCTCGGCCGCGAGCAGCGTGTGCAGTCGCGGGCTGATCGAAAAGCCCTGTTCGGCCAGCTGGATGGCGGGCTCGAACAAACGGCCCCATGGCAGCTTGCCGTGCTGCCGGTGGGCCATCGCCAGCATCATCACCGCACCCGGCACGCCCACCGAACGCCCGCTGTTCACGGCGGCGGGGAAGGGCAGTGGCTCACCACGAACGTTCAGGAACAGTTTCTCGTCCACCGCAGCGGGAGCGGTTTCGCGGCCGTCGAACGCCTGCAGCTTGCGGCCGTCGTGGTGCAGCAGAAAAGCACCGCCGCCGATGCCGCTGGACTGCGGCTCCACCAGCGTGAGCACCATCTGCACCGCAATGGCCGCGTCGACCGCGCTGCCGCCGGCGCGCAGCATCTGCGCCCCCGCCTCGGTGGCCAGCGGGTTGGCGGCAGCCACCGCCTGGCGTTGATAGGTCCAGCCGGGTTTGGCCGTGAGGCCCGACGCTGCTTCGGGTTGCTGGAGCCGGGATGGTGCCGTGCAAGCGCCCAGCAGCGCCAAGCCCAGTGCGGCGAGCAGTGGCTTGCAAGCGTTCATGTGTCGACCTCTCGGGCTCAGCGTGGTGCCAGGCGGATGGCGCCGTCGAGGCGGATCACTTCGCCATTGAGCATGTCGTTTTCGATGATGTGTTTGGCCAGCTTGGCGTAGTCGACCGGAGTGCCCAAGCGGCTGGGGAAGGGCACGCTGGCGGCCAGTGCATCTTGCACCTCCTGCGGCATGCCGAACAGCATGGGCGTGCCGAAGATGCCGGGGGCAATCGTCATGTTGCGGATGCCGTTGCGCGACAGATCGCGCGCAATCGGCAGCGTCATGCCCACGATGCCGCCCTTGCTCGCCGCGTAGGCCGCCTGGCCGATCTGGCCGTCATAGGCCGCCACGCTGGCGGTGCTGATCATCACGCCGCGCTCGCCGGTGGCTTCGGGCTCGTTCTTGCACATCGCATCGGCCGCAAGGCGGATCATGTTGAAGCTGCCCACCAGGTTGACCATGATGGTCTTGGTGTAGACGCCCAGGTTGTGTGCGCCGTTCTTGCCCACGGTTTTCTCGGCCGGCGCAATGCCCGCGCAGTTCACCAGGCCCATGAGCTTGCCCATGGACAAGGCTTGGGCCACCACGGCCTGGCCGTCGGTCTCGCTGCTCACGTCGCACTTCACGAAAACACCACCGATCTCCTTGGCCACCGCTTCGCCTTTTTCAGCCTGCATGTCGGCAATGACGACCTTGCCGCCGTTGGCCGCGAGCATGCGTGCCGTGCCTTCGCCCAGCCCCGACGCGCCGCCGGTGACGATGAAAACCTTGCCTTGAATGTCCATGGTGTGCTCCTGTGTCGTTGAAATGGTCTTTGACGTTGACGTAAACGTCAATCAGCGCTGGATTATGCGGCAGGTGTCGGTCACGAGCTTGTCACCGACCGCACCTAGTCTGAAGGCTTTTGCCCTCACGGAGTCCCCCATGTTCGACAGTCAGGACGAGTTGCTGCGCCGCATCCACACCGATTTGATGGACGGTTACGACGAAGAGCTGGAGATGGAAATCGAAGACCGCGTCGACGAATCGCAAGACGCCGAGGTCCTGAAGCGACACAAAGCCGAACGGCAGCAGTACTTTCGCGAGCTGTTCCGCCTGCAGGCCGAGCTGGTGAAGCTGCAGGACTGGGTGGTCGCCACCGGGCACAAGGTGGTGATCATCTTTGAAGGCCGTGACGCGGCGGGCAAGGGTGGCGTGATCAAGCGCATCACCCAGCGCCTGAACCCGCGCGTGTGCCGTGTGGCCGCGCTGCCCGCGCCCAACGACCGCGAGCGCACGCAGTGGTACTTCCAGCGCTACGCGGCGCACCTGCCGGCGGCGGGTGAGATGGTGTTGTTCGACCGCAGCTGGTACAACCGCGCCGGCGTGGAACGGGTCATGGGTTTCTGCAGCGAAGAGCAGTACGAGGAGTTTTTCCGCTCCGTGCCCGAGTTCGAAAAGATGCTGGTGCGCTCGGGCATCCAGGTCATCAAGTACTGGTTTTCCATCTCCGACGAAGAGCAGCACCTGCGTTTTCTGGGCCGCATCCACGACCCACTCAAGCAGTGGAAGCTCAGCCCCATGGACCTGGAAAGCCGCCGCCGCTGGGAGCTCTACACCCAGGCCAAAGAGGTGATGCTGGAACGCACCCACATCCCCGAATCACCCTGGTGGGTGGTGCAGGCCGACGACAAGAAAAAGGCGCGGTTGAACTGCATTCACCACCTGCTGCACCAGATGCCCTATGGCGAGGTCGAGCGACCCACCATCACGCTGCCGGAACGCGTGCGGCACGAGGGCTACCGTCGCCACCAGGTGCCGGGCGAGATTTACGTGCCCCAGGTGTATTGAGAAGCACCCCCGCCGCGCTGCGCGCGACCCCCTCAAGGGGGCGATGCCTGTGGCCTGGCAGAGCCAGTTCCACGGCATCCTCGATCACAGACACTTCGCGCCGGCGGGGATGTACGCCCAGGGCATCGCGGAACCGGCTTTGCCGGGCCGCAGATGCCGCCCCCTTGAGGGGGTGACGCGCCGCAGGCGCGGCGCGGGGGTGCCGATTATTTGTAGCCCACGCGGTCGAGCATCTGCTGCACTTTGGTCATGTTCTTCGCCACCGAGGCCAGCGGCACGGTTTCGGCCTTGAAGTTGTCACCGCCCATGGCCTTGATGGCTGGATTCGCGACCTTCAAACCTTTGACCGCCGGGAACTCGTTGTTGCCGTTGGCAAAGTAGTCCTGTGCAAACGGGCTGGCCAGGAACTCCATGAACTGGATGGCGTTGTCGCGGTTCTTGGCGTGCTTGGCAACGGCGGCGCCCGCAATGTTCACGTGTGTTCCGGTCGTGGCCTGGTTGGGGAACACCACGCGCACCTTCTCCATCACGGCGCGGTCTTCCGGCTTGTCGGATTTGATCAGGCGGGCCACGTAGTAGGTGTTGGTCAGCGCCACGCCACATTCGCCAGAAGCCACGGCCTTGATCTGGTCGGTGTCGCCGCCCTTGGGTGCGCGCGCCATGTTGTCCACCACGCCCCTGAGCCAGGCTTCACCCTTCTGGTCACCCAGGCGTTCGACCACGGTGGAGAAGAGCGAGAGGTTGTAGGGGTGCGAGCCGGAGCGGGTGCAGACCATGCCTTTGAGCTTGGGGTCGGCGAGTTGTTCGTAGGTCGCCACGTCGGCGGCTTTCACACGCATCGGGTCGTACACGATCACGCGTGCACGGGTGGAGAAGCCCGTCCAGGTCACGCCGCCTTCGCCGGGCGCGGCGCGCAAATTTGCCGGAATGGCAGCGTCCAGCTTGGCCGACTGGATGGGTTGGAACAGGCCCTGGCTGTCGGCTGAAGCCATGCGCGCAGCGTCCACCAGAAGGATCACGTCGGCGGGCGAGGCGGCACCTTCAGCGCGCAGCCGCGCCACAATGCCGGCGTCGTCCGCGTCCACGCGGTTGATCTTTATGCCCGTGGTTTTGGTGAAGGTGTCGTACATCACCTCGTCGGTCTGGTAGTGGCGTGCCGAGTACAGGTTGAGCACCTTGTCCTGCGCGAGGGCCTGGCCTTGCAGGCCGAGCGTCGTGGCCACGGCGGCCAGGGCAATCGAGAGTTGGCGGAACGAAGTCATGGAGATCCTCGGGAGTTGAAATGAAGGAAACAAGCGGTGCGGTCCGGGGGCCTTCCCCTGTTACCTGCCCGATAATGAGACGATGCTAACACTAACGCGAATTGTTCTCAATAAGTATTGCAACCTCTGGGGCTTTGCGCTGAGCCTGGGCTTTCTCGGCGCGTGTTCTTCGGTGCAAGGGCCGGTGGCGCTGCCGCCAGTGAGCCCGCCGCAGGTTCAGCCGCCCGTGGTGGCACCCGCCATGCGAGCGCCCCGGCTGGGCCTGGCCCTGGGTGGCGGTGCGGCGCGCGGCTTTGCCCATGTGGGTGTGATCCAGGTGCTGGAAGAAAACGGCATCCGCCCGGACTTTCTGACCGGTACCTCGGCCGGCAGCCTGGTGGCCGCGCTCTACGCCAGCGGGAAAACGCCCACGGAACTGGAGCGGGTGGCCATGAGCATGGACGAAGTGACGCTGACCGATTGGGCCCTGCCCATCCTGGGCCGTGGCCTGCTGCGCGGCGATGCGCTGGCGCGCTACGTGAGCCAGGCGGTGGACGGCCGCACGATCGAAAGCATGTCGCTTCCGTTGGGCGTGCTGGCCACCGATCTGGGCACAGGGCAGGGGGTCTTGTTCCGCCGGGGTGATGTGGCGCAGGCGGTGCGCGCGTCGAGCGCGGTGCCCGGGCTGTTCGCCCCGGTCGGGATTGCCGGGCGCGAGTATGTGGACGGCGGCCTGGTGGCGCCCGTGCCCGTGCAGCAGGCGCGCGACATGGGCGCCGAGGTGGTGCTGGCGGTGGACATCTCCAGTGCACCGGAGGGCAATCTGGCCGTGGGCAACATCCGCGTGCTGCTGCAGACCTTTGCCATCATGGGCCAGAGCATCAACCGCCACGAGCTGGCGACGGCCGATGTGGTGGTGCGCCCGGCGCTCGCCGGTGTGGGCAGCGCCGACTTTGGCTCGCGCAAACGCTCCATCGAGGCGGGCCGCGCAGCGATGCTGGCGGCTTTGCCGCAGCTCAAGAACCAGCTGGCCCGTCTGAAGCCGGCGAACGGCGCGCGCCCATAAAAAAAGCCCCAGCCTTGCGGCGGGGGCTTAAGGGGTCCGATGAAATCGAATTTCGAAAAGGACCCGAGGAGACAACCAGAAGAACGGGTTTGATCTGAAACCTGTTCCCGTGAGAGTCAGGCAGATCGTGCAGTGATGCTAGTTTGCGGCAGGGCTTCAAAACCCGAGCCGCCGATCAACGGCACGATCAACCGCTTGTTCAGCGCTTTTTGGCAACCGACTTCGAAGCGTTCACGGCGGAGGCCGTCACGGTGTTGAAGTTGGCTTCGGCCATTTCGGTGGCTTGCTTGACAGCCTTTTGCACCGATTCCATGGCGTTGTTGGCGGCGGACACGGCGCTCTTCATCACGGCCACGGCGGTTTCGGAACCGGCGGGTGCGTTCTTGGAAGCGTTGTCGACAACAGCCATGAATTTCTTCTGGGTGTCGCTGGCTTGCGCTTCAGCGGCTTTGCCGAATTCGGCGGTCGTGCCTTGGGCGATGTCGTACAGGTGGCGGCTGTAGGCCACGGTCTTTTCGGCCAGGGGCTGCATCAGGCTGGCTTGCAGCGTCAGCAGTTCCTGGGCGTCTTTGACGCTCAGCAGGGCCTGGGTGCTGTTGGCGGACTCGGACAGGGCGGCCTTGGTGGCTTGCACGTTGAGTTCAACCAGCTTTTCCACGCCTTCGAAGGCTTTCTGGGTCAGACCAAAGATGGTCTCGATGTTGGCTTTCTGGGCGGCAATCATTTGTTCGGCGGTCAGCATATTCGTACTCCTAAACTTGGGTAAAACAGGGTTTAGTTGAAGGCTGCTGGGAACACGGCGCTGTCTGGACGCTTTTGCTTTTTGTTCACATTGCTGCACTGCAACATAACCGCGATTATAGGGATAACCCTCGGCGGCGCAAGCGGTTTTTGCTGCGCTGCACCATTCTAGGCAGTGCGGCCTAAAAGTCGCACTCCGCCCATCGAATACCCCAGGCGGACACAATCCCGTGTCCCTCCTTCCTTGTGCGCACCGCCTTGCAAGCCTTCTACGCCGATCACTTTGTGTTGCCACTGCCCGCCGGGCACCGTTTCCCCATGGCCAAGTACGCCCGGCTGCGCGAACGCCTGGCCCGCGAGCTGCCACACGTGGAGCTGCGCGAGGCCCAGCCGGCGAGCGACGGCGAACTGGCGCTGGTACACACCCCCGCCTACATAGAGGCCGTTCGCAGCGGCACTTTGGCACCGGCCGCCCAGCGCGAGATCGGCTTTCCGTGGAGCCCGGCCATGGCCGAGCGCGCGCGCCGATCGGTGGGTGCCACGGTGCAGGCCTGCCGCCGAGCCTTGGGCGGTGCTGGCCTGGCGGCCAATCTGGCCGGTGGCACGCACCACGCGTACGCCGACAAGGGCAGTGGCTTCTGCGTCTTCAACGATGCCGCCGTGGCCGCCCGGCTGATGCAGGCCGAACATGCGCGCGCGAACCGGGCACGCGGCATGCTGCGCGTGGCCATCGTTGATCTCGATGTGCACCAGGGCAATGGCACGGCAAAGATCTTTGCCCACGACGATTCGGTGTTCACGCTCTCGTTGCACGGAGCGAAGAACTTTCCGTTTCGCAAGGAGTCCAGCGACCTGGACGTGGAGCTGCCCGATGGCTGCGGTGATGCCGAGTACCTGGAGTCGCTGGAACGCGCACTGGAAGAGATGGAGCGTCGCTTCGAGCCCGGGCTGGTGATCTACCTGGCCGGCGCCGACCCGCACGAAGGCGATCGCCTGGGCCGTCTCAAGCTCTCATTCGACGGCATGGAGGCGCGCGACCGCCGCGTGATGGACTGGGCCTGGGTGCGGCGGCTGCCGCTGGCCTTCGTGATGGCGGGCGGCTATGGCACCGACATGGAAGCCACGGTGCAGGTGCAGATGAACACCTACCGCACGGCCCTCGAGTACCAGGGGCGTTGGCATCCCATGTCCACCCCGACTTTGACGGCCGCGACAGTGGGCGACGCGACCCGCTGGCACAATGCCGCGCCATGAGCAACCCAGCACCGGCCACGCGCCCGCAACCCTTGCCGCGCAGCGCCTACCGTGTGCTGCGTTCCATCACCACCCGCTGGGCCGACAACGATGTCTATGGTCACGTGAACAACGTGGTGTACTACAGTTGGTTCGACACGGCTGTGAATGCCCACCTGATCGAGCAGGGTGCACTCGACATTCACCGCGGACCGGTGATCGGCCTCGTGATCGAGACCCAATGCAACTACTTCGCACCCCTGGCCTTTCCGCAAACCGTGTGGGCGGGGCTTCGCGTGGCGCACCTGGGCACGTCCAGCGTGCGCTACGAAGTGGGTCTTTTCGCCGACGGCGGTGACCTGGCCGCGGCCTGCGGCCACTTTGTCCATGTGTACGTCGATCGCCACACGCGCCGGCCCGTGCCCTTGCCCGAGCCCTTGAAGAAAACCCTGGAGACCCTGCTATGAGCCACAACCCCACCGCGCCCGTGATCGACGCCGTCAGCGTCGACGCCGCGATCACCAGCCGCATGTCGGCGCGCGCCTTCCTGCCAAAACCGGTGCCGCGCGCCACGCTGGAGCACCTGCTGCAGGTGGCCAGCCGCGCGCCCTCGGGCACCAACACGCAGCCCTGGAAGGTGTATGTGCTGCAGGGTCAGAGCCGCAACACGCTGGTGGACAAGGTCTGTGCCGCGCACGACGCCTTGCGCGCCGACCCGGCGCTGGCCGCCGAGTACCGCGAGGAATACGACTACTACCCCGAAAAATGGGTCAGCCCCTACATCGACCGCCGGCGCGAGAACGGCTGGAGCCTGTACGGCCTGCTCGGCATCACCAAGGGCGACAAGGACAAGATGCACGCGCAGCACCAGCGCAACTTCCGCTTTTTCGACGCACCGGTGGGCCTGATGTTCACGCTGGACCGCGTGATGGGCCGCGGCTCGCTGGTGGACTACGGGATGTTCCTGCAGAACATCATGGTCGCCGCGCGCGGTCATGGACTGCACACCTGCCCGCAGGCTGCGTGGAACGGCTTCGCCAGGATCATCCTGCCGCACGTGGGTGCTGGCGAGAGCGAAATGCTGGTCTGCGGCATGGCCCTGGGCTACGCCGATCCGGCCGACAAGGTCAATGGTTTTCACACACCGCGCGAGCCCGTCGAGTCGTTCACGACCTGGCTGGAATAATCGCGCCTCTTTTCCTTTTTCATTTCAATCACAGGAGACACCATGATCACCACCCCCAGCGGCCTGCAATACGAAGACACCGTGGTCGGCAACGGCGAGGTCGCCCAGGCCGGGCGCCCGGTGCAGGTGCACTACACCGGCTGGCTGTTCAACGACGGCGTGCAGGGTTCCAAGTTCGACTCGAGCAAGGACCGCGGTCAACCGTTCGAATTTCCGCTGGGTGCCGGCCACGTCATCAAAGGCTGGGACGAAGGCGTGCAGGGCATGGCCGTGGGTGGCACGCGCCGCCTGGTGATTCCGGCCGCGCTGGGCTACGGTGCGCGCGGCGCGGGTGGCGTGATTCCGCCCAACGCCACGCTGCTGTTCGAAGTCGACCTGCTCGCGGTGTGATCGCCATGGCCAACAACACGGGCCGACCGGCCGTCTTCGTTTCCCGCAAGGTGTTTCCGGAAGTCATTGCGCGATTGAGCGAGCACTTCGATGTCGAGATGAACGACACCGACAGCGTGCTTTCCCCCGATCAACTGGCCCAGCGACTGCAGGGCAAGGTGGGCGTGCTCACCACCGGCAGCGAGCGCGTGGATGCGGCCTTGCTGGCGGCCAACCCGCAGCTGCGCATCGTGGCCAACATCGCGGTGGGCTTCAACAATTTCGACATGGCGGCGATCAACGCCGCCGGTGTGCTGGCGACCAACACGCCCGACGTGTTGACCGAAACCACCGCCGACTTCGGCTTTGCCCTGCTCATGGCCACAGCCCGTCGCGTCACCGAGAGCGAACATTTCCTGCGCGCGGGCCAGTGGAACAAGTGGAGCCTGGACATGTTTGCCGGCGCCGAGGTGCACGGCAGCACGCTGGGCATCCTGGGCATGGGCCGCATCGGCCAGGCGATTGCCCGCCGCGGCGCGCACGGCTTCGGCATGAAAGTGATCTACCACAACCGTTCAAAGCTGGCCCCCGAGCTGGAAGCCGAATGCAAGGCGAGCTACGTGGACAAGGCCACCCTGCTCAAGACCGCCGACCACGTGATGCTGGTGCTGCCTTACAGCCCGGAAGCCCACCACACCATCGGCGCTGCCGAGATCGCTCAGATGAAGCCCACGGCCACACTGGTCAACATCGCGCGCGGTGGCATCGTGGACGACGCCGCGCTGGCGCTGGCCTTGCGCAACCGTGTGATCGCAGCCGCCGGTCTGGACGTGTTCGAGGGTGAGCCCAAGGTGCATCCCGACCTGCTGACCGTGCCCAACGTGGTGCTGACTCCGCACATCGCCAGCGCCACCATGGGCACGCGCATGGCGATGGCCATGCTCGCGGCCGACAACGTGATTGCGTTCCTGACCACCGGCCACGCGGTGACGCCGCTCAACGCCGCAGCCGTCGCCAAGGCCTGACGCGCCGATGACCAGCGACACGCTGCTCTGGGGCCTGCTGGTCCTGCTGGTGCTCAACATCGCGCTGGTCGCGTGGCTGTTGCTGCGCCAGGCGCCGGTGGACACCGACGCACTGGCGCACCGGCAGCTGTTGCTGGCCCAACTGCAGCAACAGGGGCAGCGTGTGGAGCGGATCGAGGGGGAGTTGCGCCGCGAAATCAGCGAGACCTCACGCGGTGGCCGGCAGGAGATCCAGCAGACGCTGGCCACCTTCCAGGAAACGCTGATGGGCCAGTCGGCCGAGACCACACGCACGCAAAACGCCCAGCTCGACGGCTTTGCGCAGCAGCTCGTGCTGTTGCGCGGCACGCTGGGCGACACGCTCACGCGCACGCTGCAGGACATGGGCGAAGGCAACGCCAGGCGCTTGTCGGAGATCCGCACCACGCTGGACGCCCAGTTGCAGCAGCTGCAACAAAGCAACGCGGCCAAGCTCGACGAGATGCGCGCCACAGTGGACGAAAAACTGCAGACCACGCTGCAGGCGCGCCTGGGCGAGAGTTTCAAGCAGGTGGCCGACCGGCTGGAGCAGGTGCACAAGGGTCTGGGTGAAATGCAGACGCTGGCGCAGGGCGTTGGCGATCTGAAGCACCTGCTGTCCAACGTGAAGACGCGCGGCATGTTCGGCGAAGCGCAGCTCGCGGCCCTGCTCGAACAGGTGTTTGCGCCCGACCAGTACGCCACGCAGGTCATGACCAAGCCAGGCAGCCGTTTCACGGTGGACTTCGCCATCAAGATGCCCGGCCGCAGCGACGATGGGGCACCGTGCTGGCTTCCCATCGACGCGAAGTTTCCGAACGAAGACTACGAACGCCTGCTCGACGCACAACAGCGCGCCGATGCCGAAGGCGCCGAGATGGCCGCGCGCGGGCTGGAGCAGCGCATCAAGCTGGAGGCCAAGTCCATGGCCGACAAGTACCTGGAGCCGCCGCACACCACCGACTTCGCCATCCTGTTCCTGCCCACCGAAGGCCTGTACGCCGAGGTGCTGCGCCGGCCGGGCCTCATGGAGGTCCTGCAGCGCGAGTACCGCGTCACGCTGGCCGGGCCGACCACGCTCATGGCCATGCTCAATTCGCTGCAGATGGGCTTTCGCACGCTGGCGCTGGAGAAACGCTCCAGCGAGGTCTGGCAGGTGCTGGGTGCGGTCAAGACCGAGTTCGGCAAGTTCGGCGATGTGCTGGCCCGCGTGAAGAGCCAGACGCAGACGGTGCTCAACACCATCGACAGCGCCGAGACGCGCAGCCGCGCCATGGGCCGCGCGCTCAAGGCGGTGGAGGCGCTGCCGCAGGAGCAAGCCAGCGCCTTGCTTCCGCTGGACCCCAACGACACCGGGGACGCTTGAACCCGACCCTGCGGTCCGACCTGGCGCGGCTGATCGCTGCGCAGATCTGTCTGCACGCCTGCATGACCGGCTTTCGCATGGCAGCGCCACTCATGGCCCTGCGCGAGGGCTACAGCCCGGCCGCCGTGGGCATGCTGCTGGCGCTGTTCGCGCTGGCGCCGGTGTTCATGGCCTTGCCCGCCGGGCGCTATGCCGATCGGCGTGGTCTGAAGAAGCCGGTGGCGATGGCGGTGGGCGTGGCGTCTGCGGGTGCCGCCGTGTCGGTGGCCTTTCCGGTGTTCGGTGTGTTGTGCCTCACCGCGCTCGCCTGCGGCGCCGCCACGGGGCTGGCCATGATCGCGCTGCAGCGCCATGTGGGTCGGCTCGCCAACGGCCCGACCGAGCTCAAGCAGGTGTTCAGCTGGATGGCGATCGGGCCTTCGATCTCCAATTTCCTCGGACCGTTTGCCGCCGGCGTGATGATCGACAGCTTCGGCTTTCGCGCGGCTTTCCTGTTGCTCGCACTGCTGCCCTCCCTGGCCTGGGTCTGGATACGTCACACGGTGGAACACGAGCCGGTGGCGCCCGGGTTGCGGCAGTCCAGCGGCTCCTCTTGGAACCTGCTGAAAGACAAGGGCTTTCGCAAGCTGATGCTGATCAACTGGATGCTGTCGTCGTGCTGGGACGTGCACACCTTTCTGGTGCCGGTGCTGGGACACGAGCGCGGCTTGAGCGCCACGGTGATCGGCTCCATCCTGGGTGCGTTCGCGCTGGCGGCCACCGCCATCCGCCTGCTCATGCCCTGGCTGGCCGCGCATTTGCGCGAGTCGGTGGTGATCGGCTCGGCCATGTGCGCCACGGCGCTGCTGTTCGCCGTGTACCCGCTGGTCCAGGCCGCGTGGGCCATGGCGTCGCTGTCCATCCTCCTGGGCCTGGCGCTGGGGTCGGTGCAACCCATGATCATGAGCACGCTGCACCAGATGACACCGCACCACCGCCACGGCGAAGCGCTGGGCCTACGCGCGATGGCCATCAACGGATCGAGCGTGGTGATGCCCTTGCTGTTCGGCTCCGCCGGTGTGCTGGTGGGTGTGGGGGCGGTGTTCTGGATCGTGGGTGCGGTGGTGGGGGCGGGTTCTCCGTTGGCCTGGACTTTGCGTTCGTTCAGTCCACCCGCGCCGCAGCGCGTCGATCCCTGAGCCTGCGCCGCGTCGGCGTGGGGACATGCGGCGACCGCGTCAGGGTCCTGCAAAAACCGCCTTTTAGAATCGACGGTTAACCTGAAAGACGTGCCGTGCTGTTGATCATTGTCCTGCTGCCACTCCTGTTGGGTACCCTGGCCACCTTGTGGCTCGGCTCCAAGTCCCGTTTGCTCACGGCCCTCGCGGCTGGTCTGGTCACACTGGCCAGTCTGCTGCTCCTCGTCTCGCACGCCCCGACCGTCATGGCCGGCGGTGTTGTCATGAACAGCTGGCAGTGGGTGCCCGAGATCGGATTGAACCTGGTGTTCAAGCTGGACGGCCTGTCGATGATGTTCGCCGGGCTGATCCTCTTCATCGGCCTGCTCATCGTCATCTACGCGCACTTCTACCTGAGCCCCAAGGACTCGGTGGCCAAGTTCTACAGCGAGATGATGCTGTTCATGGCCGCCATGCTCGGCGTGGTGCTGTCCGACAACCTGCTGCTGCTGGTGGTGTTCTGGGAGCTCACCAGCCTGTCGTCTTTCTTGCTGGTGGGTTTCTGGAGCCACCGCGCCGATGCCCGGGCCGGAGCGCGACAGGCGCTGGCCGTCACCGGTGGTGGAGGCCTGGCCATGCTGGGTGGCTTCGTGCTGCTGGGACAGATCGCCGGCACCTACGAGATCAGTGCCATGCTGGGGCAGGTGGCACAAATCCAGGCGCATCCGATGTTCGTGCTCGCGTTGCTGCTGATCCTGCTGGGCTGCTTCACCAAGAGCGCGCAGTTCCCGTTCCACTTCTGGTTGCCCGACGCCATGGCCGCGCCCACGCCGGTCTCGGCCTACCTGCACTCGGCCACCATGGTCAAGGCCGGGGTGTTTCTGCTCATGCGGCTCTACCCCATCCTCGCGGGGTCGGGCTGGTTCGAGGTGATCGTCACCACCACCGGTCTGGTGACGATGATCTTCGCGGCCTTCATCGCCATCTTCAAACATGATCTCAAGGGCCTGCTGGCGTACTCCACCGTCAGCCACCTCGGCCTGATCACGTTTCTGGTCGGTCTGGGCTCGCCGCTGGCGGCTGTTGCAGCCGTGTTCCACGTGCTCAACCACGCGACCTTCAAGGCCTCGCTTTTCATGATCGCGGGCATCGTCGACCACGAAACCCATTCGCGCGACATGCGCCAGCTCGGCGGCCTCTACAAGCTCATGCCCTGGGTGGCCACGCTGTCCATGGTGGCGGCCGCGTCCATGGCGGGTGTGCCGCTGACCAACGGCTTCCTGTCGAAGGAAATGTTCCTCACCGAGGCGGTGGTGGGCAGGGCCGGTGTGTGGGCCTGGCTGGTGCCGGTGGCGGTCACGCTGGGCAGCGTCTTCAGCGTGGCGTATTCGGTGCGCTTCATCCACGACACGTATTTCAATGGTCCGATCGGTGACGTGCCCAACCAGCATCCGCACGAACCGCCGCTGGGCATGAAGCTGCCCTCCCTGCTGCTGGTGACGATGTGCATCGTGGTCGGCCTCTTGCCTGCGCTCACCTTCGGCCCGCTGGTCGACGTGGCAGCCACCGCTTTGACGGGGCAGCCGTTGCCCGCCTACAAGCTCTCGATCTGGCACGGCTTCAACCTGCCGCTGCTCATGAGCGTGATCGCACTGGGTGCGGGCGCGGGCCTTTATTTCTGGCTGGCGCGCGGCAAGTGGCTGCACCGCATCAGCTCCGAAGACTGGTTCGGTCCGGCCACCGGGCGCCAGATGTTCGACGGCTTGATCGACGGCCTGTTCGCGTTGTCGGGACGTATCTCGGTCCGGCTGGAAAACGGTTCGCTGCAGCGTTATGTGGCCTGGCTGCTGGGGGCCGCGCTCGTGCTGGCCGCCATCCCCCTGGCCGGCAGCAACATCGGCACGGGCGAGCGCGAGCTGATGTCGGCGCCGCCGCTGGCCATCGCGGTCTGGTTGCTGCTGCTGGCCACCTGCGTGGCGATTGCGCTCACGCACCGTGAGCGCTTCCAGACCGTGGTGCTGGTGGGGGTGGTGGGGCTGGTCACGGCGCTCACCTTTGTGAGCCTGTCCGCGCCCGATCTTGCCTTGACCCAGCTCTCGGTCGAAGTGGTCTCCACCGTGCTGCTGCTCATGGGCCTGGCCTTGCTGCCGCAGCGTTCACCGAAAGAGACGAAGTCGGTCCACCGTCTGGGCCATGTGGCGCTGGCGCTGATCGCCGGTGCGGCCATGGCCGGTCTGTCCTGGCTGGTGCTCACGCGCGACTTCGAGTCCATCTCCTGGTACTTCCTCGAAAAATCGATCCCGGTCGGTGGCGGCACCAACGTCGTCAACGTGATCCTGGTGGACTTCCGAGGCTACGACACCTTTGGCGAGATCACGGTGCTGGGCATCGCCGCCCTGGGTGTGCTCGCGCTCATGGAAGGCATGCGCACGCGCCGCCCCACGGTGGACCCGGAAGGCCGCAACTGGACCTTTGCGGCGCAGCCACTGCTGCTGCGCGTGGCGGCGTCGGTGGTGCTGCCGCTGGCACTCGTCTTCACCCTCTACATCTTCATGCGCGGCCACAACCTGCCCGGTGGCGGATTCATTGCCGGCCTGATCACCGCGGTGGCGCTGGTGCTGCAGTTCATGGCGCTGGGGCAGACCCGGGCCGAGGCACTGCTGCAGGCCGGTGGTGGCCGCCGCTTCGTGGTCTGGATTGGTTCGGGCCTGGGCATCGCCGGGCTCACCGGTGTGGGGGCCTTCCTGTTCGGCCGGCCCTTCCTCACCAGCGCGCACGGTCACCCCCATGTGCCCTTGCTGGGTGAGCTGCCCTTTGCATCGGCCGCGTTGTTCGACCTGGGTGTCTACCTCACGGTCGTGGGTGCCACGCTGCTGACCATCTCGGTGCTGGGTACCGTGTCGCGCGAAGTGTCCGCGCCTGTTCAACCTTCCGGGAGTGCCGCATGAGCATGGAATTTCTCTTGGCCAGCGGCATCGGTTTTGTGACCGCCTGCGCGGCCTACCTGATGCTGCGCGGGCGCACCTTTTCGGTGGTGCTGGGTTTGTCGCTGTTCGGTTACGCGGTCAACGTGTTCCTGTTTGCGATGGGCCGGCTGTGGACCAACGCCCAGCCCATTCTGGTGGGCGAAGGACCGGTGGCCGACCCGCTGCCGCAGGCGCTGGTGCTCACCGCGATCGTGATCGGTTTTGCCACCACCGGCTTCGTGATCGAACTCGCCCTGCGCAGCCGCCACGAGAGCGGCACCGACCATGTGGATGGCCGTGAGCCCGGAGGGCGCGGCTGATGTGGGATGTGATCACTGCTTTCTGGCTGCAGCACGCGCCCGTGCTGTCGGTGCTGTTGCCCTCGTTCACCGCGGTGCTGTTGCTGCTGATCGGCGACCCCTCGGGCGTGTCGGCGCAAGGGGGCGGCCACGATGACGCGCGCCTGCGCTGGCGGCGGCGACTGTCCATGGCTTCGATGCTGCTGGGCGCGTTCATGGCCGCCGGCCTGGTGTGGCACGCCTCTCGAGGTGAACTGCTGGTCTACCAGCTCGGCGAGTGGCCTGCGCCGTTCGGCATCGTGCTGGTGGTGGACCGCCTGTCGGCGCTGATGGTGCTGCTCACCTATGCCGTCGCCGTGCCCGCCATGTGGTACGCCACCGGCGGCTGGGATGCCCGTGGCCGGCATTTCCACGCGCTGTTCCAGTTCCAGCTCATGGGCCTGTGCGGCGCCTTCCTCACGGGCGACCTGTTCAACCTCTTCGTGTTCTTCGAGGTGCTGCTCATCGCATCCTATGTGCTGCTGGTGCATGGGCAGGGCAAGGAACGGTTCCGCATGGGCGTGCACTACGTGGTGCTCAACCTCTCGGCCTCGGGCCTGTTCCTGATCGGCCTGGGCATGGTGTACGCCGTGACCGGCACGCTCAACATGGCCGACGTGGGGTTGCGCGTGGCGCAACTCACCGGCGATGCGGCGTTGATCGCGCGCGCTGCGGCGCTGATCCTGCTGGTGGTCTTCGGCCTGAAGGCGGCCATCGTGCCGCTGTACTTCTGGCTGCCCGCCACCTACGCCGCGGCCAGCGCGCCGGTGGCCGCGCTGTTCGCGATCATGACCAAGGTCGGCGTGTACAGCATCATCCGCGTGCACTGGGGCGTGTTCGGCGTGGAGGCGGGCGAAGCCGCGCTGGCCGCGCAAGGCTGGCTGCTGCCGCTGGCACTCACCACCAGTGTGCTGGGGGTGCTGGGCGCGCTGGCCGCGCACACCATGGCGCGCATGGTGGCCTACCTCACCGTGTCCTCGGTGGGCACCATCCTCGCGGGTGTGGGCCTGTTCACGCCGGCCACCTTGTCGGCCTCGCTCTACTACACCTTGCACAGCACGGTGGTGATCGCCGGCCTGTTCCTGCTGGTCGAACTCATGGCCTCGCAGCGCGGTGAAGCGCGCGACAAGCTGCAGCCCGCGGTGGCACTGCGCGAGCCGCTGCTGCTCGGTTTGATGATGATCTTCGGCGCAGCTTCGGCCGCCGGCCTGCCGCCGCTGCCCGGTTTTCTGGGCAAGCTGATGGTGCTGGAAAGCAGCTCGGGCCTGCCCGCCCAGGCCTGGGTCTGGACCGTCGTGCTGCTGGTGGGTTTCTTCTCCATCGTGGGACTGGCCCGTGCCGGCGTGGTGGTGTTCTGGCACGTGCAACCCGCGCAGGACGACGCCGGCAGTTCGGGCTCCAGCCTCAAGTTGTTGTCGGCCGTGTGGGCCATCATGCTGATGACCGTGGCCATGGCTGTGCTGGCCTCGCCCATCAAGCGTTACACCGACGCAGCCGCCGCCCAGCTCGCCGAACCGGCGGCCTATGTGCGCGCGGTGCTCGGGCCCGACCGGGCAAGCGCACCCACCATGCGACCTTATGACGGCGTGCGACCCGCGCCGGTCGTCAAGCCCCAGGAGGAACGCCCATGACCACCCCCACCACCGTTCGCCTGCCTGCCCGCAAGGCGGGCTGGTTCAACCACCCGGTGCTCTCGGTGCTGCTGGGGGTGAGCTGGCTCGCGCTGTCGCACAGCGTGGAGCTGGTGCACCTGCTCTCGGCTCTGCTCATCGGTCTCATCCTGCCGCGCCTGCTGCACCCGTTTCTGACCCCGGCGGACAACATCCAGTGGATGGCAGCGCTGCGCCTGACGGCGGTGGTGCTCAAGGACATCGTGCTGTCCAACATCACCGTGGCCCGGCTGGTGCTCGGTCCCATGAGCACGCCCCAGCCGGCCTGGCTGCCCGTGCCGCTGGCCACCGACCACCCGCGCATCAACGCGCTGTTCGCCACCATCATCACCACCACGCCGGGCACGGTGTCGTGCGTGATCGACGAGCAGCGCCACGAGATCCTGGTGCACGCGCTCAACTGCGACGACGCGCAGGCCATGATCGATGACATGAAGAACCGCTATGAAACGCCGCTGATGCAGATCTTCGGCCAGCAGGCGCGCAACGGGAGCACGACATGAACATCCTCGAGATCGCCCTGAACATCGCGCTGGCCGCAGTGACCATGTCCTTGCTGCTGTGCGGCTGGCGCCTGTTGCTCGGGCCCGAAACCACCGACCGACTGCTCGCTCTGGACACGCTCTACCTCAACACCGTGGCCCTCATCGTGGTGCTGGGCATGCGCTGGAACACCGCCCTGCTGTTCGAGGCCGCCTTGCTGGTGGCCATGCTCGGATTTGCATCCACCGTGGCGCTGGCCCGCTACCTCAGCCGCGGCGACGTGGTCGAATAAGGAGACAGCATGCATCCCGTCATCGAATGGACCGCCGCGATCCTGATCGTGATCGCCGCCTTCTTCCTGCTCGTGGGCGCCATCGGCCTGGCGCGCCTGCCCGACTTCTACATGCGCCTGCACGCTCCCACCAAGGCGTCCACGCTGGGCCTGGGTGGCGTATTGATTGCTTCGATTCTGGTGGCGGCGGCGCAAGGCCGTGCCGGTGTGGCCGAGCTGCTGATCACACTCTTTGTGTTCATCACCGCGCCGGTCTCGGCCAACCTCATGGCCCAGGCCGCGCTGCACCTCAAGCTGGCATCGCGCGCGCCGGTGCCGCGCGACGCGGTGCCCGAGCGGCGGGAAGGCTGAAGCCCAGGCCGGTGAGGTAGGCGTCCATGGTTTGACGCCCGCTTTTCTCCAGGTCAAACGCCAGCGGGTCGAGCAGCCAGTTCTGGATCAGGCCGTCCATGATCACGTGCAGGCCGAGGGCTGCCGTGGGCAGCGGCATGGCCAGCTTGACGTTTTCGCGGCGCACCACTTCGCGCAGTGCCTTTTCGGTCATGGCCATGCACTGGTTGCGCACCCGCAGGTGCCGGTCGCGCACCGCCTGCATTTCGCTCACGTATTCCACCTTGTGCGTGGCCACCTCGAACACGCGGCGCGTCTGTTCGTCGGTGGCGGTCTGCCTGAGCGCGTTCATCATGGAATCGCGCAGCGAGAGCAGGGGGTTGTCGGCGGCCTCCGCCTTGCCCGCCGCGCAGGCCAGTGCGCCCTCCAGCGGCATGGTCACACGCTCCATCATGGCGTTGAACAGGTCCGCCTTGTCCTTGAAGTGCCAGTAGATGGCGCCGCGCGTGGTGCCGGCGGCGGTGGCGATGTCGTTGAGCGATGTGCGCGAAACGCCATGCGCCTGAAACAAATGCTCTGCAGCATCGAGCAGGGTGTTGCGGGTCACCAGCGCATCGGCTTTGGTGCGTCGAACCATGATGTTTGTCTCCAGAAAGCACGTCCTTGAGTGATCGCAGGACTATACATACATTCTTGTATGTATGTATACTTCGCCGCTTTGCGATGGATCAACAAGTCAGGTCATGGCCTGCTTGCCTGCCTCGCCCCCCTTCCATCCCAAGGATTCCCATGCCCGCCTTGAGCCCCATCAAGTCTGCGCCTGTCTCGCGCACCCGGTTTGTTTCGTCTCCCCCAAACCACCTGCTGCGAGGCCTGTCGGTGCTGGCGCTGGCGGTGGTGTTGAGCGCCTGCGGCAAGACCGAAGCCCCTGCTGCTGCCGGCGCCATGCCTGCGCCCGAAGTGGGCGTGATCACGGTGGTGCCCGGTGATGTGGGACTGGTGACCGAACTGCCGGGTCGCCTTGAAGCCTCGCGCGTGGCGCAGGTGCGGGCGCGGGCGGCGGGCATCCTGCAGGAACGGCTGTTCCGCGAAGGCAGCGATGTCAAGGCCGGCCAACAGCTGTACCGCATCGACGCGGCGCCGTATGCCGCCGCGTTGCAGAGCGCCCAGGCCGGTCTGGCCCGCTCGCAGGCCAACCTCACGCAGGCCACCGCGCTGGCCGAACGTTACGCACCGCTGGTGAAGGAAAACGCCATCAGCCAGCAGGAATACGCGAGCGCGGTGGCGGCGCAGAAACAGGCCGAGGCCGATGTGGCCGCGGGCCGGGCGGCTGTGCAGACCGCCAACATCACGCTGGGTTATGCGCGCGTGACCGCGCCCATCTCGGGCCGCATCGGCCGTTCGCTGGTGACCGAGGGTGCGTTGGTCGGGCAGGGTGAAGCCACCCAGCTCGCCGTCATCCAGCAGATCAACCCCATGTATGTGAACTTCACCCAGTCGGCCGCCGAGGTCTACCAGTTGCGCAAGGCCATGGACAGCGGCCAGCTCAAGGGCGCGGGCGCTCAGGCCGCGGCTGTGCAGGTGGTGATGGAAGACGGCAGCGTCTATGAGCAACCAGGCCGTTTGTTGTTCTCCGACCTCACCGTGGACAGCGCCACCGGTCAGGTGACGCTGCGTGCCGAAGTGCCCAACCCGGGCGGTCGCTTGTTGCCGGGGCTTTACGTGCGCGTGCGGCTGGAGCAGGCCACGGCGGGCAACGCGATCACGCTGCCGCAGCAGGCGGTGACGCGTTCGGCCCAGGGCGACACGGTGTCGGTGGTGGACGCCGAAGGCAAGATTGCCAAGCGAAAGGTCAAGGTTGGTGGTCAGCAGAACGGTCGCTGGGTGATCCTGGACGGGCTCAAGGCGGGTGAGCAGGTCATGGTCGACGGTTTCCAGAAACTGCAGATGATGCCGCCCGGCACGCCGGTGAAGGCTGTGCCGTGGCAAGCGCCCGGCAGTGCACCGGCCGCGACAGCGCCAGCGCCAGCGGCTGCGAAGTAAGGAGCGCCCGACATGGCGAAATTCTTCATCGAACGGCCCATCTTCGCGTGGGTGATCGCGCTCTTCATCATGGTGATGGGCGCGGTGTCCATCACGCAGCTGCCGATTGCGCAGTACCCGCCGGTGGCACCGCCCTCCATTGTCATCAATGCTTCTTACCCGGGCGCTTCGGCCGCCACGCTGGAAAACAGCGTGCTGTCGGTGATCGAGCAGGAAATGAACGGCTCGCCCGGCCTGATCTACATGGAGTCGGTGGCGCAGGCCAACGGCACGGGCAGCATCACGCTGAGCTTCGAGACCGGCACCGACGCCGCGCTGGCGCAGGTGGACGTGCAGAACCGCCTTTCGCGCGCATCGCCACGCCTGCCCGCTGCCGTGACGCAGCAGGGCGTGCGCGTGGACCGCTCGCGCAGCAACTTCCTGCTGTTCGCCATCCTGTCCAGCGACGACCCCGCCTGGAATCCGGTGGCCCTGGGCGACTACGCATCGCGCAGCGTGGTGCCCGAGCTGCAACGCCTGCCCGGCGTGGGTCAGGCGCAGCTGTTCGGCACCGAGCGCGCCATGCGCATCTGGATCGACCCGGCCAAGCTGCTCGGCTACAACCTGAGCGCGGCCGATGTCACCAATGCCATCCGCGCGCAAAACGCGCAGGTCTCGGCGGGTGAGATCGGCGCCTTGCCCAACGTGGGCGGCCAGAGCATCGCGGCCACCGTGGTGGTCAACGGCCAGCTGGCCAATGTGGAACAGTTCGGCAACGTGGTGCTGCGCGCCACGGCCGACGGCGCCACCGTGCGCCTGAAAGACGTGGCCCGCATTGAGCTGGGTGCGCAGGCCTACGCCACCTCGGCGCGCCTGAACGGCAAGCCGTCCACCGGCATCGGTGTGCAGCTCTCGCCGAGCGGCAACGCGCTGGCCACGGCCGACGCGGTGCGCGCCAAGATGACCGAGCTGGAGCGCTTTTTCCCCGCCGGCATGACCTGGGCGATCCCCTACGACAGCTCGCGCTTCGTGAGGATCTCCATCGAGCAGGTGGCCATCACGCTGGCCGAAGCCATGCTGCTGGTGTTCCTGGTGATGTTCCTGTTCCTGCAGAACATCCGCTACACCATCATCCCCACCATCGTGGTGCCGGTGGCGCTGCTGGGCACGTTCGCCGTGCTGCTGGCCATGGGCTTCTCCATCAACGTGCTCACCATGTTCGGCATGGTGCTCGTGATCGGCATCGTGGTGGACGATGCGATCGTGGTGGTGGAGAACGTCGAGCGCATCATGAGCGAGGAAGGTTTGCCGCCGCTGGAAGCCACGCGCAAGGCCATGACCCAGATCTCCGGCGCCATCATCGGTGTGACGGTGGTGCTGATCTCGGTGTTTGTGCCGCTGGCCTTCTTTGCCGGTTCGGTGGGCAACATCTACCGCCAGTTCTCGGCGGTCATGGGTGTGTCGATCGCGTTTTCGGCGTTTCTTGCTCTCTCGCTCACACCCGCCCTGTGCGCCACGCTGCTCAAGCCGGTGGAAGCCGGTCACCACCACGAGAAGAAGGGCTTCTTCGGCTGGTTCAACCGCGGCTTTGCGCGCACCGCCAAGGGCTACGAAGGGGGCGTGGCCAAGCTGCTGCCGCGCGCCGGCCGCACCCTGGTCATCTACCTGGCCATCGTCGCCGCTGCGGTGGTGGTCTACATGCGCCTGCCCACCTCGTTCCTGCCCGGTGAAGACCAGGGCACGATGCTGGTCAATGTGCAGCTGCCGCCCGGCGCCACGCAGGAGCGCACGCTCGAAGTCATCAAACAGGTGGAGGGCTTCATCCTCAAGCAGCCCGAGGTGCAGAGCATGGTCGGCGTGCTCGGCTTCAGCTTCTCCGGCCAGGGCCAGAACGCCGCGCTGGCCTTCATCACGCTCAAGGACTGGAAGGAACGGACGGCAGAGGGCAGCTCGGCGCAGGCGGTGGCCGGCCGGGCGTTCGGCGCGCTCTCGGGTGTGCGCGATGCGTTCATCTTGCCGCTGAGCCCGCCTCCCATTCCCGAACTGGGTTCGTCTTCCGGCTTCAGCTTCCGCCTGCAAGACCGGGGAGGTCTGGGTCGTGAGGCGCTGCTGGGCGCGCGCAACCAGCTGTTGGGCCTGGTGTCGCAAAGCAAGGTGCTGGCCCAGGTGCGCCCGGACGGACTGGAAGACGCGCCGCAGTTGCAGATCGATATCGACCGTGACAAGGCCAATGCGCTGGGCGTGGGGTTCGATGCGATCAACGCGGCCATCGGTACCGCGCTGGGCTCGACCTACGTGAACGACTTCCCCAATGCGGGGCGCCTTCAACGCGTGGTGGTGCAGGCCGACGCGCCGGCGCGCATGCAACCCGACGACCTGCTGCGCCTGAACGTGGTCAACAACAAGGCGCAGGCCGTGCCCCTTTCGGCGTTTGCCTCCACCAAATGGATCACCGGTCCGATGCAGACGGTGCGCTACAACGGCTACCCGTCCATGCGCATCAGCGGCAGCGCAGCGCCCGGCGCCAGCACCGGCGACGCCATCGCCGAGATGGAACGGCTGGCGGCCCAGCTGCCGCAAGGCATTGGCTACGAGTGGACCGGTCAGACGCGTGAGGAAAAGCTGGCAGGTTCACAAGCCATCGTCCTCTACGCCTTCGCCATCCTGGCGGTGTTCCTGTGCCTGGCCGCGCTCTACGAGAGCTGGACGATCCCGCTGTCGGTGATTCTGGTGGTGCCGCTGGGTGTCATCGGAGTGCTGCTGGCCACCTTGTTCCGCGGGTACTCGAACGACGTGTATTTCCAGGTGGGGCTGATCACCATCATCGGTCTGTCGGCGAAAAACGCGATCCTGATCATCGAGTTTGCGAAAGACCTGCAGGCGCAGGGCAAGGGCGTGATCGAGTCGGCGCTGGCCGCAGCCCACCTGCGTTTCCGCCCCATCGTCATGACCTCGCTGGCGTTCACCCTGGGCGTGTTGCCGCTGGCCCTGGCCTCCGGCGCAGGCTCGGCCAGCCAGCGCGCCATCGGCACCGGCGTGATCGGCGGCATGCTCACCGGCACGGTGCTGGCGGTCGTGTTCGTGCCGATCTTCTTTGTGGTGGTGCGCACGCTGTTCAAAGGCAGCGAGCGACAACGCCAGCGTGATGCCGAGCAGGCGCAACAACACGGAGTGCACTGAGATGAGCCACCTTCGCTTCGGAGCCCTGAGCCTCGCGGTTCTTGCGCTCTCCGCCTGTTCGTTCACGCCCAGGTACGAGCGCCCCGCCGCACCCGTGGCCGCCACCTTCCCCGGTCAAGCCGCACCCGTCGCGGCCCAAGGCGACAACATGGCCTGGCGCGAGTTCGTGGGCGATGCCCGCTTGCGCGACCTGATCGCGCTGGCGCTGGCCAACAACCGCGACCTGCGCGTGGCCACGCTCAACATCGAGCAGGTGCGTGCGCAGTACCAGATCCGCCGCGCCGACCAGTTCCCGTCGGTGGGCCTGGCCGCAGCCGGCAACCGCCAGCCCGATGGCAATGGCGGCATCGCCAGCACCTACAGCGTGGGCCTGGCCCTGAGCAGCTGGGAGATCGATTTCTTCGGACGCCTCGGCAGTCTCAAAGAGGCGGCGCTGGCCCAGTACCTCGCCAGCGAAGAGGCGCGCCACGCTGCGCAAACCAGTCTGGTGGCGGCCGTGGCCAGCACCTGGCTGAGCCTGCAGACCAACGACGAGCTGCTGGCCCTGACCCAGCGCACCGTCGCCACCCGCCAGGACTCCTTGCGACTGAGCCAGCTGCGCTTTGACAACGGCGCCACTTCCGCGCTGGACCTGCGCCAGGCCGAGTCGCTCACGGCTGCCGCGCAGTCCGCGCTGGCCCAGCAGCGCAGAGCGCGTGCGCTCGACCTCAACGCGCTCACGCTGCTGGTGGGCCAGACGCCGCCACCCTCACTGCTGCCCGCGCCTCCCACCGTGCCCGAAGCCATCACGGCCAACAACGCGGTTGCTGTGCCGGTGGCGCCCGTGCCCGCCGCAGCCATGCTGCGCGATGTGCCGGCGGGCCTGCCGTCCGACCTGCTCACGCGCCGCCCGGACATCCGTCAGGCCGAGCAGCAGCTGATCGCGGCCAACGCCAACATCGGTGCGGCGCGCGCGGCGTTCTTCCCGCGCATCTCGCTCACCGCCAGCGCGGGCACGGCCAGCAGCAGTCTTTCGGGCTTGTTTGAAAGCGGCTCCTGGGGCTTCACGCTCGCGCCACAGGCGCTGTTGCCGATCTTTGATGCCGGGCGCAACAACGCCAACCTCGGCTCCGCCAAGGCCGCGCGCGACATCGCGGTGGCTCAGTACGAGAAATCGATCCAGACCGCGTTCCGCGAGGTGGCGGATGCGCTGGCCGGCAGCGCCACGCTGGGCGACCAGCTCACGGCCCAGCAGCTGCAGGCCACGGCCGAGGCCGAGCGTTTCCGCCTGGCAGAACTGCGCTACCGCAACGGGGTGTCGAGTTTCCTGGACGTGCTGGACGCGCAGCGTTCGCTGTTCACGACGCAGCAGGCGCTGGCGCAAACGCGGCTGGCGCAACAGCAAAACCGGGTGGCTTTGTACAAAGCCCTGGGTGGCGGCTGGACAGAGTAACTGGCCCCCACGCTCCCCCGCTGTGCGAGGTCCGCTGCGCCCCAGGGGGGGGGCTGATCCGGCTTGGGGCGGCCCGGCGCCGGATCGACTGGCTCCGGAGTGCTGTGTCTTGCCCAAGGCACCCGAGGATCCGGCTCCGCCGGTCCCAGGGTGCGCCCCCCTTTCAAGGGGGGACGCGCGAAGCGCGGCGGGGGGTTATGTCTTCAAATCGTAGAACTTCACGATGTGTTGCCACGCCACCTGTGGATCGTCCACGTACTGGAAAAGCTCCAGGTCGTCGGGTGAGATCGCGCCTTCTTCCACCAGCACATCGAGGTTGATCAGGCGCTTCCAGTAGCTTGAGCCGAACAGCAGGATCGGCACCGGCTTGGCCTTCTTGCATTGCACCAGCGTGATCACCTCGAACAGCTCGTCGAGCGTGCCAAAGCCACCGGGGAAGGCGAGGAGGGCCTTGGCGCGCATCATGAAATGCATCTTGCGCAGCGCGAAGTAGTGGAACTTGAAACTCAGCTCGGGTGACACATACGGGTTGGCCGCTTGCTCGTGCGGCAGCGCGATGTTCAGGCCCACGTTGAGCGCGCCTTCGTCGTGTGCACCGCGGCTGGCGGCTTCCATGATGCCGGGGCCGCCGCCCGTGCAGATGTACAGCTGGTCGGCCGTGGGGCAGCTGGCGCTGTAGCGTGCCACCGTGCGGGCGAATTCGCGGGCGTGGTCGTAGTAAGGCGCATTGCGCACCATGGCTTTGGCGCGTGCGATATCTGCCGCCTCACCACTGCGCTCTGCACGCACCAGCATCTCTTGCGCTTCGCTGGCTTCGCGAAAGCGCGCGCTGCCGAACACCACCACCGTGTTTTCAATGCCGGCGTCACGTTGTGCCAGGTCGGGCTTGAGCATCTCCAGCTGAAAGCGGATGCCCCGTGTTTCGCGGCGCAGCAGAAATTCGGGGTCGGCAAAGGCGAGGCGGTAGGCGTCGGCGTGCAGGGCATTGCCTTCGTTGGCGTGGGTTTGCAGCTCGGCCCAGGCATCGGCCAGGCGCCGTTCGTTGAGGTTCTGTTTGGTTTCCATGAGAGGCTCCTTGAATCGTCAGTGTCGGTGACTTGTGTGACTACAGTCCGAGCGCCAGGGCCAGCGGCACGAACAGGATGGCCAGCGCATTGCCCAGCATGATCATGGCGCCCACCTTGTCGGGCTCCTGGTGGTAACGCTCGGCGAGCATGAACTGCATCACCGCCGGGGGCAGGGCGGCGAACAGCAGCAGCTGTCCGCGCGCCGCACCCTCCAGGCCGAGTGCCCAGGCCAGCGGAATGCCGATGGCCAGTCCAATGATGGGCCGCGCCAGGGCGCCGAGCAAACCCAGCGCCAGGCCCGAGCGGGTGAGGGCGGTGAGCCGCACGCCCAGTGCGAACAGCATCATGGGCAGCAGCGCGTCGCCCAGCAGCTTCAAACCCGAGAGCACCACGTCGGGTGGGCGCACCTCGGTGAGTGCGCTGATGAAGCCCAGCGCGGTTCCGATCATGAGTGGGCTGGTGAGCAGGTCGCGTGTGCGCGCCAGGCGGCTGGTGATGCGCGCGCCCAGCGAGAAGTGCAGCAGGTTGCTGACCGAAAACAGCGCCACGGACGCGCCGAAGTTGGCCGGGCCGAAGGCCAGCAGCGCCAGCGGCAGGCCCATGTTGCCGCAGTTGTTGAACATCACCACCGGCACCAGGGTGCGCGGCTGTGCGCCGAATGCTTTGGCCAGCGGCCAGGCCAGCAGGCCACTGAGCAGGATGAGCACGGTGCCGCCGAACAGCAGCGCGGTGTGGTCGGCCATGCGGAAGTCGCGCGAGGCCAATGCCGAATACACCAGCAGCGGCGCCAGCACGTCGAGCGCGATGCGGTTGAACACCGACATGTCGGGCACGCTTCGGCGCGCGTAGCCGTAGCCGATGACCACGATCAGGAAGACCGGGATGATGACGTCGGTGATGCGGGCGATCAGGTCCATGGCGCGGGGTGTTGGGTACAAACGAAAGAGGCTCCCGCAGGAGCCTCTTGAACCGAACGATCAGCGTGTGATCAGACCCGTTTGCGGTATTCGCCGGTGCGGGTGTCGATCTCGATCTTGTCGTCCTGCGCAACGAACAAAGGCACCGACACTTCAAAGCCGGTGGCGATCTTGGCGGGCTTGAGCACCTTGCCGGACGTGTCGCCCTTGACGGCGGGTTCGGTCCAGGTGATCACGCGCTCGACGCTGGTGGGCAGTTCGACCGAGATGGCCTTGCCGTCGTAGAACACCACTTCCACGGTCATGCCGTCTTCGAGGTAGTTCAGTGCGTCGCCCATGTTCTCGGCTTCCACCTCGTACTGGTTGAAGTCGGCGTCCATGCAGACGTACATCGGGTCGGCGAAGTAGGAGTAGGTGCACTCCTTCTTGTCCAGAATGATCTGGTCCATCTTGTCGTCGGCCTTGCAGACGACTTCGGTGGCCATGTTGTTGAGCAGGGCCTTGAGCTTCAGGCGCACGGTGGCGGCACCACGGCCGCCGCGGCTGTATTCGGTTTTCAGGACGATCATCGGGTCCTTGCCGTGCATGATGACGTTGCCGGCGCGGAGTTCTTGAGCGATTTTCATAAGGGTTCCAACGGTTGGGCCGCGTGCTCCCGGCGTGGGCTGGACACCCGGGAACTTAGCTGATGGCTGCGATCTGTGCGGCGAGGCAGACGGCTGGCGGAAGCGGTGGCCGACGTGTTGTCCGGGCCGGATTTCCGCAAAGCCTCGAATTTTATCGCTTTTCCTGTGCGAAGCGGCCCAGCTGGCTGGCCAGGTCGGGCTGGGCGAGCAGGCGCTGGCGCGCAGACAGCACGCAGGCTCGCCATTCGACCAGCGTCGCGGCGTCGGGCCACACCGGGGCGGCGCTGCCGATGCCGTTCCAGGCGCGGTGCAGGGCACGCAGCGTGGGCGGTGCCTGCAGCCAGTCGAGGAAGGCGTCGAGCTTGGCGTGGTGCGCGTCGTCGTGCTGCGGGTAGATCTGCCAGACGAAGGGCTGGCCGGCCCAGAGCGCGCGCACCAGCGAGTCTTCGCCGCGCACGAAGTTGAGGTCGCACGCCCAGAGCAGGTGGTCGAAGTCGGGTTGGGTGAGCAGCGGCAGGGCGTGCAGCTGGCCGGTCGGGGAAGCCTGCGCCGCGCGCCAGGCGCGCCCGGGCGTGACCAGCCATTGCCATGACGCTTGCGCTGACTGGCGCAGCACCTCGGGCAGGCCGGCGGGTTCGTAGCAGAACAGGCTGGCGCGGGGTTGCGCGGATGGCAGGCCCAGGCCGTGCAGCCAGGCTTGGGCGTCAAACGTGGCCTGCCGCTGCAGCAGGTCGGGCTCGCGCAGCAGGCCACCGGTGCGTTCGGTGAAGCCGGGGTAGAAAAACCACTTGGTGAGTCCTCGCAGCGGGCCGCTCATGACCGGCGAGGGCAGGCGGTGCGAGCGCTCCACGTAGGGCTCGGCGCTCAGGTATTCGAGGTTGATCCACACCGGCGGGCGCGCACCGCCGGCCAGGCGCGTGGCGAGGTTGTCGATGCATTCGGGCGGTGGCTCGCAGCCAAAGGCCTCGATCCAGACGTCGGCCAGGGGCAACCGGGTTGCTTGTCCGTCGGGCAGTGGTGTGCTCCAGTGCAGCACCTCGATGCCTTCCACCTGGCCTTCGAGTGCGCCGGGCGCCATCCAGGCCAGCGCCTGCGGATCGTCGAGCCACAGGCGCACGTGTTCGCCGCGGCGTGCGAGTTCGGCCGAGAGCCGCCAGCACACGCCCACGTCGCCGAAGTTGTCGATCACCCTGCAGAAAATGTCCCAACGCATGACCGCCATTGTCGCGGCATGGCTTTCAAGGCCGCGCACAATACGCGCCCATGTCCAGCACGCCCATCCCAGCCAGCCATTCCGACCAACTGCTCAGCGAAGTGGCCGCACTCCCCGGGCTGCCCGGCGTGTACCGCTATTTCGACGCGCAGGGCCAGCTGCTCTACGTGGGCAAGGCGCGCAACCTGAGGAAGCGCGTGTCGAGTTATTTCCAGAAGAGCCACGACGGCACGCGCATCGGCCACATGATCAGCAAGATCGTGCGCATGGAGACCACGGTGGTGCGCTCCGAGGCCGAGGCGTTGCTGCTGGAGAACAACCTCATCAAGACGTTGAACCCCAAGTTCAACATCCTGTTCCGCGACGACAAGAGCTACCCATACCTCAAGATCACGGGCACGCGCGAAACCTTCCGCACCTCGGCCAGGATGCCGGTGCCCTCGCTCGCGTTTCCACGCATGGCGTACTACCGCGGCGTGGTGGACCGGCGTCACAGCTATTACGGGCCCTATCCCAGCGCCTGGGCGGTCAAGGAATCCATCACGCTGCTGCAGAAGGTGTTTCGCCTGCGCACCTGCGAAGACACGGTGTTTGCCAACCGCACGCGGCCTTGCCTGCTCTACCAGATCAAGCGCTGCAGCGGCCCCTGTGTGGACTTGGTCGACAGCGAGGACTACGCGCGCGACGTGCAGGACGCCGAGCGTTTTCTGCGGGGTGAAACGCAGGCCGTGCTCGATGCGCTGGAACAGCGCATGCTGGGGCACGCCGAAAAACTCGAGTTTGAACAGGCCGCCGAGCTGCGCAACCAGATGACCGCGCTCTCGCGCGTGTTGCACCAGCAGACCATGGACAACCTGTCCGACAAGGACGTAGACGTGCTGGCGGTCAAGGTGCATGGTGGACGCGCCTGCGTGAACCTGGCCATGGTGCGCGGCGGGCGCCACCTCGGCGACCGGCCGTATTTTCCCGCGCATGTGGACGACGCCACCGCGATCGACAACGCGCTTTCTGAAGAAGGCGATGCGCCCACCGGCGACCCGGCCGAGCGCGTGGCCGTGCAGGTGCTCGAAGCCTTCATTGCCCAGCACTACCTGGGCATTGCCATGCCCCAGATCCTGGTGACCAGCCACGCGGTGGGCCGGCCGCTGCTGGACGCGTTGTCCGAACAAACAGGTGCCAAGGTGAGCGCGGTGCACAACCCGCGCGAGCACCGCCGCAGCTGGCTGGAGATGGCGCAGAAGAACGCCGACATCGCGCTGGCGCGGCTGCTGGCCGAAGAGGGCAGCCAGCAGGCGCGCACCCGCGCACTGGCCGATGCCCTGCAGCTGCCCGACGACCAGCTCGATACCCTGCGCATCGAGTGCTTCGACATTTCGCACACGGCCGGTGAATCCACCCAGGCCTCGTGTGTGGTGTTCGAAGGCCACAAGATGCAAAACAGCCAGTACCGCCGCTACAAGATCGAAGGCATCACCGGCGGCGACGACTACGCCGCCATGAAGCAGGTGCTGCTGCGGCGCTACGGCAAGATCGCCGAGGCGATGCGCTCGGACGACGTACCGCCGCCGGACCTCACCGTTCCGGCTGAGCCCGCCCTTGGACAGGCTCAGGACGATCGGCGTGCTGACCAGGACGCATCGGATGCTTTGTCTGCCGAACCCACCGCGGAGTCCATCACCGGCCCGCGCATGCCCGACCTGGTGCTCATCGACGGAGGCAAAGGGCAGGTGAGCATGGCGCGCGAGGTGTTCCAGCAACTGGGCCTGGACCTCTCACTCATCGTGGGTGTGGAAAAAGGCGAGGGCCGCAAGGTCGGTCTGGAAGAGTTGGTGTTCGCCGATGGCCGCGAGAAGGTCTACCTGGGCCACGACTCCGCGGCGTTGATGCTGGTGGCACAGATCCGCGACGAAGCGCACCGTTTTGCCATCACCGGCATGCGCGCCCAGCGCGCCAAGGTGCGCACCGGCGGCAGCAAGCTCGAAGACATCCCGGGTGTGGGGCCGAAGAAACGGGCGCGTTTGCTGCAGCGTTTCGGCGGTGTGCGTGGCGTGGCGTCAGCCAGCGTGGACGACCTGTGCACCGTGGAAGGCATCTCGGCCGAGCTGGCCGACGCCATCTACCGCGCCCTGCATTGACCCGGCGGATCAGGCGAACGTGCTGCCGTGCATGCCGTGGTGAAGCAGTTCGGCTGGAACGGTGGCTGCCCATGGCGAAGCGCAGGGCAATGACGGTGTGCTTCTGGGACCACTCAGGATCGGACGTTCGGCCCACCAGGCCTTCGCCGCGTCACCCGAGCATGTGTCACCCAGCCACGTCTTGACCCGGCTCGAGCTCCATTCTGGGCGCCGGCGCAGGCTGCGTGCGGTCTGGCGTGCAAACAGCTCCAGCATCCGGTGGCGCAGCTGCAGCGATTGACCGAAGGGCGAGACCCAATCGATCAGCCAGAGCCGGTCACCGCTTCGCCAGTCGGCTGGCGCCAAGGGGGTGGAGGGGTCCTTGATGAAACGGCTCTCGGCCTGTGCGTTCAGACAGGCGTAGAGCAGCAAGGCCACCGGGTCCCGCTGTTGGTTGTGCTTGCCGGTGCAGACCAGCACATACTGACCTTGCCGGATCGGCTCCAGCAGGCGCTTTTCCAGGTTCTTGATGGAGAGTTGTCGGTGGCGGGGCACTTGCATCCAGAGCCAAACGGCCGCGCCAAACGCCTCGCCGATGCGATTGGCTTGTCCGGTGAGTTGCGGTGCTTGAAGGTGGTGCGTCGTGTGCATGGTCAGGCTCCTGCTCGGGTGTGGGATCCGCGCTGCGCGGATGGTTGAAATGCATTCCAAAGGATTCTTTTTTGGTCGATTGATTGTCTTTCAAGTAATTGTTTGGAATGCTTTTGACGGTGGGAAAAACGGCATGAAGTCGGGGCCTCCGTGAGAAAGTCCGCGAGCCTGTTCCCGCTCACTGCCCAAGCTGCGGCACGCAGCCTGCGCAGAGGCCGCGTATGGCAACGCAGCGGGGCTGCTTGACCCAGCCCGCATAATCGCGCTATGTTTTTCAACCTCCCCACCCTGCTCACCTGGGCACGCATCGTGGCCATCCCGCTGATCGTGGGGGTGTTCTATCTGGAAGACATGAGCGTGGCGCAGCAGAACCTGATCGCCACGGTGATGTTTGTCGTGTTCGCACTGACCGACTGGGCCGACGGCTATCTCGCGCGCAGGCTCAACCAGACCTCGGCTTTCGGGGCATTTCTTGATCCGGTGGCCGACAAGTTCCTGGTGTGCGCGGCGCTGCTGGTGCTGGTGCACCTGGACCGTGCCGATGTGTTTGTCGCACTCATCATCATCGGCCGCGAGATCGCCATCTCGTCCCTGCGCGAGTGGATGGCCATCATTGGCGCCACCAAGAGTGTGGCGGTGCACATGATCGGCAAGATCAAGACCACCGTGCAGATGGTGGCGATTCCGTTCCTGCTGTTCGACGGCACGCTGTTCCAGCTGATCGACACGCGGCTCTGGGGCACCTGGCTGATCTGGATCTCGGCCGTGCTCACGGTGTGGTCGATGGTGTACTACCTGCAGAAGGCCATTCCCGAAATCCGGGCGAAGTCGCGCTGAGGCCTTGGCGATGCATTCCCCGACGCAAGACAATGCGTGGCTGCGCGCCATGCCCTGGGTGTTCGTGCTGATCTGGAGCACCGGTTTCATCGTGGCGCGCTACGGCATGCCGCACGCTCCGCCCATGAAGTTCCTCGCGGTGCGCTATGCGCTCTCCATCGCCTGTTTCCTGCCCTGGATCGTGCTCGCCGGTGTGAAGTGGCCCACCACCCGCACGCAGTGGTTCCACCTCGCGGTGACCGGTGTGCTGATGCACGCGGGTTATCTGGGTGGTGTGTGGGCAGCGGTCAAGGCGGGCATGGGCTCGGGCCTGTCTTCGCTCATCGTCGGCCTGCAGCCGGTGCTCACCGCGATCTGGCTCTCCGGCACCGGCTCCAAGGTGAGCAAGCGCCAGTGGCTCGGTCTGGTGTTGGGATTCGCCGGCCTGGTGCTGGTGGTCTCGCGCAAGTTCGGCGCCGGTGGGCCGGGCGATCAGGCCAACTGGTTCAACCTGTCGCTGGCGGTCATGGCCCTGTTTGCCATCACCATCGGCACGCTTTACCAGAAGCGTTTTGTGGCGGCTTGCGATGTGCGCACCGCCAATGCGGTGCAGCTGCTCGCTGCACTGCTCGTCACGCTGCCGCTGACTTTGCTGGAAGCGGAGTCGATGCGCTGGAACGGTGAACTGGTGGGCGCCATGGCCTGGAGTGTGCTGGGCCTCACGCTGGGCGGCAGCTCGCTGCTGTACCTGCTGATCCAGCGCGGTGCTGCGGCCAGTGTCACCAGCCTCATGTACCTCGTGCCTCCGTGCACCGCGCTGATCGCGTGGGTGCTGTTCGCCGAGCCCATCACCGCCGTCACGCTGGCCGGCACCGCGCTCACCGCTTTTGGCGTGAGCCTGGTGGTGCGCGCTTCGCGCTAGGGGCACGCCGAGCGGGTTTCCAGGGTTCCTTGCGGAAGCGCTCCGCCAGAAAGTCCACCAACAGGCGGATGCGCCGCGGGGTCTGGGAGCGGAAGGGCGCGAGCCAGTGGATGTCGGCGTCCGCCATCGCCTGATCGGGCAGGACCCGCACGAGTTCTCCGCTGGCCAGCTGCGGCGCAATGTCCCACAGGCTGCGCAACATGATGCCGCGACCTGCCAGGCACCAGTCACGCACCATCTCGCCCGAGTTGCTGGAGAGCGGACCGTTCACCGGCACATGTTTCACCTGCGTTTCACCCGTACTCTGCAGCCGCCAGTGGTCGAAACGCCGGCCAGGCCCGCCACCGTTTTCGCGCACCACCAGACAGCTGTGGCTGGCGAGGTCTTGCAGCGTGCGGGGTGTGCCGTGTTGCTGCAAATAACCGGGTGCGGCCACCAGCACGCGCTGGTTGCCGGCGAGTCGCCGCGACACCCATTCAGCCGCGCGTTCGTTCGGTGCATTCCAGAGCCAGATGGCGCCATCAAACCCGTCCACCGCCAGGTCGGGCAGCTGTTCGGTGAGCTGCAACTGCACCTGCACACCGGGGTGCCCCGCCTGGAAATCGGCAATCGCCGGGCCCACCCAGAGGCGGCCAAACCCGAAGGTGGCCGCCAGGCGCACCGGTCCGGCGGGTTCGGCCTGGCGTTCGCGCAATTCGGCCTGCACGTCGTCGAACGCGCGCAGCAGGTGCACCGCGCGTTCGCACAGCGTGTCGCCTTCGGCCGTGGGGCTCACGCGCCGCGTGGTGCGCTGGAACAGTTTCAGACCCAGACCCGCCTCCAGCGCGGCCAGGCGCTTCGTCACGGCCGAGGGGGCCACGCGCAGCGCGCGGGCGGCCATCACCAAGCTGCCGTGTTGGCGCACGGCGAGCACGAGTTCCAGATCGGGGCGGTCCAATTGTTTCCTTTCTGGATTGAATCAATTGCCGGATTATTGCTTCGGCGCGGGCTATGCTGGCGACTTTCCAAGACCTGACCGAAGGAGCATCCATGAGCCAGCACCGCATCGCCGTCATCGCCGGAGACGGCATCGGCACCGAAGTCATGCCCGAGGGCATCCGCGTGCTCGAAGCTGCGGCAACGAAGTTCGGCATCGATCTGCAGTTCGACCACTTCGACTTCTCCAGCTGCAACTACTTCGAGCGCCACGGCAAGATGCTGCCCGACGACTGGAAAGACCAGATCGGCGGGCACGAAGCCATCTACTTCGGTGCGGTGGGCTGGCCCGACAAGGTGCCCGACCACATCTCGTTGTGGGGTTCGCTGCTGTTGTTTCGCCGCGAGTTCGACCAGTACGTCAACGTGCGGCCCGCGCGCCTCATGCCCGGTGTGATCGCGCCGGTGGTTCGGCGCGACGGCAGCGCTCGCGCGCCGGGCGAAATCGACATGGTGATCGTGCGCGAGAACACCGAGGGTGAGTACTCCAGCATCGGGGGGCGCATGTACCCCGGCACCGAGCGCGAGATCGTGATGCAGGAAACCGTGATGTCGCGCATCGGTGTGGACCGCGTGCTGCGCTACGCCTTCGAGACCGCGCGCTCGCGGCCCAAGAAACACCTGACCAGCGCCACCAAGAGCAACGGCATCGCCATCACCATGCCTTACTGGGACGAACGCGTGGCCGAAATGGCCAAGGAGTACCCGGACGTGCGGGTCGACAAGTTCCACATCGACATCCTCACCGCGCACTTCGTGCAGCGCCCCGACTTCTTCGATGTGGTGGTGGGCAGCAACCTGTTCGGCGACATCCTGTCCGACCTGGGCCCGGCCTGCACCGGCACCATCGGCATTGCACCCAGTGCCAACCTCAACCCCACGCGTCAACACCCCTCTTTGTTCGAGCCCGTACACGGATCGGCACCCGACATTGCAGGCAGGGGCATTGCGAACCCGATCGGTCAGATCTGGTGCGGTGCGCTCATGCTCGACTTCCTGGGATACCGCTCGGCGCACGATGCGATGATGAACGCCATCGAAGCGGTGCTGCAACCTGGCAGCGGCGCGCCCCGCACAGCCGACCTGGGTGGAACGGCGAGTACCACCGATGTCGGACGCGCGATTGCGCAGGCGATCAAGGGGTGATCCGGGGCGCTGTGCGCGACGGGACGCCCGTTGAAAGCGTCTAGAATCCTGCCTCTTGTGCCGCCGGGATCGGGCGCGCGACCCTCGTGTATTGACAGGGGTTGCGGCCCATGGGTCTAATCACTTTTCGCGCGTCGTGGTCATCACCTCGTCCAGCGATCAACAGAACCAGTCCCACGGCATCCAACCGCGCCGTTCCAGGACAAGCTTTGTACCTTCGGAACAACTCATCTCATTTCAAGAGGGGCCATTTGTGAACAAAACAGAACTCGTCGAACACATCGCCAAGAACGCCGACATCTCCAAGGCCGCCGCCACGCGCGCACTCGACTCGACCATCACCGCGATCCGCACCACGCTCAAGAAAGGCGGCACCGTGTCGCTCGTGGGCTTTGGCTCGTTTGCCGTGACCAAGCGCCCCGCTCGCAAGGGCCGCAACCCGCGCACCGGCGACGAGATTAAAATCAAGGCCGCCAAGGTGCCGAAGTTCCGTCCGGGCAAGGCCCTCAAAGACGCACTGAACTGAAGGTGACGCCTCTTTCCCGGTGGGGTGCTTAGCTCAGTTGGCAGAGCGGCTCCTTTACACGGAGTAGGTCGGCGGTTCGACCCCGTCAGCACCCACCACCATCGAAAAGGCGAACCCGGGTTCGCCTTTTTTGTTGTCGGCAGCGGCAACACTTTTCATTCCACTTGAAGCAGCAGGGTTCCAGGCATGTTCGATTCCATCCGCAACCACAAGAAGTACCTCATGGGCTTCTTGATGATCCTGATCATTCCCTCGTTCGTTCTGTTCGGCATCGAGGGTTACACCAGACTGGACGGTGCCGGCGAAGCCGTGGCCACGGTCGATGGCACGGAGATCACCCAGGTTGAATGGGATCAGGCGCACCAGGTGGAGTCGCAACGACTGCGCGAGGCCATGCCCACGCTCGATGCCAAACTGCTGGACAGCCCCGAAGCGCGTTACGCCACGCTTGAGCGCCTGGTGCGCGATCGCGTGCTGGCCACCGCTGCCCAAAAGCTCAACCTGTTCACCAGCGACCAGCGCCTGGCCCGTGAACTTCAGCAGAACGAGGCCATTGCTGCCCTGCGCAAACCCGACGGCACGCTGGACGTGGAGGCTTACCGCGCCCTGGTGGCCCGCCAGAACATGACGCCCGAGATGTTCGAAGCCCGCGTTCGGGCCGACCTGTCGCAGCGCCAGGTGTCCCAGTCCATTGTGGGCTCGGGCTTTGCACCCGCGGGCCTGGCCAATGTGTCGCTGAACGCATTCTTCGAGCGCCGCGAAGTGCAGGTGGCTCGCTTCAGCGCAACCGACTACGCGGCTCGCGTGAAGCCCACCGATGCCGAGATTGAAGCTTTCTACAACGCCAACGGGCCGCTGTTCCAGGCGCCCGAGCAGGCCGACATCGAATACCTGGTGCTCGATGCGAGCGCCCTGCAGGCGTCGCTCACGCTCAACGAAGCCGACGTGCGTGCCTACTACGACCAGAACGCCGGACGACTCGCCGGCACCGAAGAACGGCGCGCCAGCCACATCCTGCTGACCGTGCCCGCCGGCGCCCCCGCAGCAGACAAGGAAGCCATTCGCGCCAAGGCCGCCACCCTGCTGGAGCAGGTGCGCAAGAACCCCGCGAGCTTTGCCGAGGTGGCCAAGGCGAACTCACAAGACCCCGGCTCGGCCGTCAATGGCGGTGACCTCGACTTCTTCTCGCGCGGCGCCATGGTCAAGCCGTTCGAAGACGTGGTGTATGCGCTCCCCAAGGGCGGCATCTCGGATCTGGTGGAGACCGAATTCGGCTTTCACATCATCCAGCTCACCGACATCAAAAGCCCTCCGCAGCGCAGCTTTGAAGCCATGAAGCCCGAGATCGAAGCCGAGCTCCGGCAGCAGCAGGCGCAGAAGCAGTTTGCCGAGGCTGCAGAGACCTTCAGCAACCTGGTGTACGAACAGGCCGACAGTCTCAAGCCTGCAGCCGATCGGCTCAAGCTCGAGATTCGCACTGCCCAGGGCGTGCAACGCCAGCCACAAACAGGGTCAACGGGCGTGCTGGCCAACGAGCGTTTGCTGGCCGCTGTGTTCGCGCCCGATGCGGTGGACCAGAAGCGCAACACCGAAGCCATCGAAACCGGCTCCAACCAGCTGGTCTCGGCCCGCGTGGTGAAGCACTCGCCGGCGCGCACTCGACCGCTGGACGAAGTTCGCGAGTCCGTGCGGACCCGTCTGGTGGCACAGCGCTCCGCCGAGCTGGCGCGTGAAGAAGGCGACAAGCAGCTGCAGGCCTGGAAGGCCGGCGGCGCCGCAACAGGCCTTTCCCCCGCTCAGACCGTCTCGCGCGAGAACCCGCAAGGCCTGCCTCAGACCGTGTTGTTGGCTGCGCTCAGTGCCGATCCCAAGAGCCTGCCGGCCTGGGTGGGTGTGCCGCTTGGCGCCGAAGGCTACGCGGTCGTGAAGGTTGAAAAAGTGCTTCCTCGCACCACGCGCGAAGCGCAAGCCCTCGGTCAGGAGGTGCAGCAATACAGCCAGTGGTGGGCCACCGCGGAGAGCTTGGCCTATTACGACACACTCAAGGAGCGCTTCAAGGCCAAGATCCTGGTTGCCGAGCCGGCAACGGCTGCGGTGGCCGCCCGCTGAGCATTTCGGCTCCCGCAGAGGCGGGAGTCGCGCCACTTCGGGCTATAATCTGCGGCTTGCGGTGGCTGTAGCTCAGTTGGTAGAGTCCAGGATTGTGATTCCTGTTGTCGTGGGTTCGAGCCCCATCAGCCACCCCAAAAAATCCAAGTACAAAGCCCGGTTTCGACCGGGCTTTGTCGTTTCTGGCCTTGATGCGGAGCGCGGTTATTGGGCCTGCGCGGACCCTGCACAGGGATAACCCCGGTTCCCGTCCCCATGGACGGCGGTACGATCGGCACGGCCAGGACTTTGATCTTTGATCAAAGTTGACGGGCGACCGAATCCGATCGCATGAATCTCTTGCAGCCTGTTGCCATCAACGAAGCGGTGTACCGCGCGTTGCGCGACCAACTGATGCGCGGCGAATTTGCCGCGGGCCAGTGCCTGGGCATCGAAGAAATCGCCCTGGCGATGAACACCAGCACGATGCCGGTGAGGGCGGCCCTGAACCGGCTGGCGGAGCAGCGCGTCCTGGAGCGCAACAAAAGCCGTTCCATGCAGGTGCCGCTCTTGACCCTGGAACGGCTCGAAGACATTCGCCGCAGCCGCCTGTTGCTGGAGGGCGCGCTCACGGCCTGGGCGACGCCACGGCTCAACCCGTCCGACCTGGATCTGCTCAAAGACCTGGCGCGCAAGATTGCCCGGGCTTTGAAGACGCCATCAACGATCGATCAGGGCCTCGTCCACAACCAAGCCTTTCATTTCACGATTTACCAGGCCGCCAGCTCGCCGACCCTGCTGTCCATGGTGGAGAGTCTGTGGCTCCAGTCCGGTCCTTATCTGAGGGCATCGCGTGAGTTGATGCACCGGGCCCAAGGTCCCGACCTCGCCCTGCACGACCGCATCCTGCAGGCTCTCGTCGACCGCGATGCACCTGCGGCACAAGTGGCCATCGAGCAAGACATTGCCTGGGCATTCGATCGCCTGCGCGCGGTGCCCGACAAACTTTCCATCGCTGCCTGAGCCAGCCACCTCTTCACCGAACCATGACCCCACCCCAACGCGCTTCCCTGCACAAACACCGTTCGAGCGCCGTCACCGACGGCATCGCGCGCGCGCCCCACCGGGCGTTCCTGCGCGCCACCGGATTTGACGATGCCGCGCTCGGCAAATCCATCGTGGGCATCGTCAGCACCCAGGGTGAAAACACACCCTGTTCGATGGCACTGGCTCCTCAGGCCGACCGTGCCCGGCTGGGCGTGGCCGCTGGCGGCGGCGTGCCCGTGACGTTCACCACCATTTCGGTGTCGGACGGCACGTCGATGAACCACAGCGGCATGCGCATGAGCCTGGTTTCAAGAGAGGTCATCGCCGACAGCGTGGAGGTGGCTGTGCGTGGTCATGCCTACGACGGTCTGGTGGCGTTCGCAGGCTGCGACAAGACGCTGCCGGCCATGATGATGGCCATCGTCAGGCTCAACGTGCCCGCAGCCTTTGTGTATGGCGGCGCCACCTTGCCGGGCCATGCCCTGGGCGCGCCAGCCACCATCCTGACGGCGATCGAAGCCGTGGGTGCCGTGCAGACCGGCGCCATGTCGCCCGCACAACTGCAGGCGATCGAACGGACCTGCACGCCCACCGCGGGCTCCTGCCCCGGGCAATTCACGGCCAACACCATGGCCATGGTGGGCGAGGCTTTGGGCCTGTCGCCGCTGGGGTCGTCCATGATGCCCGCCGTCTACAGCGAGCGGCTGGCCATTGCCCAGCGCGCTGGCGAAACGGTGATGCGCACGATTGCCCAGGGCGGGCCCTTGCCGCGCGAACTGGTGACGCGCAAGAGCCTCGAAAACGCCTGCGCAGCCGTGGCCGCCACGGGCGGCTCCACCAACGCGGCCTTGCACATACCGGCCATTGCCCACGAGGCCGGCATCGACTTCACGCTGGACGATGTGGCCACGGTTTTCGAGCGCACGCCGCTGATCGCCGACCTCCAGCCAGGCGGCCGGTACCTGGCCCGCGACCTTCACGAAGCGGGCGGGACGCCCATGGTGCTCAAGACCTTGCTGCAGTCCGGCCATCTCCATGGCGACGTGCTCACGCTGGACGGCACGCCATTGGCCGATGCGCTGCAAGCCTGGCCCGATGCCGACGGCACCATCGTGCGTGCGGTCGGGCAAGTCATCCATGCCACGGGTGGTGTCACGGTGTTGCGGGGCAACCTGTGCCCCGACGGTGCCTTGCTCAAAGTCGCGGGCTTGAGATCGTTGCAGTTCACCGGCCCAGCGCGGGTGTTCGAGAGCGAAGAAGACTGCATGCGCGCGGTGGGTGAGCGCAGCTACCAGGCCGGCGAGGTGCTGGTGATCCGCAACGAAGGACCCAAGGGTGGACCCGGCATGCGGGAAATGCTGAGCGTGACGGCGGCGCTGTACGGGCAGGGCATGGGTGAGACGGTGGCCTTGATCACGGACGGGCGCTTCTCGGGCGCCACCCGTGGCCTGTGCATCGGTTACGTGGGTCCCGAAGCCGTGCTGGGCGGCCCGATTGCGCTGGTGCAGAACGGTGACGTGATCCGCATTGACGCGGCCTCCGGTGTGCTCGAGCTCGATGTGCCTGCCGACGAACTGGCCAGCCGCCAGGCCCGCTGGACGCCGCGCGTGGCCAACCGGCTGGGCGGTGTGCTCGAAAAATACGCCATCGTCGTGCGGCCCGCGCGCCAGGGCGCCGTGACCCACTCGGGCGCCGTCGACTGGCCCTACGAAGGCGAGGCCCGGTCATGACGCACGCAGGCACGGTGGGCTTCTGCGGCCTCGGATTGATGGGCGGCGCGATGGTGGGCCGGCTGCTGCAGTCGGGCCATAACGTGATGGTCTGGAACCGCACGCCGGTGAAGGCGCATGCGTTCGAACAACAGGGTGCGCGGGTGGCCGCCGACCCGGCGGAGATGGCCCGCGAGTGTGAACTGGTCATCCTGTGCCTGACCCATGAAGACGCCGTGCGCGAGGTCGTCTTTGGCCCCCACGGACTGAGCCAGGGTGGCGCGCTGCGTCACGTGGTGGACCACTCCAGCATTTCGCCCGACGCCACGCGTGAGATGGCGCAGCGTTTGCGCACGGATGCCGGCGCCACCTGGGTGGATGCGCCCGTCTCCGGTGGGGTGGTCGGCGCGGCCAACGGCACGCTGGCCGTGATGGCAGGCGGTGATCCCGTGGCCGTTGAACACTGCGCCGGGACCATGCGGGCCTATGCGCGCACCGTCACCGCCATGGGCCCCACGGGCGCCGGACAGGTGGCCAAGTTGTGCAACCAGACCATCGTGGCCACCACGCTGTGCGCCATTGCCGAAGCGGTCTGCCTGGCGCAGCGCAGCGGCATCGATGCCTCGGCTTTGACCACGGCACTGGCCGGGGGCTGGGCCGATTCCGTGCTGCTCCAGATCTTTGTGCCCCGCATGACCTCGACACCCGGTCCCGGCATCGGCGCACTGTCCACCATGCTCAAGGATGTGGACAACGTCGTTCGGGCCGCGCAGGCTGCCGAGGTGCACGCGCCGGTGATGCGGGCCGTCCAGGAGCGCTTTCGCCAAGCACAGGCGCAGGGCCTGGGTGAGGCCGACCTGTCGCAGATCGTGCGCGCCGGGCCATCGTCATGAAGGTCCTCATCACCGGAGCCGACGGCTACATTGGCCGGGCGTTGTCGCAGCGGCTGGCCGCATCGGGTGCGAGGCTTCAGGGAAAGCTGGTCGAGAAGCTCGTGCTGTGCGATCTCCGGCTGCCGCTGGCACCCCCGGGCGCCCACGTGGAGACCATTGAAGGCAGCGTTGCGGACCTGGCCGTGATCAAGGCCATCACCCGGCATGACCCCGATGTGGTTTTCCACCTGGCCAGCGTGCCGAGCGGACAGTCCGAGGCGGCCCACGAGCTTGGCCTGGGCGTGAACGTGCACGCGACCATGGCCCTGGTCGAAGCCCTGCGCCGCGAAGGTGCGCCGCCCACCGTGGTGTTCACCAGTTCCATCGCCGTGTTTGGCGCGCCGCTGCCGCCGCGCATCGACGACGACACGCCCTTGTCGCCCAGCCTGAGCTACGGCGCGGCGAAGCAGATGATGGAAATCCACCTGAGCGACTGCACACGCCGCGGCTTCGTCAAGGCCCGGTCGGTTCGCCTGCCGGGCATCGTCGCGCGGCCGCCAACACCCACGGGTGCCTTGTCGGCGTTTTCCAGTGAACTCATCCGCGCACTGGTGGCGCGCCAGCCCTTTGTGTGTCCCGTATCACCCGGGGCCACCTTGTGGCTGCTGTCCTTGCAGACGTGCATCGACAACCTGTTGCACGCGGCGGAGGCCAGCGACGAACAACTGGCGGGCCAGACCGTGTGGACGTTGCCGGCGCTCAGGGTGAGCATTGAAGCGCTCGTGCGGGCTTTCGAAGCCGACCACCCCGGCGCCGCGCAGCGTGTGACGTACCGGCCCGATCCCTCGCTGGAGGCGCAGTTCGGCAGCCTTCCACCCTTGTCCACACCGCGCGCGGATGCTGCAGGGTTCCGGCACGACGGCACGGTGCCGCAGCTGGTGCACAGAGCGGCCCTGTCGCTGGCGAGTTCCATTTCCTGACGGCTTTCAACCGTCCCCACCCAGGGTGCCCAGCACCTCAACCCCAAGGAGACTTCCGATGCCATTCAATCGACGTGACTTCATCCAGCGAGGCGCCGCCACGCTGTCCGTGCCCGCCGTGCTCGGCGTCGGCCCGCTCCACGCGCAGACGCCCGTCGACACGCTGAAGATCGTGACCGGCTTTGCCGCAGGCGGCACCTCGGACACCGTGTGCCGGCGGGTCGCCGAAGCGGTCCGCGGCCTGTACGCCCGTGCCGTGGTGGTGGAGAACAAGACCGGTGCCGGTGGACAGATCGCCATTTCGACCGTCAAGGCCTCCCCCCCGGACGGGAGCGTGCTGCTGCAGACCCCGGCCTCGATGCTCACCATCTATCCGCACATCTACTCCAAGCTCCCCTACGACCCGTTCACCGACCTGGTGCCGGTGTCGCTGGCCTGCAGCTTCGAGTTCGGCCTGGGTGTCGGCCCCGTCGTGCCGGCGTCCGTCACCACGGTTCCGGAATTCCTGGCCTGGGTGAAAGCCAACCCGCAGCAAGCCAACTTCGGTTCACCCGCGGCCGGCTCGACGCCGCACTTCACCGGCGAAATGATCAGCCGCGCAGGCAACGTCGCGATGCGCCATGTGCCTTACCGCGGCACCCAGGCCGCGATCCTGGATCTGGCCGCCGGACAGATCGCCGCCGTCAGCGGCCCCATCGGAGATTTCCTGCCGCACCTGGGGGCCGGGCGCATCCGGTTGCTGGGTGTGTCCGGCTCCACGCGCAGCCGGTTCGTGCCGCAGGTGCCCACCTATGTCGAGCAGGGCATGAAGGACATCGTCACCGACGAGTGGTTTGCTTTCTACTTGCCCGGTGGCACGCCCGCAGCCATTGCGCAGCAGGCCAATGCCGCCCTGCGCACGGCGCTGGCCAGACCCGAGGTCGTTCAAGGACTGGCCGACATGGGACTTGAAGCGAAGTCGTCAACCCAGGCCGAGCTGGCCACCATGCAGCGCCGCGACCACGAGCGCTGGGGCCCCATCGTGAAGGCCGTGGGTTTCAAGGCCGACTGAAGCGCCCGGTGCGTACTGGCCTTGACCCGTGATCAGGTCAGGGCCAGCGCCATCACCGGGAAGATGGCGATCAGCAGCAACACCACCAGCATCACGACCACGTAGGGCATGGTGCCGGCAAAGATGCTTTCCACGGACACCCTGGGGTCGTTGAGCGTGGATTTGACGGTGAATACCGAGATGCCGAAGGGCGGCGTGAGCAGGCCGATTTCCACCGCGATGACGGTGATGATGCCGAAGTGGATCAGGTTGAAGTCCAGCGCCGCGGCGATCGGCACCGCCACCGGCGTCATGATCAACAGGATGGAACTGGAGTCCAGGATCATGCCCAGCAGCAGCAGGATCACGACGTACAGGAACAGGAAGCCGTAGGGGCCGAGTCCCGCGTCCTGCACCAGGTCGCTGATGGCCATGGGCACACCCGCCACCGACAGCATGCGGCTGTAGAAGCCCGCGGCCACCAGCAGGATCAGGATGCCGACCGACACCGCGCCGGTTTCGGTGAGCACGCGCCACAGGTTGCCGCCGCCCAGCTTGCGCCGCAGGATGGCGATGACGAAGGCACCGAAGGCGCCCACGCCACCGGCTTCGGTGGGTGTGAAGAAACCCGAGTACAAGCCGCCCAGCACCAGTGCCACAAGTGCGGCGATGGGCACCAGCTTGCTCAGCATCTCGGTGGCGGTGAGCAGGCGCGCCGTGCTGCGTTCGGCCGCCAACTCGGCCTGGCGCTTGAGGTCGAACACCAGGCCGGGTGTGAACCTGGCCATGAGCATGATCATGGCGGCGAAGGACGCTGCCATGGCAAAGCCGGGGATGATGCCGGCAATGAACAGGGTGCCGATGGATTGTTCGGCCAGCACCCCGTAGATGATGAGCAGCAGGCTGGGCGGGATCATCATGCCCAGCACCGAGCTGCCCGCCACGGTCCCCGCAGCGAAGCTCGCGCGGTAGCCGTGGTTCACCATCTCGGGCACGGCCACGCGGGTGAACACCGCCGCCGAGGCGATGGACACGCCGGTGACGGCGGCGAACACGGTGTTGGCCGCCACGGTGGCCACGCCCAGGCCGCCGCGCAGACGCCGCAGCAGGGTTTCGGCCACGTCGAAGGTGTCCTTGCCGACGTTCGATATCGACACCAGCAGGCCCATCAACACGAAGAGCGGGATGGTGGCAAAGATGTAGTCGGCCACACCGTTGTAGGCGGAGAGGTACATGAGCCGCATGGCCATGTCCACGTCTTCGCGGATCAGCCAGATGCCGGCAAAACCCACCGCAGTCAGCGCCACCGCGATGTGCAGGCCGAACAACACCAGAAACACCAGGGCTCCGATCAGGAGCCCGCCCATGGCCAGTTCGCTCATGCGTGTGCTCCGATGAAAGGGGGCTGGCGCAGCAGCGAAGGAATGCAGGCAAGGTAGGCCACGGCAGCCACCACAGAGCCCAGCACGATGAGCGCGCGGAACGGCCAGGTGACCACGGTGAAGACACCCTGCACGCCGAAGTACTCCTGGATCTTCATGGCCTCGACCAGCTCGGGCCAGGCGATGAAGGCCAGCGCGAAGAAGAGCAGGGCGCCGACGACGACGTTCAACACCTCCAGCGCCTTGAAGGCGGCGGGTGAACGTTTGCCGATGATGCGCAGCAGGAAGTCGCTGCGCGTCATGCGACCGGAGCAGACGGCCGCGGCCAGCTGCAGGAAGACGATGGAGGCCACCGATCGGGCGGCGAACTCGGCCACGCCGGTGATGGGTGCGTCGAAGAAGTTGCGGCCCAGCACATCGGCCACGATCAGCAGCATCATGAGAAAGATCCACACCGTGCCCACGGCGGCCAGCGCGTTGGCCACGCCCTGCAGCGGGTTGGAGAGGCCGGCGACCGCGGGGGTTTCGCTGGCGAAGTCGGGTTCGTTGTGCACAGGTCACCTGTGAAGGCTGGAAGGAACACCACCCGGCAGCGCACCGCGCCACCGGGTGGACAAGACGGCTGGTGGCCGATCAGCGGTTCTGCAGGTCCCAGTCGCGCAGGGGCTTCACGCCACGGGCACGCAGTTCGTCAAAGTAGGCCTTGAGCACCTGTTTGCCCGCGTCACCCGTGCCTTGCAGCCAGGGCGCCACGATGTTGGGCAGGCCGTTGACCCACTTGGTCTTCTCGGCTTGCGGCAGGTCGGTGATCTGCAAGCCGGCGGCCTTCATGGTGTCGAGCGCCGCGTTGGCGGTCTTGGTGACGTGTTTGCCGTGTGCGACCGAAGTGGCCTTGCCGGCCTTGAGCATCGCGTCCTGCACTTCCTTGGGCAGACCGTCGAACACCTTCTTGTTCACCGCCACGCTGCCGAAGTACATGGCGCCGATGTCGATGCGGGTCAGGTTCTTCGCCACCTCGTACACACGGGCCGGACCGATGCCGCTGGCGAACGACAGCGCGCCATCGGTCACGCCGGTCTGGATGTTGGTGTAGTAGGTGGTCAGTGCGCCGTCCACCGGCGTGGCGCCGGTCTCGCGCAGCCAGTTGGCCGAGGTGCCGGGCGCGTTGATGCGTTTGTTCTTCAGGCTGGCCATGTCCTTCACCGGGAAGGTGGCGTAGATGTCGTAGCTGTCGGTGATCAGCGAGGACAGCGGCACCATGTTTTGTGCGGCCCAGCTGTCGCGCAGCGCCGGCACGGTGGCGTTGAGCTTGTCGAAGATCTCGATCAGTTGCTCGTGGTTGGTGGTGGCGAACGGGGTGAAGTAGGTCACGTTCTGCAGCGGCATGGCGGAGTTCTCCCACACCGTGCCGACCATGCCCACGTCCACGATGCCGTCGCGCACGGCGGCGCGGGTGTCGGTGAACTTGTAGAGCGTGCCGCCGTAGTTCTCGCGCCAGCGCACTTCGTACTTGGCACCGCCTTCTTTGAGAAGGCGGTCCACCTCGGGCTGGAACACTTCCTTCATGGCGAAGGCCCAGATGTTGGTGGTGGGATGGCTGGAGCCGATGTTGACCGTGACGCGTTGCTGCGCCATGGCCGAACCGACCGCCAGGGTGGCGCCCATGGCGACCAGGGTTGCAAAGGCAATTTTCTTGAGCTTCATGTTGTCTCCTCGGTGGGTGTCAAGGCTGCAGGTTCAGCCGGGGCGGGCAGGGGACCGGTGCCTCCACACCGGTTTCATCAAAAAGGGCGGGGTCATCGTCGGGCAGGGCGCTTGCGCGCGGCCCCGGTGGCGTCGGCAAATTGTTCGCGGCTGGCGTTCAGGTAAGCGCGCACCCGGTCGCGCACCAGTTGTTCGTCGTAGCCCTCATGGGCGCTTTCGCTGTAGACGTCCTGCGCATAAATCCAGCGGCGCATGGTGATGTAGAAAAAGCCGCCGTGCAGGCCCATGAGCAGTTCCATTTCGCGCTCGCTGGGCTTGGCGCGGCTGACCACACCGCGAAAACGGCGCGTCTCGCGGATCAGGCGCGGAAACAGGCGAACCCGCAGCATGGCAAAGAAACGGTCGGTGATGGTGTGGTCGGTCAGGCCCGAGAACACCAGGATGCGCACGAACTCCTGCGTGAGCGTGATCGTGACGTACTCCCAGTAAAACGCGGTGAGCTTGTCTTCCACCGGCATCGCGGGGTTGTCGAGCAGGGCGTCCCACTCGGCGCGCCAGCGACCTTCGAACACCTCAAGGTACACGCGGTCCACCAGCGCCTGCTTGGTGGGAAAGTAGTGGTAAAGCAGGGCGTGGGTCACGCCGATGCTTTTGGCCAGGTCGCGCAACTGCCCGTTGAAGCCGTGCACCGAGAAGAACTGGATCGCGCCGTCCAGGATCTGACGCTCGCGCTCGACCACGCCCATGCGACGGCGCACCGGTGCGTCCGGCGCTGTCGGCTCGTCTTCTTGCACCTTGTCAGGGTTTGTCTGGATGCGCACGCTATTTACCGATCGGTCAATGATTCGTACCATTGTTAACCGACTGGTAAACAAAAACACCCGTGAAAACCCGAGGATTCAAGGCATGGAATTGACTGGAGACATCCTGATCGGCGCACCGCGCGAAAAGGTCTGGGCCGGGCTCAACGACCCGGAGATCCTGACGCGCTGCATCCCCGGCTGCGAAGCCATGGAAGCCACCAGCCCGACCGAACGCACCGCCCGCGTGGCCGTGAAGATCGGCCCGGTGCGGGCGCGCTTCGTGGGCCATGTGCGCATGGAAGACATCCGCCCCAATGAAGGCTGTGTGCTGCGCTTCCAAGGCTCCGGCGGCGCGGCCGGCATGGCCAAGGGGCATTCGAATGTCGATCTCACCGACGAGGCCGGCGGCACGCGCCTGAGCTACACCGCACAGGCCGCCATCGGCGGCAAACTGGGCCAGGTGGGCGGCCGCATGATCGACGCTGCCTCCAAGCAGATGGCCGATCAGTTCTTCACCGCGTTCAACGAACAGATGGTCGGTGTGCCGGTGACGGAGGTCGCTGAGTCGGCACCCGCTGAAGCGGCTTCCCCCGCCACTGCCGCCGCGCCCGCCCCCTTCGTGCCGCGCACCGTTCACGCACCCCAGCCCGCGGCCAGCGGCGAAGGCGTGCGCGTGTTGTGGTTCGTGCTCGGTTCCTTGTCCACCGGCTTCGGCGTGTGGATTGCTTCCCTGTTGACTGTGTGAGGACCGCCCCATGAAAGCCGCTGCCTTCGACTATGTCAAACCCGCCAGCATCGACCAGGTGATTGCGCTGCTGCAGGAACACGGCGACGACGCCCGCCTGCTCGCCGGTGGCCAGACGCTCATGGCCACCCTGAACATGCGCCTGTCCGAGCCGCAGCTGGTGGTCGACATCACCGGCATCGAATCGCTGCGCGGCATCAGCGTGCAGGGCCCGGTGCTGCGCATCGGCGCCTTGGCCACGCACACCGACATCGAGTTCAGCCCGCTGGTGGCGCGCCACGCGCCGCTGCTCAAGGCGGCCGCGCCCCACATCGCGCACCGCGCCATCCGCAACAGCGGCACCTTTGGCGGCTCCATCGCCTACGCCGACCCGGCCGCCGAGTGGCCCACCTGCCTGCTGGCGCTGGGGGGCACCGTGGTGGCGCGCGGACCGAAAGGCGAACGCCGCATCGCTGCCGACGATTTCTTCACCGGCCTCTACAGCACCGCGCTGCAGCCCGACGAACTGCTGACCGCGTGCGAGATTCCGCTGGCTGGTGCCGACCACTGGTTCGGCTTCAGCGAGCTCGCGCGCCGCCACGGCGACTACGCCATCGTGGGCATGGCCGCCACCGCGCGGCGCGAAGGCGATGCCTTGCACGGTCTGCGCATCGTGCTGCTGGGTGTGGACGCCACGCCAGTGCGCGCGCGCCAGACCGAAACGCTGCTGGAGGCCCGTGCGCTCGACATGGCCACCGTGACCCAGGCCGTGGCCAGCCTGCGCAGCGAGATCGACCCGCTGCCCGACCTGACCAACACCCCCGACACCAAACGGCATCTGGCAGGCGTGCTGCTGCACCGCATGTTGCCCACCGCGGCCACCGCAACGACCGCCACCGCCTGAGCCCCCAAGGAACCCCCATGGCAGACCTGTACCCGATCAAACTCACCGTCAACGGCAAACCGCACCAGTGCAGCGTGCAACCGCGCACCCACCTGGTGGACTTCCTGCGCGACGACCTCGGCCTCAAAGGCAGCCACCTCGGGTGCGAACACGGCGTGTGCGGCGCCTGCACCGTGGAGCTCAACGGCCAGATCGTGCGCGGCTGCCTCACCCTGGCCGTGCAGGCCGATGGCGGCACCGTGCAGACCATCGAAGGTGTGAGCGCCTCCGGCGTGATCCGCGATCTGCAAGACGCCTTTGTGCGCCGCAACGCCCTGCAGTGCGGCTTCTGCACCTCGGGCATGTTGATGGCAGCCAAGGAACTGGTGGAGCAGATGCCCCACGCCAACCGTGCCGAGGTGCGCGAGTGGATCTCGGGCAATTACTGCCGCTGCACCGGTTACCACGCGATCGTGGACGCGATCTGCGACGTGCTGCAACAACGCAAGGAGGCCGCATGAAACGCGACACCGTCAACCTCGAACCCGGTGTGGACCTCAGCCGTCCCCTGACCCCGGTCAACGACGACCAGCGTTACATCGGCGCTTCGGTGCCGCGCGGCGGCATCGAGCGCCTCACCCAGGGTCTGGGTCAGTACCTGGACGACATCGAGCTGCCGCGCATGGCCCACGTGGTCTATTGGCGCAGCCCGGTGGCGCACATGCGCATCAAGTCGGTGAACGCCGACTTTGCCCGCGCCATGCCCGGCGTGCTGCTGGTGGCCGACGGACAAGACCTGGCCAAGGTCTGCAAGCCCTGGGTGGCGACGTTGGGCCACCTGGCAGGCATGAAGTCGGCACCCCAGTACGCGCTGGCGCTGGACCGCGCCTGCTGGCAGGGCGAGCCGGTGGTGGCCGTGGTGGCCGAGACGCGTGCCGAGGCCGAGGACGCGCTGGCCTACATCGAGGTGGACTGGGAAGAACTGCCCGCCGCCACCGACATGCTCACCGCGCTGGACCCGTCCACGCCGCTGATCCACCCCGAGCTGGGCGACAACCTCTGCTTCACCCGCACGCTGGACGTGGGCCAGGTCGACGAGACCTTTGCCCAGGCCGACGTGGTGGCCGACATCGAGTTCGAGTTTGGCCGCCACACCGGCGTGACGCTGGAGCCGCGCGCGCAGATCGCGCACTGGAGCCCGGCCGACCGGCGCCTCACCGTGCACCACTCGTGCCAGGCGCCGCACATGATGCAGGACCTCTACGGCCGCCAGTTCGACCTGCCGGCCAGCGCCATCCGCGTGGTCTGCAAGGACGTGGGCGGCTCGTTCGGCATCAAGGTGCACGCGTATCCCGACGACTTCGCCACCGTGGCGCTCTCGATCATGCTCGGCCGCCCGGTGAAGTTCGTGGCCGACCGGCTGGAGAGTTTCACCAGCGACATCCACGCGCGCCATCACCACATCCAGGCGCGCATCGCGGTCAACCGCGACGGCGAGATCCTCGGCTTCGACATGAAGGACCTCACCGGCATCGGCCCGTACTCCATGTTCCCGCGCACCAGCGCCATCGAAGGCAACCAGGTGGTCAACCTCGTGGGTGGTCCCTACAAGCACAAGCACTACCGCGCCAGGCTCGACGTGGTGTTCCAGAACAAGACGCCGACCTGCCAGTACCGCGGCGTGGGGCACCCCATTGCCTGCGCCGTGACCGAAGCGCTGGTGGACCTGGCGGCGCAGAAGATCGGCATGGACCCGCTGAAGATCCGCGAACTCAACGTGATCCCCGACGACGCCTACCCCACGGCCGGCATCTCGGGCATCAAGCTGGAAGTGCTCTCGCACGAGGCCAGCCTGAAAAAGCTGCGCGAGCTGATGAACTACGACGCGCTGCGCGCCGAGCAGGCCGCGCTGCGCCAGCAGGGCATTCACCGCGGCATCGGCTTCGCCACCGTGATCGAACTCACCAACCCCAGTGCCGCGTTCTACGGCGTGGGCGGCGCGCGCATCGCCTCGCAGGACGGCGCCACCGTGCGGCTGGACCCCGAAGGCCACATCACCGTGCTCATCGGCGTGGGCGAGCAGGGCCAGGGCACCGAAGGCATTTACCAGCAGATCGCGGCCGACGCGGTGGGCGTGGACATCGCCAAGGTGCGCGTGGTCACCGGCGACACCGACGCCACGCCGTATGGCGGTGGCACCTGGGCTTCGCGCGGCGCGGGCATTGGTGGCGAAGCCGTGTTGCTCGCCGGCCAGGCGCTGCGCGAGAACATCGTGAAGGTGGCAGCCATCATCCTCAAGCGCGACGGCGCCACGCTCGCGGTGCGGCGCGACCGCATCGTGGACGCCAGCACCGGCGAAGAACTGCTGCCGCTGGCCGAGCTGGGCCGCATTGCGTACTTCCGCTCCGACACGCTGCCTGCCGAGTTCACGCCCGAACTCATGGTCACGCGGCACTACGCGCAGCGCGACTTCCCCTTCATCTTCACCAACGGCGTGCAGGCGTCCTACGTGGAGGTGGACACCGACACCGGTTTTGTGAAGCTGCTCAAGCACTGGGCGGTGGAAGACTGCGGCCGCGTGCTCAACCCCATGCTGGTGGACGAGCAGATGCGCGGCGCCATCGTGCAGGGCATCGGCGGCGCGCTGCTCGAAGAGTGCCTCTACGACGAGAGTGGCCTGATGGTGAACGCCAGCATGGCCGACTATCTGGTGCCCATGTCGGCCGAGATGCCCGACATCGAGGTGGCCCACATCCAGACGCCCACCGCCACATCGAAGCTCGGCGCCAAGGGCGCGGGCGAGGCCGGCACGGCGGGCGCACCGGCGGCGGTGATGAACGCGATCAACGACGCGATGGCGCCGTTCGCTGCGCATGTGTTCTCGCAGCCCATCACGCCGCAGAAGGTGTTGCGAGCGCTGGGCAAGGTGCGCTGATTCATGAGCCTGGCCGGGTCACCGGCCAAGCCTGCATCTTGAAGGCGTCGGCCAGAAAGTCGATCAACACGCGCACCTTGGGCGAGACGAACTTGCGCGAGGGATAGACCGCGTAAACACCGAGCTCCAGCGAATGGAACTCGGGCAGCACCTCCACCAGCGTGCCGGCCTGCAGGTCGGGCCCGACCAGAAACGAGGGCTGCAGCACGATGCCCAGGTGGCGCAGCGCGGCCATGCGGCAGGTGTCGCCGTTGTTGCTGCGCAGGCGCGGTGACACCTTCACCGCCACCGGACCGTCGGGGCCATCGAACACCCAGTTCTCGCCCATGGAAAACAGGCTGTAGGCCGCCACCGCGTGGTGCACGAGTTCCGACGGGTGCCGGGGCGTCCCGTGTTCGCGAAGGTAGGCGGGCGAAGCGCACAGCACCAGGCGCGTGGTGGTGAGCTGGCGGCTGATGAGGGTGGAGTCGGGCAGGCGGGCGATGCGCACCGCGAGGTCAAAACCTTCGTCCACCAGATCGACCATGCGGTCGGCCAGGGTCACGTCCAGCGTGACCTTGGGGTGCATGGCCATGAACTCCACCCACAGCGGCGCCAGGTGGAGCAGGCCGAAGGTGAAGGGCGCGTTGATGCGCAGCAGGCCACTGGCCTCGCCGCTGCGCGAGGTGATCTCGGCCTCCGCTTCGTCCACGGTGGACAGCACTTCCCTGCAGCGCGCGTGAAACACCTCGCCCTCGGCCGTGAGCGAAAGCTTGCGCGTGGTTCGGTGCAACAGACGCACACCCAGGCGCGCCTCGAGCTCGGCCAAGTGGCGCGACACCGCGGCCTTGGACATGGGCAACGCGTCGGACGCGCCCACGAAGCTGCCCGCGTCCACCACCGCCGCAAATACCCGCATCTCTTCAAACCGGTCCATGGCGTTTTGTCTCAAAAAGAGGAATAGTCAGTCTCATTGGAGCATGTTTATCTTTCCTGGTGGGACTTTTAAAGTCCACCCATCGCTTCACTTTCAACCCCCTTTTTGAGGAACCCACCATGAACACCGCTTCCGCTTCCCCCCTGCAACGTCTCATGACCACCAGCGCAGGCTGGGCACCGCTGGCCCTGCGCATTCCCATCGGCATCGTCTTCGTGGCGCACGGCGCGCAGAAACTGTTTGGCGCCTTCGGCGGCTACGGCCTGGAAGGCACGGGACAGTTCATGGACTCGCTGGGCCTGAGCCCGGGCTACCTCATGGCGCTGCTGGCGGGTGCCGCCGAGTTCTTCGGTGGCCTGGCCTTGCTGCTGGGTCTGCTGGTGCGCCCGGCCGCCGCCGTGCTGGCCGTGACCATGGTGGTGGCGATCGTCACCGTGCACCTGGACAAAGGCCTCTTCATGGCCAACAACGGCTACGAATTCGCGCTGGCCCTGCTCGCCGTGGCGGTCTCGCTGCTCTTCAGTGGCGCCGGCAAGGGCTCGGTGGACGCCACGCTGGCCCGCCGCGCCGACTGAGATTCATTGAACGCACGGCGCCTGGCGCCGCAGGAGAAACGCATGACCCGCCTGCCCACCGTTTTTGTGTCCCACGGTGCGCCCACCTTTGCGCTGGAGCCCGGCCTGGCCGGGCCACAACTCAGTGCACTGGGCCGCGCCTTGCCCCGGCCCCAAGCCGTGCTGGTCGTCTCCCCGCACTGGATGACGCAGGGTGCGCGCGTGGGTCTCTCGGCACAGCCCGCCACCATCCACGACTTCGGCGGCTTCCCGCAGCCGCTGTACGAGATCAGCTACCCGGCCCACGGCCATCCCGAGCTGGCCCAGCGCACGCTGGACGTGTTGCGGCAAGCCGGCTGGAGTGCCCATGGTGACGAGCGCCGCGGTCTGGACCACGGCGCCTGGGTGCCGCTGCTGTACCTGTACCCCGAGGCCGATGTGCCGGTGTTCCAGGTCTCGCTGCCCGCCACGCTGGATTCCGCCGGTGCCTGGGCGTTCGGCCGGGCGCTGGCGCCGCTGGCCGAAGAGGGCGTGCTCATCGTCGGCTCGGGCAGCCTCACGCACAACCTGTACGAGTTCCGTGCCGGGCACGGGCATGAGGAGGCCTACGCCACCGAATTTGTGGCCTGGGTGCGCGAAGCCGTGCGGCAGGGCGACGGTGCGCGCCTGCAGCGCACGCTGGAGCTCGCACCGCACGCGCAGCGCGCCCACCCGACCACCGAGCACTTCCTGCCGCTGCTGGTGGCTGCCGCTGCTGGGGGCGATGCGGTGCCCGCGCGCGTGATCGACGGTGGCATCACGCACGGTGTGTTGTCGATGGACGCATTTGTGTTCGGCGCCGTACACTGAGCCGGATCGTTTCTGTCGATCGGTGCCTGCACCAAGAAGGACCCCGCCATGAGCCTGCCTGCTGCCGTGCTGAACGCCTTTGAGCGCGCGAAGCGGGCCGCGCACGCGCCGCTGGTGTGGCTGCACCTGGGTGCCGATACCTTGTGGCTGGTGCGCGAGGGCAACGACAGCGGTGCGTCTTCCCTGTCGTTGGACCTGGGCACCGACAGCACGGCCCGGCTCTTCTTCCGCGCCGACCTGCCCCGACCACAGGAACTCGAACGCGCCATCGACCATGTTGAAGACGAGCTGATGCGCGCGGTGGCCTGGGCCGCCGGGCGCTCGACCCTGGCCACGGAGCACCCGCTGGTGCTCGGCCTGGCGCAGCCCGGGGCGGTGGTGCAGCGGGATGCGGTGGAGGCCCTGTTCCAGCGGCTGGCCTCAGGCGCGCTGGGTGATCCGTCCGCGCTCAAGGGTTTGCCCAGCGGCCGGGAGGCGGCTGCCGCCCTGCTCATCCTGCGCGAGCTCATGCACCACCTGGCCTTCAGCCAGGTGGTGGTGGCGCCACCGTCGCCTGGCGCTGCACTTCCTTGAGCTTCATGGTCACGTAGTCGGCGCGCTCCATCTCATGGAGTTGCTCGGCGTAGCGTTCGGTGGCGCTGAACCAGAGCTCGAGGCTGCGCTGCAGCCGGGCGGTGCCCGGTGCCTCGCTGGACTGCAGGTGCGACTGCAGCGCGAGGTAGTAGCGCAAGGTGTTGCGCTCGACCACACCGCGCACGCCTTCCACCCGGACCGGTCGGCCATCGGCCGTGGTGTCCACCACGCTGAAGCCCGACTTGCCGCGACCCAGCGTGGCCAGGTACGTCTTCATGGCCCAGCGCGCCGCGGTGCCGAAGCCATACGAATACGTCATGCGCACCAGCGACTGCCCGCTGGCTTGGGGCACGGCCTCCACCACGATGCGGTAGTTGCGCGTGGACAGCGGGCCTGTCGGGGCACTGAGCTCGACCAGCAAATGGTCGCTGCGGTCCACCGTGGCCTTGAAACCAAATCGCACCCAGTACACGTCCGACAGCGGTTGGTCGAACTTGCGGCCCACGCCCGAGACCAGTTCGTCTCCGCTCGGTGTGCGCAGGGCGCGGCAGTACTTGACGTTGATGTGCAGGATCAACACATCGCACCAGCGGTCGGCCTTGGCCAGTTCCTGGCGCAGCCGATCAAAGGGTTGGTCGATCAGCGCATGCACCTCGCCCTGCATGCGCTCGGCCGATTCGCTGGAGCGCAGGTAGATCGATTGCCCGGCCAGCTGGCCCGTGCCCTTGTCGCGCAGCTCGGCGAACTGCGCGCGCAAGGTGTCGGGTGAAGCGGCCTGGGCTTGCGTGAACAGGCTGGTGGCCAGCAGCAGGCCCATGAGCCAGCGGCCCGGAATCGTTGAAGGAGGGCGGCGGTTGTGACGGGTGTGGGACATCGGCCATTGTGGGCCATGTGTCTGGCCGGGCGGTTCGTGGTGTCATTCCCGCTCCAGCGGGATGTACATGCGTTCACCGTCGCGGTCCACCAGCAGGGCCACGCTGCGCGGCAGGTCGCGCAGGAGCCTGCGCACATCATCCTGCGAATGCACCGGCGTGAGGTTGATGGCCAGCAGCGCGTCACCGGCGAGCACCCCGGCCTGCGCGGTGAGCGCACTCACCGCCTCCACCCAGACACCGCTCTGGGTGCCCAGCAGGCTGCGCTCTTGCACCGTCATCGGGCGCAGGCGCCAGCCCAGCTCCGGCTTTTCCGGCGCCGAAGGCGTGGGATCGGGTGCCAAGGAACCTTCCAGCTCGGTGGCCTGGCCCAGTTTCACCACCAGCTCGAGGCCCTGCCGGTTTCGCCACACGGTCAGGCGCACCCGCTCGCCCTCCAATGCCATGCCCAGGTGGCTCGAAAGTTCCCCCGCGCGACCCAGTGACGCGCCATTGAAAGCGGTGATCACATCGCCCACGCGCAAGCCCGCGGCTTCGGCGGCACTGCCCGGGTCCACACCGGCCACCAGTGCGCCGCGGGGACGGTCCATGCCGAAAGCGTCGGCCAGCGTGAGGTCCAGGTTCTGGATGGTCACGCCCAGGTATCCATGCTGCATGCGGCCGTGGGAAAGCAGATGGTCCTTGACCTTCAGCGCCACGTCGATCGGCACCGCGAACGACAACCCCTCGTAGCCGCCCGAGAGGCTGTAGATCTGCGAGTTGATGCCGACCACCGAGGCGCTCGCATCCAGCAGCGGTCCACCCGAGTGCCCCGGGTTGACCGATGCGTCGGTCTGGATGTGCGGCACCGCCGCATAACCCGGCAGCGCGCGGCCCTTGGCGCTGACAATGCCTTGCGAGACGCTTTGCTCCAGCCCGAAGGGCGAACCGATCACCACCACCGGGTCGCCCACCTGCAGCAGGTCTGCCCGACCCAGGCGCACCACCGGCAGGCCGGTGGCCTTCACGCGCAACACCGCCACGTCGGTCGTGGGGTCGCTGCCCACCACCTGTGCCCGGAACTGACGCCGGTCGCTCAGGCGCACCGTGATGCGGCGCGCGCCCGCGATCACGTGGGCGCTGGTGAGCAGCAGGCCGTCGCTGCTGATGAAGAAGCCCGAACCCTGACCATGAAAGGGCAGCTGGCCCCTGAACGGCCGCGCGGAGGTGTCGTCGCCGGGCTCCCAGGTCGATGCCGAGAGCGTGCGCATGCCCACCACCTCCACACCGACCACCGCCAGCCCCGCCAGCTCGACGATCGCGCGGTGGTTGGGCACGAAGCCGCCCGGCAGCGGCGCCGCTGCGCCCCCGGGTTCGGCCGCGGACGCCGCCAGCGCGCAGGCCAGCAACAGCAGGGCGGACAGCCGCCAGCGCAGGTTGGTCACTGGGTCTGGATGCGGTTGATGTACTCCAGCAGGCCCAGGATGCGCGCGCGCACATGGGCCTCGGCGTCGTAGGGCGCCTCCATGAAGTACTCCGCGTCCTTGATGCGGTAGTCCCGTCCCCACACCGGCATGTCGCGCGCGCCATGGGCCGGCACCGCCGCGCCATCGATCACGTCGTAGAGCCGGCTCATGGGCAGGACGCCACCGTTCTTCTTTGCCAGTTGCGTGAGGTCGGGCGGGCTCCTGGTCAGGAACGGCACCAGCGCGCCGTTGCCCTTGCCGGTGCTGCCATGGCAACTCGCGCAGTTGGCATCGAACTCGCGCTTGCCGGGGTCGACCGCTGCGGGCCGGGCCTGGGCCAGCGCCTGGCCGGCCAGCACCACGAGGCCCAGCGCGAGCCAGCGTGAGGTGTGAGCGAATTTCATGGCGATCTCCTGAGGGTTGTTTGTGGGTCCATGTTCGCGCCCCGTCGCGCGCCCCCCATTGACCAACCTCAAGCGTTCCGCAGGTAAATCACCGGCTCGCCGGGCCCCGGCCCGTTCCCCTCAGCGCTCGGGCCTGCGCAATTCGCGCAGACGGCTCTCCAGCGTTCCCACATCCAGGCCGGTGAAGTCGGCGTCGTGCGTCCACTGAAGCCGCGCGCTCACGGCCCGGCTCAGGGCGGCCTTGAGTTCGCCCAGGAAGGGGTGTGATGCCGTCAGCCACAGCGTCTCGTACTCACCGTCCACCAGGCCTTCTTCGAGCCGCTCGGCCAGCTCGCGCGCGAACTGGTGCATCACCTTGTGGCGTGTGTCCGTGCGCGGTTCGAAGTGCGTGGCGGCGCTGCTGTGGTCGCTGCGCTCGTGGCCCTGGCGGTCGCGCTCGAGCTCGCTGTCCTTGAGGCGGCCTTCGGGATAGTCGATGGTCTCCAGGGGCACCAGGGGATCACCCACGCCGGCGCGGTTGAAGATGCGGGCGAGTGACCCGTTGGCGACCAGAATCCACTGCATTTTCATGATGGTCCTTTCGGGTTGAGGGCGCCCACTCTAGGACCGCCGGTGGCATGCGATGTTGAGTTCGATCAACCCGGACGCAGGGCCTTGCGCGGTTCGGGGCGCGCCCGCGAGCGCGGGCATTGAGCACGCTCAAGCACGCGCGGCGCCGTGGCTTGCAGACTGATGGGCCTGTCACACACCACGCCCCCACCATGTTCAAGGTCCTGATCACCGTCGATGGTTTCGCGCACACCGGTGCGTGCCGGTGCCAGTCGTGTGCGCTGGTCCACCGAACCGAAGGTGCGCCGTGAGCAGCAGCGCCACCGAACCCCGCGTGTTCACCATCGAAGGTCCGGGCAGTTGGCGCACGCGCGCCCTGAACCTGGTGTTGCGCCTGGCCTCGGGCAGTACCTTGAATCCCGACGCCGATGTGGCCGCGCTGCGTGAGCGTTACGAGCGACTCGACGCGCGTTGCTTTCCACTGCACCGGTCGGTGCGCCGCGAGGCGGTGGACTGCGACGGTGTGCCCGCGCATTGGGTGAGCGTGCCGCAGAGCCTGCCTGGGCGCACGCTGTTCTACCTGCACGGCGGCTCGTTCGCCTTCCGGTTTCCCAACGCCCAGACCGCGTTTGCCGCGCGGTTGTGCCGGCAGCTGCGCGCCAGCGCCCTGGTGCCCGACTACCGGCTCGCCCCCGAGCACCCGTTTCCCGCCGCGCCCGACGACTGCCTGCGCGCCTGGCAGTGGGCCCTGGCCCACGGTTGCCAGCCTGCCCAAACCGTGTTTGTGGGCGAATCCGCCGGCGGCACACTGAGCCTGGTCACGCTCAACCGCAGCTTGCGTCACCACCAGCCGCTGCCCGCCTGCGCCGTGCTGCTTTCACCCGCGGTGGACTGCACCCTGGGCAGCCCCAGCCTGACCGACAACCACCGCTTTGACGCGGTGCTCAGCCTGCCGCGGCTGGTGGCACTGCGGCAGGGGTATGTGCCCGATCCCGAGCTCTACCGCCACCCCGATGTGTCGCCGTACTTTGCCGACTACACCGGCTTCCCGCCGATGTTCATGCAGGCCGGCAGCACCGAGATGCTGCGCGACGAGGCCCTGCGCGTGGCCGACAAGGCCCATGCCGCAGGAGTGGATGTGGAGGTGGAACTCTGGCCCGGCGTGCCCCATGCCTTCCAGCTCGCCGGCTTCCTGCCCGAAGCGGCACGCGCCCTGGAGCGGATCACGGCGTTTGTGGTGGCCAGGACAGGGTGGCGCGTGTGAAGGGAAGTGGGTTCAGTGGGCGCCGACGAAGCGGGTGCCTTCAAACGCCAGCTGGTCGCCGCTGGCGCGGTACTGCGCCCAAGCCAGCAAGAGCATGAGTCCGACGAAACTGCCGGCAATCAGCGCCGGGTAGGCCGCCAGAATCTGGGGGAGGGAATACTTCCAGTTCAGCGGTCGTCCCACGCCCAGCAGCGCCGCGTAGAACCACGACACACCCGACACTGCGCCGGCAAACACAGCGAAGCTGCGCTGCGAGAACGACAGGTTGAGCAGAGAGCCGGCCTTCATCATCAGGGGCAACACACGGTGGTGCAGCAGCACGCCGTTGAGCGTCAACAGACAGACCACGGTGATCTTGGCCTGCAGCTTGGGATTGGCGAAGTACTCCCAGCCCTTGAAGGATGTGTCCAGCGCAACGATGGCGACGCCGGTGGCCCAGAGTGCGGCCAGGGCCATGGCCACGGTGTTCTGCAGTTCCTGCAGGTGATGGGGGTCCATGCGCTCGCGGGGATCTCCCGAGATGAGTTGTCTGACCATGGCGATGTCGCTCATGAGGATCAGGCCGATGGCCGCGCAGCATGCAATCAGGTGGGCGTAGACGAGTCCCATCCGCGTGAATTCAAATTCCATGTGAGTTTTCCGGTGAAGTGGGTCGAGGTCTGACCCGACAGAAGCGGGTCCCAAGGCCTGGTGGACGTACCAAAGCCTCAACGCTAATGTCTTCACTTCCCGCCGGATCATCTGTTCGCAGATGCAACGATTCGTCCGGTCACCAGCGTCGGCGAACGCTGGAGCCGTTCGCGGTCAATGACCGAAAACAGAGCGTTTTCTCACCGCTGTCATCCCCCATCCGGGGGATGTTTTCCCCGCCTGTCCGGAACGGTATGTCGCATTTCCCCAGGGGTTTGTGACGCACTGCAACATTTTTTGACGACCCGCACCAGGGGAGATCGGCCGACCAGCGGAGTGCGACAGGCTCACCGAGCCCGGGGGGACGCGGCGGTCCTTCGATCAACGTGCAGAATGGAACTCACAATCTGTTCGGGCAGTGCCAGCGCGGGCGCCATGGACCAGCGGTTGAACGCGTCGTTGCCGATGCGCACCATGCCCACATGCCGTGCAGCCTGCTTGTCGACGTTCGGATCGGGATCGTAGAAACCGAGCGCATAGCGCAAGCGCTCGATATCCTGCGGGGCACCGGTGAGGAATGTCCAGCCCGGCTCGACGCCGTGCATCTCCGCGTAGTCGGCGAGATCCTCCGGCGTGTCCTGCTCGGGCCGCAGTGTGATCGAGTACATGAAGATGTCCTTGCCCACACGCTTGCCGAGCAGCTGCTGCACGCGCACCAGGTTGTTGGTCATCGGTGGACACAGGCCTTCGCAGTCGGCGTACATCATGTTGATGACGACGATCTTGCCGCGCACCAGATCGTCGTAGAACTTGACCGTGGCGCCGGTGTGGGTGCGCAGTGCAACATTCGGAATGCGCTGTGCGGCAGTGGGTTTCGCTGCGCTGGGGGCAGCGAACGCGGTGCGTGTGCCGAGCGCGCCGAGGGCGGCGACGCCCAGGCCGGCCAGCAGGTGTCTGCGGGTGTTCATACCGTCTCCTTTCGTACCTTGAAGGCATCGTTCACAGGGGTGCTGTGTCTCACACAATGTCGAAGCGAACCATCATCGAGTGGTCTTCGTGGGTGAGGTTGTGGCAGTGCATGACGTACTTGCCGCTGAAGTCGCGGAAGCGGAACAGCACCCGCATCGTCGAGCGCGGACCCAGGTTGAAGACGTCCTTGCGACCGCGTTCGTGCAGCGGGATCGCCACGTTGACACCGCCAGCCGTCTTGCTCAGGATGCGACCTTCCTCGAAGTGCACGTGGATGGGGTGTTGCCAGCCGTTGTCGATGTTGATGAACTCCCAGATCTCCGCGCTGCCCCGGGCGGGTGCGGCCCTCGGGGTGAACATGTTGAAGAACTGCCCGTTCACCGACCACATACCGCTGGAGCGCTCGAACAGCCAGGTTCGCACCGGCAATGCCGCGAGCTGCGCCGCGGTGGGCAGGGGCCGCAGCGGGCGCAACACGGTCGGCACCACGCTCTGGTCGGGCGTGGGCGGGTTGCGGTCGACCACGAACTTGAGCACCCGGGTGCCCGGCGCCTGCACCCGGTCGGGTTGGCGCGTGTCGGTCTGCAGCAGCTGGTTCACCAGGTACAGCGTGGTGCCGATCGGGAAACGGGAGAAATCCACCACGATGTCGGCGCGCTCGGCCACGGCCAGGCGAACCCGGAACTGGTTCGCCAGCGCATTGGGCAGCAGGTTGCCGTCGTTGGCGATGTGGGCGAAGGTGTATAGGGTGTTGCCGCCTGCGTTCTGCAGATAGAACTCGTAGAAGCGCGAGGGTCCGGCGTTGAGCAGGCGCAGCCGGTATTTGCGGCGTGCCACGCGAAGCACCGGCTCGATCTTGCCGTTCACCACGACCTTGTCGCCCAGCACGCCCTCGGGGTTCAGTTCGTCGAAGGTCAGGCGCCCGCCGGAGTCGAAACGCTTGTCCGAAAACGCGAGCGGGTAGTCGTAAGGGTGGCTTGGCAGCCGCAGCCCGGTCATCTCGTTGCCGGTGTCAAGGTTGTCGTGGATCAGATAGAAACCCACCATTCCCTTGAGTACGTTGGGCGCGGTCACGCCCTCGGTGTGGTCGTGATAGAAGAGCGTGCCCAGAGCTTCACGCGGGTCGCCGATGCCGCCGAACTCGTCGAGCCCTGCGTACACGTTCGGGTAGAAATGGTCCTGGAACCATCCCGGGGCCGTCAGCGTGGGGCCGTACTGCGCAGCGCTGTAGTAGTCGCCCGGATAACCGTCGCTTTCCGACGGCGTGTGCATGTTGTGCAGGTGGGTGCTGATCTCCGGCGAGCCGAAACCCGTGTGATTGGCTGGCAGCTCGTTGCGGATGCGCAGGATCATCGACTGCCCGTAGCGCGCAAAGATCGTGGGCCCCGGTGTGGACGCACCCGGCATGTTGCCCTCAAAGCCCCAGATGGGTTGCGGGGGGTAGTACGGGTTGTTGCCGTTGAACAGCCAGGCTGGGTTCTCTTTGGCGGTGAGCTGGTACTGCAGTGGTGTCCCGGTCGGGCCGCCGGGTCCACAGAGTTCGTAATAGCGCTGGTGCTCTGCCCGTCCACACTCCCCGTTGGCCCCGTTGTTCGTGACCGTCGGAGCTGGGCTCAGCCCGCCGGCCACCGGCGCCAGCGGCGTGATCTGGATGGGCAGTTCCTCCACCCACGGCGTCGTGGGCGGACTCGGTGGCAGCGGGGTGGGCTGTGCGTCGGTCTTGCGGGGCGTCAGCACCATGGGTGTGCCCACGGTGGCGGTGATCGAGGCTTTCAGCAAGCTGCGTCGTCCGCCATCGACGCGGGGTCTCGCGGTCGCTTCGCCGCGTTGCGGGTTGAAATGCTGGCTCATGTCACATCTCCTGGTTGAAGGGATTCAAGCGGTTCACATCTGTCTGCCTGCCCTGCGCAGGGTGGACGTGATGGGTTCGGCGAGGTACTGCAGCGCGGTCTGTTTCGAGCCTTCGATGTAGACCTCGGCGGGCATGCCGGCCTGGAGCTTGAACTCGCCGATCGACTTGAGCGCCTCGGCATCGGCGAGGATCATCACGTTGTAGTAGGGCAGGTTGGTCTGGCGGTCGATCAGGCGGTCGCCGGAGACGTAGGTGACTTTCCCGGCCACCATCGTGGTGTTGCGGTACTTGAAGGCGGTGAATTTCACGCGAGCGCGCTGGTTCAGCTGCACGTTGCTCACGTCTTCGGGCCGGATGCGCGCCTCGATCAGGAGTTGCGTGTTGCTCGGCACGATGTCCGCGATGGCCTCGCCGGGCCCCACAACCGCACCGGGCGAAGTGAACTTCAGGTCGATGATTTCGCCGCTGGCCGGTGCGGTCACGACCTGGCGCATGGCGGCGTCGTCCGACTTGCGCTGCTCCTGTTCAATCTCGCCCAGGCGCTGGGCGGTGGCCTTGAGTTGATCGCTCGCGGACTTCACATAGTCGTTGCGGATCGACTGGATCTTCAGGTCGATTTCCACCAGCCGTTGCGCGGCGCGCGCAAGTTCGGTGCGGCGCTCTTCGAGCTTGGCGGCGTACTCCAGCACCACCGAATCCAGCTGCGAGATGCGGCTCGACGAGATGAAGCCTTGTTTGATCAACTCCCGGTTTGCCTCCAGATCGCTGCGCTGCAGGGTGAGCGAGTTTTGCGCCTGTGCGATCTGCGCCTCGACCGCAATGATCTCCTGCTCGACACGGTCCCGCTGAGTCCTCATCAGCGTGGTGGCGCTGTCCAGCGAATGGCGCTGCGCCCGGAACAGCGCGCTTTCCTTGTGCAGCGCGTTCTGAATGCGCTTGTCCTGTTGCGCGGCCCTGGACAGTTCTTCGGAGAACGTGAGCGTTCGCGCAAAGGAATGTTCGGCTTCCAGCCGCTCCAGTGTGGCCCGCTCCACATAGACGCGGTAACCCAGGCGGTTGCGGTCGGCGTCCACGCGCACATCGCCCAGCACCAGCACCGCATCGCCGGCATTCACATGCTGGCCGTCGCGCACCAGCACCTCGCGCACTGTGCCGCCTTCAAGGTGTTGCACCGGGCGGCGATTGAGATCCACTTTGACGAACGCGGGCGCCACCACCGCCATGGACAGCGGGGCGAATCCCATCCACAGGGTGATCGGCACCACCGCCACGATCACGATCCAGCAGCCGGTGCGCACCAGGCGCCGGGCATGGTCCTCGTTGCTGCGCGATCCGGACGCGGCGGTCATGGTGAGCGTTGCAGAGGTGTTCATGACCGTGTGTCCTGCTCTTGTTTGCTTCAGGCCGTCAGGCGGCCTTCTGGTCCACCATCACCTGGGCCTGGCGCTGCATGCCCTTCATGACCTCGCCCGAGGGGCCGAACTGCTGGATCCGTCCGGCGGCCAGTACGAGGATCTTGTCCACATGGGCAATGAGCGAAGGCCGGTGCGTGACGACGATCGAGGTCACGCCTGCGCGGCGCAGCGCGCCCATCGCCTGGGCCAGCGCAATCTCGCCGTCACCATCCAGGTTGGAGTTCGGCTCGTCCAGAACCACCAGCTGCGGGTTGCCGTAGAGCGCACGCGCCAGCGCAACGCGCTGGCGCTGGCCCGGTGACAGTCGCGATCCGAGTTCTCCCACCGGCGTGTCGTAGCCCTTGGGCAGGGTCAGGATCATCTCGTGCGCGTTGGCGCGCATGGCGGCGTCCACCACCGCCTCCGAGTTGATCTTGTCCAGGCGGGCGATGTTGTCCGCCACGGTGCCGTCAAACAGCTCGACGTCCTGCGGCACATAGCCGATGTAGGGGCCGATCTGCTCGCGCGGCCAGGTCGCCACGTCCACCCCGTCAAGCCGCACCCGCCCGGCCGTGGGTTTCCACACGCCGGTGAGCAGGCGGGCGAGGGTGGACTTGCCGGCTGCGCTTGGCCCGATGACGGCCAGCGCCTCGCCGGCCGCCAGCGAGAAGGCGATGTTGCTCAGCACCTGGTTGTCCGCGCCCGGCGGGAGAAACGCCATGTTCTCTACCGTGAGGCGGCCCTCGGGGCGCGGCATCACCACGCCGGGCTCGCCGCGATCGAAGTCGCGTGACAACTCGAACAGGCGCTGGTAGGCGGCCCGGCCCTCGATCAGCAGGCGCCAGCTGCCCACCAGCTGCTCCACCGGTTGCACGGCCCGACCCAGCAGGATGCTGGTGGCAATCATCACGCCGGCCGAGGCCTGCTGGCTCAGCACCAGCCAGGCGCCCAGCGCCAGCATGAGGATCTGGATTGCCTGGCGCACCGCCTTGGTCGCAGCGGTGAAGGCCACCGTGCTGCGGCTCGCGCTGGTCTGCGTGGCGGCGATCTGGTCCTGCAGCGCGCGCCAGCGTTTGAGCAGGCGCTGCGTCATGCCCAGCGCCTGCAGAACCTCGGCGTTGCGCAGCGAACTCTCCACGTACTGCGACGCGCGGCGCCCTTCGTGCTGCAAGTCTTCCAGCGCTCGGCGGCTGATGCGGTCGTTGAGCCATGCCAGCGCCAGCATCAGCAGCGCGGAGAACGCGGCGCCCAGGCCCAGGGCGGGGTGGAACATCCAGATCACCCCCACGTAGACCACCACCCAGGGGGCGTCGAACACCGCGATCAGGCCGTTGGCGGAGAACACGTTGCGCAGCGCCGCCACATCACGGATGCCCTCAGTCCTAGCGCTGCCGGGGGCGCGCGCCGCGCGCTGCACGATGGCGTTGACCACCGGCGGCGAGAGGCGTTCCTCCACCAGATTGCCCAGCACGTTCTGCAGTCGGGTGCGCACGTAGTCCAGCAGCAGCAGGATCAGCAGCGCCACGCCGGTCCCGATGAGCAGCACCACCAGTGTTTCCAGGCTGTTGCTGGAGATGACGCGGTCGAACACCTGCAAGGTGAAAAACGCCGGCACGAGAAACAGCAGGTTGATCACGAAGGAGAACGCCGCGATGTAGCCCAGCAGCGGTCGAAGTTCGCTCCACAGGGGTTTCATGAGCGTTTCCTCCAGGTGGACGGTCTCGATGCTGCCGGGTGGTGTGGCTGCTCAGGCCGCGAGCAGGAAGTCCGCCTGCGTGATGGTGTTCACGCCGACGCCGTTCACGCCCGTGAGCAGGATGGAGCTCAGATCCCCAAACTCGATCAGCGTGTCGTTGCCCAGGTCGGTGATGGTCACCGAGGTGGCGAAGTTGCCCGCGTTGATGCCGAGTCCCGAGATGTCGAGCCGGTCCTGGTTGTTGAGCCCGTCCGGGCTGGCGTCGAAGCCGATGATCGTGTCGTTGCCGATGCCCGGCGCGAACTCGAAGATGTCGTTGCCCGCGCCGCCGTTCATGCTGTCGTCGCCCAGGCCGCCGATGACCACGTCGTTCCCGGCACCGGTGTCGATGGTGTCGTTGCCGTCCTGGCCATCGACGCGGTTTGCGCCGGCCGCAAACGTGATGATGTCGTTGCCCTGGCTGCCGATGAGGTTCTCGATGGTGTTGAGCGTGTCCACCCCGATCTCCGCGCTGGTGGCCGACGCGGCGGTGACGGTCGCACCCGCCGCGGTGGCGGACAGGTCCAGGGTGTCGGTGCCAGTGCCACCGGTGTAGCTGTCGTTGCCGTCACCCACCTGCGCCACGAAGCTGTCGTTGCCGTTGCCGCCGTTGGCCGTGTCGTTGCCCAGGCCGCCGGTGATGACGTCGTTGCCGGCCTCCCCGTTGAGGGTGTCGTTGCCGGCACCGCCATTGAGCATGTCCGCACCGTTGCCGGCGTTGATCAGATCGTTGCCGTCTCCCCCGTCGAGGGTGTTGTTGCCCACGCTGCCGGTCAGCGTGTCGCCGGCCGAGCTGCCCACCACGTGCTCGATGGTGGCCACGGTGTCGTTGCCGATCTGGGCGCTGCTGGCCAGGCCGGTGGCGAGGTTGACGGTGGCCGCTGCGCTCGTGCCCGAGAGGTCGTAGGTGTCGTCGGTGCCACCGGCGCCCACGTAGGCGTCGTTGCCGTCGCCCACGATCGCGAAGAAGGTGTCGTTGCCGACGCCGCCGTTGATTGCGTCCGCGCCGGCGCCACCGGTGATCGCGTCGTTGCCCGCGCCGCCGACCAGCGCATTCGCGCCCGCACTGCCCAGCAGCGTGTCGTTGCCGGCGCCGCCGGTCACGTTCTCGATGTTGGCGATCGATACGAAGCCGGTAGCGGAGCCGGTGGCCAGGTCGACCGCGACGGCGGTGGTCGTCGCTCCATAGCTCAGGGTGTCGAGCCCGCCTTCCAGATCGGCCGTGAACGATTCGACGTTGACCGCCTCGCTGCCCGCAAAGGCCGCGATCGCCGTGCCGGCCAGCACCACCGTCAGCGTCTGGGCGCCAGCGCCGGGACCACCGAGGATGTTCACCCGGTCGTTGCTGCCCGCACCACCGTCGATCGCGTCCGCCCCGTGGCCGATGGTGTAAACGAAGGTGTCGTCCCCGTCGTCGCCGTTGAGCGTGTCGTTGCCGAGACCGCCGGTGATGGTGTCGTCGCCCAGGCCGCCGTGCACCGTGTCCGTTCCCGCCCCGGCGTTGAGCAGGTCGTCGCCGCCCTGGCCGTCGATCACGTTGTTGCCACCATCGAGGGTGATGCTGTCGTTGCCCTGGCTGCCGACCACGTTTTCGATGGTGTTCAGGGTGTCGGCGCCGGTCTCGGCGCTGCTCGACGACGCGGCGGTGACCGTGGCCCCCGCTGCTGTGGCGGACAGGTCGTAGGTGTCGATGCCCACGCCACCGATGTAGGCGTCGTTGCCGTCGCCCACCGTGGCGATGAAACGGTCATCGCCGGCTGCGCCGTTCACGTTGTCGCCGTCCGCGCCGCCGGTCATGGTGTCCGCTTCCGTGCCGCCGTTGAGTGCGTCGGCGCCTGCACCGCCCAGCACCGTGTCGTTGCCGGAGCCGCCGTTGACCGAGTCTGCTCCGTCACCGCCGTCCAGCAGGTCGTCCTCGGCGTTGCCGTTGAGCGTGTCCGCCCCGCCGCCGCCAAAGATCATGTCCTGGCCGGCGTTGCCGTTGAGGATCTGCCCCGCATCGTTGGGCGCGATGAAGTCGCCCACCACGATGGTCGGTGCCGAGATCACGCTTTCCGGGTGGCCCTGCAGGTCGGTGAAGCTCACCACCACGCGCAGCTGGCGGTTGACCTGATCCTGGCCCGGCGTGAAGCTGGCGTCGGTGGCCCCCGCGATGTCGGTGAACACGGCGCCGCCGCCCAACGCACTTTGCTGCCACTGGAAGCTGAAGCCGTCAACGGCAGGCAAGCCGTCCAGATCGGTGATCTGGTTGATCGCCTGCAGCGTCTGCGTTTCGGTGGGCGTCACGTCCGAGACCAGCACCTGCCCGGCGGCCAGGTTGTTGTTGCTCTCCACCGGCGCGGTCGCGGCCGAGTAGACGTTCTCCAGCACGTCGTTGGCGTCCTTGTAGATGGCGTGCACCCGCAAGGCGAGGCCGACCTCGAAGCCGCTGGGCGTGAAGGTGGGTCCGGTCGCGCGCGCCACCTCACCGCCTGCGTTCGGGATCAGGATGTCCTCGAAGATGCCGGGACGCACCTCCGCCTGCCAGACGTAGGTGACGGGTCCGGTGATCGCGCCGGTCGGGTTGGTCGGGCTGATGTTGTCGGCGTCCGTGATGCCCAGCGCCGAGACGCTCAGCACCTGGTCTTCGGTCGGTGTGGTGTCGTCGATGGTGAGGAAGCCATCCGGGTCCGCGTTCAGGCCACCCAGCACCAGGGCCTGGTCGGAGAACTGCAAACGCTCGATGTTCATCACCACGTCGCTGCCGTCCGAGCCGGGCGCACCGTCCACCACGTGGCTCACCACGAGCTGCCCCGCGTCGTTGGTGAAGATGTCGTAGTTGGCCAGCACATCGGAGAACACGGCGGTGTCGAAGTCGGCATCGGGTGCGGTGGTGATCTCGCGCACGATCCGGATGTCGCCCGGATTGAGTTCACCCGAGAACACGCGTGCCTGCAGCTCGGTCATGCTGTTGGCACGCACCGTGCCCACGCCACCGACCCCGGGGGCTTCCAGTTGCACGTTGAGCCACGCGTCGCCGTCCAGAACGTCGTCTCCGCCACGCCCTTCGAGAATGTCGCTGCCGCCGCCACCCAGGATGACGTTGCCGGCAAACGAGGTCACCGGGCCACCCAGCGCGGTGTCGAGGAAGCCTTGCAGACCGTCGATCAGTGCCATGTTGGTCAGCACGCTGCCGGTGGCACCGGACAGCGCCATGGCGGCAGCGTCATTGTTGTCACCGCGCAGCAGGTCGCCGAACGCCGAGCCCGACATGCCTTCGATCGATGTGAAGCGTGCGAGCACGGTGGCGTTGGACAGGGGCACCGGGGTTTCGTCGAAGGCGCGCAGCAGCAGGTCGGCGTTGACGCCGAACTGGTCGTCCTTGAAGCTGGCCCAGTCGAAGCCGGAGCCGCCTTCGTAGCGATCGACCTGGCCACCGTTGCCCACCATGATGTCGTCGCCGCCTTCACCGTCCATGCGGTCGGAGATGGTGTTGCCGATGAAGACGTCGTGACCCACCGTCTCGTCGCGCGAGAACGCGTCGAAGTTCTCACCGGCGCTGCCGTCGGCCATGCCGAACTCGATCCAGTCGTCGCCTTCGTTGCCGAACACGAACTCGTTGCCGCGCGCGCCCAGGATGAAGTCGTTGCCCGGACCACCGAAGGCCTCGGACGGGTCTTCGCCCGTGACGATGAAGTCACTGCCGAAGCCACCGAGGATCAGGTTGGCACCGTTGCCGCCGTGGATGGCGTCGTTGCCGTCGCCGCCCTGCATGTTGTCGTCGCCACCCCGGTCCGTCATGATGTCGTCGCCGGCGCCACCGAGCACGAAGTCGTTGCCGTCGCCACCTTCGAGCCGGTCGCGTCCGCCGTCGCCGTAGAGCGTGTCATCGCCCAGGCTGGCAATCAAGGTGTCGTTGCCCTCGGTGCCGCCCAGCACCACGTGCTCGTCGCCAATGTAATGGAGGTAATTCGGGTCGGGGATTTCCGTGCCGGGGTTGTTGCGGATCACGTCGCCGACCGGGTCATCGCGTCCCTCCGGTCCCAGTCCAGTGAACTGCTTGGTTTCGTCCACCTCGAGGATCAGACCGGGAGCCGAGAAGACGTCGCCGGGCAGGTGGGTCGCGTCGGTGTTGGCCATGACCATGCGGGCGAAGGAGTTGTTCTCCAGCTCGGTGAGGAAGTTCAGGCCCTGGGTGCGCTCCAGGTAGTAGAACCGGTCGCCGTCCTGCAGCTTCTCCATCTGTTCTTCGAAGACGAAGTTGAAGGTCGAACCCAGCAAGCCGCCGAAGGGCATCTGCTTCTCGGCCAGGCCACCGATCCAGAGGTCGATGGCGTCCACCCCGGTGATGGTGACCCCGCCGGGCCCGGCGGCGTAGTCGCCGGTGCTGTTGAGGAAGGCCATGCGGTCGGCGTTGAAGGCGGTGGCCTCGGCCCCGGTCAGGGTCGGGTCGCCGAACACGAGGTTCATGGCCGCTGCGCGCTTGGCCTCCAGCGACGTTGCGTTCAGGATGGTCGTGTGCGTGCCGTAGGCGGCGATGAAGTTGATCACCGAGGCCTCGTGTTTGAGGTTGTGGGTGAGATCGATCCAACTGGTGTAGGGCTTGAGCTGGCTGTCGCCGGTCACGTTGTAGAAGTCGCGGCGCGCCGCGTTCAAGGTCGGCACGCCGGTGTCACGGCCCCGCATGATGTTGATGGCCGCGAGGTCCAGCGGCAGGCCCAGCAGGTTGTTGCGCAGGGCTTCGGTCACGAACTCGTCGATCTCGTTGCCCTGCTGCCGCGTCAGGCCGCGAACCAGCGCACCGGCCGCTTCGTCCGCGGTCGGGCCGCTGGCGGCGAATTCGAGCGGGTTCAGGAAGGCCGCGACCAGCCCGAGTTGCTGTTGTGGGTCCGCCGAGTTGGGGTCGCCGATCACGTTGAAGCTGGGATCAAAGCGGTCCACCGTCTCGGTCAGCATCGAGTGGCCGAAGCGGTACACCGTGTGGGCGAACTCGGCGACGATGGACGGATCGATCTCGGTGTCGTAGACCTGCGTGGCGGCAAAGAAGATGTCCACCTGGGGCTGCACCTTGCGCGCAAATTCCTCGAACACCAGGTGCTGGTATTGCATCTCGGTGCCGAAGCGGGCGGCCTGGAACAGGCGCTCGCCGTTCCACGAACCGTCGGGCAGCTGCCAGTGGGCGATGAAGGCCGGGTCGCCCGAGGCCAGGATCACGGCCTTCGTGTGTTCCACCAGCCGGTTGTGCTCGGCGTGGAACACGTGGTGCACGGCGGTCAGCGCGATGTTTTCGTTGACCCGTCCGTCGCCCGCCATGTAGTGCGCGTCCAGCAGTTCGTCGTCGTAGGTCCCCGCCGCGGGTGTGCCACCAATGACCGAGTCGGCATCGGCGGTCAGCGGAGCGCCGGTCTGTCCGTTGACCGGGTGGGCGTTGTGAGCGATGTCGTCCAGGAAGGCATGGCCGGTGCGCACGGCAGCACTCGCATCCACCGGCGCGCCAGGTGAACCCGAGGCCAGGCCATTCCCGTCGGGGTCCAGCGGCCCGCCGATCTGGTCGGCCCTCAACACAAGTTGCGGGAAGCCGGTGATCGGGTCGGGGATGAACTTGCCGTAGGCGTCGGTGGCCAGCAGCGGCAGGTTGAGCACGTCCAGATCGTCGAGCTCGATGCCGAGCATGTCGCGGGCCTGCGCCTTGACGATGGCCCAGGTGGACATGCCGCCGAGGTCGACGTCGTTGCCGTTGCCGAAGACGCCGTCCACCAGGTCGCGGTTGGTGATGAGGCGGCCGGTGGAGACAGGGTCGCCAGCGGCGTTGAACGTGTACTCGCGCAGGAAGACCTGGTGCGAGGGGTGCGAGGTGTAGGTCTGGTTCTGGTCAACAAAGGGCGTGGTGCCGTTGTTGGCCTCGTGCGTGGTGTCGTCCAGGCTCTCGTCCACGTCCAGCGTGAGCGGATCGTCGCCGAGCACGCCGTCGGCGCCCGGGCCGTTGAACTGGGTGGTGCGCGTGAGCACCAGGAAGTTGGGTGCGCCGGGTGTCGGGTTGTACAGCGGGTCGTCGGGCTCCAGTGGCACGAAGATGGTGCCGTTGCCGCCCTTGCTCACCAGGTCCAGACCGTGGTCAAAGAACTGACCGAAGAAGGTCATGAACGGGTTGAACGGGGCCGACAGGCCTTCGTCGGGCGCGGTGTTCGGGATGAAGAACACCTCCTTGTCGTCGGCGGTGCCGAAGATGCCGTCCAGGCCGGGACTCATGACGGTCTCGGCACCCAGGCCGGCCGCCGCCGGGTTGTTGGCGGTCTGGTCAACGATCAGGTTCGAGATGATCCGCGGGTCGGCATCCACCACGTTGGAGTTGCTGCCGTAGTCGGTGTTGGTGAGCAGGCCGCCGGGGCCGAGGTTGATCTGGTCACCGTCCTGGTCGTTCAGGAAGACCGGGTCGACCAGCCGGGGGAAGAGCGTGTCCGCCGCACCGAAATCGGTCTGGCCCTGCACCAGGTTGTTGTAGCTGCCGTCGACCGTGCGCAGGCCGAAGGCCACGCGCGAGTTGGGCAGGATGTCGGACAGGGCCTCGCCGCCCGCGTGCCGCTCAGAGATGACGATCTGGTCGAGGATGAACTGGAGGTCGGAGCGGATGAAGCGCACACCTTCGCTGGCCACCAGTCCCTCGGCTGGCAGCGGAGCCGGAGGCGTCACGACGACGCTGCCGGTGACCGGCGCGGTGGGCGCCGAGAACACGTTCTCCAGCACGCCGTTGTCGTCCTGGTACACCGCCCGCACGCGCAGTGCCAGCCCGCTGAGCTCCGGCGTCACCCGGAAGGACGTGCCGTCGGCGGTGGCGGGCTGGTTGCCGCCCACGTCGACGATGTCGCGGAAGACGCCGGGCGCTCGAACCGGGTCCGACTCAACCTGCCAGACGTAGGCCACCGGACGCCCGGCCAGTGTTCCACCGGCAATGTCGGCATCGGCGATGCCGGCGGCCGACACCGTCAACAACTGGTTGACGGAGGGCGTGTCGTCGCTCACGGTGAGTGAGCCCACGGGTTCGCTGTTGAGCCCGGGCACCAGCACGACCGATTCGTCGGAGAACTGCAGCCGCTCAATGTTGCGCAGCGTGTCGGTGCCATCGCTGCCGTCGTTCGTCCCGACGTTGTCCGTGACGGTGGTGGTGCCGTCGAGGGACGTGGTGACGGTGTAGTTGGCACGCGGCCCGGAGAACACGGCCGTGTCGAAGTCCGGGCCGTCGGCCATGTTGACTTCACGCACGATGCTCAGCTGGCTCGGGTTGATCTGGCCGGAGAGCATGTAGGGCATGAGGTCTTTCATGCTGTCCACCGTGTCGGGCAGGCCGGGCGCCGGGTTGCTGATGGCGATGCGCACGTTGAGCCAGGCGTCGCCGTCGATGATTTCGTTGCCGCCGCGCCCTTCGATGATGTCGCTGCCGTCACCGCCGAGGATGATGTTGCCGCCGCCAAACGTGGTCATGCCCTCGGGCAGGATGGCCTGCAGTCCGTTGATCAGGGCGATGTTGGTGAGCACGCTGCCGTAGGCGCCGGCCTGCAGGATCTCAGTGGCGTCGGCGTCGTCGCCGCGCAGCACGTCGGCAAATCCCGAGCCCGAGAGGCCCTCGGTGAACGCGAAGCGGTCCATGATGCCGGCGGCCGAGGGTGCCACGGGCGGCTCGATCAGGTCGTTGACGATCATGTTGGCCGTCACGCCGTATTTGTCGAACTTGTAGCTGGCCCAATCAAAGCCGGAGCCGCCGTCGAAGTGGTCCTCGCCGTCGGAGCCGACGAAGATGTCGTCGCCGCCCTCGCCGATGAGTTCGTCGAAGCCGCCGCCGGAGATCAAGACGTCGTGGCCGATGATGTTGTCCCGCCCGAGCGGGTCGGAGCTGTCACCGGTGGTGCCGTCCTGGGTGCCGAGTTCGATCCAGTCGTGGCCTTCGTTGCCCAGGGTGGGCAGGTTGCCCTTGCTGCCCAGGACGAAGTCGTTGCCCTGGCCGGCGAAGACCTCCGACACATCCTCGCCCGTGATGACGAAGTCGCTGCCGCTGCCCGCGATGATCAGGTTGAAGCCGTTGCCGCCGTGGATCACGTCGTTGCCCTCGTTGCCCTTGAGCACGTCGTCGCCGCCACGGTCGGTGATGATGTCGTCGCCCGCGCCACCCTCGACGTTGTCGTTGCCGTCGCCACCTTCGAGCCGGTCGTTGCCGCCGTCGCCCCACAGGGTGTCGTCACCGATGCTGGCGATCAGCGTGTCGTTGCCGGCGGTCCCGCCGAGTACGACGTGGTCGCCTCCGGTGTACTGGAGGTAGTTCGCATCGGCACCCGGCGTGCCGGGGTTGTCGCGGATCACCAGCGGAATGAGGGAGGAGCCGTCGCCCACGGGATCGTCGTTGAGGTCGGCACCCAGTCCGGTGAACTGGTTGGCCTGGTTGATCTCCAGGATGAAGCCCGGGGCCGAGAAGATGTCGGCGGGCAGGTGGGTGTTGTCGGTGTTGAGCATCACCAGCTTGGCGAACGAGTTGTTCTCCATCTCGGTGAGGAAGTTCATGCCCGCCAGGCGCGAGAGATAGTAGAAGCGGTCGCCGTTCTGCAGGGCCTCCATCTGGGTCTCGAAGACGAAGTTGAAGGTCGAGCCCAGCATGCCGCCGAACGGCATGGTCTTCTCGGCCAGGCCGCCGATCCACAGGTCGATGGCATCGACGCCGGTGATGGTCACCCCGTTCGCGTCGCTCGCATAGGCGCCGGTGCTGTTGAGGAATGCGAGACGATCCTCTTCATCGGCGATGAACGTCCGCTCCTCGGGCGTGCCTTCGTTGATGACCGCCTCGCCGCCAAACACCAGTGCGGCAGCCACCGCGCGCTTCTCTGCCAGCGTGTCGACATCGGCCGCGCTGAGCGCCACATGCACGCCATAGGCGGCGATGAAGTTGAGCACGGAGGCTTCGTGCTTGAGGTTCTGGGTCAGGTCGACCCAGCTCGTATAGGGCTTGAGTTGCGGGTCGGCGGTGGTCTGGTAGAACTCGCGCCGCGCGGCGTTGAGCGTGGGAACGCCGGTGTCGCGTCCGCGCGCGAGGTTGATCGCCGCCAGATCCAGTGGCAGGCCCAGCAGGCTGTTGCGCAGGGCATCGGTCACGAATTCGTCGATCGCATTGCCCACCTGCCGCGTCATGCCGCGCACGATGGCACCGGCTGCCTCTTCGGGGCTCAGGGCGCCGTCTTCGTTGAACTCCAGCGGGTTGAGGAAAGCGTTGAGCAGCGAGATGTCGTTCGGTACGAAGTCTGGCGAGAGCCGGTCCACCGATTCGGTCAACATCGAGTGACCGACGCGGAAGACTGCGTGCGCGAACTCGGCAACGATGGCCGGGTTGATCGTGGTGTCGTAGTTGGTCTCCGGCAGGAAGGCGTCGATGGCCGGCTGCATCTTGCGGGCGAACTCCTCGAACACCAGGTGCTGGTATTGCATTTCGGTCGCGAAGCGGGCAGCCTGGAAAATGCGTTCGCCGTTCCAGGAGCCGTCGGGCAACTGCCACGAGGCGATGAACGCCGCGTCGCCAGTGGCCAGCACGGTGGCCTTGATCTCCTCGGATTGGCGGTTGTGCTCGGAATGGAAGACGTGGTGCACGGCAGTCAGCGCGATGTTCTCGTTGCCACGCCCGTCGCCGGTGATGAAGTGCCGGTCGAGCAACTCGTTGTCGTAGGTGCCGGCGGGTTGTGAACCGGGGTCGTTGATGACCCCGTCGGCATCGGCCACGAGGCCGGGGTTGGGGGCGGCGTTGTGCGCGATGTCGTTCAGAAAAGCGTGGCCGGTGCGCACGCCGACGCTGGCGTCGATGGGCGCGCCTGGCGTGCCCGAGGCTAGCCCGTTGCCGTCCGGATCCAGAGGCCCGCCGACCTGATCGGGCCGCAGCACGATCTGCGCGAAGCCGGTGACCGGGTCGGGAATGAACTTGCCATAGACGTCGGTGGCCAGAAGCGGCAGGTCGAGCACGTCGGTGTCGTCGAGCGCGATGCCGAGCATCGCCTGTGCCTGCGCCTTGACCTCGGCCCAGTTGGCCAGGCCCCCGTCAGCGCCGTCGAGCAGGCTGCCGGTGCTCACCGGCCGGCCGCTCGCATCCACTGCGTACTCGCGCAGAAAGACCTGGTGAGACGCGTGCGAGGTGTAGGTCTGGTTCTGGTCGACGAAAGGCGTCGTCTGGTTGGTCTGGTCGCCGTTGGCGTCCCGCGTGGCACGCGAGACGACCATGAAGTTGGTCGGGCTGCCCTCGACGTACAGCGGGTCGTCGGGCTGCAGCGGAATGAAGATGTTCTCCACGCTGCTCTTGTTGACCAGGTCCAGGCCGTGGTCGAAGAACTGGCCGAAGAAGGTGAACCACGAGTTGAACGGCGCCGAGAGACCTTCGTCGGGCGCCACGTTCGGAATGGTCAACAGCGTGCCGGGAGGAATCACGTTGCCATCCAGGTCCAGCAGGGCGCCGTCGCTGTCGCGGATGCTTCCCAGACCGGCCTCCACAAATGCTGTGACCGCAGCCGGGTTGTTGCTGGACATGTCGGCAATCAGATTGCTGATGATGCGCGGGTCGGCGTCTGCCACGTTGCCGCTCGTACCGTAGTCCGTGTTGGTGACCGGTCCGAACGTGTCCCCATCAGCATCGTCCGGATACACCGCGTCGACCATCTGCGGGAAGGGCTGGTCCGCGGCGCCGTAGTCGGTTTGTCCGGGCATCAGGTTGTTGTAAGTGCCATCAACCGTGCGCAGTCCGAAGGGCGCGAAGGTGTTCGGCAACAGACTCGTCAGGTCGGCGCCGGCAACGTGCGCCTCGGAAATCAGGATCTGCTGGAGGATGAATTCAAGATCGGACCGTATCAAGCTGGCCATGGTGTTCCCCTCAAATGACGTCAAACAATCTGCCCGGGATGCGACCCATGGAGGCGTTGCCTCCTGGCGTCGGGCCAAGGCAAGCGAGCGGCTGGCGGGCGCCAGCCAGAAAACCTGTCGGGAGAAAAGGAGAGATGCACAGCGCGACCCTGAGGTCTTCTCGGTGAGAAGACGCGGGTCAAGCCGGGGGCTGTGATCTCAGAGGGGTGCCCGTCGTCGCACGCGCGCGCGGGTGAAGGCGGCCGTCTTGCGAACGCCGCGCAGAGGGGGGTGGATGGTGGTCGGCAACTCGCGCGGCATGTCGGCACAGGTCGATTGCGCCAGGTGCGACATGGGCTTCAGATTCGGGCCTTGCATATGCTCCTCCGTCGTTCTTCTCAACGCGAAATGAACATCGGCGCGCCGTGGGGTCGTTGGCTCCGGGGAGCTCGGCTGATCGGTGGTCGACTCTCTGGCAGTGTTGTCACCAGGTCGACAAATGTATGGGAAACGTAAAAAGGGTGCAAGTCATTTCTTAAAAAAGCTTAACTTTGTAAGAAAGATATGAAAAATAAAAAACGCACAGACGTCCGCCCCACTGGGCATCAGGAATCTGACCCGGGCTCTTGCGTGCGCGCCAGCAGGACAACAGCGACGACGCCGGCCAGCACCGCAACCAGGGTGACCGCTTCCCATGCGAACCGGGCGCCGAAGTCGGAAGGCGGGCCCTGGCTGGACGCCCCGGAACGCTGGCGTGCTGCCTGCGAAAACGGGTTGAAGATCGCCGAGCCGAGCTCGGATTTTTCCTCTGTATGGGGGGCCTCATTCGAGGAGGGATGGGCCTGGGCCGTGGAATCATGGTCCGGGTGTTCTTCTTCGGCCAGGAGGTTCGCGGGGACTTCCGCCGTGATGACTTCGATGACCGACACCGGGGCAGCCAGAGAGTCGGCGTGCGATGGAGAGACCGCACAAAGCACAGTCGCCACCCACAGCATAGAAGTCAGGATAATGAGACCATCCATGATTCGCATGACTGACCAAGTTGTAGATTCTGATAGCGAAAGTGAAGGGTAGTCCAGCCCAGGCAAAAAACCTAAGTTTTCTGGATCGCTTGACGGGGCGGGTGCCCAGATTCGGCGGGTGAGGAAGATCGGTTTCGGTGTGGCTTTCGTCAGCACGCCTCCTTGGGTGGTTCAGCGGTTTTCATGGTGTTGGTCTGCTCGGATGCCTCACGCGGGCTCTGCCGCGTAGATGTGGCGCCGGTTGAAGGGGTAGTCCGACTGCGCTCCCCGCAGCGGCGTGTTGTTCACCACGCCGGTGGGACGCGAGGCCAGCAACTGGTGGATCGAGATCCAGCCACGTTCGAACGCCACGGCACAGCCGGCGAGGTACAGCCGGTACGCGCGCACCGTGGCCTCGCTGGTGATTTCGCGTGCGCGCTCCAGCTGGCTTTCCAGCGCGTCTGACCAGGCCCACAAGGTGCGGGCGTAGTGCGGTCGCAGGTTCTCGGCATCCAGAAGCTCCAGGCCGCATGCACTCAGGCTGCGCGCCACGCGCGACACGTGCACCAGTTCGCCGCCGGGGAAGATGTGTTTGCCGATGAAGTCGCCCAGGCCGGCGCCGAGCTGGGGGTTGTCGACGCCGCCAGCGGTGATGCCGTGGTTGAGCAGCAGGCCACCAGGTTTGAGCAGGCGTTGCAGCCGGCCGAAGTAGTTGTCGAGCTGGGCGCTGCCCACGTGCTCGAACATGCCGACCGAGGCGATGCGGTCAAAACGCGCCAGGGGCGGCAAATCGCGGTAGTCGAGCAGGCGCATGGTGACCCGGTCGCGCAGGCCTTTCTCGTCGATGAGGCGGTTCACGTGGGCGTGCTGGTGGCGCGAGAGCGTGATGCCCATGGCGTGCACGCCGTGGTGCTCGGCGGCCCACAGCAGCAGCCCGCCCCAACCCGCGCCGATGTCCAGCAGCAACTGGCCGGGCTCCAGCTGAAGCTTGCGGCAGATGTGTTCGAGCTTGGCCTCCTGCGCTTGCGCCAGCGTCATGTCGTTGTGCTCGTAGTAGGCGCACGAGTACACGCGCAGCGGGTCCAGCCAGAGCGCGAAGAAGTCGTCGCTCAGGTCGTAGTGAAAGCGCACCTGCTCGGCGTCCTTGTGCGGGCGGTGCAACCAGCGCGAGCGCAGGTGTTGCAGCAGCTGGGCGCCCAGGTGGGCATGTCCCTGGCCCACCGGATCGCCGGCCAGTTCGGCGGCGATCTCCACCGCTTCGCGCAGGTTGCCTTCGATCTCCAGGTCGCCGCGCACGTAAGCGTCGGCCAGGGTGCCGATCTGGCCGCTGACCAGCCACTTGAGTTGCTGGGAGTCGTTCACTTTGAGCCGCACCGGTGCGTCGGCGGCGCCCGCGCGGCCACCGGGCCACTGCAGCGCCAGCGGGCGCGAGAGTTGGCCGATGCGCGACTCGATCAGGGAGGGCAGGGTGAGTTGCATGGTGTCGATCCGTTCAAGCGGGCAGGGCTTGCAGGCGGGCGGACTTGCCGGCGCCACCGCGCTGGTGCAGGGAGCGGCGCGCAGACGCTGCCCCCAGGTCGTCCATGGCTCGGCGGGTGCTGCGCGAGTAGGCCTGGAGACCCGCCATGTCCAGGATTTCCACGTCGCGGTCGTTGACATGGATGAGGCGGGCCATGGCCAGCGCGGTGAAGGAGCGGCTCACGGTTTCGTGCGCCACGCCGAGCATGCTGGCGATGTCGCGCCGGCCCATGCGCAGGTGGAAGCGCCGCGGCGACTGGCCGCTGGCGGCCATCTGGTTCGAGAGCTGCAACAGGAAGCGTGCGAGCCGGACCTCCGAGGCCACGGCCGCCATCACGTCCACCAGTTCCCGCGTGCGGGTGAGCGCCTGGCTGCCAGCCCGCCGCAGTTCCTGCTCCAAGGCCGGCGCCGCCCGGCTCAGGGCAGGCAGATCGGCCTTGGGGACCACATACACGGTGGCGTCTTCCAGCGCGGTGGCGGCGGTGGGGTGGAAGTCCATGCACAGCGCGTCGAAGGCCAGCACCTCCCGGCGTCCGGCAAAGGCCAGCATCTGTTCGTAGCCATCTTCGTCGGTGCGGAAGATCTTGAACGTGCCGCTGCACACAAAGTACAGCGCATCGCTGGGCGCCCCCATGTGGAACAGGGGGTCGCCAGCGGGCACCCGGCGCAGGCAGAGCACCATGCGGCTGGCGGCAAGTGCCGTCTCCGGCGTGTTCATGGTGTCGTTGCCCAGCATGCGCAACAGGTCGGCCAGGCTGCTGCGTCCGGGTGTTGAGCCGCGGCTGATGGGGGTTGGTGCGTTGCATGCCGGGGTGTGGTTGGGTGGGTTCAAAACAGTCTCCTCGTGCGTTCTTCCGGGTCGAGCGCAAGAATGCGCCGGTGCTGGCGGCGGCACCATCGGATTCCTCCGCGACCTGTGCTCGGATTGCTGCGCTGCGCGATGGGCGCGATTCCCACCCGCGACTCGGACAATTCCTACCCCATGGATGGGCGGTTTGATGTGGATCAAGTCCGGCTGCCGCGCGGGGCTGTTCGTTCCGGCCAAACCTTCCTAAGATGCCCCCAGAGGTATCCCGCGAGCACCAATTCCGTGACTTCATCCGCGCCCCATGCCAAGACCCTTCGCCCTTCCGTTTCCCCGGAAGCGCTGGCGGAGCCCCGACTGGCCCACGCCGCGCTCGAAGGCGTGATCACGGTGGACCAGCAGCAGCGCATCGTCATGATCAACCCCGCCGGCCTCAGCATGTTCGGCCTGACCCGCGAGCAGGCGCTGGGCATGGATCTCGCTCGCCTCATTCCGCAGCGCCTGCGCGAGGCGCACGCGGACCATGTGCGGCAGTTTGGCGCTTCCGGTGAGACAGAGCGCGCGATGGGCCAACGCGGTCGGGTGATGGGCGTTCGCGCCAGCGGTGAAGAATTCCCGCTGGAGGCGGCCATCTTCAAGAGCGAGGTGGCCCAGCCATCGGGCAACCAGACCTACTACACCGCGCTGCTGCGCGATCTCAGTGAGTTGAGCCGCATGAGCTCGGTGATCGAGCAGCTCAACCAGCGCCTGCGCGCCCTCTTCGAGCGTGCCCCGGTGGCGATCTGGATCACCGAGCGGGACCGGGTGGTGTTCGCCAACCAGGCCTGCGCGCAGCTGATCGGTTTGCCGGACCCGGCGCACCTGATCGGTCGTTCGATCTTCGAGGTGCTCTCGCCGCCGTCGCACGAGCAGGTGCGCAGCAAGCTGCGGGACATCGAGCGGGACGAAGGCGTGTCGATGGTGGTGGGATCCATCCAGCACGCCGACGGTTCGGTGCGCGATGTCGAGTTGGTGGTGGCGGTGCTGCCCGACCACGAACGCAGTTTTGTGCAGATGGTCATCAACGACATCACCCAGCGCTCGCGTGAAAAGAAAGACCTGCTGCGCTCGCGCCGTACCCTGCGCGAACTCTCGGCCAGCCTGGTGGAGGCGCGCGAAGAGGAGCGCAGGCGCATCGCCCGCGAGCTGCACGACGAACTGGGCCAGCGGCTCACCGCGCTCAAGCTGGAAATGATTGCCTGCCAGCGCGACCACCCGGACCTGGCTGTGGGCGAGCGCGCGCAGCTCATGCTGGACATGCTGGACGAGACCGTGGCCTCGGCGCGGCGCATCGCCATGGACCTGCGCCCGCTGATGCTGGACGACCTCGGCCTGCCCGAGGCCATCGACTGGTTGGTGCAGGAGTTCAAGCGCCGCACTGGCATCGAGGTCGACACCCGGCTGGGCGAGGGGCTGCGCGAACTGCCGCCCCCCCTGGCCACCACGCTCTACCGCATCGTGCAGGAGGCCTTGACCAACATCACGCGCCATGCGAGGGCCACCCGCGTGTCGATCGGGCTGCAGGGCCGCGACCACGAACTGCTGCTCACCATTCAGGACAATGGAGTAGGCTTTGCCCGCGGCTTTCGTTCGCACGGCCAGGGCTCCTTCGGCCTACTGGGCATCCGGGAGCGGGTTCTGATGCTGGGCGGACGCCTGTCGGTGGGCAATGTGCCCGAGGGCGGCGCCCGGCTGGTGGTGCATGTGCCTCTGGCACAGCCACCGGCCCCGGCGGAGGATGATTTCGACAAGGACGCGGGCGAGCCGTTGTTCGACGATTCCACGCGAGGCCATCTGGATTGAGGCTGTTGTTCAAAGGAGAAGAATCCATGAGTGAGTCAACCAACTCATCCACCACCAGTCGTGAGTCGCTGGAACACGAACTGCATGTGCACCAGGTCGAACTGGTGCAGCAGAACGAGGAGCTGCAGCGCACCCAGTCCGACCTGGCCGCCGCGCACGACCGCTACCGCGACCTGTACGACTTTGCGCCGGTGGGCTACTGCACGCTGGACGCTCAGGGCTGCATCACCAAAATCAACCTCACCGGCGCCGGCCTGTTGGGCCAGCCGCGCGCTGCGTTGCTGGGCAAGCCGCTGGCGCGTTTTGTGAGTTCGAACGAAGCCGATCGCTGGCACCTCTACCTGCGCTGGGCCCTGGCGCGCGAAACGCCGCAGCGCATCGACCTGACGATGAACTTTGCCGACGGTACCCTGCACTGGTTCGCCGCCATCAACAGCGTTCGGGTGTTGGCGGACGATGGAGCGCCCACCTTGCGGGTGTCCATCACCGATGTCACCGACCGCATGCGTTCCGAGGTGGAAAGGCGCATTGCCGCGATCGACGCCGACGCCCGCGAATCGGAGCGCCGGCGCATGGCGCTGGAGCTGCACGAAGACCTGGGCCAGCGCCTGAGTGCGATCAAGATCCGCGTCGCGAACCTGCCCGAAAGCAGCGAGGTGGCCAACGAGATCGACCAGGCGCTCGCGCTGGTGCGGCGCATCACCTTCGACCTGCGCCCGCCCATGCTGAACGATCTGGGGCTGCATGCCGCCCTCGACTGGCTGGCCAAGGACACAGCGCGCCGGCTGAACCTGAAACTGTCCCTGCGCATGGACAACGACCTGCCGCCGCTGGGCCGCGCAGTGTCGCTGGCGCTTTACCGCTTTTTCCAGGAATCGCTCTCGTACCTGCTGCACGAGACCAAGGCCTCGGAACTCGTCATCGATGTGCAGCGCCCGCTGGGGCAGTTCATCCTCAACCTGCGCGCGCGGGGCGGCGAGATGAAGGCGCCGTGGCATCTGGACGTGCGCTCGGAGCCTTCCCTGATCCTCGAACACCGGGCCCGCCTGGCGGGTGGGCGGCTGGAGTTCGACGCCACGCCCGATCCCTCGGGCTGGATCGGCCTGCGGCTGACGCAGAACCTGGACCTGAAGGAAACCCCGGTCGACCGGGCGGGACGACCGACATGACCGAGGCCCCTGAGCAGACCCATCTGCGCCTGCTGCTGGTGGACGACCACACCGTGGTGCGCGAGGGGCTCAAGCGCCTGCTCGACCCGCAGGGCAACCAGTGGACCATCACCGAAGCGGGCACCGGGTTCCAGGCGCTGGAATGTCTACGCCGCGAGCCGTTTGATCTGGTCATTGCCGACCTGTCGCTGCCCGGCATGAGCGGGCTCGATCTCGTGCACCGCATCAAGGAAGGTTTTCCCGACGTGGCCGTGCTCGTGCTCACCATGCACAGCGAGGAGCAGTACGCGTTGCGCGCCTTCCAGGCCGGCGCCAGGGGTTATGTGACCAAGGACAGCGCCAGCGACGAACTGGTGTCTGCCGTGCGCAAGGTGGCTTCGGGCGGGGTGTTCGTCACCTCGGTGCTGGCCGAGCGCGTGGTGCAGCAGCTCAACGGGCGGCGCACCGCGAGCGATCTCGGTGCCCTGTCCAACCGCGAGCTCGAGATCATGCAGCGCATCGTGGCGGGCGAGCGCCTGGTCGACATTGCCGAGGCCTTGCACCTGTCCATCAAGACGGTGAGCACTCACAAGACGCGCATCCTGGAAAAGCTCCAGCTCGACAGCACGGCCGCGCTGATCCGCTTTGGTCTGGAGCACCAGATCGGCAACGCCGAACTCGGGACCGCACCCGAGCGGGGTTGAGCCAGCGGCCGGCATGCCCGGGTGACAATACCGGGCATCGAGGAGCGGACATGGTCACGAAAAAAAAGCAGCAAACGCCACCCGGCGGCAATGGGGGTGTGCACACCCCGGCGAATGCAGAGGCGGTGGACGCGGGATGTCCGGTGGTGGCATTGGGCGCGTCGGCCGGCGGGCTGGAGGCGTTCGAACAATTCCTGCGTGCCATGCCCGGAGACAGCGGCATGGGCTTTGTGCTGGTGCAGCACCTCGATCCCACGCACCCCAGCATCCTGGCCGAGATCCTGCAGCGCAGCACCGCCATGCCTGTGGTGGAGGCGGCCGACGGCATGGCCGTGTTGCCCAACCGCGTGCACGTGATCCCGCCCAACCGCGACATGGTGATCACACACGGCGTGCTGGGACTGAGCTTGCCGAGCGAGCCGCGCGGGCGCCACCTGCCCATCGACAGCTTCTTCCGTGCGCTGGCCGCCGACCGCGCCGAAGCGGCGGTGGGCATCATCCTCTCGGGCACCGGCACCGACGGCACGTTGGGCATCCGAGCCATTCACGGAGCGGGCGGTCTGGGTCTGGTGCAGGAGCCGTCCACCGCGCGTTTTGACGGCATGCCCTCCAGCGCGCTCAGGTCGGGTTTTGCGACGCAGGCGCTGGCGGTGGAGGCCATGCCTGCCTTGCTGCAGGCGCATGCGCGGCGCCTGGGCTCGCGCCCCGTGGTTGCCGACGGCGACGAAGCCTCGCGCCGGCTCACGGGCGTGCTCATGCAGCTGCGCCTGGGCACCGGGCACGACTTCTCGCAGTACAAAAAGAGCACGCTGGGCCGGCGCATCGAGCGGCGCATGATGCAGCAGGGCATCGACGACATGGCCACCTACGAGCGGTTTCTCAAGGAACACCCACCCGAGGTGCAGGCCTTGTTTCGCGAGCTGCTGATCAACGTGACCAGCTTCTTCCGCGACACGGCCGTGTTCGACATGCTCAAGCGCGACGTCTTGCCCGCGCTGCTGGCCCACCGCCCCGAGAACGAAGCCCTGCGCGTGTGGGTGGCCGGTTGTGCCACGGGGGAAGAGGCCTACTCGGTGGCCATGCTGCTGCGCGAGCTGGCAGACGAGCACAAGCGCGACTGGCCGGTGCTGATCTACGGCACCGACATCGACGCCGATGCGGTCACCGTGGCCCGCGCCGGCCTGTATCCGCCCAACATCGCCCAGGACGTGACGCCCGAGCGGCTGCGCCGTTTCTTCGTCAAGGAAGAGAGTGGTTACCGCGTGCGCAAGGAGATCCGCGAGATGGTGGTGTTCGCGGTGCAGAGCGTGATCAAGGACCCGCCGTTCACCCGCCTGGACCTGCTGACCTGCCGCAACCTGCTGATCTACCTGGAGCCCGAACTGCAGGAGCGGCTGGTGCCCATCTTTCACTACGCGCTGCGTCCCGGCGGCGTGTTGTGCCTCTCGCCCTCCGAGAGCATCGGCAGCCACGGTGAACTGTTTGAGGCCCTGGACCGCCGGCTCAACATCTACCGCGCCCGGCCCACCGTGGCATCCCGGCGCGCGGTGATCAGCAGCCGTTTGTCATGGACCACGGACGGGCAGGGCGCTGTGGTGCCGGCGGCGGTGGTCAAACCGCGCGAAACCGCTGCGGCCGACCTGGCGCGGCGCACGCTGCTGCAGACCTTTGCCCCGGCCTCGGTGTTGACCGACTTGCAGGGCGACATCCTGTTCGTGCACGGTGAGACCGGGCACTACCTGCGCCTGGCGCCAGGCCAGCCCACGCACAACGTGGTGGACATGGCCATCGAAGGTCTGCAGATGGAGGTGCGCGAGGCCCTGCAGAAAGCAGCTGCCGGTGGCCTGACCAATTTCAGCCACGACGTGGCGCTCAAGCTGGGTGGAGATGTGCGCACCGTGACCCTGAGCGTGCGCGCGCTCGCCGGCCATGCGCCCAGCCGCAACCTGCTGCTCTTCAGTTTCCAGGAGCAGGAGCACCCGTCCACACGCGGCCCGGCGCGCCGGCGCAAGGCCGGTGCCAGCTCCGAAGCGCAGCGGGTGCAGGAGCTTGAGCATGAGCTCATGCTCAGCAAACAGACACTGGGCGCCATGGTGGAGGAGCAGCAGATTTCGAACGAGGAGCTGCAGTCCACCAACGAGGAGTTGCAGTCCACCAACGAGGAGCTGCAGTCCACCAACGAAGAGCTGGAAACCTCGAAGGAAGAACTGCAGTCGGTCAACGAGGAACTGGTCACGGTGAACTCGGAGCTGCAGACCAAGGTGGAGCAGCTCACCGGCATGCAGGACGACATGAAGAACCTGCTGGACAACATCAGCGTGGGTTCGATCTTTCTCGACCGCCGCTTGCTGATCCGCCGCTTCACGCGCGATGCCACGGCGGTCTACCGCCTCATGCCGTCCGACGTGGGTCGCCCGTTGTCGGACATCCGCTGCGAACTGCAGGACGTGGACCTGCTCACCGACGCGCAGGCCGTGCTGGACACGCTCACGCCCGTGGAACGCGAGGTGCGCACCGCCAGCAACACCTGGTACCTGGCGCGCATCAAACCCTACCGCACCACGGACAACGTCATTGACGGCGTGGTGCTGACCTTCAACGATGTGACCGAGCGCGTGCTGGCCCTGGCCATGCGTCAGGCGCGCGACCTAGCCGAAGCGGTGGTGGACACCGCCTACGAGCCGCTGGTGGTGCTGGACCGGCAGCTCCAGGTGCTCACCGCCAACCGCGCCTTTCTCCACCTGTTCGGCGGGCAGGCCGCCGACACGCTGGGCCGCGCCTTCTACGACATTGGCCAGCGGCAGTGGGACTTTGCCGCCATGCACGAACTGCTCGACGGCCCCGCTCCTGGCGAGGGCCCGGGCGAAGACCGCCTTGTGAGCCACGACTTTGCCGGCATCGGCCTGCAGCACCTGCGCGTGCGCACGCGCCGCGTGGCCGGCCGCAGCGGTGTCGCCGAGCTGGTTCTGGTCAGCTTTGCCGCCGAGCCTGCACCACCGGCCTGAACGGGGTCAGCGCGGCGCAGACCTCGTCGTCGCTCAGCTGGTGGAAGTCGAGGTAGTGCAGGCCGATGGCGCGAAATGGCCGTGGCTCCTGCAGGCAGATCACCTCGTCGACTTCGTCGCTCAGCTCGGCGATGGTGGCATGGGGCCCCACCGGCACCGCCACGATCAGGCGGGCCGGTTGGCGTCGGCGCAGCGCCCGGAGCGCGGCCTTCATCGTGGTGCCGGTGGCGATGCCGTCGTCAACCACGATCACCGTGGCGCCCGCCACCGGCTGCGGTGGTCGGCCCCCCATGTACACGCCACGGCGGCGCTCGATCTCGCTCAGTGCAACGGGCAGGTTGGCCTCGATCCAGGCCTCGTCCACTCCGGGCAGGTTGGAGATTTCCTCGTTGCGCACCACATCGGGTGGCGTGCCTTCAACCACCGCCGCCACGGCCAGCTCCGGCTCGAAGGGGGCGCCGATCTTGCGCACCAGCAGCAGGTCCAGCGGGGCGTTCAGCGCGCGCGCGACCTCGGCGGCCACCGGCACACCGCCACGCGGCAGGGCCAGCACCACCAGCGGTCCCGTCGGACCCATGGCGCGCAGCGCGTCGGCCAGTTCGCGCCCGGCCTGTGTGCGGTTTTCAAAGGGCGCGCGGGGCATGGTCGCGCCCGGGTAGAGCAAGGCACAGCCGCGTGAGCGCAGCGGCAGGTCGCTGTCGGTCCACCACAAGGCATTCATGCGTGTCTCCCGGCACACAGGTGCTGCTCGAACCAGCTCGTGGCAAACACCGCCACGCTGCCCAGCGCGCCGGGCTCCTCGAACAGATGGCTCGCGTGGGGCACCACCTCCAGCCGCTTGTGCGCATGCAGCTGGCGCAGAGCCATGCGGTTGAGTGCCAGCACCTCGGTGTCCAGCCCGCCCACGATCAGCAGCGTGGGCGCCTGCACCCGCGGCAGGGTGGCCAGGGCCAGGTCCGGGCGACCGCCGCGGCTGACCACCGCTGCCACTCGGTCGGGCCGCGCGGCGGCCGCCACCAGCGCGGCGGCCGCGCCCGTGCTCGCGCCGAACAAGCCGAGGCGCAACTGCGCCAGGTCGGGGTGGTGATCGGCCCAGTGGATGGCTTCGACCACGCGCTGCCCCAGCAGTGCGATGTTGAACACCAGTCGGGGGTCCTGCGCTTCCTCTTCGGTGAGCAGGTCGAACAGCAAGGTGGCGAGGTGGTGCTTCTGGAACGCGCTGGCCATCCATCGGTTGCGTGGACTGCGTCGCCCGCTGCCGCTGCCGTGCACGAACATCACCACACCCAGCGCCTGGGGCGGGATCACCAGATCACCCGGCAGGGCAAGGCTGCCGAGCTGCACGGGTTCGGTCATGAGCAGGGTCGACATGCAGGTGCCTTGTTCCGGACAACGCGTGAGTGGGTGGGTGGGGCCATTGTTGGTGAGGGTGGTCCCGGCACATTGAGCATGCGCAACGCGAGGCGATTCGTGCGCACCCCATTCGAGTGCGCAAGAGGGCACAAATACGGGCATGGCGCACCACAATGGAACAAACATTTCATTCCAAAGAATATTGATTTGTTCATTCCATTTTGATATCGTGCAACAGCCGCACAACGCGCACCGACCACCGTGGGTGCACAGGCCCGGCGACCCAGCCCACCTCTTCACAACCCGGAGTACCTCACCATGAAACTGAAATCACTGGCCGCAAGGCTTGCGTTCACCTTCGCCGCGGCCACTGCCGCCGCCACCCCCGCCTGGGCGGCCGACTGGGTGGTCGGTGCCAACATCGGCAACGTGCCGTGGGAGTTCCAGGACGCTTCGGGCAAGTTCGTCGGCTTCGAGATCGATCTCGTCAACGAGGTGGCCAAGCGCGCCGGCAAGACCGTGCAGATCGAGAACATCCCGTTCAACGGCCTGTTCCCCGCTGTGCAGTCCAACCGCATCCAGATCGCCATCTCCTCCATCACCATCACGCCCAAGCGCCTGGAGTCGCTGGCCTTTGCCCAGCCCTACTACGACAGCGACCAGTCGCTCGCCGTGCTGAAAACCGCCTCCATCAACAAGCTTGAAGACCTGGGCGGCAAGACCGTGGGTGTGGACACCGCGTCCACCGGCGACATCTATGCCACCGAGAACACCGCCAAGCTCAAGATCGCCAAGATCAGCCGCTACGAAGGCCTGGCCCCCGCCATGCTCGACCTGGCCGCCGGCCGCATCGATGGCTACATCAGCGACATCCCGGCCGTGGAGTACTACATCAAGGACAAGCCGCAATACCGCATCGCATCGCGCATTCCCACGGCCGAGCGCTATTCGTTCATGTTCTCCAAGACCTTTGCCGATGCCGGCAAGATCAACGACATCCTGACCACGCTCAAGAAGGAGGGCTTCATTTCGGCCACCCACAAGAAGTGGTTCGGCACGACCCCGCCCGACACCTCGTCCACCGTCAAGGTGATGCCCGTTCCCAAGCTCTGATCCCTGCTGCCGAGACCAACGCCCCGACCCCATGGACCTGACCGCCACCTTCTTCAACTGGCCCGTTTTCAAAGGGGCTTTCCCGCTGCTGCTGGAGGGCCTGGGGGTCACCGTGTTGCTGGGGCTGGTCAGCATCGTGTCGGGGCTGGTGTCGGGCCTGCTCATGGCGCTGTTGCGCCTGTACGGCCCGCTTCCGCTGCGCATGCTGGCGCGCGTCTACATCGACGTGTTCCGCTCCATCCCGCTGCTGGTGCTGCTGGTCCTGGTGTACTACGCACTCCCCTTCGTGGGGGTGCGCTTCACGTCCTTCACGGCGGCGGCGCTCGCGCTGTCCATGGTGTCGTGCGCCTACACGGCCGAGATCTTTCGCGCCGGCATCGAAGCCATTCCCAAGGGCCAGTTCGAGGCGGCCGACGCCATTGGCCTCAGCTTCTTCAGCAGCATGCGCGATGTGATCCTGCCGCAGGCGTTCCGCATCGTCGTGCCGCCGCTCACCAGCAACTGCATCAACGTGCTCAAGGACACCGCGCTGGCCTCGGTGGTGGCCATGCCCGACCTGCTCAAGCAGGCCACGCAGGCCCAGGCGCTCGCCGCGAACCCCACACCGCTCATTGGCGCGGCCGTGCTCTACCTCATCCTGCTGCTGCCGCTGGTGCGGCTGGTCGGCTACTTCGAAACCCGGCACCGCGCCAGCCTGCGCTGATGCCTCGCTCCTCTCAAGACACCCACCCATGGCCGCACTGATCCAGATCCGGGGCTTGCGCAAGTCCTATGGCAACTTCGAAGCCCTCAAGGGCATCGACCTCGACATCGAGCTCGGCGAAGTGGTCGTGGTCATCGGGCCCTCGGGCTCGGGCAAGTCCACCCTCATCCGCTGCCTCAATTTGCTGGAGGACTACCAGCACGGCGACGTGACGGTGGACGGCGAAAAGGTCGTGCGCGGCAAAGGCCTTGCCAAGGTGCGCGCCGAGGTCGGCATGGTGTTCCAGAGCTTCAACCTGTTTCCCCACCTCACGGCCCTGGCCAATGTGGCGCTGGGCCCGCTGCGCGTGCGCGGCCTGCTCAAGCGCGATGCCGAAGAGCGCGCCCGCGGCCTGCTGGCCAAGGTGGGCCTGGCCGAACACGCGCACAAGTTTCCCGGCCAGCTCTCGGGCGGCCAGCAGCAGCGCGTGGCCATTGCGCGTGCGCTGGCCATGGAGCCCAAGGTGCTGCTGTTCGACGAACCCACTTCCGCGCTCGACCCCGAAATGGTGGGCGAGGTGCTCGACGTGATGCAGGACCTGGCGCGCACCGGCGTGACCATGGTGGTGGTCACGCACGAGATGGGCTTTGCCCGCCGCGTGGCCGACCGCGTGATCTTCATGGAGGCCGGCGCCGTGGTGGAGCAGGCCGCGCCCGACGTGTTTTTCGACGCGCCGCGCGAACCCCGCACCCAGGCCTTCCTGCAGGCCATCCTTTCACACTGACATCCCTTCCTCAACATGTCCTTGCATCCCCTGAACCTCGACCTGATCCGCGCCGAATTTCCCGCGCTGCAAGACGGCTGCGTCTACCTCGACAACGCCGGTGGCTCCCAGGTGCTCCAGCGCGTGGCCGACCGCGTGAGCGACTATCTGCTCACCAGCAGCGTGCAGCTGGGCGCCAGCTACGCGCAGAGCCAGGCGGCCGGCGAGCGTGTGCTGGCCGCGCGCCGCGCGGTGGCGCAGCTCATCAACGCCCCGGCGGACGACGAGGTGGTGATGGGCAGCGCCACCACCTCGCTCATGTACCTCTTCACCCAGGCGCTGCTGCCGGGTGTGAAACCGGGCGACGAGATCGTCGTCACCAACACCGACCACGAAGCCAACATCGGCTGCTGGATGCGCCTGCGCAGCGCCGGCGCGGTGGTGAAGGTGTGGGAAGTGAACCACCAGACGCTGGAACTCGACCTGGCCGACCTGGACCGTCTGCTCTCGCCCAGGACCACCTGGGTGGCCATGACCCATGCGTCGAACATCCTGGGCACGGTGAACCCGGTGGCAGAGGTGGCAAAGCGTGTGCACGCCGTGGGCGGTCGCCTGTGTGTGGACGCGGTGGCCTACGCACCACACCGCCTGGTGGACGTGCAGGCCAGCGGTGCCGACGCCTACGTGTTCAGCTTCTACAAGGTGTTCGGTCCGCACTACGCGGTGATGTGGATCCAGCGCGACCTGCTGCTGGGCCTGCCCAGCCTGAACCACTACTTCATCGGCACCGACGTGGTGCCCTACAAGCTGCAACCCGGCAACGTGAACTACGAGCTCTCATACGGTTGCATGGGCATCAACGACTACTTGGTGCACGTGGGCAACACGCTGGGTGCGACGGGCAGCGACCGGCAAAAGATGCAGGCCGCGTTCGACGCGTTCGAGGTGCACGAGAACCTGCTGGCCGAGCGCCTGCTGGCCTACCTGCGCAGCAAGAAGTCGGTGCGCGTGATCGGTCACACCGGCGCCACCGATGGCAGCCGCGTGCCCACCATCGCCTTCATGGCGGGTGAGCAAGCCTCCGAGAGCATCGTGCGCCACGTGGACCAGCACGGCATCGGCATCCGCTTCGGCGACTTCTACGCCAAGCGCCTCATTGAAACCCTGGGCCTGCACGCGCAGGGTGGCGTGGTGCGCGTGTCCATCGCTCACTACAACACGGTGGGTGAAATCGATCGTTTGATCACGCACCTGGACGAGGCCATTCAATGAGCCCACGCCCCTACGCCTGCGTCGACCCGGCCTGCAACGATGCCGCCCACGGCCACGCGCAGCCGCCCAGCGTGGCTGCGGTGGCCACCTCGGCCAAGGCCACACTCGCGCACGGCAGCCCGGTGCTGATCCGCGGCGGGCGCGTGATCACCGCCACCGACGACTACGTGGCCGACGTGTTGCTGCGGGGTGGCGTGATCGACACCATTGGTCAACACATCGCCGTGGGGCCCGATGTGGCCGTGATCGACGCCACCGGCCTGTATGTGTTGCCCGGCGGCGTGGACACGCACGTGCACATGGAAAACGTGATCGGCCCCACCATCACCTGCGACACCTTCGCCAGCGGCACCAAGGCCGCGGCCTTTGGCGGCACCACTACGGTGGTGGACTTCGCGCTGCAGAACGCCACCGACTCGCCGCTGGGCGCGATCGAGCGCGCGCAGCGCAGCGCCGACCCGCAGGTCAATGTGGACTACAGCCTGCACGTGATCGTGACCCGCGTGGACGACCAGGTGCTGCACGACGTGCGCCACGCCATGCGCCACGAGGGCGTGACCAGCTTCAAGATGTTCATGGCCTACCCCGGCGTGATGATGGCCGACGACGCCGCCATCTTCCGCATGCTGCGCCAGGTGGGGGCCGAAGGCGGCATGGTGGCGCTGCACGCCGAAAACGGCACCGTGATCGACCTGCTGATCAAGGAAGCACTGGAGGCCGGCCACACTTCGCCGCGCTACCACGCGCTCACGCGCCCCGCCATCCTGGAAGGTGAGGCCACGCACCGCGGCATCCGCCTGGCCGAGCTGGCCGAAGCACCCATCTACTTCGTGCACGTCTCGAGCAACCAGGCGCTCAAACACATCGTCACCGCGCGGGCCGAGGGCATTCCGGTGTTTGCCGAGACCTGCCCGCACTACCTGCTGTTCGACGACACCGTCTACAACAACGACGACTTTGCGACTGCGAAATACGTGATGACGCCGCCGCTGCGCACGCCCGACGACCAGAAGCACCTGTGGCGCGCGTTGCGCTACGACGACCTGCAGGTGATCGCCACCGACCACTGCCCCTTCTGCATGAAGGAAGGCCACCTGGGCTACCAGCTGCAGAAGATGCGCGGCAAGGACGACTTCTCGCTGATCCCGAACGGCGCCCCCGGCATCGAGACGCGGCTGGTGAGCCTGTTCGACATCGGCGTGATGCGCGGCAAGCTCTCGCTCAACCGTTTTGTGGAACTCACGTCCACCACACCGGCCAAACTCTTCGGCCTGTTTCCGAAGAAGGGCACCATCGCCGTGGGCAGCGACGCCGACGTGGTGCTGTTCAACCCGGCGGTGAGCCAGACCATCACCGCCAGCGAACTGCACAGCAACGTGGATTACACGCTGCTCGAAGGCCGTACATTGCAGGGGCGCGTCGAGAAGGTGTTCCTGCGTGGCCAGCTGATCGTCGACGGTCGGCAGTGGCACGGCCGCGAAGGCATGGGACGCTTTGTGCCGCGCGGCGAGGTCCGTGCTTTCTGAGGGCGGGCCACCCCCATTCCCAACACACCCCATGGACATGGCGACCCTGGCCAGCGCAACAGCCCCCAAACCCGGCAACCTCGAAGAGTTGCGCGAGCTGATCGCGCGCGAGAGCGAACGCCTCACCCCGCGCATGCGCGATGCCGCCCGCCATGCGCTGGAACACCCTAACGACGTGGCCCTGAGTCCCATTGCCACGGTGGCCGCCGCCGCCGGCATGGCGCCGTCGGCCTTTGTGCGCATGGCCAAGGCGCTCGGCTTCGATGGCTACTCCGATCTGCAGCGCCTGTTCATCGCGCCGCTGCAGGACGCGGTGAAGCCCACGTTTCGCGAACGCATCCGCCACTACGGCGGTGAGCAGACGCTGGACAACCCGTCCGACCCCGCCGAGGTGCTGCACGCCTTCAGCCAGGCCAACATCGTCTCGCTCGAACACCTGGCCGCCGACGCCGGCGCGCTGCCCTTGAAGCAGGCCATCGACCTGATCCAGAACGCGCGCATGGTTTACGTGGTGGGCCTGCGCCGCTCGTACGCCGTGGCCGCGTACCTGGCCTACGCGCTCAACCGCGTGGGCCAGCCTGCGGTGCAGCTCAACGGCCTCGGCGGCGCCATCGGCGAGCAGGCCTTCGGCGCCAACGCGCAAGACCTGCTGATCGCCATCAGCTTCCCGCCCTACGCGGGCGACACGCTCGAGGTGTGCGAGCAGGTGCGGCAGCAAGGCGCCAAGCGCCTGGCCATCACCAACGCCTTCCTGAGTCCGATCGCCAAGGATGCCGACCTGACACTCGAGGTGAACGACGCCGAATTGCTGGGCTTTCGCTCGCTCACCTCGGCCCTGTGCCTGGCGCAGACGCTGGCCATGGGCCTGGCCTTCAGCAAACGCACCCAGCGCGGCAAACGCGCTGGCGGCAAAAGCACGGGTGGCAAAGACCGGCCCACCGCGCCCGACCTGCAGGGCATCGACTGCTGAGAACCGCATGACGACCTTGCGCACCACGCTGACCATCGAGCCCCTCACCGCCGAGGCCTTCCGTCCGTTCGGCGACGTGATCGAAGCCAGCGAGGCCGCGCGCCACTTCACCATCAACGAGGGCTTTGCCGAGCGTTACCACGACCTCGCGCGCATTGACACCTCAGGCGAGGGCGGCCACACCGCCGTCAGCATCTTCAAGGCCTTGCCGCGGAGTTTCCCCATGGCCATCACGTTGATGGAGCGCCACCCGCTGGGCAGCCAGGCGTTCGTGGCGCTGGCGCCCTTGCCGTTTCTGGTGGTGGTGGCTCGGGCGGGAGAGGCGCCGGGGCCGGGCGACATCCGCTGTTTTCTGGCGGCAGCCGGACAGGGCGTGAACTACGCTCGCGGCACCTGGCACCACCCGTTGATCGCGCTGGATGCGCCGGGCGATTTTCTGGTGATCGACCGCGGTGGGCCGGCGGCGCAGGGGAATTGCGATGAAGTGACGCTGGAAGCCGGAGCGCTCTGGCTGGATCGCTGAGGCCGCTCCCCGCCCGGGCGGCGGGGCGTCGAGCCTGCCCAGCGAATCTGTGTCTTTTGACATGGTTGCCTCGGGATGTGCCGAATTACATTCCCCCCGTCGCATTGCCAAGGCCATTCGCAGGGCATGTCCTGTGCCTGTTGGTCATGGGGTTGCGTGGCAGTCGACACAGAGCAACAACAAGAATTTCGAATGTCACCCTCCAACATCTCCCACCGCGAACAGAACCAGCTGCTGGCGGCCATGCCCTTTGACGACTGGCGGTATATCGAGTCCCAGCTGGAATGGGTCGAAATGCTGGCGGGCGACACGTCGCTGGTCACCACCATGCGGGACGGCGCCACGGTCGAGGTGGTTGCCGTGGGCAACGAAGGCATGTTGGGCGTGGACGCCTTCATGGGCAGCAGCAACGCGAACGTCAGCACGTCCGCCAGCGGCACCGTGATGTCGCAGAACACGGCCCTGGTGCTGCGCAGCGGCCATGGGTACCGCATGAGTGCCCAGTCCATCGCCCTTCAAGCCAAACGTTCTGCCCCGGTGATGCACCACCTGCTCAACTACGCCCGCACGCTGTTTCTGCACATGTCGCAGACCTCGGCCTGCAACCGCCACCACTCCTTGGACCAACAACTCGCGAGGTGGTTGTTGGTGCACCTCGACCGGCAGGCCGATGGTGAACTGCAGATCACCCAGGAGCGCATCTCCAGCATGCTGGGCGTTCGCCGCGAAGGCGTGACCAACGGCGCCCTGCGCTTGCAAAAGGCGGGGGTGGTCCGTTATGGGCGTGGCCAGATTTCCGTGATCGACCGCGAGGGCCTGGAGGCCCACAGTTGCGAATGCCACGGTGTGATTCGCGCTGCCTACGCCCGACTCACCAACGACGCGGTGCTGCAGGTGCAACCACCGCGCGTCTCTCCGTTCGGGCAGGACATGTCCACCTGAAGCCAGGTCCGGGTGATGCAGTTCACCCGGAGCGATCAGAAACGGATTTCGGCGTGTTTGAACGAGCGAATCACCAGCGCATCTCGGCGGTCCTGAGATGTCTTGACGGGCCCAGGCTCCTCAAGAACCACTGCCTGCTCGGCGGGGGCACGGCCATCGTGCTCGCGCGCGACGAGTACCGCGAAGCGATTCACATCGAGCTCTGCTGCAACTCGGCCGAGGTGTACCGGGAGATCCGCCGGGCCGTGGACGCGCAGGATCCCGGCTGGCTGTTCCGGGAGCCGGTGCAGATGCTGCGGGAGCCCAACTTCCATCGCCACGGCATACGCCTGGCGGTCCTGCTCGATGGCACCCCCGTCAAGATCGAAATCCTGCTGGAGAACCGAATCCCGTTCGCGGCATGCCTGCCCGAAGCCGCGATCGAGGGCGTCTGGAGTCTGGCCGAGGAGGACCTCGTGGCCACCCGGCTGATGGCCAACACCGACCGTTATGGGGACGATTCCTTCATGAGCCGCGACATCATCGACCTGGCCATGCTGGCCACCGACGGCATCCTGTCGCCGGCGGGCGTGACCAAGGCGCGCAAGGTGTACCAAAATGGCATCGACACGGCGTTCGTGCGCGCGAAGGCCATTCTGCTGGAGAGCGACGGTCGTGTGGCAACGTGCATGCGCGAACTCAAGATGAAGATGCCCCCGCATGAACTCGCCAGGCGCATTGAGCGGCTGGAGTTCATCGATGCCCTGCGCTGGTGGGTTTGAAGGCCCTGCGTTCGGGTGACGCCTGACGGCAATTCCGGAATCCCGCGAAAACCATGAAATGGATCAACGATGTGGCTGGAAATCTGGACGACGGTTCAACAGGAGTTCTCGGACATCGGCAACGCTGAAGACCTGACGAAAATCTGCCTTCGACTCACCGTCGCGCTGGCGCTTGGTGCCTTGCTGGGCTACGAGCGCGAGTCGGTCGGTGCTGCGGCCGGCCTGCGGACCCACATGCTGGTGGCCCTCGGTGCGGCGCTCTTCATGGTCATTCCGCACCAAGCCGGCATGCGGATCGAAGATGTGTCCAGGGTCATGCAGGGCGTGATCGCCGGCATCGGATTTTTGGGGGCCGGCGCCATCATGAAGTTGAAGGACGAGTCGATCAAAGGCCTCACCACGGCGGCGGGCATCTGGCTCACGGCGGCGGTCGGCATGGCCGCCGGCATGGGGCTGGAAGCGACCGCCGTGGTGAGCGCCGTGTTTGGCTGGATCGTTCTGTTTCTGCTCAGGAAACAGCAGGGCTAGATCACGCCCTGCGCGAGCATCGCGTCGGCCACCTTGACGAAGCCCGCGATGTTGGCGCCGTCCACATAACTCACCGAGCCGTCGGTGCGTCGGCCGTGCAGCAAGCAGGCTTCGTGGATGCCCACCATGATGGTGTGCAGGCGGTCGTCGACTTCGGCGCGCGGCCATGAAAGGCGCATTGCGTTCTGGCTCATCTCCAGACCCGAGGTGGCCACGCCACCGGCGTTGCTGGCCTTGCCGGGCGCGTACAGCACGCCCGCCGCTTCAAAACGCTCCACGGCTTGCATGGTGGTCGGCATGTTGGCCCCCTCGGCCACGCAGACCACGCCGTTCTTGATGAGCGTGTCGGCGTCGGCCGCGTCCAGTTCGTTCTGCGTGGCGCAGGGCAGCGCCACATCCACCGGCACGCCCCAGGGGCGCACGCCGGCCTCGAAGCGGCTGTGGGTGCGGGTGGCGTAGTCGCTCACGCGCCCGTACAGGTGGTTCTTCACCTCCATCAGCTCGGCGAGCTTCTCCGGGGTGAAGCCGTCTTCGTCGATCACGGTACCGCTGGAGTCGGACACGGTGACCACCTTGGCGCCGAGTGCCATGGCTTTCTCCACCGCGTACTGGGCCACGTTGCCCGAGCCCGACACACTCACCCGCAGGCCGTCGAAACTGCGCCCCTTCTGCTTGAGCATTTCCTGCGCGAAGTACACCGTGCCGTAGCCGGTGGCCTCGGGCCGCACCAGCGAGCCGCCGAACGACAGGCCTTTGCCGGTGAACACGCAGTCGGAGCGGTTGCTCAGTTTTTTCATCATGCCGGCCATGAAGCCGACCTCCCGGGCGCCCACACCGATGTCGCCCGCAGGCACGTCGGTGTCGGACCCGACATGGCGGAACAACTCGCTCATCAAGGCCTGGCAGAAGCGCATCACCTCACCCGGGCTCTTGCCCTTGGGGTCGAAGTCGGAGCCGCCCTTGCCACCGCCCATGGGCAGGGTGGTGAGTGCGTTCTTGAAGGTCTGCTCGAAGGCCAGGAATTTCAGGATCGACAGGTTGACCGAGGGGTGGAAGCGCATGCCGCCCTTGTACGGACCGATGGCCGAGCTGTGCTGGATGCGGTAGCCCCGGTTGACCTGCACATCGCCGTGGTCGTTGACCCAGGAGATGCGGAACATCAACACCCGCTCCGGTTCCACCAGCCGGTCCAGCAGGCCTTGTTCGGCGTATTTCGGGTGCGTCTGGATGAAGGGCCAGAGGCTTTCCAACACCTCCGAGACGGCTTGGTGGAATTCGGTTTGTCCGGGGTTGCGGGTGGCGACGTGTTCGAGGAAGTGGTGGGCCGATGTGTATTTCATGGATTCATGCTCTAAAAGTGTGCATGGCATTGTCTGCCCGTCGCATGGGGAGACCATCAATGCCCTGGGCTGGTGCGTTTCTCTGCCTGAGGCGTCCCGCAGCACAGGGCCGTGGAGCCGCTAGGTGGTGAAGTCGCCGCTGGCTTCGGGCTGGAACAGCAGCGCCACGATGTCGGCCGCGCACGCATCCCCATTGGGTGTGCGCCAGCGGGCGGTGGCGCCCACGCGCTGCCCGAGCAGGCTGGCGCCCACGGGTGAAAGTACGGAGATGAAGCCCAGGTGCGGCTCGGCGTCTTCGGGGTAGCACAGCGTGAGCTTCTGGCGCTGGTGGGAGTCGAGGTCTTCGACCATGACCTGCGAGTACATCGTCACTACGTCGGGCGGGATCTCGCGCGAGGGCACGAGATCGAGGGAGTCGAGTGTCTCGATCAACTCGGGCGGAAGTTGCACGCCGTGCAGCTTGTTCAGACGCGCGTGGTCGATTTCGGTGAGCAGCCGCTCAGCCGCAAGGTTCTTGTACATGGGGCACTCCAACTGGTGCGGGACCGCTGCGAAAGAGCGGCGCCCGCGATCGCGCTGGGCGGGGGCCCGGCGATGTTGGTTTGCGCAAAAAGAGGAAGGGGTATCGCCGGGCTCAGGAATGTGCGGCCGGCTGGCGCAGTCCCGCCGAGCCCATCAGCTTGCGACGGGCCACAGCGCTGCTTGCCGCGAGAGGCATGAGAGCTGCTGTGTGCGCAGTGGAGGGGAGTGGGAAGGCCATGCGTGGATTGTAGGACCCCTCACCGGACCCGGCTGCGGGTGGCCACGCAAGCCCCGGTGGCACAGCGGTCTTGTGCCCGCATTGCGCTGGACCACTGCAGTATTCTGGCGGCCACCTCCCACCCAACCCACAAGGCCACCATGAATCTGTTCTCCAAACTGCAGCAGCGCGCCGCAGAAGGCAAGCCACTTCGCGTCGGCATGATCGGCGCCGGCAAATTCGGCTCCATGTACCTGTCGCAGGTGCCGCGCACGCCGGGCATCCACATGGTGGGCATTGCCGATCTGTCGCCCGTGCGCGCCAAGGCCGCGCTCAGAAACGTGGGCTGGACCGAAGAGGCCTGCAGCGCCACGTCGCTGGAGCAGGCGGCCAAACTGGGCAACACCGCGGTCATTGAAGACAGCATGCTGCTCATCCAGTCGCCTTTCGTGGACATCGTCATCGACGCCACGGGCAACCCGGCCGTGGGCATCGCCCATGTGCTCGCGTGCTGCGAGCACAAGAAGCACATCGTGATGGTGAATGTGGAGGCCGATGCGCTGGCCGGGCCCCTGCTGAAACGCAAGGCCGACGAGGCGGGCATCGTGTATTCGCTGGCGTATGGCGACCAGCCCGCGCTGATCTGTGAAATGGTCGACTGGGCGCGGGCCGCGGGGTTCTCGGTGGTGGCGGCGGGCAAGGGCACCAAGTACCTGCCGTCGTACCACGAGAGCACGCCCGACACGGTGTGGAACCACTACGGCCTCACCGCCGAAGACGCCGCGAAGGGAGGCATGAACGCACAGATGTTCAACAGCTTTCTGGACGGCACCAAGAGCGCCATCGAGATGGCTGCCGTGGCCAACGCCACCGGCCTGAGCGCGCCCAGCGGTCTGAAATTTCCAGCCGTGGGCGTGGACGACCTGGCGCGCGTGCTCAAGCCCCGGGAACACGGCGGCATCCTGGACCAGCGCGGGCAGGTGGAGGTGATCTCCAGTGTGGAGCGCGACACCCGCCCGGTGTTTCGCGACCTGCGCTGGGGTGTGTACGTGACCTTCGCCGCCGACAGCGAGTACGTGGCTCGTTGCTTCAAGGAATACGGCCTGATCACCGACCCCAGCGGACAGTATTCGAGCATGTACAAGCCCTTCCACCTCATCGGCCTGGAACTGGGCATCACGGTGGCGTCCATCGGTGTGCGCACTGAATCGACGGGTGCGCCGGTGTGCTGGCACGGTGATGTGGTGGCCACGGCCAAACGCGACTTGCAGGCGGGTGAAATGCTCGACGGCGAAGGGGGCTACACCGTGTACGGCAAGCTGCTCCCCGCACAGGAATCGCTCGCCCTGGGCGGATTGCCGCTGGGCCTGGCCCATGGGGTGAAGCTGCTCAGACCCGTGAAAGCCGGGCAGGCCGTGGGCTGGAACGATGTGGCGTTTGATGCCGACGCCACCGCGGTGAAATTCCGCCGTGAAATGGAAAGGGTGTTTGCTCAGCCGTGAGCGTCCATCGCCGCCACAGCCTACGGTTTCGCGGCCCGGCTTGATGCCGGGCTTGTCCTTCACACTGGTCAGGGTCCGACGCGGACACAGCGGAGCCCGACCAGCATGTGTGACAACAACGAACGACCTCTTGACCGAATGCTCTGGTGGGCAGGTGCCGCAGCGCTGGCATTGGCGCTGACGGCAGCGCTCACCGCTGTGTGGATGCAGCTGACCGTTGAACCCGCCAGGCGGGTTTCGCGCTCGATTATTGTGGCGCCACCCGCCGTGTCTGCTGCGGCCGAAGACGTCGACGACATGATCCGGCCGGTCCACTTGCGCCGGTTTGCGCTCAATGCGCTGCTGGCTCCGCTCATCGATGACGCCGAGCCCGGACGATGGACCGACGTGGCGCTGGACTTCATGTGTGATGACGCAACGCGCGTTCTCGTGGATGGTGAGCCGCTGGTACCGGGCAGCCCGATTCCAACCGTGCCGTTTTCGATTCGCTGGGAGATGAACCACTGTGAGCCCCTGGGCCCGGTGATGGCGCTGTCTGGCGGCGTTGACCTGTTCGTCTCACACGAGGCGTCCAGCATGACCGCGGCCGTTGTGCCCGACCGGTTGCGCATCCAAGGCTCGAAAGGACTGACAAATGTCGACCATGCATTCACGGCGACGTTGACGTTGAAGGGGGCGCCCACCGATCCTTGAGGTAGACGGCCATCAAGATCCCCTTTCACCGACCGATAAAGAGAGCATCTCCAACCACCAGGAAACACCGTGGACGTTTCTCCCGCCGCAATGGTTGGCGCCGTCGTCGCCACCCAACAGGCCAGCACCGCGCAGGAAGTGCAGCTGGCCGTCATGAAAAAAGCCATGGACATGCAGGGCTCGGGCGCGCTGTCGCTGCTGCAGAGCGTCACCGGCAACCTGCCGCTGGCCACCACGGGCCATGTCGGCACGCAGCTCAATCTGCTGGCCTGAACCCTGTTCGACGCACCAGACGCCATGAACGCCGAACCGGGCAACGAACACGACAAACCCCAGGGCACCGAGCCTGCGGTGAAGATCGACCTGGACGCGGCCTGCCAGCCGGTGCCGCGCCTGCTGTTTGTGGAGGCCTCGCGCCGTGCCTTGAAACTCATGGGCAACAAGCTGCAGACCGATCTGCAGGCCCTGGAGCCCTACCCGGTGATCCCGGGCATTGAAGACCTGCCCACGCTGGAGCTGGGCATGCAGTACATCCAGCACCAGTTCGTGTCGGCCGGGCAGCCACAGGCGGTGGCCATGGCGGCCGCCCTGCGCTTCGTGGCGGTCATGTTCACGCGCCGCTACCAATACAACTACCAGGACCTGCGGGTCGGTCACGACAGCGGCACGCTGTTCTGGGCGCCCAGCGGCCCGATGCTGGCGGCGGCGGCGAACATTCCGTTGCAGCTCTGGGCCATCGATTGCCCCCGTTTCGCGGAAGCCGATCTCATTCGCGCCGCCCACGCGATCCACCGCAACTTCGACCACTTCGACGAAGGCGCGTTGATCTATATAGAGCGCTTCATCTAAACGCCTCGAAACCGCAGCCGGTGGCCATGCGGCCGGCCTTTGCGTGACCGAAGCCACGGAGGATTGAACCAATCCCTCCGGGACTGTGTCTTAAGACACCGACGACGCAGGTACCACTGCCTACATTGGGTCCCAGAGCAGGCCCCCGCCTTTGCTCCGCGATACAGGTGCACTCCAAAAGAGTGCCGACCGAACACAGCGAGAGCTTCCACATGCCACACACCCAACGCGTCATCCTGGTGGATGACAGCGACAACGACAACTTTTTCCACGATATCGCCGTGCGCAAGTGCGGCTTCGCTGGCGAGATCAAGATCTTCGACAAGGGCGAAGACGCACTGGACTTTCTCTTGAACGACCGCGTGAGCGTGCCCACCATGGTGTTCATGGACATCAACATGGCCGGCATGGGCGGCTTCGAGCTGGCCCGCACCCTGGAGGAGCAGCTGGAGCCCGGTGTGCCGCTGCAGTTGCACATGCTCACCTCGTCGTCCTGGTCGGTCGACAAGGCCACGGCGGATTCGATCGGGCTGATCCAGAGCTACCTCGTCAAACCACTGACGCGCGAGACGGCGGCTGCGCTGATCGATCTGTCGTGACCACCGCAACGCTGCTTCAAGACATGCCCATCCCGATTCCGGCCAACGAAAGCGATCGCCTGGCCGCGCTGCGGCGCCTTCAGATTCTGGACACCTTGCCGCAGAAGGCCTTTGACAGCATCACGGCGCTGGCGGCCGGCATCTGCGGCACACCCATGGCGCTGATTTCGCTGGTGGATTCGAACCGGCAGTGGTTCAAGTCGCGTCAGGGTGTGGAGCTCATGCAAACCTCGCGCAGCGAGGCCTTTTGTGCCCACACCATCATGGAGCCCAGCGACGTGCTGGTGGTGAACGACGCCACCCACGATGAACGGTTTCAGGACTTTCCCATGGTGCGCCGTGGCGAGCTGGTGTTTTATGCCGGCGCGCCCATCGTCACCTCGGGCGGGGCTGCGTTGGGCACGGTGTGTGTGCTTGACACATTGCCGCGTGAGCTCAACGACGAGCAGCTGAGCATGCTCAAGCACCTGGCCACTCTGGCCATGCAGCTGATCGAACACGAACGCAGCCGCCGCGACCATTCGGAGGTGATGGTCCAGCAGATCGTCAAAGGCCAGCAGGTGGTGCGCGATGTGCTCAACGAGGGCCGCGACATGGCCGCCTTCATCGACCGCGAGCACTGCTACCTGTTTGTGAACCCTGCGTTCCAGCGCTACTGGATCCTGGAGCCGCAGGAGATCATGGGCATGCGGGTGCAGGACCTGATGGCCACCACCCATTACCGTGCCCTGTTCAAGCCCAGCATCAACCAGGCGCTGGCAGGTCTCGAATCGCAGTTCGAAATCGAGCTGGATTTTCCCGGCATGGGCACGCGGTACCTCGAGGTCACGCACACGCCGGCACGCGAAGCGGGTGTGGTGCACGGCGTGGTCGAGCGCACGCGGGACATCACCTTGCGCAAACAGAGCGAGCGGCAACTCGACGAAGCCGTCAAGGAGTTGCAGGCCAAACGGCTGGCCAACCGCAAGTACGTCTACAGCGTGTCCCACGATCTCAAGGAGCCGGTCAACGCCATCACCAACGCCACGCGCCTGCTGGCCGAGGGCGCCCGGGAACGCGCCGACCCGCTGGAGACGCGCTGCCTGCGCATTGCCGGGGAAGCCAGCGCCAAGCTGTCGCGGGTGCTGGAAGACCTGCGCCTCTACAGCGAGGTGGACACCAGCGACATGCGCATGAAGCCGCACCCGGCGCGCAGCATTTATGCCGAAGCCGTGTTGGCGATCGGTGGTGAGCTCGAGTCCGCCGGCGCGGAGGTTGAACTCTCGGTGGAGGGCAGCATCCGCGCGGACGCACCGCTGCTGAGCCTGGCCATCCGCAGCATTCTGGAAAACCTGCTCGGTTCCGCGCAGCGCCAGGATTCGGCGGGCGATTGGCTGGTGTCCATCCGGTCGCATGAGGAGTTGTTCACCCACCGCGTGGACATCACCACCCGGCGACTGGCCCACCCACTTTCCCCGGCCGACTTGTCTGGCGGCTCGATCCGCCCGGTGTCGACCCGCCGGGCCCGCAAGCGCGCCATGAGCGATGTGCGCGAACTGGGTCTGGGCCTGTCCATCGCGTCCCACATCATCGATCTGCACCAGGGAGAGCTGCAGATCGAACTCAAATCCGACGGCAGCAACAGCTATTCCGTGATCCTGCCCGGCCATGCCCGGGCAACCGTGCCCGCCTCGGCGGCGCCTTCCGCATGAACACACACCACCACGTGCAACGCGTCGTTCTGATCGACGACAGCGAGAACGACAACTTCTTCCACGAGATCGCGCTGCGCAAGGCCGGATTTGGCGGCGAAGTGCGCATCTTCGAGAGCGGCGAAAGTGCGCTCGACTTTCTGTTGCAGGACCGGGTGAGCGTGCCCACCGTGGTCTTTCTCGACATCAACATGCCCGGCATGAACGGCTTCGAAGTGGCGCGCGCGCTCAGCGACCAGCTGCGGCCGCAGGCCGAGCTGCAGCTGAACATGCTCACCTCGTCGGCGTGGTCGGTGGACAAGGCCACGGCGGAGTCCATCGGTCTCATCCAGCACTACCTGGTCAAACCGCTCACGCCCGACATGGCGGCGGACCTGATCGGCCAGCCCGAAAGTGTCCGGCAGGCTCAGTAGCAGAGGAAGCCCAGCGCTCCAGGGCCACGTCGCGCTTCCAGAACTCGCGGTGGAAGTCGTTGCCCTGCAGCTGGGTCATCACGGCCTCGATGTGGGCCAGCGTGTGTTCGCTTTCGCCAGTGCAATCAGACCCTCAGGCCCAGATCACCGCTTGCGGCTGCTCGTACCAACGCGGCAGGTGCGGCTCCAACGCGGCCTCAATGCGGCTGCGCTTGATCTTCATGGTGGGTGTGAGGCATCCGTTTTCGATGCTCCAGGGCTCGCTGGCCACGACCAGGAACTGCAATTTCTCGTAGCTCGCGAGCTGCGCATTCACCTGCTGCAGCAGCGCTGTCAGTGAGGCCTGTGCTTCGGCTTGCACGGCGGGGTCGGCCAGTCGCGGGCGCAGCGCTTCGTCGAGCACCAGCACCGCGTACGGCGTGGCCTGGCCCACGCCCGAGACCAGGGCCAGCTCCACCATCGGGTGGGCGTTGAGCAGGTTCTCGATCGGCACCGGGGCCACGTACTTGCCCTTGGCGGTCTTGAAGAGCTCCTTCTTGCGCCCGGTGATGCGCAGCACCCCCTGCTCGTTGAGCACGCCGAGATCGCCGGTGTGGAAGAAGCCGTCGTCGGTGAAGGCCTCGGCATTGAGTTCGGGCTGTTTGTAGTAGCCCGCCATGCGCCCGGGCGACTTGACGAGGATCTCGCCATCGTCGGCCAGGCGGGCCTGCACGCCGGGGTAGGGCCGGCCGACATGGCCGGGCAGCGAGGCGTCGCCGTCGCCTCCATGCGAGTAAGCGAAGTCTTCGGTCATGCCGTAGCCCTCGAACAGGTTCAGGCCCAGGCGCCGGTACCACACCAGCAGTTCGGCCGGCAGCGGCGCGGAGCCGCTGCCGGCGTTCTTCACCTGGTCCAGCCCCAGGCTGGCCAGCACCTTGGCGCCCACCGCGGCCGCGGTGGCGGGGTTGTCGAGCATCGCGTCGAGCTGGGCCGCCGGCATCTTGGCCAGCACGCCCTGTTGGAACTTGGTCCACAGCCGCGGCACCGAGATGAACAGCGTGGGCCGGGCGCGCTGCAGGTCCTGCATGAAGGTGGCGGCGGTGTCGGTGAAGTACACCTGCATGTCGCCGCGCACGAAGGCCTGGCATTCCACCCAGGCGCGCTCGAAGCAGTGCGCCAGCGGCAGGTAGGACAACACGCGCAGTTCCGTGCCTTCGGGAAAGCGGTGGCGCATTTCTTCCACGATGCATTGCGCGGCCGCGCTCACGCTGCCGAAGGTCTGCATCACGCCCTTGGGCTGGCCGGTGGAGCCGGAGGTGTAGAGCAGCAGCGCAAGCTCGTCGGCCGCGCGCATGGGTTCACCGGTCAGGGGTTCTGTGCGGGCGACGATCTCGTCCCAGCGCTCCAAGCCGGTGTCCGGCGCCAGCGGCAACGCGATGCAGGGCAGCGTGGCGGGCACGCCCGGTGCCTGCCGCTCCCAGTCGTCAAGCTTGCCCACGAAGAGCAGACGGGCTTCGCTGTGTTCGAGCACGTAGGCAATGTTGTGGGCCGATTCGGTGGGGAAGATCGCCACCGTGGTGCCGCCGGCCATCCACACCGCCAGGTCGACCATGAAGAAGTGGGCGCTGTTCTTGGCCAGCATGGCGATGCGCGCGCCCGGTTCAAACCCCTGAGCACGCAGGTGGGCAGCCATGCGCCGCGCCTGGTCCATGGTCTCGCCCCAGGTGAAGGTCACGACCTCGCCCTGGCCGATCGGTTGCGTGAGAAAGGGCTCGTTCCGACGCTCGCGCTCGTGCTGGTAGACATGGTCGAGGATCAGCTGGGTCATCGGTCAACTCCTGGTCGGCGCCGAAGGTTTCGGGCCCGTGTGCATTGGGCATGAACGCCGGTGGCTCGCGCATGGGGTTTGCCCTGTGGCGGTGTCCGGCCGGTGACCCGCACCGCCAGCCCGCAGGCGCTGACCCGGCGGCCGGGTCAGACGGTGCGGCGCAAGGCCTCGAAGAACAGCTCGGACTGCAGGCGCTCGCTCTGCATCTGGCTGGCCACGTGTGCCGCGGTGTCCTTGTCGGCCGGCTTCAGCGGCCGCCCGGTGGACTGGGCCAGCACCTGCGCCATGCAGGCGCGTTCCAGGTAGTAGAGGTCGTCAAACGCATGGTCGATGCGGGGGCCGCACACCACCACGCCGTGGTTGGCGAGAAAGGCGATGCCGGCCGTGCCCATGGCGCGTGCGATGCGTTCGCCTTCGCCCGCGTCCAGCGCCAGGCCGTTGTAGTGCGGGTCGATGGCCACGCGGCCATGGAAACGCATGGCGTTCTGCGACAGCGTGGTGTCCAGCGCGCGGTCCTGCGTGAGCGTGAGCGCGGTGGCGTAGGGCATGTGGGTGTGCAACACCACCGCCTGGCGCGCCACCCGGTGGATGCCGCTGTGGATGTGCATGGCGGTGGACTCCACCGGGTGCCGCCCGGCCAGCGCCTCGCCGTGCACGTCCACCATCACGATGTCGTCGGCCTGCACCTCGCTCCACAGCAGGCCGCGCGGGTTGAGCAGAAAGCGGCCCGAGCCGTCGGGCAGCTCGACGCTGAAGTGGTTGCAGACGCCTTCGGACAGGCCGAAATGCGCGGCGGCACGCAGGGCCAGCGCCAGATCGGTTCGGGCTTGTCGGCAGGGTTCGGCGTGGTAGTCGGTTTCGTGGTTCATGCAGGTTGAAGAGCAGGGTGTGGGTGATCGGCACCCGACTCGCCCAGGTAGGCCTGCGCGAGCGCGCCATTGGCCGCGATCTCGGCCGAGGTGCCTTGCGCGACGATACGCCCTTCTTCCATCACATACGCACGGTCGGCCAGCGCAAGCGCCAGGCCCGCCATCTGGTCCACCAGCAGCAACGTCATGCCTTCGCGGCGCAGCCCGTCCAGCGCGGCGAACAGCTCGGCGATCACCTTGGGCGCCAGACCCAGCGACGGCTCGTCAAGCAACAGGATGCGCGGGCGCGACATGAGGGCGCGCGCGATCGCGAGCATCTGCTGCTCACCGCCCGAGAGCAGACCCGCACGCTGGTGCAGGCGCTCGCGCAGCCGTGGAAAGCGCTGCAGCTGTTCTTCGACCCGCGCCTCGCGCTCGTTGGTCTGCAGGAATGCGCCCAGGCGGATGTTGTCGAGCACGCTGAGCTCCGCAAACACCTGCCGGCCTTCGGGCACCAGCACCACACCTTGCGCCACCACCTGCTCGGCGCCCATGTTCATGAGTTCACGCCCTTCGAGGTGGATGCCGCCCTGAATGGGGCGGTGCAGGCCCGCCAGCGCCTTCATCAGCGTGGACTTGCCCGCGCCGTTGGCCCCCAGCAGCGCCACCACCTCGCCGCGCCGCACCTGCAGGTCGATGCCGTGCAGCACAGGCTCGGCGCCGTAGCCCGCGACCAGTGAGCCCACGCCGAGCATCTCGGGTCGGTTGGCGGTGGTGTCGCGCGGTGCCGAAGCTTCCGTCTCCAGGGCCTCACCAAGGTATGCCAGTTGCACCGCAGGGTCGGCTTGCACTTCTGCGGCAGTGCCCACCGCCAGCCGCACCCCGGCATCGAGCACCACCACCTGGTGGCTGATGTCCATCACCAGGGTCATGTCGTGTTCCACCAGCAGCACGGTCAGGCCCGCGTCGGCGATGCGCTGCAGCAGCGTGCCCAGGCGCAGCTTGTCTTCGCGCGAGAGGCCGGCGGCAGGCTCGTCGAGCAGCAGGGCGTCGGGGTCGGTGGCGAGCGAGCGCGCGATCTCCACCAGCCGCCGGTCCACGTGGGGCAGGTCGCCGGCCAGCGTGTCGGGGTGACCGGTGTAGCCGCAAAAGGCCAGCAGCTGGCGCGCCCGTTCGGTGAGTGCCGGGGCGTTGCGCCGTGCGCTGCCGAGCAGCGGGCCGAGCGCGCCGCGCTGCATGGCGATCACCACGTTGTCCTGCACGCTGAGCGACCCGAAGAGCTGCGAGGTCTGGTAGGTGCGGGCCACACCGCGGCGCGAGATCCGCATGGCGTTCTGTCCCTGCAAGGCCTGGCCGCCGAGTGCGAAGCCGCCCGCCGTGGGCAGGTAGAAACCGCCCAGCATGTTGAGCGCGGTGGACTTGCCCGCGCCGTTGGGTCCGATCAGGCTGGTGACCTGACCGGCGTGTGCGGTGAAGTGCAGGTCGGACACGGCGCGCACGCCACCGAACTGCATGGTGAGGCCCTGCGCTGCGATGGGTTGGCGCGCGCGGGTGGGCAGGGCCAGGGTCGCGCTGGAAGGCGCCGGAACTACGGCAGCGCTGCGTGGCCACAGGCGCTCGCGCAGGCGACGAACCAGGCCGGCCACGCCGTCGGGCGCGACCCACAGCACCAGCAGCAGCATGGCGCCGAAGAAGAGCAGGCGGTATTCCTCCAGGCCCGAGAGCAGCTCGGGCAGCAGGCCCACCACGATGGCGCCCACCAGCGGGCCAGCCACCGAACCCGCGCCGCCGATCATGACCACGAGCACGAACAGGATGGACTGCACGAAGCCGAAGGTGTGCGGCGTGACGAATCCCGAGAGCGGCGCGAACAGCGCACCGGCCGCCGCCGCACACAGGGCCGACACGGCAAACGCCACGGTCTTGATGGCCAGCGGGTTCAGGCCCACCGACTCGGCGGCGGTCTCGGCGTCGCGCACGGCGCGCATGGCCGCGCCCCAGGTGCCGCGCGAGAGCCAGGCGTAACCCGCCAGCGCCAGGGCTGCCGCGCCGATGGCCAGCAGCGCCATGGCACGTTCGCCCTGGGCCAGGCTGCCGAGCGACGGCGCGGTGAGACCCATGATGCCGTTCTGCCCGCCGGTGAGGCCGCTGGCCTCGACGATGCTGTGCTCCACGATCAGGCCGAACGCGATGGTGATCATGGCGAGGTACGGGCCCTTCACGCGCAGCGCGGGCAGAGCGACCAGTGCGCCGAACACACCGCCGATGAATGCGGCGATCGGCCACACCAGCCAGAAACTCAAACCGGTCTTGGTGGTGAGGATGGCCATGGTGTAGGCCCCGATGGCGTAGAAGCCCACGTGGCCGAACGACACCTGACCTGTCAGGCCGACCAGCACGTTCAGCCCCACGCCGACGATGGCCAGCAGCGCCACGTTGGCCAGCACGAAGACCCAGTAGCCGTTGAGCGTGAGCGCGAGCACGGCGCCCAGGGCGAGCACCGCGACCACCGCGGTGATCTGCCAGCCGCTGCCCAGACCCAGGAGCGGTTTGGAGGGGTGGAACGTGCTCATACCTTCTTCACCTCCGCGCGGCCGAACAGGCCGTTGGGCCGCCAGGCCAGCGCCACGATCACCAGCGCGAAGGTGATGATCTGCGTGTAGCCCGAGCCCAGCGTGGAGGTGATCATGGCCTCGACCACGCCGAACAACAGGCCGGCGATCATCACGCCCCAGGCGCTGGTGATGCCGCCCAGGATGGCCACGGCAAAGGCCTTGAGGCCGAAGAGCGTGCCCATGTCGGAATGCACGTTGAACAGCGGCGCAATGAGCACGCCGGCCACGCCGGCGAACAAGGTGGAGAGCGCAAAGGCAATGGCCACTGCGCGCCGGATCGGGATGCCCATGAGCCGCGCGGCCGAGCGGTTCTGCACCACGGCCAGCATGGCCACGCCCCAGCGCGTGCGGCGCGAGAGCGTGTGCAGCACCGCGGCCAATGCCAGGCCCACCACCGGAATCAGCAACTGCAGCGGGTAGACGCCAAGGTTGTTGCCCGCGATCTCCAGCGGCGCCTGCGCCAGCGGCGACGGCAGGCTGCGCGGCTCCTTGCCGTAGGTGAACATCACCACGTTGTCGAGCACCATGCCCATGGCCACCGTGGCCATGAGCCAGGCGTCCGAGCCGCGGTTGACAAAGGGCCGCACCGCGAGCACCTCGACCAGCAGGCCGTAGAGCGCACACAGGGCCAGCGCCAGGATCACCGCGGCCCAGCCGGGCCAGCCGAAGGTCTGCGCGAAGGTGAAGGTCAACACCGCGCCGAGCATCATGGAGCTGCCCTGCGCGAAGTTGACCGTGCCCGAGACAGCGTAGGTCACGTAGAACCCGAGCGCCATCAACCCATACATGCTGCCCAGGCCGAGGCCGCTGACCAGCGCTGACAACTCCAACATCCGAAGTCCTCAGTTCACAGTGCCCACAGGCACGATGCGGTTGTCGATGAACTGCGCCCACACATAGTCGTTGGAGGTCACCGCGTCGTGCACGGCCGGGGTGAACGGCTTGTTGTAGGTCTTGATCAGGCCTTCGTACTTCTCGATCTTGTAGAAGCCCTGGCGCACCGCCTCACCCTGCGTGGAGCCGGCGGCCTGGATGGCGAGGGCGGCGAGGTGGGTGGCGTCGTAGGCGTTGGCCACACCCACGGCCGGCGAAATGTCGGCCGGGGTTTTCACGTTGGGGTACTTGGCCATCATGGCCTTGATCACACGCTCGCCCACCGGGCCCTGCTTGCCGAAGAAGCTGTAGGTCTGCACGAAGTGGACTTCCTTGGCGTTCGGGCCGGCGAGTTCGGTGAAGCGGCCACCGGCGGGGCCCCAATGCGAGACCACCGGCACCTTCCAGCCCATGCGGTCGAGCGACTTGACCACCTGCGCCGATGGGCCGACGTTGCCGACCATGAACAGGGCGTCGGCGCCGGCGGCCTTCAGGCGCGTGAGCTGCGGGACCATGTCCACGTCGTTGGCTTCAAATTTCTCCACACCGGCGGGCACCACACCCTTGGCCGCCATCGCGGCCTTCAGGCCTTTTTCGTTGCTCTCGCCCCAGGGGTTGTTCACGAGGATCAGGCCGGGCTTCTTGGCGCTGAAGGTCTTCTGCGCGTAGGCCAGCATGCCCACGTCCACGATCTCGTCCACCGCCGAGACGCGGAAGGCGTAGTTGGCTTCGGCACCGTTCTTGGTGATGCCGGTGCCTGCGGCCCAAGGGCCCATGAACGGCACCTTTTCCTGGTTGATCAGCGGCACGATGGCCATGGACACCGGGGTGTCCAGGCCACCAAACACCACCGCCACCTTCTCGCGGTAGATCAGTTCGCGCGCGGCGATCACGCCCTTGGCCGGGTTGGCCTCGTCGTCGCGGCGCACCAGCTCCAGCTTGCGGCCGCCGAGCAGGCCGCCCTTGGCGTTGATCTCGTCGATGGCGATCTGCATGCCGCGTGTGATGGATTCACCGGCCAGGGCCGACTGGCCCGACAACGCGGTGACCAGTCCGAGCTTGATGGGCTCACCCGACTGGGCCAGGGCCTGGCCGGCGAGCGTGGTGCTGGCGAGCGCGAAGCCGGCGGCGAGCAGGGTGCGGCGGGTGGAGAAGACAGAAGAGGACATGGCAGGACTCCGGATGAGGTGAGGGAAGGGCGGCGGTGATTCGGGCGGCATGGCTGCCGTCTTTGCCGGACTCCGTTTGCAAGGGGCGTGCCAACCGTGTCGGCAAGTCTTGCTCCTGTATGTAGACACTGGGACAATTGGATTGTTGACAATCTGGCACGTGTCTTGCACGCACTTTGAGCGTGCATGCACCCGACGCCAGGCACTGGCCAAAGCGGTGCACGAATCCTCAACACGGTGCATTTTTGTGGAGAAGCCGATGTCCGAAGCGTCCCTGCAGTCCCTCTCGCCGGCCCAGGTGGTCGACGAATTCCTGCGCGTTATCATGATTCCCGACCCCGCCGGCGCTCGCCGCTTTGTCGCGCCCGGTCTGCGCATCCGCTTCACCGGCGGGCGCGCCATGAGCGACCCGGCCGAGTGCTCGGCCTTCAACGCCACGCGTTACCGCTGGGTGAAAAAACGCATCGAGCGCACCGAGACGGTGGCCGGTGGCACCGAGGTGGAGACCGTCGTTTACAGCATCGGCACGCTGCATGGCGAGTGGCCCGACGGCACGCCGTTCGAGGGCAACCGCTACGTGGACCGCTACGTGGTGAGCCACGGCCTCATCACGCAGATGGAAGTGTGGAACGACAGCGCCGAATGGCTGCTGGTGCGCGCCGGTCTCGCCACCCTATGACGGCCACCGCCATGTCAGCTCAATACCTCGGCCCTTTGCCCGATCACGGGCGCTTCGACTACCGCCCGATCACGCGCCGGGCCGACTACCGTTGGCCCAACGGTGCACGCCTGGCCGTGTACCTCGGCTTCAACATCGAGCACTTCGCGTTCGGTGAAGGCCTGGGCGCCGGCATCGGCCCGGCCTCGCCGCAGCCCGATGTGCTCAATCACAGCTGGCGCGAATACGGCAACCGCGTGGGCGCCTGGCGCTGCCTCGAACTCTTCGACCAGCTCGGCCTGCCCACGGCCGCGCTCATCAACACCGCGCTTTACGACCACTGCCCCGAGCTGGTGGCGGCCTTCGTCGCGCGCGGCGACGAGCTGGTGGGCCACGGCCACAGCAACGCCGAGCGCCAAGGCGTGCTGCCCGAAGCGGCCGAGCGTGAGCTGCTCGTGCTGTGCCGCGATCGCATGCAAGCCGCAAGCGGTGCGGACGTGAAAGGCTGGCTCTCGCCCTGGATTTCCGAGAGCCGCAGCACGCCGGATCTGCTCGCCGAGACCGGCTACACCTACACGCTGAACTGGTGCCACGACGACCAGCCCATGCGCATGCGCACGCGAGGCGGTCAGGGCCTGTGGGCCGTGCCCTATCCGCAGGAGCTCAACGACATTCCCATGATCGTGGCGCGCCAGATGGACGGCAAGGACTTCGCGCAGATGATCATCGACAACACCGACGAGATGCTGGAGCAGGCGCGCACGCAGCCGCTGGTGCAAGGCATCGCGCTGCACCCTTATCTGGTGGGTCAACCCTACCGCCTGCGCCACCTGCGCCGCGCGCTGCAACACCTGTGCGCCGCGCGCGACCGCGGCGAGGTCTGGTTCACCACGCCGGGTGCGATCTGCGAGCACGTGAACGGCCTGGCGCTGAACGACCCCTCTTCCTTTGCATGAAAGCCGACATGAGTTTCCCCCTTGTTGACACCGTGGGCGCCTGGGTGCCCCACGGCCGTTTCGTGATCGAGCCCGGCGCCAGCGGCCCGCTGGACGGCCTGACGTTCGCCGCCAAGGACGTGTTCCACGTGGCGGGCCACCCCACCGGCGCCGGCAACCCCACCTGGCTGGCCACGCACGCTGTGCCCACGGCGCACAGCCCCGTGGTGGCGCGGCTGCTGGGAGCCGGCGCCACGCTCATGGGCAAGGTGCTCACCGACGAGCTGGCCTACAGCCTGCACGGCGACAACGCGCACTACGGCACACCCGTCAACAGCGCCGCGCCTGAACGTGTGACGGGCGGCTCGTCCAGCGGCTCGTGTGCCGCGGTGGCCGCGCGCCTGGTGGACTTTGCGCTGGGAACCGACACGGGAGGCTCCACCCGCGTGCCGGCGAGCTACGCCGGGCTCTGGGGCCTGCGCACCACCCACGGCCTGGTGTCGGCCGAGGGCCTGGTGCCCTTGCATCCTGCGTTCGACACCGTGACCTGGCTGGCGTTTGATGCCACCACCTTCGAGCGCGTGGCCGCCGTGCTGCTGCCGCGCAGCGACTTCGCACCCACGCGCGTGCTGGTGCCGCAAGACGCCTGGGACCTGGCCGACCCGGTGTTCGCCGAGCCGCTGCAGCGCGCCCGCGATGCGCTGGCCTCGCTGCTCCACACCGAGCCGCAGACCTTGCGCGTGGCCGGCGACAGTCCGCTCGCCGAGTGGCGCCAGACCTACGCCACCGCCGGCGCCTTTGAGGGCTGGGCCACGCACGGTGCCTGGATCACCGAGCACCAGCCGGTGTTCGGTGCGGCCATCGGGGCGCGCTGGAAAGCGGCCAGTGCCGTGACCGGCGAGGCCGCCGCTGCCGCGCGGGCGCAGGCCGCCACGGTTCGCCAGCAGGTGAGGGCGCTGCTGGGCAGCGACGGCGTGGCCGTGCTGCCGTCGGCCGCGAGCCTGGCACCACGCCGCGATGCCGACCCCGCCGACGTGGACGCGGTGCGCCTGCGCACCATGGCCATCACCTGCATCGCCGGCCTGGCCGGATTGCCGCAGGTGAGTTTGCCGCTCACGTTGGCAGACGGCACCGTGCTGGGCGTCTCGCTGCTCGGTCCGGCCGGCAGCGACCTTGAACTCATCAAACTGGCGGTGCAACTGCAAGGAGCGCTGAATGGCCAGAACCGCTGAACCCCCGGCTCCCGAAGCCGCCGACGACGACGTGGAAGAGCGCATCTACCGCGCCGTGTTCGACAGCGTCATGAGCCAGCGCCTGGCGCCCGGCACCAAGCTGCCCGAGGCGCCGCTGTGCGAGCTGTTCGGCGTGAGCCGCGCGGTGGTGCGCAAGGTGCTGCAGAAGCTTGCGCACGACCACATCGTGCAGCTGCGGCCCAACCGTGGCGCCATCGTGGCCGTGCCCACGCGCGAGGAAACGCAGCAGATCTTTGAAGCGCGCCGCGCGCTGGAAGCCGCCATCGTGCGGCTGGTGGCCGAACGCGCCACGCCGGCCGACCTGAAGGCGCTGCGCAAGCAGTTGAAAGAAGAACACCAGGTGATGCACCGTTTCGACCAACCGTCGTGGGCGCGCCTGGCCAGCGCCTACCACCTGCGCCTGGCCGAGCTCTCGGGCAACGCCATCCTGCAGCGCTACCTGATCGAGATCGTCTCGCGCTGCTCGCTCATCGTGGCGGTGCACCAGCCGCCGGGCAACGCGGCCTGCGAGCACGACGAACACGAACGCATCGTGGACTGCATCGCGCGCGGCGACGCCGATGAGGCCGTGGCCCTGATGGACCAGCACCTGCGCGACCTGGAGCGCCACCTGATGCTGGAGCGTCCCGCCGAGCCGCACGGGCTGGCGCACATGCTGGGTCTGGGTTAGGCCCTACGGCCGTGACTGGCGAAACGCCATCACCGCCTGGTTGCGCAGCGTCTTGAGCAGCGCGAGCTCTTTCTCGTCGAGCGCGATGTCGGAGGCGCTGGCCTTGTCGGCGTAGATCAGGCCGAAGGGCGTGCCCTTGAGCTGCAGGGGTAGCAGCAGGAAGGCCGGCGCGTTGATCTGGCTGCGGTACCAGACAGGCAGCTTCTGCGCCACGTTGGGCACACCGGCATCGCGGATCAGCGTGTCCAGCCCTTTGTTGCACACCATGCCGAAGAGGTCCTGCGCATCCTTGAGCGGCACGCGAAACAGCTTGGCCACCGAGGCCGCGTCTTCGCCCAGGCCAAAACGGCCCGTGAGGCTTTGTGTGGCCGCGTCGCGCAGGCAGAACAGCACGCGGCGAAATCCCAGGGCACGGTACATGGTCTCCAGCACCATGCGCAAGACGTCGTTGAGTTCAAAGTCTTCCACCATGGCGTTGGTGATGTCCTGGATGCCGGTGGCCAGCAGATCGGCCGACACGGCGCGTGGCGGAGGCGAGGGCTGCGCGGTCTCGGGCTCGTCCGGTGCGGGCTCGGCCGTGAGCTCCAGGGGCTGCAAGGAGTCGACGGGCAGCTCCTTGATCTGCGCCGGGCGCAGCAGCCGGGCGGCGGGCGAATCGCTGCTCACGTGCACGCCCATGGCCTCGGCGGTCTGCGCTAGTTTTTCCCGCGCGGCCAGGGCCACGGTCTGGATGTGTTTGCCCTCCAGGCCCAGGCCGCCGGCGTAGCGGCTGGACAAGCGGGCCAGTTCGCGCGCCAGTGCATCGCCTTCCTTGTGCAGGAAGGCATCGGCCATGTCGTTGGCCGCCAGACACAGCCAGCGCAGGCGCTCTTCGGTGTCGGCCGGTGCGCGCGTGGGCGGGTTGCCCGCGGGTTTGCGCATCAGGCGCTGGATGCTTGCGGGCAGGTCCCACACGCGGGCCACGCCCAGGCCCAGGTCTTCGCAGGTCATACCGAGTACACCGAGTGCCGCCACGTCTTCGCTCTTGCCGCTGGCCACACCCTTGCGCATCTCTTGCGCTTCTTCGGGAAAGTAGAACTCGGTGAGCAGGCGGCCCAGGTTCTGGAACAACGAACCGATGAACACCTCTTCGCCTTCGCGCGAGAGGGCGCACAGGTCGCTGGCCAGCGAACCCGCCAGCAGCGCGCGCAGGAACTCGACCTTGAGCAGGTTGGCGTGGGCCTTGTTCTGCATGTGTTCGAGCAGTACAAGGCTCATGGCCATGTTGCGGATGCCCACAAAACCGATGAGGCTCACCGCGCGCGACACCGTGCTGATGCTGCCGCCACCGGCGTGCGCGAACTGCGGGGTGTTGACCAGGCGCAGCAGCTTGTTGGTGAGCGCCACATCCTTGAGGATTTCGCTGGTCAGTGAATTCAGGCTTTCGTTTTCGGACGAGGCCATGCTCTGCACGCGCCCGATGGATTCGGACATGGCGGGGAAATCGCTTTTGTGGCGCATGCGCCGCAGCAGAAATCCCAGCGTGGCGTGGCTGGCCTGCGGCTCGGGGGTGCTGCTGTCCTGCTGTTGGCCTTGCCACTCGCGCAGCGCCTGGGCCAGCGCTTCTGCGCTGGCGATGCGCCGGCGTGCGTCGCGCGCGAGTGCGCGCATGAGCAGGGTGCGCAGCGCGTCGTCCACGTCGTGCACGCCGTCCTGCGGCAGCGCCAGGTCTTCATGGGTCACGCGGTAGATCGCACGGTAGGTGTCGCGACCATCCACCAAGGCTTGACCGAACAGCATTTCAGCGAGCACCAGCGCGGCGCTGAAGACGTCGCTGGTGTCGGTGGCCGCCTGTCCGGTGGCGGCTTCGGGCGACAAATACCCCGGCGTGCCCTGCACCGTGGCGGCGTCCACCTCGGCGGTGCCCATGCGCGCTGCGATGCCGAAGTCGGTGACCTTGGGACGCAGGTTGCGGTCGAGCAGGATGTTCGAGGGCTTGAGGTCGCGGTGCACCACCCCGGCCGCGTGCGCCGACTGCAGCGCATCGAGCACCGACAGCATCAGGGCCACGGCGTCGGTGGCGGGCATGGCTCCCTTGTCCAGCAGGTGGGCCGCCAGGGTCTGGCCCGCCACGTACTCGAACACCAGCGAAGGCTGGCCGTCGATCACGTCGGCTTCAAAGAGGGTGGCAATGTGGGGGTGCGAGAGCCGGGCCACGTGGCGCGCTTCGCGCAGCCAGGGTTCCATGGCGGCGCCCGCGCCCGGCCGCACCGCCTGCATCACCTTGATGGCGACCTGCCGGTCCAGTCGGGGGTCGTGGGCCAGCCACACCGTGGCGTGCACGCCTTTGCCCAACACCTCGCGCAGTTCGTACCTGCCCAGGTACTTCGGGTGGGCGGGGCGGCCGCTGGTGCCGGGGGGCGAGGTGGGTTTCACATGGATCCGGGAACGTTCAGGTGGGGGTGTTGACCATCACGAGCTTACCCTTGACCGAGCGCGAACCCATGATGGCGTAGGCCTTGTGCAGCTCGTTCATGGGCAGGGTCTGGTCGATCACCGGTTTGACCTGGCCCTTGGCGTACATCACGGCCAGGGCCTGCATCATCTCGGCGTTGGCCTTGGGCTCGCGGCGCGCGAAGTCGCCCCAGAACACACCCACGATGCTCGCGCCCTTGAGCAGGGTGAGGTTCAGCGGCAGCGCCGGAATGGGGCCGCTGGCAAAACCGACCACCAGGTAGCGGCCGCGCCAGGCGATGGAGCGGAACGCGGGCTCGGCGAAATCGCCGCCGACCGGGTCGTAGATCACGTCGGGGCCCTTGCCGTCGGTGAGTTGTTTGATGGCGTCGCGCAAACCTTCCTTGGGCGTGTGCACGCTGTAGTTGATGGTGGCATCCGCGCCGAGCTGTTTGCAGAGATCGCACTTCTCGTCACTCGATGCCGCCGCGATCACGCGCGCACCCGCAGCCTTGGCGATCTGGATGGCCGCCGTGCCCACGCCGCCGGCCGCGCCGAGGATCAGCACGGTCTCGCCGGCCTTGAGCGCGGCGCGGTCCATGAGCGCGTGCCACGAGGTGGCGTAGATCATGATGAAGGCGGCGGCGTCCACCGCCGGGAAACCGGCCGGCAGCGGCATGCACAAGGCCGCCGGTGCGATGGTGTGCGTGCCGAAACCACCGGTGCCGCTCAGGCAGGCCACGCTCTGGCCCACCTGCAGGTGTTTCACGCCTTCGCCCACGGCGCGCACGACGCCGGCGTATTCGGAGCCCGGCACAAAGGGCAGGGGAGGCTTCATCTGGTACTTGTTCTGCACGATGAGCAGGTCGGGAAAGTTCAGGCTGGCGGCCTGGATCTCGATCAGCACCTCGCCCGCCTTGGGCTCGGGCGTGGGCAGTTCTTTCCAGGTCAGGGCGTCAACGCCCACGGGGTTTTCACAAAGCCAGGCGTGCATGCCGTCTCCTCGGTTGTTGGGGGTGGGTCGGACCATGATAGGCAGGGCAGAGGCCCCCATTGCAGCGGGTAAGCCCGTTGTCTGTCTCAAGCGTGACCAATGCGAAGCCACCTAAAATCGCTTGATGAAAATTCTCATCTCCAACGACGATGGTTACCAGGCGCCCGGCCTCGTGGCGCTGTATGAAGCCCTCAAGGGGCTGGCCGAGGTGGAGGTGGTGGCGCCCGAGCACAACAACAGTGCCAAATCCAACGCGCTGACCCTGCATTCCCCGCTGTATGTGCACACTGCGCACAACGGTTTCCGCTACGTCAACGGCACGCCGGCCGATTGCGTGCACATCGCGCTCACCGGCCTGCTGGGCTACCGGCCCGATCTGGTGGTTTCGGGCATCAACAACGGCGCCAACATGGGCGACGACACCATTTATTCGGGCACGGTGGGCGCTGCCATGGAGGGTTACCTCTTCGGCATTCCGGCCATTGCGTTTTCGCAGACCGAAAAGGGCTGGGGGCACCTGGACGATGCGGGCCAGATGGCTGCGCGCCTGGTGGCGCAGCTGCTGCCCTCGCTGGAGAACGGCGCGCCGGTGGAGCCCTGGCTGCTCAACGTGAACATCCCCAACCGACCCATCGCCGCCATCAAGGGCTTCAAGGTCGCGCGCCTGGGCCGGCGCCACGCGGCCGAGCAGGTGATTTCGCAGACCAACCCGCGCGGCGACACCATGTATTGGATCGGCAGCGCCGGCAAGGCCAAGGACGATGCGGACGGCACCGATTTCCATGCCGCCGTGCAGGGTTACGCCACCATCACGCCGCTGAAGGTCGACCTCACCGACCACGAGCGCCTGGCCTACTGGGCACCCACAGCCGCCAGCCTGTCGGCGCCGCCCGAGGCGGTGGTTGCCGGGGGAGCAGGCTCTTGAAGGACGGCGGCAAAGCCCGTCCCACGTTCCCGGCCCGGCTGCCGGCCGCACCTCAGCCGCCCAGCGTTCGCCCGTCGGTTGCGCGTGTTTCACAGCCTGCGCTGGCCAACGTCAAACCCGCGCCGCGCCCGGCCATCAAAACCGCCCCCCCGGTGCGGTCGGTGGTGCCCAGTGGCGTGGGCATGGACTCTGTGGCGGTGCGTGCGGCCATGGTGCGCAAGATCCAGGCGCAGGGCGTGAGCCACGCCGGCGTGCTTGCGGCCTTGCAGGCGGTGGAGCGGCACCGGTTTGTCGACACCGCGCTGGTCAACCAGGCCTACGAGGACACCAGCTTGCCGATCGGCCTGGGGCAGACCATTTCCAAGCCCGGCGTCGTGGCCCGCATGATCGAGCTGCTGTGTGCCGGTCACACCGGCAAACTGGGCCGTGTGCTGGAAATCGGCACCGGCTGCGGCTACCAGGCGGCGGTGCTGGCCCATGTGGCGCGCGAGGTCTACAGCATCGAACGCCTGCGCGGCCTGCACGAAAAAGCGCGCGAGAACCTTCGCGCCTTCCGCATCTCCAATCTGCACCTGTTGTTCGGCGACGGCATGCTCGGGTACGCCAAGGGGGCTCCTTATGCCGCCATCATTGCCGCCGCCGGGGGCAACGACATTCCCCAGGCCTGGATCGACCAGCTGGCCGTGGGTGGCCGCCTGGTGGCGCCGGCGGTCACCGCGGCGGGCAAACAAAACCTGGTGGTGGTGGACAAAACCGCCACCGGCACCGTTCGCACCGAGCTGGAGGCCGTGTTTTTTGTGCCTCTAAAATCGGGCATCGCATGAGTTTCCCCCTGCCGTTGGCAGCGGGGCGTTTTTCATACCGGAGCCGCCCCCAGGCTTGCTCCGTTCACAGGTTGGGAGTTTTCATGTCCATGCGTTTTCCCCTGGCACCGACCGTGCCCCGCGAACAGCGCCGTTCTCCATGGCAGGTGGCTGCCGTGGCCGCTGTTGCCGCGGTTGTGCTGGTCACGGCCGGCTGTTCGACCCGCCGCGTGTCCGGCCCCGCGCCGGTGGAAGACCGGGGTTTGGCCCGTCCCCCGGCTGCCGTGGTGCTGCCTGGTGCCGAAAATGCCGGCAAACCTGGCTACTACACCGTGAAACCCGGCGACACGCTCTACCGCATTGCGCTGGACAGCGGCCAGAACTGGCGCGATCTCCAGGCCTGGAACAGCCTGGCCAATGCCAATGCCATCGAAGTCGGCCAGGTGCTGCGTGTGCAACCGCCGGCACCGATCGTGGCCCAGCCAGCACCCGCCACCGGTGTGGCCAGCACGCCGGTCAACCCGGCCGGTGTGGTGTCGCGTCCGCTCACCGACACCGCGCCCGTGGCGCCCGCCGCCGCGCCCATTCCCGCCCCGGCCCCCGCACCTGCACCCGCCTCGGCAGGTGCGGACGAACTCAATTTCGTGTGGCCGGCCCAGGGCACGGTGGTGTCCAACTTCGATGAGGCGACGAACAAGGGTGTGTCGATCGCCGGCAAGATCGGTGACCCGGTGGTGGCCGCCGCTGACGGCCGGGTGGTGTACGCCGGAGCCGGTCTGCGGGGCTACGGCAACCTCATCATCTTGAAGCACAACAACACCTACCTCACGGCTTACGCGCACAACCAGGCTTTGCTGGTGCGCGAAGACCAGGCCGTGCGCCAGGGCCAGAAGATCGCCGAGATGGGCAGCAGCGACACCGACCGCGTGAAGTTGCATTTCGAGGTGCGCCGCCTGGGCAAACCGGTCGATCCGATCGGTTATCTGCCCAAACGCTGAGCCAGGGCCACCATGGCCTGGCCGGTGCTCGTTTTCGACATCGAGTCCATTCCCGACGTCGATGGCCTGCGCGCCTTGCGTGGTGCGCCGGCCGACCACAGCGACGAGCAGGTGTACGCGGCCTGGCTGGCCGAACGCAAGGACAAAGGCCAGAGCGACTTCATGCCGCTGCACCTGCAGCGCGTGCTGGTCATCAGCTGTGTGTTCCGCAACGCCGAGGGCCTGCGCATCCACTCCTTTGTGGACCGCGACGGCCAGAGCGAAGGCAAGGTGGTGCAGACCTTCTTTCAAGCGGTGGAGAAACACACGCCGCAACTGGTGAGCTGGAATGGCGGCGGGTTTGATCTGCCGGTGCTGCACTACCGCGGCCTGCGCCATGGCGTGGAGGCCAGCAAGTACTGGGACCTCGGCGAAGACGACCGCGAGTTCAAGTGGAACAACTACATCAGCCGCTACCACATGCGCCACTTGGATCTGATGGACCTGCTGGCCATGTACTCGCCCAAGAACAACGCGCCGCTGGACGCTATGGCCAAGCTCTGCGGCTTTCCCGGCAAGCTCGGCATGGACGGTTCGCAGGTGTATGCGCAGTACCTTGCCGGGCAGACCGAGGACATCCGGCGCTACTGCGAGACCGACGTGATGAACACCTACCTCGTGTACTGCCGTTTCCAGAAGATGCGCGGCGGCCTGACCGAAGCCGAGTACGAACAGGAGATCGTGATGGTGAAGGAGACGCTGGGCAATCTGGCGCCTGAAGAGGCTCACTGGGGCGAATATCTCAAGGCCTGGGCCTGAGAGCAGAGCCCCCACGCTCCACCGCTTCGCGGGTCGCTGCCCCCCATGGGGGCTGTTTCGCCTAGTGGCGGCCCGGCGGCGAAACGCGGCCTGAGACAATCGGAGCATGACAACCGCAGCCACCCTTCACGTAAACAGCCTCCTCACCACCGCCAACGCCGCGGCCCACGACGCGCCCGAGAGCCCTCTGCCCGACGGCTGGCTCGCGGTGGAATCCCTCGACATCGATGCCCAGGGCATCGCCCGCCGGCCCGATGGCAAGGTGGTCTTCATTGAAGGCGCACTGCCGTTCGAGCAGGTCAGCGTCAACGTGCACCGCAAGAAGAACAACTGGGAAGCCGGTGTGGTGACGGCGGTGCATCACGAGTCGTCCCAACGGGTGCGCCCCGGCTGCCCGCATTTCGGCCTGCACGCCGGCGCCTGTGGCGGCTGCAAGATGCAGCACCTGCACGAATCGGCCCAGGTGGCCGTGAAGCAGCGGGTGCTCGAAGACAACCTCTGGCACCTGGGCAAGGTGCGCGCCGAGATGATGCTGCGCCCGATCGAAGGGCCGGCCTGGGGCTACCGCTACCGCGCGCGCCTGTCGGTGCGCCATGTGCACAAAAAAGGCGAGGTGCTGATCGGTTTTCACGAGCGCAAGAGCCGGTACGTGGCCGACATGCGGGTCTGCCCGGTGCTGCCGCCACACGTCAGCGAAATGCTCATGCCGCTGCGCGAACTCATTTTCGGCATGGACGCGCGCGAAACCTGCCCGCAGATCGAGCTGGCCTGTGGCGACTCGGTGACGGCCATGGTGCTGCGCCACCTGGAGCCGCTGAGCGACGACGACATCAGCCGCCTGCGTGCGTTCGCGCAGCAGCACGGCGTGCAGTGGTGGTTGCAGGCCAAGGGGCCGGACACGGTCAAGCTGCTCGACACCGATGGTCCGCAGCTGTCTTACGCCTTGCCCGAGTTCGGCATCACCATGCCGTTCAAGCCAACCGACTTCACCCAGGTCAATCCCGCCATCAACCGGGTGCTGGTCACGCGGGCCCTGCGCCTGCTGGATGCGAAGAAGGACGAGCGCGTGATCGACTGGTTCTGTGGCCTGGGCAACTTCACCCTGCCCATTGCCACCACGGCGGGCGAGGTGCTGGGCATTGAAGGCAGCGAGACCCTGGTGGCGCGCTCGCGCGACAACCTCGCGCTCAACCAGGCCGGCCGCGACCGCCCGCTGGCGCCCACGGCCTTTGCCGCGCGCAACCTGTTCGAGATGACGCCGGGCCTGCTGGTGTCCGACGGCACGGCGCAGAAATGGCTGGTGGACCCACCGCGCGAAGGCGCTTTTGCGCTGGCCAAGGCCTTGGCGGATCTGCACCAGAACCCGGCCCAGCGCGGTGGCTGGACGCCGCCGCAGCGCATTGTGTATGTGAGCTGCAATCCCGCCACGCTGGCGCGCGACGCGGGTTTGCTGGTGCACCAGGCGGGCTACCGCTGCGTGGCGGCGGGCGTGGTCAACATGTTCGCGCACACGGCGCACGTGGAAAGCATGGCGGTGTTCGAACTCGATCCCACCCGCGTGCCGGGCGAGGACCCGACGCCGGAGTAAACCGGGCGGGGCGGCGGATCAGGAGTTGCGCGAGGCGCTGGCGGCCTTGTCGCCGTCGGGGGCAGTCGGGCTGGCCGCAGGGGCCGCACCCGCCGGCGCGGGCTCGGCCGGCATGCCCACGATGGCGTTCTCGCGCATGTACTCGTCCATCTCTTTCCAGCCGGCGAACACGGCGGCCTTGCCCGCGCGCGGGTAGCCGCCGAAACAGTCCTCGATGCTGCGCACCGCGTGGCGGCAGGCGCTGCCGATGGCCTTGCCTTCGGCTTCCTTCTTGGCCGCGACGTCGACGGCGCTCTCGATGCCGAGCGCATCGCAACCCGCCAGCAGGCTGGCGGCACCAAGAAGGCAGGCGGAGAGGGCGGTGTGTCGCATGGTCGTCGGTGTGGGTTCCCTGTTGTTTCGGCTTTTGAATCAGGAACTTGACACCTGTTTGGCCAGGGAAAAGTACCGACATGAAAAAAGGACCCGAAGGTCCTTTTTTCGTGGAGCTCGCGAAGCCGCTTATTCGCGGTCGCCGCCGAACATGCCCAACAGCATCAACAGGCTCTGGAAGATGTTGAAGACGCTCAGGTACAGGCCCAGGGTGGCGGTGATGTAGTTGGTCTCGCCGCCGTCCACGATGCGCTTCAGGTCGTACAGCAGGTACATGCTGAACACCACGATGGCCAGGGTGGCAATGGCGGCCATGGCGGCCGGGCTGCCCACGAACACGTTGATGATCGCGCCGATCATGATGGCCAGGGCGCCCACGAAGAGCCACTTGCCCATGCCCGAGATGTCGCGCTTGATCACGGTCGACAGGTTCGCCATGACGAAGAACACGCCGGCGGTGCCGCCGAAGGCCGTCATGATCAGGCTGGAGCCGTTGCTGAAGCCAAGCACCGAGGCCAGCAGGCGCGAGAGCATCAGGCCCATGAAGAAGGTGAAGCCCAGCAGCACCGGCACGCCGGCGGCGGAGTTCTTGGTCTTCTCGATGGCGTACATGAAGCCGAAGGCGCCGCCCAGAAAGACGATCAGTCCGATGCCACCCGTGAGCGCGGCCGTGATGCCGGTCTGCACGCCGATCCAGGCGCCCAGTACGGTCGGCAGCATGGACAGGGCCAGCAGCCAGTAGGTGTTGCGCATGACTTTGTTGCGCTGCGCATCGCTCGATACCGCGGTGCCGAAGCGGCCGCTGGTGTGGACTTGATCGGTCATGGTGGTGATCTCCTTCATCATCTGACACGTGGGGGCCGGTACCCGGGCGCCGGAATGGCACCCGACCGGTGGAAATGCATTGTAGGGTGATGCCCTGCCCGGCACACAGGGGGCCAGAAACCGCAATTTTGGTAAGGTCACTTGTGACCTCATGACCCTCAATGGTCGCGGTATCGTTCGCCCTGGGCACGCGGATCGTCTCAATCCCGACTTGCAACCTTTCTCTGACACCCCAACAGGACTTAAGTTCATGAAAAACAAACCCATGCTGGAAAGCGCCGACGTCAAACTGATCGCTGCGGCGGCCGAGGCCGAAGCGCTGAAGAACAACTGGGCGGTCACGATCGCCATCGTGGACGACGGCGGGCATTTGCTGGGCCTGCAGCGGCTGGACGGCGCAGCCGCGATCTCCTCGCACATTGCCCCGGCCAAGGCCCACACGGCGGCCATGGGACGGCGCGAGAGCAAGGTCTACGAGGACGTGATCAACCAGGGCCGCACATCGTTCCTGAGCGCTCCGTTCCTCTCAGGCATGCTGGAAGGCGGCGTGCCGATCATGAAAGACGGCCAGTGCCTGGGTGCGGTGGGTGTGAGCGGCGTGAAGTCGACCGAAGACGCGCAGATTGCGCGCGCAGGCATTGCCGCCATCGGGCTGTAAGCCCTGAACCGGGGCGAACGAAAAAAGACCTGGCTAACCGGGCACAACGCCCCTTGGCTGGTCAAAAACGACGCCCGGAGACGGTGAAATCTCCGAGGTCGCCCCACGATTCAAAACTACTTGGTCAGGATCAGCTTGCCTTGGCGCGTGGCGTGCAGGCGGTAGATCGATCCGTTGTGGCTGATCGTCACGGCCTTCTGGCCGCGCAGCAGCGACTCGCTGGGCACGGACGGAAAAGTGCCTTCCTTCGGTTCGGTTTCTTCCACCGCCGGGAAAGCTTCCCGTTCGGGGTCCGGGCGAGCTTGCGTGTTCATGGTGCGGGTTCGGTGATGAAGCCGATCTTGCGCACGCCGCTGCGCTGCGCGGTGGCCATGGCTTGCGCCACACGTTCGTAGCGCACCGCCTTGTCGCCGCGGATGTGCAGCTCGGGCTGCGGCTCTTGCGCGGCAGCAGCCGTCAGGCGGATGGCGAAGTCGGCGTCTTCCACGCGCTGGTCGTTCCAGAAGTACACACCGTCGGCGTCCACCGAGAGGCGGATGTTCTCCGGCTTGTCCAGCACCTTCTCCATGCTGGCTTGCGGCAGTTCGATGTTGACTGCGTGTTTGATCACCGGCACCGTGATGATGAAGATGATCAGCAGCACCAGCATCACGTCGATGAACGGGATCATGTTGATCTCGCTCATCATGTCGTCGTTGTCCTGGGAGGTTCCAATGGCCATGGGGGCTCCTTACAGGGTTTTCTTCATCGGCAGCACCTTGCCGTCACCACCTGCGGTGACGCGGGCGCCGGTGACGAAGTAGGCGTGCAGGTCGTGCGCGAAACGGTTGAGCTGGTGGCTGATGCCCTTGTTGCCGCGCACCAGGGCGTTGTAGCCCAGCACCGCGGGAATGGCCACCAGCAGGCCCAGCGCCGTCATGATCAGCGCCTCGCCGATCGGCCCGGCCACCTGGTCGATGCTGACCTGGCCCGCCGCGCCGATGCTCAAGAGCGCGTGGTAGATGCCCCAGACCGTGCCGAACAGGCCCACGAAGGGCGCGGTGGACGCCACCGAGGCCAGCACCGACAGCCCGCTCTGCGCGCGTGCGGTGTGGTCGTCCACGCTCTTGCGCAACGAACGCTCGACCCAGTCGCTCACGTCGAGGCTGTCGTGCAACTGGCGCTGCGGCGGCGAACCGTTGTGGCCGTCCTTGTGCAGGATGTGGCGTGTGGATTCGCGGCCTTCCAGGGCCACGGCCCGAAACGGGTTGCCTTCTGGCGAGCCCAGCTTGTCCAGGCCTTCTGCGAAGTCGGCGCTGTGCCAGAAACCTTCAACGCCCTTGGCCTGTGCGCGTTGGGCGCGTTGGTCCAGCGCCTTCCACAGGATGATGATCCAGGTGGCCAGGGACATGACCAGCAGCACGATGGCCACCGAACGGGTGACCCAGTCGCCCTGGGCCCAGACGTGGGCGATGCCCGAAGTGGCGAGTTGTGGTTCCATGATTTTTCTGACTCCTGCTGACGGGGTTTATTCCAAAACGAAATTGATCGGCACGTTGAACCACATGGCCTCGGGCACACCGGCGCGTTTGCCGGGCACATAGCGCCAGCGCATCACCGTTTGCACCGCGGTCTGGTCCAGTCGCTCGAAGCCGCTGGACTGGCGCACCTCGGCTCGTGAGGCGGTTCCATCCGCTTCGATGAAGACGCGCACCACCACCCTGCCTTGTTCACCCAGGCGCTTGGACAGCGGCGGGTAGGGCGGGCGTGGGTTGTTGAGGTAGTCGGCACTGCTGGACGGCAGCTCGATGCGTGGTGGTGCGGGCGGCGCGGGCGGGGCCGGCGGTGCGGCGGCCACCACGGGCTCGGGGGGGGCCGGTGGTGCGGGTGGGCTGGGCGGCACCACCGGTGCGAGCGTGGACGGTTCGGGCGTGGGCCTGGCCACCGGTTGTGGCAGGGGCTGGGGCACCGGCCTGGGTTTCGGCTTTGGCGGTGTGGGCTTGGCCACCGGCGGGGCGGGCGGCGGCGGCTCGATCTGCGGCTGCGGCGGCGTGATGAACTCGGCCATCACTTGCACCGGGATCACCAGCTCCACCGCGCGCTTGAGCAAGCCGCTTTGCAAGGCCCAGAGCGCCCCCACGTGAAACACGACCACTGCGAGCACGATGGCCAGACGGCGGTGCAGGCGTGAAGGCGCGACAGCAAGCATGGGCGTGAGGGGCGGCGCCAGGGTGGCGCTGAAAGAGTTCATCAGTTTAGCGGCGTGGGCTGTTTGTGCATCAGTTGCGAAAGATCCACCACAGGGCGCACAACAACACGATCAGGCTGGTGCCGAGGGCGGCGATTCCGGTGGTCATGGCGTGTCCTTTCGGTGGTGCTGACTGCGCCACTGTGTGGGGCTGCGTGAAGCGCCAATTCTAAACAAGAATACGTCGCATTTGTATAAACGACGAAAAAGAATAGGAGCGCGGGCGCTTGGCGCCGCAGGCACCCCGGGGCCTTGGTGCGTCGCGCACAAGGGCGGGTCTTAGGGGAGCGGGTCGAACCGGTAGCCGAGCCCGTAGACCGAGTGGATCAGCTCGTGTTCCGGCAGCTGTTCCTGGATCTTGCGGCGCAACTTCTTGATGTGGCTGTCCACCGTGCGGTCGGAGACGATGCGTTCGTCGCGGTACATCAGGTCCATCAGTTGTTCGCGCGAAAAGATGCGACCGGGCCGTGCGCTCAAGACCTTGAGCAGCTGGTACTCCACCGCAGTCAGACCCAGATCGTGGCCGGCGATGGTGGCGCGCCACGCGCCATCCTCCATCGTCAAGCCGCCGGACGGTTCTTCGCTCGCGGCTGAGGCGGTGTGCGTGCCCCGGCGCAACACGGCCTTGATGCGCGCGATCACCTCGCGCGGGCTGAAGGGTTTGCAGATGTAGTCGTCGGCGCCGAGCTCCAGCCCGAGCAGGCGGTCGATCTCTTCCACGCGCGCCGTGACCATGATGATGGCCGGTGCCGGGCGTCCGGGCATGCCGGCGCGCAAGGCCTTGCAGATGTCCAGCCCGTTCTTGCCGGGCAGCATCAGGTCGAGCAGCAACAGATCGACCGGGTGCTTGTCCAGCCAGGGCTCCACTTCGTCGCCCCGCGTGAGGTGGTGCGAGTCATAGCCCGCCTGGGCGAGGTAGTCCAGCAGCACGCCGGCGATCTTGTTTTCATCTTCGACGATGAGGATGCGTGGGCGTGTTTCAGTCATGGGCGGCTTCCGCGTGCAGGGGCAACCAGATGTCCCAGCGCAGGCCACCGAGCGCGCTGGCCGAGGCCTGCATGCGCCCGCCATGGCCTTCAACAATGGCGTGTGCGATGGCCAGCCCCAGGCCCGAGCCGCCGCTGTCGCTCGAGCGCGAAGCGTCCACGCGGTAGAGCCGCTCGGTCAGGCGGGGCAAGGCCTCGGGCGGCACGCCCGGTCCGGTGTCCTCCCAGGTCAGCCGCGCTTCGGTACCGTCGCGGCGCACCTGCACGCTCAGCGTGGTCGGGGCGCTGCTGTAGCGCTGTGTGTTCTGCAGCAGGTTCGAGAGCACCTGGTCCAGCCGGTCGCCGTCGGCGCGAATCTGCACACCGTCATCGAGTTCGCTCCGAACCTTCAGGGCTTCGCCCTGCAGGCCGGTGGCGTCGCTCAGGTGGTGACCCACAAAACGGCCGAGGTCCACGGTGGCCAGCCGGTAGTCCAGCGCACCCAGGTCGGAGAGCGAGAGCAGCCGCAGGTCTTCCACCAGCCGGGTGAGGCGGTGCACTTCCTGCGCCAGCGAGTCGAGGTTGGCCATGTCGGGCTTTCGCACGCCGTCCTGCAGGGCTTCGATCTCGGCGCGCAGCGTGGCCAGCGGCGTGCGCAGCTCGTGCGCGATGTCGGCGATCCATTGCTGGCGCGCCTGTTGCGCCGCCTGCAACGAGGTGGCCATGTGGTTGAAGGCATCGGCAAGCTGGGCGAGTTCGTCGTGGCCGCGCGCGGGCAGACGCACGCTGTAGTCGCCTTGCGCCACCGCGGCCGTGCCTTCGCCGAGCACCCGCAGGCGCCGCGAGAGCCAGCGCGCGATCAGCGCGGCGTTGAGCAGCACGGCGGCGAGCATGCCCAGCGCAATCGCGGCAAAGGTGCGGGTCTGCTGCGCGAGGAACACGCGCTCCAGCGAGGCCACCATCTTCAACCGCGGCACGTAGCCCAGGTAACCCACCAACTGGCTGTCGACCTCGATGGGTTTGAGCACGGCCTGTTCGGTGCGGCCTTCGGGTCCCATGAGCAACTGGTGCTGCGGGTCCAGGAGGAGCAGTCGAGGGTCGATGGTGAGCGTGGGGGGCACGGCGGGCGGGGGCGGTCCCGTGACGACGGGCGCGGTGTTGTCCGGTGGTGGTTCGGGTGGGGGTGCACCTTCCCCGGGCAGTGCCGCAGGCTGACCTTCTGCTGCGCGGCGCGCCATGCGGCCGCTGCCCAGCACCTCGCGCGAAAGGTCTTGCCAGCGCTGACGGTCGTTGGTGATCCAGTCCCAGTTGCCGTGCAGGCGGTGGCCCTCGGCGAGTCGCACGATCAGGGGTTGCAGCCGGGCCTCGTCTGCCTTGTTCAGGTACTCGACCAGGCCTTTGTCAAAGCTCCAGCTGTAGATCAGGTAGGCCGACATGACCAGCACCACGTTGGCACCTGCAATCGCCAGGAAGAGCTTGACGCGCAAGGTGTCGAAGCGCGAGAGCCAGGCGCGGGAGCGGGGCAGGGTTGAGGTCGGTGTGGTGCGGTCTGAAGGCATGGTGTCGTGGAGCGTAAGCCCAAATCTTTCAAACTTTGTGCACGCGCGGCTTCGTATCTTGCGCATTCTTTCCATATTTGCCGTGCACCATGCGGCATCACCTGAACCAACGCCTGGCACGACACACACCGATATGAACCAAGTTTCTTCCACTGCCGTCCGCAAACGAAGCCCCTGGCAACTGGCCGTGATCGCACTGGTCGCGCTGGCCGTGTTGGGCGGCGGGCTGGCCTGGGTCCGGTATGGCCCGGGCGCGAAAGCCGAGAGCGCCTACATCACGGCCACCGTGCAGCGCGGCGACATAGAAGACCAGGTCAGCGCCACCGGTTCGCTGCAGCCGCGCGACTATGTGGACGTGGGCGCGCAGGTGTCGGGCCAGTTGCGCAAGATCCTGGTGGAGGTGGGCAGCGAGGTCAAAGAGGGCGACCTGCTGGCCGAGATCGACGCCGAAACATCGATGGCGCGCGTGGAAGCCAGCCGTGCCCAGCTGCGTTCACAGGCGGCCCAGATGACCGAGCGCGAACTTGCGTTGGGCAAGGCCGAGCGCGACCTGCAGCGCCAGAAGAACCTGATGCTCGAAGAAGCCACCACCACCGAGACCTTGCAGAACGCAGAGACCACGGTGCGCACCGCGCGCGCCCAGATCCAGTCGCTCAAGGCGTCGATGGAACAGCTGCAGGCCAGCATGCGGGTGGAAGAGGCCAACCTCAAGTTCACCAAGATCTACGCCCCCATGGGTGGCACGGTGGTGAGCATCACCGCGCGCCAGGGCCAGACGCTCAACACCAACCAGTCCGCACCCACGCTGATGCGCATTGCCGACCTGTCGGTGATGACGGTGCAGACGCAGGTGTCGGAGGCCGACGTGAGCAAGCTCCGCGGCGGCATGCCGGTGTACTTCACCACCCTCGGTGGCCAGGGAAGGCGTTGGTACGGCGAACTCAAGAAGATCGAGCCCACCCCCACCGTGACCAACAACGTGGTGCTCTACAACGCGCTGTTTGAAGTGCCCAACAACAACCGCAGCCTGATGACGCAGATGACGGCGCAGGTGTTCTTTGTAGTGTCGGATGCCAAAGACGTGTTGATGGTGCCGATGTCGGCCCTGACGATCCAGCGCAGTGCCGCGCAGGGCAACCGGGGTGTGCAGGGTGGGCCGCCCGCGGCGGGTGCGGCCGTTGCTCCGGGCGCGCCAGCGGCCAGTGCGCCTGCTGCAGGCACACCAGGTGCAGGCGAGCCTGCCCGCACCCGTCCCGCGGTCAGCAGCGGCATGCCGCGCAACGAAGCCGCTGCGCGCCCCGTGCGTGGACCGCGCCAGGCCAAAGCCAAGGTGATGGCCGAGGACAGCAGCATCAAGGAGCGCGACGTGACCATCGGCGTGAGCAACCGCGTGCACGCCGAGGTGTTGTCGGGTCTGAAGGAAGGCGAGCGCGTGGTTGCCGGTGTGCGTGAACCGGAGCGCCGCACCACCGCGGCGCAGCAGGGCGCGGGTGTCGGTCAGGCCATGGGCGGGCCGGGCGGCATGCCCGGTGGCGCTGCAGGTGGGGCACGGCGATGAGCCAGTTGCCCCACACCCCCGACGCCGAGGCACTGCGCGCAGCAGCACCCCAGCTTGGCGCAGCAGCACCCCGGCCTGGCGCCGCAGCGCCCGGGCTGGGCGTGCCGCTGATCGACCTGAGCGGCATCACCAAGACCTACCGCAATGGCGACCTCGCGGTGGAGGTGCTGCACGGCATCGACCTCAAGATCTACCCCGGTGAGCTGGTGGCCATCATGGGCGCCTCGGGCTCGGGCAAATCGACCCTGATGAACATCCTGGGTTGCCTGGACAAACCCACCACCGGCCGCTATCTGTTCATGGGCCGTGACGTGTCGGAGTTCGAGCGCGACGAGCTTGCCGAACTGCGGCGCGACGCCTTCGGCTTTGTGTTCCAGAGCTACAACCTGATCGCCACCGGCACCGCGGCCGACAACGTGGAAGTGCCCGCGGTGTACGCCGGCATTCCGCCGGCCGAGCGCCACGCGCGCGCGGCCGAGCTGCTGGGCTCGCTCGGCCTGGGCGAGCGCATGCACCACCGGCCCAACCAGCTGTCGGGCGGGCAGCAGCAGCGCGTGTCGATTGCGCGTGCGCTCATGAACGGCGGCCGCGTGATCCTGGCGGACGAACCCACCGGTGCGCTGGACAGCAAGAGCGGCGCCGACGTGATGGTCTTGCTCAAGGACCTGGCCGCCAAAGGTCACACGGTGATCCTGATCACACACGCGGCCGAGGTGGCCGCGCACGCCAACCGCGTGATCGAGATCAAGGACGGCGACATCGTGTCCGATCCCGGTCCACGCCCGCCCGAGGGTGAATCGGCCCAGGCCGCACTGACGTGGCAGGCCCGTGGCGGCAAGATCTCGCAACTGGGCGATGTGGTGGAGGCCGCGCGCACGGCGTTGCGTGCGTTGCGTGCCAATGTGTTCCGCGCCATCCTCACCTTGCTCGGCATCGTGATCGGCGTGGCGTCGGTGATCACCATGCTGGCCATTGGCGACGGCGCCAAGCAGGTGGTGATCGACCGCATCAGCGCGATGGGCTCCAACCTGCTGCTGGTGCGCCCGGGCGCACCCAACCAGCGCGGTTTCTCAAACACCGCCACGCTGGTGCTGGCCGATGTGAACGCGATCGACAAGGAAGTGCCCAACGTGGTGGCCGCCGTGCCCGAACAGAGCAGCACGGCCACGCTGCGGTTTGGTGACGCCGACTACTCCAGCAGCATCCTGGGCACCTCGGCGAAATTTCCGCTGGCACGCCAATGGCGCGTGCAGCACGGCACCTTTTTCACCGACGAAGACGAGCAGGAGTACGCCACCGTGGCGGTGCTCGGCCAGACCGTGGCCAAGGCCTTGTTTCCCGGCGGAGAGGAGCCGCTGGGCAAGTTCGTGCTGGTCAACAACCTGATCTTCCAGGTGGTGGGCGTGATGAGCTCGCGCGGTGCCTCGCCCAGCGGGCAGGACCAGGACGACGTGGTGCTGGTGCCGTATGCCACCAGCCAGCTGCGCCTGTCGGGCCAGCGATTTCTGCGCAACGTGACGGTGGCGGTGGACGACGTGAGCCGCATCGACGAGACGCAGTCGGCGGTGGAGTCGCTGCTTGCCGAGCGCCATGGCGTGATCGATTTCCAGATCCGCAACATGGCGTCCATCATCGACACCGCCACCGAAACCCAGAACACCATGACCATCCTGCTGGGCTCGATTGCCGCCATCTCGCTGCTGGTGGGTGGCATCGGGGTGATGAACATCATGCTGGTCAGCGTGACCGAGCGCACCCGCGAGATCGGCATCCGCATGGCCACGGGCGCGCGCACGCGCAACATCCTGCAGCAGTTCCTGATCGAGGCGCTGGTGGTCTCTGCGCTGGGCGGCCTCATTGGTGTGGTCATCGGCCTGGGCGTGGCCTTTGTGATCGGCGCGACCGGCACCGCGGTGCAGTACTCCGTGGCCCCGGTGGTGCTGGCCTTTGGCTGCGCGTTTGCCACCGGCCTGATCTTTGGCTACTTGCCGGCGCGCAAGGCCGCCCGGCTGGACCCTGTGGTGGCCCTTTCCTCCGAATGAGCACTGTCATGAAACCGTTTGCATTTCCTTTCGCCAAACCGCTGGTGCTGGCCATCGCGCTCGCGCTGCAGGCCTGCGCCACCACCGACCCGGCGCGCGCGCCGGTGGTCGAGATGCCGGCGGCCTGGAGCCCGGCGACCCCGTCTTCAGAGGCCGCGCAGCTCACCACCGCGTGGTGGCAGTCCTTCGGCTCGGAGCCGCTGGAGCGCCTGATTGAAGAAGCCCAGGCCGGCAGCCCCGATCTGCGCATTGCCATCGAACGCATCCGCCAGGCCGACCTGGCCTTGCAGCAGGCCGGCGTGTCGCGCCTGCCGTCGGTGAATGGAAACGCGGGTGTGTCGGCCAACCGCAGCGACGGGCCCGGTGTGCCGGCCACTTCGCGCGAGTCGAGCAGCGTGGGTTTGTCCGTGAGCTACGAGGTCGACCTCTGGGGCCGGGTTGCCGCCGGCGTGCGCGCTGGCGAGGCCTCGTTGCAGGCCAGCGAGTTCGACTGGAAGACCGCGCGCCTCACGCTGCTGACCGGCGTGGCCAACAACTATTTCCTGTGGCTCAACACCGCCGAACGCCTGCGCATCGCGCGCGAGAACCTGGCCATTGCCGAGCGTGTGCTCGCCATCGTTGAGGCGCGCCAGCGCAACGGCGTGGCCACCGCGCTGGAGGTGTCGCAGCAGCGCACCACGGTGCTGTCGCAACGCACGGCCTTGCTGCCGCTGGAGCTGCAGCAGCGCCAGACCGGCACGGCGCTGGCGCTGCTGCTGGGCCGCGTGCCGCAGGGCTACACGCCCGAGGCGGGCGAATTCGCACAACTGCGTGTGCCCGCGCTGTCGCCGGGCCTGCCCTCGTCCTTGCTCACGCGCCGGCCCGACCTGGCATCGGCCGAGGCGCAGCTCGCCGCGGCCGATGCCAACGTGGACGCCGCGCGCGCGGCACTGCTGCCCAGCCTGTCGCTGTCGGCCTCGGGCAGCCTGGGCACCTCGGCCTTGTTGAGCCTGGCCGATCCCACGCGCGGCATTTCGATCGGCCTGTCGCTCGCGCAGTCCATCTTTGACGGCGGGCGCCAGCGCCTGCAGATCCGCAGCACCGAGTCGCAACGCTTGGTGTTGATCGAGAACTACGGCAAGGCCATCCGCACCGCGCTCAAGGAAGTCGACGACGGGCTGGGCAACGTGGACCGCAGCCAGCGCCAGGAAGCGCTGCAGCGCGAGGTGGTGGCGCAGGCGCGGCGTTCGCTGCAACTCGCCGAGCTGCGTTACCGCGAGGGCAGTGGCGATCTGCTGTCGGTGCTGGATGCGCAGCGCACCTTGTTTGCCGCGCTCGACGCGCTGGCCACACAGAGCCTGTCGCGCCTCACGGCGGCGCTCGACTTGTACAAGGCCTTGGGCGGCGATTGGGCCGGACCACCGCCGCCTCTGGGCTGAGATCCCGCTGGCAGGCGGGTGTTCCATCACTTCCTGACGGAGGTCAGGCGTGGCTCAGGGTCGCAGCTGCATGGGACAGGGTCCGGCAGCCGGTGAGTGCCATGGAGATCTCGAGCTCGTCGCGCAAGAGGCGCAGCACATGGGCCACCCCGGTGGCACCGGCGTTGGCCAGGCCGTGCAGCACCGGGCGGCCCACCAGCACAGCCGAGGCGCCCAGCGCCATGGCCTTGAGCACGTCGGTGCCGCGGCGGATGCCGCCGTCCACCAACACAGGCGCATCACCCGCAACCGCCTGCATCACCCGCGGCAGCAGCGTGGCGGTGGCGGGCATGGTGTCGAGCGTGCGCCCTCCGTGGTTGGAGACGATCACGCCGGCTGCGCCGCAGCTCAGCGCCTGCCGCGCATCCAGCGGGTGCACGACCCCTTTGAGCAGCACGGGGAGGCGGGTGATGGAGCGCAGCCAGGCGATGTCGTCCCAGGTGGGGGCGTGGGTCATGAGGTCGTCGAACAGCCTGCTCTGGCCTGGCCGCAGGGAAAGCGGCGAGGGCGCCACACGCCCGACCAGGTTGACCGCCGTGATGTCTGCCGGCCGTCGAAAGCCGGCGCGGCGCTCCCGGTCGCGAGCTCCTTGCACGGGCGCGTCGACCGTGAGCACCAGGGCGTCGAAGCCGGCAGCTTCCGCGCGCTGCACCAGTGTTTTCATGAAGCCGCGGTCGGGCAGCAGGTAGAGCTGAAACCAGAGTGGGCCACGGTCTGGCTCGGGCAGGACGGTCCTGGCCACGTCTTCAAGCAGTGTGCTGGCCTGTGTGCTGAGCACGAGCCCGGCCCCCAGCGCCGCAGCGGCGAGCGCGGTGGCTTGCTCGGCGTGGGGATGGGCCAGCCGCTGGTAGGCCATGGGCGCGACCAGGATGGGGTGGGGCCATTCGCGGCCCAGGAGGTTCACGCGGGTGTGGCCGCCGCTCAACTGGCGCATCACGCGCGGCAGCAGCTCGATGGTTTGCCAGGCCTGCGCATTGGCACGCAAGGTGAGCTCGTCGGCGGCTCCGCCATTGAAATAGGCCCACACCGCTTCGTCGAGCAGGCCGCGAGCGTGGAATTCGTGGTCGGCCAGCGTCACCACGCCATCGGGCAGCGTTTGCGCAGTGGTGGACGCGGAGCTCATGTGTCGGCCCACAGGCGCAGCAGGTTGTGATACGTCCCCGTGAGGGCGGTGGTCTCGGCGGTTTCACCGTGGCGCTGGCGCAGCGCGAGCAGGTTCATGTCGAGGTCGAACAAGATGCGTCTGTGTTCGTCGCTGCGCACCATGCTCTGGACCCAGAAGAAACAGGCCAGGCGCTCGCCACGCGTGACGGGCTTGACCTGGTGCACGCTGGTGCCAGGGTAAATCACGGCATGCCCGGCGGGCAGCTTGACGCTGTGTTCACCGTACGTGTCGGCGACCACCAGTTCACCACCGTCGTAGTCGGTCGGATCGTTCAGGAAGACGGTGCATGAGACATCGGTTCGCACGCGTTGACCACCGGGCAACACGCGCACAGCGTTGTCGATGTGGTTGCCGTAGGCGTTGCTCTCCCCTGCATAGCGGTTGATGCGCGGCGTGAACACCTTGAGTGGCAGCACCGCTGAAAAGAACCGCGGGCTGCTGTCAAGGCCCCGCAGCACCTGGGCGCGGATGGCCTGGGCCGCGTCGCAGTCGTGCGGCAGTTGCAGGTTGTTCTTGACCGCGCGGGCCTGGGTGCCTGCGCTCTCGCCGCCGTCGGACCAGGGCGCGTTGGTCAGCGCCTGGTGGACCTTGCGCAGGTCGTCTTGGCTCAGGATGTCGGGCAAGGTCAACAGCATGGGAGTTCTTGTGTTGGTGTCATTGGATAAGGCAAAAAGCCGCCCCACGCAGGTGGGGCGGCGAAAGCCTGGGAGCGGTGCGTTGTCAGAACTTCAGGCTGGCAGTCACCTGCAGCGTGCGGCCCGCACCCGGCACATAGTGCGCGGGGTAGAGGGCGTCGGCGTAAAGCTTGTTGGTCACGTTGGTGAGGTTGGCCTTGAGGATCAGGTTTTCGAAGTCAAAGCGGTACTCGGCCATGAGGTCGGCTGTCACGTAGCTGGGCACATGGAACTCGGAGCGAAGGGGTTTCTGCTTGCTGCGGAAGTTCAGGCCGGCACCAAAGCGGAACTTGGGCGTGAGCTGCCAGGTGCTCCACACCGTGCCGCTGTGCTCGGGTGTGAGGGTCGGGCGGTCGCCGACGCGCTCACCGGGCGTGTTTTGCGTGCAACCGCCCGATGGTGGGCAGGGCGCAGCTTTGTCCACCTTGGCGATGGGGATCCACATGTAGGAGCCGTAGACCTCCCAGGTCGGCGAAAGGCGTCCGGAAATGTCGGCCTCGAAGCCGGCCACATGGCGCTTGCCCGAGAGCGTGACCACCGGCAGATCGGGGTCGGTGTTGCGCTCGTTGAGCTTGGTCGAGCGGAACACAGCCAGGCGCGTCGTGAAGCGTTTGTCAGCCGAATCCAGCTTGGCGCCGATTTCAAGGTTGATGCTCTTCTCGGGCGGCGTGTCCACGTTGCTTGCGCCGAGCGAATAGGCATCGCCCGAGGTGTTGAACGAGGTGCCCGCGGAGGCATGGAACGATTGCAGTGCGTTGGGCTGCCACAGAGCGCCCACGCGCTGACTCACCTCGGACACCTTCATGCGGTAGCTGTTGGTTGTGACCGGCCCTGGCGCACCGTTCGGAATCGAGAAGGCGTCGTAGTCGCCCGTGAGGTTGTCGTAGCGCAGTCCACCGACCAGCTTCCAGGTGGGGGTGATTTGAACCACGTCCTGCACATAGGCGCCCCAGCCGGTTGACGCGTACTGGTTGCTGATGCGAAGCACCCGCAGGGCTTCGTTCACGGAAGCCCCGTCGTTGGGCGTTCCGATGGTGGTGGTGGGTTTGGTCGGCACCACGCCACCCTGGTTGGCGTTGCGTGCCGCGTAGACCGTCTTTTCCTCGCGCGACGCGTCCACGCCGGCCAGGATGTCGTGCTTGAAGCCGAGCGCCTCGAACTTGCCGTTGTAGTCGCTCTGCACATGGACGTTGTCCATGTCCTGGATTTTGAGATGCAGGTTGCGCTGCAGAACCGTATCGGGACCAAAGTTGGTCAGGTTGGCGGCCACACCACCGGGTTGGAGCCCTGCCGCAGCGAAGCGGATCGCACCCGAGCGTTGGTCGCGCTTGAACTGGCCCACCCGGACCTGGGTCTTGATCTCGCTCTCGCGGTCAAAGCGGTGGATGTGGCTGAAGCCGGCAATGGTCGCGCTGCTGTCGTTGTAGTCGCTGGCCAGGCCGTAGTAGTTCTTGGGATCCAGCGGCAGCAGCACGCGCTCGGTGTTGGGCGCGCCTGCGTAGGGCGCAATAAACGGGATGCCGTAGTTGATGCCGTTGTTGTTGTCCAGGTTGTAGATGCTGGCCTGGAACTCGTTGCGCTCGCCGATGCCCCAGCGGTAGGCCAGAGCCACGCCGTTTTTGTCGAGGCTGGCGCCCGAGCCGTTGTTGTCGGCCTTGGTCACCATGGCGTTGAGGCGCAGGGCCGAACTCTCACCGGTCTGGATGTTGAAATCGCCCTGCACGCGGCGGTAGGCGTGGCTGCCCAGGGTCAGGTCGACCTGGTGCTCGGTGATCAGACGCGGCACCTTGCTGACCTGGTTGACCGCGCCGCCGGTGGAACCACGCCCAAACAGCATGGAGGCAGAACCCCGCAGCACTTCCATGCGGTCGAGGTTGAACGTGTCGCGTTCGTAGAAGGCAGGATCGCGCATCCCGTCAATGAACAGGTCGCCCGTGGCCTGCAGTGAGAACCCTCGCAGCCGGATGTCTTCTTCGGCGCCTTCAGCCGCCAGGAAGGTGATGCCTGCCGTGTTTTTCAGGGCTTCCTTGACCGTGTCGAGGTTGCGGTCGTCGATGAGCTTCTCGGTCACCACGGTCACCGATTGCGGAATGTCGCGCAATTTCTGACGGCCTTTGCCGATGCCTGTTTCCGTCGCACGCAGTGCGTCCTTGCCTTCCGGCGCCTCGGCCTGTTCCCGCACCGTCACCGTGGGCAGCGTGTTGGACGGCGTGGTTTGCGCCATGGCGCTCAGGGAACCGGCCAGGAGCATGGCGCCCAGGGGCAGCATGGCGGTGGAAGCGGGCAGGGGCCTCGAAGGCGTGGGGCGGAGGGTGGCGGGACGCCGGTGGGATTTCCGTTGGGACATGGTGGCAACAAGCTGAAGAGGTTTTCGGCTGGCTGCACGCGACGGCGTCCTGGCTGGCTTGAAGCGTGGATTGTATATCGAACGAGAACGATTCGCATTAAAATGTAAGGCCTTGAACGCCCGATGTGTTGCGCTGCAACAGTCTGGCTATCGACCAGATAGTGACTATCAATAAAGATTGCTGATAGACATGAGCTATAGTTCGAGCCAGCGCTGCGACAGCAGTACCCCGTTCACCATTCCCGCAACTTCACCTCCAAGGAAACACCATGTCCCTGATCAACACCACCGTTCAGCCCTTCCAGGCCCAAGCCTTCCACAACGGCAAATTCGTGCCCGTGTCCGACGCCAGCCTGCGCGGTGAGTGGTCGGTCCTGATCTTCATGCCCGCTGCCTTCACCTTCAACTGCCCGACCGAAGTGGAAGACGCAGCCGACAACTACGCCGAGTTCCAGAAGGCCGGTGCCGAGGTCTACATCGTGACCACCGACACCCACTTCGCGCACAAGGTGTGGCACGAGACCTCGCCCGCCGTGGGCAAGGCCAAGTTCCCGCTGATCGGTGACCCGACCCACGCGCTGACCCGCGCGTTCGGCGTGCACATCGAAGAAGAAGGTCTGGCGCTGCGCGGCACCTTCATCATCAACCCCGAAGGCGTGATCAAGACCGCTGAAATCCACGACAACGCGATCGCTCGCGACGTCAAGGAAACCCTGCGCAAGCTCAAGGCTGCCCAGTTCGTGGCCAACAACCCAGGCCAGGTCTGCCCAGCCAAGTGGAACGAAGGCGCCAAGACCATCACGCCTTCGCTGGACCTGGTCGGCAAGATCTGATCGTCCCCCGCAGTCTTTAGTACCGCAGACCGATGGGCCTTTGGGCCCATCCACCGGCGGCATTGATGCCTCAACCCCATTCAGGAGAATTTCATGCTCGACACCAACCTCAAGACGCAACTGCAGGCTTACCTCGGCAAGCTGCAGCGTCCGATCCGTTTGATCGCTTCGCTGGACGCCAGCGCCGGCGCGGCCGAGATGAAGGAGTTGCTGCAGGAAGTTGCCGGGCTGTCCGACCTGGTGAGCTTCGACGAGAGCGGCACCGATGCGCGCAAGCCTTCGTTTGTGATTGCCCGCGACGGTGAATCCACCGGCGTGCGTTTTGCGGCCATTCCGCTGGGTCACGAGTTCACCTCGCTGGTGCTGGCTCTGCTGTGGACGGGTGGCCATCCGCCCAAGGTCGAGGCCGCCGTGATCGATCAAATCAAGGGCCTGGAAGGCGACTTCAACTTCGAGATGTACATGAGCCTCTCGTGCCACAACTGCCCGGACGTGGTGCAGGCGCTCACGCTGATGTCCATCCTCAACCCGGCCGTGAAAGCCACCGTCATCGACGGTGGTCTCTACCAGGCCGAGGTGGAAGAGCGCCAGATCCTGGCCGTGCCCATGGTCTTCCTCAATGGTGAGCTGTTCGGCTCGGGCCGCATGCTGCTCGAAGAGATCGTGGCCAAGCTGGACGTGAAGTCCGACGAGCGCGAAGCCGCCAAGCTCAACGCCAAGGACCCCTACGACGTGTTGATCGTCGGCGGTGGCCCGGCGGGTGCTGCTGCGGCCGTGTACGCCGCCCGCAAGGGCATCCGCGTGGGTGTGGCCGCCGAGCGCTTCGGTGGCCAGACCAACGACACCATGGCGATCGAGAACTACATCAGCGTGCTGGAAACCGACGGCCCCAAATTCGCCGCCGCGCTCGAAGCGCAGGTGCGCCACTACGACGTGGACATCATGAACCTGCAGCGCGCCGACAAGATCATTCCGGCCAAGGAAGCGGGCGGTCTGGTGCAGGTGCAGATGGCCAATGGCGCGGTGCTGCATTCGCGCAGCGTGATCCTGTCCACCGGTGCGCGCTGGCGCAACGTGAACGTGCCCGGCGAGGCCGAGTACAAGAACAAGGGCGTGGCCTACTGCCCGCACTGCGACGGCCCCCTCTTCAAGGGCAAGGACGTGGCGGTGATCGGTGGTGGCAACTCCGGCGTGGAGGCCGCGATCGACCTGGCCGGCATCGTGAAGCACGTGACGCTGGTCGAGTTTGCCGACGCGCTCAAGGCCGATGCGGTGCTGGTGAGCAAGCTCAAAAGCCTGCCCAACGTGACCATCAACGTGAATGCGCAGACGACTGAGATCACGGGCGCTGGCGGCAAGGTCAACGGCATGAGTTTCAAGGACCGTGTGAGTGGCGAGGTGAAACACGTCGCGCTGGAAGGCGTGTTCGTGCAGATCGGCCTGGTGCCCAACACCGAGTGGCTCAAGGGCACCGTGGACCTGAGCCGCTACGGCGAGATCGAGATCGACGCCAAGGGCCACACCAACGTGCCCGGCGTGTTTGCTGCGGGTGACTGCACCACCGTGCCGTACAAGCAGATCGTGATCGCCGCGGGTGATGGTTCCAAGGCCGCGCTCAGCGCCTTCGACTACCTGATCCGCCAGCCGGTGGTGGCTGCAAGAGCCGAAGAGGCTGTCGCGGCCTGAACGGGTTCGACCCATGAAAAAGGCTTCGGGAAACCGAAGCCTTTTTTGTTTCTGGCGGGCGCAACAGGCTCAGGCCTTGCGGACCTTCACCGTGTAGTTGCCCATGCCGGTGGCCCGGTTGTAGTGACGCACCTGCACGAAGTAGCGGCCCGGGATGAGGTTGGCGTGGATCCGTGCGTTGGTGTCCACGCCACTGTCGTCGTCTTCGGCAATCACGGCGGTGGGGCTGTCGGGGCCAAAGAGTTTCATCACCACATCGGTGGGACCTCGCGTGTCGATGATGTGGGGGCCGCCGGTTTTCACGGTGAACTGGAACAGGTCTTCTTCACCGGCTTTGCCAATGGCGGCCGAGGTGCGGCGCGTGGCGCCGATCACGAGCTCTTTGGCGTCCACCAGCGTGGGCGCGGTCTTGGGATAGGCCTTTGCGCCGCCGATGAAGGCCTTGTCCAGCGCGGAGAGGATCGGGTTGGCGCGCGTGCCCACGCCGTTTTGTACCCAGCTGCCCGGAAAGAAATACAGCATCACCGAATCGGGGTCGAAGGTCGTGCCGTTGATCTGGTCGGCGCGGTACTTGTTGAGCACGTTGTGGCGGATGGTGGCCTCGCTCCAGTTGTTGGGTGGGCCAGAGAGGTCGCGGATCACGGCGGCCTCGTTCCACTGGATACCGCCTGCCGGGTTCTGGTGTTCGTGCATGAGCCCGATGGCGTGGCCGAACTCGTGTGCCACGGTGCCGCCGTCCATGAAGCCCAGGTTCATGGTGGGCTGGTCCAGTGGAATGCTGCGGTTGTCGGTGCCCACGTACGACCAGGCGCCCTTGGCCGGGTCGAAGCCGATGCGGATCTCGGCGTCGGCCGCGTTGTTGAAGTCGAACTGGAGGTTCGCGTGCGCCGTCCACCACGACGCCTGCTCGCGCACCGTCGCCTGTTGTGCTGGGGTGCCGCCGATGAAGCGCACGCGCAGCGTGCTGCCGTTCATCCAGAGTTTGCCCAGCGGCATGATCGCGCGCGTGCGCCCGCGGCTGCGCACGGTGGGCTGGAACTGCATGAGTTCGGCGGGCAGCAGGCGCTGGGTGCAGACATGAACGAGTTTGGACATGGGGATCTCCTCAGGTCTTGGTGGTGGGTGGTCAGGGTTGGCGCACGAGCCGCAGCGGGGTTTCGGCTTGCTCGCCGTTGCTCCAGAGCCGGCCGGTGAGTTCGCGTCCGTCGGCACTCGCCGTGAGCACCACGCTGCCGGTGTCCAGCGGTCCACGGCCGTCGCCGGTGACGGCCTGAACCGGGATCTCGATGCGGGGCGTGCCCATCACATCGGTGAGCACACCCTGGCCGACGTAGCGCACGTCGTTGACGATCAGGCCCATCTCCCGAACACCCTGGGCATAGGCCTGCCAGCGCGGGTACCAGGCAATGGGGAATGCGTCCGTCTGCAGCTGGATCGCACCGTTGTTCACGGTGAGCTGCACCCGCAGGCGGCGGTTGTCTTCGTCGATGGACCACCACAGGCCGGAGACATCGCGGGTGCCCTGAGCCGGCGCGGGTGGGGGTGTTGCCGCCGCGTACGGGGGCGCAGAAGGCGGCATGGCCTCCTCGTCATCGGGAACCAGAAGTCCGATCACGATGAGGCCCACAAAGATGCCGCCGATCCACATGAAGCCGCGCTGCACGCGCTGCATCCAGCTTCGTGGGGTGGGCTCGTTGCCGCGTTGTTTGAGCGGGTGGATACCGTGGCTGGCGAGGTCGGCCACGATCTTGTCGAGGTCGTCGGCCCAGTCTTCGGTGCGCAGCTTGAGTGCATGCGATTCCTTCAGAAACCGCAGCGGCGCCGGTATGTCGGCGGTCGCCGGCATCAACATGCCTTCGGTGAGCAGCGGCACGATGGTGACGCCGTGTGCCTGCGCGGTCAGCACCTCGCCGCGGATGGGGTCGTCGTCGCGGTCGATGCGCCGCCCGCCCTCGGGGTGCTCCATGCCCAGCAGCTCGGGTGTGACCAGCAACAGCACCACCGGCCTGGTGCCCAGCGTGCCGGTGATCGCACTGCGCCACGAGTGCCCACCTTTGAGGTCCTGTTTGTCGAAGAACACCTGGTCGGCGCCATAAAGCCGGCTGAGGTCGGCGCACAGCCGGTCGGCGTCCTTCTTGCCGTCGGACGACCGGTAGCTGATGAAGATGCGGTTCATGGAGCGGCGTAGCTGCGCAGCACGTCGAGCAGTTCTTTCGCGGCCTGCTGGTCGGTGGGCGACATGCCGCGCAGGTGCTCCACCACGAAGCAGAGCTGGTCGGCCACCGAGGCCCACATCCACGGCGTTCCGGCGCGCTGGTGCATGTCGTCAAAGCTGGCGAGCACCGCGGGCAACTGCTGCGCCAGCGTGTGGCTGGCCAGGGCCTCATACACGCTGAGCTCGGGCAGGCCCACCACGCTCCAGAAATCGGGGTCTTCGCGCCGTTGGCGCTCCAGGCTCTGGCGCACCCGCTGGATGCGTTCGGGCTCGAAACCAGCCCAGCGCCGGTCGCTGGCGCGCGCCAGCAACTCGGCCGCCACCAGGTTCATGGCCGGGTAGAACAGGTCGGACTGGCCGGTCTGCAGCGCCAGTGTTTCGGCCCGCCGGTAGTGATTGGCCATGTGCTCAATGGCTTGTTGGATGGCTTGCGTGTCCGCCACAGAAGGCGTGCCCGCAGCGGCCACGCCTTCGAGCCGCACCAGCCGTTTCCAGGTGGAGCCGAGCAGGCTCTCGCGCTCGACCGTGGGGGACAAGGCCACCAGCGCGTCCAGCAGCCTCACCGCCTCGGTGAGCTCCGCGCGCCCTTGTGCCACGAGGGCTTTCAATGCGGCGGGCCTGGCCCCTTGGGCGGCCGCGTTTTGCAGCCGTGTCCAGGCCTGGCGCGCACCCAGGTTGGCCAGTTGTTCGTTGGCCTTCACCGAGGCGCTGCCGTCGTTCGCCGCCACGGCGCGGCGGTACCAGTGCAGCGCGCGGTCGATGTCGCGCGCCGCGGCCCAGGCCACGCCATAGGCCTCGGCCACCGCGCCCATGCTGCCCCATTCGCCCTCGAAGCGGGCTTCGAGGTAGCGGATCTTTTCGCGCTGTGACTCGGCCCCTGCACCCTGGGTGGCGCTTTGCACGGCCAGCGTTTCCAGCGCAAGTGCCAGCGCCACGGGGGATGCAATGCCCCCGTAAATTTTGGCCAGCGAGGGCGGCGCACGACGCGTGTCGACCTCGTTGCGTTGCCACACCCAGTCGGGATCGCCGTAGCACTGGTAGGCGGCCCAGGTGTTGCCCAGCGGGTTGGCGTTGTACGCGGCAATGCGGCCGGCCTGCACCGCGTCCATGAAGCGCTGGCCCGAGAGCAAGGCGCGGTAGAACGCGGTGGCGAACTGGTTGGCCGGCTCGTCCTCCACCGCCCAGCCCGCCGCCACCACACAGCGCACGCCGATGCGGATCAGCTGCTTGGCCACACCAGCGGCGAACTGCGCGCGGTCGTAGCCGCCCTTGAGCAATTTGTCCGGGTCGGCCGCGAGGTGGCAGCAGTTCAGAAACACCAGCTCCGGGACCACACGCATCGCCTGCACCTCGCGCGGGCCCAGAAAGGTGTTGTCGCTGAGCACCACGCCGCGCAGCAATGGCGGCTTGCCCAGCCGCAGCAGCTCGGGCTCGCCGTGGCCGGCGATGTGCACGATGCGGTAGCGCCGCGCGAGCAGTGCGGTGGTCACCGCGGCCGCATCGGGGCCGAGGTTGTCGTCGGGCGCGATCAGCGCGTGCACGCGCGAAGGATCAAGCCCGAGCTGCCCGCTGAGGGCCTCCACCACCGCCTCGGCCTCGGCGCGCGCGGCTGGCAGCGGCGGGTAGAGGGCCGGGTCGCACAGCGGTTCGCCGATCACCAGCACGCAGTCGTCGGGACGGGCATCGCTGACCTGCGTGCGAAACGCAGCGGTGCGCAGGCGGCGCAGCAGCTTGTTGCGGATGGCCCAGGGTGCGTCCGGGCCACCGCGGCCGTCGTCGGGTGCGTCCAGCAGCTCCCACGGAATGGCGGCAGTGCCGTCATCGAGTTCGAGCAACAGCTCGGTGGTGCCGCCCAGGCTGGCCTCCATTTCCACCGGCACCAGCAGTTGGAAGAGGGTGCGGCCGATGTTGCGGTCGCGGTTGGCGTCGTTCGACGCCCGGCGCACCAGTTCGCCCACCAGCCGCGCCTGCGTGGCCTGTGCGCGCACCTCGGCGCGCGCGCGCTGGGTGTCGAGCGTGTAGACGATGCTGGGTTCGCCGGTGTCGTCCGTGACGGTCACGGCGCTGATGAAGTCGTAGGCCGTGCCTCGGTAGCCGCGGTCCAGCGGCCGGCGCAGCGCACCCACGCCCGAGAGGATGGTGGGCGCGAGTGTGAAATGGTCGGGCGCTGCGGCGCAGAGCAGCGTCAGGGCATTCCAGGCATCGGTGGCGCGATCGAGGTAGAGCTCCACGATGTGCAGGTGGCTCACCCGCGGCCAGCCGCCCGCGCCGAGCTTTTCATTGGCTTCGCGCACGCCCTGGGCCAGCGCCTGCGCCGAGGTGCTCACGCTGATGCCGGTGCCGCCGCTGCCGATCAACGTGGCGGCCAGTTCAAACTGGGTCGGGCCACCGCCCGGTGCCTCGGCCACCCGCTGCGCCCAGGCCAGCGAGGCCTGGCGGACGGTGTGTGTGATGGACATGCTCTTGAGCTTGCCCTCGGAGCCCAGCCCGACCACCACCACATGCGGCGGCCGGGGCAGGGCGAGCGGGCTGTCCGGGTCCTGGCGGTTGTTGATGAAGATCTGGTGGGTGCCGGGCGCTTCCGGGTAGAGGCCGGCGGCCAGCGAGGCCGACATCACGCCACCGATGAAATGGTCGACCACGGCCTCGGTTCCGCTCAGCGTGGAGGCGAAGTAGTGGCCCACCATCAGCGGCTGGCTTGTGAACTTGAGGTTGGTGTTGTGCACGCTGATGTGCAGCGCACCGCGGGGCGTCTCGCTGGTGGTGGATGGCTCGGCCACGGGGGCCAGCAGTTCACCCAGCCCGGTGGGCGGCACCACCACCGGGCTGCGCTGGCGCGAGGGACGGTTGCGCACCAGCGCGGCGGCAGGCACCGCGGCGGACGCAGGGCCTCCGCGCAAGCCGGCTGAGCCCACCAGCGGCAGGCGCTGCGTGTCTCCGTTCTGCAGCAACTCCAGGTAGGCCGGGAATGCGGCCTCCACATCGGGCAGGTCACCGTGTGAGCTGTCCACCCGCCAGGCGCGCACGCCGGGCAGCAAGGCGCTCTCCAGCGTCACACGACCGTCGCCGCCTTCGGGTTGGTCCAGGTACACCAGCCCTTCGCGCGCATCCATCTCGAAGCCCGCCGGGGTGAAGCGTGCATGGCCCACCACCATCACCAGCCGGTCGCTGAAACCGGGCAGGGCCGTGTCGCGCTGCTGGTCCAGGCGGCGGCGCAGCGCCACGGCGCGGTCGAGCACCTCTTGCGTCGGCACGCCCCAGCGGTAGATGGCGCGCTGGCTGCCCGGGTCGTGCCAGAAGTTGGCCTCTTCCAGCGCCTTCATGTCCTGCTCGGCCAGGGCCTGCCAGCGCTCGCTCTGCGCGAGACCCAGCGCGGGGTCGAGAAGACCCATCTGCAGTTGCATGAAACCCGGCATGGCGGCCATGAGGCGGCGCGCCTTGTGGTCCTGGAACGGCAGGCCGAAGGCGGCCAGCGCGTTGCCCATGGTGTCGTCGCCCGAAAGCACCTGCATGGGCGCGAACGAGCCCCCGTTGGGCGTGCCCAGCATCAGCAGGCGCGAGCCCGGGCGCTCCAGCCAGCGTTGCCACACAGCGGGGCATTCCAGCTGCACCGTGCGCGCCACCAGACCGCCCATGGAGTGTGTGAGCAGGCGCACCGGCTGGCCGCTGGCCGCGCGCGCGGACAAGGCCACGTCCATCACCTCGGCCAGGCGCGCGGCTTCTTCTTCGATGGGGCGGCGCCAGTCGAACGAAAACTCGATCACCTCGTGGCTGCCCGAGAGGAACGCAGCCAGATCATCGTAGACGCTGCCGATGGCGCCGTCGGGCAGCACGCGCCCGCCGCTGTCGGGGTAGGCCAGGCGCCCCAGACCGCCGAGGATGCGCGCGCTCAGCCAGATGCGTTTGCCGTCCACCGCGAGGTGGCTGCCCAGGATGCCCGGCAGCATGATCACCGCCGGGCGGTCCGAGGTCGGAGGTGCGCCGGCCGCGCGGGGCATGCCGCGCAGGCCGTCGCTGGAGCTGCCGGCCCACGACATCGGCCCGATCGGGCGGAAGCCCGCCGGTGCGTCCTGCACCAGCGCGTTGCAGATGGCTTCGGCCGAGCGTGGTTCGCTGAAATAGCTGAAGTGCGAGACCTTGCCACCGCGCTCCAGCACAAACGTGGCCGCCGCGTGCCCGCCCGCCGGGGAGCGCGGCGCGCCGCCGTACATCGAGCGCGTCTGCACCACCAGGTCGTTGTCCGTCCAGTAGAAGGCGTCGGCCAGCAGCGTCTTCACCCACGAGGTGATCGAGTCGCCCTGGATGTCGCCCGCCACCACGCGCAGCTGGCCCGGCAGCGTGCCGCCGTCGGCGCCTTCGGTGGCATGCAGCCATTGCACCAGGGGGCTCTCGGGCATCATGCATTCGAGGCCTGGCATGAGCGCCGGGTCGCAGCGCTGGCTGGCCACTTCACCAATGAAGTCGATCAGCGTGGGTGCCACCGGAATGGCCGCGAGTTCGAGCGACCACTTGAGCACCGACACATAGGCGTCGAGGCGTTTGGAGGCCAGCAACGTGCCGCGCGCCGGGCAGGCCACCCGCACCACCCGCGCCACGCGGATGTTGCGGCCCTTGAGTTCGGCGGCCAGATCGCGCAATGCCTGGAGCTGGTTGCGGTGACCGGGCGCCTTGAACGGCGCGAGCGACTTTTCATCGAGTTCGGGCTTGGCGCACACGCGGGCCAGTACTTCGGCCACCAGACCGCCGCGCGAGTGCGTCAGCAGGTGCAGCCGCGCGCCGTCGGGCAGCGCGCGTGCGAGCATCAGCGCGTTGTCGATCGGGCTGGCCATCAGCGTGGGGTGGTCGAAGCCGTAGACCCGGTCGCCGTGGCGCGCGAACAGCTCGCGCACCTTTTGCGGGTGGTGTTGCCACAGCTTGCCGAAGGTGCCGTGGGTGTTGGAGAAGGTGCCGTGCAACAGCACCAGCACCGGTTCGTCGGGGCTGGCGGTGGGCGGAATCTTCACAAGCGGCTTGCCGCTGCCCTTGAGCGTGGTGGCAAAACTGTGTGCCGACAGCGCGTACAGGCCGGCGTCCACCTGGTCGTCCACCCGCGCGGCGATCTTGGCGGCGGTGATGCGCGAGGCCGGCTCCAGCAGCAGGCCGGTGACCACCTCGACGGCCGAGAGCAGCACATCGCCCAGCCGCCCGCGCGTGGCACCACGGGTGGCGCCGGCCTGCTCCAGGCCCTGCCAGCCGAGTTGCGCGGGCACCTGCACCTCGGTGGCGGAGCGGCTGCGCGGCTGCGCCGCCAGGCCGCTGCGCGTGATGCCCGACTGCGCCAGCATCAGGTCGCGCGCGGTCTCGGGGTGCAACATGAGCGAGGGGCCGTTGCTGATGTGCAGCACCACCGCATCCAAGCCCGGCCGGGCTGTGAGGCGCACCGCGTCGCTGCTGCCGCGCGTGGCGCCCACCTGCACCCGTTGCACCGTCTGCCCGCGCCCGCCGAAGGTCGCTGCCGCAGCAGAGCCCCCGCCGCGTGTGACGCCCGGAGCCTGCGGTTGACCGCGGACGATGAAGGTGATCGGAGCGGTGGCGGCGGTGCTCATGGGGGCCTTTCTGCGACGGCGGTGTGGCCGGGTTCAGCGCGCGGCGCGGGGGGTGCTTTTTTTCGTGGGTGTTGCGCGCTTTCTGGCCGGCGCGGCGGTGGGTTGGGGTGTGGCGCGTGAGCGGGTGGCCAGCGGCACGGCGCGCTGCGTGCGCGAGAGCACCGTGGGCCCGGACCGTGGGGCTGCCTGGCGCGTCACGAAGTCGTTGCAGACCCAGCCTTCGAGGTCGGTGGCGCCCACCACCGCCACGCGGCTCCAGCGGTCTTGAGGTTCAAGCAGCACCAGCTCGGTGCCGCGCTTGAGGGCGGGCGCGACCTTGGGAAACTCGGCCGCCGGGCCGCTGCGGATGTTGAGGCTGGCGGCGTTCACCACCAGGCGCACCGGCACATCGGCCCCGCGGCCCAGCGCGCGGCTGCGCACCGCAGCCAGGGGGAAGGCCGGACCCGGGTCGACCTTGCGCCCGCGCGCAATGTCTTCGTGGCCCAGCACGTCCTGCAGGCCGTAGTGCGCCACCAGCACCTCGCACAGCGCCAGAGCGCGTTCGATCTGCACCTCGGTGAAGTGGTGCCACGGCCGAACGCCGCCGCCGTGGCGGTGTTCAGCCATCACCACCTCGTTGTCGGGGTAAGCCTTGCCGAACCACGACACGCAGCGCTCGCCTTCGCGGTGCAGCAGGCCGGCGTTGTCCATCTCGATGCCGATGGCGTGGTGGTTCAGACCGTCGAGCCCGTTCCACTGGCTCACGCCGGCGTGCCAGGTCACGGTGTTGAACGGCGCGAGCTGCACGATGCGCCCGTCGCGCCCGAGCACGATGTGCGACGACGCGTTGCCCTGCGGCTTTTTGGTGCAGAGCGACTCGACCGAACTCTCCAGCGTGCGCCCGGCCGTGTAGTGCAGCACCACAAAGCGCGGGCGCATGGCGCCGCCCACATTGGGTGTGGCGCGAAAGCTCACGTCGGGGCCGGTGAGGCGGTGGTTCTGGATGCCGAGCATGTGAAACCCTCCCTTGGGTTGCCGCTGCAGACAAGGCGCCAGCCGGGGCGCCCACCGGTCAGACGCTCAACGGCGCCTGTTTGAGGAACGGCGCTGCCGGGCCGAGCGTGAACAGGTTGGGCGACTGGCTGGGCGGCAGGCCCGCGCGGATGTGCGCATGAAAGCTGGCGTAGCTGCCTTTGAACGCGCCGTTGTTCCACACACGCAGCATTTGTTCGGTGAAGGCGCCGTTGTGGTCGCCGTCCATGGAAAACTGGTTGTCCTGGCAGCCCGAGATGAGGATGAGCGCGGGCTTGAAGTCCTTGACGATGCCGGTGAGCCGGTTGCTCACGGTGACGTTGGCCAGCGCGGTGTCGGGATCGGTCACGCGCCCGCCAGCCACCTTGGCCACGTCGTTCTGCAGCTTGTCGTAGAAGGCCTTGTGCGCCGTGTACACGCGCATGCCCACGGCCGGCGGCATGATGCGCGGGCGCTGCGCGGGTGTGCCGGGTGGTGGACGCGCGGCGCGCACCACGGTGCCGCTGTGGCAGCTGTCCGAGACCACGAAGATGCGTACACCGCTCTTGAATTTGCTCAGCTCGTAGTACAGCTCGTCGTCGATGAGCTGGCCGTCGAACAGGCACCAGGTCTCGTCCTGCTTGTCGTCCTCTTCGCCGCTCACGTCGGGCACCTGGCCGCCGTGGCCGGAAAAACTCATGAAGAAAAAGTCACCATCGCCCAGCGCTTTCGCTGCTTTGCGCAGCGCTGCCAGCAGGTTGGCGCGGGTGGCTTTTTTGGTGATCAGCAGCGTGCTCTTCAGGCCTTGCGACTGGGCAAGTGCCGCCATGTCGTGGGCGTCGAATTCACACGCGGCCAGGGGCCCGGTCCAGCCCTCGTAGTGGGCGGCGCTGACCTCGTTGATGCCGATGTGCAGCGACAGACCTTGCGGCCTTTTCGCCTGGGTGGCAGATGCTTTGCTGGCCATTTGAACTCCCCCGCGGTGGCTGTTTCAAATTGTTTGAACTGTGCAATCCGTCACAAATTCTGGGGAGTTTGTCATTATGAAGCAAACCTCAAGTTGTAAGTGAATGTCTTTTCTGGGTGCTTTTGAATTAACAGTGAATGCGTTGGTTCGCGGCATTCCCATGGACAAAAAGGGGCCTGGATCGCACCACGATCCAGGCCCCCTCATGTCTGCATCGATGGTTCAGTGGCCAGAGGCTCCCGATGCGCCGATGCCGGTCTCGGAGCGCACCTGTTGTGCGAGGAAACCTGCCCGATCGATCTTGGCGCGCCGGCTGGTGTCGAGGATGGAGAAGAACCAGATGCCCAAAAAGCCGATGGTCATGGAGAAGAGGGCGGGCGAAGTGTAGGGGAACAGCGCCGAGCCTTTGGGGTTGCCCAGCGTCACTTCCCACACCGAGGGCGACACGACGGTGAGCGCCACCGAAGAGATGAGGCCCAGGAAGCCACCGATGACCGCGCCCTTGGTCGTGCAGTCTTTCCACAGCACGCTCATGAACAACACGGGGAAGTTGGCCGACGCCGCGATGGCAAACGCCAGTGACACCATGAAGGCGATGTTCTGCTTCTCGAACGCGATGCCCAGCACCACGGCCACCACGCCGAGTGCAATGGTGGTGATCTTGGACACCCGCAGCTCGGAGGTGCTGTCGGCCTTGCCCTTCTTGATCACGGTGGCATACAGGTCGTGCGAGACCGCCGAGGCACCCGAGAGCGTGAGACCGGCCACCACCGCGAGGATGGTGGCGAACGCCACGGCCGAGATGAAACCGAGGAACACGTTGCCGCCCACCGCGTTGGACAGGTGCACCGCCGCCATGTTGTTGCCACCCAGCAGCGCGCCCTTGGCGTCGAGGAATTGGGGATTGGTCAACACGAAGGTGATGGCACCGAAACCGATGATGAAGGTCAGCAGGTAGAAGTAGCCGATCCAGCCGGTGGCCCACATCACCGACTTGCGTGCTTCCTTGGCGCTGGGCACGGTGAAGAAGCGCATGAGGATGTGCGGCAGACCCGCGGTGCCGAACATCAGCGCCATGCCGAAGCTGATGGCCGAGATCGGGTCCTTGACGAAGTTGCCCGGCCCCATGATGGATTGGCCCAGCGAGGCCGCCACCTCGGCGGTCTTGCCGTCCTTCAGGGCCAGGTCGGTCTTGATCTTCACCGCGCCGGCGAACATGGCCTCGGGGCTGAAGCCGAAGTGCCACAGCACCGACAGCGCCATGAACGAAGCACCGCCCAGCAGCAGGCAGGCCTTGATGATCTGCACCCAGGTGGTGGCCGTCATGCCGCCGAAGAGCACGTACATCATCATCAGCGCGCCCACGATCACCACCGCGATCCAGTATTCCAGGCCAAACAGCAGCTTGATCAGCTGGCCCGCGCCCACCATCTGCGCGATGAGATAGAAGGCCACCACCACCAGCGTGCCCGAGGCCGCGAAGATGCGGATCGGCGTCTGCTCGAAGCGGAACGCGGCCACGTCGGCGAAGGTGAACTTGCCCAGGTTGCGCAGTCGCTCGGCCATCAGAAAGGTGATGACGGGCCAGCCCACCAGGAAGCCGATGGAGTAGATCAGGCCGTCAAAACCGCTGGCCATCACCGCGGCGGAAATGCCGAGGAAAGACGCGGCCGACATGTAGTCGCCCGCGATCGCCAGGCCGTTCTGAAAGCCGGTGATGCCACCACCGGCGGTGTAGAAGTCCGAGGCCGACTTGGTCTTGGCCGCGGCCCATTTGGTGATGAACAGCGTGAACAGCACAAAGGCGCCGAACATGCCGATGGCGGTCCAGTTGGTGGCCTGTTTCTCGGATTGGCCGAGGTCGGCACCGGCGGCCCAGACAGCCGCCGACACACCGAAGAGGGCCAGCAGCGTGAGCAGGCGGCGCAGGGTGGGTGTGCGGTGTTTCATTTCATCACCGCCTGCGCCACGGCGTTGGACAGTTCGTCGAACTCGGTGTTGGCGCGCTTCACGTAGATCGCCGTGATGACGATGGTGAACACGATCACGCCGAAGCCGATCGGTATGCCGATCGTCATCACGCCGTCGCCCATCCGTTGCGAGAGGAACTCCTTGTTGAAGGCCACCAGCAGGATGAAGCCGTAGTACACGACCATCATCGCCAGGGTCAGCCACCAGCCAAAGCGGGATCGTTTCGCCTTGAGCTCCCGGTATTTGGGATGGCTTAGGATGCGCTGGACCATGTCGTCTTGCATGGGGTCTCCTCGGTTGTGAAGTGGAGCCCTCAGCGTAGGCCTGGGCTCTTACCAAGCACTGACCCGAATCTGAAGCCGCGCTGACAAGCTGTCAGTTCGTTGGTGAACGCGGCGGGGCCGATTCGCTCTCGTTTTGAAAGCTGCGCGTGATCATCCGCGCTGTCTTGTAAGGGCATACCCTCGGTTTTGGGCCTTTCAGGTGGCGCTGCAATTTAGCTGTAAGAAAGCGATAACAAAGTCCGCCCCGTAGTGCCACAAAGCCAGGGCTTTTGTGGAGTGCACAAGCAGGTGGCCACGGCCGCCTTTCTCGGCAAGCTTCATTCAATGGAGATGACTTTCATGAACAGCGACAGCAACGCAAAGGCCTATTGGTCCGCCACGCTGGGCCTGCTGACCAAGGTATTGGTCGTGTGGTTCCTGGTTTCCTACGGCGCGGGCATTTTGTTCGCCCCCATGCTCAATGGCATCACGCTTGGCGGTTATCCGCTGGGCTTCTGGTTTGCGCAGCAAGGCTCCATCTACGTGTTCATTGCATTGATCTTCTATTACGCCCACAAGATGGGCCAGATCGATCGCAAGTTCGGCATGCAGGAAGACTGAGACACACGAGAACACCATGGCACTTCAAACCACCATCTATCTGTTCGTCGGACTCAGCTTCGCGCTGTACCTCGGCATCGCCTACTGGGCACGCGCGGGCAGCACGTCCGAGTTTTATGTGGCCGGCGGCGGGGTCCACCCCATCACCAACGGCATGGCCACGGCCGCCGACTGGATGTCGGCCGCGTCCTTCATCTCCATGGCCGGCCTGATCTCCAACATGGGCTACGGCGGTGCTGTGTTCCTGATGGGCTGGACCGGCGGCTTCGTGCTGCTGGCCATGCTGCTGGCACCGTACCTGCGCAAGTTCGGCAAGTTCACCGTGCCGGAGTTCATCGGTGACCGTTTCTACTCGAAGGCCGCGCGCAACGTGGCCGTGTTGTGCCTGCTGATCATCTCGCTGACCTACATCATTGGCCAGATGACCGGCGTGGGCGTGACCTTCGCGCGTTTCCTGGGTGTCTCCAGCGACCAGGGCATCTACATCGGCATGGCCATCGTGTTCATGTACGCGGTGTTCGGCGGCATGAAGGGCATCACCTACACGCAGGTGGCGCAGTACATCGTGCTGATCGCTGCCTACCTCGTGCCGGCCTTCTTCATCTCGCTCAACCTGACCGGCAACTTCCTGCCGCAGCTGGGTCTGGGCTCCGACATGGCGGGCACCGACGTGTCGCTGCTGACCAAGCTTGACCAGGTGGTGACCGACCTCGGCTTTGGCCAGTACACGACCACCAGCGCGGGTTCGACGCTGAACATGTTCTTCTACACCGTGTCGCTGATGATCGGTACCGCGGGCCTGCCCCACGTGATCGTTCGCTTCTTCACCGTGCCCAAAGTGGCCGATGCACGCTCCACTGCCGGCTGGGCGCTGATCTTCATCGCCTTGCTGTACACCACCGCACCCGCGGTGGGCGCCATGGCCAAGCTGAACCTGCACGGCACGGTGAACTCGGCTGTGGGTCTCGTTCGCAGTGCTGAAGGCGGCATCGGCGTGAATGCCGACACCGTCAAGGCCAATGGCGACCTCTACGCCACCGAAGCCAGCCTGGTGTATGACCAGCGTCCCGAGTGGATGAAGCGCTGGGAAAAAACCGGTCTGCTGAAGTGGGAAGACAAGAACGCGGACGGCCGCATCCAGTACTACAACGACGCGACCAAGAACGCCGTTGCCAAGGGCAAGGCCGAAGCGGCCGGCTGGAAGGGCAACGAGTTGACCGTGAACGCCGACATCATCGTGCTGGCCAACCCGGAAATCGCTCTGCTGCCCAACTGGGTGATCGCGCTGGTGGCCGCCGGTGGCCTGGCCGCTGCGCTGTCCACCGCTGCCGGTTTGTTGCTGGCCATCTCGTCGGCCGTCTCGCACGACCTGATCAAGGGCGCCATCAAGCCCGACATCAGCGAAAAGGGTGAACTCATGGCCGGCAAGATCGCCATGGCCGTGGCCATCTTTGTGGCGGGCTGGCTGGGCTTGAACCCGCCGGGCTTTGCCGCCGGTACCGTGGCCCTGGCCTTCGGTATTGCTGCTTCCACCATCTTCCCTGCGTTGATGATGGGCATTTTCAGCCGCACCGTGACCGACAAGGGCGCCATCGCCGGCATGTTGGCGGGCCTGGCCGTGACGCTGTTCTATGTGTTCGCACACAAGGGCATCTTCTTCATCAAGGGCACCGACTACGTGAACATGGTCGGTGGCGTGAACGGCTTCTTCACCATCACCCCCGAGGCCTTCGGCACCGTGGGCGCGATCGTGAACTTCGTGGTCGCCTACCTGGTGAGCAAGGTCTCCAAGCCGGTGCCGCAGCACATCGTGGAACTGGTGGAGTCGGTGCGCGTGCCCAAGGGCGCGGGCGTTGCTACCGGCCACTGATGGCTTGAATCCACACGGACCGGGCGCCTGCCCGGTCTGCTCGTGAGCCAGACCCCGTCGGTCCGCCGGCGGGGTTTGGCGTTTCTGGAGAGCGCTGGAGGACAATCCGGCATCAACACACGGCCCACCATGAACCTGCCCAGCGTCTTCATCTTCAACTGGATCTTCCTGCTTGCCCTGTTTCCGGTGGCGTTCTTCTGGCTGCGCCGTGCGTACCGCATCCTCGTCAAGCGCGACTTCTCCGAGGTGGCGCTGAAAAAGGGCATGCCACCCCCCAACGCAGAAAAGTACGCGCCCTACGAGATGGCGTTCAATCTGGTGGGGGGCATCGTGCTGGTGGGCGTGCTGGTGGCCGTGCTCGGCTTTCAGGCCCTCGCCTCGGAAGACTGGATTGCCGTGGCCGGCGTGACGCTGTGGACGAAGCTGCTGGCGTCGTTTGCGCTGGGTCGCCAGGCGCATGGCCTGGGGCCTGGACGCAAGAGGAGTTGACCTCCAGAGCGACCCGTCGCCGTTTCAGTATTCGAGGCGCTCGGGCCGGATCTCTTGCAGGATGGTGGTCGCGATTTCTTCGATCGACTTGGTGGTCGTTGACAACCAACGGATCCCTTCGCGCCGCATCATGCTCTCGGCTTCACTCACCTCCATGCGGCAGTTTTCCAGGCTGGCGTAACGCGAGTTGGGGCGGCGCTCGTTGCGGATCTCGCACAGGCGCTCGGGTCCGATCGTGAGACCAAAGATCTTCTTGCGGTGCGGCACCAGCGCGGGCGGGAGCTGCCGGCGCTCGAAGTCCTCGGGAATCAATGGGTAGTTCGAGGCCTTCAGGCCGTATTGCATGGCCAGGTAGAGCGAGGTGGGCGTCTTGCCGCTGCGGCTCACCCCCACCAGGATCACGTCGGACCCCTGCAGGTCCTTGTGGCTTTGGCCGTCGTCGTGCGCCAGTGAAAAATTGATCGCCTCGATGCGGGCGTTGTAGGCCTGGCTCTTGGAAGCATCGGAGAAGCGGCCCACGCGGTGGTTGGACTTGATGCCCAGCTCATGCTCCAGCGGCGCGATGAAGGTGCCGAACATGTCCAGCAAGACACCTTTGCACTGGGTGCGGAACACGTTGAGCACGTCCATGTCGACCACGGTGGTGAAGACCAGCGGGCGGTTGCCTTCCAGATCGGCCACGTGGTTGATCTGGCGCACGGCCTGGTGGGCCTTGTCCACATCGTCCAGAAACGGTAGACGCACCCGGCGCATGGGAGTCTCGAACTGGTTCAGGATGGCGTTGCCGAAGGTTTCGGCGGTGATGCCGGTGCCGTCGGAGATGAAGAAGACCGTTCGGTTGGGCATGGGGCGCGTCCTTACAATACCGGGTGTTGTGTCGGGGCCATTATCAATCGCCCTGCCGTCTCATTTGCCTCCCTGCCCGGTGCCAGACCCACAACAGAACAACAGGTCGCCAGCCCCCGCGTGGAACCCCCGGTTTTTCAACCTTAGGAGTTTTCCCATGTCCCACCTGTTTGGAGCGACCGATCTGGTCGTGCCTTTCGAAAAATTGCGGATGAGCGACGTCGAGTCGGTCGGCGGCAAGAACGCCAGCCTCGGCGAGATGATTTCGCAACTGCCCACCGGCGTGAAAGTGCCGACCGGCTTTGCCACCACGGCACACGCCTTCCGGGAATTCCTCAAACACGACGGCCTGACCGAGCGCATCAACGCGCGCCTGGATGCGCTGGATACCGAAGACGTGCGCGCGCTGGCGCAAGCCGGCGCCGAGATCCGTGCCATGGTGGAAAACCAGCCCTTCCCGGCCGACCTTGAAAAGGCCATCCGCGAAGCCTTCATCACGCTGACCAGCGGCAACGACACCGCGTCGTTCGCAGTGCGCTCCTCGGCCACGGCCGAAGACCTGCCCGACGCGTCGTTCGCCGGCCAGCAGGAAACCTTTCTCAACGTGATCGGCATTGAAGAAGTGCTGCACAAGATGAAGGAGGTGTTCGCCTCCCTCTACAACGACCGTGCCATCAGCTACCGCGTGCACAAGGGCTTTGCGCATGCCGACGTGGCATTGAGCGCCGGTGTGCAGCGCATGGTGCGCTCCGACCTGGGCGCTGCCGGCGTGATGTTCACCATCGACACCGAGAGCGGTTTTGAAGACGTGGTCTTCATCACCAGCAGCTACGGTCTGGGCGAAACGGTGGTGCAGGGCGCCGTGAACCCCGACGAGTTCTACGTGCACAAGCCCATGCTCAAGGCCGGCAAACGCGCACTGATCCGCCGCAACCTGGGCAGCAAGCTGATCCAGATGGGTTTCACCACCGACGCGGAAAAATCGGGCACGGGCGCGCTCAAGGGCAAGCTGGTGAAAACCACCGATGTGCCGGTGGAGCTGCGCAACCGCTACAGCCTGACCGACGCCGACGTGGAGCAACTCGCGCGCTACGCGATGGTGATCGAGCAGCACTACGGCCGTGCCATGGACATCGAATGGGGCAAGGACGGTGTTGACGGAGAGCTCTACATCCTGCAGGCCCGTCCCGAGACGGTGAAGAGCCAGAGTGCCGGCAAGACCGAGGTGCGCTACAAGCTCAAGGGCAAGGGCGCCGTGCTGGCCAGTGGCCGCGCCATCGGCCAGAAGGTGGGCACGGGTCCGGTGCGCCTGGTGCACAACATCAGCGAGATGGACAAGGTGCAGCCCGGTGACGTGCTGGTGACCGACATGACCGACCCGAACTGGGAACCGGTGATGAAGCGCGCGAGTGCCATCGTGACCAACCGCGGCGGGCGCACCTGCCACGCGGCCATCATCGCGCGTGAACTGGGCATTCCGGCGGTGGTCGGTTGTGGCGACGCGACCGAGCTGCTGAAAGAAGGCACGCTGGTCACGGTGAGCTGCGCCGAGGGCGACACCGGCAACATTTACGACGGCCTGCTGGAAACCGAGATCACCGAAGTGCAGCGCGGCGAAATGCCCCCGCTGGACGTGAAGATCATGATGAACGTGGGCAACCCCCAGCTGGCCTTTGACTTCTGCCAGATCCCCAACGCCGGCGTGGGCCTGGCGCGGTTGGAGTTCATCATCAACAACAACATCGGCGTGCACCCCAAGGCGATCCTGGACTACCCGGCAGTGGATGCCGACCTGAAGAAGGCGGTGGAGTCCGTGGCCCGTGGCCATGCGTCGCCGCGCGCTTTCTACGTGGACAAGGTCGCCGAGGGTGTGGCCACCATCGCCGCAGCCTTCTGGCCCAAGCCGGTGATCGTGCGACTGTCGGACTTCAAGAGCAACGAGTACCGCAAGCTGGTGGGTGGCTCGCGCTACGAGCCCGAAGAGGAAAACCCGATGCTGGGCTTTCGCGGTGCGGCGCGCTACATCAGCGAAGACTTCCGCGAAGCCTTCGCCATGGAATGCGAGGCCCTGAAGCGTGTGCGTGAAGACATGGGCCTGGACAACGTGCAGGTGATGGTGCCGTTTGTGCGCACGCTGGCGCAGGCCAGGCGCGTGACCGAGCTCATGGCCGACAAGGGTCTGAAGCGCGGCGACAACGGTCTCAAGGTCATCATGATGTGCGAGATCCCGAGCAACGCGGTGCTGGCCAAGGACTTCCTGCAGTACTTCGACGGCTTCTCGATCGGCTCCAACGACCTGACCCAGCTTACCCTGGGCCTGGACCGCGATTCCGGCCTGGAGCTGCTGGCGCACGACTTCGACGAACGCGACCCGGCCGTCAAGGCGCTGCTGCAGATGGCCATCAGCGCCTGCCGGGCCGAGGGCAAGTACGTGGGCATCTGCGGCCAGGGCCCCAGCGACCACCCCGACTTCGCGCAGTGGCTGCGCGACGAGGGCATCAGCTCGATCTCGCTGAACCCGGATTCGGTGGTCGACACCTGGCAGTTGTTGTCGTCCAGCCAGAAGTGACCGGTCAACGCTTCGGCGTTTGATGCAAGGCGGCAGCGGGCAACCCTGCCGCTTTTTTCATGGCTTTCGCCGTCAGGCCGTGGTCAGTGCATGGCGCACAATCGAACGGCCACCGCCGGCCACACGCTGCGGGGGACGATCGAGGAGACAAACATGTTCAAAGGCCTTGCTGCCCAACGACTGGTGGCCCTGTTCTTCGCCGCCGCGGCGTTGTTCAACTTCCCCTTGCTGGCGCTGTGGGACCACGATGCCCGTGTGTGGGGGCTGCCGCTGTTTCCGCTGGCGCTGTTCGTCATCTGGGCGGGTTTGATCGCCGTGCTGGCCTGGGTGGTGGAGCACCACAGCAACGTCTCACAACCCGACTGAACATGCTCTCGGCCCCGCTGGTCATCGGTGTCTCATTTGCGTACCTGCTGCTGCTGTTTGCGGTGGCGTACTGGGGCGACCGGCGGGCTGCGCAGGGCCGCTCGGTGATCTCGAGCCCGTGGGTGTATGCGCTGTCCATGGCGGTGTACTGCACCGCGTGGACCTACTTCGGCAGCGTGGGGCGTGCGGCCAACTCGGGCGTGTGGTTCCTGCCCATCTACCTCGGGCCCATGCTGGCCATGCTGCTGGCCTGGATGGTGGTGCGCAAGATGATCCGCATCGCCAAGACCTGGCGCATCACCTCCATTGCCGACTTCATCGCCAGCCGCTACGGCAAGAGCCCGCTGCTCGCCGGCCTGGTGACGCTGATCACGGTGGTGGGCATCGTTCCCTACATCGCCTTGCAGCTCAAGGCCATTGCCAGCGGCTACGCAGTGCTCACCTCGCCGCTGGGCATGCCGGCGGTGCAGAGTGCGGACTGGTGGAGCGACAGCACGCTGTACGTGGCCCTGGCCCTGGCCGGCTTCACCATCGTGTTCGGTGCGCGCCACCTGGACAGCACCGAGCGCCACGAAGGCATGGTGGCAGCGATCGCGTTTGAATCGGTGGTCAAGCTGGTGGCGTTCATGGCGGTGGGCCTGTTCGTCTGCTTCGGCCTTTTCGCGAGCCCGGCAGCGCTGTTCGACCAGGCCCACGCGGTGGACGAATTGCGTCGCCTGATGCAGTTCGGCCAAGGCCAACCGTTTGCCTATGCGCAGTGGCTGGGCCTGACCTTGCTGGCCATGTTGTCGGTGATCTTCTTGCCGCGCCAGTTCCAGGTGATGGTGGTGGAGAACGTGGACGAGAACCACCTGCGGCGCGCGGTCTGGGCGTTCCCGCTGTACCTGCTGCTGATCAACCTGTTTGTGTTGCCGATCGCCTTGGGCGGCCTGCTGCACTTCGGGCCCGGGCGCATGGACCCCGAGACCTTCGTGCTGTCGCTGCCGTTGTCGCAAGGGCAGGGCGCGCTGGCCTTGTTCGCGTTTGTGGGTGGGCTCTCGGCGGCCACCGGCATGGTGATCGTGGAGGCGATCGCGGTGTCCACCATGGTGTGCAACGACCTGGTGATGCCGCTGCTGCTGCGCATGCGGCGCTTTGGCGCACGTGCCAGCGGCGACCTCACCGCGGTGCTGCTGCGCATCCGGCGCCTGGCCATCCTGGGCATCCTGTTGTTGGGGTATCTGTATTTCCACCTGGCCGGCGAGGCCTACGCGCTGGTGAGCATCGGTCTCATCAGCTTTGCGGCGGTGGCGCAGTTTGCGCCCGCGCTGCTGGGTGGCATGTACTGGAAGGGCGGCACGCAGCGTGGTGCCCTGGCGGGCTTGCTGCTGGGCTTTGCCTTCTGGGCCTACACGCTCATGCTGCCCTCGCTGGTGAAGTCGGGCTGGCTCACCGCCGGTTTCATGGAGCAGGGGCCCTTTGGCTGGTGGCTGCTCAAGCCCGAGGCCTTTCTGGGCCTGGCCGGGCTGGACAACCTCACGCATTCGCTGATCTGGAGCCTGCTGGCCAATGTGGCGGCTTATGTGGGTGTGTCCCTCTGGCGCGCGCCCACCGCGCGCGAGACCAGCCAGGCCCTGCTGTTTGTGGATGTGTTTCACCGCACGGCGGCCTCGCGCCCGGTGTTCTGGCAGGGCAAGGCGCAGGTGTCGGCACTGCTGCCGCTGGTGGGGCGTTTCCTCGGCGTGGAGGCGGCGCAGCGCCTGTTTGCCGACTACGCGCTGCGCGTGGGCGTGCGGCAGATCGACCAGATCCCGGCCGATGCGCGGCTGGTGCACTTTGTGGAAACCCAATTGGCGGGGGCGATTGGCAGTGCGTCGGCGCGGGTGATGGTGGCTTCGGTGGTGGAAGAGGAGGCGCTGGACCTGGATGACGTGATGCGCATCCTGGACGAAGCTTCGCAGTTGCGCGCGTATTCCCACGCGCTGGAAGAGAAGTCGCAGTCGCTGGAGCGCGCCACGGCCGACCTTCGCCAGGCCAACGAACAGCTCAAGAGCCTGGATCGGCTCAAGGACGATTTCATGTCGTCGGTGACGCACGAACTGCGCACGCCTTTGACTTCGATCAGGGCCCTGGCCGAGCTGATGCGCGACGATGAAGAAATGGACACTGTGCAACGACAACAGTTTGTGGGCATCATCGTGGGCGAGACCGAACGGCTCAGCCGCCTCGTGAACCAGGTGCTGGACATGGCCAAGATCGAGTCGGGGCACGCCGAGTGGCACGACGACGAAGTGGACATGAAAGCCTTGCTGCAGCAAGCCGCCAGCACCATGGCCGAGCCGCTGCGCGAGCGCGGTGTGAAGATGGTGCTGGAGCTGCCCGCGCAGGTGCAGCCCCTGCACGCGGACGCCGACCGGTTGATGCAGGTGGTGCTCAACCTGTTGTCGAACGCGGCCAAGTACGCGCCGCGCGACACAGGTCTTGTGGTGATGAGACTTCGGGAAGGGGACGAAGGCGTGGACGTCGAGGTGCAGGACAACGGCCCGGGCATCGCGCCCGACCAGCAAGCCATGGTGTTCGAGAAGTTCCGCCAGGTGGGCGGCGACGCCCACTACCGGCCCGGGGGCACCGGCCTGGGTTTGCCGATCAGCCGACAGATCGTGGCGCACTTCGGGGGGCGCATGTGGCTGCGCTCCGGGGAGGGGCAGGGGGCGGTGTTCGGTTTTTCGCTGCCACGCCAGAGACCGACAACAACGCAAGGAGACCAGCCATGAGCCACAAGATCCTGATCGCAGACGACGAGCCCAACATCCTGATTTCGCTGGAGTTCCTGATGAAGCGCGAAGGTTTCGAGGTGGTGCTGGCGCGCGATGGGCAGGAGGCGATGGATGCCATCGTGCGTGAGCGCCCGGCGCTGGTGTTGCTCGACGTGATGATGCCGATCAAGACCGGATTCGATGTGTGCAGCGAGGTTCGCGCCAACGAGGCCGTGAGCAGCACCCTGATCGTGATGCTCACCGCCAAGGGGCGCGACACCGACGTGGCCAAGGGCCTGGCGCTGGGCGCCAACGCGTACATGACCAAACCGTTTTCCACCAAGGATCTGGTGCAGAAGGTGCGCGATCTGCTGGAGCCTTCCGCATGAGCGCAGCGCCGGGCCGTTCCCAAGCAAGCTCGCACCGCAGCCCTCAGGGCGGAGGTACCTCATGAGCCGCCGGGGCGTGGACCGTCGGGTGTGGCTGGGCGTGGCGGTGGCGGGCGCGGCGATGCTGGTGTGGATGGGGCTGACTGCGGGCATTGTCTGGTCCACGCTGGATGCACAGGAGCGACGCTTGTTGTCCGACCTGCTGAACCCCCGCAGCACGCTGGTGGCCATGATGATCGTGGTGCTGTTCGGCGCATTGGCCTTTGCGGTGCGCGCCCTGGTGGGCCATTTTGTCGAGCCAGTGGCCCAGTTGGCCGAAGAGGGCATGGTGCTGGTGCGCACCGACGTGGCCCGCAGCCTGCCGGCCCAGGGCAGCCCCGAGAACCGCGCCGTCACCGGCGTGATCAACCAGCTGGTGGCGCAGCGCACGCGCCTGCGCGACGACATGGACGCGCGCGTGCAGGAGGCCAGCCACAACATCGAGCTGGAAAAGAGCCGGCTGGCCGCGCTCATGGCCGAGCTCACGCAGAGTGTGGTGGTGTGCAACCTGGATGGTCGCATCCTGCTCTACAACCAGCGCGCACGTCTGCAGTTCCGTGCGCTTTCGCAAGCACCCGAGGTGGCCGGAGGTGCCGAGTTGATCGGCCTGGGCCGCTCGATCTACGCGGTGTTCGACCGCAAGCTGGTGGCGCACGCGCTGGAGAACATCCAGCAGCGCATGCTCTCGGGCGCAACCCAGCCCTCGGCCCAGTTCGTCACGTCCACGTCGGTGGGCCAGTTGTTGCGCGTGCAGATGGCCCCCGTGCGTTCCAGCCAGGCCCAGGCCGCCGAAGACCCGGCGGACCGTGCCGAACTCACCGGCTTTGTGCTCATGCTCGACAACATCACCCGCGAGTTTGAAGCCGAGTCGGCGCGCGACCAGGTGCTGCACACGCTCACCGAAGGCACGCGCTCGGCCTTGGCCAACACGCAGGCGGCACTCGACGTGCTGGACCACCCCGATCTGGAGCCGGCCGCGCGCGAACGCTTTCTGCGGGTGATCCGCGAAGAAACCAGCGCCTTGGGTCGGCGCATCGCCAGCATCGAGGCGGACGCGGCGCAAAGCCTCAAGACCCGCTGGCCGCTCGAAGACATGCTGGGCGCCGATCTGGTGTCCGCCGCGCTGCGCCGCATTGAGATCGTGACCGGTCTGCCAGTTTCTGCGCTGGAGGTGAACCCCACGCTGTGGCTCAAGGTCGAGAGCTTTTCGCTGCTGCAGGCCCTGGTCTATCTGGCGGGGCGGCTGAAGGACGAGTTCGCGGTGCGTTTTGTGCAGGTGCGTCTGGAGCCGGCCACGGGCAGTGCGGGCAAAGCCCAACTCGATCTGGTGTGGTCGGGCCAGGCCATGAGCAACGAGACCGTGATGAGCTGGGAAATGGACACCATGACCTCGGGGAGCGAATCCACCGGACTCACGGTGCGCGACGTGGTGGAGCGCCATGGCGGCGCCTTCTGGTTCGAGCGCGAGCGTGCGCGCCACCAGGCGTTTTTTCGCATCCTGCTGCCGCTGGCCGATCCGCGCGACCAGGCCGAAGCCCTCAATTTCGTGCGCAGCGAAAGCCGGCCCGAGTACTACGACTTTGATCTCTTCAAGAGCAGTGAGCAGACCCGCTCGCTCGACGAGCGCCGGCTGGTTGATCTGGTCTATACCGTGTTCGACACCGAAACCACCGGACTGGAGCCCTCGCAAGGCGACGAGATCATCCAGATCGGCGCGGCGCGCATCGTCAACGGCAAGCTGCTGCACCAGGAGTGTTTTGAACAGCTGGTGGATCCGCAACGCAGCATTCCGGCGGCCTCGATTCCCATCCACGGCATTCAGCCGGCGATGGTGGTGGGCCAGCCCAGGATCGGCGAGGTGCTGCCAGCCTTCCACGCCTTTGCGCAGGACACTGTGCTGGTGGCGCACAACGCCGCTTTCGACATGCGTTTTCTGCAACTCAAGGAGAAGTCCACCGGCGTGGTGTTCGACCAGCCGGTGCTCGACACACTGCTGCTCTCGGCGGTGATCCACCCCAACCAGGACTCCCACCGGCTGGAGGCGATTGCTGAACGCTTTGACGTGCCGGTGATCGGGCGTCACACGGCCATGGGCGACGCCATGGTCACAGCCGAGATCTTCATCAAGCTGATCCCGCTGCTGGCGCAGCAGGGCATTCACACGCTGGGACAGGCGCGTGAAGCTGCGCAGAAGACCCACTTCTCCCGCTTGAAGTATTGAGACGATGCCCCTGGCGCCGCAGGGATGGTTCAGAATTTGTAGCGGTTGGACAGGACCGATTGCAAGGTCTGAACGACCTGGAACGCGTCTCTAAGTTGCGTGCGTTCAAAGTTGGAGATTTCCGCGGGGTCCAGAAAGTTGTCGGGCGCCAGCCCTTGTGCGATCTGTTGCGCCTGGTGCCGGATGCGCAAGGACGCCAGAAACTCCAGCGCATCGCGCAGGTCGCGTGCGCTCTGTGCGCTGATGTCGCCGCCTTCGCCCGCGGTGAGCAGCCGGTCGTGGGTGTTGACTTCGGCGTGGCCGCCGGCCAGCGCGTACACCCGGGCCAGATCGACGATGGGCACCACGCCGGTGTGTTTGAGGTCGATGGTGCCCTTGTGCTCGCCGCTGCGCGCGGGCGACAGCCCTTTGAACAAACCCAACGGGGGCTGGTGGGTCAGGGCGTTGCCCACCATGTGGGCCAGGAAGAGGGTGTTGCCCCGGGTGTTTTGCAACACGTCGCGCCGCAGTCCGTCGAGCAGGCTGGCCTGGCCATGGATGGCGCGCAGGTCGAAGAACACGCAGGTCAGCATGAGCGCCTTGGGCTCGGGCTGGCTGGTCCAGCGCCGGAAATACTCCGCCCAGCGCGCGCGGGGTTGGCGCCAGGTGTCGGTCATGGCCATCATCTCGCCCGGGCAGAACACGTAGCCACAGGCGTCCAGGCCGGTGCAGACGAAGCGCGTGAGTTCACGGAAGTACGCGCCGTGCACGCTTTCGTCGAACGCATCGTCGAGCACCAGGCAGTTGTCCTGGTCGGACTTGGCGGTCTGTTCGCTGCGGGCCTGTGAACCGGCCGCCACCCACACATAGTCCACCGGCGCCGGACCCAATTGCGCTTCGCCCAGCTGCAACAACCGGGTGGTGATGGCGTCGGTGATGACGGTGATGATGTGGCCTGTGTTGTAGGCGGTTGCGTCGGCCGCTGCCAGGCTTTGCTGCAGTGCGCGTATGCGGGTGCTGGCGCGCTGCAGACCCTCCACCGCGGTCTGTTTGTAGATGTCGCCCGCCAGGTACACGGCAGACGTGCTGTGCTGCTCGGTGAGGTCGGTGGCGGTGATCATGCCGGCGATGCGCTGGCCGTCGAGCACCGGTACATGGTGGATGTTGTGGCGCGCCATGAGCAGCAACGCGTTGAACGCCGGGTCGTGCAGGTTCACAAAAAAAGGCGCGAGTGTGGCGATGTCCATGATCGGCCGTTGCGTGTCCAACCCGGCAGCGATCACGCGGTTGCGCAGGTCGCGGTCGGTGATCAGGCCAAAGAGAAGGCCTTGCTCCGCGATCAGCACCGACGACACGCGCTGCTCGCTCATGAGTTGCGCAGCGGCGCGAATGCTGGTGTGCGGCGGCAGGGTGATCGGCGCGCGGTTGATCAACGCGCTCACCGGCGTGCTCATGAGGTTGAGCGCAGCGTCGCCCGAGGGGACGCCCGCTTCGTTTGTCCAGTTGTTCGGGTCCATGGTGATGTGTGTTGTAGGACTTAAGAATCCGTTCTTCATCGTATATCCCTCATTCATATAGCGGTGCGGGTAAACACTTAGAGGGTTTGACCTGCCTCAAACGGGCTGCAGGAGCTTCTGTAAGAAAGCGGTAAGTTGCAAATCCAGAATGGCGCCAAACAATCGAAGTGCCCATGCTGTTCTTCATTTCCGCGGTCAAGCTGATCACCGAAATCGCCCTGCTGGCGCTCGTCGGCCAATGGGTGCTGGGCTTGCTCGCCGGCAAGCGCAGGGACACCAATCTCTTCTACCAGGTGCTTCAACAAATGGGAAAACCGTTTGTGCAGGTGGCCCGTCTGGTGACGCCAAAGTTTGTGCTCGAACGCCACCTGCCTCTGGTGGCGTTCTTCCTTCTGGCCTTCATCTGGGTGGCGGTGACGCTGACCAAGGTCAACCATTGTTTGAAGATCGGGGTGGCGCTGTGTCAATGAACCGTACGCTCAACCGCAAGTTCGTCCAGCTGCAGATTCGCGCGCTGGTGCTGTTTGGTCAGCGCGAGCGAGCACTGGAGCGGGTGGGTGACCTGCTCGACACACACGCGACCGATCCCTACGCGCTGGCCACCCGAGCCCACCTGCTGGCCGAGCTCGGCGACAAGGCCGGCGCACAGCAGGCTTTGCAGCAACTGGTGGCCGCCCAGCCCACCCAGCCCGCGGGCTGGTTCAACCTGGGTTACCTCAGCGAAGAAATGGGCCACCTGGAACAAGCCGAAGCGGCTTTCCGGCGCGCCACCGAACTCGATCCGCAACTCGACCGGGCCTGGTACGGCCTGGCCCTGAGTCTCATCCGCCAGCGCCGCTTCGACGAAGCCGTCACCGCCCTGCGCAAGAACACCGAACTGCAACCGATGAGCCCCTACGGCTGGTACCAGCTGGCCCGGGTTCATGTGGACCGGCAAGAACCCGACGAGGCCGCGAAGATCATTCGCCACCTCCAAAAGTTCGAGCCGAAAGTGGCCGCTCAGCTGGAGCGTGAGACCGGTCTTGGGCAACAAGCCCAGGCCTGATTTCACGCTGCTGCTGCGCAGCCGCCAAAAGGGGGAGCCGGTGGGAGCCGGTTGCCGAGAAACGCGGACGGGTTGCAGGCTGCCCGGGGGGACTGGGGTGGTGTCCGTGATGTGCCCGAGAGGGTGTTCTTGATGGAGGTCGATCGCATGGAACTGACTGACAAGCACCGCCGCTACTGGCGGAAAAACCTCAACGTCACCGCCATATTGCTCGCAATATGGTTCGTCGTGACGTTCGTGGTGAGCTACTTCGCACGTGAACTGAGCTTCAACTTCTTCGGTTGGCCGTTCAGCTTCTGGGTGGGTGCACAAGGCGCCTTGGCTGTGTACTGCGTGATCATTGGGTACTACGCCTGGTACATGAACAAACTCGACATCGAACACGGTGTCGAAGAGACCGAGGAATAACACCATGGCAGGCATGTTCGAAACGGGCGCCGGCGGCTCCGGCAGCAACAAGGCATTCAAACAGCAGCTCAACAAGGTGTACAAGTGGTACACCGGTGGCTTCTTCGTGTTCGTGGTGGCCCTGGCCATCCTCGAGCAAATGGGGTTGTCGCGCGAATGGATCGGCTTCATCTTTCTGCTCGCCACCATCGGCCTGTACGCCGGCATCGGCATCATGAGTCGCACCACCGACGCCGCCGAGTACTACGTGGCGGGGCGACGGGTTCCAGCGGTCTACAACGGCATGGCCACGGGCGCGGACTGGATGTCTGCCGCGTCGTTCATCGGCATGGCCGGTACGCTCTACCTGACCGGCTACAGCGGCCTGGCCTTCATCATGGGCTGGACCGGTGGTTACTGCCTGGTGGCGCTGTTCCTCGCACCCTACCTGCGCAAGTTCGGTCAGTTCACCATTCCCGACTTCCTGGGTGAGCGCTACGGCGGCAACCTGCCTCGTTTCATCGGCATCTTTGCGGCCATTCTCTGCTCGTTCACCTACGTGGTCGCGCAGATCTATGGCGTGGGCCTGATCACCTCGCGCCTGACCGGCGTGGCTTTCGAACTCGGGATCTTCCTGGGGCTGGGCGGCATTCTGGTGTGCTCGTTCCTGGGCGGCATGCGCGCCGTGACCTGGACGCAGGTGGCGCAGTACATCATCCTGATCGTGGCTTACATGATCCCGGTGGTGTGGTTGTCGGTAAAACAGACCAGCGTGCCGGTGCCGCAGGCCATCTACGGCTTCCAGCTGGAGAAGGTCACGGCCAAGGAAAAGCTGCTGGCAGCCGATCCGAAAGAGCTGGAAGTTCGCGAGATCTTCAAGCAGCGTTCGGCCGCACTGGCTGAGAAGCTCAAGAACCCCGCCGCTGCGCTGGCTGCCGACAAGGCCGCCGCCGAAGCCAAGCTGGCCCAGTTGCGCGCTGCCAATGCACCGTCGGCCGAGCTCTCCGCTGCTGAAAAGGCGATTGCGGATCTGCCCAAGGACGAAGCTGCAGCCAAGGCCGCCTGGACGCGCGCCAAAGCCGCTGCCGACACCAAGGCGCGACCGCTCAACGGCATGCCGCCGCACGCGCAGCAGTTCTCGGGAGATCCCAATGGTGATGCAGCCGCCGTGGCGGCCTACGACACCTCGCGGCTGAACTTCCTGGCGCTGATCTTCTGCCTGATGATCGGCACGGCCGCGCTGCCGCACATCCTGATGCGCTACTACACGGTGCCCAGCGTGCGGGAAGCGCGCGAGTCGGTCACATGGTCGCTGTTCTTCATCTTCCTGCTGTACTTCACCGCCCCGGCTTTGGCCGTGCTGGTGAAATACGAGGTGTTCCATGTGCTGGTCGGCACGCCGTTTGACCAGTTGCCCGCCTGGGTGGCTTCGTGGAACAAGGTGGATCCTTCGCTGATGTCGATCACCGATATCAACAAGGACGGCCTGCTGCAGCTCAACGAGATGACCATCGGTGGCGACATCATCGTGCTGGCCACGCCTGAAATTGGTGGCTTGCCGTACGTGATCTCGGGTCTGGTGGCCGCCGGTGGCCTGGCCGCTGCGCTGTCCACGGCCGATGGTTTGCTGCTCACCATCGCCAACGCGCTGTCGCACGACCTGTACTACAAGATGATCGACCCCAACGCATCCACGGCCCGCCGCGTCACCATCTCCAAGATGCTGCTGCTGATCGTGGCCCTGTGTGCGGCGTATGTGGCGGCGCAGAAACCGGCGGACATCCTGTTCCTGGTCTCTGCGGCGTTCTCGTTCGCGGCGGCAGCGTTCTTCCCGGCGCTGGTGCTCGGCATCTTCTGGAAGCGCGCCACCGGCATTGCCGCCTCCGCCGGCATGGTCGCCGGTCTGGGCATCACCGTGTACTACATGGTGACCACCCAGCCCTGGATGCGCGGCATCTTCGGCGTGACCTCGCCCATCGAGCTGTGGTTCGGCATCCTGCCGATCTCGGCCGGCGTGTTTGGCGTGCCGGTCGGTTTTGCCGTGATCATCCTGCTGAGCCTGGTCACCCCGGCCCCGAGCCGCAAGGTCCAGCAGCTGGTGGAACACGTGCGTTACCCCAGCCTGCGCATGAACTGAGCGCAGCCTCAGTCACCCTGCTCACTGCCCGCTTCGGCGGCCGGTGAGCCCAGGAACCCGGCCAGTTTCACGACTGGCCGGGTTTTTTGCTAGAATCGTGGGCTTGCCTTGCTGCACCCCATCTGACGCTGGGGGCAGCTCCAACCCAAGCCCGCCTTTGCAGGTGGGCGAATCCACAAGGAGAGTCCATGCGTCATTACGAAATCGTTTTGCTGATCCATCCGGATCAAAGCGAACAAGTTCCAGCCATGCTGGAGCGCTACAAGGGCATGATCACCGCCGGCGGCGGCAAGATCCACCGCGTTGAAGACTGGGGTCGTCGCCAGATGGCTTACCAGATCAACAAGCTGTCCAAGGCCCACTACCTGTGCGTCAACATCGAGGCCGATCAGGCCGTGATGGCCGAACTGGAGCACGCCTTCAAGTTCAACGACGCCGTGCTGCGCCACCTCACCGTGCTGCGCAAAAAAGCCGACACCGGTCCTTCGTCCATGATGAAGTCGGTCGAGCGCGAAGAAGCCCGCAAGCTTCAGCAGCCAGAGCAGCGCCCCCAGCAGCACCAACCGCAGGAACAGGCCCAGGCATGATGCCCGGTGCGCGTTAACGTCAACGGGTGAACCAGACTCAATTGTCGGCCGTGGTGGTGCAGGTGCAGAGCCTGCGGTACACACCGGCAGGCATACCGGCCGTCAACCTCGTGCTCGAACACGAGTCGCAGATTGTCGAACTGGACACCCCCAGGCAAGTGAAACTGCAACTCAGGGCCATCGCCTTCGGGTCGCACGCCGAAATCCTCTCCCGACAGGGTCTCGATTCGGTTTGTGAGTTTCACGGCTTCCTGACCAACGCGCGCAACGGCAAAGGCGTGGTGTTCCACATCCAAGATTTCAGCAAGACATAGGAAGGCCCATCATGGCGTCACCCAAACGTTTCAACAAAGACAAGCGCCCCAAGCGCAACACCCAATCGCTGCTGTTCAAGCG
>Ga0210247_100006_pt1 | contig 213669 bp, 198 predicted proteins | sample ChrtobMetP3_16mM_FD_155449 | JGI IMG/M metagenome (GOLD analysis project Ga0210247, IMG submission 155449) | Chrysochromulina tobin associated microbial communities from unialgal haptophyte culture, Seattle, Washington, United States - P3_16mM | ecosystem: Host-associated > Algae > Haptophytes... | reverse complement strand
TCGTTCGCGCGCCTGAAGACTCAGAAAGATATTGCTGTACCACTTCGAGCTTGAAGCTCTCATCGTGTCTCGCCATGAAAAACACCCCAAAGGTTGGATTGATGTCCAACTTTTGGGGTGCAGTTCACTCCAGCGGGTTTTTTGTTGGCAGAAGCAGAGCTTACTTCTGGCTCAGAACCCAGGCGGCCAGCTTCTTGGCGTCGGCTTCGCTCACCTGCGTGTTCGCGGGCATGGGGATTGCGCCCCACACGCCCGAACCGCCTTTGACGATCTTGACAGCCAGTGCGTCGACGGCCTTGGCATCGCCCGCGTACTTCTTGGCCACGTCCTTGTACGACGGGCCGACCAGTTTCTTGTCCACCGCGTGACAGGCCATGCAGTTCTTGCTCTTGGCCAGGGCTTCGTCGGCGAAAGCGGGAGCGGCCAGCGTGGTCATGGCGGCCATAATCAAGAGAGCGCGTTTCATGGGGTTGTCCTTGTGAGTGAATGCAGGGGTCAGCACAGGCTGGATTTTAGCGAGGGCGGGGGCCGATGAAACGAACGCTTACAGATTCTTGCCCCACTTTGTCGGACCTTTACTGGAGCGTGTGATGTATTTGCTGATCCTGGGCGTGATCCTGATGCTGATGAAGTACCTCGACGTGGAGGTCATGGCCAACGTCTCGTGGTGGTGGGTGTTGTCCCCGTTTGCGCTGGCCGTGGCCTGGTGGGCCTGGGCCGACAGCACGGGCTACACCAAGCGGCGCGAGATGGACAAGATGGACAAGCGAAAACAGGACCGCATCGACAAACAGCGCGAGAACCTCGGCATCAAGACCAAGCGTCGCTCGCGCTGAAGCCCGTCAATAGTTGTCCAGTACGGCACCCTTGCTGGCGCTGGACGCGTTGAAGGCGAACTTGGCCTGCACGCCGCGCGTGTAGCGCGGAGCCGGTGCCGTCCAGGCGGCGCGGCGCTTTTCGATCTCCGCTTGCGGCACGTTGAGTTCGAGCAGCAGTTTGTGCGCGTCGATGGTGATGCTGTCGCCCTCGTTCACAAACGCGATCGTGCCGCCGGCTGCTGCTTCAGGCGCCACGTGGCCCACCACCATGCCCCAGGTGCCGCCGCTGAAGCGGCCATCGGTGATCAGGCCCACGCTTTCGCCCAGCCCGGCGCCAATCAGTGCTCCGGTGGGCGCCAGCATTTCGGGCATGCCCGGGCCGCCCTTGGGGCCAAGGTAACGCAGCACCATCACGTCGCCCGCCTTGATCTTGCCGTCCAGGATGGCCTGCAGGGCGGACTGCTCGTCGTCGAACACGCGTGCCGGGCCGGTCATCACCGGGTTCTTCAGGCCGGTGATCTTGGCCACCGCACCTTCGGGGCTGAGGTTGCCCTTGAGGATGGCGAGATGCCCGTGTTCGTACATGGGTTTGTCGATCGGGCGGATCACGTCCTGGTCGGCGCGCGGTGCATCGGGCACGTCCTTGAGCACCTCGGCAATCGTCTGACCGCTGATGGTCAGGCAGTCACCGTGCAGCAGGCCGGCGTTCAGCAGCACCTTCATCACTTGCGGAATGCCGCCGGCCTTGTGCAGGTCGACCGCGAGGTACCTGCCGCTGGGTTTCAGGTCGCACAGCACCGGCGTTTTCTGGCGCACGCGCTCGAAGTCGTCGATGGTCCACTCGACATCGGCCGCGTGGGCAATGGCCAGGAAGTGCAACACCGCGTTGGTGGAGCCACCCGTGGCCATGATCACCGCTACCGCGTTCTCGATCGCCTTCTTGGTCACGATGTCGCGCGGCTTGATGTCTTTCTTGATGGCTTCGATCAGCACCTTGGCCGACTCTTTCGCCGAGTTCATCTTCTCGTCGTGCGGGTTGGCCATGGTGCTGGAGTAGGGCAGCGAGATGCCCAGCGCCTCGAACGCCGACGACATGGTGTTGGCGGTGTACATGCCGCCGCACGAGCCCGTGCCGGGAATGGCGCGCATCTCGATCTCGCGCAGGTCTTCGTCGCTCAGGTTGCCGGCCGCGTTCTGGCCCACGGCCTCGAACACGCTGACGATGTTGAGATCCTGGCCCTTCCAGTGACCCGGCAGGATGGTGCCGCCGTACACGTAGATGGCCGGTACGTTGGCGCGCAGCATGCCCATCAGGCCGCCGGGCATGTTCTTGTCGCAGCCACCGACCACCACCACGCCGTCCATCCACTGACCGCCGACACAGGTCTCGATGCAGTCGGAGATGACCTCGCGGCTCACCAGCGAGTACTTCATGCCTTCGGTGCCCATGGCCATGCCGTCGGAGATGGTCGGCGTGCCGAACACCTGCGCGTTGCCACCGGCTTCCTCGATACCCGCGATCGCCGCGTCGGCCAGCTTCTGCAGGCCCGAGTTGCACGGCGTGATCGTGCTGTGGCCGTTGGCCACACCGACCATGGGTTTGACGAAGTCGCCTTCCTCGTAGCCCATGGCGTAGTACATGGAGCGGTTGGGTGCGCGCGACTTGCCCTGCGTGATGTTCGCGCTGCGGCTGTTGATGGGTTTGATCGGGATGGTTTTGCTGTCGGCCATGGGCTTGTCTCGTGGGGTGGGGAAAAGAGCGCCAAGTATGCGGCAGCCCCCGCCCGCTTTCCAATTGCTTTGGGGCAGGTGTTTGATACGCTCGGCGTATGAATGAGGTATCCAGATCGCTGCGCATTGAATTGCGCCAGTGGCGCCAGTTTGTCGCCTTGGCGGAAGAACTGCACTTCGGCCGCGCCGCCGCGCGCCTGCACATCACCCAGCCGCCGCTGACCCAGGCCATCGCGGGCTTGGAGGCTGCGCTGGGTGCGCGGTTGTTCGAACGCAACCAGCGCAGCGTGCAGATCACGCCGGCAGGTGCGGCCTTGTTGCCCGAGGTGCGCGAGTTGCTCGCCCGAGCGCAGGCCCTGCCCGAGCTCGCCCGCGCCGCCGCGGCGGGTGAACTGGGGCGCCTGCGGCTGGCCTTCGTGTCCACGGTCGGTTTTGATCTGCTGCCCCGCTGGGTGCGCGCCTTTCGCGAGCAGTGGCCGCAGGTGTCGCTGGAGCTGATCGAGGCGACGGGAGATGTGCAGCTGGAGATGCTCGCGCGTGGCGAGGTGGACGCCGGCTTTGTGCTGCACTCGCCCGGCTTCATCGCCCCGGGCCTGGCACAGGCGCTGATCGCCAGCGAGCCGCTCTTGGTGGCACTGCCCGAATCACACCCGTTGGCGGCCGAGGAACGACCCATGCTGCGTGAACTCCTGGCCGAGCCGCTGGTGATCTTTCCCCGGCGCATCCTGCCGTCGCTGTTCGACGCGATTTTTGGGCTCTACAACGCGGCCGGGCGCGTGCCGCAGGTGTCGCAAGAGGCCATCCAGATGCAGACCATCGTGAACCTGGTGTCGGCCGGGCTCGGCATGGCCTGGGTGCCGCAGAGCGTGCGGCAGTTCCAGCGGCCTGGCGTGGTGTACCGCGCGGTGGGCTGGCCCAGGGGCCGGGCGGTGCCTGCGTGCGAGACCAGTCTGGTCTGGAGGTCGGGCGCGGTGAGCCCGGCGCTCGCCCATTTCATCAGCTTCGCGAAGGCACAATAGTCCGATGCTCCAACACCCCCAAATCGACCCCGTTGCCTTGCAGCTCGGCCCCCTGGCCATCCACTGGTACGGCCTCACGTACCTCGCGGCCTTCGGCCTCTTCATGTGGCTGGCCAACCTGCGCTTGCGCCACCAGCCCTTTGCCGGCATCACCAACCCGCCGTGGACGCGGCGCGACGTGGAAGACATCCTGTTCCTCGGCGTGCTGGGTGTGGTGGCGGGCGGGCGCATCGGTTACTGCCTGTTCTACAAGCCGGCGTATTACCTGGCCAATCCGCTGGAGGTGTTTGCCATCTGGCAGGGCGGCATGAGTTTTCATGGTGGCCTGATCGGCGTGATGCTGGCGATGGTCTGGTACGCGCACAGCCGCAAACGCCCCTTCATGGAAGTCATGGACTTCGTGGCGCCGTGCGTGCCCACCGGACTGGCTGCCGGGCGCGCGGGCAACTTCATCAACGGTGAACTCTGGGGCCGCGTGGCCGATCCGTCCTTGCCCTGGGGCATGGTGTTTCGGGGCGCGGGTGACCTGCCGCGCCACCCTTCGCAGGTGTACCAGTTCCTGCTGGAGGGCCTGCTGCTCTTCGTGCTGCTGTGGCTCTATGCGCGCAAGCCGCGCGCGCGTGGCCAGGTGTCGGCCGTATTCCTCATGGGCTACGGTGTGTTCCGTTTCATCGCCGAGTATTTCCGCGAGCCCGACGCCCACCTGGGTCTGCTCTCGCTGGGCATGAGCATGGGGCAGTGGCTGTGTGTGCCCATGATCGGCGCGGGCGCCTTCATGTGGTGGTGGTACGGCCGGCGGAGCTAGGGAAGCTGCCCCCACGCTCCACCGCTTCGCGGGTTGCTGCCCCAGGAAGGGGAGGGCACCGTCCTTCCCGGTTCCTTGGGGCTGAACCTCCTGGGGGCGGACCGGCGGCGGATCTGATCGCCACTCATCGCCTGCAAGGGTAATTCCCCGGTACGAACCGCCGGGGATTTTTTATGATTCTGCGTAATTACAGATCATTACGAACAGATTCCCACCCATGCGACTGGTGCTCAACTCCCTGCACGACGAAGTGGCCGCCAAGCTGCGCGAGCGCATCTTCGACGGCGTGCTGGCGCCCGGCAGCTTCATCGACGAGTTGGGTCTCTGCGGTGAATGGGCCATCTCGCGCACGCCGCTGCGCGAGGCGCTCAAGGTGCTGGCCGCCGAAGGGCTGGTGCGCCACGAGCCGCGGCGCGGGTGTTTCGTCAACCAGATCACCGAGCGCGACCTCGACGAGATCTTTCCCGTGATTGCCTTGCTCGAAGGCCGTTGTGCGTTCGAAGCCGCGAGCAACGCCACCGACGCCGATCTGGTGACGCTGGAGCAGATGCACGACCGCCTGAACCGTTGTGCCAAAAACCGCCGCATCAACGACTATTACCAGGCCAACTTCGCCATCCACGAAGCCATCATCACCCTGGCCAACAACCGCTGGCTGGCGCAGGTGATCGGCGACCTGCGCAAGATCGTCAAGCTGGCCCGCTTGCAGCAACTGCACGCGCCGGGCCGGCTCGACCAGAGCCTGTCCGAGCACATGGCGGTGTTTGCCGCCATCAAGGCGCGCGACGCCGAAGGCGCCGAGGCCGCCATGCGCACCCATCTCACGCGCCAGCGCGTGGCCTTGCGCGAGCTCGCGCGCAGCAACACGTCGAGGATCACCGCATGAACACCGCGCAATGGCTGGAAAAGGGCGCTTCCATGCTGCGCCCCAGTGGCAAGGCGGGGGTGCGCTCCACCCAGGAAAGGCTCAAGGGCGCGCTGCGCCACGATGACGAGGCCATGTCGCCGCGCCAGTTGCGACGCCTGCTCGATCAGCTCAAGGGCATCGTCGATCCCTTGCTCAGCGAAGTGGAGGGCGGCAGCCGCGCGCAGTCCCTGATGGCCTGGTATGCCAAGGCCACGCCACCCGAGCGGCGCGACCTGTGGCTGCTCATGAGCGAGCAGTTCGTGGCCGATGCCGAGCAGATCAAGTCCGCCCAGGCCCAGTTTGCCGCCGCCGTGGGTACGCCGGACGAAGCCGCGGCCGAGGTGCTGTACCGGCGTGCCACCGTGTCGCCGCGCCGGCGCATCCTGCAGCGTTTCAGCGCGCACCCCGAAGGCATCCGTTTTCTGGTCGATGTGCGCGCCGAGATGCAGCCCCACCTCAAGGCCGACAAGCGCCTGCACGCGCTCGACGTGGAGATGGAGTACATGTTCTCCACCTGGTTCGACGTGGGCTTTCTGGAGCTGCGTCGCATCAGCTGGGATTCACCCGCATCGCTGGTGGAAAAGCTCATCAAGTACGAGGCCGTGCACGACATCCGCAGCTGGGCCGATGTGAAAAACCGGCTCGACGGTGACCGCCGTTGCTACGGCTTTTTCCACCCACGCCTGCCCGAGGAGCCCTTGATCTTCGTGGAGGTCGCACTCATGAACGAGATCGCGGACTGCATCACGCCGCTGCTGGACGAAGAGGCCGCTCCGGTCGACATCAGCAAGGCCACCACCGCCATCTTCTATTCGATCAGCAACACGCAGAACGGACTGCGTGGCGTGAGTTTTGGCGATTCGCTCATCAAGCGCGTGGTCGAGACCCTGCACCAGGAATTTCCCAAGCTCAAGGTGTTCGTCACGCTCTCGCCCATACCGGGCCTGCGCAGCTGGCTCAACAAACATGCACCGGCCGAATTGCTCAAGAGCTGGGAGAACCTGGAGCAGCTCACCGAGGCCGCGCCCGAGCGCAAGGCGCTGCTGGGCTGGGCTGCGCGTTACCTGGGCAAGGAAATGCAGGGCGGCAAGCCGCTGGACCCGGTTGCCCGTTTCCACCTGGGCAACGGTGCCCGTGTGGAGCGGCTGAATTGGGGCGGTGATCCGTCCAACAAAGGTTCCAAACAATCCTACGGTTTGATGGTCAATTACCTCTATGACCTTAAACGCCTGGAGAAACACCGCGCCTGGCTGGCGCAGGGAAAGATCCCGATAGCCGCAGCGATCGAAGACCTGTACCTTTGACGCTGCTTTTTTCACAACCACAGGAGACAAACTACATGACCGACAACTTCAACCGCAGGGATGTTCTGCGCGCCGCCGTCGCAGGTGCAGCCGTTTTCGGAACCGGCACTGCGTCCTACGCGCAGTCCACCTGGCCCACCAAGCCGGTGACCATGATCGTGCCGTTCCCCGCCGGTGGCGGCACCGACGCGTTTGCCCGTCCCATGGCCGCGCAGTTCACACGCCTGGCCGGCAAGAGCCTGGTGATCGACAACCGTGGCGGCGCTGGTGGCACGCTGGGCGCCGGCATTGCGGCCAAGGCCTCGCCCGACGGCTACACCCTCTTCATGGGTGCGGTGCACCACACCATCGCCCCGAGCATGTATCCCCGTCTCGACTACAACATCGAGACCGATCTGATCCCGTTGATCCTGGTGGCCAGCGTGCCGCAGGTGCTGGTGGTCAACCCCAAGAACATCCCGGGCGCAGGCTTCAAGGAATTCATGGCGCAGGTCAAGGCCAACCCCGGCAAGCTCAACTACGGTTCGGCCGGTGGCGGCACATCGCACCACCTCGCGGGCGAACTGTTCAAGCAGCAGTCCAACACCTTCATCACCCACATCCCCTACCGTGGCGCAGGCCCCGCGCTCAACGACCTGATCGCTGGCCAGGTCGACATGATGTTCGACGGTCTGGGTTCATCCGCGGCCCACATCAAGGGTGGCCGCATCAAGGCACTGATGGTTTCAGGCCCCAAGCGCAACGCGGCGTTCCCCGACGTGCCATGCGCCGCCGAACTCGGCATGCCTGAATACAACGTGACCACCTGGTACGGCGTGTGGGCGCCCAAGGGCACGCCGGCCGATGCACAGGCCCGTGCGATCGAAGAGATCCGCAAGGCGGTAAGCACCGACGAAGCCAAGGCCGTCTGGGCCAACCAGGGCGCCGAGTTCGCCAACGTGAGCGGTCCGCAGTTCGACACCTTCGTCAAGGCAGAAATCCGCAAATGGGCGGCGGTGGTCAAGGCCTCTGGCGCCAAGCTGGACTGATCACTTGACCTCCGTCACCGGCCGGGTCCACCTGGCCCTGCATGGTCAGGTGGCCCAGGTCATCCTGTCGCATCCCGGGAAGTTCAACGCCATGTCGCGCGCGATGTGGCGTGAGCTCAAGGACGCGTTCGTGGAGCTGCAAGGCCGAAGTGACGTGCGCTGCGTGATCGTGGCGGGCGAGGGCGGTCACTTCTGCGCCGGTGGCGACATCGCCGAGTACCCCGACTTCCGATTCGATGAGGCCGCCTTGCGCGGCTTTCATGAAGACGAGGTGTGGGGCGGCCTGAGCGCCATGCTCGCCTGTGACCTACCGCTTCTCGCGCAGATCGAGGGCAACTGCATGGGTGCGGGCGTCGAGATTGCGAGCTGTTGCGACATCCGCGTGGCGGGCAGTGGCGCGCGCTTTGGTGCGCCGATTGCCAAGCTGGGGTTTCCCATGGCGCCGCGTGAGGCCGCTCTGGTGGCCCGCGAGGCGGGTACCGCCACCGCGCGCGAAATGCTGCTGGAAGCGGCGGTGTTTGACGCCACCGACATGAAGGCGCGCGGTTTTCTCAACACCGTCCTGCCCGACGGCACGCTGACCCCTGCCGTGCTGGCTCGCGCCCAGCGCATCTGTGCTTTGTCGCCCCAGGCCGCGCGCCTGAACAAACAAGCTCTGCGGACCACGCAGGGCGCCATGCCCGCCACGGGCGAAGGTGCTTACCGGTACGCCGACAGTCCGGATCACCGCGAAGGCATCGCGGCCTTCATGTCCAAACGCGCTGCCGTTTTCTGATTTTTTTGTCACACCACTTTGTTGACCAGACCATGAGCAACTCCAACCTCTTTGCCGCCCTGCGCGCGGCGTTTCCGCAAGACCTCGACCGAGTGGCCATCGAGACCGACGATGGTCTGAAATACTCCTGGCGCGACCTCGACCGCGCCTCGGCCATGGTGGCCAACCTGCTGGATTCGCTGGCGCTGCCAACCGCCTCGCGCGTGGCCGTGCAGGTGGAGAAATCGGTCGAAGCGCTGGTGTTGTACCTGGCCACACTGCGCGCCGGCCATGTGTTCCTGCCGCTCAACACCGCCTACCAGAGCGCCGAGATCGAGTACTTCATCGGCAACGCCGAACCCGCCGTGGTGGTGTGCAGCCCGGGCCAGTTCGGCTGGGTCAGCAAGATCGCCTTCACCGCCGGCACCCGCCATGTGTTCACGCTGGGCGACGACCGCACCGGCAGCCTGCTGGAACGCGCGAGCCACATGAGCGACCGGCACACGCCCGCCGCGCGGTCAGACGACGATCTCGCCGCCATTCTGTACACCAGCGGCACCACCGGTCGCAGCAAGGGCGCCATGCTCACGCACGGCAACCTGCGCAGCAACGCCGAGGTGCTCAAGACCTACTGGGGCTGGCAGCCCGACGACGTGCTCATCCACGCGCTGCCGATCTTCCACGTGCACGGCCTCTTCGTGGCCCTGCACGGCGCACTGATCAATGGCAGCAAGATGTTCTGGATGTCGAAGTTCGACCCCAAGCTGGCGATTGCCAAGTTCTCCGAGGCCACGGTGTTCATGGGCGTGCCCACGCTCTACACCCGCATGCTGGCCGAGCCCACGCTGTCCAAAGAGCAGGCGGCTCACATGCGCCTGTTCATCTCGGGCTCGGCGCCACTGCTGATCGAAACCTTCAACGAATGGAAAGAGCGCACCGGCCACACCATCCTGGAGCGTTACGGCATGAGCGAAACCGCGATGCTGACGTCCAACCCCTGCACGGCCGACGCGCGCCACGGTGGCGCCACCGAGCGGCGTGGTGGCACGGTGGGGTTCCCGTTGCCGGGTGTGGAGTTGCGGGTGATGGGCGACGATGGAAAACCGGTGCAGCCGGGTGAGATTGGCGGCATCCAGGTGCGTGGGCCCAACATCTTCAAGGGCTACTGGCGCATGCCGGAGAAGACGGCCGAAGAGTTCACCGCCGACGGCTTCTTCAAGACCGGCGACGTGGGCCGAGTTGACGATCGTGGCTACGTGAACATCGTGGGCCGCAGCAAGGACCTGATCATTTCGGGTGGCTACAACGTGTACCCGGCCGAGATCGAGGGCTACATCAACGAGATGCCGGGTGTGGTCGAGAGTGCGGTGATCGGTGTGCCGCATCCGGACTTTGGCGAGGTGGGTGTGGCGCTGTTGATTGCCAAGCCGGGCGCGCAGGTGGACGCCGCTCAGGTGCTGGCTTCGTTGAAGTCCCGTCTGGCGAACTTCAAGATTCCCAAGCGCTGTTTTGTGGTGAACGAGTTGCCGCGGAACACGATGGGCAAGGTTCAGAAGAATTTGCTGCGTGAAGAGCACAAGGGCTTGTTTGCCTGAGCTTCTGTTGGCGTTGGCTGGCTCCGGTCTTCTGCGACCGGGTTGACCGGCTCCGCGAATGTCCCCCGAGGCGGCTTTGCCGCCTCTCCTCCTTTACTTCGCTGCGCCGGTCAGCCCGGTCGCATAGGACCTTGTTGACGTGCGAAAGGCCTGTTGACAGTGGCGCGCAAGGGAGCTGGCCGCTCGCGGGCGTGGGTGCGCTGCGCAGCGAAGTAAAGGAGGAGGGGCCGCAGGACCCGGGGGACATTCGCGGAGCAGCGCACCCCACGTCCGCGAGTCGAAGAAGCGCAGGCAATCAACAAAAAACTAAGGCGGAGCGAGAACAGAAAAGGTGGCCTCCCGCTCCAACCGCTTGAGCACCCGCCGACTCAACCACAAGCCCACCACCCCGAACACCACCACCCCCAGCCCGTACCCCGCCAACACCCCACGCGCACCGAACCACTGCGCACCGATCCAGATGAAAGGCGCCACCCCCAGCGTGGCGCGGCCCCAGTTGAGGGCCGTGGAGTAGAAGGCAAATCCGAGGTTGTTGAAGGCTGCATTGGCCACGAACAGCGCGCCGTTGAAGAAAAAGCTGCCCGCCACGAACACACAGAAAAACACGATGAGCTCGCGCGCTTCCCCCTGCGCCCCGAACGCGGTGGCGATGAAACCACTGCCCAGCGCCATCAGCAGCCACACCACCAACACATAAACCAGCGTCACCTTCAAACTGTCGCGCACCGTGCTGCGCAGGCGATCGAAGCGGCGCGCACCGAGGTTCTGGCCCAGGATCGGGCCCACCGAACCCGAGAGGGCGAACAAGGCCACGAAGGCCACCGGAATCAGGCGCACGATCACCGCCCAGCCCGCCACCGCGTTGTCGCCGAAGGGCGCGATCGCTGCGGTCACGAAGGCGTTGCCCACCGGTGTGGCGACCTGGGTCAGCACCGCCGGCACACCGATGGCCAGGAACGGCCTGAGGGTGTTGCGCAGCACCGAAGCATTTGGCCAGGCAAAAAGCCCGTGCACGCGCAGCAGCGCGTGCAGTCCGATCACGGCCATGGAGCAGCGCGCCAGCACCGTGGCCACGGCCGCACCGTCCAGCCCCCAGCCCAGGCCGAGGATGAGCAGCGGGTCGAGCACAGCCGAGACCGCGCCGGCGCCCAGCGTGACGTACATCGCCCGGCGGGCGTCACCGAGCGAGCGCAGCAGCGCCGCCAGGCACATGCCCAGGCCCAGCGGCACAGCCGAGGGCAACACCCATTGCGTGAATCCCAGGGCCAGTGTGGCGGTGTCGCCCGTGGCGCCGAGCAGGGCGAGCAGCCTGGCGAGCCACGGGTACACCAGGGCGACCGCGCCGCCCATGAACACGGCCATGAGCACGAGGGAAGCGCCTGCGATCACCTTGGCCGCGTCGCGCTCGCCGCGCCCCAGCGCACGCGAAGCCAGCGCCGTGGCCGCGATCGACAGGCCGATGGCCAGGGAGGTGAGGAAGAACAGCAACGTACCCGCGTAGCCCACGGCGGCGGCCAGCTCCTTTTCGCCCAGCTGCGAGATGTAGAACAGGTTGAGCACGTCCACGAAAAAAACCGCCGCCAGCCCGATGGAGCCGGTGGCGGTCATTCCGATGACGTGTCTGAGCGTGGAGCCGGTGACGAACTTCGGGTCGGCGTGGGATGAGGGTGGCATGCAAGGTGGGCGTGGTGGCGCGCCACTCTACACCGGGCCTCTGCGCCCTGTGAGACCGGGGTCAAGTCAGCGCAGGACCAGCACCGGCGTGTGCGAGTGCGTCAGCACCTGTTGGGTCTCGCTGCCCAGCAGCAGGCGCTTCAAGCCACGGCGACCGTGCGATGCCATCACGATGAGGTCGCACTTGTTGCGTTTGGCCGTGGCGATGATGGCTTCGGCAATCAGGTCCGACTTCACGGTGACCGGCTTGACCTTGACCTCGCGCAGTTGCCCAGCCGACTTCACCGCGTTCACCGCCGTCAGCGCTTCCTCGTTCCACTGCGCTTCGATCCGCGCAATCTCGGCGGCAGCCAGGGCCACGCCGCCTTCAAAGTAGGTTTGTGGATAACGAGGCACCACCTTGAGGGCCACGACTTCGGCGCCGGTGAGATCGGCCAGGTTGATGGCGTGTTCCACCGCCATCGTCGAGAGTTTGGATCCGTCGGTGGCGACCAGAATGCGCTTGTACATGGCTTGCTCCTTCAAGGTTGTTGTTCGAGCCCGCAGGGTAGCGCAGCTGGCCGGCTTGTGGTTGACTTGGATCAAGCCCATGAAGCAAGACCCCGATTACGCTCAAGCCATGAACCAGGCCGTTGCCACGCTCCCGGTGCGGCCCCCGCTTGCCGACCCCGATTCCGTACCGTCGGCCCCCAGCTGGCTGGGCGACCACCGGGGCCCGCTCACCGTCACCGACAACTTTGCGGTGCTCGACGATCCGGTGGAGCAGGAGACCTTCACCCAGCGCATTGAACAGCCCGATGGTGATCTCGCCGAATCGGTATTGATGGTGCAGGGCATGTATTGCGCCGCCTGCGCCGACACGGTGGAGTCGGCCCTGCAAGGCCTGCCCGGCGTGCAGCAGGCCCGGGTGCACGCGGCCACACGCCGGCTGACGCTGCGCTGGGACCCGTCAGCCACGCGCATGTCGAGCCTGGCGCAGGTGGTGGGCGAGCGTGGCTACCGGCTGCTGCCCATGCAACAGGCGCTGGGCATCAGCGAGCGACTGCGCGAAACACGGCAGGGTTTGTGGCGCCTGTTTGTCGCGGGCTTCTGCATGATGCAGGTGATGATGTACGCGTGGCCGGCGTATGTGACCGAGCCGGGCGAGATCCCGGCCGACATCGACCAGTTGCTGCGCTGGGCCAGCTGGGTGATCAGCCTGCCGGTGGTGTTTTTTGCCAGCGGCCCCTTTTTCGAGAGTGCCTGGCGCGACCTCAAGCACGGCCGTGTGGGCATGGACACGCCGGTGTCCATCGGCATCCTCGTCACTTTCCTGGTGAGCTCGGCCGCGACCTTCGACCCCACGGGACCCTGGGGTGCCGAGGTCTGGTTCGACTCGTTGACCATGTTCGTGTTTTTCCTGCTCGGCGGGCGCTACCTCGAGTTCAAGGCGCGCGACCGCACGGCAGGCGCGCTCGACAGTCTGATGAACCGGCTCCCCGAGGTCTGCGAACGCGAGACCGCCCAGGGCCTGGAGACGGTGTCCGTGCGCCGGCTGGTGGTGGGCGACGTGGTTCGGGTGCAGGCGGGCCAGGCCTTTGCGGCCGACGGTGAACTGCTGAGCGAGCGCGCCACGGTGGACGAGGCGCTGCTCACCGGCGAATCGCGCCCGGTCACACGCGAGCAAGGGCAGGGCGTGGTGGCGGGCAGCTTCAATCTGGGTGGTCCCGTGCGCATGCGCGTGATGCAGGTGGGGCGCGACACGCGCTTTGCCCAGATCGTCAAACTGATGGAACAGGCTTCCACCGAGAAGCCCCGCCTGGCCATCCTGGCCGACCGGATCGCGGCGCCGTTTCTGTTGCTGGTGTTGCTGGCAGCGGCGGTGGCCGGGGTGTACTGGTGGCAGATCGACCACACGCGCGCACTCGCAGTGGCGGTGGCCGTGCTCATCGTCACCTGCCCGTGTGCGCTCTCGCTGGCCACGCCGGCGGCCATGCTCAGTTCGGCCGGGGCGCTGGCGCGCCGCGGGGTTCTGGTGCGACGGCTGCAGGCCTTCGAGGTGCTGGCGGGCATCAACGCGGTGGTGTTCGACAAGACCGGCACGCTCACCCACGACCGTCTGGTGTTGCGCGAAGTCGCCACGCGCGCCGGGGTGGGCCGCGATCGTGCGCTGGCCCTGGCCGGCGCACTGGCCGCCGGCTCGCTCCACCCGGTGTCCCGTGCGCTGGCGCAGCATTCCACAGGGCAGCAGCTGGTGGATGTGCGCGAGGTGGCGGGGCAGGGCATGCAGGCACGCCTGCCCGACGGCACCGGGGTGCGGCTGGGCTCGGCCGCGTTCTGCGGGGCGCCCCTGGCCGATGCGATTGAAGACGCGCCGCGCGCGCACCTGAGCGACGACCATGGCTGGATGGCCAGCTTCACGCTGGAAGAAGGCCTGCGCGACGACGCGCGCGAGGCGGTGCTTGCGCTGCGTGCGCTGGGCGTGCGCACCTGGCTGCTCTCGGGTGACAGGGCAAGCGCCGCCGAAGCCGTGGGGCAGGCGGTGGGGGTGGACCACGTGATCGCCGGTGCCACGCCCGAACAGAAGCTGGATGAGGTCACCCGCTTGCAGGCGCAGGGTCTCACCATCGCGATGGTGGGCGACGGGCTCAACGACGGACCGGTGCTCGCGCGCGCCGACACCTCGTTTGCGCTCGGCCATGCCGCGCCACTGGCGCAGGCCCAGTCCGACTACGTGATCCAGGGCGGGCAGGTCATGGATGTGGTGCACACACTCACCCAGGCCCGGGCCACGCTGCGTGTGGTGCGGCAGAACCTCATCTGGGCGGCCGCCTACAACGTGGTCGCCGTGCCGCTGGCGCTGGTGGGGTGGATGCCGCCCTGGCTGGCCGGCCTGGGCATGGCGGGCAGCTCGCTGCTGGTGATCGGCAACGCCTTGCGCCTGGCGGGGAAGACCCCAGCCTCCTCGTCGATCAATCCGGTTTCTGCGCCCGCATCGGCGTAGCATGGCCTCGACCTCCTGGAACACTTCGCGAGCCCGACTTTCATGGACATCCTCTACCTGCTGATTCCCCTGTCCGTGCTGATCGTGTTCGGAATCATCGGCGTGTTCTGGTGGGCGCTGCAGTCGGGGCAGTTCGACAACATCGAGCGCGAAGGTGAGCGGATTCTCAAAAGCGATTGAGTCCGCTTGATGTAGGTCAAGGCGCCGGGCTCCATCGCACAAGACACTTCAACGAGTGACATTTGCGAGGAGTTCTGTATGTCCGTGACAAACCAGGCCAGCCCATCGGCGGTCTACAACGACAAAGTGGTGCGGCAATTCACCATCATGACGGTGGTGTGGGGGGTGGTGGGGATGCTGGTGGGCGTGATCATTGCCGCCCAGCTCACCTGGCCCGAGCTCAACCTGGGCATTGAATGGTTGTCTTACGGGCGCTTGCGCCCGCTGCACACCAACGCGGTGATCTTCGCCTTCGGTGGTTGCGGCCTGTTCGCCGCGAGTTACTACGTGGTGCAACGCACCTGCCAGACGCGGATCTTTTCCGACGGTCTGGCGGCCTTCACCTTCTGGGGCTGGCAACTGGTGATCGTGCTGGCGGCCATCACGCTGCCGCTGGGTCTCACCTCGGGCAAGGAATACGCCGAACTCGAGTGGCCGATCGACCTGCTGATCGCGGTGGTCTGGGTGGCCTACGCGGTGGTGTTCTTCGGCACCATCGGCAAACGCAAGGTGCGCCACATCTACGTGGCCAACTGGTTCTTCGGTGCTTTCATCCTGGCCGTGGCCATGCTGCACATCGTCAACAGCGCGGCACTGCCGGTGGACGGCTTCAAGTCTTACTCCGCTTATGCCGGTGTGCAGGACGCCATGGTGCAGTGGTGGTACGGCCACAACGCGGTGGGCTTCTTCCTCACCGCCGGCTTCCTCGGGATGATGTATTACTTCATTCCCAAGCAGGCCGAGCGCCCCGTGTATTCGTATCGCCTGTCGATCGTGCACTTCTGGGCGCTGATCTTCACCTACATGTGGGCCGGCCCGCACCACCTGCACTACACCGCCCTGCCCGACTGGACACAATCGGTGGGCATGGTGTTCTCGCTCATCCTGCTCGCGCCCAGCTGGGGCGGCATGATCAACGGCATCATGACGCTCTCGGGCGCCTGGCACAAACTGCGCGACGACCCGATCCTGCGATTCCTGATCGTCTCGCTCTCGTTCTACGGCATGTCGACCTTCGAAGGTCCGATGATGTCGATCAAGACGGTCAATGCCCTGAGCCACTACACCGACTGGACCGTGGGCCATGTGCACAGCGGCGCCCTGGGCTGGGTGGGTCTGGTGACCATGGGATCCATGTACTACCTGATCCCGCGCCTCTATGGCCAGAAGAAGATGTACTCGGTGCCCGCCATCGAGATCCACTTCTGGGTCGCCACCATCGGCATCGTGCTCTACATCGCGGCCATGTGGATTGCCGGTGTGATGCAGGGCCTGATGTGGCGCTCGATCAACCCCGACGGCAGCCTGACCTACACCTTCGTGGAGTCCGTCAAGGCCACCTATCCCTTCTACGTGATCCGCCTGCTCGGTGGCCTGCTGTACCTCGGCGGCATGCTGGTCATGGCATGGAACACCTTCATGACGGTCAGGAACGGCCAGGTGCCCGAAGTGCGCATTCCCGCCATCAACCCTGCCCACGCCTGAGGACAACAACATGGCCAACCAAGACAAGCCCCAGGGTTTCACGCACGAGCGGATCGAGACCAACAACTTTCTGATGATTGTGCTCATCGTGCTGGTGATCGCGGTCGGTGGACTGGTGGAGATTGTTCCGCTGTTTTTCCAGAAGTCCACCACCCAGCCGGTGGAGGGCCTCAAGCCCTACACCGCGCTGCAGATCGTCGGACGCGACATTTACGTGCGCGAGGGTTGCTACAACTGCCACTCGCAAATGATCCGGCCGCTGCAGGCCGAGACGCTGCGCTATGGCCACTATTCGCTGGCCGGTGAGTTCGTGTACGACCGGCCCTTCCAGTGGGGCAGCAAGCGCACCGGGCCCGACCTGCACCGGGTGGGCGGACGCTACAGCGACGAATGGCACCGCGTGCACCTGACCAACCCGCGAGACCTGGTGCCCGAGTCGAACATGCCGGCCTACCCATGGCTGGAAAAGAAAACCGTGAACGAGGGCAGTGTGCCGCGGCGCATGGAGGTGCTGCGCACCCTGGGCGCGCCCTACACCGATGAAGAGATCGCAGCGGCCCCCGCCGACGTGAAGGGCAAGACCGAGCTCGACGCGCTGGTGGCCTACCTGCAGGTGCTCGGCACCGCGATCAAGTGAACCCACGGAGGACACCATGGACATCAACGACCTGCGCAGCATCGTCACCCTGGTCAGCCTGCTGACCTTCCTGGGCATCGTGGCCTGGGCTTGGTCCAAGCGCAACAAGGACCGCTTCGAGGAAGCGGCCCAGTTGCCCTTCCAGGACGAGTGAACCCCGCGAACCTGTCAGAACAAGAGAAACATCATGAGTGATTTCACCAGCGAATTCTGGTCCTGGTACGTGGCCGGGCTGACCCTGGTCAGCATCCTGGCCTGCGCGGTCCTGCTCTGGATCAGTGGCACCACCAAGGTCAAGGCACGCGCCGACAACACCACCGGTCATGTGTGGGACGAAGACTTGCAGGAGATGAACAACCCGCTGCCACGCTGGTGGGTGTACCTGTTCATCATCACCGTGATCTTCGCGCTCGTTTACGGTGTGCTGTACCCGACTTTCGGCAAATACGAAGGCGTTCTGGGCTGGTCTTCGCAAGGTCAGCACCAGGCCGAGGTGGACAAGATGCAGCAAGACATTGCGCCCATCTACGCCCGCTTCAACGGTCTCTCGCCCGAACAACTCGCAGGTGACGCACCCGCCATGGCGGTGGGTGAGCGGCTGTACATGAACAACTGCGCACAGTGCCACGGTTCGGACGCCCGCGGTGCCCGCACCTTCCCAAACCTCACCGACGGCGACTGGCTGCATGGCGGCGAACCGGCCGCGATCAAGACCACGCTGACGCAAGGACGCATCGGCATGATGCCGCCGCTGGCCGCCGCTGTGGGCACGCCGGATGACGTGCGCAACGTGGCGCACTATGTGCTCAGCCTCTCGGCCACGCCGCACGACTCGATTCGCGCTGCGCTCGGTCGCACCAAGTTCGCGGTCTGCGCCGCTTGCCACGGTGCGGACGGCAAAGGCAACACCGCACTGGGTGCGCCCAACCTCACCGACGGCATCTGGCTGCACGGCTGGGGTGAAGAGGCCATCGTGCGCGCCGTGACCAACGGCATCACCAACCAGATGCCGGCACAGGCGGGCAAACTCAACGCCGACCAGATCCACGTGTTGACCGCGTATGTCTGGGGAATGTCGAACAAACCCGCGGCCGCGGCGAACTGAGTCCGTTTGAAACCACCCGTGTCCACCACCAAGCCCTCCGCCACCGTCATCCCCATCGTGCCCGCCGCAGTGGACGATGAAGCGATGGTGTCGCTGTACGCGGCCAGCCAGAAGATCCACCCGCGCTCGGTTTCGGGCGTGTTCTCCAACTGGCGCTGGCTCATGGTGTGGATCACGCAGATCGTCTTTTACGGTCTGCCCTGGCTGGAGTGGAACGCACGCCAGGCGGTGCTGTTCGATCTCGAAGTTCGCCGCTTCTACATCTTCAGCCTGGTGCTGTACCCGCAGGACTTCATCTACCTCACGGGTCTGCTGGTCATTTCGGCGCTGTCGCTGTTCCTGTTCACCGCGGTGGCCGGGCGTCTGTGGTGCGGCTTTGCCTGCCCGCAAACGGTCTACACCGAAATCTTCCTGTGGATCGAGAAGAAGGTCGAGGGCGACCGCTCGGCCCGCCTGCGGCTGGACGCGGCCAACATGTCGGCCGCCAAGCTCGGCAAGCGGGTACTCAAGCAGGTACTGTGGATTGCATTTGCGCTCTGGACCGGCTTCACCTTCGTCGGCTACTTCACACCCATCCGCGAACTGGCTGCGCTCTCGCTGGCCGCGTCGCTCGGCCCCTGGCAGACCTTCTGGGTGTTCTTCTACGGCTTCGCCACGTATGGCAACGCCGGCTTTCTGCGCGAGCAGGTGTGCAAGTACATGTGCCCGTATGCGCGGTTCCAGAGCGCCATGTTCGACAAGGACACGATGATCGTGACCTACGACGAGAAGCGCGGCGAACCACGTGGCCCGCGCTCCAAAAAGGCCGACCCGGTGGCGCTGGGGCTGGGCTCCTGCATCGACTGCACCATGTGCGTGCAGGTCTGCCCCACCGGCATCGACATCCGCAAAGGTCTTCAGTACGAGTGCATCGGTTGCGCGGCCTGCGTGGACGTGTGCGACGACGTGATGGACAAGGTGGGCTACCCGCGCGGCCTCATCAAGTTCTCGACGCAGAACGGCATGCAGCAGGGCTGGGACACGAAACAGATGCTCAAGCGCGCCATGCGTCCGCGTGTGCTGGTGTATTCGGCGATTCTGCTCACCATCACGACAGCGGTGGGCGTGAGCCTCTACATGCGAACGCCGCTGCGCGTGGACGTGATGCGAGACCGCGGCTCCATGGCGCGCATGGTGGAGCAGGGCCGCATCGAGAACGTGTACCGACTGCAGATCATGAACGCGACCGAGGAGACGCAGCGTTATGCCATCAGCGTCTCGGGTCTGCCAGGCATCACGCTCGATCCGGTCACCGAGGTCGAGGTGTTGCCCACCGAGGTGCGATCGGCTGCGGTGCGGGTGCAGATCCCGCCCGGCACCGCGTCCACCGGCTCGCACCCGATCCAGTTCGAGATCCGTTCCACCGGCGACGAGGTGGCCCGCGTGACCGAGAAGGCCGCCTTCCTCGTGCCGCGCTGAACCCGCCGTATTTCAGGAGATTCCCATGAGTTCAAACAAAACTTCACCCGACACTGCAGCCGCCTGGTGGCGAACGCCACAGATGTGGCTGGTGGTGGGCGCGCCGCTGGTGGGCGTGGCGGCCAGCCTCACGGCCGCCTTCTTCGCCATCAACGGGGCCGATCCGGTGCTCAACAAGGCCGACTACCAGCGCGACTACAAGGCCGCCCATGCGCTGCAGGGTCAGGCGCGCATCGACGCGCTGGCCAAGCTGCAACCGGCCCACCAGGCGCGCAACAACGCGGCTTCACCGGTGATTCCGGCCGAGTGATTGGCCATCACAACAAGGGGGAGACCAGCCGATGTGGGGAAAACGCCTGATGGTGATTGCCTGGCCCGCCTTTCTGGTGGCGGCCGTGCTCGAGATGGTGGTGTTTGCGCTGGTCGACCCGAGCGACCTGCACTGGTTTGGCGCTCCGCTGGCGCTGTCGCGCGAGGCGGTCTACACACTGGCGTTTTTTGTGTTCTGGGCGCTGACGATGGCGTCGAGTGCGCTCACCACGCTGCTGAGCCTGCCGCCGTCCGAGCTCTGAGCGGCGTAGCGGGGAGCGGGGAGCGGGGTGCGCGATCCGGCGCCGGGCCGCCCCAAGCCGGATCAGCCCCCTCGGGGGGCAGCGACCCGCGCAGCGGCGGAGCGTGGGGGCCTCAAATGCACGTTTGAGGATTGACGATCTGGCGCAGTGCTTCCACGTTCTTGATGTGAACGTGGCGCTGCTTCACGTCGATGATGCCGTCCTCGGCGAACTTCGAGAACGTGCGGCTCACGGTCTCCAGCTTCATGCCCAAATAGCTGCCGATCTCTTCGCGCGTCATGCGCAGAACAAATTCGGACTGCGAGAAGCCGCGCGCATGCAGGCGCTGCACCAGGTTCAGCAGAAAGGCAGCCAGCCGCTCTTCGGCCCGCATGCTGCCCAGCAGCAGCATCACGCTGTGGTCGCGCACGATCTCGCGGCTCAGGATCTTGTGCACGTGGTGCTGCAGCGTGGTGAACTCGCGCGAAAGCTCTTCCACCTGGTCGAACGGCATGATGCAGACCTCGGCGTCTTCCAGTGCCACGGCGTCGCAGGAATGGTGGTCGCTCACGATGCCGTCCATGCCGATGATTTCGCCCGTCATCTGGAAGCCCGTCACCTGGTCGCGGCCATCGGCCGTGGTCACACAGGTCTTGAAGAAGCCCGAGCGCACGGCATAGAGCGACGTGAACTTGTCGCCCACGTTGAACAACGCCTGACCACGCTTGATGCGCTTGCGGGTGGAGATCACGCGGTCCAGCTTGACCATCTCGTCCGCGTTCAAACCCATGGGCAGGCAGAGTTCGCGAAGGTTGCAGCTGGAGCAGGCAACTTTGATCGTGTGGGCATCCATACAGAATCCGGGGAATGTGTGACAGGCCACAGCATACCCCCGTGGGGAGTCGATGGTGGTGTCTTGCGGATCATGCTGCGCTGCTTGATGAAGATCAAGGCCCGCGCGCGGGGCCTGTTGCACAGTGGCTCCCTAGATTGGGAGACACCCCTTGAGCCACACCATTTCCGACGATCTGCTGCGCCGTTTCGACATTCCCGGACCGCGCTACACCTCGTACCCCACAGCCGACCGGTTCGTTGAAGCCTTCACCGAGGACGACTACGTCCAGGCGCTGGAGCAGCGCAAGGCGGGCTCCATGGCGTTGCCGCTCTCGCTCTACGTGCACATACCTTTTTGCGAATCGGTCTGTTACTACTGCGCCTGCAACAAGGTGATCACCAAGCACCACGACCGCGCGGCCGAGTACTTGCGCTACCTGGCGCTGGAGGTCGAGTTGCAGGTGGCGCACGTGGGCCCCGGGCAACACGTGTCGCAGTTGCACCTGGGTGGCGGCACGCCGACTTTCCTGTCGGACGCCGAACTCGAAGACCTCATGAGCATGCTGCGCTCGCACTTCACGCTGGTGCCCGGCGGCGAATATTCGATCGAGGTGGACCCGCGCACCGTGACCGAAGAGCGCCTGCGCACGCTGGCGCGCTTGGGCTTCAACCGCCTGAGTTTCGGTGTGCAGGACTTCGATCCCACGGTGCAGAAGGCGGTGCACCGCATCCAGCCCGCCGAGCAGGTGTTTGCGCTGGTGGCCGCCGCGCGGCGCATCGGCTTCGAGTCCATCAACGTGGACCTGATCTACGGCCTGCCGCTGCAGACGCCCGAGTCGTTTGCGCGCACGCTCGCCCAGGTCAACGACCTGCGGCCCGACCGCATTGCGCTCTACGCCTACGCCCACTTGCCGTCGCGCTTCAAGCCGCAGCGGCGCATCATTGCCGCCGAACTGCCCAGCGGCGGCGCCAAACTGTCCATGCTTTCGGCCTCACTCGACGCCCTGCAGGACGCCGGCTACGTGTACGTGGGCATGGACCACTTTGCACTGCCCACCGACGCGCTGGCCGTGGCCAAGCGCCAGGGCCGGCTGCACCGCAACTTCCAGGGCTACAGCACCCAGCCCGACTGCGACCTGATCGCGCTCGGCGTCTCCGCCATCGGCCGCATCGGCGCCACCTACAGCCAGAACGCCAAGACGCTGGAGGAGTACCGGGACATGCTCGACCAGGGCCGCCTGCCCATCGTGCGTGGCCTGGCGCTCACGCGCGACGATCTGTTGCGCCGCGCGGTGATCATGTCCCTGATGTGCCAGGGCGAGCTGCAGTTCGAGTCGATCGAACTCGGACACCTGATCAACTTCCGGAAGCACTTTGCGCGAGAGCTTGAAGTGCTGGCGGGCCTGGCCGAGCACGGGCTGGTGCGTCTGGACGCCACGGGCGTGCAGGTCACCGAGGCCGGTTGGTACCTGGTGCGGGCGATCGCCATGGTGTTCGACAAGAATCTGCAGGTGGACATGGATCGGGCGCGGTTTTCGAAGATCATCTGATCCATGCAGACCTCGATGGCGATCACGGCCTTGTTCATGGGCGTGGTGGGTGGTCCCCACTGCGTGGCCATGTGCGGTGCCGCGTGCGCCGGCATCAGCCGCGCTGCGGGTGCGCGCAGCACCCAGGCCTTGTGGACCTTCCAGCTCAGCCGCATGGTCGGCTACGCTTTGTTCGGTGCGTTTGCCGCAGGCTCGGTGCAAGGGCTGGCCTGGCTGGGCACCAACACCACGGCGATCCGCCCGGTGTGGACCTCGTTCCACGTGGCCGCATTGTTGCTGGGTGTGGTGCTGATCTGGCGCGCACGCCAGCCCGCCTGGATCGAGACCCTGGGTCAGAACATCTGGCGCAAGGCGCGCCCGGTGCTGACCTCCATGGGTCAGCGCGCGCCGGTGGTGCTGGGCGTGGCATGGGCGCTCATGCCTTGCGGTTTGCTCTATTCGGCTCTGCTGGTGGCGTCACTCTCGGCCAACGCGCTGGAGGGCGCGGCGATCATGGCGCTGTTCTCCATCGGCACATCGATCTCCTTGACCGCCGCGCCCTGGCTGCTGCTGCGCCTGAACGGCGCGCGCTCCGGCTCCTGGGGCATTCGTCTGGCCGGCCTGGCGTTGGCCGCCACGTCCGGCTGGGCCTTGTGGATGGGCATCACACAGCCCACCGGTCTCTGGTGCCTTTGAATCAGGCTTGAGCGGGGCGACGCTGGGGCAGGGTGGCCAGCACGAGCCCGAGCAGCGCGATGCCGAAAGCAACCACCTGCAAGCTTGTCAGGCGCTCGCCCATGAACAGCACACCGATGGCCGCCGCGCTCACCGGCAGCATCACCGTGAACACCCCGGCCTGGGAGGCCGGGACCGTCTTCAAACCGGTCATCCACAGCCACACGGTCCACACACTGGCCGCCAGCGCGTAGAACACCAGCAGCGTCCAGATCGGCAAGCTCACCGTGCCGAAATCGAACGACCATGCGGCCCACAGCCCGAACGGCGTGACCAGCGCAAAGCCCCACAGATTGATGATGGCCGAGATGCGTTTGGGTCCAAGGCCTTCGGTGAGGCGCTTGCCGATCACCACGTAGGAGGCCTCGCACACCACCGCCGCGAACACCAGCAGATTGCCCAGCAGCGCGCGGCTGATGCCCAGCGGACCACTGCTGTCCACCGCCACGCCGGTGTCGACCTTCTGCAGCGAAAACAGGCCGATGCCGAGCGCCGCACACGCGATGCCGGCCGCGCTGCGCCAGCCGATGCGTTCGCGCAAAAAGATCCAGCTCAGCACGGCCACCACCGCCGGAATCGACGACATGACCACGCCGGCCGCCACCGCCGTGGTCATGCTCACGCCAAACAGCATGCAGATGGAGAACAGGAAGTTGCCCAGGAAGGATTCGAGGAACAGCAACCCGCGGGTGTGCGGCGTGATCGGCGGTTCGCCCGGCGGCTTCTTGAGCCAGCGCAACATGGCCAGCCCACCAATGCCGAAGCGCAACCAGGCCAGCAGGAAGATGGGAAACACGAGCACCAGCGGCTTGGACAGGGCCACGTAGCTGCCTACAAGGGACATGCTCAATGCGAGGCAGGCATAAGCCCACCAGCGGTTCAGGGGAGGGATGGGATTCACAAGATCGGCCGGTTCGAAAGTGGGCTGGATCATGCCCCAAGGCTCGGCGCCTTCACTTTTCGGAATGAGGTCACGTGATTCCGCAATACGAAATCATAGAATGCTGCGGTGCAGAAAAATTTCTTGATACAAGAAAAAGAATTTTGCATTGAGAAAGCAGGCAAAGATGTCTTTGATAAACAAGGAAAAATCTTTTCTCTTATATAAGACATAAGAGCTTCTAAAAGTCTTCTATAAGACTTAAAGTCAAGGCACTGGCTGCGGCTTTGCAAGCGAACTTGCTCCAACCCGAAGCCAACCCTGTTCCATCAACCTCACGGAGTATCCCCATGCCTCAATCCCTGACCGAGCAACTGAGCCGCCAGCAGCAAATCGAAGCCCTGGAAAAAGACTGGGCCACCAACCCACGCTGGAAGGGCGTGAAGCGCGGCTACTCCGCGGCCGACGTCGTGCGTCTGCGCGGCAGCATGAACATCGAACACACGCTGGCCAAGCGCGGTGCCGAGAAGCTGTGGGACAAGGTCAATGGCGGCTCCAAGAAGGGCTATGTCAACGCCTTTGGTGCCATCTCCGCCGGCCAGGCCATGCAGCAGGCCAAGGCGGGTCTGGAAGCCGTGTACCTGTCGGGCTGGCAAGTGGCCGCTGACGGCAACACCTCCGAGACTATGTACCCCGACCAGTCGCTCTACGCCTACGACTCGGTGCCCACCATGGTTCGCCGCATCAACAACACCTTCAAGCGCGCTGATGAAATCCAGTGGGGCCGCGGCATCGAGCCGGGCAGCCCGGAATTCATCGACTACTTCCTGCCCATCGTGGCCGACGCCGAAGCCGGTTTCGGCGGCGTGCTCAACGCGTTCGAGCTGATGAAGAACATGATCGCCGCCGGTGCTGCCGGCGTGCACTTCGAAGACCAGCTGGCCGCCGTGAAGAAATGTGGCCACATGGGTGGCAAGGTGCTCGTGCCTACGCAAGAGGCCTGCGAGAAGCTGATCGCCGCGCGATTCGCCGCCGACGTGATGGGTGTTTCCACCATCGTGCTGGCCCGCACCGACGCCGAAGCCGCCAACCTGATCACCAGCGACCACGATGCCAACGACAAGCCTTTCCTGACCGGTGAGCGCACGCAAGAAGGTTTCTACCGCGTCAAGAACGGCCTCGAGCAAGCCATCAGCCGCGGCATCGCCTACGCGCCCTACGCCGATCTGGTGTGGTGCGAAACCGGCGTGCCCGACATCGGCTTTGCCCGCGAGTTCGCACAAGCCGTGCAAGCTGCTTGCCCTGGCAAGTTGCTGTCGTACAACTGCTCGCCGTCGTTCAACTGGAAGAAAAACCTCAACGACAAGCAGATCGCCTCGTTCCAGGAAGACCTGGCCGCACTGGGCTACAAGTACCAGTTCATCACCCTGGCCGGCATCCACATCAACTGGTTCAACACCTTCCAGTTCGCCCACGCCTACGCCCGCGGCGAAGGCATGAAGCACTACGTCAACATGGTGCAGGAACCCGAGTTCGCCGCACGCGACAAGGGCTACACCTTCGTGTCGCACCAGCAGGAAGTGGGCGCCGGTTACTTCGACGACGTGACCACCGTGATCCAGGGCGGCTCCTCCAGCGTGAAGGCCCTGACCGGCTCGACCGAAGAAGAGCAGTTCCACTGACATCCCCGAGTCCGCCCCAGAGCGGTTGGAGGAGACAAGGAAACGCCACCCTGCGGGGTGGCTTTTTTGTGGGAAAATCGGGCGACCTCACGAATAGCAAGAGCGAGAAAGGCAATCTGGTTATGACACCGCGAACTCAGGAGATCACCCTCCCGGCCTTTTAAGGTCTGCAGTTCGCGCCTGCCCGATTCCCCCTCGACCCACACCAGCGCGGCCCCTGCCGCGCTTTTTTGTTTTCTGGACCACCCCATGTTGCACATCACGCTCCCCGACGGTTCCCAACGCGAATTTCCCGGTCCGGTCACCGTGGCCGAGGTGGCCGCCTCCATCGGCAGCGGTTTGGCCAAGGCCGCACTGGCCGGCAAGATCGACGGCAAAGTGGTGGACACCAGTTTCCTCATCACGCAGGACAGCCCGCTGTCCATCGTGACGGCCAAGGACGCCGATGGCCTGGAAGTCATCCGCCATTCGACCGCCCACTTGCTGGCCTATGCGGTCAAGGAGTTGTTCCCCGACGCGCAGGTGACCATCGGCCCGGTGATCGAACACGGCTTCTTCTACGACTTCTCGTACAAGCGCCCCTTCACGCCCGACGACCTTGTCGCCATCGAGAAGCGCATGACCGAGCTGGCCAGCAAGGACGAACCGGTGGTGCGCCGGGTTCTGCCGCGCGATGAGGCCGTGGCGCATTTCAAGGACATGGGCGAGCACTACAAGGCCGAGATCATCGCCAGCATCCCGAGCAACGAGGATGTGTCGCTGTACCGCGAAGGCGCGTTTGAAGACCTGTGCCGCGGCCCCCACGTGCCCAGCACCGGCAAGCTCAAGCATTTCAAGCTCATGAAAGTCGCTGGTGCCTACTGGCGCGGCGACCACCGCAACGAGATGCTGCAGCGCATCTACGGCACGGCCTGGGCCACCAAGGACGAACTGCAGCAGCACCTGACCATGATCGAGGAGGCGGAGAAGCGCGACCACCGCAAGCTCGGCCGTGAACTCGACCTGTTCCACATCGACGAGCACGCGCCGGGCCTGGTCTTCTGGCATCCCAAGGGCTGGACACTCTGGCAGGAGGTGGAACAGTACATGCGCCGCGTGTACCGCGACAACGGCTACCAGGAGGTCAAGGGACCGCAGATCATCGACAAGTCGCTGTGGGAGAAGACGGGCCACTGGGACAAGTACCGCGACAACATGTTCACCACCGAGAGTGAAAAGCGCGACTACGCCCTGAAGCCCATGAACTGCCCGGGCCACATCCTGATCTACAAGCAGGGCATCAAAAGCTACCGCGACCTGCCGCTGCGCTACGGCGAGTTCGGTCAGTGCCACCGCAACGAGCCCAGTGGCGGCCTGCACGGCATCATGCGCGTGCGCGGTTTCACGCAGGACGACGGCCACATCTTCTGCACCGAAGAGCAGATCCTGCCCGAGTGCCTGGCTTACACAGCGCTGCTGCAAAAGGTCTATGCGGACTTCGGCTTCAAGAACATCATCTACAAGGTCGCCACGCGGCCTGATGCACGCATCGGCTCGGATGAGGTCTGGGACAAGGCCGAGCACGCGCTGATGGAAAGCCTGCGTGCCTCGGGCTGCGAATTCGAGATCTCGCCCGGCGACGGTGCGTTCTACGGCCCGAAGATCGAATACACCCTGAAAGACGCCATCGGTCGCCAGTGGCAGTGCGGCACCATGCAGGTCGACTTCTCCATGCCCGAGCGCCTGGACGCCGAGTACGTGGGTGAAGATGGCGCCCGCCACCGCCCGGTGATGCTGCACCGTGCCATCGTCGGCAGCCTGGAGCGCTTCATCGGCATCCTGATCGAAGAACACGCCGGCGCACTGCCCACGTGGCTCGCTCCGGTGCAGGTGGCGGTGCTCAACATCACCGACGCGCAGGCCGATTACTGTCGGGAAATCGCGAAATCATTGCAAAATCAAGGGCTTAGGGTCATGACCGACCTGCGCAACGAGAAAATCACGTATAAAATACGAGAGCACGCGTTGCAAAAGCTGCCTTTCATCCTTGTCGTGGGCGACAAGGAAAAAGAAGCTGGTGCCGTGGCTGTTCGGGCTCGGGGTAACAAAGACCTCGGTGTCATGCCGCTGGAAGCCTTTTCCAGACTCATTGCGGCAGACGTTTCATCCAAGGTTTGATTTCAAACATCGAGGTTGATGCCCCTGCTGCCGTGGCGCACTTCATGTGCATGCGGGCGGCCGAGGGGCTGCCCTGTCGCCTGAACAGCCCACATCAAGGAAACCACCATAGCTACCAACTTTCGCGACCGCCGCCAACGTGAAGAGCGCGCACACCGACTGAACCGTGAAATCATGGCCCCCGAGGTTCGCCTCAACGGTCCGGAAAACGAGCCGCTCGGCATCGTCAGTCTGTCTGAAGCGCTGCGCATGGCCGGTGAACTGGACGTGGACCTGGTTGAGATCGCGGCCACGGCCGTGCCCCCCGTGTGTCGCCTGATGGACTACGGCAAGTTCAAGTACCAGGAGCAGAAGAAGGCGGCTGAGGCCAAAGCCAAGCAGACGGTCATCGAGATCAAGGAAATCAAATTCCGGCCCGGTACCGACGATGGCGACTACAACATCAAGATGCGCAACATCCGGCGTTTTCTCGACGATGGTGACAAGTGCAAGATCACGCTGCGGTTTCGCGGTCGTGAGATCACCCACCAGGATCTGGGTCTGGCCCTGTTGAACCGCATTCGTGATGAGTTGGCCGATTCGATCATCGTGGAGCAGTTTCCCAAGTTGGAAGGCCGCCAGATGATCATGATGATCGCGCCCGGTCGCAAAAAGACCGGTGGCGGTGCAGCGAAACCAGCCGAGGCGGCAACGCCCGCGGCGGGACAGCCGGCAGCCTGAAGGCAGCTGGCGAAGGGAACAGCATTGGACGGGCAGGGTAGTCTCCTGCTGGTCCGAGGCGCTGGCTGAAAAGCCGGACGCCGAATCGGAGAGCCGAAAGGCTTTCCATCAAAAGTGGCTCGGGGCCTACAAGTCTGCGGAAGGTTCGCAGCGCCTCACGAGCACAAACGAAAAGGAGCATGAAGATGCCCAAAATGAAGACCAAGAGCAGCGCGAAGAAGCGTTTTCGCGTTCGTCCCGGTGGCACCGTCAAGCGCGGTCAAGCCTTCAAACGTCACATCCTGACCAAGAAGACCACCAAGAACAAGCGCCACCTGCGCGGTTCAGTCACTGTGCATGAGACCAACATGGGTCACATGGCGCAGATGCTGCCCGGCATGGGTATTTGATCAACGACGAACAGGAGAACACACATGCCTCGCGTCAAACGTGGTGTCACGGCTCGCGCCCGACACAAAAAAGTACTGGCTCTGGCCAAAGGTTTCCGCGGCCGTCGCGGCAACGTCTTCCGCATCGCCAAACAGGCGGTGATGAAGGCGGGGCAATACGCATACCGTGATCGCCGCACCAAGAAGCGCGTCTTCCGTCAGTTGTGGATTGCCCGTATCAACGCCGGTGCTCGCGCATGCGGCATGACGTACAGCCAGTTCGCCAACGGTCTGAAGAAAGCTTCGATCGAAATCGACCGCAAGGTTCTGGCCGATCTGGCCGTGAACGACCCGGCTGCCTTTGGCAGCATCGTGGAGCAAGTCAAAGCCAAGCTGGCCGCTTGATTCACGACAGGGACACCGCTTCACAGCGGTGATCTCCGGTCGCTCAAAGGGGTTGAGGCTTGAGGGGAATTCCCTCGCTGGCTTCAACCCCTTTTTTCATTGGCAACGATTCAAGTACACACATGAACGAGTTGGACGCACTGGTCGACAGCGCCCGCGCAGGCTTTGCGCAGGCCACCACCCCGGCCGATCTGGAAAATGCCAAGGCCCAGTACCTGGGCAAGGCCGGCCGTATCACCGAGCTGATGAAGGGCATGGCCGCGCTGCCTGTTGACGAGAAGAAGACCCGTGGCGCTGCGATCAACCTGGCGAAGCAGGCGATTGAAGCCGCGCTGACCGAGCGCCGTCAGGCGTTGGCCGATGCCGAGTTGCAGATCCAGCTCAAGGCCGAGGCGCTGGATGTGACCTTGCCAGGTCGTCAGCGCGGGCAGGGTGGTCTTCACCCGGTGAGCCTCACGCTGGAGCGCATCGAGGCCATCTTCGGCTCCATGGGTTTTGAAGTGGCCGAGGGCCCCGAAATCGAGTCCGACTGGTTCAACTTCACCGCGCTGAACACGCCCGAGGACCACCCGGCGCGTTCGATGCACGACACGTTTTACGTCGAAGGCGGCAGCGAAAAAGCGCCCAACCTGCTGCGCACCCACACCAGCCCGATGCAGATCCGCCATGCGGTGCAACACGTCAAGCGCCACCGAGCTGCGCTGGATGCGGGTCAACCCATGCCCGAGATTCGCGTGATCGCGCCCGGCCGTACCTACCGTGTGGACAGCGACGCCACACACTCGCCCATGTTCCACCAGTGCGAAGGCCTGTGGGTGGGCGAGAACGTGAGCTTCAAGGACCTGAAGTTCGTCTTCACCGATTTCTGCCGCACCTTCTTCGAATCGGACGATCTCGTGCTGCGCTTTCGCCCGAGCTTTTTCCCGTTCACTGAGCCCAGCGCAGAGATCGACATCCAGTTCCAGAGCGGACCGCTGGCCGGCCGCTGGCTGGAAGTGGCGGGCTCCGGCCAGGTGCACCCGAACGTGGTGCGCAACATGGGCCTGGACCCCGAGAAGTACATCGGCTTTGCCTTCGGCATGGGCCCGGACCGCCTGACCATGTTGCGCTACGGCGTGAACGACCTGCGCCTGTTCTTTGACGGCGACGTCCGCTTCCTGTCGCAATTCCGTTGATCCCTCGCGCAAAGACACCGACATGCAATTCCCAGAATCCTGGCTTCGTGCCTTCTGCAATCCGCCCCTGACCAGCCAGCAACTGGCCGACACCCTGACCATGGCCGGTCTGGAAGTGGAAGAGCTGCAGCCTGTGGCACCGCCGTTCTCCAAGATCGTGGTGGGCGAAATCAAGTCCGCCGAGCAACACCCGAATGCCGACCGCTTGCGGGTGTGTCAGGTGGACGTGGGGCAGGGCAGGCTGCTCAACATCGTGTGCGGTGCGCCCAATGCGCGCGTGGGCATCAAGGTCCCGTGCGCTTTGGTGGGCGCCGAGTTGCCGCCGGGTGAAGACGGCAAGCCGTTCCTGATCAATCTGGGCCAACTGCGCGGCGTGGAGAGCCAGGGCATGCTGTGCTCCGCGCGCGAACTCAAGCTGAGTGAAGACCACGGGGGGTTGCTGGAGTTGCCCGCCGATGCGGTGCCGGGTCGCGACATCCGCGAACAGCTGCTGCTCGACGACATGCTGTTCACCCTCAAGCTGACGCCCAACCTTGCGCATTGCCTGAGCGTGTACGGCATCGCGCGCGAAGTGTCGGCGCTCACGGGTTCGCCCTTGGTCGAGCCGACGTTTCCCGCCGCAACGGTGTCGTTGCAGGACCGCTTGCCGGTGCAGGTGCAAGCGCCCGATTTGTGCGGTCGCTTCACCGGCCGCATCGTGCGTGGCGTGAACACCCGCGCCGCCACGCCAGCGTGGATGGTCGATCGTCTGGCGCGATGCGGTCAGCGCAGCGTGACGCCCCTGGTGGACATTTCCAACTATGTGATGTTCGAACTCGGTCGTCCGTCGCACATCTTCGACCTCGACAAGATCCACGGCGGACTGCAGGTGCGCTGGGGTCGCGAGGGAGAGACCCTCAAACTGCTCAACGGCAACACCGTCACGGTCGACTCGTCTGTGGGCGTGATTGCTGATGACCAGGCTGTGGAGTCGCTGGCCGGCATCATGGGCGGCGACGCGACCGCCGTGTCCGACGACACGCAGAACATCTACATCGAGGCCGCGTTCTGGTGGCCCAAAGCGATTGCCGGCCGCTCACGCCGCTACAACTTCTCCACCGACGCCGGGCACCGTTTCGAGCGCGGCGTGGACCCATCGACCACTGTCGAGCACATCGAACGCATCACGCAACTGGTGCTCGAGATCTGCGGCGGTCAGGTCGGGCCAATGGACGACCACGTGGTCAACCTGCCGGTGGCCAAACCGGTGATGTTGCGCGTGGCGCGCGCGAACAAGGTCATCGGCATGCCGCTCACGCAGGCACAGTGCGCGGGCGCCTTGCGCCGGCTCGGGCTGGACCTGGAAGAGGGCGAGGGCACGATCACGGTCACGCCGCCGGCCTACCGTTTCGACATCCAGATCGAGGAAGACCTGATCGAAGAAGTCGCGCGTGTGGTGGGCTACAACCAGTTGCCCGAGACGCCGCCACTGGCGCCGATCACCGCCAAGATCCGCCCTGAAGCCCAACGCGGCCCGTTTGCTGTGCGTCGGCTGCTGGCCCAGCTCGGCTACCAGGAAACCATCAATTTCAGTTTCGTCGAAGAGCGCTGGGAGCATGAGCTCGCTGGCAACGCCAACCCGATCCGCCTGCTCAATCCGATCGCCAGCCAGATGAGCGTGATGCGTTCGTCTCTGATCGGCGGCCTGGTGGCTGTGCTCAAGTTCAACCTGGACCGCCGCGCCGAGCGCGTGCGCCTGTTCGAGGTGGGTCGCGTGTTCCACAAGGACGCTTCGGTTCTCGACAGCGACACCAGTGTGGCCGGGTTCCACCAGCCCATGCGCGTGGCCGGATTGAGCTTTGGTGCGGTGGACACGCTGCAATGGGGCACAACAGAGCGTGTGGCCGATTTCTTCGATGCCAAAGGCGATGTGCAGGCACTGCTCGCGCCGCTGAAGCCCGAGTTTCGCGTCGACGAACACCCGGCCATGCACCCTGGCCGCTGTGCCAGCGTCTGGCTGCAGGGCCGGTGCATCGGCCATGTGGGCGAGTTGCATCCGCGCTGGCGCCAGTCGTACGACTTGGCGCAGGCACCGGTGTTGTTCGAGCTGGAGCTCGACGCCGTGCTGGCACGCGACGTTCCGGTGTATCAGCCGGTGAGCCGTCACCAGGCCGTCGAGCGCGACCTGGCCATCGTGGTCAAGGAGGGCGTGAGCCATGCGGCCTTGGTGGACGCGATTCGCGCGCCTGCCAGTGCCTGGCTGCGCGACGTGGTGCTGTTTGATGTGTACCGGCCCAAGAAGCAGGCAGAAGCGGGTGCCGCAGGTGCCCTGGCGCCCGACGAAAAAAGCCTCGCCGTGCGACTCGTGCTCAACCGTGACGACGCTACACTGACCGACGAAGACATCGAGGCCACCGTCAAGGCGGCACTCGAGTCCCTGCAAACGCGTGTGGCCGCCCGGCTGCGCGCCTGACCGAACGAGGATGGAGAAGCACCGCATGGAACTCGCAGTTGAAAGCCTGGAAACCCCGGCACTGACCAAAGCCCAACTGGCCGAGATGCTGTTTGACCAGATCGGTCTGAACAAGCGGGAGTCCAAGGACATGATCGACGCCTTTTTCGATCTCGTCACCGACAGCCTGGTCGAGGGCACCGATGTGAAGATTTCGGGCTTTGGCAATTTTCAGATCCGCACCAAGGCGCCACGCCCCGGTCGCAACCCGCGCACCGGCGAGCCGGTGGCCATTGAAGCTCGCCGCGTGGTCACCTTCCACGCCAGCCCCAAGCTCAAGGAACAGGTGCAGACCGCCGTGATCGGCGTTTGAACCGCGATTCCTTGTCACTTTGCAGGGCTCTCCGCGAGCTCTCGGAGCGCCGGCCTCGCCCGGGGTTCCTGCATCCGTTCTTGGTTTGGCGCCAAGCGGTCGGCTAGCGCTGCCGAGCGGTCGTATGCGACGCCGCTCGGTGGTGTTTGCAACATTTCACACAGAATTCCGCCCCGCTCCGCGCACGCCCGTGCTTGTTAGAGTAAATTCAAGCTTCGGTCTGTACCGCCTTGATTTTCATGGAAAAAACGCTCCCTCCCATACCTGCAAAACGCTACTTCACCATCGGTGAAGTCGGCGAATTGTGTGGTGTCAAGCCGCACGTGCTGCGTTACTGGGAGCAGGAGTTCACGCAGCTGCGGCCCATGAAACGGCGCGGCAACCGGCGTTACTACCAGCACCACGAGGTGCTGATGATCCGCCGCATCAGGGAGCTGCTGTACGACCAGGGTTTCACCATCAGCGGAGCGCGCAACAAGCTGCAGGAGCTCGTTCAGGCCGAACGGGAAAAGCGCCGCGGCGAAGACGAAGACGAAGCCATCGATGTGATCGATCTGGATGCCGTGATTCACGACGAAGCGCCCACCTCAACCAACGAACGCAGCCACGAAGTGATTGCAGGTACGGGATTGCTGGTCCATGAGGTCCGCCGTGAGTTGCTCGAAATACGCGAGCTTCTTCGTCACACGGTCTGAAAGCCTGTCTTTGGCAGCTATAATTCGAGGCTTGTCGGCGTGTAGCGCAGCCTGGTAGCGCACTTGCATGGGGTGCAAGGGGTCGCGAGTTCGAATCCCGCCACGCCGACCATTGAGATCTGAAAGCCCGCAACCGAAAGGTTGCGGGCTTTTTCAGTTGTCGGCGCCCGAGTTCTTGAATGTCAGCGCGGCCGCGCAAAGCCGGCGGCAATCCATGCTTGCGCGCTGTCGACCGAGAGCTTGAAGGTCGGCGGAGCGGGCACACGGGCCAGTTCCTCGTCAAATTCATTCACCGCACTCAGGGTCGCGGTGGCGCCTTCTTCGTCCGGCACGATGGCCAGAGCGACCCGGATGCGTTGGCCATCGACCGTCACGGTGACGTTCTTGTTGAGCTGCGCATGCAGTTGCTGTTCAGAGCGGCGAATGACTTCCTTGGCGGTTTTCACCAGAGTGTTGAAGGCCGCCGTGTCCAGCGGCTTGGGGTTCTTCTTGTCGCGGCCCATGGTCCAGGGGCCCACGAGGGCAGGTTCGGTAGCGCCGTTCAGGTGCATGGCCACCGCCCAACCGTCGTCGTCTTCGTTCTTGATCACGCGGGCGGTCCAGTGCCCGTCGTCCCAGAGACGGTCTTGGTGAATGGGTTCGTTGGTATCAGAGGTCATGGTGATGGTGAAGCAGGGACAAGTGTTTTCGGAAGTGCGGAAGCAGTCGATACTGTAAGGACTGTCACCACCGTCACGGAGGCCGACCTTGAGCTTCAGATCCGATCCTGGCGCTTCATCTCGCGAGCCGATCTTTGCCACGATGGCCGAGCACATGCCCGGCGCGTTGTTGCAGTATGTGCTGGGGCCCGGGGGAGAGCACCGCATCGGCTGGATGAGCCGGGGCTGCCACGAAATCTGGGAGGTGGCCCCGCAAGCCGCCGAGCAAGACGCCGACCTGCTGTGGTCGCTGGTGGATGCACAGGACCTGGTGGGCATGCGGGCGTCGGTCCTGGCTTCCGCGAGCACGTTGGAGGACTGGGTGCATGAATGGCGCATCACCACGGCGTCGGGCCGTCGCAAGTGGCTGCATGGCACGGGCAGGCCGCAGCGCATGGAAGACGGTGGGGTGTTCTGGAACACCGTCATCGTGGATGTGACCGACAGCAAGCGCTCCGGCGACGCCATGCGCGACAGCGAGGCGCGGTTTCGTCAGCTGCTGGAGTACGTGCCGAATGTGTCGGTGCAGGGCTATGGGCTGGACCTGAGCACCCGCTACTGGAACCAGGCCTCGGAGCGCCTGTACGGCTATTCGGCCACCGAGGCCATTGGAAAGAGCTTGCTGGACCTGATCATTCCGCCCGAAGTGCACGCCGGCGTGGTGGGCGCGGTGACCGAAATGATCGAAAGCGGCCTGCCGATCCCGTCCGCCGATCTCACGCTGCGTCGCAAGGACGGTTCCTCGGTGGAGGTGTATTCCAGCCATGTGTACCTGAACATCCCCGGCCACGAACCCGAGTTCTACTGCATCGACTTTGACCTGACCGAGCGACGGGACTCCGAGGCGATCCGGGCGCAGCTGCAGGCGCAACTGCGCGAGTCGCAAAAGATGGAGGCGCTGGGCACGCTGGCGGGCGGCGTGGCGCACGACTTCAACAACATCGTGGCGGCCATCATCGGCAATGTGGAGCTGGCGCTGGACGATGTGCCCGCCGACAGCCCGGCGCGCACAAGCTTGACGGAGATCCGCAAGGCCAGCCGGCGCGCGCGCGATCTGGTGCAGCAGATCCTCGCCTTCAGCCGACGCCAGCTGCTCGAACGCCAGGTGATCGAACTGGCGCCAGTGGTCGAAGAGTCGGTGCGGTTGTTGCGCGCCACCTTGCCAGCCGGCGTGAACCTGAGCCTGCACATCGGGCCCGACGTGCCGCGTGTGCTGGCCGATGCCACCCAGATCGAACAGGTCCTGCTCAACCTGTGCACCAACGCCTGGCAGGCGGTTCGCGGTGCCGCGCAAGGGCATGTTGCGGTCCGGCTGGAGGCGCATCAAGGCCCTGTGGTGGGCGCGGCGCAGACCGCATGGGCCAGATTGACCGTGAGCGACAACGGGCAGGGCATGAGCGACGAGACGCGTGCGCGCATGTTCGAGCCCTTCTTCACGACCAAGCCGCCCGGGACGGGCACAGGCCTGGGCCTGGCGGTGGTGCATGGCATCTTGCGCGACCACGAAGCGGTGATGGAGATGCAGAGTGCGCCTGGGGAAGGTTCATCCTTTTCGGTCTGCTTTCCGGCCACGGTCGGCGCGGCTTCGGCCCCTCCGGCGCCCATGGTGCAACAACTCCCCCCGAAGCGGGCTGCCGCGCCCCAGGGGGCGCACATTCTGTATGTGGACGACGACGAGATGATCGCGTTCCTCATGAAGCGCCTGCTCCAGCGCGAGGGCTACCGTCTCACGGTGTTCACCCACGCAGGCCAGGCGCTTGCAGCGGTTCGCGACCATGCCGAGCCCTTCGACCTGGTGATCACCGACTACAACATGCCCGGCATGTCGGGGCTGGACTTTGCGCGCGCCGTCAAGGCTCTGCGGCCCGACTCGCCCGTGGCTATCACCTCGGGTTACATCTCCGAAGAACTGCGCGTCCAGGCACCGGCGGCGGGCGTGAGCGAATTGATCTACAAGCCCAACACGGTGGAAGAGTTGTTTGCCGCAGTGGACCGGCTCGCGCGCGCCGTGCTCGGGCCGCCGAGCCATCGATGAAGGTCAGGGCACAAGCCACGCCAGGGTGTTCTGGGTCAGGCGGGCGCGCCGGTGGCCTTCGCGGGCCAGCTCCAGCCAGTCGATGTGTTCGATGCGCGCGGTTACCACGGCCAGGTGGTGCGTGCCCGGTTGGGGGTCTGCAAGGGCATGCAAGGTCGAACCCGGCGCTTGCGGGGCGCGGTAGTCGCTCGCAGCGGTCGACGGGCTGACACGCGCCCAGGCCGCGTCGACCAAAGAACCATCAACGTGTACCTGCGTGCCGACCCGCAGGCGCAGCTGCCAGTTCAAACGGTGGCTCCAGAACACGAAGGCGGCGGTGGGTGTGGCCCGCAGCTCCGCCACCTTGGGGCTGCGGCAGTCGGTGAAAAAGCTGAGTTGTGAAGCCGTGGCATCGGCCGTGCGCAGCACCACGGTACGGGCCTGGGGCAGACCGTCCAGCCCGGTGGTGGCCAGCACCGGCGTGCGCCATTCGTGGTGCCGGTCCACCGTCGCGCGTTGCAGTTCGGTCCAGATGCGGTGGACCAGTTCGGCTTCGGTGACTTGGGGTTCGGTGTTCACGTAGAAGGGATTCAGCGGGAGCGCAGGCGACGCTCGTGTTTGGCGCTGCGGCCTTCGACGCGCCGCCGCCACAGCCTGAACGAGCCCGCTTTCAATGACCGTCTCATGAAACGGATGACGGCGGATTCATCAAGCCCGAACTGGAAGCGGATGGCCTCAAACGAGATCTCGTCGGCCCAGGCCATTTCAATGATGCGCGACTGGTCTCCGGCCGTGAGTTCTGCGGTGTTAGAGGGTGCGGGTGGAACTGGTCGGGCAGCCGTCATGCCCGGTGCTCATCGGGTGCCACATCGGTGTCAGGCGCGGAGGCCTTCTCGACGGCCTGGCGCTGTTTGCGTTCGCGGATCGCCTTCTTAACGTCGATCAACTGCCAGACACCAAACGCCAGGATGACCAGAAAGATGCCGAGTTCGAGCCAGATACCCATGGTGAGCGCCTTGAGGTGTTTGTGCGTTGAAGACGCCCGGATCGTGCCCGAACGCCCATGCCGGAGCAATACAGTGCGGTATGTCCGACCGGGTCTATTTACTTTAGAAAAGCTTTGGGGTATAAATTGAGTATGGACCTAAAACAGTTCACAGACACTTTCGGCACAGAGGGGCAGTGCGTTGAGTACCTCGCACGCTCGCGCTGGCCCCATGGTCCTGTCTGCGACAAATGCGGGTCCATTTCAGACGCTTGGAAGACGGCTCAACCGCGTACCTGGGCATGTCGGGCCTGCCAAAAGCAGTTCAGCGTGACAGCTGGCACGCCCATGGAGCGCACGCACTTGCCGCTGCCGACCTGGTTCATGGCGATCTACCTGATCGCCACTTCGAGCAAAGGCGTGTCGGCAATGGTCATCAGCCGACAGCTCGGCATCTCCTATAAAACCGCCTGGTTCCTGTGTCATCGCATTCGCCAGCTTCTGGCCGACGATGATTCCACCCTCAAGGGCATCGTGGAAGTCGATGAGACCTACATCGGGGGTAAACGCGGCCGCGATGCGAAGAGCAAGCACGACAGCGACGACGATCAACCCAAAGGGCGCGGTGGCTCCCGAAAGATGATGGCGGTCACTGCCGTTGAGCGCGACGGCAACGCCAAAGCTCGCAGGGGCCGCACTCACAGCGAGCGAACCATTGCGGGCGCGGTGTTTGACTGGCTGGACCGAGACGCCGTCCACGTCACCGACGAGCTGCCAGCCTATCGCTGGATCGGCAAGCGTTTTCCAGCACATTTGCGCGTGAACCACAGCAAGGGCGAGTGGTCCAGGCGCGATCCGCTGGCCGTCGTCTGTGCACACACCAACAGCGTTGAGAGCTTCAACGCCACCATCAAACGCGCCATCGCTGGCGTGTGGCAATGGTTCAGCATCAAGCACGCAGACAGGTATCTGCGGGAGCTGGCCGTCCGCTGGGACATGCGCCGGATGAGCCGGATGGAGCGATTCGATGCAGTCCTCGGATCAATGTTCGCCCTCTCCCTGAGCTGGAGGGCCTTGACCGCATGAGCGGGGCCAAGATCACCCGTGCTGCCGTGCTGCGCCTGTACCCGAACCAACAGCAGGCATCATCCCTGCGACGCTGGCAGGGCGGGCTGCGCTACGTCTGGAACGCAGCGCTGGACTGCGTGTTCACTGCGCGCGATATCAACGGCCGTTGGCCCAGCAAGGCCGAGATTCACGCCCTCATCGTCGGCATGAAGAAGATGGCGGGAACCGAATGGATCTCCGACATGCCTGCGCACGCGCTGCTGACGCTGTCCGACGATCTGCACAAGGCCTTGGTGAACTGGTTCAACGGCCTCTCTGGCAAGCGCAAGGGGCCCAAGATTGCGCGCCCGCGTTTCCGGGGCAAGGTCGCCAAGCAGCTTTCAGTCTACATGGTGAACCAGAACACCTCGTTCGGTGATGGCCTGGTCAAATTACCCAAACTTGGAAAGGTGAAGTTCCGGGGATGCGACCTGCCTGCAGGGCGCCTGCTGTCCAGCCGCGTCTACCGCGAAGCGGACAAGTGGTACATGGCCAGCATCTTTGAGTGCGCTGTGCCGCAGATGAATGCTGCGCCCGTTGAATGCGTTGGCATCGACATGGGCCTGAAGACGCTGGCCACGATCTATGACGGACTGAACATCCGCGAGGTGCCAAAGCTCGGCGCTCTGCGAAAGCATGAGCAGCGTCTGAAGCGGTACCAGCGTCGGATGAGTAGAAGGGTCAAGGGCAGCCGCCGCCGCAATCAGGCCAAGCAGGCTGTCGCACGGCTGCACCAGCGCATCGCCAACATCCGCAAGGACTACGCGCACAAGGCAACCGGTGAGATCGTGGCCAGTGCGCAAACCATCAAGGTCGAGACCCTCAACGTCAAGAGTTGGGCGAAGAACCGAAGCATTTCCAAGAGTACCGCCGACGCCAGCGTCGGGATGTTCCTGAGCATGCTGCGCTACAAGGCCGATTGGGCCGGACGAAGCCTCGTTGAGGTTGGCCAATGGGAGCCGACCAGCAAGACCTGCAGTGACTGCGGCGCCCGTGAACCCGGTGTGGTGCTGGGCATCAGCCGGTGGGTGTGCAGGGGCTGTGGCGCGATCCATGACCGCGACCACAATGCGGCTAAGAACATTTATGCGTACGGCGAGGAACGCCGAAACGTGACCGGCAACACGGTCGAAAGCGCGTGGACTGGTGGAGATCAGGCAGGAGCAATCCCGCTAGTGCCCCAGGATGAAACGCGAATCTTGAAACGGATAGGGCGCGAATCAAGTCGCGCGCTTGTTTAAAGTAAATAATTCCGTGTCCGACGAATACCAGATAGAAATCCCCAGCTCTTTCATGGCCCTGTATGTGCTTCCTGGCCGCCAGAAGCCCAGCCTGGCGCGCGATGACCTCGCCGCGCGCTACGAGCTCTGCGAAGACATGGCCCAGCTCCTGACCGAGACCGCTCGCAACATGGAGTTCAGCCTCGGACTGGCCGAGAACGATGTGCTCACCCGCTGCCTGCAAGGCCTGCGCGTGGAGCCTGCGGTCGTCAACGAAGCTGAGTCGGTGTGGGTGGTACGCCGCCTGGCCGAGTTGCTGGGCTGGGGCGACGCAGGCCTGCAGCACTAAGGCCGGGTCTTTGGCGACCCGGCGCGCAGGCACAGCAACGCAGCCAGTGCGCTCAGGCCCAGCCCGCCCGAGATCCACAGCGCGCCCGCCCCCCACCGCTCGATGCAAAGCCCGAACAGCAGTGGCGCAAAGGCCTGCGCCAAGCGCGAAGGCGCCATCATGATCCCCTGCCGCTGGCCGTAGCCCACCGGGCCAAAGAACACCAGCGGCAAGGTGCCCTTGGCAATGGTGAGGATGCCGTTGCCCGCGCCGTGCAGCAGCGCAAACGCCGGTCCGGCCGCCGGCCCGAGCAGCAGCCAGCAGGCCACGCCCACCGGGTGGGCCAGAGCCGCAGCGCGCGCTGAGAGCAAGGGATGGAGCCGGCGCAGAAAGCCGAACTCCAGCATGCGTCCCGCCACCTGCGCCGGGCCCACCAGGGCACCAATGACCACCGCCCCGGCCAGCGTGGCACCGCTGGCCACCAGCAGCTGCGGCAAATGCGCGGCCATGGCGGTGCTGATGAACCAGGTGGCGGCGAACACATAAGACAGAACCCAGGCGGTGTGTCTGGGGGGCGGTGTGTGGGGCTGCAAGGTGGGGTTGTCCGCTTCAACAGCCTGCGGCGGCGTGTGCAGCCCCACTGCGCGCGGAATGCTGGCGTTCAATGGCAGCCCCACCAGCACGTGCAGGCCGGCCCAGGCCAGGCAGGCGCCACGCCAACCGAATTCGGCCTCCAGCAGCGCCGTGAGTGGCCAGCCCACCGTGCTGGCAAAACCCGCGATGAGCGTGATGCCGGTGATGGCCGATCGCGCCTGCGTGCCGTGCAGGCGCACCAAGGCGGCGAACGCTGCTTCGTACAGCCCGCTGCCCATCGCCATGCCGATCAGCAGCCAGGCCAGCATGAGGCTGGTGTTGCCTTGCACTTGCGACAAGCAGCCCAGGCCCAGCGCGAACAGCACACTGGTGCCCATGAGCACCGGGCGGCCACCCCAGCGGTCGATCGCTCGGCCGGCGAACGGGCCCAGCACAGCCGAGGCCAACAAGGCCACGGTGAACGCGATCCAGATCTGCGAGATGGGCAGGCCCAGGCCCTCGGCCATGGGACGGGCGAGCAGGGCGGGCAGGTAGTAGGTGGAGCCCCAGGCCAGGGTCTGCGCCGTGCCCAGGCGCAGCACCAGGGGCCAGGTGCGGGGGGTGGTCATGCCGGCGCGGAGTGGTGACGACCGGGCTGCCCGGTGTCAGGCGATGTCGAAAGCGTGGAAGCTGAAGCGCCCCTGGCGGCGGTCGGCGAAGTAGTGTTCCAGCGTTTCCCGGACGGTGCGAAAAGCGATCTCGTCCCAGGGAATCTGTTCTTCAGTGAACAGCCGCGCCTCGATGGTTTCGTGTCCGGGATCGAAGATGTCGCTGAGCAGGCGGGCGCGGTAATAGATGTGCACCTGACCCACCCGCGAGACGTTCATCAGCGTGAAGATTTCGCCCATTTCAAACTGCGCACCGGCTTCTTCCACGGTCTCGCGGGCTGCGCCTTCGGAGGTGGTTTCGTTGAGTTCCATGAAGCCCGCAGGCAGCGTCCATTTGCCGAAGCGCGGTTCGATGTTGCGCTTGCAGAGCAACACGTACTGGCCACTGTCGCCCCAGACCGGCACGGTGCCCACCACATTGAGCGGGTTGTCGTAGTGCACCAGGTGGCAGGCCGGACAGACCGCGCGCGGCTTGGTGTCGCCATCGTCGGGCAGGCGGATGTCGACAGCTGTGCCGCAATTGCGGCAGTGTTTGGCGGGTGAGCGGAGCATCGGGGCAGTTTAGCGGGCCGCTGTGAAGGCGAAAAAAAACCGGGCTGCAAGGCCCGGCTTTCTGGAGAGTATTGGCTTCAAGCCTTCTTGCCGTGTTTGACGATCAGTGCCTTCGCGGTTTCCAGCAGTTCCTTGCCGTTGAATCCGCGTTTGTCCATGTCCTGCATCCACTCGATTTCCACCAGGCGCGCCTTGCGACGGAACTCCTGGGCTTCGGCCGACGGGATGGTGTAGATCGTGTTGCCCTGTTTGACCGCCGATTCGCGGCCTGCAGCATCACCCGCCTGCTGGGTCTTGCCCAGCCAGCCCGAGGTTTCCATGCCGGAGTTCTTGTCGATCACGGCCTTGAGGTCGGGTGGCAGGCTGGCGTACTTGGCCTTGTTCATGGCCATCACGAAGGTGGTGGTGTAGAGCGCGCCGCCGGCCGGGTCGAACTCGCTGTGGAACTTGGTGAGCTCCTGCACCTTGACCGAGGGCACGACTTCCCATGGAATCACACAGCCGTCGATGACACCTTTGGACAGGGCATCGGGAATCTGCGGCAGCGGCATGCCCACCGGCGTGGCGCCCAGGTAGCCCAGCATCTTGGTGATCTGGCGGGTGGGGCCGCGCACCTTGGAGCCGCGCAGGTCTTCTGCGGTCTTGATCTGTTTGCTGCGCATGTGGAACATGCCGGGGCCGTGCACCTGCAGCGCGATCGGCTGCACGTCCTTGAACTCGTCTTTGGCCACCGTCTGCACGTATTCCCAGTAGGCCTTGGAGGTGGCTTCGGCGTTGTTCATCATGAACGGCAGCTCGAACACTTCAATGCGCGGGAAGCGGCCTGGCGTGTTGCCCGGCAGGGTCCACACGATGTCCACCACACCGTCGCGCGCCTGGTCGAACAGCTGCACCGGCGAGCCGCCCAGCTGCATGGCCGGGTAGGCCTCGAACTTGATGCGTCCGCCCGAGTCCTTCTCGACCTTGTCCATCCAGGCTTTGTGCATGTTCAGCCACACGTTGGACTGCGGCGCCATGAAGGTATGGAACTTGAGCGTGACGCTTTGCTGGGCAAAGCCCACGAGGGCGGGTGCGCCCAGTGCGATGGCCGCGCCGGACTGGATCAAGGTTCTGCGTTGGATCATGAAGAGGTCTCCTGAGGTCGATGAAAAAGTGAATCGAGGATAGGGTGATGCGGCGCCGGTGTTCAGAGGTCAAACCCGCAAGGGCCTATTGGGGATACTGCGTAGAACCGGCAAGGTGCATCAGCTGATGGCCACGCTGATGGGCGTGAGGCCGTCCACGCCGCCGACCAGCGTGTCGCCGCGCACCACAGCGTTCACGCCTTCGGGTGTGCCGGTGTAGATCAGGTCGCCGGGTTGCAGTTCCCAGGCGGCCGAGAGGTGCTCGATGGTTTCGGCCACGTTCCAGATCAGCTTGTTGACGTTGCTGCGCTGGCGGTCGCTGCCGTTGACCTGCAGCCAGATGGGCGCGTTGTTCACGTCACCGGCGTCGGCTGCCAGCGTGATCGGGCCGATGGGCGCCGAGTGGTCGTATGCCTTGCCGATGCACCACGGGCGGCCCTGCTTCTTCATCTCGCCTTGCAGGTCACGGCGCGTCATGTCCAGGCCCACGGCGTAACCGTAGATGTGTTTCGCAGCGTCGGCCGCCTTGATGTTTTTGCCGACAGTGCCGATGGCCACCACCAGCTCGATCTCGTGGTGCAGGTTGTTGGTGAGGCTGGGGTAGGGTGTGCTGGCGGTCTGGCCCGGCTCGGCCACCACGACGGTGTCGGCCGGCTTCAAAAAGAAGAAGGGTGGCTCGCGGCCGGTGAAGCCCATCTCTTTCGCGTGCTCTTCGTAGTTGCGGCCCACGCAGTAGATGCGGTGAACCGGAAAGCGCTCGGTGCTGCCGACCACGGGTACGGAGACGGTGGCGGGCGGGGTGAAGGCATAGTGCTCGGACATGGTGTGTGGGCTGGGTTGGATGGAATGGGCGCGGTCAGTGTGCCATCAGTGCTGTGAAGCCGGCAGGCGCACCACCAGGCCATCGAGCTCGGCGGTGAGGCGCACCTGGCAGCTCAGGCGGCTCTGCGGCACCACCGGGCTGGAGGCGAAGTCGAGCATGTCGAGCTCGTCGGGCACAGGCGGGGGCAGCAGATCGGACCACGGGGCGTCGATCATCACGTGGCAGGTGGCGCAGGTGAGGCTGCCGCCGCAGTCGGCCTCGATGCCCTTGACATCGGCGTCCACTGCGGCCTTCATGAGGCTGTCGCCCGGGCGGGCCTGGATGTCTTGCTGCGTCTGGTCGGGGTGGATGAAGCGGATGGAGATCATGGCTGTGTTTCAAGTGCGGGCGAAATACTCGCGGCATTCAAAGTCGGTCTTGTCCTCGGCCAGCGCATGGCGCTCGATCTCGCTGCGTTTGACGCGGCAGAAATGGTGCACCACCTCCTGGCCGAGGCCCTTGCACAAGGCCGCGTCGGCTTCCAGCGCCTGCAGACCTTCGGACAACGAGGTCGGTATTTTCTCGCTGCCGTCGGCGTAGGGCGTTTCACTGGCGGGTGGCGGCTGCAGCCGCTGATGCAGACCGTCAAGCCCGGCGTGGATCTGTGCGGCCATGTAGAGATACGGATTGGCCGCAGGTTCGCCAATGCGGTTCTCGATGCGCGTGGCCTGGTCACCCGCACCACCCACCACGCGCAGCATGGCGCCCCGGTTGTCGCGCCCCCAGAGCACGGCTTGCGGCGCCAGCGCGTTGGGACGAAAGCGCGCGAAGCCGTTGATGGTGGGCGTGCACAGCGGGGTCATGCCGCGCGCGTGCGCCAGCAGGCCGGCAAGCCAGTGGCTGGCCACGTCCGACAAGGTGTGCCGCGCGTCCAGCGGCGTGGTGTCGGGTGCGGGAGCGTCGCGCATGCAGGCGTTGCGCCCGGTCTTCAGGTCGACCAGTGACTGGTGCAGGTGCCAGCCGCTGGACATGATGTGCGGAAACGGCGGACGGCACATGAAGGTGGCGTGGTAGCCCGCGCGGCGCAGCGCCTGCCGCACGCCATTGCGAAACAGCACCATCTGGTCGGCTGCGGTCAGCGCGTCGGTGGCGTCGAACACGGCCTCCACCTGGCTCGGACCGAGTTCGATTTCCAGCGATTGCAGCGGCAGGCCCAGCGCCTGCGCAGTGCGCTGCACGATGCGCAGCGGCTCGTCGCTCATGTCCACCATGGCCTCGGCCTGCAGGTTGTAGCCGGGGTGGATCATCTCCACCGTGGGCGGCAGGCCGGGCCATCCAGCCAGCTCGGGGTCGAGCTGGGGCCGCGTGTCGGTGATGCGGTAAATGTGGAACTCGACCTCCAGCCCGGTCTTCAGGCCATGGCCCGCTTCACCCAGTCGGGCCAGTGCGTTCTGCAACACGCGCCGGGTGTCCAGCGGCACCGGCGTGCCGTCGGCAAACCAGGGCTGGCAGCGCAGCCAGCCGGTGTGGGGTGCCCAGGGCAGCTCGGTGAAGCTCTCGGGGTCGGGCAGCAACATGAGGTTGGCCGCACCGGCAAAGCCGGGCAGGTCGTCGGCGCCACCGGGTTCGAACACTTTCCATGCGGTGCGGTCGCCCGTGTCCTTGAGCATGAGCGTGCCCACCATGCCCACACCGCCCTGCAACGCGTGCATGGCGGCCGTGGCGGTGAGGGTTTTGCCGCGCAGCATGCCGTGGGTGTCGCACCAGCCCATGCGCACGAGTTCGACGCCGCTGGCTTCGATGCGCTTGACCAGGCGCACGCAGGCGGCCTCGCGGGCGGCGGTGTGGATGCCGCAGCGTTCGGCGAAACGGGTCATTTCGCCGCCACGGTTTCACCAGCGACGTGGTGCCACGGCGCGCCTTCACGTTTGGCCCGCACCGCGTCTTGCCACCAGGCTTGCCAGCCCTGCGACGGTGCGATGCCGTCCACGGTGTCGGGGCCGCCGATCTGCTCGTGCAAAGCCGGGTCTGCAATGCCCGGGGCGGAGCCACCTTGCTCCACCGTGTCGATGGCTTGCTGGAGCATGCGCCGGTTCGCCATGATCACTTTGTCGGTGGTGCCCAGGTGCTCACGCGTGCGGTCCTGAATGGCGCCCATGCTCTCGCAGGCCCACTGGTCGTGCACGTTGATGTCGTCTTCACCCATGCCCAGGTAGGTGCGGGTCTGCTGTTCTTGCGCGTTGAAACCCCAGTTGTTGTGGCGCCCGGTCTTCGGTTGGTAGTCGGGCAGGGTCACGGCGGCCAGGCGCGGCTTGCGCATGGCGTCCTTGTCCACCGGGGCGGTGAAGCTGGTGAAGAAGGCGAACCAGTAGTTGTGGGTGTCGTCCACCGGCACGTGCATCTGCGTGATCGTCATGGTCTCGGAGAGCGGGATCACGAAGGTCTGCGGGAACACGGCGTTGGTCACGCGCACATGCGTGAGCTCGTCCGTCATGGGGCGCAGCGCGGTGAGCTGCAGGCCGTGGGGTTTGGCTTCGAATGTGATCTGCGGCTGGCCGAATTCGCGCATCACACGCGTCATGGGCCAGCGCTCGCCAGCCACGTCGCCCGCACTCGCGCCACGAAACTGTTTGCCGTAGCTGTCGTCCAGTGAAGCGTCGTTGAAGAACCGGTGCAGGTACGAGGCGTGCGCCGGGTCGATGCCCACCTCGAACGACTGCAGCCAGTTGCAGTTCCACAGACCCTTGAACGCGAAGGTGTGCGAGGCCGGGGCGTTGAAGCAGTCGAGTGCAGGGAAGGGCGGTGGAGTCTGGTCTTCGGGGCCGAACCAGCCGAACAGCACGCCGCTCTTTTGCACCAGCGGGTAGCTGCGCTGTTGGATCCGGGTGCACAGCGTGCTGCCGGCGGGCTCACCCGGGGTCTCGATGCACTGGCCGGTGGTGTCGAACTTCCAGCCGTGAAACGGGCAGCGCAGGCCATCACCTTCGTTGCGGCCAAAGGCGAGGTCGGCACCGCGGTGCGGGCAGTCGCGATCGAGCAGGCCGTAGGTGCCTTGCGCATCACGGAACAGCACGAAGTCCTGCCCGAGCACGCGCACGGCCTTGACGGGGCGAACCGCCATGGCCGGGTCCAGCGCGGGATCGAACTCGTCGAGCAGGGCGACCGGTTGCCAGTAGCGGCGCAGCAGTTCACCCCCGGGGGTGCGGGGCCCGACCTGGGTCAGGCGCTGGTTGAGTTCGGCTTTCATGGGGGCTCCGGTGGGTGCGGTTCAAACGGTATCCCGTTTATATTTTTCAGTGTACAGTTTGCGGCATGAGCCTGCAAGACACCGTTTTGATGCAACTGCGCGACCTGATCCTGAGTGGCCAGTTCGAACCCGGGCACCGCCTGGCCGAGCAGCAACTCGCGGAGCGGCTCGGTGCCTCGCGCACCCCCGTGCGCGCCGCGCTCGTCACGCTGGAGCAGGAGGGTCTGGTCGAAGCCAACGAGACCGGCAAGTACCTGGTGCGCCAGTTCACCGCGCAAGAAGTGACCGACGCCATTGCCGTACGCGGCCACCTTGAAGGCATGGCCGCGCGGCTGGTGGCGGAGCATGGCGTGTCGCGCCAGTTGCAGGGTCAGCTGCAGGCCTGTCTGGACGAAGGCGACCGGCTGCTGGCCAACAGCCCGCTGACCATCGAGAGCTACGCAGCCTATGCGGTGATGAACGACCGGTTTCACGCGCTGCTGCTCGAAGCCTGCGGCAACCGTGCCCTGCAACGCGCCGTCGCCCTCAACGACAAGCTGCCGTTCGCGCCGGCCTCGGCCATGTTGCCCATGCAGGGCACGGTGGCACTCGACCGCGACTGGATGCTCTACGCGCACCGCCAGCACCACATGCTGTTCGCCGCGCTCCTGCGTGGCGAAGGTGCACGCGCCCAGGCGCTGGCGGTGGAGCACACCGAGGTGGCGCAGATGAACATGCGCCTGGCGCTGGAGCGGCGCGCGGAGTCCGAACGTGTGATGCCGGTCATGCGGCTTGTCGTCGGCTGAGGACACGGCCGCGGTGTATCGTCCCGGGCATGTCGCCCACCGCTGAAACAGCTCTCTCCCCCGGTCTCACGCTGCGGCGCGTGGCCATCGACACGTACCACGAGAACGTGGCCTACCTGCACCGCGACTGCGAGGTGGTGCGGGCCGAAGGCTTCCAGGCCTTGTCCAAGGTGGAGGTCAGGGCCAATGGCCGGCGCATCCTGGCCACGCTCAATGTGGTGGACGACAGCAGCATCGTGGGATGCAACGAGATCGGCGTGTCCGAGGACGCCTTTGCCCGGCTGGAAGTTGCCGGGGGGCACCCCGCCTCGGTGTCGCCGGCCGAGCCGCCCGAGTCGATTCCGGCGTTGTTTCGCAAGATCAACGGCGAGCGGCTGGGCCGCGACGACTTCCGCCACATCATTCGCGACATCGCCGAGCTGCGCTATTCCAAGATCGAACTCACCGCTTTTATGGTGGCCTGCAACCGCAGCGAGCTCGACCGCGAGGAGGTCTGCTTTCTGACCGAAGCCATGGTGGCCAGCGGCCGGCGGCTCGATTGGAACGAGCCGCTGGTGGTCGACAAACACTGCATCGGCGGCATCCCGGGCAACCGCACCTCGATGCTGGTCGTGCCCATCGTCGCGGCCCACGGGCTGGTGTTTCCCAAGACCTCGTCGCGCGCCATCACCTCGCCCGCCGGCACCGCCGACACCATGGAAGTGCTGGCCAATGTGGAGCTGCCGTTCGATCAGCTCACCGGCATCGTGCGCCAGCACCACGGTTGCCTGGCCTGGGGCGGCACCGCCCAGCTCTCGCCGGCCGACGACGTGCTGATCTCGGTGGAGCGCCCGCTGTCCATCGACTCGCCCGGGCAGATGGTGGCCTCCATCCTGTCCAAGAAGATCGCCGCCGGTGCGACCCACCTCGTGCTCGACATTCCCATCGGCCCCACGGCCAAGGTGCGGTCCATGCCCGAGGCGCAACGCCTGCGCCGCCTGTTCGAATACGTGGCGCAGCGCCTGCACCTGTCGCTCGATGTGGTGATCACCGACGGCCGCCAGCCGGTAGGCCGTGGCGTGGGCCCGGTGCTCGAAGCGCGCGACGTGATGCAGGTGCTGGAAAACGACCCGCGCGCGCCCGACGACCTGCGCCAGAAATCGCTGCGGCTCGCGGGCCGCCTGATCGAATGCAGCCCCGACGTGCGCGGTGGTGATGGCTTTCGCATCGCGCGCGACATCCTCGACTCGGGCCGTGCGCTGGCGCAGATGCAGGCCATCGTGCAGGCACAGGGCGACCGGGGTTTTGACCACCACCACCCCGACTTGGGCGCGCTCACACTGGCGGTGAGGGCGCCAGCCGCCGGTGTGGTCACCGGCATCGACAACCTGCAGATCGCGCAGATTGCCCGCCTGGCCGGCGCGCCCAAGGTGCGGGGCGCGGGTGTGGACCTGTGCGTCAAACTCGGCGAGCCGGTGGCCGCGGGTGAGGTGCTCTACAGCGTGTACGCCAGCTACCCGGCCGATCTGGAATTCGCGCGTCAGGCCAGCGAGCGCGCCAGCGGTTTCAGCCTGGGCACCGCCGCCGAGGTGCCCCATGTTTTTGTGGAGTTCTGATGTCCCTTTCAAGCAAACTCGCTGCGGGTTGTGTGCTGTGTTTCGACGATGAAGCGGCGCTGGCCGGCCAGGCCGCCAGCGCCCTCGGCATGGCCCTGGCCGTGGTGGAGAGACACCGTTTTCCCGACGGTGAGACGCGCCTGCGCCTGCCCGCCGAGCTGCCCGCGCGCGTAGTGCTCTGGCGCGGTCTGCAGCAGCCCAACGAAAAACTCGTGGAGGTGTTGCTGGCCGCGCAAACCGCCCGCACGCTGGGTGCGCAGCACCTCACGCTGGTTTCGCCCTACCTGGCCTACATGCGCCAGGACATCGCTTTCAACCCCGGCGAGGCCATCAGCCAGCGCATCGTGGGCGGTTTCCTGGCCGGGTTGTTCGACGCCATCATCACCATCGACCCGCACCTGCACCGCGTGGCCACGCTGCATGAAGCGATGCCGGTGAAGGACGCGATCGCGCTCAGCGGCGCGCCGCTGCTGGCCGACCACATTGCCACCCAGCGCCAGAACCCGCTGCTGATGGGGCCGGATGAAGAGGCGCTGCAATGGGTGGCGCTGGCCGCTGCACGCCATGGCTGGGACCATGCCGTGTGCCGCAAGACGCGCCATGGCGACCGGGACGTGGACATCGTGCTGCCCGAACTGCCGGTGGCGGGCCGCGCGGTGGTGCTCATGGACGATGTGGCGAGTTCCGGCCACACGCTGGCGCGCGCAGCCGTGAAGCTGCGCGCGGCGGGTGCGGCTTCGGTCGACGTGGCAGTGACCCATGCACTGTTTGCCCAGGGCGCGGTGCAACTGGTGCGCAGCTCGGGTGTGGGTGAAATCTGGAGCACCGACTGCATCCCGCATGCCTCCAATGCCGTGAGCATCGTTCCCGAGGTCGTGGCCGCGCTGCAGGGCATCCGCTAGACAGTTGCTGCGTTGAGGTTGCTCAACGCCGGATGCGAAGCGCTGCCTAGACTGGCCTTGCAGGGGCGAGACCCCTGGTTGCTCCAAGGAGACTCTCATGCGCACCGTGCTGTCATGTGCCCTCACGCTGTTGGTGTCATCCGGGCTGACCGCCTGTTATGTCGTGCCCGAACGCCAGGCCGACGGGCAGGTGATCTACCAGCACTACCCCCTGCCGCCGGTGGGTACGGTGGTGCCGCCGCGCGCGGCTGTACTGCCCGGTGGTGCGGCCGCGCCTGCCAACCTGCCGGCGCGCCTTTACCCGGTCAACGACATCGCCACCTCCACCGGCATCGTCACCGGATCGGTCACCAACATGATGACCGGCAAGGGGGTCTTCAACGTCTCCTACATGGGTGAGGTGCTCACCGGTGAGGCCACCCGTCTGTCCAACGACGAGCGACGCGGGGTGGCCAGCGCGTTCAGTCCGAAGGGCATGTACATGTCGTGCGAATACCAGATGAACACGCCCTACCAGGGCGCGGGGACCTGCACGTTTTCCAACGGCGCGGCCTACCGCATCCACATCGGTGGCAACTGAGCGGTCCGGGGGCTGCCACGCGTGCGGCGCCAGGGTTCTTGTGCCTTCGAATGGCCGTGCGGCTGGCGGGTTATGAGGCGGCGCCCGGCGCGAGCGCCCGGGGAAGGGGGAATACTCGGGTTTTCCCTTTGTCACTTCCACGGACCGCACCGCTCGCATGACCACCACCTCGCTGTTTTCTCCGTTCACCGCCGGCCAGCTCTCGCTGGCCAACCGCATCGTCATGGCGCCGCTCACGCGCAACCGCGCGCCCAACGCCGTGCCCACGCCGCTCATGGCCACCTACTACCAGCAGCGCGCCAGCGCCGGCCTGCTCATCACCGAAGCCACCGCCATCAGCCACCAGGGCCAGGGCTACGCCGATGTGCCCGGGCTGTACGCCCCTGAGCAAATCGCCGGCTGGAAAGCCGTCACCGCTGCGGTGCACGCCGCGGGCGGCAAGATCGTGACTCAGCTCTGGCACGTGGGCCGTGTGTCGCACATCGACCTGCAGCCCAATGGCGCTTCGCCTGTGGCGCCCTCGGCCATTGCGGCCAAGACCAAGACCGTGCTGCTCAAGGACGGCGCGCCCGTGTTCGTGGAGACCTCGGTACCCCGTGCGCTGGAGACCAGCGAGCTGCCGGGCGTCGTGAACGACTACCGCAAGGCTGCGCTGGCCGCCATCGAAGCCGGTTTTGACGGTGTGGAGATCCACGCGGCCAATGGCTACCTGATCGACCAGTTCCTCAAGACCGGCAGCAACCAGCGCACCGACGCCTACGGTGGCAGCATCGAGAACCGGGCGCGCCTGCTGGTGGAAGTGGTCCAGGCCGTGACCGACGCCATCGGCGCGGGCCGCACCGGCATTCGCCTTTCGCCTGTGACCCCGGCCAACGACGTGATCGATGCCGATCCGCAGCCGCTGTTCACCCACGTGATGAAAGAACTGGCGAAGTTCGACCTGGCCTATGTGCACTTCATCGAAGGCGCCACCGGCGGCCCGCGCGAGCTGGCCGACCGACCGTTCGACTATGACGCCTTGCGCACGGCGTACCACGCAGCGGGCGGCAAGGCGGCCTGGATGGTCAACAACGGCTACGACCTGCCGATGGCCAAGGATGCGGTGAACGACGGCGCCGACCTGGTGGCCTTCGGCAAGACCTACATTGCCAACCCCGATCTGGTGGCGCGCCTGAAGCAAGGTGGCCCGTTCAACGAGCCCGACAACAAGACCTTCTACGGCGGTGGCGCCGAGGGCTATACCGACTACCCCGCACTGGCGGCCTGACGCACCATGCACCGCCACAGCATTGGTGCATGTGCCATTGGGTTCAACGAAGTTTGGCGTTGGCCTGAACCTGTTGTTTGAGCTGCTCGGACAACTGCGCGGCAGCACGCCGTCCCGCCAGGCCGAAATCGCTTTTGAATTCGGCGAACTCGGCGGTCCCGTTGCCCTGGGCCTTCACCGTGGTCACAGCCTTGCCCTCGGCGTCGCTGACCTCACACGTCAGGTCGATCCCGAACTTGGTGGGTGGCCAGGTGAACAACGAAGGCGATTCGGTGGTGGTGGTGATGCTGGGCGAGAACACATGGGTCACACCGAAAGTGGCGATGGCCTCGCGGTCGCTTGCCGACTTCACCACAAACACATCCGAGTACACCGCGCGCAGCGCATCGCGAATTGATTTCTCCAGATCGCGGTAGGGGAAGTAGCTCACCTTGTCGCCCCCGCCACCGGCGGTGATGACTTCCTTGCCCCGGTCGGCGTCGGTCATGACGTAAGCGACCTTCTTCGGATTGAGCCCGGCTTCATTGCGCACAGGCGTTTCAAGTGGGCTGATGCCGATGGGGTGAGCGCAGGCGGTGAGAAGGGCGAGCAGCGTTGCAGCCAGGGGAAGGCGCCAGAAATTCTGAAGGGACATGGATTGCTTTCTTTTCAAGTTCAAGGTTTGACGGCGGTGATGAAGGCGGGATCGGCGTAAATCGTTTGCAGCAGCGTGCGCACCAGTCGGGGGTATTCGCTCTGGCCCTTGGGCACCGCCACCGCAGCGGCAAAGCTCGACTCGAATTGCGTCTTCGCGCTGTAAATCTTGTCGTGGACCGTCTGCCCGCGCTTGATCACGCTCAAGCGCACGTCCATGAATCCTTCGCCGGTGTTGATGCCGGACACATCGATGTCGTTCTTCAGCAGCGTTGCGTCAATGCGCGTCTCGGCCTTCGGGTCGAGCACCTTCAGTTCGGTCAGATCGGAGCGGATGGCATCTTCCAGATATTGGGCAAAGCTGCCGTTGGACGACACAAAGGCCGCGCCGCGCAGCGAAATTTTGTTGACCGGGGCCTCGGGGCTGCGGGGCTGGAATTCGCCCACGGCGACCTTGCCCAGCTGGGCAAGCTTGAGCCGGTCGATGCTGGGGTAGTCGGGGCTGTAGGTGGGCGCCACAAAGGAGGCGCAGCCGGTCAGTGTGACCGCCGTGAGGGCAAGTATGGCCATGCGGAGTTTCATCTTGTCTCTCTTTTTTCTGATCGATGCACATGCACCGCGCTGGACTATAACCAGCAGCCGCAGCTTCGCCGGGATACCTCTCACGGTTTATCCTCGCGGGCATGAAGCTCTACAACTACTTCCGCTCTTCGGCCTCGTTTCGCGTTCGCATCGCGCTCGCCCTCAAGGGCCTCGACTACGAATACCACTCGGTCCACCTGGCCAAGGGCGCGCACAAGCTGCCGGCCTACACCGACATCGCGGTGGAAGGCCTGGTGCCCCTGCTCGAGCTCGATGACGGCACGCGGCTGACGCAGTCCATGGCGATCATCGAATACCTGGACGAACTGCACCCTGAGCCGGCCCTGCTGCCCGCCAATGCGCTGGGCCGCGCACGGGTCCGTGCCCTGGCGCAGATCATTGCCTGCGAGATCCACCCCATCAACAACCTGCGTGTGCTCAAGTACCTGAGCAAGGACCTCAAGGTTGACGAGGACACGAAGAACACCTGGTACCGCCACTGGGTGCGCAGCGGTCTCGAATCGTTCGAGCGTCAGCTGGCCTCGCAAGCGCCGAGCACCTACTGCTTTGGTGAAACCCCCACCCTGGCCGACTGCTGCCTGGTGCCGCAGATCTTCAACGGCCAGCGTTTCAACGTCGACTTCTCGGGCCTGCCGCGCACCATGGCGGCGTTTGAGGCCTGCATGAAGCACCCCGCGTTCCAGAAGGCGCAGCCCTCGGCCTGCCCGGACGCCGAAGCCTGATGTTGCCGGCTGCGGACGCCATCGTTCCCGACTGGCCCGCACCACCCGGTGTGCGGGCACTGTTCACCACGCGGGTGGGCGGCGTGTCGATGGCTCCCTTCGACAGCTTCAACCTCGGCGACCATGTGCGCGACGAGCCGCTGGCCGTGGCGGGCAACCGCGAGCGGCTGGCAGCTCTCACCTCACCCGCGCGCCCTGTGTTTTTGAAGCAGGTGCATGGCACGCAGATCGTGCGGCTGATGCCCGACATGCCCGACGGCGCAGTGGCCGATGCCTGCATGGTTCAAGGCCCGGGCGTGGCCGCCACGATCATGGTGGCGGATTGCCTGCCGGTGCTGTTCGCACACACCTCGGGCACCGCGGTGGCCGCGGCCCACGCGGGCTGGCGCGGACTGGCCGACGGTGTGATCGAGGTCACCGCGCGCGCCTTGCACAATGCCGCAGGCGAAGGCGAGATCATCGCGTGGCTCGGCCCGTGCATCGGGCCGAAAGCGTTTGAAGTCGGCGCCGAGGTGTGCGAGGCATTTGTGGCCGTTGACCACGAAGCCGCAGCGCATTTCTGGCCGCTGGGCAAGGGCAAGTTCATGGCCGATCTGCAAGCCCTGGCGCGCTTGCGCCTTCAGGCGGTGGGCATCACCAACGTGCACGGCAACGACGGCTCGCCACCGTGGTGTACCGTGACACAGACCTCACACTTCTTTTCGCACCGGCGCGACGCCACCATCCTCGGCAGCACCGGGCGCATGGCCGCTTGCGTCTGGATCGACTGAGGCCATTGCCGCAGGCGCTGCGTTCGCAGCCAGCCGTGCCATCTGCGCCTGGTGTTCGGCGGCTTCGCGGGCCTTGATCTGCTTGCGCCTGGCGGGTGTCCTCATCAGGTAAACCACCAGTATCACGGGCAGCAGACCGTAGAGAAAAAAGGTCACAATGGCTCCAAGGACCGAGCCTGTGGTGTTGGTCGCCTCGGCCACCGACATCATCAGAACAACATACATCCAACCAATCACGACCAGGTACACAGCGATCCTTGCAGGCCGGGGGAAAAGCGTCAGTCTGCTGGAAGGCGCCACACAGATACTTGAGAAAAGCCGGACACCCTTTCCCACGCGGGGAATGATAGGCCGCACACAAAAACACAGGAGACCAGCATGACATCGGGCAAAACCCCTCCCACCGACTGGCTGGAAACCGCCAACGCGTTTCAGCAGAACCTCGTCCAGCAGTGGACCCAGATGGCCCAGGCCTTTCCTGGTGCCGCTGCCGCCCCGCAGGCCGGCGCCAGCGATCCGTTTGCGGCGTTCAAGGCTTTCATGCCGCAGGCTGGCGCGGCCAACCCGTTCGGCATGCCCATGCCGGCCGGTGGGGCAGCCTTTCCCGGCATGCCCGCGATGCCGGCCATGCCCGGCATGGGCGACATGTTCAAGAACGCCTCGGGTCAGCAGGTGAGTTTTGACCCCGCGAAGCTGCTGGAGATCCAGAACCAGTATCTGAAGGACGTGACCGCTCTGTGGAACCAGGGTCCATCCGTCAAGCCCGAGGGCGACCGGCGCTTTGCGTCGGAAGCCTGGGCCAGCAACCCGATGGCGGCGTTCTCGGCCGCGGCTTACTTGCTCAACGCACGCACCCTCATGGCCCTGGCCGACGCGGTGCAGGGAGATGCCAAGACACGCACCCGCGTGCGCTTCGCGGTGCAGCAGTGGATCGACGCCAGCGCGCCGAGCAACTTTCTGGCCTTCAACGCCGAAGCGCAGAAAAAGGCCATCGACACCCAGGGCGAGAGCATCGCCAAGGGCATGGCCAACCTGCTGCACGACATGAAGCAGGGCCACGTGTCCATGACCGACGAGAGCGTGTTCGAGGTGGGCAAGAACGTGGCCACCACCGAAGGTGCGGTGGTGTTCGAGAACGAACTGTTCCAGCTGATCGAATACAAACCGCTCACGGCCAAGGTGTATGAGCGGCCGTTCCTGCTGGTGCCGCCCTGCATCAACAAGTTCTACATCCTCGACCTGCAGCCCGAGAACTCGCTCATCCGTTACTGCGTGGAGCAGGGCCACCGCACATTTGTGGTGAGCTGGCGCAACCCCGACGAGTCACTGGCCCAGGCCACCTGGGACCAGTACATCGAAGACGCGGTGATCAAGGCGATCGGCGTCACACAGGACATCACCGGCGCAGAGACCATCAACGCGCTGGGCTTCTGCGTGGGCGGCACCATGCTCGGCACCGCGCTGGCGGTGCTGGCCGCGCGCGGTGAAGAGCCGGTGAACTGCGCCACCTTCCTCACCACGCTGCTCGATTTCACCGACACCGGCATCCTCGATGTGTTCATTGACGAGAACTTCGTCAAGTACCGCGAGGCGCAGTTTGCCCAGGGCGGCCTCATGCCCGGGCGCGACCTGGCCACCACCTTCAGCTTCCTGCGGCCCAACGACCTGGTGTGGAACTACGTGGTGGGCAATTACCTCAAGGGCGAAACACCGCCACCGTTCGACCTGCTGTACTGGAACTCCGACAGCACCAACCTGCCAGGCCCTTACTACACGCGCTATCTGCGCCAGATGTACTTGGAGAACAACCTCATCAAGCCCGGCAAGATGACGGTGTGCGGCGAGAAGATCGACTTCCGCCAGGTCAAGCTGCCGGTCTACATCTACGGCTCGCGCGAAGACCACATCGTGCCCATCGGCGGCGCCTACGCCAGCACCCAGGTGTTCCCGGGCAAGAAGCGCTTCGTCATGGGTGCCTCGGGCCACATCGCCGGCGTGATCAACCCCGCAAGCAAGAAAAAGCGCAGCCACTGGATCGGCTCAAGCACCAAGTTCCCGAAAGACGTGAACGAGTGGATCGCGAGCGCCGATGAACAACCCGGCAGCTGGTGGACCGACTGGGCCGCCTGGCTCAAGCCACAGGCTGGCAAGCAAATTGCTGCGCCCAAAACCTATGGCAAGGGCAAGGCCTACGCCGCCATCGAACCCGCACCTGGCCGCTATGTAAAAGCCAAGGCCTGACCCCATTTTTTGAGCACAACAAGGAGCAAACCCATGGAAGACATCGTCATCGTTTCAGCCGCCCGCACCGCCGTCGGCAAGTTTGGCGGCTCGCTCGCCAAAGTCCCTGCCACCGAGCTCGGCAGCATCGTCATCAAGGCGATGATGGAGCGCAGTGGTCTGCCCGCCGACGTCATCGGTGAGGTGATCATGGGCCAGGTGCTGGCCGCGGGTGTGGGCCAGAACCCCGCCCGCCAGGCCATGATGAAGGCCGGCGTGGCCAAGGAAACCCCGGCGCTGACCATCAACGCCGTCTGCGGCTCCGGCCTCAAGGCCGTGATGCTCGCCGCGCAGGCCGTGGCCTGGGGCGACAGCGAAATCGTGATTGCCGGTGGCCAGGAAAACATGAGCGCCAGCCCGCACGTGCTCAACGGCAGCCGCGACGGCCAGCGCATGGGCGACTGGAAGATGGTCGACACCATGATCGTCGACGGCCTCTGGGACGTCTACAACCAGTACCACATGGGCATCACCGCCGAGAACGTGGCCAAGGTCCACGCCATCACGCGCGACATGCAGGATGCGCTGGCGCTGGGCAGCCAGCAAAAGGCCAGCGCCGCGCAAGACGCCGGCAAGTTCAAGGACGAGATCGTCGGCGTGAGCATTCCACAGCGCAAGGGCGACCCGGTCGTTTTTGACAGCGACGAATTCATCAACAAGAAGACCAACGCCGAAGCGCTGGCCGGCCTGCGCCCCGCGTTCGACAAGGCGGGTTCCGTGACGGCGGGCAATGCGTCTGGCCTGAACGACGGCGCCGCCGCCGTGATGGTGATGACCGCGAAGAAGGCCGCTTCACTGGGCCTGACGCCATTGGCGCGCATTGCTGCCTTCGGCACCAGCGGCCTCGACCCGGCCACCATGGGCATGGGCCCGGTGCCCGCCTCGCAGAAGGCATTGGCACGCGCCGGCTGGAAAGCGTCCGACGTGGACCTGTTCGAGCTCAACGAAGCCTTTGCGGCACAAGCCTGCGCCGTCAACAAGGCGCTGGACATCGACCCCGCGCGCGTGAACGTGAACGGCGGTGCGATCGCCATCGGTCACCCCATCGGTGCGTCCGGATGCCGCATCCTGGTCACGCTTCTGCACGAAATGGTTCGCCGCGACGCGAAAAAGGGCGTGGCGGCCCTCTGTATCGGCGGCGGCATGGGGGTTTCCCTCGCGGTCGAACGCTGATTTGCCGGTAGATTCAAAGTCCTACTGCGGGGCTGCACGCGCCTTGCAGCCCAACACACACAATCCAGAGGAGAACCCCCAATGAGTCAAAAAGTAGCGTACGTCACCGGTGGCATGGGTGGCATCGGAACGGCCATCTGCCAGCGTCTGCACAAAGAGGGCTTCAAGGTCATTGCCGGCTGTGGCCCCACGCGCGATTTCAAGAAGTGGATCGACGAGCAAGCGGCCCTGGGCTTCACGTTTTACGCCTCGGTCGGCAATGTGGGCGCCTGGGATTCGACCGTAGAGGCTTTCGCCAAGACCAAGGCCGAGCACGGCACCATCGACGTGCTGGTGAACAACGCCGGCATCACCCGCGACCGCATGTTCCTGAAGATGTCGCGCGAAGACTGGGACGCCGTCATCGAGACCAACCTCAACTCCATGTTCAACGTGACCAAACAGGTCGTGGCCGACATGGTGGAAAAAGGCTGGGGCCGCATCATCAACATCTCGTCGGTCAACGGCGAGAAGGGCCAGGCCGGCCAGACCAACTACTCCGCCGCCAAGGCCGGCATGCACGGCTTCTCCATGGCGCTGGCGCAGGAGCTGGCCAACAAGGGTGTGACGGTCAACACCGTGAGCCCGGGCTACATCGGCACCGACATGGTCAAGGCCATCCGCCCCGACGTGCTGGAAAAGATCGTGGCCACCGTGCCCGTGAAGCGCCTGGGTGAACCCGGCGAAATCGCGTCCATCATCGCCTGGCTCGCCAGCGAAGACGGCGGCTACGCCACCGGCGCCGACTTCTCGGTCAACGGCGGCCTGCACATGGGCTGAACCCGCCCCATGTCGACGACCAACCCCGCTGCGGCGGGGTTTTTTGTGGGCGTTTCCGGGCGGTTTTCCCCTGATCGCCCCGGCCCGACTGCGGATACATTGCCAGCATGTACAAACCCTTGCCCCTGGAATCCCTGGCGCTCAACCAGCCGGTGCCCGTGAACATCTGGGACCCCAAGGGCGTGCTGTTGCTGCGCAAGGGCGAGCACATCACCTCCGAACAGCACCGCGGCCTGCTCATGCTGCACACGCCCATGGTGCTGGCCGCCGACTGGCAGGCCTGGAGCTACAGCTACACCGAAGCACTCGACCGCATGGTGCGCGGCAACGAATCGCTCAGCCGCATCGCCGCGCTCGACGCCATGGTGCCGGTTCACAGCAAACCCGAGGCCAGCGACGAACTCGCAGCCACCGAGGCCTGGGCCGACACCCATGCCGCGCTCAACACCCTGCTGCACCAGGGCGCCGACGCCAGTCACTTCATCGAGCGCCTGGAGCGCCTGACCGCGCTGACCGACAAGCTTTGGCGCGAGCACCCCGACGACAGCCTGTTGATCCTGGTGCAGCTGCTGTTTGACCCCGGCATGCACTACAGCGCCACGCATGCCTTGCTCACCGCGGGGTTGTGCACGTTGGTCGGACCTTCGGCCGGCACGGCTGCGGGCGACCAACTCGCGCTGGTGCGCGCGGCCCTCACCATGAACATCGGCATGACACGCGCGCACGACGACATGGCCCGCCAGGCGGGTCCGCTGTCGGATGCCCAGCGCAAGACCGTGCGCGAGCACCCGCAGCGCAGCGCGGCAGTGATGCGGCAGCTCGGTGTGGCGGATGCCGCCTGGCTGCAACTGGTGGAAGACCACCACGAGCGCCCCGACGGCCAGGGCTACCCGGCCGGCAAACCCGTCAACAGCACCGCCCACCACCTCCTGCAGATGGCCGATGTGTACGTGGCCTCCATCAGCCCGCGCAAGAGCCGCGGCGGCCTGCTCTCGCAGCAGGTGGCGCGCGAACTCTACCTGGGCCCCGACCTCACACCCGACCCCCTGGGTGCGTTGTTCATCAAGAACATCGGCTTCTACCCACCGGGCAGCTACGTGCGGCTTGCCAGCGGCGAAGTGGCGGTGGTGGCCCGGCGCGGCGCCAAGGCCAATGCACCCACGGTGCTCGCCATCGTCGGCCGCCAGGGCCTGCCACTCGGAGAGCCCACCCTGCGCGACACCAACGATCCGGCTTTTGAAGTCAAGGCCAGCTTGGCGCCGGGCGACGTGAAGGTGCTGGTGGGTGTGGGCAAGCTGCTGGCCCGGCTGTGAAGCAACGAAGGGCGCGGTAAAGTCCCAGGCTGCGTCAGCGAGCCATTTCCCCCAGATGATTGAAGCCAGCCCCACCCACCCACCGTTCAGCCCTTGGCGCCTCTCGGTCGCGCCCATGATGGACTGGACCGACCGGCATTGCCGCTACCTGCACCGCCTGCTGACCAAAAACACCTTGCTCTACACCGAGATGGTGACCACCGGCGCGCTGGCGCACGGCAGTGTGCAGCGCCACCTGCGGTTCAACGCCGAAGAGCATCCCGTGGCCCTGCAGCTCGGTGGCAGCGACGCGGCTGAGCTGGCCATGGCCGCGAAGCTGGGCGAAGACTGGGGCTATGACGAGATCAACCTCAATTGCGGCTGCCCGAGCGACCGTGTGCAGCGCGGTGCGTTTGGTGCCTGCCTCATGGCCGAGCCCAAGACCGTGGCCGATGGCGTGAAGGCCATGGTGGACGCGGTGTCCATTCCGGTGACGGTGAAACACCGCATCGGCATCGACCGCGTGGAGAGCTACGAGTTTGTGCGCGACTTCGTCGGCACGGTGAGCGAAGCGGGGTGCAACGTGTTCATGGTGCACGCCCGCAATGCCTGGCTGGACGGCCTGAGCCCCAAGGAAAACCGCGAAGTGCCGCCGCTGCGCTACGAGCTGGCGTACCGCCTCAAGCGCGACTTTCCCCACCTCACCATCGGCATCAACGGCGGCATCACCACCAACGCGCAGATCACCGATCACCTGCAGCAGGTGGACGGTGTGATGGTGGGGCGCGAGGCGTACCACAACCCCTGGCTGCTCACCTCGTGGGACGAGACCTTTTTCGGCGCCGCACCCAGCACGATCACACGCGAGGCGGTGGAAGAGCAGATGGTGAGCTACATGGAGCGTGCCTTTGCCGAGGACGGTTGCCCCTGGTACGCGATTGCGCGTCACATGCTGGGCCTGCGCCACGGCCTGCGCGGGGCGCGGCGCTGGCGGCAGATCTGGAGCGACCACCGCTTGAAGCCTTTGCCGCCCCGCGAGGTGTGGGCCATGGCGCGGGAGAGCATCGAAGCTGAAAACCGGTCCGTGCCCGCTCCGGTGGCGTGACGCCCATCCCTTCCACAAGGTCCTCATGTCTGCATTGCCCCCCGCGCTGGATGCTGAACGCTTCGAGATCGACACACCAGCGGGCCGCGTGAGCGCCTACCGGGCCTGGCCGCAGTCGGGGGCGGCCAACCTGCCGCCGGTGCTGCTGGTGCACAGCGTCAACGCCTCTGGGTCTGCAGCCGAGGTGAAGCCGATGTTTGAACACTGCCGCCGGCGCCGTGCGGTGTACGCGCTGGACCTCCCGGGCTTCGGTTTCTCCGACCGCAGCGACCGGGTCTACACGCCGCGACTGATGACCGACGCGATCCACGCGATGCTCGCCCACATGCGGGCGGCCCATGGCGTGGAGGCGATCGATGTGCTGGGCGTGTCGCTGGCCAGCGAGTTCGTGGTGCGCGCACAGCAGGAGGCCCCCCACACGGTGCGGCGCATGGCCCTGGTGAGCCCCACCGGGTTCAGCGGCCCCAAGCGGCGCTACGGCCCACCCGGCAGCACCTTGTTCCAGGCCTGGCTGTTCAAGATCCTCTCGTGGCCATTCTGGTCCGAAGGCATCTACCGCAACCTCACCCGCCCGGCGGTGATTCGCTATTTTCTGGAGCGCACCTGGGGATCGAAGCGTATCGACGAAGCGCTGTGGCGCTACGACGTGATCACCACACGCCAGCCCGGTGCGCGCTTTGCGCCGCTGCACTTCGTGGCGGCGGGTATGTTCAGCCGCGACATCAACAGCCTGTACGAGGCCGTGACCTGCCCGGTGTGGGTGAGCATGGCCACGCGGGGCGATTTCACCGACTACCAGGGCAAGGTGACGGTGGAGCAGCGGCCCAACTGGCAGTTCCATGCCATCGAGGGGGGCGCATTGCCGTACTTCGAAGACCTCGCCGCGTTCACCGACAAGCTCGACCCGTTCTGGGGATAAGCGCTGCGAGGCCATTCACGGCCCTGTCAAATTCGATCGCCAAGCTCGCGCCAGCCAGCCTGCTTCGGGTTGGGTCTCGGGGCTTTTCATGGCGATTTCCAATCGGCGCAGTTTCATCATCCGTGTGGCGTCGGCGTCTGCCGCGGTGGCCGCGGGCGGTCTGCTCTCGGCGTGTGGTGGCGGTGATGACGATGCGTCCCCATCCGCGCGCTTCGATTTCGGCGTGGCCAGTGGTGACCCGCTGGCCGACCGGGTGGTGCTGTGGACGCACGCTGCGCCGGCCAACGGCCAGTCGACGGTGAGCCTGACCTGGGAAGTGGCGCGGGACGCCGGCTTCACCCAGGTGGTGTCCAGCGGCCAGGTGCAGGCCACCGCAGCCGCGGGCTTCACCGCCAAGGTGGACGCCACCGGCCTGAGCGCCGGGCAGAGCTACCACTTCCGCTTTCGCGAAGGCCGCAACAACTCGCCCGTGGGCCGCACCCGCACCTTGCCGGCCTCGGGCGTGGGCAGCGTGAAGATGGCGGTGTTCAGCTGCGCCAACTACCCCGCAGGCTTCTTCCATGCCTACAGCGAGGCGGTGAACCAGGGCGCCGAATACGCCGTGCACCTCGGCGACTACATCTACGAATACCCGGCCAACGGCTACGCCTCGCAGGACGCGGTGGCGCTGGGCCGTGTGAGCAGCCCCGCCAACGAGTGCCTGACACTCGCCGACTACCGCGCCCGTTACGCCCAGTACCGCAGCGATCCCGACCTCAAGCGTATGCACGCCAGCCTGCCGCTGATCGCGGTGTGGGACGACCACGAGATCGCGAACGATGCATACGTGACGGGTGCGGAGAACCACACCGAAGGCGCGGAGGGCGCATTCACCGACCGCGTGGCCGCCGCGCTGAAGGTCTGGCACGAGTGGATGCCGGTGCGCACGCCCGACATGACCGATCTGCGCAAGATCTACCGCAGCTTCGACTTTGGCAACCTGCTCTCGCTGCACATGCTGGAGACGCGATTGCTCGGTCGGGACCAGGGCGTCGAGCTGCCCAGTCTGGTGAATCCGGCCACGCAGGCGGCCGCTTTGGCGAGCCTCACATCCGCGTCGCGGCAGATGCTGGGTGGCGTGCAGCAGGCGTGGCTGCAGCAGCAGATGGCAGCGTCCAGCGCCACCTGGCAGGTGCTGGGCCAGCAGGTGCTGATGGCGCGCATGGCGTTCCCGGTGTCCATCCTGCAGGCGCTGGACCCGTCCAACACCGACCCGGCCGCACAAGCCGCCGGGCTGCAGGCCATCACCGACTACCTCACGGCCAAAGCCACCCCGCCGGGTTCACGCACGCCGACGCAACAGTCCTTGCTCGATCCGGCCCTCAACCCGCAGCTGGGCTACAACGTGGACGCGTGGGACGGCTACCCGGTGGCGCGCGAGGTGTTGCTGGGCACGGCGAACACGCTGGGCAAACGGCTGGTGACCCTGGCCGGCGATACCCACAACGCGTGGCACAGCGACCTGACCTTGCTGAACGGCACCAAGGTGGGCGAAGAGTTCGCCACACCGGGCGTGAGCTCGCCGGGGCTGGAGGAATACCTCTCGGCCATCCCGCCTGCCAATGCCGCGAGCATCTTCACCGGTGTGATCGACACGCTGAACTACGCCGACACGGCGCGCCGGGGCTTCCTGCTTATGACCTTCACGCCCACCACCGCCACCGGCGACTGGTGGTTTGTGAGCACGGTGAAGTCGAGGAGCTACACCGCGGTGCTGGGCCACTCCGCCGTGTTCAACGCCTGATTCGGCGCACTCAGGCCGCCGCTTCCAGGCCGCTCTGAAAGTGCTCGCGCATGCGCTGCACCGCCAGCGCGGCGTTGCGCTGCGCCAGCGCGCTCACGATGGCGCGGTGCTCCGCCAACGACTCTTCGATGCGCCCGGTCTTGAGCAGCGAGTTGTGGCGGTTGAGCTTCATGACCTTGCGCAGGTCGGCCACCATCTGCTCGCGCCAGCGGTTGCGCGCCAGTTCCAGTACGCGCATGTGGAACTGTTCGTTGAGCGCGAAGAAACGGTCGCGCTCGCCCACGGCCGCCTCCAGCGCGTCGTGCAGGGTCTGCAGCTCGGCCAGCTCGGCGTCCGTGGCGCGTTCGGCCACCACACCGGCCGCGTCCGATTCGAGCAGCGCCAGCAGGTGGTAGACGTCGGCCAGGTCTTTCTCGGACACTTCGGTCACGTAGGCGCCTCGCCGCACCTTCATCGTTACCAGGCCTTCGGCGGCCAGCACCTTGAGCGCCTCGCGCAGGGGCGTGCGGCTGATCCCGTACTCCTCGGCGAGCTTGAGTTCGTCGATCCAGCTGCCGGGCTCCAGCTCGCGCTGAAAGATGCGCTGGCGCAGCAGTTCGGCTACTTCTTCGTAAAGGGCTCGGGGTGCGAGGGACAGGGCGTACATGGGCAGGATTGTAAGTCGCAAGGAATATTCTGCATCAATAATTATGAATGATATAAAATCCCGGCCGACCCCGTGTCATATCAACCATTGCCTGCCATGAGCTCCAATACGCCCGAATTTCCAACTGTTCCCCTCGAAGCCTGGGCCAAGGCCGCGCAGAAATCGGCACCCGGCGGCGACCTCGGCGCGCTCGACTGGGTCACGCCGGACGGCATCCGCGTCAAACCGCTGTACACCGCCCAAGACACGGCGGGCCTGCCGCACACCAACACGCTGCCCGGATTCGAGCCCTTCATCCGCGGCCCGCAGGCCACCATGTACGCCGTGCGACCGTGGACGATCCGTCAGTACGCCGGGTTCTCCACCGCCGAAGAAAGCAACGCCTTCTACCGCAAGGCGCTGGCCGCCGGCGGGCAGGGCGTGTCGGTCGCGTTCGACCTCGCCACCCACCGCGGCTACGACAGCGACCACCCGCGCGTGACCGGCGACGTGGGCAAGGCCGGCGTGGCGATCGACAGCGTGGAGGACATGAAGGTCTTGTTCGACCAGATCCCGCTGGACAAGGTGTCGGTCTCCATGACCATGAACGGCGCGGTGCTGCCGGTGCTGGCCGGCTACGTGGTGGCGGCCGAAGAGCAGGGCGTGGCGCAGGACCAGCTGAGTGGAACGATCCAGAACGACATCCTCAAGGAGTTCATGGTCCGCAACACCTACATCTACCCGCCCGAGCCGAGCATGAAGATCATCGGCGACATCATCGAGTACACGGCCGGCCACATGCCCAAGTTCAACTCGATCAGCATCAGCGGGTACCACATGCAGGAAGCCGGCGCCAACCAGGCGCTGGAGCTGGCCTTCACGCTGGCCGATGGCCAGGAGTATGTGAAGACCGCGATCGCCAAGGGCATGGACGTGGACGGCTTCGCCGGGCGCCTCAGTTTCTTCTGGGCGATCGGCATGAACTTCTACCTGGAGATCGCCAAGATGCGTGCAGCCCGCCTGCTGTGGACACGCATCATGAAAGGCTTCAATGCGAAGAACCCCAAGAGCCTGATGCTGCGCACCCATTGCCAGACCTCGGGCTGGAGTTTGACCGAGCAGGACCCCTACAACAACGTGGTGCGCACCACGGTGGAGGCCATGGCGGCGGTGTTCGGTGGCACGCAGTCGCTGCACACGAATTCGTTCGATGAAGCTATCGCACTGCCCACCGAGTTCAGCGCCCGCATTGCGCGCAACACGCAGCTGATCATCCAGGAAGAAACGCACATCACCAACGTGGTCGACCCCTGGGCGGGCAGCTACATGATGGAGAGCCTCACGCAGGAAATGGCCGACAAGGCCTGGGCCATCATCGAAGAGGTGCAGGCCATGGGCGGCATGACCAAGGCCGTGGACAGCGGCTGGGCCAAGCTGAAGATCGAGGCCGCCGCGGCTGAAAAGCAGGCGCGCATCGACTCGGGCAAGGACGTGATCGTCGGCGTCAACAAGTACAAGCTCAAGACCGAAGACGCGATCGAATCGCGCGACATCGACAACGTGGCGGTGCGCGACGGTCAGATCGCACGGCTGCAGAAGATCAAGGCCACGCGCGACAGCGCCAAAGTGCAGGCCGCGCTGGACGCGCTGACCGCCGCCGCCGACAGCGGCGAGGGCAACCTGCTCGACCTGTCGATCCAGGCCACGCGCCTGCGCGCCACTGTGGGCGAGGTGAGCGACGCGCTGGAGAAGGTTTTCGGGCGCCACCGCGCCGATACGCAAAAGGTGACCGGTGTGTACGCAGCTGCCTACGATTCCGCCGAGGGCTGGGACGCCCTCAAGACCGAGATCAACGCGTTTGCCGAAGCGCAAGGCCGCCGCCCGCGCGTGATGATCAGCAAGCTTGGCCAGGACGGCCACGACCGCGGTGCCAAGGTGGTGGCCACGGCGTTTGCCGACCTTGGCTTCGACGTGGACATGGGACCGCTGTTCCAGACCCCCGAGGAGTGCGCGCGCCAGGCCATTGAAAACGACGTGCACGCGGTCGGAGTCTCGACGCTGGCCGCCGGCCACAAGACGCTGGTGCCGGCCATCATTGCCGAGCTCAAGAAGCAGGGCGCCGACGACATCATCGTGTTCGTGGGCGGCGTGATCCCGCGCCAGGACTACGAGATGCTCTACGAGGCCGGCGTCAAAGGGATCTATGGTCCGGGTACGCCGATTCCGGCGAGTGCGAAGGACGTTCTGGAGCAGATCAAGAAGGCGCTCGGGTGATCCCCTCGGTGTTGCTGGACGGTGTCGTGCATGGCGAGCCCGCCGGGCAGCGCCGTGCCATGGCCAAAGCCATCACCCTGCTCGAATCCACCCGCGCCGACCACCGCGCGCAGGGGGACGAACTGCTCACCGCCTTGCTGCCCCACACCGGCCAGGCGTTCCGCCTGGGCATCAGCGGCGTGCCGGGCGTGGGCAAGAGCACCTTCATCGAGGTGCTGGGCCTGTACCTCATCGACAAGGGCCACCGCGTGGCGGTGCTGACCGTCGATCCGTCCAGCACGGTGTCGGGCGGCTCGATCCTGGGCGACAAGACGCGCATGGAAAAGCTCTCGGTGCACGAGCAGGCCTACATCCGCCCCAGCCCGAGCAGCGGCACGCTGGGCGGCGTGGCCGAGAAGACGCGCGAGGCCATGCTGGTCTGCGAGGCGGCGGGCTACGACGTGGTGATCGTCGAGACCGTGGGCGTGGGCCAGAGCGAGACCGCGGTGAGCGGCATGACCGACATGTTCGTGCTGATGCAGCTGCCCAACGCGGGCGACGATCTGCAGGCGATCAAGAAGGGCGTGATGGAGCTGGCCGATCTGGTGGTCATCAACAAGGCCGACATCGATCCCGACGCTGCAACCCGCGCAAGGGCGCAGATCACCTCGTCGCTGCGACTGCTGGGTCTTCAAGGCCACCCGGAACACGCCCATCACAACGACGCTGTGTGGCATCCACAGGTGATCCAGCTCAGCGCCTTGCTGGGTCGTGGTGTTGACGCCTTCTGGGCGGAGGTCTCGCGCTTTCGCAGCCTGCAGAGCGCCAACGGTCAGCTGAAGCTGCGCCGTCAACAGCAGGCCCGTGCCTGGATGTGGGAGCGCATCGACGCCGGCCTCAAACAACGTTTTCGAGCGCACCCCCAGGTGCGTGCTGCCCTGGACGACACCACCCAACGCGTGCTGGCCGGCAGCCTGCCCGCCAGCACCGCAGCGCGCCAGCTGCTCGACCTCTTCGACTGAATCTCACGCTTTCCCTGGAGAACAACACCATGCAGGACATCCTTCAACAACTGGAAGAAAAACGCGCCGCGGCCCGACTCGGCGGTGGTGAGAAGCGCATTGCCGCGCAGCACGCCAAGGGCAAGCTGAGCGCGCGCGAGCGGCTGGAGGTGTTGCTGGACGAAGGCACCTTTGAAGAGTGGGACATGTTCGTCGAACACCGCTGCACCGACTTCGGCATGCAGGACAACAAGATCCCCGGCGACGGCGTGGTCACCGGCTACGGGATGATCAATGGCCGCCTGGTGTTTGTGTTCAGCCAGGACTTCACCGTGTTCGGCGGCGCATTGAGCGAAGCACACGCGGAAAAGATCTGCAAGGTGATGGACCAGGCCATGAAGGTCGGCGCACCGGTGATCGGCCTCAACGATTCGGGCGGCGCCCGCATCCAGGAAGGCGTGGCCTCGCTCGGTGGCTATGCCGACGTGTTCCAGCGCAACGTGATGGCCAGCGGCGTGGTGCCGCAGATCAGCATGATCATGGGGCCGTCGGCCGGCGGCGCGGTGTATTCGCCCGCCATGACCGACTTCATCTTCATGGTCAAGGATTCGAGCTACATGTTCGTGACCGGGCCCGAGGTGGTGAAGACCGTGACGCACGAGGAAGTGACGGCCGAGGAGCTCGGTGGCGCCATCACGCACACGACCAAGAGCGGCGTGGCCGACCTCGCGTTCGAGAACGACGTGGAGGCGCTGCTGATGCTGCGCAGGCTCTACAACTACCTGCCGCTGAGCAACCGGGAGAAGGCGCCGGTGCGACCCAGCGGCGACCCGATAGACCGCATGGAGCTCAGCCTGGACACGCTGGTGCCGGAGAACCCGAACAAGCCCTACGACATGAAGGAGCTGATCGTCAAGACGGTGGACGATGGCGACTTCTTCGAGCTGCAGCCCGAGTACGCCAAGAACATCCTGATCGGCTTCGCGCGCATGGACGGCCAGACGGTGGGCATCGTCGCCAACCAGCCGCTGGTGCTGGCCGGGTGCCTGGACATCAAGAGCTCGATCAAGGCCGCGCGCTTCGTGCGCTTCTGCGACGCCTTCAACATCCCCGTGATCACGTTTGTGGACGTGCCCGGCTTCATGCCCGGTACCTCGCAGGAGTATGGCGGCATCATCAAGCACGGTGCCAAGCTGCTCTATGCGTACGCCGAGTGCACCGTGCCCAAGATCACCGTGATCACGCGCAAGGCCTATGGCGGTGCCTACGACGTGATGAGCTCCAAGCACCTGCGCGGCGACGTGAACTTCGCCTGGCCCAACGCCGAGATCGCGGTGATGGGCGCCAAGGGCGCGGTGGAGATCATCTTCCGCGAGGAGAAGAAGGACCCGGCCAAGCTGGCCCTGCGCGAAGCCGAGTACAAGGCCCGCTTTGCCAACCCCTTCGTGGCCGGCGCGCGCGGCTTCATCGACGACGTGATCTTGCCGCACGAGACGCGCAAGCGCATCTGCCGTTCACTGGTGATGCTCAAGGACAAGAAGCTGGAAAACCCGTGGCGCAAGCACGGGAACATACCTTTGTAAGCACCCCCGCGCCGCGCTGCGCGCGTCACCCCCTCAAGGGGGCAGCGCCAGCGGCCCGGCAAAGCCGGTTCCGCGGCACTCTGGAATGTTGCTCCGGAAACGAATCGGTATTGAACAGATTGGACGAATGATGTTTACCAAGATCCTGATTGCCAACCGCGGTGAAATCGCCTGCCGCGTGATCGCCACCGCCAAGAAGATGGGCATCGCTACCGTGGCGGTGTATTCCGAGGCCGACAAGGAAGCGCGCCACGTGCAACTGGCCGACGAGGCCGTGCTGCTGGGCCCGGCGCCTTCGCGCGAGAGCTACCTGGTGGCCGACAAGATCATCGAAGCCGCGAAGCAGACCGGCGCCCAGGCCATCCACCCGGGCTACGGCTTCCTGTCGGAGAACGAAGCCTTTGCCAAGCGCGTGGAAGAGGAGGGCATGGCCTTCATCGGCCCCAAGCACTTCAGCATCGCGGCCATGGGCGACAAGATCGCGTCCAAGAAGCTGGCGAATGCGGCCAAGGTCAACACCATCCCGGGCTGGAACGACGCCATTGAAAGCGCAGAGCGCGCGGTGGAAATTGCCAAGGACATCGGCTACCCGGTGATGATCAAGGCCAGTGCCGGCGGCGGCGGCAAGGGCTTGCGTGTGGCCTTCAACGACAAGGAAGCCTTCGAGGGCTTCACAGCTTGCCAGAACGAGGCGCGCAACAGCTTCGGCGACGACCGCATCTTCATCGAGAAGTTCGTGCAGGAGCCGCGCCACATCGAGATCCAGGTGCTGGGCGATGCGCACGGCAACGTGATCTACCTGAACGAGCGCGAATGCTCGATCCAGCGCCGCCACCAGAAGGTGATCGAGGAGGCGCCGTCGCCTTTCATCAGCGATGCCACGCGCAAGGCCATGGGCGAGCAGGCCGTGGCTCTGGCCAAGGCGGTGAACTACCAGAGCGCGGGCACGGTGGAGTTCGTGGTTGGCAAGGACCAGGACTTTTACTTCCTGGAGATGAACACGCGCCTGCAGGTGGAGCACCCGGTCACCGAGTGCATCACCGGTCTCGATCTGGTGGAGTTGATGATCCGCGTGGCGGCTGGCGAGAAGCTGCCACTGGCCCAGGCCGACGTGAAGCGCGAAGGTTGGGCGATCGAATGCCGCATCAACGCGGAAGACCCGTTCCGCAACTTCCTGCCCAGCACCGGTCGCCTGGTGCGGTTTGCGCCACCGGCCCAGAGCATGTGGCAGGCGAACACGGCCGATCTGCTGGGCGTGCGCGTGGACACCGGCGTGCAGGACGGCGGCGAGATCCCGATGTTCTACGACTCCATGATCGCCAAGCTGATCGTGCACGGCAAGGACCGGGAGGAAGCGATAGCGAAGATGCGCGAAGCGCTCAACGGATTCGTGATCCGGGGTATCAGCAGCAACATTCCGTTCCAGGCGGCGCTGCTGGCGCACCCGAAGTTTGTGGCGGGCGACTTCAACACCGGCTTCATCGCCGAGCACTACGGCCACGGTTTCCGTGCCGAAGACGTGCCGCACGACGATGCCGACTTTCTGGTGGCGCTGGCGGCTTTCGTGCGTCGCAAGTCGCGAGAACGCGCAGCGGGTCTGTCGGGCCAGTTGCCCGGCTATGGTGTCAAGGTCGGTCACGACTTTCGCGTGATCGTGCTGGGATCCACGGGCGAGCACCGCTACAAGCCGGTGCATGTGGACGAGGTGGTGGGCCAGCTCGGCTCCGCCGTGGTCACCGTGGCCGGCAAGCGCTACGCCATCAGCAGCCCTTCGCGGCTGAACGACATCTGCATCACCGGCGAGTGCAATGGCCAGCCGTTCACGGCGCAGATCGAGCGTGGCACGCCGCAAAATCCGCTGGCCTTGGTGGTGCAGCACAACGGCACGCGCATCGAGACCATGGTGGTGTCGCCGCGCATGGCCGAATTGCACGCACTCATGCCGTTCAAGGCGCCGGCCGATATGAGCAAATACGTGTTGTCGCCGATGCCGGGCCTGCTGGTTGACGTGGCGGTTCAGCCGGGCCAGAAGGTGCAGGCGGGCGAGCGCGTGGCCGTGATCGAGGCCATGAAGATGGAGAACGTGTTGTTCGCCGCGGCCGATGGCGTGGTGGGCAAGGTGCTGGCGGCCAAGGGGGAATCCCTGGTGGTGGACCAGCCCATCGTCGAGTTCGAGTGAGCGTGAACCCCGCGGCCGCCCCACGGCCCACCGGCTTCGAATTGCGCTACCCTGTCGTTCATCACGACTCTGAAGGGTTTCGCATGCACCAAGGTCTGGCTTTCGCACTGGGTTACCTGCGCCATCCAAGGCGGGTCGGGGCCATCGCGCCGGCGTCAAAGGCCTTGGCACAAGCCATCCTGAACGAGGTGATGCGTTCTGCGCCCGGCACCCTGATCGAGGTCGGCGCGGGCACGGGTGCCATCACCCGCGCCTTGCTGCCCGCGCTGGACCGGGCAGAGCGCTTCATGGTGATCGAGCGCGACGCGGGCTTCGCCCGGTTGCTCAGCAGACATTTCCCCAACCTGGAAGTCCTCAACCAATGCGCCACCCGGCTGGATGCGCTGGACATCGCGGCGCGAAGCCCGGTCACGGTGGTGTCCTCCCTGCCGCTGCTGTCCATGACACGCGACGAAGCCCACGCCTGTGTGGACGCCATGGTGGCCTTGATCGAGTCCCGCCCCGGCTCGCGGCTCATCCAGTACACCTATGCCTCCCCGCATCTGCGGCCGTTCAAGGACATCCCGGTGGGCTGGCGCTGGCGCCGGGCCACCACCATCTGGGCCAACCTGCCTCCGGCCACCGTGTGGACGCTGGAGCAGGCCAGCCACCCCTCACACACCCACAACGGTTTTCACTGACGCATGAGCACTTCGGCCAACTCCGTCCGACCCTTCAAGGTGCTGGGCATCCAGCAAATCGCCATCGGCGGCCCCGACAAACAACGCCTGCAGAAACTCTGGGTCGACATGCTCGGCCTGGAAGTCACGGGCAGCTTTCGCAGCGAGCGCGAGAACGTGGATGAAGACATCTGCGCGATCGGCACCGGGCCGTTCAAGGTCGAGGTCGACCTGATGCAACCGCTGGACCCCGACAAGAAGCCCGCCGTGCACACCACGCCACTCAACCATGTCGGCCTGTGGATCGACGACCTGCCCACCGCGGTGGATTGGTTGACAGCCCAGGGTGTGCGGTTTGCGCCGGGCGGCATCCGCCAGGGCGCCGCAGGCTTCGACATCACTTTTTTGCACCCCAAGTCCAACGACGAATTTCCGATCGCCGGCGAAGGTGTGCTGATCGAACTGGTGCAGGCGCCGCCCGAGGTGGTCAGCGCGTTTGCCCGGCTCGACGCCCAGCCCGATTGAGTCCGTGCGGAGACGTCACTCCGCGATCATGTAGGTCTTGGTGAGTGCTTCCAGCACCTCGAACTCGCCGGCAAAGCCCGGTGGAATGTAAAGACCTTCGCCGGGCCCCACCTCCTCAAACCCGCCCAGCGCGTCGTGCACGCGGCAGCGCCCCAGCAGCACGGTGAACAGCTCCCGCTCGGTCTCGCCCATGGCGATGCGCCAGCGGCCTGGCTCGCAGCGCCACACGCCGCAATACACCCGCCCGGCAGGCAAGGCGGCATCGACCCGGTTCCAGGTTTCGCGCAACGGATTGCCGTGCACCAGACGATCGGGTTTGGGGTGGTCGGTGTCGGGTGTGCCGGTGGGCTGCGCGGTGAGCTTGATCAGGCGGGGAGCATGGGTGTTCATGGCGGAATTGTGCCGCGAGCCGACGCAGAAACCGGGAGCAAAGCGGGTTTTGACCGGTTGTTCGGAGGAATGCCCCAAGGGCGCCCGGCCTACGCTTGAGGTGTTCGGGGGCCACATGTCTGCGCGTCTGGACACACACCTTCCAGGAGCTCGCCATGAGCACGGTCCCCACACAGCACACGCCCGCCACCGCAAGCCCTCCGGTCGGTCGCCGAACGCCCGACGCTTCGCAGCTCTGGCCCCACGACCTGCTGGAGGCGTTCTGCCTGCGCATGTCGAGCCAGGGCATGTGTGTGAGCCGCGCCCTGATGCAGCACGACCGGCGCTACGGCCTGGAGCAGCTCACCCACGCCCACAACATGGCCGACGATGCCCTGCGCGAGATGGCGGTGCAGCTGTTTCGGCACTTCGAAGCCCGCCAGTCAGGGATTTCCCGGTCCCACTGAGCGCCGGTGGGATCTCAAGCCCACTCGGTTCCGGTCGATACAAGTACATACCCACAGAGGAGATACTCGCGCATGTCCGGCTTCAACCCCTTGTCCCCCGGCGTCTGGCTGATGCGGCGCCTGCGCCTGCGAGGCAAGCTGTTGTTGTTGGCGGCGTCATCCCTTCTGCCCCAGATGTTCATCTGGCTGGTCGCCGGGCCGCCTTCGGCCAGCACCTGGGTGCTGGGCATTGAGCTCGGTGGCGTCGCCGTGCTGGCCTACCTCATGCTCAGTTTCTATGTGAGTTTCATGAGCGACTTCCGGCTGGTGCTCGCCAGCATGGAGCAGACCGCGTCGGGCAACCTGCGCACCGTGTTGAAGGTGCGCGGCGGCGACGAACTGGCCGACCTCACCCGCCTGCTCGACCGCATGGTCGGCAACCTCTCGTCCATGGTGGCCGAGGTCCGCAGCAATTCCGCCTTGGTGGCCCACGCCGGCAAGAGCCTGGCCACCGGCAACCGTGATCTGGCCGACCGCACCGAACAACAAGCCGCCAACCTGGAACAGACCGCCGCCAGCGTGCACGAGCTCTCCAGCACGGTGCAGCAAAACGCCAAGACCGCCGGCGACTCCGACCAGCAGGCCGCGCAGGTGCGCGACGTGGCGGAGTCGGGTGCACAGTCGATGGGACGCGCGGTCGAGTCGGTGGAAGGCATCCAGAAAAGTGCGCAGCAGATGAACGACATCATCGGCGTGATCGACAGCCTGGCGTTCCAGACCAACATCCTCGCGCTCAACGCAGCGGTGGAAGCCGCACGCGCGGGTGAGCAGGGCAGGGGCTTTGCGGTGGTGGCTGCCGAAGTGCGTTCGCTCGCGCAGCGCTCGGCCGCGTCGGCCAAAGAGATCCGCCAGCTCATCGTGGCCTCGGGCCAGCAGGTGGAGGCCAGCGTGAAGCAGATCCGCACCGCCGGCAGCAGCATCCAGCAGATCGCCAACGGCGTGCGCGGCGTGGCGGCCAACATGTCGCTGATCTCGGCCTCGAGTGCCGAGCAGAGCACGGGCCTGAGCGAGATCTCGTCGGCCGTGTCGCAGCTCGACGAAATCACCCAGCGCAATGCGCAGATGGTCGAACGCGCCGTGGCGCAGGCCGACCAGCTGGAGCAGCGCGCGGCCCACCTGTCCAAAGCTGTCTCGTCCTTCATGTTGCAGCAGGGCACGGCCGAAGAGGCCATGCAACTGGTGGACAAGGCACAGGCCATGCGCCAGCAGCGCGGGCGCGACGCCTTCGTGCGTGAGATCACCACGCCGGCCAACAACTTCTTTGATCGCGACATGTACGTGTTCGCACTCGACCAAGCGGGGGTTTACCGCTCGTTCGGCGGCAAGCCCGAGAAGGTCGGCAGCCGCGTGCAGGACATCCCCGGCATCGACGGCGAGGCCTTGCTCGACGCCATCGTGTCGCAGGCCGAGTCCGGCCCGGGCTGGGTGGAATACAACATCGGCAACCCGGCCAACGGCAGCATCCAGGCCAAGATGTCCTACGTGGTGAAGATCGACGATCTGTACGTGGGTTGCGGCGTCTACAAGACCGCCGCTGCGCGCCAGGCGGCCTGATCTCGATCGCAGGCTCAGGCGCTGGTTCGTTTGGCCCTGGCCCGGGCGAGCGCGGCTTCGATCACGGCGCGTTTCTTGTCCAGCAGGGTCTCGTCGGTGATTTGCGAATGTGCGGCCAGGTCGGACAGCTTGTCCTGCGCCTTGGCTTCCAGCCGGTCGTCGTGCTCGCGCTTCTCACGCGTCAGCCGCGCCTGCCGGGCCTCGTAGCGTTCCTTGCCCTGACGCGCCTGCTCGGCGGTCCAGGCCTGCCAGCCCGTCCGCTCCCCACTGACGATCTCCAGTGAAATGCAGTCCACCGGGCACACCGGCAAACACAGCTCGCAACCGGTGCAGACCGGCTCGATCACCGTGTGCATGCGCTTGTTGCTGCCCAGGATTGCGTCGGTGGGGCAGACCTTGATGCACAGCGTGCAGCCGATGCACCAGGCCTCGTCGATCACAGCCACCGTCACCGGGCCTTCAATGCCGTTGTGCGGATTCAGCGGCGTGGCCGGCCGGCCGGTGATGGCGGCCAGTCGTTCGATGCCCTCGCTGCCACCGGGCGGGCATTGGTTGATGTCGGCACGGCCCTCGGCGATGGCCAGCGCATAACTCGCGCAGTCGGGGTAGCCGCAGCGCGTGCACTGGGTTTGCGGCAGGGCGGCGTCAATGCGCCGGGCAAGGTCGTTCATGACGGCCAATATACCGGCGCCCTGGATGCGCGCCGGGCTCCTGGAACCCGGTGTCTCAGGCGGTCGTGGTGCGCGGCTTGCGCGCGGCGGGTGCCTTGGCTGCGGGTCTGGTGGCCTTGGCGACCTTGGCGACCTTGGCGGGTGCGGCCTTCGCGGCGGGTTTGGCTGCGCGCTTGACGGCTGCCTTGGCCAGGGTCTTCACCGTTTTCGGGGCGGCGACCGTGGTCGCCGAAGCGGCCGGCGCCACCGTCGGCTGGTGCACCTTCAGGAAGGTCTTCACCACCGGATGCACGAACTCGCGCCAGCGGCGGCCGCTGAAGATGCCGTAGTGGCCCGCGCCGGCGGCTTCGTAGTGCATGCGGTGCGTCTTGGGAATGCCGGTGCACAGGTCGTGCGCTGCGGCGGTCTGGCCCGAACCCGAAATGTCGTCGAGCTCACCTTCCACCGTCAGCAGGGCGGTGTGCTGAATGTCCTGCGGACGCACCCGCTCCAGCTTGCCCTGCGGGTTCTTCACATCCCAGGTGCCGTTGACCAGCTTGAAGTCCTGGAACACCGTGTCGATGGTTTCCAGGTAGTAGTCCGCGTCCATGTCGAGCACGGCGTTGTACTCGTCGTAAAACTTGCGGTGACTCTCGGCGCTCTCGTTGTCGCCCTTGATCAGGTCTTTGAAGTAGTCGTAGTGGCTGGTCGCGTGGCGGTCCGGGTTCATGGCCACAAAGCCGGTGTGCTGCAGGAAACCGGGGTACACGCGGCGACCGGCGCCGGGGAAGTTGTCGGGCACGCGGTAGATCACGTTGTTCTCGAACCAGCTGTGCGCGCGCTGGGTGGCGAGGTTGTTCACCGCGGTGGGCGATTTGCGGGCGTCGATCGGGCCGCCCATCATGGTCATGGACAGAGGCGTGGTCTCGCCCCGGCTGGCCATGAGCGACACCGCAGCCAGCACCGGCACGGTGGGCTGGCACACGCTGATCACGTGGCAGTTGCCATAGCCCTTTTGCAGGTGGCGGATGAACTCCTGGACGTAGTTCACGTAGTCGTCGAGGTGGAACTCACCTTCGGACAGCGGCACCAGGCGGGCGTTTTTCCAGTCGGTGATGTAGACCTTGTGGTCCTTGAGCATGGTGCGCACCGTGTCGCGCAGCAGCGTGGCGTAGTGGCCGGAGAGGGGCGCCACGATCAGCACCACCGGCTCGCCCTTGAGCTTGGCCAGGGTGCTGGTGTCGTCGGAGAAACGCTTGAACCGTCGCAGTTCGCAGAACGGCTTGTCGATTTCGATGCGTTCGTGGATGGCCACATCGATGCCGTCAATGTCCACCGTGTGGATGCCGAAGACCGGCTTCTCGTAGTCCTTGCCCAGGCGGTGCATGAGGTCGTAGCCGGCCGAAATGCGCTGCGCCATCGGCAACTGGGCCAGGGGCAGGGAAGGGTTGGTGAACAGTTTGGCGGCCACTTCGGCCAGGTCTGAAAACGGCTCCATCATGGAGCGCTGGGTTTCGTAAATCTGGTAGAGCATGGGTGTCCGGCTTCGTTATGTTGCAGTGCAATATATCAGCATGCTCTCAAGAGCGTTAGCGTGATAACACCTAATTTACAGGGGCATCTGTCACCTTCGTGAAAGAATCCGGACCACCGATTCTCACCGCCGGCCAGACGGCGCAGACCCGCGTCACCCCATGTCCGACATATCTTCACCTGCCGCATCCCCCTGGAGCGAACTGCCCGCCACCGAGCGCATGCCCGTGCTGTTCGTGGGCCATGGCAGCCCCATGAACGCCATCGAGGACAACCGCTGGCGCCAGAGTTGGCAGGCGCTGGGCAGCGAGTTGCTGGCGCGCCCACAGCCTCCGCGGTTGATCCTGTGCATTTCGGCCCATTGGCTCACGCCGGGCTGGCAGCTCACCGCCATGGACAAGCCGCGCACCATCCACGACTTCGGAGGTTTCCCCCAGGCACTGTTTGACCAGCAGTACCCTGCGCCGGGCTCGCCCCAGGCAGCGCGTTTCATCAGCCAGTCTGTGCTGCAACCAGGCTCCAACGAGCCTCTGGCGCTGAATGAGGCCGACTGGGGCCTGGACCACGGCGCGTGGTCCATTCTCAAGCCCATGTTCCCGGCCGCGGACATTCCGGTGATCCAGCTCAGCATGGACTACAGCCGGCCCGCCGCCGAACACTTCGCCATCGGCCAGCAGCTTGCAGGTTTGCGCGAACGCAGCGTGCTGATCGTCGGCAGCGGCAACACGGTGCACAACCTGCGCACCATGCGCCGCGACGCCCCCGACAACCAGGCCTACGACTGGGCCATCGAGTTCGATCGCGTCACGGCGGAACACATCTCGCAAAAGCGCCTGCCGTCGTTGTGTGATTTCCAGCAACTGGGCGTTGTCGCTCAGATGGCGCATCCCACCTGGGAGCACTACCTGCCGCTGCTCTATGCGGCGGGCGCCGTGCAGGCGGATGATGTGCCGCGCTTTTTCAACGAGGGTTTCCAGGGCGCTTCGATCTCCATGCGCTCTGTCGTGTGGAGCTGATCCCATGGAAAAGGGCCGCCCGAAGGCGGCCCTTGCTGGCAGGAGCCACGTTGTTCAGACCACCTTGGCGATCGACTGGCAAACGTAGTCGATGTTCTTGCTGTTGAGCGCTGCCACGCACATGCGGCCGGTGTCGGTGCCGTAAACGCCGAACTCGCTGCGAAGGCGCACCATCTGGTCTTTGTTCAGGCCGGAATAGCTGAACATGCCGATCTGGCTGGTGATGAAGCCCATGTCCTGCTTCACGCCGGCGGCCTTGAGCCCGTCCACCAGCTTCTGGCGCATGGCCTTGATACGCACGCGCATCTCGCCCAAGTTCTTTTCCCACAGCGCGCGCAGCTCGGGGTTGTTGAGCACGGCCGCCACCACGGCGCCGCCGTGGATGGGTGGGTTGGAGTAGTTGGTGCGGATGGCGATCTTGAGCTGGGACAGCACGCGCGACGCTTCTTCGGCACTCTCGCACAGCACCGACAAGGCGCCCACGCGCTCGCCGTAGAGGCTGAAGCTCTTGGAGAACGAAGTCGAGACGAAAAACACCAGGCCGGCGGCGACGAACTTGGCGATCACGGCGCCGTCTTCGGCAATGCCGTGGCCGAAGCCCTGGTAGGCCATGTCGAGGAACGGGGTGAGGTTGCGAGCTTTCACGACCGCAATCACCTGGTCCCACTGCTCGGGAGTGATGTCGTAGCCGGTGGGGTTGTGGCAGCAGGCGTGCAGCACAACGATGGTGCCGGGCGCGGCCGCGTTCAGGCTGGCCAGCATGGCGTCGAAATTCACGCCGCGCTTTTCAGCGTCGTAGTAGGCGTAGGTGCCCACGGTGAAGCCTGCGTTGGTGAAGAGGGCTCGGTGGTTTTCCCAGCTCGGATCGCTGATCAACACGGTGGCATCCGGGTTCAGGCGTTTCAAAAAATCGGCGCCGATCTTCAGGCCGCCTGTGCCGCCGATGGCCTGCACGGTGGCCACCCGGCCGGACTTCACGGGCTCCGAATCCACGCCGAACACCAGACCTTTGACCGCGGCGTCGTAGGCGGCGATGCCGTCGATGGGGAGGTAGCCACGCGCAGTGGGCTTGTCCATCATGGTTTTTTCAGCGCTTTGCACGCACTGCAGCAGCGGCAGCTTGCCGTTGTCGTCGAAATACACACCCACGCCCAGGTTCACTTTGTTGGGGTTGACGTCGGCGGCAAACTGTTCGTTCAGACCCAGAATCGGGTCGCGCGGCGCCATTTCGACGGCGGTGAAGAGGGACATGCTGAGTTTCCTGAAGGTTGGAGGGCGGGGCAACCCGGGATTTTAATCGGCGGGTCCTTGCCAGCATGCGGCAACGGTGTGCGTTGGTGCGGCAGCGCGCATAAGGACAAGTAAATTTGCTGTAGTGTGCGACCCTCCTCACTTTGGGCACTTCGTCACACATTGCGGGTAGTCATGCCCTGGGGGTGTGCGGTATATTCAAAAAGACCGTTAACTTTTATTAACATTTGACCGTGCTTTTGAGGACCAGGACCATGCAAAAACATACTTCAGAACTCATCCGCACCCTGGCTCGCGGTACCGCTTTGGTGGCCCTGGTGTTGGGTGCGGTGGGTTGTGCCACCCAGAACGCCAGCCCTCCAGCGCCGACCACGGCAGCCAGCGCCACCTACGAATACAAGGTCGGACCTGGTGACACCCTGAACATCAACGTCTGGCGCAATCCCGAGCTGTCCTCCACCGTGCCGGTGCGCCCCGACGGCAAGGTCTCCACCCCGCTGGTGGACGAGCTGGTTGCCCAGGGCAAGACGCCCACCGAAATCGCCCGTGATGTGGAAAAGGCCCTCGGCAAGTTCGTGCGCGACCCGGTCGTCACCGTCATCGTCACCAATTTCGTGGGCCCTTACAGCGAACAGATCCGTGTGGTGGGTGAAGCCGCCAAGCCGCAGTTCCTGCCGTACAAGCAGAAGATGACCGTGATGGACGTGATGATTGCCGTGGGCGGCCTCACCGAGTTTGCCGATGGCAACAAGGCCACCATCATTCGCGCCAGCGAGAACAACAAGCGCTATGGCGTGCGTCTGCAAGACCTGGTCAAGCGCGGCGACATCTCTGCCAACGTTGAGATGCTGCCTGGCGACATCCTGATCATTCCTCAGGGCTGGTTCTGATCCCGCGCCTCTTGAGCTGACCACCGCCGCCCTGCGCACGGTGGTTTCTTTTTCTTTTTGCTGTCACCCACAGTTGCTTGCATGCAAGACCTCATTGATCAAATAACGACCTTCTTGCGGGGGATGTGGAAGTACCGCCGCCTCGGCGTGCTGGTCGCATGGCTGGTGGCCGCTGCCACGGCCACTGTGATTTTCATGATGCCCGACCGCTATGAGGCATCGGCTCGTGTCTATGTGGACACGCAGTCCATCCTGCGGCCCCTGATGTCCGGTCTGGCTGTTCAGCCCAACATCGAGCAGCAGGTCACCATGCTCAGCCGCACCCTGATCAGCCGGCCGACGGTGGAAAAACTCATTCGCATGGCCGATCTGGACCTGGGCGCCAAGACCAAGGAGCAACAGGAAGAGCTCATCACCCAGGTGACGCAGTCGCTGGCCATCCGCTCCACCGGCCGCGACAACCTCTACACCCTGTCCTACCGCGGCGAAAGTCCCGACAAGGCGCTGCGTGTCGTGCAGTCGCTCATGACGATCTTTGTGGAGTCCAGCCTGGGCGACTCCAAGACCGACTCGGACGCGGCCCGCCGCTTCATTGAAGACCAGATCAAGAACTATGAGGCCCGGCTGACGGAAGCCGAAACACGACTCAAGGACTTCCGCCTGCGCAACCTCGATCTTCAGACCCAGGGTGGCATGGACATGGCCGGGCGCATGACGGAGATCGTCAACACCCTGAACCAGGCCAAACTGGAATTGCGCGAAGCCGAAAGCGCCCGCGAAGCCGCACGGCGCCAGCTCGACCAGGCGCGCGCCGCGCAGCGCGCCACGCCAGCCGCCGGTGGCGGCCCCTCGTTTGCAACGCCCGAGCTCGACGCCCGGATCGACCCGCTCAAACGCAACCTCGACAGCTTGCTGCAGCGATTCACCGAGCAGCACCCCGACGTGGTCAACACGCGCCGCCTGATCAAGGAGCTGGAAGAGCAGAAGCGCAAGGAAGTGGCCGAGCTGCAGCGCGCAGCGGCGGCCAATCCCGGCCAGCCGTCCATGGAATCCAACCCCGCCTTGTTCGAGCTCTCGCGCATCAACTCGGCGGCCGAGGTGCAGGTGGCTTCGCTGCGCGCCCGCGTGGCCGAATTCGAGTCGCGCGCCACCCGTGCACGCGAACTGATGCGGGCCGCTCCGCAGATCGAAGCCGAACAGGCACAGCTGAACCGCGACTACGAAATCAACCGCAAGAACTACGAAGACCTGGTGGCGCGGCGCGAGTCCATCACCATGAGTGGTGAGCTGGAAAGCGCCTCCAGCCTGGCCGACTTCCGCGTGATCGATCCACCCCGTGCCGAGCCCAAGCCGGTGGCTCCCAACCGTATTCTGCTGATGCCGCTGGCCTTGTTGGCCGCGCTGGCCGCCGGCCTGGGCTTCACCTTCCTGATGAGCCAGGTCCGCCCGGTGTTCTTTGATGCGAATTCGCTGCGCTCGGCCACCGACATGCCCTTGCTGGGCGTGGTCACCCTGGTCAAGCACGACGCCTTGCGCCAGCGGGAACGCCGCAGCCTGATGCGTTTTGCCGCTTCCGTGTTGGCCCTGGTGGTCGTGTTTGTGATCGGTATCGCGGTGATGTCCTACCGCGCCGGTCTTTGAAGGTGATTGCCCATCATGTCCAGTCTCATTGAAAAGGCCGCCCAGCGGCTCGAGCAGTTGCGCCAGGCGGGTGCCGACATTCCGGCCGATGCTCCTGCCCCGGTTGATGTGCCCGCCAAAGCGGCCGCCGTGCCTTCCAACGCCGCCGTGCAGGCTCGCGCGGTGCCCTCCGAAGCCCACGCGCCCGACAGCATCCAGTCCAAAGCGGTTCAGATGGACCTGGAGACGCTGCGCGTGGCCGGTTTCGTGACGCCCAATGCACCCCGTTCCCCGATTGCCGACCAGTTCCGCGTGATCAAACGCCCTTTGCTGGCCAACGCCACAGGCAAGGGCGCAGCGCCCGTGCCCAACGGCAACCTGATCATGGTCACCAGCGCCATGCCTGGTGAAGGCAAGAGTTTCACCGCCATCAACCTGGCCATGAGCATTGCCATGGAACTGGACTACCGCGTGTTGCTCGTGGACGCCGACGTGGCCCGGCCTTCCTTGCGCCAGGCGTTGGGGCTGGCCGCCGGACCCGGGCTGCTCGATTTGCTGATCGACAGGAAGACCCAGATGTCGGACGTCTTGCTGCGCACCAACGTGGACAAACTCAGCGTGCTGCTCAGCGGCACGCCGCACCCGCGCGCTACCGAACTGCTGGCCAGCGACGCCATGACTTCGCTGATCGAAGAGATGGGCCAACGCTACCCTGATCGCATCATCATTTTTGATTCACCTCCATTGCTGCTGACCACCGAGGCGCGGGTTCTCGCGACCCACATGGGCCAGATCATCATGGTGGTGCAGGCGGAAAAGACCCTGCAATCGCAAGTGAAGCACGCCATGACCACCATCGAAGCCTGCCCGGTCAAACTGATGTTGCTCAACCAGGCACGTGGTGGAGATCAGGACGCTTATGGATACGGTTACGGATATGGCTACGGCTATGGTCAAACCGCCAGCCAGGCCGCCGACGCCAACGTGCCGGTGGCCGCGGCAACATGAATCGCAGCAGCAGGACGCACGCCGTGAAGACCCGCAGCATGACCGTGCCTTCCGCCCTCGCTCAGCGTTCTGCCGTGTTCGCACTGGGTGCCCTGGCCGCCGCTGCCCTGGGCACGGTGGCGCATGCGCAGGACAGCGTCAACGCCGTGGATGCGCCCGGCCCCAAGCCCTCCATCTGGATCGAACGCCGGGTCACGGTGGGGCAGACCTTGTCCACCAACGGCAACCTGTCCACCAACGGGCGAAGCGAGCAGACCACCGAAGTGACTCCCGGCATCCGCGCGGTGTTCAACACACCTCGCGTGCAAGGCTTCATTGACTATTCGCTGAGCGCCTTGTTCTACGCGCAGGGCACCTCGGGCAACCAGTTCCGCAACGCGCTCAACGCCAACGCCAAGGTCAACGCCTGGGACAACCGGGCTTTCATCGACTTGTCGGGTGTGGTGTCCAACCAGGCCATCTCCGCCTTTGGCCCGCGGTCGGTCAACGGCCGGTCCGACACCAACCAGTCCGAAACCGCCAGCTTCCGTTTTTCGCCCTACCTGCGCGGCAGCTTCGCCGGCGACACCGACTACGAACTGCGCTACAGCCTGCAGACCGCCGACACGGATACCGCCGCCAGGTCCGACATCACCGACCAGTCCGTCTCGGTTCGGCTGGGCAGCCGCCCCGTAGGCCAGACCCTGGGGTGGTCGTTCAATGCCTCGTCGGGCGCCACCGACTACAGCCGCGGCCGCGACACGGAGTCAAGCAGCGCACAGGGCGGTTTGATCGTTGCCGTCTCACCGCAGCTGCAGGTGACGCTGCTCGCCGGTGTCGAGTCCAACGACATCATCACGCTGCAGAAAGAGTCGTACAACACGGCCGGCATCAACGTGGAGTGGCGTCCCTCGCCGAACACGCGCGTGTTTGTGGGCGTTGAAGACCGCTACTTCGGCAATGGCCACAACATCGCGCTGCAGCACCGCACGGGTCAGACCTTGTGGAGCTACACCGATACCAAGGGCGTGGTCAACAACCCATTGCAAGACGGCTCTGCGACGCTCGGTACGAACTATGAGTTCTTCGACCAGCAATACCAGCAGCTGATTCCAGACCCCATTCTTCGAGCGAGGTTTGTCAACGAGCTGTTGCGTTTCTATAACCTGCCAGCCGACGCGGTCGCTGTTCAGAATTTCCTGAGTTCATCGGCCACGCTCGACCGGGTGCAGCGCCTCTCGGTCGCGCTGTCGGGCATTCGCAGCGTCTGGACGCTCTCGGTCTTTCGCAGCGACTCCAGCCGCCTGGACACGATTGTCAGCAACGGTGACGACTTCGACTTCAACACCGACATCGAACAACAGGGCTGGAGCCTGAACTACGCGCACCGCCTGACCCCGCGGACATCGCTCAACGCCGGCTTGACCAACCAGAAGAGCTTCGGCAGTTCCGGCCTCAAACTCCGATCCACCACGGCCTCTGTCGGCCTGGGCACCCGCCTGAGTCGCCGCACCTCTGCCAGCGTCCAGCTGCAGCGCGGCAATTACAACGGCTCCACCGGTTCCTACAACGACACCGCCATCTCGGGTTTCATCACCCACCGGTTCTGATCCATGTACGAAGCCTTCTACGGGCTGAGCAGCAAGCCTTTCCAGCTCAACCCAGACCCCCGCTTTTATTACAGCAGCAAGCCGCACCGGCGGGCGCGCTCCTACCTCGTCTACGGCGTCATGCGCGGCGAGGGCTTCATTGTCATCACCGGTGAGGTGGGGGCCGGCAAGACCACCATCGTTCGCGACCTGCTCGACAGCTTGGAAAACGGTTCGGTGGTGGCTGCGCACCTGGTGAGCACCCAGCTCGGCGCTGAAGACGCGCTCAAGCTGGTGTGCGCCGCGTTCGGCGTGCCGGTGCGCGGCACCGGCAAGGCCGACATGCTGATGGCGCTCGAAGCCTTCTTCATCACCCAGACCACGCAGGGCAAACGCTGCCTGCTGATCGTGGATGAAGCGCAGAACCTGCAGCCGCTGGCGGTGGAAGAGCTGCGCATGCTCTCCAATTTCCAGTTTGGTGACCAGGCCTTGCTGCAGACCTTTCTGGTGGGCCAGCCCGAGTTCCGCGAGATCCTGCAAGGCCCGAGCATGCTGCAGCTGCGCCAGCGCATCACCGCGCGTTGCCACCTGGGCCCGCTCGACGAAGAAGACACCCGCGCCTATGTGGAGCACCGCCTCAAGTGCGCGGGCGCCACCGACAAGCCGACGTTCGAGCCCGCCATCTTCCCCGCGCTGTTTCAGCACTCGGGCGGCATTCCGCGGCGCATCAACACCTTGTGCGACCGGCTGCTGCTGCTGGGCTACCTTTCCGAAATGACGCACCTCACGCTGGACGCACTCAACGAGGTGGTGGCCGAAATGCAGGTGGAGAACTCGGTGGCGCCTTCTCGCGTGGCTGAAGACCAGGAGCGCTGGGCGCACCTGCCCAACGCCGGTGCCAGCGTCGCCCCCACCTGGCTGAACGACGACATGGATCTCTCGGAACTGTCACTCGACCCCCATCTGGTGGAAGGCATGAGCGACCAGCTCACCCGCGTCTCGGCCGAGCAGCTCAGCACGCGCCTGTTGCGCATGGAGCGCAGCGTGCTGCGCCAGGAACGCATCAGCCTGGAGATCCTGAGTTCGCTCAAGAAGATCGTGGCCGCCGCCCGCAAGCCCCGCGCCGCAGGCCCCACCACCGACCTGCCCAAGTGACCCCCATGCTCACCCGCGCTCCCATCACCAATGCCCTGACGATCGACGTCGAAGACTACTTTCAGGTCTCCGCGTTTGCGCCCCACATCGACCGTGCCGACTGGGACAAGCGTGAATGCCGCGTCGAGCACAACATCGACCGCATCCTCAAGCTGCTGGACGACAAGCACACCAAGGCCACCTTCTTCACGCTGGGCTGGGTGGCCGAGCGTTACCCGAACATGGTGCGCCGCATCGTGGCCGAAGGCCACGAACTCGCCAGCCACGGCTATGGCCACCAACGCGCGTCCGACCTCACCGAGACCGAGTTCTTCCACGACGTGTCACACGCCAAGGCCTTGCTCGAAGAAATCGGGGGCACCGCAGTGCAGGGCTACCGCGCGCCGAGCTTCTCCATCGGCACCGACAACCTCTGGGCACTCGACACCTTGCTGCGCGCCGGCTACCGCTACAGTTCCAGCATCTACCCCGTCAAGCACGACCACTACGGCATGCCCGACGCGCCGCGCTTCGCCCACCAGATCCGCGACGGCCTGATGGAAGTGCCGCCCACCACGCTGCGCCTGTTCAACCGCAACCTGCCTTCTGGTGGTGGAGGTTATTTCCGCCTGCTGCCCTACGCGCTGTCGCGCTGGATGCTGCAGCAGGTGAACCAGCGCGATGCCGAGTCCGCCATCTTCTATTTCCACCCCTGGGAAATCGACGCCGACCAGCCCCGTATTCCCGGCATCGATCTGAAGACGCGCTTTCGCCACTACGTGAACATTGGCCGCACGGAACAGCGCCTGGCGCGCCTGCTTGACGATTTCCGCTGGGGCCGCATGGACGACATCTTCTTGAAGGAACGTGCACCCGATCGTTTGGCCGAGGTGACCGTTGTCTGAGCGCGGCGCCTTGCACATCAAGCGCCTGGACAGCTCCCAACCCGACCAGGTCGCCCGATGGGAAGCCTTTGTGGCGGCGTGCCCCAAAGCCACGTTTTTTCACCGTGCAGGCTGGCAAACCGTCATCCGTGATGTGTTCCGGCACCCCACGTACTTTCTCTTTGCCGAGCAGGACGGCGAGATCGTTGGCGTGTTGCCGCTCGCCCACGTGAACAGCCGCCTCTTCGGCAACGCGCTGACGGGTTTGCCCTTTGCGGTCTACGGTGGTGTGGCCACCGACTCTGAAACGGCTGCCACCGCGCTGGAAGCCGAAGCACAGCGTCTGGCGGTTGAACTGGGCACCGACCACCTGGAGTTGCGCCACACCGAGCGCCGCCACACCGACTGGCCGGTGCAGGAGCTCTATGTCACCTTCCGCAAGGCGATCCTGCCCAAGGAAGAGGACAACATGCTGGCCATTCCGCGCAAGCAGCGCGCCATGGTGCGCAAGGGCATCAAGAACGGCCTCACCTCGCAGGTGGACAACAACGCCGACCGTTTTTTCGCGCTCTACGCCGACAACGTGCACCGCCACGGCACGCCCGCGTTTTCCAAGCGCTACTTCCAGACCTTGCTCAAGACCTTTGGCAAGGACTGCGAGGTGCTCACCGTGAGCTCTGCCGAAGGCCGGCCGCTGTCCAGCGTGATGAGTTTTTACTTTCGCGACGAGGTGTTGCCTTACTACGCGGGCGACGACGAAGCCGCGCGCGACCTCGCCGCCAACGACTTCAAGTACTGGGAACTCATGCGCATGGCCTGCGCGCGCGGGCTCAAGGTGTTTGACTACGGCCGCAGCAAAGAGGGCACCGGCCCTTATGCGTTCAAGCGCAACTGGGGCTTTGAACCCACGCCGTTGCACTACGAATACCGCCTCTACAAGCGCGAGAGCATTCCGCAGAACAACCCGGCCAACGCGAAGTACAAGTTGCTGATCGCCACGTGGCGCCGCATGCCGCTGGGTCTGGCCAACTGGCTCGGCCCCCACATCGTCCGCAACCTCGGCTGAGCAGTCACACCATGGCGAACCTGCTCTACCTCGTGCACCGCTTGCCGTACCCGCCCAACAAGGGCGACAAGGTGCGTTCGTACCACCTGTTGCGCCATTTGCTGCAGCGCCACCGTGTGTTCCTGGGCACCTTCATCGACGACCCGGACGATGAGCAGCACCTGCCCACGCTGCGCGCCCTGTGCCCCGACCTGCACGTGGAGCGCATCGCTCCCCGCACCGCCAAGATCAAGAGCCTGGGTGGCCTGCTGAGTGGCGAGGCCCTCACGTTGGCGTATTACCGCAGCGCCGGCATGCAACGCTGGGTGCAAGCCACCACCGCCGCGAACGAGCTGCAGGCAAGCGTGGTGTTTTCGTCGGCCATGGCGCAGTACGCGCAGCCCCTGCAGCCGCAGGTGCCCATGCTGGTGGACTTTGTGGACGTTGATTCGGCCAAGTGGACGCAGTACGCGCCCGCGCACCGCTGGCCGCTCTCGATGCTGTACCGCCGCGAAGGCCGGCGCCTGCTGACCTACGAGCGCGAAGTGGCCGCGCAGGCGCGGCGCTCGTACTTCGTCACGCCCAACGAAACCGCGCTGTTCGTCTCGCAAGCTCCCGAGAGCCGCGACAAGGTGCAGTCCCTCAGCAATGGCGTGGACGCGGACTTCTTTGCCCCCGATCCACAGCGGCCCAACCCGTTCGCACCCGGTGAGCAGGCCGTGGTGTTCACCGGCGCCATGGACTACTGGCCCAACATCGACGGCGTGAGCTGGTTTGTGGCCGACATGTTGCCCCGCCTGCGCGCCCACTGGCCGCGCGCACGTTTCTACATCGTGGGCCGCAGTCCGTCGGCCCAGGTGCTCGCGCTGGCGGGTGAACAAGTGGTGGTCACCGGCACCGTGCCCGACGTACGGCCTTACCTGCAGCACGCTGCTGCCGTGGTGGCGCCGTTGCGCGTGGCGCGCGGCATTCAAAACAAGATCTTGGAGGCCATGGCCATGCAGAAGGCCGTGGTCACGGTCAACAGCTGTGCCGACGCGATCGGTGCGGGTGCGGACCAAGGTTTGCTGCGTGCCGAGTCGCCCGACGAATTCATTCAGGCGCTGGCCCCGTTGATGGACCATCCCGGCCACGCCGCCGAGCTGGGCGTGCACGCCCGGGCTTTTGTGGAACAAGGTTTCAGCTGGCAGGCGCACCTGAGCGGCATCGACGCCTGGCTCGGTCCACTGCACGCCAACGACACCGTCACCCTCCCGGAGGCCGCCATCCATGTCTGACGCCGTTCGTTTGTCCACACGATTCCCTGCCCACTGGCGCCTGCCGCTGGCCGCGCTGGTGTTGCTGTTGCTGGCCATCCTGGCGCTGTATGCGCACACGGTGGTGGGCATGGTCACCATCTGGTCCCGCTCGGACACGTATGCCCACGGCTTTGTGGTGCCTGTCATCACGCTCTGGCTGATCTGGCGCATCCGCCACACCCTGGCCGCGCTGGTGCCCAAGCCCAGCCCCCTGGCCTGGGTGATGCTGCTGGGCGCCGCGGGCTTCTGGCTGGCGGGCGACCTGGTGGCGGTGAACGCCGCCACGCAGCTCGCGTTGGTCATGTTGCTGGTGCTGGCCGTGCCGGCCGTGCTGGGCTGGCATCTGGCGAAAGCCATGGCGTTCCCGCTGGGCTTTCTGTTTTTTGCCGTGCCCATTGGCGACTTCATGCTCCCGTACTTCATGGAGTGGACGGCCGACTTCACCGTGCTCGCGCTCCGCGTGAGCGGCATCCCGGTGTACCGCGAAGGCCTGCAGTTCATCATCCCGTCGGGCGCCTGGTCGGTGGTGGAAGCCTGCAGCGGCATCCGCTACATGATCGCTTCGGTCACCGTGGGCTGCCTGTTCGCCTACCTGAGCTACACCAGCCTGAAGAAGCGCCTCATCTTCATTGGCGTGGCCATTCTGGTGCCGCTGGTGGCCAACTGGTTGCGCGCCTACATGATCGTGATGATCGGCCACCTCTCGGGCAACGAGCTGGCCACCGGCGTGGACCACCTCATTTACGGCTGGGTGTTTTTCGGTGTGGTGATCCTCATCATGTTGTTCGTCGGCGCCCGCTGGGCCGATGCTCCGGCGCCACCTGCCGGCCCGCTGGGTGCTGCTGCTTCCGCTGGTGCGCAAGCGCGAGGTATGTCTTCCCGCCGCACGGCCATGGCCGCTGTGGTCGCGTTGCTCATCGTGGCGTCGCCCCACCTGCTCGAACGTCTGCTGGCGCTGGGCACCCAGACCAGCGCTGTCTCCCTGGCCGCACCCGCGGCCCAGGCGCCTTGGCAAAACAACGCGAGTCCGCCGAGCGACTGGGTGCCGGCCTTCCAGTTGCCAGTGGCCACCAGCCACCTGGGCTACAGCGGTCCGCAGGGCGAGGCTGTGGGCCTGCACATTACCTATTACCGCCAGCAAGACTACGAACGCAAGCTCGTCAGTTCACAAAACATGCTGGTCGTGCACGACGACAAGCAGTGGGCGCAGGTGTCGGGCGGCAGCGCGACCACCCAGCTGGCCGGCCAGCCCGTTACCGTGGCTGCTGCCACGTTGCGCAACCAGGCCGGTGGTCTGACCGCGAACACCCAGCGCCTGCAGGTCTGGCGTGTCTACTGGGTCAACAACCGCTTCACGGCGAGCGACGCGCTTGCCAAAATACAGGGCGCCTTGAGCCGGATCACCGGGCAGGGCGACGACGGAGCCATTGTGGTCATCTACACCCCGCTCGATCCGCAGCTCACCGAAGCCGACGCACGCGCGGCCGCCACGGCCGTGCTGCAGAACTTCATGCAGAACCAGGGTGGCGCCATTGAAGCCGCCTTGAAGACCACGCGAGGGGCGCCCTGAATGTGCGGCATTTCCGGCTTGTTCGACACGCTCGGCACGCGCGACTTTGACCGCGCCCTGGCCGCGCGCATCAACAACATCCAGGCCCACCGCGGCCCCGACGAAGACGACCTGCACTTCGAACCCGGCCTGGCCTTGGGCCACCGCCGCCTGTCCGTCATTGACCTCGCCACCGGCCAGCAGCCGCTGTTCAACGAAGACGGCAGCGTGGGCATCGTCTTCAATGGCGAGATCTACAACTTTGAAGAGCTCGTGCCCGAGCTGCAGGCGATGGGCCACATCTTCAAGACGCGCAGCGACACTGAAGTGATCGTGCACGCCTGGGAAGCCTGGGGCCCCGAGTGTGTGCACCGCCTGCGCGGCATGTTTGCGTTTGCTCTGTGGGACCGCAACCAGCAAACCCTGTTCCTCGCGCGCGACCGCATGGGCGTCAAACCCATGCACTACGCGTGGCTCGCTGATGGCACCTTCATTTTCGGCTCCGAGCTGAAGGTCATCACAGCCCACCCCGGCTTTGCGCGCGACATCGACCCGCTGGCCGTGGAAGACTACTTCTCGTTCGGCTACGTGCCCGACCCGCGCTGCATTTACCGCAACGCACACAAGCTGCCGTCTGCCCACACGCTCACGCTGCGCCGCGGCGACGCCGCTCAGGCCCAGCCCGTGCCGTACTGGGACGTGCACTTCAGCAACGACAACCCCATCAACCAGGCCGACGCCGAAGCCGAACTTCGCGATCGCGTGCGCGAATCGGTGAAGCTCCGCCTCAAGGCCGACGTGCCGCTCGGCGCGTTTTTGTCGGGCGGGGTCGATTCGAGCGCCGTGGTTGCCACCATGGCTGGCTTGTCCACCACGCCGGTGCACACCTGCGCCATCGGCTTTGACGACCCGCGTTTCAACGAGTCCGCCTTTGCCCAGCAGGTGGCCGACCGCTACCAGACCGACCACCGCCTGGAAGTGGTCAAGAGTGACGACTTCGACCTCATCGACACCCTGGCCTGGCTCTACGACGAACCTTACGCCGACAGCTCCGCCATTCCCACCTACCGCGTGTGCCAGATGGCGCGCAAACACGTGACCGTGGCGCTCTCGGGCGACGGCGGCGACGAGAGCCTGGGTGGCTACCGGCGCTACCGCATGCACCTGGGCGAAGAGAGCGTGCGCAGCCGTTTGCCGCACGGCCTGCGCAGCCCGCTGTTCGGTTCGCTCGGCCACCTGTATCCCAAGGCCGACTGGGCACCGCGCATGTTCCGCGCCAAGACCACCTTCCAGGCCATAGCCATGGACTCGGTGCAGGCCTACCACCACAGCATGTCGCACCTGCGGGCCGACCAGCGCCAGCGCCTGTTCTCGCCGGCGTTCAACAAAAGCCTGGGTGGCTACAACTCCATCACCGTGTTCCGTGGCCACGCGGAGCGCGCCAACACCGACGACCCGCTCGCACTCATTCAGTACCTCGACTACAAGACCTGGCTGGTCGGCGACATCAACACCAAGGTCGACCGGGCCAGCATGGCCCACTCGCTCGAAGTGCGCGAACCGCTCATGGACCACCAGCTGATCGAATGGCTGGCCACGCTGCCCAGCAGCCTCAAGATCAACGCGGGCGAAGGCAAGTACGTTTTCAAGAAGGCCTTCGAGCCGCTGCTGCCCAACGACATCCTGTACCGCTCCAAGATGGGCTTCTCGGTGCCGCTGGCCAGCTGGCTGCGCGGGCCGCTGGCCGAGCGCATGCGCGAGTCGGTTCTGAGCCCGCGCATGCTGGACTCGGGCTACTTCAACGAAGCCACCTTGCGCACGCTGATTGACCAGCACCTGAGCCGGCAGTTCGACCATTCGACGGCGCTGTGGATGTTGATCATGTTTGATGCGTTTCTGCGCCAGGCCCAGGCGCCCATACAAGCCGCGCCCCCGGTTGCGGCTGCAGCGACCGTCCCGGCATGAACGCTGTGATGCCACGCCGCCGGCGCATCGTCCATGTGGTTTACAGCTTTTCGGTGGGCGGGCTCGAAAACGTCATCGTGCAGCTCATCAACCGCCTGCCTGCCGACCAGTTCGAACACGTGGTCCTGTCACTCACCACCATCAGCGATTTCAAGAACCGCATCACCCAGCCCGGTGTGCGCTTCATCGAGCTGCACAAACAGCCCGGCCACGCCATCCCCCTGTACCCGCGCATCTACCAACTGCTTCGTGAACTGCAACCCGACGTGGTGCACACCTGCAACCTGGCCGCGCTGGAGATCACGCCGCTGGCTTGGCTGGCGCGTGTGCCATTGCGTGTGCACGCCGAGCATGGCTGGGACGCGCACGACCCGCAAGGCCAGAACCCACGCTACCAGCGCTTGCGAAAGCTCTACAAGCCCTTCGTGAGTCACTACGTGTCCGTATCGAAAGATCTGGACGCCTACCTCGCGCGCGCCATTGGCGTGCCGGCGAGCCGCCGCAGCCTGATCGCCAACGGCGTGGACAACGACACCTTTGCTCCGCGTGTGGGCCGCGCCGCGCCCGTGCCCGGTTGCCCGTTTGTGCCCGGCCAGCACTGGCTCGTGGGTACCGTGGGTCGTCTACAAACCGTGAAGAACCAGCCGCTGCTGGCCCGGGCGTTTGTGCGCCTGCTGCGTGAGCACCCCGAGATGGCGGAGCGGGCGCGGCTGGTGATCGTGGGCGAAGGGCCTTTGCGGGGCGAGGTTGAAAGCACGCTGGCTGCTGCCGGTCTGCAAGGCCACGCGTGGCTGCCCGGCGCGCGAGACGACGTGGCCGACGTACTCCGCTCGCTCGACCTTTTTGTGTTGCCTTCGCAAGCCGAAGGCACGTCGTGCACCTTGCAGGAAGCCATGGCCAGCGGGCTGCCCGTGGTGGCCACGGCGGTGGGTGGCACGCCAGACCTGGTGGAAGAGGGCGCCACCGGCCACCTGGTGCCGTCCGACGACGAAGCGGCGCTGGCCGAGGCGATGCACAGGGTGTTCTGCAACGAGGCCGATGCGCAGCGGTTTGCGCACACCGCTCGCACGCGCGCCATCAACCAGTTCGGCCTCGACGCCATGGTGCAGGCCTACGATGCCCTTTTTTCAGGCCCACAGCGCGCTGCGCAGTGGCAAGCCGCCCACTGATCGAGTTCGAATGCGCATCCTGTATCACCACCGCACCGCCTCCAAAGATGGTCAGGCCGTGCACATCGAAGAAATGATCGATGCCTTGCGCAGCGAAGGGCACGAGGTGCGCGTGGTTGCGCCCGGGCAAGATGCAGACGAGGGCGGGGCAGGGCAGATGGGCAGCGACATGGGCTGGGTGCACGGCCTCAAGGCGCGTCTCCCCAAGGCGGTGTACGAACTCATGGAACTGGCCTACAGCCTGGTCGCCTACCGCAAGCTCATGGCCGCGGCCAAAGAGTTCAAGCCCGACGTGATCTACGAGCGCTACAACCTGTTTTTGCTCGCCGGCCTCATGGCCAAGAAGCGCCTGGGTGTGCCGCTGCTGCTGGAGGTGAATTCCCCCCTGGTGTTGGAGCGTTCACAGCACAGCGGTGGCCTGGCGCTCGCCGGCCTGGCCCGCTGGGCCGAAGGCGCCGCCTGGCGAGGCGCAGACCGGGTGTTGCCGGTGACCGAGGTGCTGGCTGGCCATGTGCGCGCCTGCGGAGTGCCTGCCGAGCGCATTCAGGTGGTGCCCAACGGCATCAACCGCGCGCACTTCGCACAGGCGCCAGGACCCGACGAAGCGAAGGCCCGCCTGGGCCTGCAAGGCCGGCTGGTGCTGGGCTTCACCGGCTTTGTGCGCGACTGGCACGGCGTGGACCGCATCGTGGACTGGATGGCCACCCCGCAGGCCCCAGCCCATACCCAGTTGCTGGTGGTTGGAGATGGCCCCGTGCGCGAAGCACTGGAAGCGCAGGCCAAGCAGCTGGGCCTGGCCGACCGCGTGGCTTTCACCGGTGTCATTCACCGCGACCAGGTGCCCGCCCACGTGGCCGCGTTTGACGTGGCCCTGCAACCCGCCGTGACGCCGTACGCCTCGCCACTCAAGCTCATGGAATACCTCGTGTTGGGCAAAGCCATCGTGGCGCCCAGCACACCCAATCTGCTGGAAGTGCTCACGCACGAGACCAACGCCCTCATGTTCGACGAGGCCAGCCCGGGTGGCCTGGAAGGCGCATTGACCCGCCTGTGCAGCGACGGTGACCTGCGCGAACGCCTGGCGCACGGTGCCCGCGACACCATCGACCGGCTCAACCTCACTTGGCTGGGGAATGCGCAGCGGGTGGCAGCCATGGTTGCTATCTCACAATGAGCTTGTGGAGTCCATCATGAGTCGAAACCCGAAATTTCAGCAGCACATACACGTATTTCGGGCAATTGCAATTATATTGATTGTCTCTGCTCATTCGATCCCATCTTTGGATTGGTCTGAATCCCCGCTTCTAGGTCGATTTCTTGATGGCATCGCCAATGAGGCATCCATTTTCTTCTTTTTCATTGCAGGATACCTGTTTCAGCATTTAAGCGAACGATTCAGCTACCAGTCGTATCTGTTGCAGAAGTTCAAGACGGTAATTCTGCCGTATCTCATCATTTCTATACCTTCGTTGTACCTATTCACAATGGTGGTTGAGCGTACAAACATGTGGCCATGGTTCTACGAGCTTCACACTTGGCAGCAAGTTTCGCTCTTCCTCCTGACTGGGAAGCATCTTGCACCTTTGTGGTTTGTGCCTACCATCACGCTCTTTTATCTTGCGGCGCCTGTTTTCATTTATATTGATCGAAAAATCCCCAGGGTTTATTGGTTGATACTGCCACTTTGGATTTTGGCTATTTATAACGGTCGCAATGGGCCAATTGGCCCAATAGAGAAAGCGCTTTATTTGTTGCCTGTATATTTGCTAGGCATGGTGACATCCAGTTACCGTGACCAAGCGGAGGAATTGATCAAGAAATTTTGGATTCCACTGCTGGTAGTTTCGCTGCTTGGATTTGCCGGATATACATTGGACTATAAAGAGCCGCCGTATTTTTTGATGGTAATGAAGCTGCCAATGGCGTTGCTGATGGTGATTGCGCTATTGAAAGTCTACCCTGTGTTCGGAGATCGCTTGAACTACATTGCTGAAATCAGTTTTGGAATCTTTTTCATCCATGCTTACTTCATCTCTTTTGTCAAGGTTGTTGCCACGTATTTTGTAGATGGCCGAGCCTACGACGGTGAAGACGCCTATTTGATTGAAGGCACACTGCTGAATCTCAGCATTTACGTCGTGATCGTGCTCATTGCATCGGTTGGTTCAATATGGGTATGCAAACGTGTATTGGGGAGGCGCAGTCGTTTCGTCGTGGGCGCATGACAGGCCGCCAACTACCTCTATGAAAATCCTGCTGTTTTCGAGCCTGTATCCGAGCTCGACTCGACCCATCCACGGCATCTTTGTGGAAACTCGCCTGCGCGAACTGTTGAAAACCGGGCAGGTGGAAGCCAAGGTGGTTGCGCCCGTACCCTGGTTTCCTTCCACAAGTAAGAGCTTTGGCGAATATGCCCAGTTCGCCGCCACTCCCCGGCAAGAGCAGCGCAACGGCCTGGAGGTGCACCACCCGCGCTACCTGCTGCTGCCCAAGGTGGGCATGAACCTGGCGCCCTACACCATGGCCCTGGGAGCGCTGGCCACCGTGAAGCGCTTGCAGCGCGAAGGCTTTGACTTCGACCTGATCGACGCCCACTATTACTACCCCGACGGCGTGGCTGCCGGCCTGCTGGCCAAGTGGCTCGGCAAACCGTTCTTCGTGACCGCACGCGGCACCGACCTGAACCTGATCCCCGAGTACCCGTTTCCCCGCAAGCTCATCTTGCAAACTGCGGCAAAGGCCAGCGGCTCCATCGGCGTTTGCAAAGCGCTCATGGACACGCTGGAAGGGCTGGGCGCTGAGCCCGGCAAGCTGTACACGCTGCGCAACGGCGTTGACTTGGAGCGCTTCGTGCCCGAGCCACGCGACGTGGCCCGCGCCCGCCTGGGCCTGAAAACTGAAGGTCCTTATCTGCTGTCGGTGGGCCACCTCATCGAGCGCAAGGGCCACCACATCGCCATTGAAGCGTTGGCGCAGTTGCCCGGCGTGACCTTGCTCATTGCCGGCTCAGGCCCGCAAGAGGGTGCCCTCAAGGCCCTGGCCAACCGCCTGGGCGTGGCCGAACGCGTGCACTGGGCGGGTGTCGTGCCGCAGACCGAACTGAAGTGGTGGTACAGCGCTGCCGATGCGCTCACACTGTGCAGCAGCCGTGAAGGCTGGGCCAATGTGCTGCTGGAGGCCATGGCGTGCGGCACCCCGGTGATTGCCACAAATATCTGGGGCACGCCTGAGGTGGTGAGTAGTTCAGCGGCTGGACAGCTAATGAAACAGCGAGACGCAATTTCGTTGGCAGAGTGCTGGAAAGACCTGAATATGTCTTCTCCCTCCAGATCCGACACACGCCAGCATGCAGAGAAATTCAAATGGATCGACACCACGAAAAAAATTGTCAATCTGTTCTCGTCGGAGATAGAAAGCAGCCCGCGCGAATTCTCGTAACTATTCAGATTATTATAGAAATCCTAAATCGAAATGATCGAAGGTATCCTTTACCTGCTCATGCTCTTCGTGGTGGTTTGCATTGCTGGCATCGCCAAGCGCACAGACAGCTTGAATTCAAAGAAACAAAACTCTCATAGATTATTCAGAAACTCTACCGAATAAAAATGAGAGACATCTTTTTTCTTGCTTTCTTTCTTTGGACTTTGCCTCTTGCATTGTCAAGTGGACTGGTTGCATTTCTTCTTTGGACCTGGGCCGACTTGGTCGTAATCAACAATTACGTCTACGGCTTCATGAGTGCAATTAAGTATGTTCAGCTCTATGCACTAGTAACGTTCCTCGTTGTCCTGCTTCAGTATCACAAAAAGATATCCGCCTACAAACTCAACGCAATGATCGGCCTTATGTTGATTCTCCTGTTGCACGGAGCAGTAAGCGCAGTGCTCGCCTATCCAGGGCTTGAGCGGAACTGGGAGATATTTGGGAATTTGGCTAAAATTATCGTCATGTGTGCCTTGATGCCGTTGGTGTTAAAGAATCGAGAAAGTATAAATTTGTATGTTCTTTGTGTCGTGACTGCAATCGGATTTCATGGACTTCTTGATGGTCTTAAGATGGTGGCAAGCGCGGGTGCTCACAACGTGACGGGTATTGGCAAATTCGGCGATAACAATCACTATGCACTCATTCTCTTGATGGTGATGCCACTTGCAATCTATCTTGCCAGATACTTTGAGTCACTATATTTGCGATGGGCAAGCTTCGGACTCTTTATGCTGATGTTGCTGGCCGTCGTCGGGACCAATTCTAGAGGTGCCTTGATAGCTGCAATGGCCGGCTTGCTTTGGTTTACCTTGATAGGTAAGAAGAAGATCAAGCTCCTGCTGTTCGGTCTCAGTCTCTGTTTCGTCGTGTTCATAGCAGCGCCAGACGATTGGTTTTCGCGCATGAGCACCATCCAAGAAGCCCAAGAAGACAGCTCTTTTATGGGAAGAGTTGCGGCTTGGAAACTTGCCACTGCTATTGCAATAGAAAACCCCCTGTTTGGAGGAGGTTTCTACGCTGGTCAAGCAGCATCGACGTTTGAAGTATTTCGAAACTCACAGGGCCTTTTGCCTTTTATAGAAACGCCAGGGCTGTTGCGTCCGACTGCTACTCACAGTATTTATTTTCAAATCCTTGGTGATTTGGGCTTTAATGGCCTTCTATTATTTGTTGCAATATTCGGATATGTGTTCCATGTCAGGGGAGAAATAGCCAAACGAGCGAGGGAAACAGGAGGAATAGCATGGGCAAATGATCTGGCAAATTTGATATCTGTCTCAATTGTTGTATATCTGATTGGCGGGGCTTTGCTGAGCCTTGCTTATTACGAAATTCCCTACTACCTTGCAATTTTAATAAAGCTAATTGATGTTGTATCGCAGGAAGAAGTAAAGAGTGTCACTATTGCTCTGCCCAAGTAATTAGAGAGAGTAGTATTTATATGACTTCAATGTCAGAAGCTTTGGTGGTCGGGAGCTCGTGGTCTATATTGATCAGATGGACTTCGCGCTTTTTGGGAATAATCAGCCTAGCTGTTTGCGCAAGAATATTGACTCCTGCAGACTATGGCTTGGTAAACATGGCAATGGTGATTGTCGCCTTCTCTGCTATCCTCGTTGAATTTGGGATTGATGCCTCACTTATTCGTGAGCAAAATCCAACGAAGGAGACCTACAACACTGCATGGTCTTTGAGGATCATTCAAAGCCTGATTGTTGCGACGATCGTGATCGTTGCTTCGCCTATTGCGGCAAGTTTGTACAAGGATCCTCGGGTAATACCCATCATGATAGCAGTTGCCGTTGCTGGCCTCATTGGGGGGATGCAAAACATTTACGTTGTGCTATACAGAAAGACGTTGAACTTTCGTTCAGACTTCGTTCTATCAATCCTCCCAAAAATTGCCTCATTCACCGCGGCAATTGTTTCGGTCTTGTTGCTTAAATCCTATTGGGGGTTGGTGATAGGGATCTGTGTTGCTGAACTATCAAAAGTACTTGTAAGCTACGTCATGATGCCGAAAAGAGCATCATGGAGTCTTTCTGAATGGCGCAGCCTCACAAGCTTCTCCGGTTGGTACTTTCTGAAAGGGGTTGGAGATTTTTTTACGTATGAGTTTGATAGATTTCTTGTGGGAACTCTCGCAGGCCCTAGACAAACCGGCCTGTATGCAGTAGGTAAAGAGATTGCATCTTTGCCTGCGACCGAAATTATTCTTCCCATCGGTCGAGCATTGCTACCCACATTGTCAAGAATCGTGGATGAAAGGGAACGATTTGGACTAGCCGTCGAGAAAGCGATTGTTGGAACTCTAATTCTTACTGCCCCGGCGGCTGTAGGTTTCGCACTTATCGCACCAGAGTTTGTGCAACTTTTATTTGGATCTGGCTGGAAAGAAGCCGTCATCCTGGTCACCATTTTCAGTATAGGCTCTATATTCTCCGGATTCAAGGTTACCGTGGCGAACGTCCTATTGATAACAGGAAAGATTCGAACGAACGCATTGATTTCATGGATTCAAGCCGGTTTAGCCCTTGGATTTTTCTACCCTGCGTATCTCATGGGTGGTACCGAAGGGATTGCAGTCCTTTACGTGGTCGTAGGCATTTTGACATGTTTGATGTACGGTTTTATCCTGCATTTTAGTAGGCTTGTCAATACTGCGAGCTTGCTAAAAGGCATTGCACGTCCATTGATTGCGAGCGTACTGATGTACTTGTTTGCTGTTTGGCTCATTCAATACTTGAATATCAGTGCTTCATTAATATTGTTAGTTGCGAAGATGCTCATTGGAGTATTGGCATACTCGGCATTTCTGGCGATTCTTTGGTTGCTTGCCGGCTCTCCTCGTTCCAGCGAGCGAGTGATTGCCTCAATTCTTTATGACAAGATCGAGGCGCTAATGCTAAGGAAGTTTTCGGCTCGGTCGTAGAAATAAACCCTACTTGTAATCCAGAATGAATCACCAAGCTATTCCAATATTTGTTATTAGTCTGGAAAGAGCGCCAGAGCGTCGTCATGCGATTACTTCACATTTGGATAGCCTTGGCCTTGAGTACGAAGTTGTCAATGCTGTCGATGGCAAAAAGCTGTCAGAAGAAGAAATCGCTGAGGTAGTCTGCGAAGGTCTCTCCTACGACTGTGGGGTTGTAGGGTGCTATTTGTCGCATATCATGGTCTACAAAATTATTGTAGAAAAAAATATTGCTACAGCATTAATTTTAGAGGACGACGCGATATTGAATCCTGCCATGGTGGAAATGCTTCGAGGTGGCCTAAGTTACGTAGAGTTTGATTATTGTTTGCTTGATTGTGACAATATGAGCGAGAGGAGCGCAGTTTTCTTCGATCCAGATTCAAAGAAAATGTTAGCGCCTGGATTTCCAATATATGAGACAAACATAGGGCCGTCACTGCTCCATGCCTATTTGATGACGAACACTGGTGCAAGAAAAAGACTCGAATGCGCTTTTCCAATTATTAAGCCGGTCGACATATACTCACACCTGCCAGTTGACTTACGGATCCTCGTATGCGTCGATCCAAAAGGGGCATCCGTTTCAGAACTCAGCAGACATTCGTTTACTTCGAATAGAAATGATACAAGTCCACTTCGGTTTCGACGTTTCCGTCGCTCCAAAGTGTATTTTTCTTTTCGTGGATGGTTGAAGTTTAAGCCCATTAAAGATTACTTCATTCGAAGAGAGCTGTTGCGAACAGGCATGCTAACTCGCAATAAACATTGGAGGCCGATGCCGGAGGGGCGTCTGATTCAATAGGTTTGAGTTTTGTGCTTCAAAGACAAACCGTTTGAGCGACTACTTTGAGAACTGCTGAATCGTTTCCAGTATTGAGCTTATTCTGTCGGAATGAACGCTGTTTTTACTTAGGTGGCAACTTTGCGTCTTCAGAATTCTTTCAAAGGCCTTTACAGCTTCTTCATGAGATTCTTGAACATTGGTCTTTGGTATTGGGGGTGACCATGAAGGGTTTGAAATGCCAACGCCATTGAGTAAGCGCTTTGTATTGCTTTTTATAAGATTAAGTTTTGTGCTGTTTCGCTCGATATCCCAAACAGGATTTAGATGGATTGGACTATATTCCAAATCCATGGAGCTGCACCAATCTTGCCATTTAAACGCAAGAATATGATCGTAGCAAACAACCGGAACCCAGGGTATACGCAAGGAATCTGCAACTATCGCAGCATGCATTGCTTCTGCAATTACAAACGTTGAACTTCTTATATCATGAAGTGTTTGATGGATATCTCCTGTGGGATCAAGATAGGTTATTCCTGCGTCAAGACATATCGACCGCCAGTTTGCAAAATGAATGCTTTTATGGTGTGGCATAAACGCTACGCCATTTTTTCTTGTTAATGATGTTTGTTTAAGAATCTCATGTGCCAAAATTGCAGGGTCGGTTAGAGCCACTTTCCTTTCTAGACCTAGTTTTTGTGCTGACAGCGGTCCTCTCACCCACAAAAACTCCCAGCTCGAATCGATTGCTGGGGTCTCGTGATAACCAACACCGGATCCAAAAACGTATTTCTTTACATTTTTGGGGGCTTCACTGTTTATTAGCGTCCCAGCACCCATGAGAATCTCAGAGTCATTGTTGTCAAATAGATTTGGATATAAGCTGTACCAAATCCAGGGATTTAGATCATCTCCAAAGTTTCCGATTTTGTCTTTGTAGTAGAAGAGTTTCATGATATATCTCTCAGTGTGATTTAAGAGCGCTTGCCATACATTTAATTGAGTGAAGGTTTTATATGTTTTATCGTCTTAAGGACTACGTTCGGCGATTAGTTTTCGATTTTCAGATCCAGGATGTACTTAAAGTGCAGCCTGTCAAATTGGATCCAAATTCCAAAGCTGTGGTGCTTACCCAGTTGCAGCATAAAGACATGAGGATGTTTCTGCTTGCATGTAAGACATTTTCAGTTCGCGTCCCTATTTCCAAAGTTTATGTGTTGAGTGACGGTTCATTAACCTTGAGTGACAAGGCAATACTGTCGCATCATATTCCAGGTGTTACTTTCTTTCAACTTAGTGACTTTTCAAGCACAAAGTGTCCACGGGGTGCTTGCTGGGAGCGAATTCTAGCGGTAGCCGAGCTCGTTAAAGAGCATTATGTGATTCAACTGGATGGTGATACTTTAGCGCTTGGAGAGCTTGAAGAAGTAGTGCAGTGCATCTCGACGGACACTTCTTTCACTTTGGGCACAACCGATAATCAAGTTATTGATGAAATGCTGAGCTGTGCGCAAAATGCTAAGGCCTCCATTTCTGGGCAGAAACCTCATATTCAGATGCTCGCAGAAAGTCATTTTGATAAGATAAGAGACTGTAAAAACATGCGGTATGTAAGAGGTTGCGCAGGCTTTGCTGGTTTCTCAAAAGGCTCATTTTCAAGGGAGTATGTTGAAAATTTGTCTTCTGAAATGGAGAGCATTGTTGGACCTCGTTGGAATGAGTGGGGGACTGAACAGGTGATGTCTAATTTGGTTGTTGCCAATTCGCATTCACTTGTGTTACCCCATCCAAAGTATAGCAGCTGCGAGGAGTTGAATAGGGCTGCCCCGTCGTTTGTTCATTTCATTGGATATTGTCGCTTCAATGGTGGCGCGTATGCCCGCCATGGACGAGAGGCTATTCGGGCGTTAAATTAATTGTATATGGACTATTATTTCTGCGGAGCTGTCTGCTTTTCGCCAGCGCAGCAGTTGTAGTCCGCTATATTTGAATTGTTCACTCAATGACCTCATTAAATCTGGCCACGAAGTATGGACTGCGCGCTCTCAGACGTGTAGGTGACATTTACTCTTCGCTTCCGATGAGTAGTGATCGGGTTTGTATTCTTAACTATCATCGTGTGTTGCCTTCTTTGGACTCGATGCTGCCGAATGACCCCGATATCTCAACGTTTCGTTGGCAAATGCAGTTGTTGTCAAGTTTTTTTAACGTCATTCCTCTTGATCTTGCATTGGCAGGTTTAAGAGATGGAACTATTCCGCCTCGTGCTGTTTGTATCACGTTCGATGATGGTTATCGGTCTATTCATGATTTGGCTCTTCCTATACTTCTTGAATATGAGTTGCCAGCAACCGTTTTTGTTTCTAGTGGCTATATAGGTCATGGCGCAATGTGGAATGATCGGATCATTGAGGCTATTCGTGGTTTTGAAGGTGGTTCCTTGGATCTTCCGTCCGTTGATTTCGGTGTATTGTCTTGTGGTACTGTTTTGGATAGGCAAAAGGCATGCGAAACTATCATTGGATCTGCAAAATATCTTGCGCCTGATCTTCGTGAGTCATTGACGCGGGAGATTGAAATGCACTGTAAGGTTTCAATTGAGCCTAACTTGATGTTGACGAAATCTATGCTTCGTGCATTGGTTGGTTCAGGTATTGAGATTGGTGCTCATACTGTCAGTCATCCCATCTTGTCAAACGTGTCTGATGAATCAGCTCGAAGAGAGATTGCCGAGAGCAAGAGGGTCTTGGAGGCCACAATAGACGGTGATGTTCGATATTTTGCATACCCCAATGGGAAGTTTGGTAAGGACTTTGATCTGCGCCACGTCAAAATGGTTAAAGATGCGGGGTTTGAGGCTGCATTTACTTCTTCAAGCGGCGGTGCTGCCATGTTGGGTGACGACTATCAGCTTTGCCGCTGTATGCCGTGGGACCGGTCGCCTGCTGCATTTGGGATTCGTCTTTTTCGTTGGCTCTACGGCGTCTGACTGACCGATGGTTTTACGCACTTTCGGCTGGCGGTGGGCTTCCCCCAGTTTCCCGGACACATCCAATGACATGATGTGTTCAGGAGTGACGTCTCCCCCATATCCGGTCACTTCTAAATTGGAGTTGGACGGCTTTCCAGCTGTTGATCTGACCTCTTTCTGACGAACTCACTCGGGGTCAGGTGGCCGAGTGAGCCATGCGGACGGTGATGGTTGTAGTCATGCTGCCAAGCCTTCAATTTCTCACGCGCATCCTGCATCGTAATGAACTCGTTGACGTTCAGGAACTCATCGCGCAACCGACCGTTGAATGACTCGATGAGCCCGTTATCCGTGGGCTTTCCAGGCCGCGTGTAGTCGAGCTTCACACCGCGGCGCCAGGCCCATTCATCGAGTGCCTTGGATGTGAATTCCGTGCCGTTGTCCACCGTGATTGCTTTGGGCCATCCCCGCTGCAGCGCAGCCTCGTCCAGAGCCTTGCCGACGCACCGGCCAGTGAGCCGGAAGTTGGCCTCTAGAGACACACTCTCGCGACTCCACTGATCGATCACCGTGAGCACCCGAAATGCCCGTCCATCGAGCATCTGATCGTGCACGAAGTCCATGCTCCAGTGCTGATTCGGCCCTGTGGCGGGCATTGGCCGACCACGCTGCAGGCTGATGCGCTTGCGACGTTTGACCTTCATGCGCAACTGCAGTCCTTCCAGCCGGTACAGGCGATAGACGCGCTTCTTGCCGATTTCCCAGCCCTCACGCTTGAGCATGACCAACACGCGCAGGTAACCGAATCGTGGACGGTCCATCGCGATCTCCCGGATGCGCAGGCGCAGCGCACTCTGATCGCGTGCCTCGCTCTCTGCGTACCAGACCGATGGTCGCAGCAGCGCCAGCCGGCACGACCTGCGCACATTCACCTTGAAGCGCTCCTGCATCCAGGCCGCCAGCTCACGCCGCTTGACAGCCTTTAAAGCTTTTTTCGGACGACCTCCTGCAGGATCTGTTTGTCCAGCGTCAGATCGGCCACGATGCGCTTGAGCCTGGCGTTCTCGTCCTCAAGCATCTTCAGGCGCTTGAGCTCGCTCACGCCCAGGTCCCCGAACTTCTTCTTCCATGTGTAGTACGTCGCTTCGGACACGCCGATCTGGCGACACACGTCGACCACCGGTGTGCCTGACTCAGCCAATCGCAGCGCGTACGCGATCTGCTCCTCTGAAAATCTCGATCTCTTCATTGCTTCTCCTTGCGCCCCTTCGGGCTTGCCGGAAAGCAACCGTACCTCTAGTTTTGAAAAGTCCGGAATTCGGGGGAGACGTCAAGGAGATAGGCATGACAAGAACCCGAAGGAGCTTCACGGACGAGTTCAAACGTGAAGCAGTGAAGCTGTGCAAGCAGCCAGGAGCCACGGTCATGAACATTGCGCGGGACCTGGGTATCCAGAACAGCGTGCTCAGACGTTGGGTCACCCAGGAGCGTGGCGGGGTGTTGGACCTCAGGCCGAACCGGCCGCTTCGCAGTGAGGCCGCCGCCGAGGTGGAGCGGTTGCAACGCGAACTGCGACGTGTGACCACGGAGCGCGACATCCTAAAAAAAGCGCTCGGCTACTTTGCCAAGGACCCGCAGTGAAGTACGGCTTCATTGCGCGGCATCGTAGTGTCTGGCCCACCCGCACCATGTGTCGGGTTCTGGCGGTCTCCCACAGCGGCTTCTATGAATGGATGGGCAGAGCGCCGAGCCAGCGCAGCCAGGACGACGCCAGGCTCGCCCGCCTAATCCGAGAGAGCTTCGAGCTCAGCGACCGCACCTACGGTAGTCCACGCGTCTGGCACGACCTTCGAGCGCTGGGCGAGAGTTGCGGGATGAACCGGGTCATCCGGCTGATGCATCTGGCCAAGCTGCAAGCTCGCCACAAGCGACGCAGGCCACCTGGCGATACAGGCAGCAGGCTTGAGAACCACAACGCGCCCAACCATCTGCAGCGCGACTTCCAGGCCAGTGGCCCGAACCAGAAGTGGGTGGCCGACTTCACCTACATCTGGACGGCTGAGGGCTGGCTGTATGCGGCAGCGGTGATGGACCTGTACTCACGCCGTATCGTGGGGTGGTCGATGAGCGACACCATGCAGGCCAAGATGGTGAGCGACGCTTTGTTGATGGCCCTTTGGCGGCGCGGCAAACCCAGCTCGCTGATGCATCAATCGGACCAGGGAAGTCAGTACACCAGCGACGACTTCCAGCAGTTGCTCAAGGCACAGGACATCACCTGCAGCATGAGCCGTCGTGGTGAATGCTGGGACAACGCCGCGATGGAGAGCTTCTTCTCATCCATGAAGACCGAGAGGCTCAGCCGCAAGGTCTACCGGACGAGGGAACAAGCCAGGTCCGACGTGTTCGATTACATTGAGCGCTTCTACAACCCGGTGCGCAAACACTCAAAGCTAGACTTCCTCAGCCCAGTCGACTTTGAGCAAGGCTTAATGGGCTAAGCAAACCGTCCGGGAAACTGGGGGAAGCCCATGGTGGGGAAATTCCCTACTTCCACCTGGTTCAGGTTTTCAAGGGGACTTCAATATCTAGTTTGCAGGTGCTAAGGCCCAAGTTGGATCTTTTTGCATTGCTGCAGGTAGGCTTGGTGTCATCGTTGCCCACGATTTATAAGCCTGCGTAGCGCCCGTCGTTCCAATATCAGCCGCATTGGACAACATGGCTGCACCGTTGGCTGCATAGCCAAGGGCGGAGGACGGATATGCGTCGGCGAGAATACCGGTGGAGCCGCAGGCGACGCCTGGCCAATTCAGCTGAAACAACTCAGTCCATGTTGTTGCTGGCGCGCTATCGTCGTAGCGCACATTTATGTAGTTCGCTGGTGCATGCGTCAGGCAATAACCCTCGGATTGTTTCAAAAACCGTTGGACCTGAAACTTGCTCATCCAATCATGCATTTCTTTGGCCAGCGGGTCTCCGTCTTTTGCAAGCAGACCGATGACGAGAGTGAAAAAGTCTCCTTGCCAGATACTGGCTATTTTTGATCCCGGAACTGCCGTCAGTACGTTCATGGGGGACACCTTGGTGGTGTCGGAGTTGCGTGCGTAGTTAGTCACATACCACGTGAGGTTGTTCTGCAGCCGCTTCTCAAAATAGGGCTTCATCGGGTGGGCATCTGGCAAAGCTCTCGCTGCTTCGCCGATAGAACGCAGACTCCAAGCTTGACCTCGGAGCTGATTCTCTTTGATCAACCCAGCCGTTTGTCCTCTAAGACCTGGATTGACGGCAGCCATGTTCCAACTTGCCCAAAACATCACTTCGTCCAGATAAAACGCGTCTCCCGTGACAAGGTACGGAACGTATGAAAAGGACGGTTGGTGAGCGCTATCCACCGTCCACATGGTTTGCTGGTCTGCCATCGCTGGCAGTGCATCTTGCGGGCACGAGGTGCCGAACACCAATGCAACGCAGGGGTGACGGTCGAGGTCCAGTGGTTGATCGGATGCAAGATCTCGAAAGTGAACGGGTATACCCGCTGCAGCGTCTGCGTTTGCCAACATCGAATCGAGTGCACGCTGATCCTGGGTAGTCAGGTAGAGCGCTGTCCACCTTGGAACGGGTCCAATGTCGGAGCGCCCTCCTGTCATTGGGAAGTAGGGCGTAATGAAAGCCTTACCCATGGGTTTGGTATCTGCTGCAGCCAGCGCCGATGCCTCAGCAGAAAGCACGCTTTCCTTCACGGTGGCAGCTCCCTCATAAAGCTTCTGGTTGTAGTTCCAGATAGCGCCGCTGGCCATGAAGTACGGCATGTGGTGGCGTACCTTCGCGCTCACTTGCGGGCCTGTCCAGAACACCTTGTGCCAACGCGAATGGTGGTTGTGTGTGAACGGTTCTTGGACAAATGTGTTTCCGCCGTGCGTTACCTTCACGTCATAAGTAAGGTTGCCTGGGGCTGCCTCATAGGCCCAGGCGTTTTCGATCACCATGTCTGTGCGGACCTTTTTCCCGTCGGCGAACAGGCGGGTGTGCAGCCTTGCAGTCAGCTGTGGATGTACCACGTTGGTCACTGGGTCCTTCAGACGGGCCACAGTGGTGTACTCCTGCACCGCCGGTCCATCCAGGCGGCGAGCTGCTCCAGAGGAGACGGCAGACTTCAACAGTTGAGCCGAGTCAGACACCAAAGACATGGGGGTCGTGTACGACCTGAGCGTGTTCTGACTGATGGGCGCTGCTCCGCCATAACTGAAGCTGACCGTAAAGGCGCCTGCCTTGGGCGATACGGTGCTGAGCCACATCTTTTCGTAAGCGTCGCCCATGCGGTTGACTTTGTACACCGCGCTATTCGAATTCACGCGTGACATGAATGCGGCTGCGATTTTGCTCAGGGTTTCCCAGCCGCCACCTGCCATCGTGGAATCAACGGTGACGGAATGGCTTTCAGTTGCAGGGCCATTGAGGGTGAGCGTGATGACTTGACCAACAAGAAACGGGGTCCCGGCGGTCTGGCCGTTTCGGTTTCCAAACCTTACTTCGGTGAGTTGCGCGCCGTATACAGTCGCCTGAATCTTGAAATCGTAAAACGAAGGAACCTGAAAACTGCCACTCGAAGGTGCCGCTGCCCCCTTGAACAAGTTGACGACTCTATTTTCGCCGGGCATCAGTTTGGGGATCTGGGCGCTGATCACAGCAAAGCGGGCAGTACCGTCTGGGCGCGTTGAGACTTCGTTGGCCTGAAAGACGACGTTGTTGTTGGAGCTGTCACGAGCGATCAAGCCGGACTCAGCGGGTTTTCAGTCGCCAGCGCGAAACGGTTGGCCCAGCGTGACAGAGGCAGCCTCTTGGGTGCTGGACGCGGTGGATGAGACCTCAAAGCATGTGATTGCGCCTGCGGCACAGGTGAAGGGTCCAGATGCCACTGGGGCAGGTGCTGGAGCTGGAGCAGGAGCTGGAGCTGGAGCTGGAGCTGGAGCAGGAGCAGGAGCAGGAGCAGGAGCAGGAGCAGGAGCAGGAGCAGGAGCAGGAGCAGGTGCAGGTGCAACCACCACCGTGTCGTTGGTCGTGTCCAAGCCTACGTTGATGAGGTTGTTTCCCTTGCCCTGAGAAGGCGACGTCACCTTCTTGGCGTTGCTGGACTCCATGTCGCTGGTGGTGCTGGCTGTACCACCGCCGCCGCCGCAGGCAGCCAGCGCGGCCAGGAGCACCGCACCGGGCACTTGCCGGCACGAGCTGTTGCGGAGACCTTTGAAAATGGTTTTCGAGTTCATGGATGCTTTGGTATTCAGTTTGTCGGCCTGCGGGCTGTTGCTTGTGCAGGCTGGGCAAGGGGACATGGGCAACTTGGACGTGGTCTGGTGTCACGCGTGATTTTTTTCACGCCACCTGTTGCACCTATCTCGACGACAACGGGTTGGACTTTAGGTGGGCAGTCCGTGAATTTCGTCACCAACCGGACGGGACGCCAATTGAGAACGATGTGTGGAAATTGGCATTAATAAGCGGTGCATTTGCGAGGATCAAAGGTCATTCGCTGGCAAGTCGATACGGGCAGGCGAGGAGACCGGTGAGGACGGCCTCGCAAGCTGTTGTGTCGTAAGTGAGTGAGGGAGCAGGCCGCTGCTGGAGCGGACCGCACGAGACACTGGAGGTAAGGCTTGGTGGGCGGCGCGATTCTGCCGGGCAGTTGAAACGAATTCGTCAGGCGCTGTAACGAATTGAAAGCCCGCTCACAATGAAATGGGAATTCTGCTTTGGATTACTACCAATGCAGAATTCCCCTGTGGCCAATTAACGCTTATTGGCTCAATGCGCCAGGCAGGCTGCCGGGAGCCCGCGGCTGGCGGTAAAAGTCGTCCTGGAGGCTTTTGAAGCTGAGTACTCGTTCGGGCGGTTGCCGCCAGTCCAAAAGTAGTCCATCTGTATTCACGAAGGCGCTGCCGTGGTTCAGCGTTTCGTTGAATTCGGCGGTGATCCGGGAGCCGTCCCGGGCTCTTGCAACACCTTCATACAGGTTTCCGTACAGACGTGCCTGCGCCAAAGTGCCTCGCGTGGCCACGCCGCTTGTGTTGATGAGCGTGTTGTGCGCCAGCACGATCTGATTGCTCTGGTTCACATCGAGCCCGGTGTCGTTGCAGTGGGCCACGATGTTGTTGGCGGCCAGGCCCAGACGGTGTTCATAGGCTTGGCAGGTGCCGTCTCTGCACACGGCCGGGCCGGTACCTCCGCCCCCGAACGAAATGCCCACCCGTGCGCCGGGTCGAGAGATGTCATTCGGTGTACAGATGACGAGGTTGCGTTCGATGCGGCCGCCTTCGCTGGCGCCTTTCATGAAGAGGCCGTAAGACACCTTGTTGCCATCGCGCTTGACGAAGTTGCTCACCAGGTTGTCTTGCACCCGCCAGTGGTTCGCACCCACCAAATCAAACGGCACCACGGGTTTGGTGGTGGCGCGCTCGCTGGTGTTGGTGAGCGTGTTGTGGGCCAGCATCCCGTGGTCGGGCCAGTCACCGTTGTAGCCATTCACCTTGATGTGCGTATTGAAGTCGGTGATGCGGTTGTTGCGGATGGTGGTGAAGGCCGCCCGGCCCACCACATGAAAGGCGTGTTCGCAGTCATCGTGGCGCTTGCACACGCCGCGTATGTCCAGGTTCTCAAACGTCCAGTACGGCCGGTCGACCAGGATGCCTTCGACCTGGCCGAACTGAAACCACACTGCGCCGGGCCGCTCGGCACTGAGCACGATGGGTGCGTCCGAACGGCCCTCGTTTCCCAGGCGCATTTTCAAACTGAAGGGGTACAGGCCGGGCGCCACCACGATGCGCGTACCTGCCTTGGCCTGCAGCAGCGCCTGGCGAATGGCCTGTGGGCTGTCCACGTGTATTTGCTGGCTGATTCCTGCAATGGGTTCTTTCAACGCAGTGGCCTGCCGACCCTTACCCAGCGTGGGCAGCGGGCCTGCGGGCGGCTCGCGTTCAAAGTGGCGTTGTGCGGCGTGCAGCGGCGGCAGCAGCACGGCTTCCAGTTTGTTGTGCCCTTCCAGCCGCCGCTTCAGGTACCTGATGATTTCTTGCGGGCTGCGGCTGTTGGCTTCGGCCACCAGGTTCTGGCCGGTGGGCGTGAGGGTCAGCAAGGCTGCCGCAGCTGCGGTGAGCAATAGCGCACACAAAGCGAGCCAGGCTGTCCAGCGGGTCAGACGTCGCATGCGTGTAGTGCCTCGTTGTGTGTCTTTGAATACATAGTGCCTCGCTATGATGCATGGTTCATTCAACCGGCCCAAGCGCCGCATCAATTCAGCACAACATGAAAATCACAGTGGTTGGAACCGGGTACGTGGGCTTGGTCAGTGGGGCGTGTTTGTCGGAGGTGGGCAACGACGTGTTGTGCCTCGACGTGAACCCGGACAAGATCCGCATTCTGGAAGAGGGGGGCATCCCGATCTTCGAACCGGGCCTGCAGGAGATGGTGCAACGCAACGTGGCGGCGGGGCGCCTGCGCTTCACCACCGACGTGTCCCGCGCCGTGCACCACGGCACAATCCAGTTCATTGCCGTGGGCACGCCGCCCGACGAAGACGGCTCGGCCGACATGCAATACGTGCTGGCCGCGGCGCGCAACATCGGCCGCCTCATGACCGACTACAAGGTGGTGGTGGACAAGAGCACGGTGCCGGTGGGCACGGCCGACCGGGTGAACGAAGCCATTGCCGACGAACTGCGCCAGCGCGGTGTGGCCACACCGTATGCCGTGGTGTCCAACCCCGAATTCCTGAAAGAGGGCGCCGCGGTTGAAGACTTCATGCGGCCCGACCGCATCATCGTGGGTGCGAACGACGAGCAGGCCGTTCACCTCATGCGCGCCATTTACGCGCCGTTTCAGCGCAACCGCGAACGCCTCATCGTTACCGATGTGCGCAGCGCCGAACTCACCAAATACGCAGCCAACGCGATGCTGGCCACGCGCATCAGTTTCATGAATGAGCTGGCCAACCTGGCCGAGGCGCTGGGCGCCGACATTGAAATGGTGCGCCAGGGCATGGGCTCCGACCCGCGCATCGGCTATCACTTTCTGTACCCCGGCGCGGGCTACGGCGGCTCGTGTTTCCCCAAAGATGTGAAGGCGCTGATCAAAACCGCGTCCGACCAGGGTGGGCTGGACCTCAAGGTGTTGACCGCCGTGGAAGCCGCCAACGACGCGCAAAAGCATGTGTTGGGGCGCAAGGTGAAGCAGCGCCTGGGTGACGACCTCAAGGGCCGCCACTTCGCCGTGTGGGGCCTGGCCTTCAAGCCCAACACCGACGACATGCGCGAAGCCCCCAGCCTGGAGCTGCTGGCCGACCTGCTGGCCGCCGGCGCTACCGCCACGGTGTACGACCCGGTGGCCATGCACGAAGCCCAGCGCGTGTTGGGCGACGAGCCCCGCATCACCTACGCCAACAACCCCAACGACGCGTTGGTGGACGCCGACGCGCTGGTCATCGTGACCGAGTGGAAGGAATTCCGCAGCCCGGACTTTGACCTGATCAAGCAGCGCCTCAAGCAGCCGCTGATCGTGGACGGCCGCAACCTGTATGACCCGGCGCTGGTGCGCGGCATGGGCTTCGACTACCTGGCCATCGGCCGCTGATTGAGCGGGCGGAGCAGGGCCACTGCGTTTCATGGCCATTGACCTGTTCCAGTCCGAAGCCTGGTTTGCCCACCTGCTGGCGCACGGCTTCGAGCGCCAGCCCCGCCACTTTCCCTTGCCGCTGGCGCCTGGCGTCTGCCTCCAGCTCATGCAGCAGGCAGGCGGTGAGCCGCTGAGCTCGCTGAGCAACTACTACAGCGGCCTCTACGGCCCGCAGGGCGATGCGGGCACTGTGTCGCCCGAGCAATGGCAGGCGGCGGCGCAGGCCATGAAAGCGCTGCCAGGTGGCGCGGTGCTGCGCCTGCAGCCGCTGGACACTTCTGCGGACTGGTTACCACACCTGGAAGGCGGCCTGCGCGCAGCCGGCTACTGGACAGACCGGTACTTTGCCTTCGGCAACTGGTACCAGCCGGTGCCTGAGGGCGGGTTTGAAGCCTACTGGCCGATGCGACCTTCGGCCCTGCGAAATAGTGTCGACCGGGGCCGCCGACGCCTGGGCAAAGCGGGCGCATGGCGCATCGACATCCACAGCCAGGCATCAGACGCGCTGGAAGATGCGATTGCTGCGTACGAGGCGGTGTACGCCAAGAGCTGGAAGACACCCGAGCCTTGTCCCGAATTCATGCCAGGCCTCATTCGCCTGGCTGCCCGCCTGGGCTGGCTGCGCCTGGGTGTGCTCTGGCTCAACGGCGAACCCCTGGCCGCCCAGCTGTGGCTGGTGTGCCAGGGCAAGGCCAACATCTACAAGCTGGCCTACGTGCAGGGGTTCGAAAAGCTGTCCGCCGGCTCGGTGCTCACCACCGCACTCATGCAACACACCATGGACGTGGACGGCGTGGGCGAGGTGGACTATCTGAGTGGTGACGACGCATACAAGGCAGACTGGATGGCGCTGCGGCGTGAGCGGGTGGGGCTGGTGGCGCTTGACAGGCGGAGCCTGTGTGGGGTGGCGGCTGCCGCGCGGCATTTTGCAGCGGTTTGGTGGCGCCGGCACCGCAAGGCTTGAGCTGAGCAGAAATGCAAAAAGGGTGGCAGAGCCACCCTTTTTAATGCATGCGGTTCCGAAGAACGATCAGGCTTGTTTTTGCTTGCGACGCGAAGCTGCGGCCAAGCCGGCGAGGCCAAGGCCCAGCAGTGCGAGCGAGCCTGGCTCGGGCACGCCGACCGGAGGATTGCCGGCAATGACATAGACTTGGTCGATTACCACGTCTTTGGCGGGGACACCATTGGTGTTGAACACGAATTCAACCAGGTAGTTGCCTGCCAGCAGGTCGGCCGCACCGGCAAACGTTTGCCAGGTGGTGACTGGGCCCGTGCTCACGGCATAGTTGGCAAGTTGCACGGTGGCAATCACGCCGGAGAAGGTGGCGTCGTAGAAGTTGGCGTAGCCGTTGGCGGGTGCGTAGGCGCTGAATCCGATTTGGTACATGCCGCCGGTGCTGACCGTGATCGACTGCGACAAGCTCTGGTTGACCGTGCGGTCACTGACAAAGTAGGCAGCGCGATCGCCCACGGCGTCGGGTGAGTTGGTCGGTGCGTTGTTCTGTGGAACGGCTTCGCCGAAGGCGCCGGTGGGGTAGCCCGCGGCGGAGTTGTAGAAGATGGCCACGGGCGGAAAGCCCTGGCTATCGGTCCCACCAATAGTCCAGCCCGTAAGTCCGCTCTCAAAACTGCCGTTGGACACAAGGTTGACAGGGAGGGCGCTGGCCACGCCAGCTGCCAAGGCAAACAACAGGCCTACGGCGGTTTTCGAGATGGATTTCATAATTTCTTTCGGCGGGGTTTCGATGGTGCTTTACAAGCACAGTCTGTGCCAAAGTAAAAAAATCAATGAATTCAATGGCGTTTGTGTGGCTCTGCGCGAGTCAGGCACGAGTATGTCAAGAATGTCGACAGAAAAGCCAGGCTCCCAAAAGCAAAAAGGGTGGCAGAGCCACCCTTTTTGATGTTGACGGTTCCGAAGAACGATCAGGCTTGTTTTTGCTTGCGGCGCGAGGCTGCTGCCAGACCGGCGAGGCCCAGACCCAGCAGGGCAAGGGAGCCTGGCTCGGGAACTGGCTTCACAAGTGTCACGTACACACCCAGGTCGTCGTAGTCCTTGTCCGAGCCAGCGAGTGGCAGATCTTCCCAAGCGAGCAGGTAGCTTTCGCTGCCCCAGAAGCTGTTTGCAGGGGCTCCAGGCAGGCGAATGGTATCGCCGACGCCTTGGTAGGCAACCATGTGGTCATCGCCGCCATTCAGATATGCCTGCGAGTAAAAGATATCGTTGGGAGTCTTGATGTAATAACCAAACGTGCTCGTGGAGAAAGCTGCGCTCGATACATCAAATGCGAAGGGCGGGACCAGTGGGTCAAAGCGGTAGGTGGTGAACAAGTTGCCAAGAGACAGCGTCAGTTCCTTCTTGACACCTGGGCCTGCAGCGCCATTAAACAGTTCCAGCTTCGTGCCGATTGCATTCGGATCGTAGATGCCGAATGTGGTAGTTGGTGCAAAGCCAGCCAGTTCAAACACGATGGAGGCAGAAGCAGTTGCGCTCACCTCGATTTGGAACAGGCCAGACTCAGCCGCTTGGTCCGTCTGCACGTTGGGTGCCGATGAAACCGAGGAAGCGCCAACGCCACCATACAAATTGTTGATCTGGTTCTGCAGGCTGGTGCCGCTCACCGGGGTGGCGAAGGCGGAGGCAGAAACCGCGAGGGCGGCGGCTGCGACAAAAGACTTGATGAAACGCATGAAAAACTCCTTGGAGGGTTAGACCGCAGTTGCGGCTTGTTACGCTACTAAGCGATATCCATGCCAGGCAATGAAATCAAGTACTTACCGGAAAAGTAACAAAAATCTGTAAAGCAATTCGACAGACTTGAAGATGAATCTGGGCGGCTCTGTCGCTCCTAAAGCAGAAGTGTCTGGAGCGGGCCGCATGCCGGGGGTGCTGAACATGGGCTGACTACTTGTCGGGTTTTTTGACAAAGTCCACCCCACTGCCCAGGGTATCCGCGGGAATTTTCAAGAATATCAAGGATGTGTGAACTCTGGCACACCAGATGCTAATCGCTTGGTGCGCGGCAGTCCGCCGGCTTAACCAAGGAGAAGGAAATCATGTTGAAGAAACTCTTGGCATCGGTGTGCGGGGCTGCTGCTCTGTTCGCCTCGACCCCAGCCTCGGCTGTGCCGGTGGGTCTGGAACTTGTGCTGTTGGTCGACGTGTCCGGCAGCGTCAGCAACAGCGAATATTTGTTGCAGCGAAATGGTTACGTGCAGGCGTTCCAGAACGTCAGCGTGCAAAACGCCATCCTGGCCAGCGAGGGTGGTGCGATCGCTGTGACTTACGTGGAATGGTCTTCTGCCACCCAGCAAGCGGTGCAGGTGGGATGGTCGCTGATCAACAGCGCTGCCAGCGCGATCGCATTTGCGAACGACATCGCGGACGAGACCCGAGCCTTCTCGGGAAACACCGGCGTGCAAGCGGCCATTCGTTACGGTGCTGGCCTGTTCGCAAACGGCTTCGAATCCCTGCGTCAGGTGATCGACGTGTCGGGTGACGGCGCTTGCAACAGCGGAGATTGCTCCACCGCCTACGGTCGCGACTACGCGATCAATACCCTGGGCGTCGACACCATCAACGGCTTGGCCATTGGCGGAAGCAGCATCACGAGCTACTACAACAGCGATGTCAAGGGTGGTGGTGGGTTCGTGATCGGCGTTGATAGCTTCAGCGACTTTGCTGCAGCCATCGAAAGAAAGCTGATCAAGGAAATCACGAACGAAACGCCTGAGCCCGTCTCGCTGGCTCTGCTGGGCATCGGTCTGATTGGCGTGGGGGCTGCCCGCCGTCGCGCAGCGAAGGTCTGACACGTCCAACCAGCCTGTCTTGCAGGTGAAAAGGGCTGGCTTTTGCCAGCCCTTTTCTATTGGAGCAGGGGTTTTGGACCCCGGGCCTTGCTCAGGGCAACTGTTGCAACCAGCTGCGGCTCAACTCGCCGCATTGACTGGCCGACTTCAGCGCCGAGCAGGTGTGGTCTGCGAGCGCAAGGGTGTGTTGGTCAAGGCACCTATGGTGATTCCACTCGGCCCACGCTGCGCCAAGGTTGGCGTGTTCCACGAACTCCTGTGCGGTCAGGTCGCGCTCGCTGAGCAGCAGCAGAATGGGTGAGTCAAAGGCGCGCCAGGCATGAGCCATCCGCGCCTGGAAGCTCTGTGTTGCCGGTGGGGCGCCTGACATGCCAAGCACGTTCACCCCCAACTCCTTCAAGGCGTTCCAACTCACGCGGCCCTTGAACAACTTTCGCCAGAACCCAGGCTCCCGCAGTCTCTGCCAGTAGTAATGTTTCACCCGCGCCCGAGCCAGACTCACCTCGCTCCTCACCCAGGGATTGAGCAGCGCCAAACCGGCAACGCGAGCGTCGTGGGTAGCGTCCACATAGAGCAGACTGGCCGAAGCGCCGTCGCACAGGCCCCACAGCACCACGCGTTCAACGCCTGGGTGCCGCTGTTGAAACCCGTCGATGGCCGCAGCGATGTGCGGCGCGGAGTCTTCGAACGAAGGCAGCTCGCCCGGGCTGTCGCCCATGCCGGGCAAGTCGAATCTAAGCACCGGGAAGCCGCCATCGGCGAGATAGCGCGCAAGTTGCACAAATTGGCGGTGGCTGCCGGCGCGGTACTGGGCGCCGCCGACCACGATGACCACGCCGGTGTTTTGCAGGGGCTTGCCTGTGGGCGGCAGGCTGACGATGCCCAGCATGTCGAAGCCTTCGCCGTGCAACCACATGCTGTGTTCGTTGATGCTCATGCTGCGTGCTCCCCATCGGCGCTCATTGCTTGCAGGGTGGCAGCAATCAGGGCGGGGGCTTCGTCGGTGCCGACGGTTTGCCAGAACGCCGGTCCGGTCACGGCTTGGGCGTTCACCGCCCATCCTGCGGCGCGCCAGGTGTCCAGGTGTGCCGTGGCTGCAGGGCCGAGGGCGGGCTCGGGCTGGGTGGATGTTTTCAGCCAGACCAACCGGCCGGGCGCTTCTGTGGCCACTGCTTGCATGCGGGCTGCGCCCATGCCGGTGGCCAGGGACGAGGTGAGGGTGTAGCCGGCAATGTCCACCGATTGGCCAGACGCCAGTGCCTTCGCGGGCGATTCTCCCTTGCTGCCTTCGCCCAGCCACTGGCCGGCGGCGTGCAGCCTCAGAAACTGCTGAAGCATCTGCTGGCCGTTGATGATCGGTTGCCAGAGCAGCAGGTGGGGCGCCTGCGGCAGCCGGGCCGCCAACACGGTGGCGAGCAGGCAACCCCCGCGCATGCCCCAAAGCCAGAGCGGGCCCTGCGCGTGATCGATCAGCCAGTCGTGGGCGTGTTGGGCGTCTTGCAGCCACGCTTCCCAGGTGGCGTCCACCAGTTCACCTTCGCTGTCGCCGCAGCCGAGCAGGTCGATCTGCAACACGGCGAACCCGGCCTGCGCCAAGGCACGCGCTTGTTGTGCCACCGCGCGGCGGGTGGTATTGAGTTCTTCGGCAAACGGGTGCAGGTAAAGCACGCGGCCTTTCGGCGCGCCCTGCGGCGGGTGAAACAGGCAGAAGCGCTGGCCGGTGGGCGTGGGCAGAAAGAACGCCTGGGGCAGGCCTGGGCGTTCGGTGGCGGTAGCTGGAGGACCTTCGCCCTGCAGGTTGAGGTGCGAGCTCGCTTGGGAACGGTCCGGCGCTGCGTTCATGCGCCGGTGCTGCTCAGGTGTTGTTCGACCAGATCGGTGAGGCTGCCGACGGTGGCGAACACGGCGCCGTTGAGTTCGTCGTCTTCAAAGGCGATACCGAAGTGATCCTCAAGCCCGGTGATGAGCGCGAGCACGGCCATGGAGTCGAGCTCGGGCAGGTCGCCGAGCAGGGGTGTGCTGCGGTCGAAGCCGAGGGCGCGGCCCTGCAGGCTGAGGGCTTGGTCGAGCACGCGCAGGACTTGGTCGGTGACGTTCATGAGGGCGATCGGGTGGGCTGACGGAGAAGGGACGGGGCGTGCTGGGATTCTAGAGAAAGGGCGTGCCTGGCGAGCGCGATGCCGTGCGGCCATGGCTTAACATCCGCCGCATGCCCCACGCGCCGGATTTCAGCGAGAGTCTGCCCCCCGTTTTGCTGCACGATCTGCCGGCCCGCGCCGCAGCTCTGTGGCCGACACAGCGCGCATTGACATCGGGCGATCAACACCTCTTGTACGTCGAGCTGCAAGCGCAGGTGAACGCATTCGCCAGCGGGTTGTTGTCCCTGGGGCTGAGCCCGGGTGAACGCGTGGCGGTGTTTCTGGAAAAGCGTGTGGAAGCCGTGGCGGCCAGTTTTGCCGCGCCGGCCGCCGGTGGCGTGCTGGTGCCGGTGAACCCGCTGCTCAAGCCGGCGCAGGTGGTGCACATCCTTCAGGACTCGGGCGCGCGGGTGCTGCTGACTTCTGCTTCACGCCTTGCCCTATTGGGCGCCGCGCTGGACGAATGTCCAACGCTGCGCCATGTGGTGGTGTGCGAGGGAGCCACGACCGTTGCTTCATCGGGCTTCGCCGTGCAGGCGTGGCCCGATCTGCTGCTGACGCCTCCGGCCACCCTGCCGGCGCGGCTTGAATCCGACGTGGCCGCCATCTTCTACACCTCGGGCAGCACCGGGCGGCCCAAGGGGGTGGTGCTGTCGCACCGCAACCTGGTGGCCGGCGCCATCAGCGTGGCGGGCTACCTCAACAACCGCGCGTCGGACACCTTGCTCGCGGCCTTGCCGCTGTCGTTCGACGCCGGCTTCAGCCAGCTGACCACGGCGTTTCTGGTGGGCGCGCGCGTGGTCTTGCTCAACTACCTGCTGCCGCGCGACGTGCTGCAGGCCATGGCGAAAGAACAGGTCACGGGCCTGACGGCGGTACCGCCGCTCTACATGCAACTGGCCGCCCTCGACTGGCCGGCCGAGGCCACGCGCTCGCTGCGCTACTGGGCCAACACGGGTGGGCGCATGCCACGGGCCACGCTCGATCGTTTGCGCGACTGTGTGCCCGAGGCTCAGCCCTTTTTGATGTACGGCTTGACCGAAGCCTTCCGATCCAGTTACCTGCCACCCGCCGAGGTGGACCGGCGGCCCGATTCGATGGGCCGGGCGATCCCGAACGTGCACATTCACGTGCTGCGCGACAACGGCACCGAGTGCGACCCGGATGAGCCCGGCGAACTGGTGCACCGCGGCCCACTGGTGGCCCTGGGTTACTGGAACCGGCCCGATGAGACGGCCCAGCGTTTTCGCCCCCTGCCGCCTGCGCTGTCGGCCGGTCGAGAAGGCCTGGTTTCGACGGAGATCGCGGTGTTCTCGGGCGACACGGTGCGGCGCGATGCCGACGGCTTCCTGTATTTCGTGGGTCGTCGCGACGAGATGATCAAGACCTCGGGCTACCGGGTGAGCCCGACCGAGGTGGAGGAGGCGGTGCACGCCAGCGGGTTGGTGCGCGAAGTGCTGGCCGTGGGTGTGGCGCACGAGACGCTGGGGCAGGTGATCCATGTGGCTGCGGTTGCGGTGGATGCCGGCGACACCGCGGCGCTGCTGGCCCACTGCCGCGCGCAGATGCCCGGCTACATGGTGCCCACCGCCGTGCACTGGTCGACTGAACCCTTGCCGCGCAACCCCAACGGCAAACTGGACCGCCCACGCTGGAAAGCCGAATGGGAACGCAGCCTTCAAAGCCCCCACAACCAAGGCCCGACATGAGACCGACCGATATCTTGAATGGCGAACTGTGCGTGGGCGGTTTGCCGCTGACACGGCTGGCCGAGCGCGTGGGTCAGACGCCTTTTTACGCTTACGACCGCACCTTGCTGGCTTCGCGCGTGGCCTCCGTGCGCGCGGCCTTGCCGGCGGGCATTGGCCTTCACTACGCCGTGAAGGCCAATCCGATGCCGGCACTGGTGGGCTTCATGCGGCCACTGGTGGATGGGCTCGATGTGGCTTCTGCGGGCGAAATGGCGGTGGCGCTCGACGCGGGTGCCGACCCCTTGCACGTGAGCTTTGCAGGACCTGGCAAGCGCGAGGTGGAGTTGGTACAGGCGGTAGCTGCTGGCGTGCTGGTGAACCTGGAGTCGATGCGCGAAGTGGCGCTGCTCGCGAGCGCCTCGCAACGCCTGGGCCTGCCTGCGCGCGTGGCCGTGCGCATCAACCCCGACTTCGACTTGCGCGGCGCCGGCATGCGCATGGGCGGTGGCGCCAAACCCTTCGGTGTGGACACCGAGCAGGTGCCTTCGGTGCTCAAGGCCATCGGCGCTGCGGGCCTGCAGTTCGAAGGCTTTCACCTGTACCCGGGCTCACAAAACCTCAAGGGTGATCTCATCGCGCAGGCGCTGACCCAGAGCCACGAACTGGTGGTGCGTTTGGCGAGCGATGCGCCCACGCCGGTGAAACACGTCAACCTGGGCGGCGGCTGGGGCATTCCGTATTTCCCGGGCGAACAACCGCTGGACCTGGCCCCGGTGAGCGATGCGCTGGCTGGCGTCCTGCAGCGCATGGCGGCTGAGCTGCCCGGCGCCCACGCGGTGCTGGAGCTCGGCCGTTACCTCGTGGGCGAGGCCGGTGTCTACGTGGCCCGTGTGCTCGACCGCAAGGTCTCGCGCGGCCAGGTGTTTCTCGTCACCGATGGCGGCATGCACCACCACCTGGCGGCCTCGGGCAACTTCGGGCAGGTGATCCGGCGCAACTACCCGGTGGCCATCGGCAACCGCATGGCCGCCACGGAGCGTGAAGTGGCGTCGGTGGTCGGTCCGCTGTGCACGCCGCTGGATGTGCTGGCCGAGCGCATGGAGGTGGCCTGTGCCGAGCCGGGCGATCTGGTGGTCGTGTTCCAGTCAGGCGCCTACGGTCCCAGCGCCAGCCCGCAGGCGTTTCTGGGCCACCCGCGCTGCGCGGAAGTGCTGGTCTGAAGCCGCGCATGGCACGGTGGGCGCCGGGCTGGCGGGGTGCGGGCGTGCTGCTGCTGGCGGGTTTGCTGGGGCTGGCCGCACTGAGCTTGTCGACCCGGCATCCCGTGGCCCCGATGGTGGTTTCGGTGGGGATCTTGCTGACTGCGGTGTGGGTGGGCTGGCGGCCCGAAGCGATGTGGTTTCTGCTGCCCGCCTTGCTGCCGGTGATGAGTTTTGCGCCCTGGACCGGTTGGACGCTGATCGACGAGTCGGACCTGCTGGTGATGGCCTGCCTGGTGGGCGGGTTCGTGCGATGTGCGCTGAACGGGAGTTCGCGCGAAGACGATGCAAGAAAATTAGGTGAGCGCGTCTTCGTGGCCCTGTGGTGCTTGCTCGCGCTCACGTTGGTTTGGGGCGTTTGGCTGGGACTGCGTGACGCAGGTGCGGACTGGCCGGCGCTGCTGCGGGACGAGGCCGCACTGTACGCACCGCACGACAGCGCCTGGAACACCCTGCGTGTGGCCAAGAGCCTGGTCTGGGCCCTCCTGCTGGGCGCGCTCATGTGGGCGCACTCGCCGGCGCTCAAGCCAGCCGCCTGGGTGGCGCGCGGCATGGTGGCCGGTTTGGTGCTGGTGTGCCTGGTGGTGCTGTGGGAACGCGTGGTTTACGCCGGCCTGTTCGATTTCAGCCTGCCGTACCGCACCAGCGCCTGGTTCTGGGAAATGCACGTGGGCGGCGGCGCGATCGACGCTTACCTCGCCATGGCGCTGCCCTTTGCCTTCTGGGCCGTGTGGACAGCGCCCACCGCGTGGCGCTGGGCAGCGGCCAATGGCCTGGTGGTGGTGTCGGTGTACACCGTGCTCACCACCTATTCGCGCGGCGTCTACCTCGCGGTGTTGATCTCGCTCGTGTTCATGGCGGTGAGCGCCTGGCGTTTGAAACTGGCGCCCGCCGCGGGGGCGGCCTGGGGCCGGCGCACGCTGGGCAGCCTGCTGCTGGTGTTGGGCCTGGAGGGTCTGCTGGTGTTTGGAGGGGGCTCGTTCATGGCGAACCGGCTCGCGAGTTCGGATGTCGACCTGGTGGGGCGCGTCGTGCACTGGCAGTCCGGCGTGGGCTTGCTCAAGGCGCCGGCTGACTGGGTGCAGGGGCTGGGTGTTGGGCGGTTTTCAGCGCATTACAGCCGCGAAGTGCAGGGCGGTGGGTACCCAGGCCGAGCCGACTGGCAGCGTTCCGCCGCCGGTGTGCCGCAGGTTGCGCTGTCCGGTCCCGCGTCCGAAGGTCAGCGCGAAGGCTACTTTGCGCTGACGCAGCGGGTCGACGTGGGCACGGTGGGCGGCCATCGCGTTCGCTTGCGCGCCCACAGCGATCAGCCGGCGGATCTGTTGGTGAGTGTTTGCGAGCGGCACTTGCTTTACGAGTTTCGGTGTGAGTGGCAGTGGGTCGCCGTGCCCGTGTCCGAGGTCAGCGAAGGCTTCATCGAGGTCGTGCTGGCCGGCGACGCGTTGGATGACCGCAGCGCGCGAGAGCAGCTGCGCCAGGGCGTGCTGGCCGTGGCCCCCGCGCAGGGCGGTTCAACCGTGCACGTGCAGAGCCTAGAGTTGTTCGACGCGGGCGGGCGTCAACTGCTGAAGAACCATGAGTTCGGCGCCGGCCTGCAGCACTGGTTTCCGATGGCCCTGGGCTATTTCCAGCCCTGGCACATCGACAACCTGTATCTGGACGTGCTGATCGAGCGCGGTCTCGTTGGTCTGGCTGTCTTTGCGCTCTGGGTGTTCTGGGTGGGCATTTCGCTGTATGGGGGCTTGCAAAGGCGCAATCCCCTAGCCTGGGTGATGGCCGGCGCCGTGCTTGGAATGTTGAGTCTGGGTTCCGTGATCAGTGTCACGGAAGTGCCGCGTGTTCTGCTGATACTGACCCTGTTGCTGTGGTCAAGCGGCACGATTCGTGGACAAATAGAGGGTGTTTCACGGTGTAACCGGTTGTAGTCATTTGGATTACGCGGTAAGGTACCCGGTGGTGTCAAAAGTCGCTTGACACCATGATTCGAAAATACACATGGACGTTCTGTTTTGATCAAGATTTTTAACCACTATTTCCACCGTCGAACGGTGCTCCAGGTCATGCTTGACATGGGTCTGGTGGTGGGGGCACTGATCGTGGCGATGTTCGTCCAGTCCAATTCCACAGTGCTCAACGCCTCTGTGGTCACCGAAGGATTGAGCCGCGGTGTGCTCATGGCGCTGGGCATGTTGGCCGTGAATTCCGCGCTTGGCTTCTACGAACGCACCCGCAGCAAGACCACCGGTCAGATGCGCGCACGCGCCGTGTTGTCTTTTGTACTGTCTGGCGTCATTGCCGTGGGCGTGTTGTGGTTCCTGCCGCTGGAGCCTTCTTACGATGCCAAATGGGTCGCGCTGGTCGTGTTGGGCACCACGGGGTTCATGTTGACCCACCGGGTTCTGGTGGGCGAGATGCTGCCCAAGTCGCTGACCCGGCGCAAGGTGCTGGTGTACGGCACCGGTGAACGCGCCCAGATGGTGGGCAAGTCCCTGACCCACGCCAGCGCCAACGTCGAGCTGGTGGGCTACTATGCCAGCCCGAATGAAACCGACCACCGCGTGACGTCTTGGGCCACGTTGGGTCCTGGTGAGCGCCTCAACGATCTGGTCACGCGCACCGGCGTGGACGAAATCGTGGTCGCTCTGACCGAACGGCGTGGCGGCAGCATGCCCATGCGCGAGCTGCTCGATTGCAAGCTCCAGGGCGTGCGCGTGTCCGACATCGCCACCTACTTTGAACAAAACCTGGGCCAGATCCGGCTGGAGTCGGCCTCAGCCGGCTGGCTGATCTTTGGTGAAGGCTTCAACCAGGGCTTCGTGCGCACCTCGGTCAAACGCCTGTTCGACATCGCCGGTGCGCTGGTGCTGATCGTGGTCTCGCTGCCCATCATGGTGTTGACCGCGCTGGCCATCAAGCTGGAGAGTCCGGGCCCGATCCTGTACCGCCAGGAGCGCGTGGGCCTGGACAGCAAAACCTTCAACGTGGTGAAGTTCCGCAGCATGCGCACCGACGCCGAAAAAGACGGCGTGCCGCGCTGGGCCACCGCGGCCGACAGCCGCGTCACCCGCATCGGCCGCGTGATCCGCAAACTGCGCATTGACGAGTTGCCTCAGTTGTTCGGCGTGCTCACGGGCGACATGAGCCTCGTGGGCCCGCGCCCCGAGCGGCCTTATTTTGTGGACCAGCTCACGCAGGACATTCCGTTTTACGCGGTTCGTCACAGCGTGAAACCAGGTGTGACTGGCTGGGCGCAGGTCAGTTACCAGTACGGCGCGTCGCGCGGAAGACACGGTCGAGAAGCTGCAATACGACCTCTACTACGTGAAGAACCACTCGCTCTTCCTCGATCTGGTGATCCTTTTCGAGACCATCGGCGTGGTGCTGACGGGCAAAGGTGCCCAGTAAAGCGCTCGGACCCGTGACGGCGCGGCAACCGGCATGATCGGCGTCGACAACTCCCTGATGGCCTGGGGCTTTGCTGCCGCGGCCCTGGCCTATGCGCTGCTGGGTTTCCTGGTGGCCCGCCAGGGTTACCTCAAGCGACCGGTGAACCGCCCCGGCGTGGCCATCTTGCTGGCTGCTGTGCTCACCACGACTTGGGCGGGCTTGAGCCTGCTGGCCCTGGCGGCACCCATCTGGTGGGTGTGGGCTGCGGTGGCCGATGTCTGCCGCTACGCCGCGTGGTTTGCTTTCATCGTGTTCCTCTTCCGGGCCAGCGCCGATCAGGGGAGGGCGCTGGATGCTGCGCCCTGGATGGCACCACTGGCCGTGGCGTTGCCACTGTTGAGCCTGCTCAGCCTGGTGTTTTCGGCCATCTGGTTCCAGCCTTCAGGCGGAGCGCCGGTCGGTCTGTTCCTGAGCATGATGCTGCTGTCGGTGCTGGGTCTGGTGCTGGTGGAGCAGCTGTTTCGCAACCTGCCCGAAGACGCGCTCTGGAGCGCCAAGCCGATTTGTCTGGGGCTGGCCGGCATCTTCCTGTTCGACCTGTATCTGTACTCGCAGGCGGTGCTGTTTGCCGGCATCGACCAGGACGCCTGGAACATCCGCGGCATCGTGCACGCGGCCTTGATGCCGCTGCTGCTGCTGTCCACCACGCGGCACCGCAACTGGATCGCCAAGATCCGCGTCTCGCGCAAGGTGGTGTTCCATTCGGCCACGCTGCTCATGGCCGGCGGCTATCTGCTGTTCATTGCCGGCGTTGGTTACTACGTGCGCTATTTCGGCAGCGACTGGGGCCGCGCCTTGCAGCTGGCACTGGTGTTCTTGGCGCTGGTGTTGTTGATTGCACTGGCGCTGTCGCGCTCGTTCCGGGCGCACCTGCGGGTGATGCTGGGCAAACACTTTTTCAGCTACCGGTACGACTACCGCGAAGAGTGGCTCAAGTTCACCCAGACGCTGTCCACCCAGAGCGCACCGGGGGAGACGGGGCTGAACGTGATCCGTGGCCTGGCCGACATGCTGGAAAGCCCGGCCGGAGCACTGTGGCTGCGCCGGCCTGATGAAAAGCTCTACCGCCAGGTGGCGCGCTGGAACCTGCCGCAGCAGTCGCAGACCGAACCGGTGGACTCGGCCTTGCTGGACTTCATGCACCGCACCGGCTGGGTGGTCAACCTCGAGGAATACCGCGTTTCACCCGATCGCTACGAGAACCTCACCTTGCCCGACTGGTTGCAGGCACAAGCGCAGGCCTGGCTTCTGGTGCCGCTGTGGCTGGGCAACGAGCTGCTGGGTTTTGTGGTGCTGGGCAGCCCCCGAACCCGCATGGACGTGAACTGGGAAGTCACCGATCTGCTCAAGACCGCAGGTCGCCAAGCCGCGAGTTTTCTGGCGCAGATGCAGTCGACCGAAGCCTTGCTGGAGGCGCGCAAGTTCGAAGCCTTCAGCCGCATGTCGGCCTTTGTGGTGCACGACCTCAAGAACATCGTGACCCAGCTCTCGCTGATGGTGAAGAACGCCAAGCGGCTGAGCCACAACCCCGAGTTCCAGGCCGACATGCTGATGACGGTGGAGAACTCGCTGGAGCGCATGCGCCAGCTCATGCTGCAGCTGCGCGAGGGGGCTGCTCCGGGCGGAGCGGCGGTGGGGGTCGACCTGGGCCGCATCGCGCAAGGCCTGGCGCAAAGCGTGTCGCGCCGTGGTCGCGAGCTTGAGGTCGATGTGCAGCCCCGTGTGGCCACGCGGGGCCATGAAGACCGGCTTGAGCGCGTCATGGGCCACCTGGTGAACAACGCGCTGGACGCCACCGAATCGCCCCAACGGGTGTGGCTCAAGATCGACCGTTTTGGCAGCCATGCGCGCGTGGAAGTCGGGGACAATGGCATGGGCATGTCCGAGAGCTTCGTGCAGGAGCGGCTGTTCAAGCCGTTCCAGACCACCAAGGAAGCCGGCATGGGCATCGGCGCCTACGAGAGTTTTCAGTACGTGCAGGAGCTGGGGGGCAAGGTGAGCGTCGACAGCAGGGAAGGCGAGGGGACCGTGGTCACGCTCCTGCTGCCGCTGATCGAGTCGTTCCAGGAATCCGACTGGCATCAATTGGGAGAGGCATGAGCGCAGACAAAGGCCCGCAGTTGCTGATCGTGGAAGACGATCTGGCACTGCAGAAACAAATCAAATGGTCGCTCGACCAGTTCGCTTCCGCCACCGCGGACGATCGAGAGAGCGCTCTCACACAACTGCGTCGCCACGCGCCCGCCGTCGTCACCATGGACCTGGGCCTGCCGCCCGACGCGGACGGCACCGACGAGGGCTTCAAGTTGCTGGAGCAGATCGTGGTCTCGTCGCCCGACACCAAGGTGATTGTGCTCACCGGTCAGAACGGCCAGTCCAACGCGCTCAAGGCCATTGCCATGGGTGCCTACGACTTCCTGGCCAAGCCCTTCGAGCCTGAAATGCTCAACCTCACGGTGGAGCGGGCGTTCCGCCTGCACGAGCTGCAAACCGAAAACGCACGCCTGCAGTCCATGCGCCAGGCCGACACCTTGTCCGGCCTGATCACGCGCGATCCCGACGTGCTGCGTGTGTGCCGCACCATCGAAAAGGTGGCCAACACCGGCGCCACCGTGATGCTGCTGGGTGAGAGTGGCACCGGCAAGGAGGTTCTGGCCCGAGGACTGCACCAGTCGTCCAACCGCAGGGCAGGGCGCTTTGTGGCCATCAACTGCGCGGCCATTCCCGAGAATCTGCTGGAGAGCGAGCTCTTCGGCTATGAAAAGGGTTCGTTCACCGGCGCGGCCAAGACCACGCTGGGCAAGATCGAAACCGCCAACGGCGGCACGCTCATGCTCGACGAGATCGGCGACTTGCCCATGCCGTTGCAAGCCAAGCTGTTGCGCTTCTTGCAGGAACGTGTCATCGAACGGGTGGGCGGCCGCCAGGAGATCCCGGTCGATGTGCGTATCGTCTGCGCCACCCACCAGGACCTGAAGCAGCTCACCACCGAAGGCCGCTTCCGCGAAGATCTGTATTACCGGCTGGCCGAGATCGTGGTCAACATCCCCCCGCTGCGCGCGCGTGTGGGCGATGCCGCCTTGCTGGCCCACGCCTTCACCAAGCGTTTTGCAATGGAACAAAACCGGCGCAACCTGTCTCTGTCCGAGGACGCGCTGCGGGCCATCGAGGCGCACACCTGGCCAGGCAACATCCGCGAACTTGAAAACTGCATCAAACGCGCCACCATCATGGCCGACGGCAGCCAGGTCACTGCGGACGACCTGGGGCTGGCGGTCCCGGCGGGCGAAGAGGGTGATGCGTCGCTGGACCTGCGCACCGTGCGTGACGAGGCCGAGAAAAAGGCGGTGATTGCTGCGCTGGCCCGCTCCAACGGGAACGTGCTCAAGGCGGCCGAGCTGCTGGGTGTGAGTCGACCCACCCTGTACGACCTGATGCACCGCCTCGGTTTGAAATGACACCCCGCTTGATCAAGAGGAGCACTCCATGAAACACACAACCAACCCATGGCGCATTGCGCCGGTGGCCTTGTCCATCGCCCTGCTGCTCGCGGCTTGCGGCAACAGCGATCCGCAGAAGATGGTGGAGTCCGCGCGGGAGTACATGGACAAGAAGGACAACGCCGCGGCGATCATCCAGCTCAAGAACGCACTGCAGGAAAAGCCCGACCTCGCCGAAGCGCGCTTCCTGCTGGGCAAGGCACTGCTCGCCAACGGCGATCCGGTGGGTGGCCAGACCGAACTGCAAAAAGCATTGGATCTGGGTCACGCAGCCGACGAAGTCACGCCCTTGCTGGCCCGCAGCCGCTTGATGCAGGGTCAGTTCGCCGGGGTGACCAAAGACTACGCCGCCGTGCAACTGGGCAACGCCGAGTCCAACGCCACCCTCAAGACCCTGGTGGCTGTGGCCTGGCGCCAGCAGGGCAACCAGGATGCCTTCCAGAAAAGTCTGCAAGAGGCGCTCACCGCCAAACCCGACCACGAGCCGGCGCTGATTGAACAGGCCCGGCTCAAGGCGGCCCAGCGCGACTTTGACGGTGCTTTGGGTGTTCTGACGGCGCTGCTGGCCAAATCGCCCAAGAACGAAGACGCGCTCAAGCTGCGCGGCGACATCCTGCTCTACGGCAAGAACGAGCCCGACCAGGCCTTGGCCGCTTACCGCGAATCGGCCGCTGCCCGGCCCAAGTTCCAGGAAGGACAGGGCGGCGTGGTGCGCGTGTTGCTCAGCCAGGGCAAGCTCGACGAAGCTGCCAAGGAAATCGAAACCCTCAAGACCTTCGCGGCCGGCTACCCGCAAACCCTCACCCTGCAGGCCCAGCTGGCGCTGCAGAAGAACGAACTGCCCGCCGCGCGCGAACACGCGCAGCAACTGCTCAAGCTCACGCCGAACAACCCCACTGCGCTGGAGCTCGCCGGCTCGATCGAGTACCAGCTCAACTCCATGGTGCAGGCCGAAGCCCTGCTGGCGCGCGCGGTGCAGGCCGCGCCGCAACTACGCGTGGCGCGCCGGGTGCTGGTGTTGACCTACCTGCGCACCGGTCAGGTGGATCGCGCCATCGCCGCCTTGCCCGCCGACATCGCCACCAACGACTCCGACCCGGCGCTCCTGTCGGTGGCCGGGCAAGCGCACATGGTCAAGGGAGATGTTGAGCTGGCGCAGCAGTTCTTCACCCGCGCCTCCAGGCTCGACCCCACCGACCCCACGAAACGCACCACGCTGGCCCTGAGCCAGATGGCGACGGGCAATGCCGAATCGGCGCTCGGTGAGCTGCAGGACATCGCGTCGTCCGACGCCGGCGTGGTGGCCGACATGGCGTTGATCAACGCCCACATGCGCCGCCGCGACGTGGACAAGGCCTTGGTGGCCATCGACGGACTGCAGAAAAAACGCGCCAACGATCCGCTGCCGCACCAGTTGCGCGGCCGCGCACTGCTGTTGCGCAACGACCGCGCGGCGGCACGCAGCTCGTTCGAGCAAGCCCTCAAGATCGACCCCGGCTACTTTGCCGCCACCGCTGCTCTGGCCGCGCTGGACATCGTGGACCGCAAGCCGCAAGACGCGCAGCAGCGGATGGAGGCGGTGCTCAAGACCAACCCCGCCAACCCCCAGGCCTTGATGGCCCTCGCCGAAATCAAGGCTGGATCGGGCGCGGGCAAGCAGGAGGTCATCGACTTGATCCAGAAAGCGATCGACGCAGCGCCCACCGACAAGACCCCCCGGTTGATGCTGGTCGAGTACCACCTGCGCCAGAACGACGCCAAGGCCGCCTTGACCTCCGCACAAAGCGCGGCTGTGGCCTTGCCCGACGTACCCGAGCTGGTGGATGCGCTGGGTCGCGCCCAGGCCGCCAATGGTGAAAACAACCAGGCCATGAGCAGCTTCAACAAGTTGGTCGGGCTGATGCCGACGTCGCCTTTGCCCTACCTGCGTATGGCCACCGTGCACGTGGCCGCCAAGGACAACTCCGCCGCCATCACCAGCCTGCGCAAGGCACTGGATGCACAACCCAACCTGCTGGCGGCCCAGCGCGGCTTGGCGGAGCTGTTGCTCAAGACCAACCAGGCCAGCGAGGCGGTGGCCATCAGCAAGACCGTGCAGACCCAGCGGCCGAAGGAAAGCGCGGGCTTCCTGCTGGAAGGGGATGTGCAGGCGACCAACAAAAACTGGCCCGCGGCCGCCGCGGCCTACCAGGCCGGCTTGAAAGTGGCTCCTGGGCCCGAACTCGTCATCAAGCTGCACACCGCACTCACGCAAGGCGGCAAGGCCGCCGATGCGCAGCGCCTGACCACCGAATGGCAGCGCTCGAATCCGAACGACGCAGCCGTGCCGCTGTACCTCGGCGACCGCGCCATTGCGAGCAACCAGCTGAACGAAGCGCAGCGCCATTACGACCGCGTGATTGCCCTGCAGCCCAACAACGCGCTCGCCTTGAACAACATGGCATGGGTGGCGGGCAAGCTGGGCCGGGCTGACGCAGTGGCGCTGGCGGAAAAGGCCAACGAGGTGGCTCCGAACCAGCCTGCCTTCATGGACACACTGGCCTTGTTGCTTTCCGAGAAGAACGAACACGCGCGCGCGCTTACCCTGCAGAAGAAGGTGGTGGAACTCCAGCCCAACACGCCTTTGTTCAAGCTCAACCTGGCGAAGATCCACATCAAGGCCGGCGACAAGGCCGCTGCCAAACCGCTGCTGGATGAGTTGACCGCCTTGGGAGACAAGTTTTCCGGTCAAGCGGAAGTCACCCAACTCAAGGGTTCGCTGTGAGACCCGTGCGTCGGCATTCTTTACATCTTGGGTGCCTCAGGCCCGAGGGAAAATCAGCCAGCGCCAATTGCCTCACCAAATCAAGGACTTGTAAGCAGCTGTTAGTTTCGGCAGGATTCTTGCTTGCACCATCCAAAACCCACCTGACGCTCGACCTCACAAGTCTCGACCGCTCGAATCCGCGACACAGACCGACAGCCCGGGAAGCAGGAAGCCTCACATGAACGACAAAAGCACGCCTTCAACGAATCAAACGCCTGCCAAGGCTTCGAACGGTCTCAGCCGTCGGCGATTGGTGCGAGCAGGCCTTGCATCTGCGCCGGTCCTGGCTGCCTTGAAAAGCAATTCCGTATTGGCCGGGGGGAGCGAACACACCTGTATCCGTCCTTCTTCGTTTTCGTCGTTGAAGCTTGCTGAGATGACGGTCAGCAAAGGCCGTGTCATCCGCGACGACTTTGAATGCAAATCCCATGGTTACTGGAAGAATCACAACGGAAACCTGACCTCGACTTTCAAGCAAACGCTGTTTCTGGACTCGTCGGTGACGGGCTTCATTGAGAACCCGGGTGGCGCGTTCACTGGCAAGACGCTGCAAGATGTTCTCGACATGGGAGGCAACCGGAACAACAAGGCCTTGGCGCGTCATGTGGTCGCGGCATTCTTGTCGGCAAAGTCTGTGGGTAACGATTCCGAGCGTGTGCTGTTGACCGTCTCCCAGTGCCAGGCGATCTGGAACGGTCAGGGCAATTGGTCGCCTTTTGCTGGTGCCAATTGGACTCTTGTCGACACCATGAATTATTTCGACAAGGTGTTCGGTCCATCTTTCTTGTGAGGGAAAGTGGCATGCAGGTTCGCTGCCGCTGCCAAAGGCCTCTTGAACTTGCACTCCACGTCTTTGAAGACGGGGTGGCCGTGTTTGATGAACGCGACGGCAGCCTGCATGCACTCAATCCGATCGCCGGTGAAGCGCTAGGGCACCTGATCTGCAACACGGCATTGTCTGACCTTGAGTTGTTGCGCCTGATTCTGGTGGAAGAACCGATCGAATCCGAACTGGAACAGGTTCGCGTCCTGTTGAATGAATTGGTCAGCCTGGGCTTTGCGGAATACACAACGACGTGAGCCAGCCAACGACCCTGAACGTGTTGTCCTTGCCCGATCTGGCCCATCGATTGGCGGAAGATGGGATCGTCCTCAGAGTGCCGCCGTTCGTCATGCAGATCCGCAGTCCCATTCCCGTGGTCGCTGAAGGCTTGCTGGCCTTGTACGGCGAGAATGAATGGCTTGATGAGGTCGGGACCTTTGCTGATTTTCACGTGGCAGTCCTGACGCAGCACTTGTTGTACAAGAAGCTGTGCGTGTTCGAGATGGACGGCTTCAAGCCTTTCACGCCACTGGCCTACGGCGAAGCGTTTGCCTTCCTCGAGTGGGGCATGAACTGGTGCATCACCAGCCATTGCCACAACTGGCTCACCATCCACTCGGCCGTGCTGGAAAAAAATGGTCGTGCCGTGTTGCTGCCAGCGCCCCCCGGATCGGGCAAGAGCACGCTGTGCGCGGCGCTGATGCTGCACGGCTGGCGGCTGTTGTCCGACGAGATGGCTTTGCTGGATCCGGAGACCGGCCTGGTCACGCCTGCGCCCAGGCCCGTGAGCCTGAAGAACGCTTCGATTGAGGTCATCCGGCAGCGTGCCCGCGGCTTGAGCTTCGGCCCCACGGCACACGACACGCTCAAGGGCACCGTCGCACACATGCAAGTGTCGCGCGAGAGCCTGGCGAAGGCACATGTGCCTGCCTTGCCTGCCTGGGTGGTTTTCCCCAAGTACACCAAGGGATCGCCTCTGACGGTGAGCGAGCATCCCAAGTCCCAGGCCTTGGTGGAGTTGGCCTCCAACAGTTTCAACCACCACGTGCATGGCCGCACCGGCTTTGAGGCTCTCGCCGCCTTGGTCGAGCGCTGTGACTGCCACGATCTCGAATACGCGTCGCTGGACGAGGCACTGGCCTGGTTTGACGCCTTGGAGGGTCAGGCATGACGCCCCATTCCGTCGCCGTGTTGCTTGACGCCCTGGTCCGGCCGGCCAGCCTGGCCGAGCTGTCCATGGCGCAGTGGGACTTGCTGGTGCGCCAGGGTCGTCGCGCCGACGTGCTTGCCCGCGTCGGCGAAAACGCCCGCTTTCATGGTGTGTGGGACGACCTGCCATTGCAGCCCCGCAGGCATCTGGAATCGGCCATGAAGCTGGCGCAGCGCCAGCATGTGGAGCTGCGCCACGAGGTGCAGGCGATTGCCCGGGCGTTGGCGCCGTTGGACGAGCCAGTGGTGCTGCTCAAGGGCGCCGCTTACGTGCAGGCGGGGCTGGCCGTTGCGCGTGGGCGCATGGTGTCGGACGTGGACATCCTGGTGCCGCGGGAGCGCCTGACGGAAGTCGAATCTGCCTTGATGATGGCCGGCTGGGTGCAAACCAACCGCGACGCCTACGACCAGCAGTACTACCGCCAATGGATGCACGAGCTCCCACCGTTGCGCCACGTCAAGCGCGGCTCGGTTCTCGACGTGCACCACGCCATCCTGCCGCCGACCGCGCGGCTCAAGCCCGACTCGGCACTGTTGCTTGTGGACTCGGTGGCAGCGGGCGACGATGAGCGCGTTCGTGTGCTCGCCAGACCCGACATGGTGTTGCACAGCGCCGCACACCTGTTTCATGAGGGCGAGCTGGAGATGGGTTTGCGTGGACTGGTTGACCTCGACGCGCTGTTGCGCGAGTTCGGCCGCGACCTGGACTTCTGGCCCGCCTTGCAATCGCGGGCCTTGCGGCTTGATCTGGCCGGGCCGCTGTACCTGGCTTTGCGCTATACGCGCCTGCTGTTGCAGACGCCCGCGCCCGAGGGGTTCGAAACCGAATTGCAGGCGGCTGCGCAACGCCGTGGCGCCGTGATGCCCGAGGGTCTGCAGGATGCGCTGTTCCTGCGCGCGCTGCGTCCCGACCATGCAACCGCTGCCGACCGCTGGACGCCGCTGGCGCGCGCCATGCTGTACCTGCGCGGACACTGGCTGCGCATGCCGCCGGCGTTGCTGGGCTGGCACCTGCTGCGAAAGATGTTCAAAAGCCTGCTCACCCAAAGGACCGCCCCATGATTCGACGCGAATTCCATCTGGCAGGTCTCGCAGGGCTGTTTCTGCTGGCAACGTCTCACGTGCAGGCCGGTTTGGCCGAGGCCATCGTCAAGCTCAAACCCTCGGTGGTGTTGATCGGAACCTTCAAGGCCACCGACAGCCCTCGTTTCCAGCTTCGGGGCACGGGTTTCATCGTGGGCAACGGCCAGTTGGTGGTGACCAACTCGCATGTGCTGCCCGCGCCCGCAGGGGGCGACGCTCCCGCGCTGGTGGTGCAGGTGCGACAGGCCTCGGGCGAATGGCAGATGCGTCCTGCGGTGATGCTGGAAACCAATCCGGCGGTCGATCTGGCCCTGCTGCGCATGGAAGGCGCGCCGGGCACGGCCGCCCGGCTCGGCGATTCGAATTCCGTGCGCGAAGGCGACGATCTGGCCTTCATGGGTTTCCCCATCGGTGGGGTGCTGGGCTTTTCGCCTGTGACGCACCGCGCCACGGTCTCCAGCATCACACCGGCAGCGCTGCCCAGCCCTTCGGCCGGGCGCCTGAGCGAAATGGCCATCCGCGGACTGCGCAATGGCACTTTCAACATCTTTCAGCTCGATGCCACCGCCTACCCCGGCAACAGCGGCGGACCGCTGTTTCACCCCGAGACCGGTGAGGTGCTGGGTGTGCTGAACATGGTGCTGATCAAGGGCACGCGCGAGTCGGCGCTGAGCCAGCCCTCGGGCATTTCGTACGCCATTCCCGGCGTGCATGTGCGCGAGATGCTGGACCGGCATCGCTGAGGCTGACACTGACATGAGCCCGAGTCTGGAAAAGGTCGACGCGCTGGTCATCGGTGCCGGCGTGATCGGGCTTGCGGTGGCGCGCGCGCTGGCGATGGCCGGACGCGAGGTCATGGTGCTGGAGCGCGAGGCCGCGATCGGCACCGGCACCAGCTCGCGCAACAGCGAGGTGATTCACGCGGGCATCTACTACCCGGCCGGGTCGCTGAAGGCACAGCTGTGTGTGCAAGGGCGCGAGGCGCTCTACGCGTACTGCGCCGAGCGCGGCATTGCCCACCGACGCTGCGGCAAGCTGATCGTGGCCAACACGCCGTCCCAACTGGCCAGCCTGCCCGGCATCGTGGCCCAGGCGGCCGCCAACGGTGTGGCGGATCTGGTGTTGCTGAACCAGCAGGAAGCACAGGCCATGGAGGCCCAGCTGCAATGCCTCGGCGCGGTGCATTCGCCATCCACCGGCATCGTGGACAGCCACGCGCTCATGCTCGCACTGCAAGGGGACCTGGAGAACCACGGAGGGCTGGTGGCGTGCCACAGCGGTGTTCGTGAACTGGCGGTGACGCCGCGGGGCATCCAGGTGGAGTCGCTCGACGGCACACGTCTGCTCGCTCGAACCGTCGTCAACTCGGCGGGGCTGCACGCTTGTGACCTGGCCCGCAAGATCCGCGGGTTCAACCCGCGGCTGGTCCCCAAGCCCTGGTATGCCAAGGGCAGCTACTTCACGCTGGCCGGGCGCTCGCCTTTCACGCACCTGATCTACCCGGCACCCGAGCCCGATGCGCATCTGGCCGGACTCGGTGTGCACCTCACGCTGGACCTGGGTGGTCAGGCCAAGTTCGGACCCGACGTGGAGTGGACTGCGTCACCCGACGACCTGCAGGTGAACCCCGCGCGTGCCAATGCCTTCTATGCCGAAGTGCGCCGCTACTGGCCCGCCTTGCCCGAAGGCGCCTTGCAGCCGGGTTACGCGGGCATCCGACCCAAGATCAGCGGGCCACACGAAGCGGCGGCCGACTTCGGCATCCAGGGGGCCGACGAGCACGGCGTGCCCGGTCTGGTGAACCTGTTCGGCATCGAATCGCCCGGCCTCACCAGTTGCCTGGCCATTGCCGACCGGGTGGCGGCACTGAGCTGATCAGGTGCCCATGGCCTGGATGGCCCGGGCGGATTCCCACACCAGCGAGGGGCCCTTGTAGATGAGGCCGGTGTAGATCTGGACCAGGTTGGCGCCCGACTGGACCTTGCTCACGGCATCCGCTGCGCTGAGCACACCGCCCACGCCGATGATGGGGAAGCTCTTGCCCAGGCAGGCGCGCAGCTGGCGGATCACCTGGTTGCTCATCTGCAGCACCGGAGCGCCCGACAGGCCGCCGGCCTCGTTGGCGTGGTCCATGCCTTTCACCGCGTCGCGGCTGAGTGTGGTGTTGGTGGCGATCACGCCCATGGCGTCCGTGGCTCGGCCCTCGCTGTCGGTGCCGTAGCGCATCAGCGTGGCTGCAATCACCTCGATCTGCGTGTTGTCCAGATCGGGCGCGATCTTGAGAAACACCGGGATGCGCCGGCCGTGGCGCTGCGCCAGCAATTCGCGCCGTTCGGCCACCGCACCCAGCAGGGCGTCCAGCGCCGCGTCGCTCTGCAGGCTGCGCAGGTTTTGCGTGTTTGGGCTGGAGATGTTTACGGTCACGTAGTCGGCGTGCGGGTACACACCGTCGAGGCAGGTGAGGTAGTCGTCGGTGGCCCGCTCGATCGGCGTGCTCGCGTTCTTGCCGATGTTCAGACCCAGCACCATGGGACTGGCGCCGCCCTGGCTGCGAAAGCGCGCGCGCTGCACGTTGGCGACAAATGCGTCCAGGCCTTCGTTGTTGAAGCCCAGCCGGTTGATCAGGGCGTTGGCCTTGGGCAGGCGGAACATGCGCGGTTTGGGGTTGCCGCTCTGGCCCAGCGGCGTGACGGTGCCGACCTCCACGAACCCGAAGCCCATGGCCGCGAGTCCGTCGATGCAGCGGGCGTTCTTGTCGAGGCCCGCCGCCAGACCCACGCGGTTGGGAAACTGGATGCCCGCCACCGTGTGGGGGTCGTGAATGCGGGGCTCGCTGTACAGGCAGGTCAACGGCGAACGCTGCAGTTTTGCGATGGCACCGAGGGTCAGTTCGTGGGCGGCTTCGGGGTCCATGCCGAACAGGAAGGGGCGGGCGGCGGCATAGGGCAGAAGCGACATCGGATAATCCAGGGCTGTTGTTTCACCGATTGTCTCAAATGACCCAAGACGAACTCAAAGCACTGGTTGGCCAGGCGGCCCTGCAATACGTGACCCCCGGCGAGATCGTGGGGGTGGGCACCGGCTCCACCGTCAACAAGTTCATCGACGCACTGGCCAGCATCAAGGACCAGATCCCCGGCGCTGTGTCCAGCTCCGAGGCCTCCACCGCGCGCTTGAAAGCCCTGGGCATTGCCGTGTTTGAGGCCAACGAGGTCGGTGAACTGTCGGTCTACATCGACGGCGCCGACGAGATCGACGCCCAGGGCCACATGGTCAAGGGCGGTGGTGCCGCGCTCACGCGCGAGAAGATCGTGGCGGCGCAGTCGCGCCGCTTCGTCTGCATCGCCGACGAATCGAAACTGGTGAAAGCGCTGGGCGCGTTTCCACTGCCCGTGGAAGTCATTCCGATGGCCACCGCGCGTCTGGTGCGCCAGTTCGCTGCCATGGGCGGTCAGGCCCGTGTTCGCATGAAAGACGGCGCGCCGCTGGTGACCGACAACGGCCAGCACATCCTGGACGTGACCGGACTGCAGATCGCCGACCCGCTGGCGTTCGAGAGCCAGGTCAACCAGTGGCCTGGCGTGGTGACCGTGGGCGTGTTCGCCCACCAAAAGGCGAGCGTGTGCCTGTTGGGCACGTCGGATGGCGTGAAGACGCTGACGTTTTAAGTCTAAGTCGGCGCCCGACGCCGGGTCAGAAGCGGATGCCGGCGGGGTTGGTCACCGGGGGCGCCACCGACGGTGCCGGTGCCTCGACCGGTTGCGTCTGCGCCGTGGTGGCTGGTGCAGGTGCTGCAACTGGGGCCACCGCCACCAGGGGTGTGGGGGCAGCGCGCCGGTAGGCGCTGGGCAGGGCCGACTGTTTGGGGTAGCCGGCTGCGTCGAGGAACTGGGTCCACTCGCCGTCCGAATACCCTTTGATCTGCTGGCTGCCGATGGTCACGAAGGGCAACGAACTCTGGCCGCTCAGTCGTTTGAGCGCCTCGGCGTCCTCGAAGGTGGTGATGGTCTTTTCGCTGTAGGGAATGCCGCGCGCGTTGAGCAGGTTGCGCCCGCTGTTGCAAGGTGCGCACTCGGGGCTGGTGTAGAGCACCACGGGGTAGCGGCTGGCGACCTGGCGCAGTTCAAACGGCAACTGGGCACTGGCGCCACCGCCCGCACCGGAAGATCCCGACGCCACCGGGCGCGCGTTGGCTGCGGGCGGTGGCTGGTCCGAATAGCTCACCCGGCCATCGGGCCCGACGATGCGGTACACGCCCTGGGCCAGGGCAGAGACGGACACCAGACCCAGCACGAGACCGAGCGCGGCCATGCGCAAGTGGGGGGGAGTGAAGATGTTCATGTCGACTCCTATCGGCAAGCAAGGAAACAAATCAAGCCATGCCCTGGTGACGCAACAGGGCTTCAATGCTGGGTTCGCGGCCCCGGAAGGCCTTGAACGAGTCCATGGCCGGGCGGCTGCCACCGGCTTCCAGGATCGCTTCACGATAGCGGCGGCCGGTGGCCACGTCCAGCGTGCTGCGGCCGTTTTGCTGTGCGGCTTCCTCGAACGCCGCGTAGGCGTCCGCCGACAGCACCTCGGCCCACTTGTAGCTGTAGTAGCCGGCCGAGTAGCCGCCGGCAAAGATGTGGCTGAAGGTGTGGGGCGAGCGGCTGTAGGCGGGGGGCTGCAACACCGCCACCTCGTCGCGCACCTGTTGTTGCAAAGCGAGGATGGCCTCGCCGCTGGTGGCGGGCTGGGGCAGGCTGTGCAACAGCATGTCGAACAGCGAAAACTCCACCTGGCGCAGCGTTTGCAGCCCGCTCTGGTAGTTCTTGGCGGCCAGCATCTTGTCGAACAGCGCGCGCGGCAGCGGCTCGCCAGTGTCCACGTGGGCCGTCATGTGCTTGAGCACGTCCCACTCCCAGCAGAAGTTCTCCATGAACTGGCTGGGCAATTCCACTGCGTCCCATTCCACGCCGCTGATGCCGGACACATCGCGCTCATTCACTTGCGTGAGCATGTGGTGCAGTCCGTGGCCGAACTCGTGGAAGAGGGTGATCACGTCGTCGTGGGTCAGCAGCGCGGGCTTGCCGTTCACGCCTTCGGCGAAGTTGCAGACCAGGTGCGCCACCGGCGTCTGCAGCGCGCCGGTGTCGGGGCGCAGCCAGCGGGCGCGCACGTCGTCCATCCAGGCGCCGCCGCGCTTGCCGTTGCGCGCAGCCGGGTCCAGGTAGAACTGGCCGACCAGCTCGGTGCCTTGGGGGCCCGAGCGTTCGATACGGTAGAACTCAACGCTCGCGTTCCACACCGGTGCCTGGTCGCGGCGGATGGCCACCTCGAACAGGGTCTCGACGATCTGGAACAGGCCGGCCAGCACCTTGGGCGCTGTGAAATAGGGTTTGACTTCCTGCTCGCTGAAGGCGTAGCGCGCTTCCTTGAGTTTTTCGCCGATGTAGGGCCAATCCCAGGCCTGAGGGTCGCTCAAACCGAGGTCGCTGGCAGCAAAGGCGCGCAGGTCGGCCAGGTCTTTTTCGGCGTGGGGGCGGGCCTTGGTGCCCAGGTCGCGCAGGAAGGCCACCACCTGCTCGGGCGATTCGGCCATCTTGGGCACCAGCGACACGTCGGCGTAGTGCCGGTAACCCAGCAACTGCGCCTCTTCGTGCCGCAGGGCCAGCAGCTCGCCCATGATGGCGGCGTTGTCGAACTTGACCGCATCGCCTTCGGCCTGGTCGCTGGCGCGGGTGGCGTAGGCGCGGTAGAGCTTCTCGCGCAGCGGGCTGCTGTGGGCGAACTGCATCACAGGCAAATAGCACGGCATCTTCAGGGTGAGCTTGTGGCCGGTCTTGCCTTCGGCCAGCGCGGCGGCGGCGGTGGACTGCACCACGTCGTCGGGCACGCCGGCGAGTTCGTCTGTCGTCACATACAGCGCGAAGGCGTCGGTGGCATCGAGGGCGTTTTCGCTGAATTTCTGTCCCAGTTCGGCCTGGCGCTCCTGCAGCCACGCAAAACGGACCTTGGCCTCGCCCTGCAGATCGGCGCCGCCCAGCACGAAGCCGCGCATGGCGTTGTGGTGGGCGCGGGCCTGTTCTCTGGTCAGGCTGGCCGGGTCCATGGACTTGTACTTGGCGTACAGGCGCTCGTCGGCTCCCAGACGGGTCCAGAATTCGGTGACCTTGGGCAGCGCTTCGTTGTACGCGGCGCGCAGTTCGGGGGTGTCGGCCACGCTGTTGAGGTGGCTCACGGCGCCCCAGGCGCGCGACAGGCGCTCGGTCGGCACGTCCAGGGTTTGCGACATGCGCTTCCAGTCGGCGGGGAAGTCGCTGGCCGTCACCGCTTCCAGCGCAACGCTGGAAGCCTGCATCAGTTCGTCAATGGCCGGACCCACCAGCGCAGGCGTGATGGCATCGAACAGGGGCAGGTCGTCGAAGTTGAGCAGGGGGTTTTGGGCGAAGGGGGCGGTACGGTCGTTCATGCGTTCTCAGATGTGGCGCTGGGGGTGAAGTTCAAGCCGCGACGGCATGAACGAACGTCGGGCTTGGCTGTTACTGCGATTGGGCGCTCTTCTTCACGCTCTTTTTCATGACCTTGGCCCGCTTGATCTGGCCGCCGGTGGTCAGGCGCTGGTTGCCCAGCACGCGCACCACCTTCACCTCGGGGCGCTGGCCGCCGCGTTTGCTGAACTTCAGCACCTTCACGTCGCGCGGGCCTGGCATGCGGTCTTCGTCGACCACCTTGACCTTCTCTTCCACAGGGCGCCAGAGCACCAGCAGTTTGCCGATGTGCTGGATGGGTGCGGCGTCGAGCTCGTCGGCCAGGGTGTGCAGCATGGCCTCGCGGGCGACACGGTCATCGCTGAGCACGCGGACCTTGATCAGGCCGTGCGCCTTGAGCGCCGCCCCGATTTCTTTTTTGACGGCGGGGCTCAATCCGTCGTTGCCGATGTGGACAACGGGGTCGAGGTGGTGGGCTTCAGCGCGGTGAACTTTGCGCTGGGCGGGCGTGAGTGTGATCTGGGGCATGGGACAATTATCGTTTACACAGACCTCAGGCAACCCTCATGGGCATGAAAGTCAAAACCCAGAGCAAAAAGGTCAACAAGGCCTGGCTCAACCAGCACGTGAACGACCCGTACGTTCGCCTGGCCAAAAAAGACGGCTACCGTGCGCGCGCTGCCTACAAGCTCAAGGAACTCGACGAAACCCTGGGATTGATCCGCCCGGGTGACTGCGTGGTCGACCTCGGCTCGGCACCCGGCGCCTGGAGCCAGTACGCGCGCCGCCGGCTCAGCCCGCAGGGCGCGGCCGTGGGTGAACTGCACGGCACCATCATTGCGCTGGACATGCTGCCCATGGAAGACGTGGAAGGTGTGCATTTCATCCTGGGCGACTTCCGCGAAGCCGCGGTGCTGGAAGAACTGGAGAAATCCCTGACCGACCGCGGTGTTCACCAGGTTGATGTGGTCATCTCAGACATGGCGCCCAACCTCTCGGGCATCGGCATGACCGACGCCGCCCGCATCACGGATCTGGTCGAGCTGGCGGTGGATTTTTCGATCAAGCACCTCAAGATCGACGGCGCGCTGGTGGTCAAACTCTTCCACGGTGGCGCCTATGACCCCATGGTCGCCCTGTTTCGCCAGACTTTTCGCACGGTGAAGGCGGTCAAACCCAAGGCGTCGCGCGACAAATCGTCTGAAACCTTTCTGGTCGGCATGGGTCTCAAATCCACAGTACGGGGCTGAGTACGGCGCCTCGTGGCCCGCCATAGGCAAAAGCCAACCCTTCCATTGACACAGCCTCGTCACCTGCATGAGGCACCGGCGCTTGAAAGTCCTAGAATGACTCCCACATGCGCATAACCGCCAATACCGACTCCAGGAGCTGCACTTGAACAATCAGTGGTTTTCGAAAATCGCCGTGTGGATGGTGATCGCCATGGTGCTTTTCACCGTCTTCAAGCAGTTCGACACACGTTCTGCCGCCGGCTCCGGCTACGTGGGCTATTCCGAGTTTCTCGATGAGGTGAAAGCCCGACGCATCAAGAGCGCCACCATCCAGGAGGGCCAGGGCGGCACCGAGATCGTGGCCATCACGCAGGACGATCGTCGCGTGCGCACCACGGCCACCTACCTCGACCGCGGCCTCGTGGGCGACCTGATTGCCAACGATGTCAAGTTCGACGTGCGTCCGCGCGAAGAAGGCTCGCTGCTCATGACCTTGCTGGTCAGCTGGGGCCCCATGCTGTTGCTGATTGGCGTGTGGATTTACTTCATGCGGCAGATGCAGGGCGGCGGCAAGGGCGGGGCGTTCAGCTTCGGCAAGAGCAAGGCCCGCATGCTGGACGAGAACAACAACACCGTTACCTTTGCCGATGTCGCAGGCTGCGACGAGGCCAAGGAAGAGGTGAAGGAGGTCGTGGACTTCCTGAAAGACCCGGCCAAGTTCCAGAAACTCGGTGGGCGCATTCCGCGCGGCCTGCTGCTCGTCGGCCCGCCCGGTACCGGCAAGACACTGCTCGCCAAGGGTATTGCGGGTGAAGCCAAGGTGCCGTTCTTCAGCATCTCGGGTTCGGACTTCGTGGAAATGTTCGTGGGCGTGGGCGCGGCCCGTGTGCGCGACATGTTCGAAAACGCCAAGAAGAACGCACCCTGCATCATCTTCATCGACGAGATCGACGCCGTCGGCCGCCAGCGTGGCGCCGGCCTGGGCGGTGGCAACGACGAACGTGAACAGACCCTGAACCAGATGCTGGTCGAGATGGACGGTTTCGAGACCAACCTGGGTGTGATCGTGGTCGCCGCCACGAACCGCCCCGACATCCTGGACGCCGCCTTGCTGCGCCCGGGCCGTTTCGACCGCCAGGTCTACGTGACGCTGCCCGACATCCGCGGCCGCGAGCAGATCCTGAACGTGCACATGCGCAAGGTGCCGCTGGGCACCGACGTGAACCCGAGCGTGATCGCGCGCGGCACGCCCGGCATGAGTGGTGCCGATCTCGCCAACCTGTGCAACGAAGCCGCCCTGATGGCCGCGCGCCGCAACGCACGTGTGGTGGAGATGCAGGACTTCGAGAAGGCCAAGGACAAGATCTTCATGGGCCCCGAGCGCAAGAGCATGGTGATGCCCGAGGAGGAGCGACGCAACACGGCCTACCACGAGTCCGGCCACGCGCTGATCGGCAAACTGCTGCCCAAGTGCGATCCGGTGCACAAGGTCACCATCATCCCGCGCGGCCGTGCGCTGGGCGTGACCATGAGCCTGCCGGCACAGGACCGCTACAGCTACGACAAGGACTACATGCTGAACCAGATCAGCATGCTGTTTGGTGGCCGCATCGCCGAAGAAGTGTTCATGAACCAGATGACCACCGGTGCCAGCAACGACTTCGAGCGTGCAACGACGATTGCCCGCGACATGGTGATGCGTTACGGCATGACCGACGCGCTCGGCCCGATGGTGTACGCCGAAAACGAAGGTGAAGTGTTCCTGGGCCGATCGGTGACCAAAACCACCAACATGAGCGAATCCACCATGCAGAAGGTGGACGCCGAGGTGCGCCGCATCATCGATGCGCAGTACAAACTGGCGCGCGACCTGATCGAAGAGAACAGCGACAAGATGCACGCCATGGCCAAGGCTTTGCTCGAGTGGGAAACCATCGACGCCGAGCAGATTGACGACATCATGGCCGGCAAGCCGCCCCGTCCTCCCAAGGACTGGACGCCGCGCAACCCCTCGGTGGGTGGTGGTGGCGGCAGCGGTGGCTCGCCCGCCGTGGCGGCCGACCCGGCACCCACGGCCGCCTGAGCGGCCCGGGGTTTCCAACCAGACACACGGGGCTTCGGCCCCGTTGTCGTTTCCGATTCGAACACCTTCATGCACTGGCAGACCACCCGCTTCGACATCGACCTCGCCACCCCGCAGGTCATGGGCATCGTCAACGTGACGCCCGATTCCTTTTCCGACGGTGGTCAACACGCAGGCACCTCCGCAGCCCTCAAACACTGCGAGCAGCTCATTCGCGACGGCGCTCACCTGCTGGACATCGGCGGTGAGTCCACCCGACCCGGCAGTCCGGCCGTGCCGCTGGATGAAGAACTTGCGCGGGTGTTGCCTTTGGTCCGCGAGGCGGTGAAGCTGGGTGTGCCGGTCTCGGTGGACACCTACAAGCCCGAGGTGATGCAAGCCGTGCTCGACGCAGGGGCCGACATCGTCAACGACATCTGGGCGCTGCGCCGTGGCCACGCGCTGGACGTGGTGGCGGCGCATCCGCGCTGTGGTGTGTGCCTGATGCACATGCACCGCGACCCGCAGACCATGCAGGTGGCACCGATGGAGGGCGACGTGTTGCCGGCGGTGGCCGATTTCCTTCGCGGGCGGGCTGACGCACTCACGGCACGCGGCATCGCTCATGAGCGCATCGTGCTCGACGCCGGCGTGGGTTTTGGCAAGACCGTGGCGCAGAATTTCAGCCTGCTGGCGCGCCAGAGCGAGTTGATGGCCCTGGGCTGGCCCATGCTGGCGGGGTGGTCGCGCAAATCGTCGTTGGGCGCCGTCACGGGGCGCGAAGTGCCTGCCGATCGGGTGGCCGCCAGCGTCGCCGCGGCCTTGCTGTCGGTGGAGCGCGGCGCGCGCGTGGTGCGTGTGCACGACGTGCGTGAAACAGTGGACGCCTTGAGGATCTGGCAAGCCATCCAGCCCGCGTGAGCGTGTCGCCGCCCCGCGATAATCCAACCCGGTCCTCGCGTTGCGCCACCCGTTGACGCGGCGCCAGCAGGCTCCCCACACAGAACAACACAGAGGACACCCCATGCCCCGCAAATTCTTTGGCACCGACGGCATCCGCGGCACGGTCGGCCAGGCCCCCATCACCCCCGACTTCGTCTTGCGCCTGGCGCACGCCGTGGGCCGCGTGTTGCGCCGCACCGAGGCGCACCCCACGGTGCTCATCGGCAAGGACACCCGCATCTCCGGCTACATGCTGGAGGCCGCGCTCGAATCCGGCTTCAACTCGGCGGGTGTGGACGTGGTGCTGCTCGGCCCCGTGCCCACGCCGGCCGTGGCCTACCTCACGCGCGCCCAGCGCGCCAGCCTGGGCGTGGTGATCTCCGCCAGCCACAACCCGTTTGCCGACAACGGCATCAAGTTTTTCAGCGCCCTGGGCACCAAACTGCCGGACGACTGGGAATACGCGGTGGAAGCCGCGCTGGACGAGCCACCGGTGTGGGCGGCGGCGGCCGATCTCGGCAAGTCGCGCCGTCTGGAAGACGCCGCCGGTCGTTACATCGAGTTCTGCAAGAGCACCTGCTCGCACAACCTCTCGCTCAAGGGCATGAAGATCGTGGTGGACGGCGCCAACGGCGCGGCCTACCAGATCGCACCCGCGGTGTTCCACGAGCTGGGCGCCGAGGTCATCAAGATCGGGTGCACACCCGACGGCCTGAACATCAACCACGGCGTGGGCGCCACGCACCCGCAGGCCATGGTGGAAGCGGTGAAGGCGCACGGCGCGCACTACGGCATTGCGCTCGACGGCGACGCCGACCGCCTGCAGATGGTGGACGCCGACGGCCGCCTGTACAACGGCGACGAGCTGCTGTACCTGATCGTGGCCGACCGGCTGGCCCGCGACCACGACGTGCCTGGTGTGGTGGGCACGCTCATGACCAACATGGCGGTGGAGGTGGCGCTGAAAGCGCGTGGTGTGAAGTTCGTGCGCGCCAAGGTGGGCGACCGTTACGTGCTCGAAGAGCTGGAGAAACACGGCTGGATCCTGGGCGGCGAGGGCTCGGGCCACTTGCTGGTGCTGGACCGCCACACCACCGGCGACGGCCTGGTGTCGGCCTTGCAGGTGTTGCACGCCTGCGTGGACAGCAGCAAGACCATGGCGCAGCAACTGGCCGACGTGACACTGTTCCCGCAGACGCTGATCAACGTGCGCCTGCAGCCCGGGCAGGACTGGAAGACCAACACCTTTCTCGCGCAACAGACACAGGCTGTGGAGGCTGAACTGGGTGACAGCGGCCGGGTGCTCATCCGCGCCAGCGGCACCGAGCCCTTGCTGCGCGTGATGGTCGAAGCGCGGGATCCCCAAAAGGCGCTGGATTGCGCCGAGCGGCTGGTGGCCGCTGTTCGTGCACAGGTGCCCGTGTGAGCGCCGTGACCACCGTTCGCGCCGACTACGCCGATCCCGCACACGCGGCGGCTCTGGTGCTGCTGCTCGACGCGTACGCCAGCGACCCGGCCGGGGGTGGCGAGGGCCTGTCGGACTTTGCCAAGGAAAGCCTCGTGCGCGAACTCGCCGCGCGGCCGCAGGCCTACAGCGTGCTGGCCTTCGACGGCGCGCAGCCGGTGGGTCTGGTGAACTGCATCGAAGGTTTCTCCACCTTCGCCTGCAAGCCGCTGGTGAACGTGCACGACGTGGCGGTGCTCGCCAGCCACCGCGGGCGTGGCATTGCCGAGCAGATGCTGGCGCTCGCCGAAGCGATTGCCGTCGAGCGTGGCGCGGTCAAGATGACGCTGGAAGTGCTTTCGGGCAACCATCCCGCTGTGCGGCTGTACGAGCGCATTGGCTATGCGGGTTACCAGCTGGACCCGGCGATGGGCTCCGCCCGGTTCTTCCAGAAGTGGTTGAGCTGAACCCGCTTCAGTAGAGCAGGAAGGGCGCGCGTTCCGCCGCCCAGGCCGCTTCGTCGGCGGCAGCCGCCGTCTCCAGCACCTCGGGCGCGGCGGTCACATCGTCCACCCATTCGCGCAGCAGCGGCCCGCCGTTGATGAGGTCGATCGCCAGGCGCTCGTGCTCGTACTCGTAGGCGAAATCGCGCCACAGCGGGTACTCGGGCGCCTGCAGGCGCAGCGCGCGAAACGCGAGGGACTGCAGCCGCCAGGGCTTGAAGGCCGCGTGGTCGTAGTGGGTCGGGTCTTCCACATGGATCTGCACACCGGCGCACAACTGCCCCTGGTGTTTGTGGAAGGTCGGCTCGAAGAAACACGGCCGCAGCACGCAGCCCAGCAGCCACTGCGGCGCGATGCGGCGCATGTCGGCCAGCAGGCGCGGCACGTCGATGCCCGGCGCACCAAACAGCTCGAGCGCACGTGTGGTGCCACGGCCTTCGGAGAGCGTCGTCCCCTCCAGCATCACCGTGCCGGCGTAGGCGCGCGCCATGCTCAGGTTAGCGGCGTTCGGGCTGGGGTTGATCCAGCTGCGCTCGGTGGGCCAGCCAAAGCCGGGGGCGGCCTCCGGCTCCCAGCCCGTCATGGTGATCACGCGGTAGTCCACGCGCAGGCCCAGCGTGGCGATGAACCAGTGGCCGAGTTCGCCCATGGTCATGCCGTGGCGCATGGGCATGGGGCCGGCGCCCACAAAACTTTCCCAGCCTTCGCGCAGCGTGAGTCCCTCAATGGGCCGGCCGGCCGGGTTGGGCCGGTCCAGCACCCACACCGCCTTGCCGTGTTGCGCCGCGGCTTCCAGCACGTAGCGCAGCGTGGTGATGAAGGTGTAGATGCGGCAGCCCAGGTCTTGCAGGTCGACCAGCAGCACGTCGAAGCTGGCCATCATCGCGTCGGTCGGTCGGCGCACTTCACCGTAGAGGCTGTACACCGGGATGCCCAGTGTCGGGTCGAGGTAGTCGGGCGACTCGACCATGTTGTCCTGCTTGTCGCCACGCAGACCGTGTTGCGGCCCGAAGGCGGCGCTCAGCGTCACGTCGGGCAGGGCGGCCAGCGCGTCGAGTGCGTGTGTGAGGTCGCGCGTCACCGAGGCCGGGTGGGCCAGCAAGGCCACGCGCTGGCCTTTGAGCGGCGCGCGAATGGCGGGGTCTTGCAGGAAACGATCGAGGCCGAATTGCATGGCGGTCAGTTCGCGGGCAGGGCCAGGCGCAGCGAGTGCCCGGCGGGGTGGTGGAAATCGGGGCGGGCTTGCGGGTGCTGCAGCGCCCAGTAGCTCAGGCGCCCGTCGTGTTCTTCGATCACAGCGCACAGCGCCAGTGCAAGGTGTTGGGCGGGCGAGGGCAGGGCAGCCAGTGGCAGGTGCACGTCCAGCGTGAGACACGTCGGTGTGATGGCGAATTGCATCGCAGGCGCGGGCAGGTCGGGTGCGGGCGAGGTGTCGCGTTGCCGCTCGCCGGCAAAGCGGTAGCCCGCCCACTGGCCCGAGGGCGAGAAGTTGAATTCGCGGTAGGCCGCATCTCCCTCGGCTGCCACAAAGGCTTCGAGGCAGGTGTGCTGCCACAGGCCATCGGCCTGTCCGGGCGTGGTGGCGGAGGGGATGCGCAGTCCGGCAATGTCGCCGCTCAGCGCGTACACCAGGCGCAAGCCCATGCGGGTCGGGCTCACGGTCGCCTTCAATTCCCACGGCGCAGACGCCGGTGTGGCCGGGTGGCAGGTGAGGTCGACGGTCAAGGAGGGCTGGTGGGAAGTCACAGCGCCGTATTGTCTCAGGCGCCCGCGTCCTTCAGCTGCGTGGGATCGGCCGGTCGCCGGGCGTTGACCAGCGCCACCAGCGACAGCATCACCGGCACCTCGACCAAGACACCGACCACCGTGGCCAGCGCCGCGCCGCTGTTCAAGCCGAAGAGTGAAATGGCCACCGCCACAGCCAATTCGAAGAAGTTGGAGGTGCCGATCAGACAGGCCGGGCCGGCGATGTTGTGCGGCAGCTTGAGCCACTTCGCACCCCACCAGGCGATGAAGAAGATGCCGTAGCTCTGCAGCACCAGCGGCACCGCGATGAGCAGGATCACGAGCGGCTGGCGCACGATGGTCTCGGCCTGGAAACCGAACAGCAGCACCACGGTGGCAATCAGCCCGATCACCGACCACGGCTTGAGCGCGGCCACAAACGCCGTCACGGCAGCGGGTCCGCGTCGCAGCAAGAGCTGGCGTGTGAGCATGCCGACCACCAAGGGCATCACCACGTACAGCACGGTGGACAGGAGCAGCGTTTCCCAAGGCACGGTCACGTCGGTCACGCCGAGCAGAAAGGCCGCGATGGGCGCGAACGCCACCACCATGATCAGGTCGTTGATCGACACCTGCACCAGCGTGTAGTTGGCGTCGCCTTTGACGAGCTGGCTCCACACGAACACCATGGCGGTGCAGGGCGCCACGCCCAGCAGGATCATGCCGGCGATGTATTCGCTGGCCGATTGCGGATCGACCCAGGGCGCAAACAAGTGCTGGAAGAACAGCACGCCGAGTGCGGCCATGGTGAACGGCTTGATGAGCCAGTTGACCACCAGGGTGAGCACGAGCCCTTGCGGCTTCTTGCCCACATCGCGCACGGCGTGCCAGTCGATCTGGATCATCATTGGATAAATCATCACCCAGATGAACACAGCCACCACCAGGTTGACCTGCGCAACCTCCATGGCCGCCACGGCCTGAAAGACCAACGGAGCGACCAGGCCCAGCCCCACGCCGGCCACGATGCCGAGTTCCACCCACACGGACAGATAGCGTTCAAACAGTCCCATCAGGCTTTGACCTGGCCGATGCCGGCGAGCTCTTTTTTCAGCGCCAGCTTGTCGAGTTTGTCGATGGGCAGCACGGTGAGCAGCGCGATGCGCCGGTTCATCACGATGAAACAGTCGTTGAACGCGCGCTGGATGACCTCGTTGCTGCCCCTGACCGCGGCGGGATCTTCAACACCCCAGTGGGCCGACATGGGCTGGCCGGGCCAGATGGGGCAGACCTCACCGGCGGCCTTGTTGCACACGGTCAGCACAAAGTCCATGCGCGGCGCATCGATCGCCGCAAATTCGTCCCAGTTCTTGCTGCGCAAGCCGGTGGTCTTGAAGCGGTTGCGCTCCAGCAGTTCGATGGCGTGCGGATTGACCTCGCCTGTGGGGTGGCTGCCCGCGCTCCAGGCGCGAAAGCGGCCCGCTCCCATCTGGTTGAGGATGGCCTCGGCCATGATGCTGCGCGCCGAATTGCCGGTGCAGATGAACAGGACGTTGTAGGTGGACATGGTCATGGAAAGCCTTTCAACAGGCGGTGCAGACAGGAACAGAGGCTGTGACTTCGCAGGGCTCACCCTGGCAGCAATGGGCGGTGAGGAACTGCAGCAAATCGTTCATGGCACCGAACTCGGCGCGGTAGATCAGGTGGCGGCCATCGCGCTCCTGCGACACCAACCCGGCGTGGCTGAGTTCCTTGAGGTGAAACGACAGTGCCGTGCTGGCCACACCGAGCGATTCGCTGAGCTGACCCGGCGTGAGGCCCTGGGGGCCCTGCGCCACGAGCGCGCGGAAGATGCGCAGGCGCGTCTCTTGCGCCAGGGCACCAAGGGATTTGACGGCGAGGGTTTCGTCCATGGGTTCTCCTTCAGGCGGTGGTGTGTTGCAGGGTGGCTTGGGTGGGCAGCTTGAGCGTGGCCAGCCAGCAAACGATCAACATGAGGGCCGAGCCCAGCAAGGCATAGAGCAACCCGCCCCACTGGTAGAGCAGGCCCGAGAGCAGCGTGCCGCTGAATCGGCCCAGTGCGTTGGCGGCGTAGTAAAAGCCCACGTCTTCGGCCGCTTTCTCCGAGCCGGCGTAGGCCAGCACCAGGTAGGAGTGCACGGACGAGTTCACCGCGAACGCAAAGCCGAAAACGCCCAACCCGCCCACCACCACCCAGGGCAGGTGCGGCACTTTCAGCGCCACGGCTGCAGCCAGGCCGATGGGGACCAAGGCCAGCAGGGCCGACCAGAGCCGCGCGGCCGGCACCTCGGTGCTCAGTCCGTCGGTGCTGCGTTTGACGAACGCCGGTGCCATGGCCTGCACCGCGCCGTAGCCGATGGTCCAGGCGGCCAGAAACGTGCCGACCATGGTGAAGGTCCAGCCCTGTGAATACAGGTACACCGGCACGCCCACCACAAACCACACGTCGCGCGCACCGAACAGCACCACGCGTGCTGCGGCCAGCACGTTCACCCCGGTGTTCTTCGCAAACAGTTCCCTGGCCGATTTCGACGCCTTGCTCTTGCCCATCATCTGCGGCAGCGCGCTCACCACGCCCACCAGCACGAGTGCCAGCAGCGCCGCCATGGCCCACAGCGCCTGCTGGAAACCCAGCGTCTGCAGCAGCAAACCACCCAGGAAGAAACCCACGCCCTTCATGGCGTTCTTGCTGCCGGTGAACCACGCCACCCATTTGAAGAGCTGGCCCGAGCCCTGGTTCTTCGCCTGGTCGGCCGTGACCTTGATGGCCGATTTGCTCGCGGTCTTGGTGAGGTCCTTGGCCACACCGCAGATGCCTTGCGCCAGCACCACCCAGGCCACCGACATGGCCGCGCTCCAGGCGGGGTCGAGGAAAGACAGCACGGTGAAGCCGATGATCTGCGTGACCAGGCCGACGGTGAGCATGCGCGTGATGCCGTAGCGCGTGGCCAGCCAGCCGCCGACGAAGTTGGCCACGATGCCGGCGGCTTCGTACAGCAGAAACAGAAACGCCAGCGTGAACGGCGAGTAGCCCAGGCCGTAGAAGTGCAGCAGCACCAGCATGCGCAGCGCGCCGTCGGTGAGCGTGAACCCCCAATAGGCGGCGGTGACGATGGCGTAGTTGCGTTCGGCGGTGTTCATCTTCAGATGCCAACCTTGTGCATGTGGCAGGCCAGGTCGACCATGCGGCAGGCGTAACCCATCTCGTTGTCGTACCAGGCGTAGACCTTGAGCAGCGTGCCGTCGGTCACCATGGTGGAGGGCGCGTCCACGATGCTGGAGCGTGTGTCCCGCGCGTAGTCCACGCTGACCAGCGGGCGTGTCTCGTAGCCCAGGATGCCGGCCAGAGGCCCCTTCGCAGCGACTTCGAACAAAGCGTTCACCTCGTCCACCGTGGTCTCGCGCTGCAGCTCGAACACGCAGTCGGTCAGCGACGCATTGAGCGCCGGCACCCGCACCGCGTGGCCGTTGAGCTTGCCCTTGAGTTCGGGGTAGATCAGCGCGATGGCGGTGGCGCTGCCGGTGGTCGTGGGCGCCAGGCTCATGAGGGCGCTGCGGGCGCGGCGCAGGTCCTTGTGCGGTGCGTCCACCACCAGGTTGGTGTTGGTCGGGTTGTGCAGCGTGGTGATCTGGCCGTGGCGGATGCCGATGGCCTCATGCACCACCTTCACCACCGGCGCCAGGCAGTTGGTGGTGCACGAGGCGGCGGTCACGATGCGGTCGCGCGCGGGTTCGTACAGCGTTTCGTTCACGCCCACCACGATGTTGAGCACGCCACCGGTCTTCACCGGTGCTGCCACGATGACGCGTTTGGCGCCACGGTCCAGATGGCCCTGGATGGTCTCGGGCGTGAGGAACTTGCCGGTGCACTCCAGGACCAGGTCCACACCCAGGTCACCCCATGGGATATCGCCAGCGGTGGCGTGCGAACTGAACGACATGCGTTGCTGGTCGATGCGGATGGCGTCTTCGCCCTCGGCTTCGATGTCGGCCCGCCACTTGCCTTGCACGCTGTCAAAGGCCAGCAGGTGGGCGGTGGCGGCGGCGCCGCCCTTCAACTCGTTGAGGTGCACCACCTGCAGCCGGTTGCCGGCGCGTGGGTCGGTGGTTTCGCGTTCGGCTGCGCCGAGGGCGGCGCGCAAAGCCAGGCGGCCGATGCGGCCCATGCCGTTGATGCCAACTTTCATGCGGGAATGTCCTGTGGGAAAAGTGCGCGACGCGCTGGTTGATTCAATCTGTATTGAATTGTTGAAGGGCTTCATGACCGCTCTGTGACAGCGCTCTGGCCGGGTCGGGCACCACCACCACCGGCGAGAAGCCGCCGCCCTCGGTGCGGAAGTTGGTGGTCTGCCCGGTCCAGGTGCGCGCGGCCAGCAGCTGCACCTGGCCCCGGTAGGCGTAGGCGCGAATGTCCAGCTTGAGCCGTTGTGTGCCGTCCTGTACCCGAACCAGCCGCTCGCTGGGCGGCACGAGTGCCTGGGCCACGTAGTCGCCCGCCAGGATCTCGCCCCACACGCGGCGGGTGAGCTTGTCGCCGCGGTAGGCCGCGCGCGCGCCGAAGCCGGCGGCTGGTTTGAAGAACAGGCTCCGGCGTCCGGCCCAGAGCGCGTCCGCGTTGTCGGCGCTTACCCGATGCGTGGCGGGCACCACAGCGCTCAGCAAGGCACGGTCTTGCTCGCTCACGCCCCAGCTTGCGAGCAGGTCGGCGTCGGACAGGGCAACGAGGTTGCGCTTGTCGGCGTACAGCGCGTGGGTGCGGGGGTTCGGTGTCAGCACCACCGCACCCGCCTCAAAGGCGAGCCGCAAGGCCTGGTGGGCCTCGTCCTGCAAGTAAAAGTCGGTGAGGCGGTTGTAGACCAGGTCCACCGCAGTTCCGGGCGGCAGGGCTGGGTGGTGCAGCGCGCCGGCGTGCCACTGCAGCTCGGCGGGGTCGGCCACCAGGGCCGTCAGGCCGTGGGAGGCAAAGAGTTCGCGGAACATGTCGAACTCGGGCGCGAGGTACTGCTGCGCGGGCGCGTCGTCCACGATGAGCACGGTGCGCAGGGGGGCATCGCCCCGCTGTGCCGTCCATTCGGCGCGGAACATGTCGGCAAACGCCGCATCGATCGCGCGCAGCGAACCCACCGGGTCAACCACTTCGCCCATGGCTTGGCAGCAGGCGCTGTGCGCGCGGGCCAGGGCCGCGTTGAGCAGTGCGCCCCCCGCGTTGCTGTTGATTTCAATCAGGCGCGGGCCGTGGTCGGTGAGGTGGAAGTCGTAACCCATGAACACGCCCGCCGGGCCGTGGTCCAGCGCGGCGATCGCGGGTGCCCGGGCCAGCGCCTGCTGCTGCCAGGCGGGCAGGGCAATCACGCGTTCGATGGTTGTCACCGAATCCTGGATGCGCTGAGCCATGCCCGGGTCGATGAACACCGCAGTGGCCGAAAAGAGGTGCGGGTGGCTGACGCTCAGGCGCGCGGCCAGGCCGTCGAGCGCAGGGCCGGTTTCCAGCTGTTCCCGCAAGCGGGGCAGGGACAGCGTCTGGCAGGCGCAGCCCAGATTGAGTTGGTCGGCAAGGTTCATGGCAGGGGTGGGGTGTGTCAAGGATTCAATAATACTTGAAGGATAAAAATGACCTCGGGTGAGTGCGGTGTCATCAAAACTTCATGGGACTGCCTTGGGAGGGTCACGACCGGTTTTCAAACTGCAGGGTCATGAACACAGCCTTCCTCCCCCACGCCATTTCCCCAGAGCAGAGCGTTGTGCCCGTTTCCATGGGACCGGGCCCGCACGGCATCGAGGTCTCCTGGGCCCGGCACCAGGGCGAGGTGCAGGAGGCGCAGAAACTGCGGTTCGACGTGTTTGCCACCGAGATGGGTGCGCGCCTGCCCAACACACTGCCCGGCCACGACGTCGACCTGTTCGACGACTTCTGCGAACACCTGCTGGTGCGCGACAAGGCCACCCGCCAGGTGATCGGCACCTGCCGTGTGCTCACGCCGGCCCAGGCCGAACGCGTGGGCAGCACCCACAGCGACACCCAGTTTGACCTCACCCGCCTGCGCGGTGTCCGCGAACGCCTGGTGGAGGTGGGTCGCAGCTGCGTGCACCGAGATCATCGCCAGGGAGCGGTGAGGATGGCGCTGTGGGGCGGGCTGGCCGGTTTCATGGAGCGCAACCAGCTCGACACCTTGATCTGCTGCGCCAGCATCCCCATGCAGCACGAAGGCCGGCATGGCGTGGTGGGTGGTGGCCACGCGGCGGCCAGCATCTGGCGCCAGCTCAAGGCCACGCACCTGGCCCCGATCGACTTCCATGTGCGCCCGCGCCTGCCGCTGCCGGTGGAGCGGCTGGACGACACGCTGGGCGTGCAGCCGCCCGCGCTCATCAGGGACTACTTGCGCCTGGGCGCGAAGGTGATGGGGCCGCCGGCCTGGAATCCGGACTTCAACGCGGCGGATCTGCCCATGCTCATGCGACTGCGCGAGCTGCCGGCACGCTACCGCAAATATTTCCTGGTGGCTTGATGCGAGCCGCCCTCGACGTATTGGGTGGCTGGGCTCTCAAGAGCGGTTTGCCGCCAGGACAAAGTCCAGGCGGGTCGTGGGACGCCGACGGCGGCGGTGATGACGATGGCCCGGGTGAGGGTGGTGAACGGGCCCGTTTTCGGGCCGTTTTCATTTCCGACCTGCACCTGGGCACTGCGGGTTGCCAGGCGCGTCCGCTGCTCGATTTCCTCAAACACCACCCCAGCCACACGCTCTACCTGGTGGGCGACATCATCGACGGCTGGCAGTTGCGCCGCAAATGGTTCTGGCCGCAGGCGCACAACGACGTGGTGCAGAAGCTGCTGCGCCGCTCGCGCAAGGGCTGCCGCGTGGTCTTCGTGCCGGGCAACCACGACGAGTTCGCGCGCCAGTTCGACGGCCACAACTTCGGCGGCATCGAGGTGGCCAACGAAGCGGTGCACACCACCGCCGACGGGCGCCGCCTGTGGGTGGTGCACGGTGACTATTTCGACGGCGTGATCCAGTGCGCGAAGTGGCTGGCCTACCTGGGGGACAACGCCTACGAGTTCACCCTCAAGCTCAACCGCCACCTCAACTCGCTGCGAGCACGCATGGGCCTGCCGTACTGGTCGCTCTCGCAGTACCTCAAGCACAAGGTCAAGAGCGCGCTCAATTACGTGACCGACTTCGAGCGCGCGGTCGCTGCCGAAGCCCGATCGCGCGGTTACCAGGGCGTGGTCTGCGGACACATCCACCGCCCCGAAATGCGCACCATCGACGGCACCCTCTATTGCAACGATGGGGACTGGGTGGAAAGCCTCTCGGCCCTGGTCGAACACATGGACGGTCGCCTGGAACTCGTGCACTGGAGTCCACAGACCGCGGCACCCGTTGGTGCCCAGGGAGACCCACATGAAGATCCTGATCGTGACGGACGCCTGGCAACCCCAGGCGAATTCGGTCGCCACCACGCTGGCTGAACTGGTTCGACAGCTCCAGATCGGCGGCCACGAGGTCGTGGTCATCCAGCCCGGGCAGTTCCGCACCCGGCCGTGTCCGGGCTTTCCGAGCCTCGACATCGCGTGGTTTCCCGGTGCCCGCCTGCGTGAACTGATGGACAGCGCCGACGCACACGCCGTCCACATCGCCACCGAAGGCCCCCTGGGTTGGGCAGCGCGGCGCCACTGCCTGCGGCGTGGCTGGCCATTCACCACCGCGTTCCACACCAGGTTCCCCGAAATCCTCAAGGACACGTTTGGCCTGCCGGTGAGCTGGGGCTATGCCTTGCTGCGCTGGTTTCACAAGCCCGCCAGCGGTGTGATGGCCCCCAGCCAGGGTGTGCTGAACATGCTGCAGACACGCGGCTTTCGCCGCCTGCTCCTGTGGACGCACGGTGTGGACACGCGCCTGTTTGCGCTGTCCGACAGCAGCCAGCCCTGCGCCCCGCTGGGGCCGCTGGCGCACCCGGTGAGCCTGTATGTCGGCCGCATCGCGCGCGAGAAAAACGTCGAGGCCTTTCTGGCGCTGGACGTGCCCGGCAGCAAGGTCGTCTGTGGTGTCGGACCGCTCGCCTCGAGCCTGCGGGCGCGTTACCCCAATGTGCACTGGCTCGGTGTGTTGCCGCGGCACGAACTGGCGCAGGTGTACGCCTGCGCCGACGTGTTTGTGTTTCCGGCCCGAGGGGAGACCTTTGGCCGCACGATGCTGGAGGCCATGTCCAGCGGCGTGCCGGTGGCCGCCTACCCGGTGGACGGCCCGATGCAGGTGCTGGGGCAGAGCCAGGCCGGCGCCATGCGCGAGGACCTGCGGGAAGCCTGGGTCGAGGCGCTCAAAGTCAAACGCCACGAGGCGCGGGACCGCGCGCTGCACTTTGGCTGGGGCAGGGCGAGCGCCTTGTTTCTCTCGCACCTCGTGGTGTTGCCGAGGCACCCCAGGCAGCCAGCGCCCGGGCTTGTGCGTGCCGGGTCGCGACGGGGAATTGCTCGCGAAACTGTCACACAAACGTCATCCGCCCGTTGAATAATCGTCACAGAGTTCGTGGAGGCGGCTGGGCATACTGTCCCGGGCCACAGGACGGACGCCCCCGTCGACAACAAGACCAGACATGAGCGGCAACAACTCCAACAGCAAGTTTCCCTTCCTCGATCGCGATCACAGCATCCTGGCCTTCAACGAACGCGTCATGGACTGGGCACGCCGCCCCGACGTGCCGCTGCTGGAGCGCCTGCGCTACCTCAGCATCGTCTCCAGCAACCTCGACGAGTTTTTCGAGGTTCGTGTCGCGCCCCACCTCACCGCCGCACTGGCCAACGAGCAGCGTGGCCTGTACACCGCGCAGAGCTTCGAGTGGCTGTCGGAAGAAGTCCACAAACTGGTGGCCCAGCAATACGCCATCTACAACGACGAGTTGCTGCCGCTGCTGGAGAAAAAGGGCATCAAGCTGATCTCGCACGGTGAGCGCAACCCGCGCCAGCGCCGCTGGGTGAAGGAGTTTTTTGTCAACGAGGTGCAGCCGCTGCTGATGCCGGTGGGCCTGGACCCCGCACACCCCTTTCCGCAGGTGGCCAACAAGTCACTCAACTTCATCGTGCGTCTGGCGGGCAAGGACGCGTTCGGCCGCGAGAACGAAATCGCCATCGTGAAGGTGCCGCGCATCCTGCCGCGCTTCTTCCGCATGCCACCCATCAAAGGCTCCAAGCAGACGCACTTCGTCTCCATCTCCAGCCTGATCCGCTCGCACCTGGGTGACCTGTTTCCGGGTCGGCAGGTCACGGAGTTTTCGCAGTTCCGCGTCACGCGCCATTCCGATCTGGCGGTGGACGAGGAAGAGGTGAAGAACCTGCGCACCGCGCTGCGCAAGGGCTTGCAGCAGCGCCACTACGGCCAGGCCCTGCGGCTGGAAGTCTCGGCCGGATGCTCCGAGTTCCTGGCCGACTTTTTGCGGGAACAGTTCGCATTGCCCTTCAAGGCGCTCTACCGCGTTCCGGGACCGGTGAACCTGGTTCGACTGAACCAGCTGATCGACAAGGTCGACGCGCCCGCGCTGCGTTTCGAGGCCTACCACGGTGGTTGGCCCGCGCAGCTCACGCCGGGGCAGTCGTACTTTGAGCGGCTGCAACAGGGCGATGTGCTGATCCACCAGCCTTACGAGAGTTTTGACGCCGTGCTGGCCTTTTTGCGCGAGGCGGTGGAAGACCCGGACGTGCTGGCCATCAAGATGACCATCTACCGCACCGGAGCCAAGTCGGAGCTGATGAACCTGCTGCGCGAAGCCGTGCGCCGGGGCAAGGAAGTGACCGCCGTGGTGGAGCTCAAGGCGCGCTTCGACGAAGAAGCCAACATCAACTACGCCGAGCGGCTGGAATCGGTGGGTGCCCAGGTGGTTTATGGCGTGGTGGGCCTCAAGACCCACGCCAAGATGCTGCTGGTGACCCGCCGCGAAGCCAGCGGCCTCAAGCGCTACGCCCACCTGTCCACCGGCAACTACAACCCCGGCACGGCGCGGCTGTACACCGACATCAGCTACCTCACGGCCGACGATGCGCTCACCGCCGATCTGGAGCAGATCTTTCTGCACCTGGCCAGCCAGAACCGCCTGCCCAGGCTCAACAAGGCGCTGATCGCTCCGTTTCATTTGCACAAGGCCATGCTGGACAAGCTGGATGCGGCGGGCGCGGCCGCCAAGGCCGGGCAGGACGCGCGCGTGATCGTGAAGATGAACGCCCTGACCGACGAGCAGCTCGCGCGTGCGCTGGCGGTGGCCTCGCAGCAGGGCGTGAAGATCGACCTCATCATCCGCGGCGCCTGCATCCTGCCGGCGCAGGTGCCCGGCTTCACCGACAACGTGCGCGTTCGCTCGGTGATCGGGCGTTTGCTGGAGCATTCGCGGGTGTTTTATTTCCGCACCGGTGAGGCGGAGGAGCTGTGGCTCTCGAGCGCCGACTGGATGAACCGCAACATGCTGCGCCGCATCGAACTGGCCTGGCCGGTGACCGACCACGCGCTGCGCCACCGCATCATGGACGAGTGCCTCTCGGCCTACCTGCACGACACCAAGGACGCCTGGCTGCTGCAACCCGACGGCCGTTATGTGCCCGCCAGCATCACCGGCAACGGACGCACCCGGGCCGTCATGCACTCAGCGCAGGCCAGCCTGATGGCGCGCTACGGCAGCAAGGGATAGCAATGGAAGCCCGCACCATGGACCTGATCCTCTGGCGACATGCCGAAGCCCATGAGCATCCGGATCCTTTGGCCGGGGTGCCTGGTGATGCCAAAGATCTGGTGCGGCGCCTCACGCCCCGCGGCGAAAAACAGGCCACGCGCATGGCCGCCTGGCTGGACCGGCAATTGCCCGACGGCGCGCGCATTTTCAGCAGCCCCGCCTCACGCTGCGAACAGACCGCGATGGCCCTGGGCCGCAAGTTCAAGCTGCGTGAAGAGTTGTTGCCCGAAGGTGATCCGCTGGCGCTGCTGGAACTGGTGCAGTGGCCGCACGGCAAATCGCCGGTGGTGGTGGTGGGCCACCAGCCCACGCTGGGGCGGGTGATTGCCCGTCTGCTCAACCTGGCCGAGGACGACTGCTCGGTGAAGAAGGGCGCCCTGTGGTGGCTGCGGCACCGTGAGCGCGCCAGCGGCAACCAGACCGTCGTGGTGACGGTTCAAACCCCTGAATTGATCTGAGCACGACCCGGGGCCGTGCCCCGGGTGGACTTCAGACAGCGGCTGTCTTCTTGGCGGGAGCGGCCGCTTTCTTTGCTGCGGGCTTGGTCGCCACCTTTTTGGCGACGGGTCGGGCAGCAGCTTTGGCCGCCGGCTTGGCAGGCGCCTTGGCAGCCACTTTCACTGCGGCTTTCGCAGCGGGAGTGGCAACCTTCTTTGCCGCAGGCTTCACCACCGGTTTCCTGGCAACTTCGGGCTTCTTTTCGGTGCCGGTGGGGCGGCCGGTCTTGAGCGTGGGCACGGCGGACAGCGCGGCCTTGAAGGCTGCGTCGTTCAGGCCTTGCAGAGCCATGAGGCCGGCGCGCAGCAGCTCGCTTTTCTTCACGCTGGTGCCCAGCGCAATGGCGCGGGTCTTCAGCGTTTCAATGGCGGCGAATTCCGCCTTGGGGATGGTGAAGCTGTCGCGCACGAGCTTGGGCTTCTTGTTGCTCTGACTGGCCATGAATGCACTCCGTTGGGCTGTGAAAAGGAGGGCAGTATAAACCGTATAAATCGTTTATACGGTTGTGACCGTACCGTGACAGATGTGTGACGGCGCAAGAAGCGCTTATGTGGCAATGGTTTGCGGAGGGTGGTCCTAGCGGATATCCGCTGTGAACTTCCAGGCCGACTTCTGCCAGGCCACCACCTCTTCACCCAGCAGCCATGCCGACTGCGGGTAGCGCTTGGCCCAGCCCGGCGCCGTGGCCAGCTTGAAGGCGCGCGGCTTGTAGCTCAGCGTGACCGACTCGTGCTCGGGCATCTGGCGCGCGTGGCACAGCAGCACCGCCAGGCGCAGCGCCATGAGTTGCTTGGCAAACAACTCGTCCTGCAACGCGTCCTCGAGCTTGCGCAGCTTGCCACGCTGACCCATCACCAACTGGCTCATGCGGTGCAGTTCGGGCAACGAGAAACCGCGGGCGTCCACGTTGTCCAGGATGTAGGCGCCGTGGTGGTGCGAACGTTCGTGGGAGATGTGGGTGCCGATCTCGTGCAGCCGCGCGGCCCAGGCGAGCTTCTGCGAGTAGCGCTCGTTTTGCGCGTCCAGCGCGGCGATCTGGGCGAAGAGGGCGGTGCTGACCGTGCTCACGCGCTTGCCCTGCGCTTCGTCGGCCGAAAAGCGGTGGGTCAGCCAGTTCACGGTTCGCTCGCGCACGTCGCCGCCGTCGGTGTCGCGGTCGATCAGGTCGTAGAGCGCACCGTGGCGCAGCGCGCCCTGGGCCACCAGCATCTGCTCGATGCCGAACAGGTCAAAAATGGCGCGCAACACGCTCACGCCGCCGCCGATCACCGGACGCCGGTCGTCCTTGAGGCCCTCCAGGCGCAACTGGTCGGCGTTGCCCGCCTTGATCATGCGGTCCTGCAACCAGTCCAGACCGGCGCGGGTGACCAGGCCGGACGCCCAGCCGTTGGCGGCCAGCATGTCCGCCACGGCGCCCACCGTGCCCGACGAGCCGTAGGCCACGGTCCAGTCGGCCGGCGGGAATTTGTCCAGCGCTTCGTCGATCACCGCCTTGGCGGCGACCTCGGCTGTCTTGAAGGCGGCGGCGGTGAACTGTCCGCGCGGGAAGTAGCGCGTGGACCAGGCCACGCTGCCCAGCCGGTACGACTCCATGGTGCGGGCCGAATAGCCCTCGCCGAGGATCATTTCGGTGGAGCGTCCGCCGATGTCGACCACCAGGCGTTTTTCGTCGGAATGCGGCAGCAGGCGCGAAACGCCCTGGTAGATCAGGCGCGCTTCTTCGTAACCGGAGACCACGTCGATGGAAAATCCCAGGATGGCCTGGGCCTGGCGCACAAAATCGTCGCGGTTTTTGGCCTCGCGCAGGGTCTGGGTGGCCACGGCGCGCACCTGCTGGCGCTTGAAGCCGTGCAGCCGTTCGGCAAAACGGGCCAGGCACTCCCAGCCTCGTTCCATGGCCGCCTGGCTCAGGTTTTTTTCCTCGTCCAGCCCGTTGCCCTGGCGCACCGTCTCCTTGAGGTATTCGATGCGCTCGATATGCCCCGAGTGGTAGCGGCCGATTTCGAGCCGAAAACTGTTGGAGCCGAGGTCGATGGCGGCAAGAAGGGTACCGTTTTGCATGCGAAGGGGAGGTCGGCGAGCCGCAACGGCTTCTCGGAGATCGGGGGAGGGCGGGGGGAGTCCGGATTGTGACGCATGCCCGGGCCAGACTCTGTTCGCAATCGTGCCAACGGGCCGCCCAGATCGTTCTGTGACAAGCGGGCGATGTCACGAGCTTGTCACATTGCCTGCCTAGAGTCGCTCTTGTTCTGTTTCCCCAACCGCAAGGAGCTTCCCAATGATCAACAAACGCATCTTCCTCCAGGCCGTCGCTGCTGCGGCCATGGCCACTGCCGGCATGGGCTCGGCCATCGCCGCCGACATCACCGGCGCTGGCGCCACCTTCCCCTTCCCGATCTACGCCAAGTGGGCCGAGGCCTACAAGGCACAGACCGGCACCGGCCTGAACTACCAGTCGATCGGCTCCTCCGGCGGCCTGCGCCAGATTCGCGCCAAGACCGTGGCTTTCGGCGCATCCGACGCGCCTGTGTCCGGTGCCGACCTCGACAAGGACGGCATGGTCCAGTTCCCGGCCATCATCGGCGGCACCGTGCCCGTGATCAACCTCGACGGCTTCAAGCCGGGCGAACTGCGCGTGACCGGTCCCGTGCTGGCCGAGCTGTTCCTGGGCACCATCACCAAGTGGAACGACCCCAAGCTGGCCGCCCTGAACCCCGGCAAAACCCTGCCTGACCAGAACGTGACCGTGATCCACCGCGCTGACGGCTCGGGCACCACCTTCAACTTCACCGACTACCTCAGCGCCGTGAGCAAGCCCTGGGCCGACACCGTTGGCAAGGGCGCTGCCGTGAAGTGGCCAGCACCGTCGTCGGTGGGTGGCAAGGGCAACGAAGGCGTGGCCGCCAACGTGAACCGCGTCAAGGGCGGCGTGGGTTACGTGGAATACGCCTACGTCAAGAAGAACAACATGAACTTCCTGCAGCTGCAAAACGCCGACGGCAAGTACGTGAGCCCGGACGACAAGACCTTCGCCTCGGCCGCCGCCGGCGCCGACTGGTTCAGCGTGCCCGGCATGGGCGTGTCGATGGTGAACGCCAAGGGCGCCGAGAGCTGGCCCATCAGCACCGCCTCGTTCATCCTGATGTACAAGAACCCGGCCGACAAGGCGCAGTCCGCTGAAGTGCTGAAGTTCTTCGACTGGGCTTTCAAGAGTGGCAAGGGCATGGCCGCCGAGCTGGACTACGTGCCGCTGCCTGACAGCCTGACCGCCGACATCCGCTCCAAGGTGTGGTCGCAGATCGCCAAGTAAGTTAGGCTGCTTCCAAGTCGCATCCGCCGGTCGGTTCAGTCGGGCCGGCGGATGTTGACTTGTGGGGCCGGTCAACCACCGGATCGGAGTCACCATGAGCCTGGGAACCACCATGAGTTCGCAACCCGTGTCCATTGAACTGGACAACCCCAACATGGCGTCGATTGCCAAACGGCAACGCTTTCACGACGTCCTGTTTCACCGCATCACACAGAGTTTTTCGCTGCTGGTGCTGGTCGCCTTGATGGGCATCATCGTTTCGCTGTTCATCAACGCCTGGCCCACGTTCCAGAAGTTCGGTTTCAACTTCATCTGGCGCGTCGAGTGGGACATCATCAATGAAGAATTCGGTGCTGCGATCGCCATCGTCGGCACCATCGCCAGCGCGTCGATCGCCATGCTGATCGCCGTGCCGCTGGCCTTCGGCATCGCGCTGTTCCTCACCGAGACCTGCCCCGTGTGGCTGCGCCGCCCGCTGGGAACGGCGGTCGAGCTGCTGGCGGCTGTGCCTTCCATCATTTACGGCATGTTCGGCCTGTTCGTGTTCGCGCCACTGTTCGCCGACTACTTTCAGGTGCCGGTGCAGAACGTGCTCGGCGGCATGCCGCTGGTGGGTTTCCTGTTCGGCGGGAGCACCAACGGCTTCGGCATTCTGGCTGCGGGCATCGTGCTGGCGTTCATGGTGCTGCCTTTTGTGGCGGCGGTGATGCGCGACGTGTTCGAGATCGTTCCACCCATCTTGCGCGAATCGGCCTACGGCCTGGGTTGCACGACCTGGGAGGTGGTGCGCCGCGTGGTGTTGCCCTACACGCAGAAGGGTGTCATCGGCGGCATCATGCTCGGCCTGGGGCGTGCCCTGGGCGAGACCATGGCGGTCACCTTCGTGATCGGCAACGCCAACCGCATGCCCACATCGCTGTTCTCGCCAGGCACCTCGATCGCCTCCACCTTGGCCAACGAATTCGGCGAAGCCGCCGACTTCCACCTCTCCACCTTGTTTGCGCTGGGCTTCCTGCTGTTCGTGATCACCTTCCTGGTGCTCTCGGCGGCCAAGATCCTGATGTTGCGCGCCGAAAAAGCCAAAGGTTTCTGACATGGAACTCGACAACGCCATTTACAAAAGCCGCCAGCGCACCAACGCCATCGGCCTGACCTTGTCCATGGGTGCCATGGTGCTGGGTTTGGTTGTGCTGCTCTGGATCCTGAGCGTTCTGCTGACCAACGGCCTGGCCGCCCTCGACTGGAACATGTTCACGCAGTCCACCCCGGCTCCCGGCAGCGAAGGTGGTGGCCTGGCCAACGCCATCGTGGGCAGCTTGATGATGGTCGGCTTCTCGGTGCTGGTGTCCACGCCCATCGGCGTGTTTGCCGGCGTCTACCTGGCCGAGTACGGCGACACGAGCAAGACCGCCGAACTCACCCGGTTTGTGACCGACATCATGTTGTCGGCGCCGTCCATCGTGCTGGGTCTGTTCGTCTACGCGATCGCCGTGGCCACCGTGGGCAACTTCTCGGGTTGGGCAGGCAGCCTGGCGCTGTCGCTGATCGCCGTGCCGGTGGTCGTGCGCACCACCGAAAACATGCTGCGCCTGGTGCCCGGCAGCCTGCGCGAAGCGGCCTTTGCGCTGGGTGCGCCGCGCTGGAAAGTGGCCACCCTGGTCACGCTGCGCGCGGCCAAGAGCGGCGTCATGACCGGTCTGCTGCTGGCCGTGGCCCGCATCAGCGGCGAAACCGCGCCCCTGCTGTTCACCGCGCTCAACAACCAGTTCTTCAGCACCGACATGGGCGCACCCATGGCCAACCTGCCGGTGGTGATCTTCCAGTTCGCGCTGAGCCCTTACGACAACTGGATCCGCCTGGCCTGGGGTGGCGCGCTGCTCATCACCCTGTCGGTGCTGGTGCTCAACATCGTGGCGCGGGTTTTCCTGCGCGAGAAGACGCCAGGCTGAAGCCGGCGCATCCGTATCCAAACAACCAAAAATCCGGACAGAACCATGCCCAACACCGCTGCCCAACCCGCTGTCGCCGCCAAGAACGCGCTGGAACTGCGCAACCTCAACTTCTTCTACGGCAAGTTCCAGGGCCTGAAGAACGTCAACATGAACATCGAGGAGCGCAAGGTCACCGCCTTCATCGGCCCCTCGGGCTGCGGCAAGTCAACCTTGTTGCGCACGCTCAACCGCATGTACAGCCTGTACCCCGGCCAGCGCGCCGAAGGCCAGATCAATTTCTACGGTCAGAACATCCTGGACGAAAAGCAGGACATCAACCTGCTGCGCGCGCGCATCGGCATGGTGTTCCAGAAGCCCACGCCGTTTCCCATGTCGATCTACGACAACATCGCCTTCGGCGTGAAGCTCTACGAGAACCTGGGCAAGAGCGAGATGGACGACCGCGTGGAGTGGGCACTGTCCAAGGCTGCGCTGTGGAACGAGGTGAAGGACAAACTCAACCAGAGCGGTCTGTCGCTCTCGGGCGGTCAGCAGCAGCGCTTGTGCATTGCGCGCAGCGTGGCGGTGAAGCCGTCGGTGTTGCTGCTGGACGAGCCCACCTCGGCGCTGGACCCGATCTCCACCGGCAAGGTGGAAGAGCTGGTGCACGAACTCAAGCAGGACTACACCATCGCCATCGTCACCCACAACATGCAGCAGGCCGCCCGCTGCAGCGACTACACCGCCTACATGTACCTCGGCGAGCTGGTCGAGTTCGGCTCCACCGAGCAGATCTTCTTCAAGCCTGCCAAGACCGAGACCGAGGACTACATCACCGGGCGCTTCGGCTGATTGCAGCCAACGCTGAAAATCGAGCAGTTCCGAGCCACAACGGGAGATCTTTCATGAGCGACAAACACATTTCCAGCCAGTTCGACGCCGAGTTGAACTCCATCTCTTCCCAGGTCCTTGAAATGGGTGGCCTGGTCGAATCCCAGCTGCACCAGGCGGTGTACGCCCTGGTGCACATGAGCATGGAGTCGGCCGAGCAGGTGATCGAAAACGAGAACCGCATCAACCAGATGGAGCTGCAGATCGATCACGAGATCATCTCCACCATCGGCCGGCGCCAACCCACCGCGCGCGATTTGCGGTTTCTCATGGCGATCTCGCGCACCACGCAGAACCTGGAGCGCGCGGGTGACGAAGTCGCCCGCATCGCACGCATGGTCAAGTCCATCATCGAAAACGGTTCACCGCGCAACCTGCCCAGCTCCGAACTTCGCGTGGCCGCCGACCTGGCCTCGGCCCTGCTGCGCAAGACGCTGGATTCGTTCGCGCGGCTGGACACCACCATGGCCGTGGCCATCATCAAGGGCGACAACGCCATCGACGACGAGTACAACGGTTTCCTGCGCAAGCTCATCACCTACATGATGGAAGATCCCCGAACCATCTCGCCCAGCCTGGACCTGCTGTTCCTGGCCAAGTCGATCGAACGCGTGGGCGACCACGCCAAGAACATCGCCGAGCAGATCATCTTCATTGTCAAAGGTGAAGACGTTCGGCACACCCCCATGTCCCAGGTGGAGTCGGTGGTCGGATGAGGAAGCTGCCCAGAGTCCTCGTGGTCGAGGACGAACCCTCCATCGCCGAGCTGATCGCCGTCAACCTGCGGCACAACGGCTTCGCGCCCACCGTCGTGTTCGACGGGGTGGCCGCGCAGCGCGAGGTGGACGCGGTGTTGCCCGACGTGATCCTGCTCGACTGGATGCTGCCCGGTGAAAGCGGCGCCTCGCTGGCCCGCGGCTGGCGCAAGAACGAGCGCACCAAGACCATCCCCATCCTCATGCTCACCGCGCGCAGCGACGAAAGCGACAAGGTGCAGGGGCTGGACGCAGGTGCGGACGACTACATCACCAAACCGTTTTCAACCCAGGAGCTGCTGGCGCGCATCCGAGCGGTGCTGCGCCGGCGCGCGCCCGAAATCGTCAACGACTCGGTGCAGGTGGGTGAACTGGCCCTGGACGCGGCCACCTACCGCATCACGTTCCGCGGTTCCGAGCTCAAGGTCGGGCCCACCGAATTCAAGCTGCTGCACTACCTCATGAAGCACGCAGAGCGGGTGCACACCCGTGGTACGCTGCTCGACAAGGTCTGGGGAGACCATGTTTTCATCGAGGAGCGGACCGTGGACGTGCATGTCAAACGATTGAGGGAATCACTGGGTGAAGCCTCCGGCATGATCGAAACGGTGCGTGGTGCGGGCTACCGGCTCACGTCGATGAACAACACCGGGCGACCGGCGCAGGGCACCCCCATCTCCGCCACATGACCCGGCGCGCCATCGAGCTGTTGCTCCTGGTCGCACTGGGAGCGGTGCTGGGCTGGACGCAGGATTCACCGGGCTGGACCTTTGCCGGAGCGCTGGTGGGCGCGCTGGCATGGTCGGTGCTGGATGGCCTGCGCGCCCGCAGCTTCCTGCGTTGGCTCAACAAGGCCGACGTCACCCGCCAGCCGCGCCTCTCGGGCACCTGGGGCGAGATGGTGGACCGCTCCCGCAAGCTGATCAAGAAGCTGTAGAAAAAGGCGCAGAACAGCGACGCCCGGCTGGAGGATTTTCTGGCCGCCATCCAGGCCTCGCCCAACGGCGTGGTGTTGCTCGATTCCGCAGGCCGCATCGAGTGGTCCAACCTCACGGCGGCCAACCACCTGGGTTTTGATCCGCAACGCGATCTGGGTCAGTACGTGCGCAACATGGTGCGAAATCCGGCGTTCACCGCCTACCTCGCGGGTGGTGAGTTCAACCACGAGATCCAGATCGACGGCATCGGGCCGCGCCCCTCCCAGCCATCCAAGATCTCGCTGCAGATCCACCCCTACGGCAAAAAGCGCAAGCTCATGATCACGCGCGACGTGACGGCCGTGCAGCTGGCAGAAACCATGCGCCGCGACTTCGTGGCCAACGTCTCGCACGAGATCCGCACACCGCTGACCGTTCTCAGCGGCTTTGTGGAAACCATGCAGAGCATCCCGTTGGAAGAGGCCGATCGCACGCGTTACCTGAGCCTCATGAGCCAACAGGCCCACCGCATGCAGACGCTGGTGAGCGATCTGCTCACTCTCTCGCGGCTGGAAGGCAGCCCCGCACCCGGGCCGGGCGAGTGGATCGACGGCGAAGAACTGCTCACGCACGTGGTGCAGGAGGCCCGGGGTCTGACCCAGGCCATCTCGACGACGCAGCACCGCATCGAACCGGTGCCCGGGCCCGCGATCTGGGTGTCGGGTGCCAAGACTGAACTGCTCAGCGCCATGTCCAACCTGCTCAGCAACGCCGTGCGTTACACGCCAGGCGGTGGACTCATCGAGACCGGCTGGCGATTGCGCAGCGACGGCTGGGTGGAATTCTTTGTGAAAGACACCGGCCCCGGCATTGCGGCTGAACACCTGCCGCGACTGACCGAGCGCTTCTACCGTGTGGACCGCAGCCGTTCGCGGGAAACCGGTGGCACTGGTCTGGGTCTGGCCATCGTGAAACACGTGGCCCAGCGCCATGGTGGCCACATCGACGCCGACAGCACGGTGGGCGAAGGCTCCCGGTTCGCGATCGCCTTGCCGCCCAACCGGGTGCGCGAGCGCGTCACCGGCTGAGCCGGTTTCAGTTGCCCACGCGCTGGTAGACCAGCAGGCTTTCCTTGCTGTCGGTCAGGCGGCTGACCGTGGACTTGAAGGCCCAGTGGGTGAGTTCGACGCGTTGGTGCAACGTGGCCTGGCTCGCGGGGGCCACCACCATGCTTTGGCAATCGGTCCCTGCGTTGCCACCGCTGCGCACCAGCTTCAGTGCACCGTGGTACTGCAGCGCCGCAATCTGCGCTTGGCTCAAGCCGTCCACCACCACGCAGCCTTGCGCCGGCACCAGCGTGGCAATGCGCCGCGACACCGGGCCATAGCTGCGGCCAAAGTCCAGCAGGGGCAGCCACAGTGTCATGAGCAACAACCAGCACAGGGTGCTGCCTGCGGCGGGCAACACCAGGCTCTTCCACAGCGCCTGACGGTGTTTGCCCACGCGCCATGCCACCAACCAGAGCCAGGCACCGGTGGCCACCGCGCCCGCGAGGAACAACCACAGCGAGAACTCCGGCACAAAGCCGGGCGCGAGCTTGGCCACGTTGGCCGCGGGCTTGGCCGGCACACCGGTCTGCATGGCGAACCAGATCACCCAGATGACCAGTGCGCAGCCCGAGAAAAAGAGCAGCGTGAACCAGTCCACCAGGGCCGAAACGCTGCGCCTCAAGGTGGGCAGCGCAAAAGCGGCGAGTGCCGCCAAAGCGGGCAGGGCCAGCAGCAGGGCACGGTCGCGCTCGGGCGAGAGCGCGCTGTCCACCACGCTCACCACGGCCGCCCACAAAGGCAGGGCCACATGGGGCCGCAGCAACTGATGCCGCCAGCGCCACAGCGTCCAGAGCACCAGCGGCCAGGCCGGCCAGGTGAACCAGACCAGCAACTTGCCCCAACTGCGCCACTGCACCTGCGCCAGCGCGGTTTGCAGGGCCGGCACCGGCACCTGCCCGGCCAGCGTCGAGAGAACCAGGATCAGCACCAGCAGCGAGGCGGCCCAAACCAGGGGATCGCGCTGCGAAGGTGCTTCGTCTGAGAGCCACGCTGTGTCGGGTTCGCTGGCGTGGCGGCGTGAGAGCCACAGGATCAGCAGCAGGCCGCCGCCCAGCGTGGTCGCGATCCACGGCGCGCCGCTGAACACCAACGCAAGCAGCGTGACAGCCCACAGGCCGACGCTGCGCAGCGGTTGTCGATGGCCCGTGTGGGCCATTCGAGAGGCCGTCAGGAGCAGCAACGACACCAGCGCGAGCCGTGCCAGGTCGGGCGTGGTCTCATGCGACAGCTGGGCCAGGCCCAGACAGGCCATGAGCGCGAGCAAGCCGGCGTCGGCCAGCGCACGCGCGTAGTCCGTGGGTTTCGCCTCCCCGCCAAATGCAAACTGAACCGGCTGCGCAGCCGGCTGGCGCGCGAGGTGGTAAACCGTGTACCAGGTGCAAACCAGTGTGAGGGCCAGCAGCATCGCAAAAGGAACGCGGACGGCGAACTCGGGCGAGAGGAAGGGCAGCAGCTTGATGAACGCCGCCCCGAGCCAGTAAGGCAGCGGGCCGGCCTCTTCAACCGCCACCCCCAGGACCCGCGGGCTCCACCAGTCGCTGTGGCCCGCGGCCATCTCCAGCATCACACCGAAGGCGGACACGTCGGCGTTCTTCCAGGGTTCGCGCCCCAGAAAGCCCGGCAGCACATAAGCGACGCAGAACAGGAAGAGGGCGATCCGCGGCAAGCGGCGCACGGCCGACTGGGTGACGATGGCGGGGGTAGGCTGGTTCACTGCGGGGAATATACAAGGCGCCCGAGACAGCGGGACGGCAAGGAGGAATGCGCAAGACAGGCGAAAAAAAAGCAGCCGGGCAACCAGCTGCTTTTCTTGTGCAGGACGCAGCGCCCCGCAGGACGCTGACCGGCCAGCCGCTTACTTGGCGGCGGGCGTTGCCTTGCCATAGCGGTTGCGGAAACGCTCCACACGACCACCCATGTTGTCCACGCTTTTCTGCGTGCCGGTGTAGAAGGGGTGCGATTCGCTGGAGGTGTCCAGCTTGTACAGCGGCAGCTCGCGGCCGTCTTCCATCTTGATCATCTCTTTCGTGTTCGCGCACGAGCGGGTCACGAACTTGAAGCCATTGGAGAGGTCCTGGAAGCAGACTTCGCGGTAGTTGGGGTGAATGCCGTCTTTCATGACGTGTCCTTGAGGTTCAGGTGCGGCAGCCGCAGGGAAACCATTTCCCTGTACTTGTCGCAATTAGCAAAGCCTGCGATTTTAGCAGGAATGTCCGAATCAGCCGCCCCGACGCATCATGTCGAAGAATTCGGAATTGTTTTTGGTGGATTTCATGCTCTTGAGCACCATCTCCATCGCCTCGATTTCGTCCATGTTGTACATGAACTGGCGCAGGATTCGGGTCTTTTGCAGGATCTCGGGCTGCAGCAACAACTCTTCGCGACGGGTGCCGCTGCGGTTGAGCTGGATCGAGGGGAACACGCGTTTCTCGTACAGGCGGCGGTCCAGGTGGATCTCGCAGTTGCCGGTGCCCTTGAACTCTTCAAAGATCACCTCGTCCATGCGCGAGCCGGTGTCCACCAGCGCGGTGGCGATGATGGTGAGCGAGCCACCTTCCTCGATCTTGCGGGCCGCACCAAAGAAGCGCTTGGGGCGCTGCAGCGCGTTGGCGTCCACACCGCCGGTGAGCACCTTGCCGCTGGAGGGCAGCACGTTGTTGTAGGCGCGGGCCAGGCGGGTGATGGAGTCGAGCATGATCACCACGTCCTTGCCGAGTTCGACCAGGCGCTTGGCGCGCTCGATCACCATCTCGGCCACGTGCACGTGGCGCGCCGCGGGTTCGTCGAACGTGGAGGCGATGACCTCGCCGCGCACGGTGCGCTGCATCTCGGTCACTTCTTCCGGGCGCTCGTCCACCAGCAGCACCATGAGCACCACCTCGGGGTGGTTGGCGGAAATGGCATGGCAGATGTGCTGCATCATGACCGTCTTGCCGCTCTTGGGCGGCGCCACGATCAGCGCGCGCTGACCACGGCCGATGGGCGCAATGATGTCGATGACACGGCCCGTGATGTTCTCTTCGCTCTTGATGTCGCGTTCCAGGCGCATCTGTTCCTTGGGGAACAGCGGCGTCAGGTTCTCGAACATGATCTTGTGCTTGTTGTCCTCGGGAGGCAGGCCGTTGATCTTGTCAAGCTTGTTGAGCGCGAAGTAGCGCTCGCCGTCCTTGGGAATGCGAACCTCGCCCTCGATCATGTCGCCGGTGTGCAGGTTGAAGCGGCGGATCTGGCTGGGCGAGATGTAGATGTCGTCGGTGCTGGCGGTGTAACTGGTATCGGGTGCACGCAGGAAACCGAAGCCGTCGGGCAGCACTTCGAGCACACCGTCGGCGTACACCAGCTCGCCGCCCTTGGCGCGCTTTTTGATGATGGCGAACATCAGCTCCTGCTTGCGCATGCGGCCGGTGTTTTCGATCTCAAGCGCTTCAGCCTGCTTGAGGACTTCAGACACGTGCAGTGCCTTGAGTTCGTTGAGGTGCATGGAATTCACTCCGGGAGGGAGTTGGGTCGGGAACCGGGGGAGGGGGCGCTGGCGTCCGGATGTCGGACGGTGCGCAGATGAGAGGCGGGGTCTGTCTCGGATCCGCCTGCGGGAAATTATGACAGGAAAAGAATGCCGCTGAAAAGGTGCCCGGGCATTGCACCCAGGCACGCGTCGAAGGAAATCAGGCCAGTTGCTGGTCGATGAATGCGGTGAGCTGGGCCTTGCTCATGGCGCCGACCTTGGTCGCGGCCAGCTGGCCATCTTTGAACAGCATCAGCGTGGGGATGCCGCGGATGCCGAACTTGGCGGGCACGTCGCGGTTGTCGTCGACGTTGAGCTTGGCGATCTTGAGCTTGCCGTCGTAGGAGCCTGCCACTTCATCGAGGATGGGGGCAATCATCTTGCAAGGGCCGCACCACTCGGCCCAGAAGTCGACCAGAACGGGCGCCTGTGCGTCCAGCACGTCGGCCTGGAAGCTTGCATCGGAAACATGTTTGATCAGGTCGCTCGCCATGATTCATCCTAAAAAACGTTGAATGGGGAGGTTAAAGTTTGGGCACATGCGCGGGCTTCAAGAGCTTGAAGGTCACAGCCGGCCAACCGGTCCGCGCCATTGTGACAGAAACCCCCATTTCATGACGCCAGCCAACCCGCCTTCCGAATCCGGTCTTCCCGCCTCGCCCGGGCAAGAAATCGAAGGCGGTGCCAGCGGTTGGTCATCGCTGATCGCAACCCTGTCCCGGATGCTCGCAGAGCGTGGCATCGAGGCCGGCAGCGCGGTGGTTCTGGTGCCCTACGCACAGCTCATGGACGTGGGCCGGCGCGCCTGGTCCACCCACCATCCCGATGGCTTTGCGCCGAGGTTCGAGTCGAGCCGCAACTGGGCGGCATCGCTGCAGCCCTTCATGCCCGGCCCCACCGACCTGACCATGGACATGGCGCGCGACAGCCTCGTGGCCTCGGCCTTCATCGATCGCGTGGCGCCTGCGCGGGCCGACGCCGAGTTGCGCGCGGTCATGGTCACGCGCCTCGTGGAAGCGGCGCGACAACTCGCGCCCCTGGCCGCCGCGCAGCCCCCCGAACACCGCGCAGCCTGGGCCGAATCGTTGCGCCAGGACCTGTTGCCGGGCCCGGCCTCGCTGCAGTGGGAAGGTTTGGTGGCCACACTGGCGCTGACCTGGGCCAGCACATCCGCCTATGCCACCGACGTGTTGTGGAGCCCGCAGGCCCGTCCGGGCTCGGGCGCGCAGGCGCTGGTCATGCTGCAAGGTTTCCAGACCGATCCGCTGGCCGCTGCGCTGGTGAAGCATTGGGGAGCGCGCGTGCTGAACCTGTCGTGGAGCCTTGACCCTTCAGGTGACCCGGATGTCGCCCTGCACGCTTGCGGTGACGCCGAGGACGAGGCGCAGCGGGCTGCTGCCTGCGTGATCGCGCGCATCAACCAGGGCCATCAGCCCGTGGCGCTCATCGCCACCGACCGCCTGCTTATGCGGCGCATCAGCGCGCTGCTGCATGGTGCTGGCGTGGCAGTGCGCGACGAGACCGGCTGGAAACTCTCCACCACCCACGCCGCCGCCCAACTCATGAGCCTGCTGCGCGCGGCGTCACCGCGTGCTTCCATGGACGATGTGCTGGATCTGCTCAAACAAGCGCCACGCTGGCCAGAGGAATCCGTGCTCATGCTGGAGCAACTCGCTCGCGAAGCCGGTGTGTCGCAGTGGCGCGCCGCCGTGCGCACGGCCAGCCTGGCACATGCCTTGCCGGAAGGGCTGACCGACATCCTGGGCGCCCTGCAGGCGCCTCGCAGTCTGGTGCAATGGCTGGATGCGGGGGCGAAAGCCTTGAAGGCCACCGGCTTGTGGGACGCGCTTCAGGCGGACGCGGCAGGTCAACAAGCCTTGCAGGTGCTGCGGCTGGAAGAGGGCGCAGCGCGCGAACTCGCCGACATCGACGAAGCCTCGCTCACGGCTGCGACCAGCCGATCCTCCGGGCGCAAGCCGCTGGCCCCGTTCGCGGCCTGGGTACGCGACGTGCTGGAGGGCGCGACCTTCATGCCGCGCGGCACCGGCGAGGCGTCGGTGGTGATCCTGCCGATGGCGCAGATGCTCGGCCGCACGTTCGCCGCCACGGTGGTGCCCGGTTGTGACGAGGTGCACCTCAACCCCAGCCCCGAGCCGCCGGGCTCGTGGACGGCAGCGCAGCGCGAGTTGCTGGGCCTGCCATCGCGCGAGACCCTGGCCCTGGCGGCAGCGAGCGCCTGGCAGTCGTTGTTGCGCATGCCTCGGCTGGACGTGTTGTGGCGCACACAGGACATGGGTGAGCCGGTGATGCCGAGCGCCTGGGTGCTGGCGCTGCAATCCGAGGTTGCGCACGGCTCAGACGACCCGCGCACACCGACGGCGCTGGTGTCAGCCCCTTCCGTGCGCCCCGGGCCCTCGGCCGCCGACGTGTTGCCCGGCTCGCTGTCGGCCAGCGCCTACCAGGACCTGCGCGATTGCCCCTACAAGTTCTTTGCATTGCGCCAGCTGCGGCTGGTCGATGCACCCGAACTCGCAGCCGAGCCCGACCAGCGGGACATGGGCAACTGGCTGCACGCGGTGCTGCGTGCGTTCCACGAACAACGCGGTGATGCACGACCCGGTGTCGATGCCGACCGTGCGGCGCTCGACCAGCTCGCCCTGGAGACCGCAGCTGCCATGGGGTTGAACGCGGGCGAGGGTGGGGCGGGCTTCCTCCCTTACGAGGTGGTGTGGCCCGCCACGCGCGATGGTTACCTGGAATGGCTGGCCACGTTCGAAGCCACCGCCGATCGGCCAGGTCCACGTTTCGTGGAAGCTGAAGCGGTCATGACATCCAGCGTGGGCCCGTGGAAGCTCTACGGCAAGCTCGACCGCGTGGACGCGCAGGACAGCCCGGAAGGGCCGATCCCGTTCGTGATCGATTACAAGACCGAAAGCCGCAAGACCACCACCGACCGCTTGAAAGAACCGCTGGAGGATGTGCAGCTGGCGTTCTACGCGGCGCTGCTGCCCGACGACACCTTGCGCGCTGCCTATCTGAGCATCAACGACCGGCCCGGCTCGACCGCGAACGACGGCGCCACGAAACTGGTGGAGCACACCGAGGTGCTGGAGGCGCGCGAGCAGTTGCGCGTCGGGCTGTCGCACGACATGGCCCGTGTGGCCGCCGGCCACCCCATGCCCGCGCTGGGCGAAGGCCGCGTGTGCGAGTTCTGCAAGGCGCGTGGCCTGTGCCGCAAAGATTTCTGGAGCCTGGCATGAGCGGGGCGGCCTACCAGATCAACGGCGCACCGGTGTCGCGCGAAGCGTTCTATGCGCTCGCCTGCGACCCCGCGCGCAGCATCGCCGTGGAGGCCTGCGCCGGCGCGGGCAAGACCTGGATGCTGGTCTCTCGCATCCTGCGCGCGCTGCTCGACGGCTGCGCACCGCAAGACATTCTGGCCATCACCTTCACCAAGAAGGCCGCGGGCGAAATGCGCAAGCGCCTGGGCGAAGAGCTGCGGCGCTGGGCCTACCTGTCCGATGCCGAACTGGTCGATGTGTTGCAGCAACGCGGCCTGAGCGCCGCCGACGCCGGGCGCCGTGTGCCCGAGGCCCGCAGCCTGCACGCGCGGGTCACGGCCCTGGGCCGGCCGGTGCAGGTGCGCACCTTCCACAGCTGGTTCGCGGCCCTGCTGCGCGGCGCGCCGCTGTCGGTGCTGCAGGAACTGCAGTTGCCCGTGCTGTACGAACTGCTCGAAGACGACACGCAGGCGGTGGAACAGGTGTGGCCGCGTTTCTACGGTGCACTGGCAGCGAGCGCAGCCGACCGCCAGGACTTTGTGGACGCCGTGACAACGCACGGACGTTTTCAGACGCAGCAGGCGCTGCGAAAGGCCTTGCAGAAACGCGTGGAGTTCGCGTTGGCCGATGCGGCGGGCGTGGTGCAAAGCTCGGTGGATGCGATGGCCGAGCGGTTTCCCGAGTTCGCCGGTTTTGACGATCCGCTTCAATGGCTGGTGGACCACGGACCCTCCCACAGCCTGCTGTCCGGCGCCGCCATCGCACTTGGCCGGGCCAGCGCCGTGACCTTTGCCGCCAAGGGTGTCGAGCTGGAAAAAGCCCTCACCGGCCTGAACGGCGCCGGCGTGATCGACGCGCTGCTCACGCAGAAGAACGAACCGCGCAAATTCAGCGACAAGCTCGCCGGCATCGAGCAGGTGCGCGCCGCGCAAGAGCTGGTCATGCGCGTGCTCGCCGCCCGCTCGCAGCACCAGGCCTGGTTGCACCACCAGCGCATGGCCAGGCTCACGCGGGTCTTGCTCACCAGCTTTGCCGCGCTCAAGCACGAGCGAGGCTGGGTCGACATGAACGATGTGGAGTCCGCCGCGCGCCGCCTGCTGGGCGACGCGGAACTCTCGGGCTGGTTGCAGCAGCGGCTGGACGCGCGCGTGCGCCATGTGCTGATCGACGAGTTCCAGGACACCAACCCGCTGCAGTGGCAGGCGCTCTACGGCTGGCTCTCGGCCTACGCCGGTGCCGGCCCGGGCGAGGCGCCTTGTGTGTTTCTGGTGGGCGACCCCAAGCAGTCCATCTACCGTTTCCGCCGCGCCGAGCCGCAGGTGTTCAAGGCCGCGCAGGCCTTCGTGGTGCAAGGTCTCGCGGGTGCGCTGCTCAGTTGCGACCACACCCGCCGGTGCGCACCCGCCGTGGTGGACGCGCTCAACAGCGCCATGCTCGCTGCCGTGCAGGCTGGGGAATACAGCAGCGACTTCCGCCAGCACACCACCGAGAGCCACGAGCCGGGTGAAGTGGTGGCCTTGCCGCAGGTGCCGCGCAGCGCACGCGAGCGCGACGGCGGCGCTGGCGGTGAAGCCACCTGGCGCGACAGCCTGACCACGCCACGTGTGCTGCTTGAAGACACCATGTCGGCGCTGGAGGCGCGCCAGGCGGCCGACTGGATCGCCGCCGAGATCGGCTCAGGCCGTTTGAGCCCCGACGGCCTGATGGTGCTGGCGCGCCGTCGCGAGCGCCTGGCCTGGATGTTCGAGGCGCTGCGCGAGCGCGGCATTGCCAGCGAACAACCCGAGAAGCTGGACCTGTGTGAATCTCCCGCGGTGCAGGATGTGGTGGCGCTGCTGGATGCGCTCGTGTCGACCCGCCACGACCTGAGTCTGGCGCGCGCGCTGAAGTCGCCTTTGTTCGGCTGGAGCGACGAGGCGCTGGCCTGGGTGGCCCGCTTGCAGCAGCACTGGACCGTGCGGCCCGGCGCAGACGCCAAACCCGTCAAACCCTCGTGGTGGGCTGTGCTGCAGCACTTCGCCGGTTTGCCCGCGCACGAAAGAACCTCCGTACCGTCGGTGCCCGACCCGATGGCGCAGGACTTCACCGACACCGCCGCGCGGCTTCTGCGCTACCGCCAGTGGGTGCACAGCCTGCCGCCGCACGATGCCCTCTCCGCCATTTACGGCCACTGCGACGTGCTCGCGCGTTTTGCCCAGGCCGTGCCCGCCAGCCAGCGCGCCGGCGTGCTGGCGCAACTGCGCGACCTGCTGGCCAACGCACTCGCGCAGGACGGCGGGCGTTTCCTCACCCCCTACCGCTTTGTGCGCGCGCTCAAGGCCGGCGGCATCAAGGCCACGCCCACGCACAACCCCGGCGCTGTGCGCCTGCTCACCATTCACGGCGCCAAGGGCCTGGAAGCCGACACCGTGCTCATGCTCGACACCGACACCGGCTCTTCGCGGCCCGAGAGCATGGGCGTGCTGATCGACTGGCCGGGCGAAGCACCGGTGCCCAAGCGCTTCGTGTTTCTGGCCAGCGAGAAGAACCCGCCGGCTTGCGCCGCCAGTGCGCTTGCGCAGGAACAGCAAGCCCGTTCGCTGGAAGAACTCAATGCCTTGTACGTGGCGCTCACGCGGGCCGAGTCGCGCCTGGTGATCTCCAGCTTCGAACCACACGCACGCGGCAACGCGACCACCTGGTACGAGCGCTTGTTGCCGCTCACACAACCGCTGGAGGCACCGCCTGAAGCAGCAGGGCACGCGCTGGCCGACACGTCAAAGACCGATGCCTTCAGCCTGCTCGCGCTGCCGACGTTGACGCAGGTTGCCGGCACGGCAACTCCCGCGCCTGTCGACCCTCTGCCAGTCGACGACGAGCGCACCCGCATCGGTCTCGCACTGCACCGCCTGCTGCAGTGGCATCCCACACCCGCGCAGGGCTTCGACTGGAGCGCCGCCCACACGCAAGCCGTGGCCCGCGAGTTCGCGCTCAGCCCCGCCCAGGCCACTCAGGCGCAAACCATGGCGCGGCGCATCGTGCAAGGCGAAGCCGCGTGGGCCTGGGACGGTGCCGTGGTCGACACCACCGGCAACGAGGTCGACATCTTTCATGCAGGCGAGCTGCTGCGGCTGGACCGCCTGGTGCGCCGCGCCGACACCGGCGAATGGTGGGTGCTCGATTTCAAGAGCGCGGAGAACCCGGAGCTGCAGCCAGACCTGCTGACGAAAATGCAGCGGTATCGTCAGGCGGTCCAATCCGCTCGGCCGGGCGCCACGGTGCGTCTGGCCTTCATCAACCTGCACGGTCGACTGATCGAACTGCAAGACCCATCGATCACCTCATGAACGACCTCAACGCAAAGCCATCCCTCAACGTGGACGTGGCCATCGTCGGCGGCGGTCCCGCCGGTCTCATGGCCGCCGAAGTGCTGAGCCGTGCCGGCCTCGCCGTGCACCTGTTCGACGCCATGCCTTCGGTCGGGCGCAAGTTTTTGCTGGCCGGCAAGGGCGGCCTGAACCTCACGCACGCCGAACCGCTGGACGACTTCGTCACCCGTTACGGCGCGGCACAAGACCGCGTGCAGCCCCTGCTGCAGCACTGGGGGCCACAAGCCGTGCGCGACTGGGCCACCGGCCTGGGCATCAGCACCTTCGTGGGCACATCCCACCGTGTCTTCCCCACCGACATGAAAGCCGCGCCCCTGTTGCGCGCCTGGTTGCATCGCCTGCGCCATCCCGGCGAAGGTGGTGCGCCTGTGGTGTTCCACATGCGCCACCGTTGGCAAGGCTGGAGCAACGGCAATGGCGGACCCCTGGTGTTCCATGCGCCGTCCGGCCAGGTGCAGGTGCAAGCCCGCGCCACCGTGCTTGCCCTGGGGGGGGCCAGCTGGGCGCGCCTGGGTTCGGATGGCGCCTGGCTGCCGTGGCTTGAAGCGGCCGGCGTGTCGGTGAGCCCGCTGCTGCCGAGCAACTGTGGCTTTGAGGTGGCCGGCTCGGCCGCCCACGGTGTGGCGCAGGGCTGGAGCACGCACTTCAGCGAACGCTTCGCCGGTCAACCGTTCAAGTCGGTGGCCATCCGCGCCACCGACAGCCAAGGTCAGCAGTTCCACCGCAAGGGGGAATTCGTGGCCACCGCCACCGGCGTCGAAGGCAGCCTGGTCTACGCCGCCTCCAGCCTGCTGCGCGACGAGATCGCGCGCACCGGCCAAGCCAGCTTCGAACTCGATTTGTTGCCGGACCGCAGCGCCGAGCATGTGCTGGCTCAGGTGCGCCACCCGCGCGGATCGCGCAGCTTGTCAAGCCACCTCAAGAGCCGGCTCGGGCTGGACGGCATCAAGATGGGCATCCTGCACGAGCGGCTGGACAAGGAGGCGATGCACGATCCGGTCAGGCTCGCGCAAGCGATCAAGTCCTTGCCCATCACCGTGAGCGCAACCCGTCCGATCGATGAGGCGATCAGCAGCGCGGGTGGTGTGCGTTGGGAATCCCTGAACCCGGACCTGATGGTCGAGGCGAAGCCCGGCTTGTTTTGCGCGGGTGAAATGCTGGACTGGGAAGCCCCCACCGGTGGTTATCTGCTCACGGCCTGCATGGCCAGTGGTGTGGTGGCGGGGGAAGGCGTGGCGCGCCACCTTCATCAGACCGGCCCACTCTGAAAATAGAAACGCGCCCCGGGGGCGCGTTGGTCGAATAAGGTGACGAGCCTTGACCCCGGCACTGGATTCACAGTTAGGGCTGCTTGGTTCCCCACCTGACCCGGTTGGCCGCTTCACCATGCGGGAAGGCCCGTCGAGGGTGATTGTAGGCGATGCGCTGTGGTGTCGCAGGGCTTGGGCCCACAACCCGCCGCTTAGAATCGACCGCATGTCCTATGTCGTTCTGGCCCGCAAATACCGCCCGCGCAATTTCACCGAAATGGTGGGTCAGGGCCATGTGGTTCAGGCCCTCTCGAACGCACTGACCACCCAGCGGCTGCACCACGCCTACCTGTTCACCGGCACGCGCGGCGTGGGCAAGACCACCGTCTCGCGCATCCTGGCCAAATCGCTCAACTGCCTGGGCACGGACGGGCAGGGCGGCATCACCGCCGAACCTTGCGGTGTGTGCCAGGCCTGCACCGACATCGACAGCGGCCGCTTCGTGGACTACACCGAACTCGACGCCGCCTCCAACCGCGGCGTGGACGAGGTTCAGGCGCTGCTGGAACAGGCGGTCTACAAGCCGGTGCAGGGCCGCTTCAAGGTCTTCATGATCGACGAGGTTCACATGCTGACCAACACGGCGTTCAACGCCATGTTGAAGACGCTGGAAGAACCGCCCGAGTACCTCAAATTCGTGCTGGCCACGACCGACCCGCAAAAAGTGCCGGTCACCGTGCTGTCGCGTTGCCTGCAGTTCAACCTGCGCCCGATGGCGCCCGAGACGGTGCAGCAACACCTGGTGCAGGTGCTGCAGGCCGAGCAGGTGCAGGCAGACACCCAGGCGCTGCGCCTGATATCGCGCGCGGCGCGCGGCTCCATGCGCGACGCGCTGTCGCTCACCGACCAGGCCATCGCCTTTGGTGGCGGCCAGTTGCAGGAGTCCACGGTGCGCCAGATGCTCGGCGCGGTGGATCGCTCGTATGTGTTGCGGCTGATCGATGCTTTGGCGCGCGCCGATGGCGCGACGGTGGTCGACACCATCGACGCCCTGCGCCTCAACGGCCTGAACGCCGCCACCACGCTGGAAGACATGACCGGCGTGCTGCAGCGCATGGCGGTGCTGCAGGCCGTGCCCGGTCGCGCGCCGGCCGATGGTCTGGAAGATCCCGACGAGGTCGAGATCGAGCGCCTGGCGGGCAGCCTGCCGGCGGACGAGACCCAGTTGCTCTACAGCCTGTGCCTGCACGGCCGCGCCGAACTCGGCCTGGCCCCCGACGAATACGCCGGCCTGACCATGGTGCTGTTGCGGCTGCTGGCGTTCAAGCCCACGGGCGCGGCGGTCGCCGCGGCGGAAAAAAAAACTCTGAAAGTCGCTGAAGCTCGGCCGCCGGCGACGGTTGTCGCCGCGCCAGCGAGTGCACCGGCGGCAGCGCCCGACGCACCGGTTGCGGCGGCATCCGCGCCGAAGCCTGCACCGGTCGTGCCTCCCGTTGTTGCCGCGCCGGTGCAAAAATCCGCGCCGGTCGCCGCCCCCGCCAGCGCGGCGTCGGCACCACCCGAGCTGGACGAGGCACCCTGGCCCGACGACGACGGCCCGCCGTGGGAGGAGATCCCCGACACCGCACCGACCCCGAGCCGCACCGTGGCGATTCCGGTGCGCGACGCGGGCGAGCCGGGCCGCGCCGACCAGCCGCAAGTCCGCGTGTCGGCAGCGCCCTCGGGGCTTGCGCCGATCGTGCCGAGCGAGGAGGGCGACTTCTGGTTCGATGCCGTCATGCAACTGGTGCGCGCCGAGGCGATTTCGGCGCTGGTGCGCGAACTCGGCCTGCAGTCGCAACTGGTGGCGCGCGACACCGACCGCTGGGTGCTGCGCGTGGAGCGTGAATCGCTCAACCAGGGCAACAGCCGCGAGCGCCTGGCCACCGCCTTGCAGACGATCGGGCATCAGGTGCGCCTGGTGGTCGAGATCGGCACCGTGTCCGACTCACCGTCTCGGCGCCTGGCGCTGGAGGCCGAGCGGCTGCAGCGCGAGGCCGAGGCGCAGATCCTGGGCGATCCGTTTGTGCAAACCATGATGCGCGACTTTGGCGGCAGAATCGTCCCTGGCACGCTCAAGGCCGTATGCGCCTGAGCTCTCTCATTCCATCCCACACAGAAAGAAACACAGCATGTTCAACAAAGGACAACTCGCCGGCCTCATGAAGCAGGCCCAGGCCATGCAGGACAACCTGAAAAAGGCGCAGGACGAACTGGCTTTCGTTGAAGTCACGGGCGAGTCCGGTGCCGGTCTGGTCAAGGTGCTCATGACCTGCAAGCACGATGTCAAGCGCATCACCATCGACCCCAGCCTGCTCACGGACGACAAGGACATGCTCGAAGACCTGGTGGCCGCGGCCTTCAACGCCGCGGTGCGCAAGGCCGAAGAGACCTCGGCCGAGAAGATGGGCAAGATCACCGCCGGCATGCCGGGCCTGCCCGGTGGCATGAAGTTCCCGTTCTGATCGCCACCGCATTGCATGGCCGAAGCCCATTCCCTTGAGCATCTGGTTCAGGCGTTGCGCCGCCTGCCGGGGGTGGGCGTCAAGTCGGCCCAGCGCATGGCATTTCATTTGCTGCAGCACGACCGCGAGGGGGCGTTGGCCCTGGCGCGGGCACTGGACCACGCGGCCGCCACGGTGCAGCACTGCGCGCTGTGCCACACCTTCACCGAAGACACCCTCTGCCACACCTGCCTGGACCCGCGGCGCGACCGCAGCCAGTTGTGTGTGGTGGAAACGCCGGCCGATCAGGCCGCCATGGAGCGCACGGGCGCGTACAAGGGCCTGTTCTTCGTGCTGATGGGCAAACTCAGCCCGCTGGACAACGTGGGTCCCAAGGACATCGGCCTGCAGAAGCTGTTTGACCGCATCAACGCGCCGGCGCAGACGCCCACCGGGGTGTCCGAGGTGCGTGAGGTGATCCTGGCGACCAACTTCACCGCCGAGGGCGAGACCACCGCACACGTGATCGCCCAGGCGCTCAAGGGGCGCGGGGTGCAGGTGACGCGGCTGGCGCGCGGCGTGCCGGTGGGCAGTGAGCTCGAATACGTGGATCTGGGCACCATTGCCCACGCGCTGGTGGATCGGCGCTGAGCCACAGCGATTCCCTTTCTTGAAAGAACCAACCCATGAAACTGGCGGGACTGACCGTGGCTTATTGGTGCGTGCTGGTGGCATCGCTGTTGCCCATCGTGTGCGCGGGGCTGGCCAAGTGGGGCATGTTCGGCACCCCCAGAAGCAAGGGCGGCTACGACAACCACCATCCGCGCCAGTGGCTCGCCAAACAGACCGACTGGCGCGCCCGTGCCAACGCAGCGCAGGCCAACAGCTTCGAGGCGCTGCCGTTTTTCATCGGCGCGGTGATCATTGCGCACCAGCTCGGCGCCTCGCAGCTGCGGCTGGACGTGCTGGCCTTCCTCTACATCGTGCTGCGCCTGCTCTACATCATGATGTACGTGGCCGACCTGGCCACGGTGCGCAGTGTGTTGTGGACGCTTGCGCTGGTGGCGAACATCGCCATCCTGTTTGCCTGAAGCGCGGCGCCTGTTGGAGCCGTTACATCGGCTTGCAAAAAATACCCTGAAATCGCTCCGTACAAACCCGCTCGGGAATGGTCCCGATGCGGGTTGTTTCTTCGCAAATTAGTCTCTCTGTATTCATAAAGCAATACAGAGAGGATGTTCGGGCATGTTGAATCGGAGAGATTGGGGGCGAGTGGCGGCGGCGATGGCCCTGTCGGCGGGGCTGCCGGATGCGCGCGCCCAACCCGCATCATCGCCGGCGCCCACACCCAATGCGCCGGCTCCACGCAGTGCGCCCAAGCTGGTGATTGCGGTGGACAACCGCCTCGATTTCTCCTGCCTGCCCCTGACCATTGCCGACCGGCTGGGTTATTTCACCAGCGAGGGTCTGGACGTCGAGGTGCGTGATTTTCCCGATGCAGCGCAGGCCCTGCAGGCGCTCGTCTCGGGTGCCGCACACGCGGTGTCGGGCACCTACAGCAGCACCATCGCCGGGCAGATGCGGGGCCAGGCCTTGCAGTCGTTTGTGTTGCAGGGGCGAACGCCGCAGATCGTGGTGGGCGTGTCGACCAAAACCATGGGGCACTACCGGGAACTGCGCGACCTGCGCGGCAAGCGGGTGGGTGTGCAGGATTTCGGAACGCCCGCGCACCGGGTGGCGCGCGCGGTCTTGAGCCGCGGCGGGCTCAAGACCAACGACGTGCAGTTTGTCGCCATGCCCAATGCCTGGGCCGCCATTTCCGCGTTCCGCAACGGCGCGATTGATGCCATCAGCTACACCGACCCGACCATCACGCAGCTGGAGCAGGCGGGTGAATTGCGCATGGTGGCCGATACACGCAGCGTGCGCGGCAATGCCGATGTGTTCGGCGGGCCCATGCCATCGGCCTGCCTGTGCGCCACCAGCGAGTTCCTCAGCCAGTTTCCGCGCGCCAGCCAGTCGATGACCGACGCCATGGTGCACGCGCTCAAGTGGCTGCAGACGGCGGGGCCATCCGACATCATCAAGGTGGTGCCCGAGCGGTTCTTCCAGGGCGATCGCTCGCTCTATGTGGCGGCGTTCAACCGGGCGCGCGAGGCGTGGTCACCTGATGGTGTGATGCCTCAGGAAGGGCCGGAGATCGCAGCCCGCCTCGTGGCCCAGTTCGACGAGCCTGGCTCGATGGAACGGTTCAACCTGCTCGCCACCTACACCAACGTGTTCGCACGCAAGGCCAAGGCGCGTTTTCGGGCCTGAGGCCCGCTGGATCAAGGCCTCTTTTCGGCCTTGGCGGTGGACGCCACGCGCGTCTTGGCGCTGCTGGATGAAGCCGACTTGGTGGTGGACTTTTTCTTGGCCACAGCCGTGGCCTTTGCCTTGGTGGGTTTGCTCGCGCTCTTGGCCACCTTGCGCGTGTTGCCGGAAGTCGCTGCCTGCTTCTTCGAGCTGGAGCCGCCAGAGGCCAACGACACCCGCTTGGGCAGCATCAGCGTCACCTGCTGGCCAGGCTTGAGCGCGGCATTCACCGCCAGTTTGTTCCAGCCCGCCACACTTACGGCGCTGACGCCATAACGCTGCGCCAGGCGAGCCAGGGTGTCGCCCTTGCGGGCTTTGACCACCGAACGGCGCAACACCACGTCGGGCTCCAGGTTGAGCCGGGCGTTGTCGGCGACGTGCAGCGGCACATCGCTGTTGCGCTGGCCGGTGCGCGGCACCAGCAGGCTGGAGCCCGCGCGCAGGCTCATGCGTGGAGGAATGTTGTTGACCTCGCGCAATTCGGATTCGCTCATGCCCACGCGGTCGGCGGCCTGCGCCACCGTCATGGTGCTGGGCACAACCCAGGCGGTCCAGCTCGCCAACGGCCCGGTGTGGGTGCTCAGCTTGTTCTGGAAGATGACCGCGTTGTCCCAGGGCAGCAGGATATTGGGCGTGCCGGACGCCATCACCACCGGCTGTTTCAGTGATGGGTTGAGCGCGCGGAAATCGGCCTCGCTCACCTCGGCCAGACGCGCGATCACGGCCACATCGATGTCGCGGTCGAGCGTGACGGTGTCGAAGAACGGGTGGTTGCCGATCAGGGGCAGCGTGGCGTTGTACGCCTGGGGCCGGGCCATGATGTTCTTGACCGCCTGCAGCTTGGGCACGTAGGTGCGTGTTTCGAGCGGCATGTTGATGTCCAGGTAGCCGGTGGGCAGGCCCTGGCGCTGGTTGTTGGTGATCGCGCGGTTCACATTGCCTTGACCCCAGTTGTAGGCGGCCAGCGCGAGGTGCCAGTCGCCAAAGCGGCGGTGGAGTTGCTGCAAATAGTCGAGTGCAGCACGCGTGGAAGCCAGCACATCGCGGCGGTCGTCGCGGAAGGCGTTCTGCTTCAGGTCGAACGACTGGCCGGTGGCGGGCATGAACTGCCACATGCCCGCAGCGCGAGCGCTGGACACGGCTTGTGGATTGAACGCGCTTTCAATGAAGGGCAGCAGTGCCAGCTCCATGGGCATGTTGCGGCGCTCGATTTCCTCGACGATGTGGAACAGGTAGCGGCTGGAGCGCTCGGTCATGCGCTGGATGTAGTCGGGGCGCGTGGCGTACCAGCGCTCCTGATCGCGCACGAGGTCGTTGTCCAGGTCGGTCATGGCGAAGCCACGGCGAATGCGCTCCCACAGGTCGGCTGGTGCGGCGAGCGACGCCACCGGCGGCACGCTGGTGTCGGCCACGCCGATGTCGCTCAGCGGAATGTTGCCCGGCAGGCGGTACGAGGGCAGGCGTGGGGCGCTGGGGGCACTCGACACGGGCTCGCCCGCCGACGAAGGGCCGCCGGTCGAGCCGGTGTCCACGGTGGCGCAACCGGCGAGAAAAAGGCCAAGGGCAAGTGCTGCGGCGACATGCCAGCGTGGCTGGCGGATGGAAGGAAGAGAGCAGGGAGGCGAGGCGCAGGCTTGGGTCATTTGAAGTTGTTTTTCCAGGTCCGCAAGGTGGCAAAGACCGACACAGCGTCGGTGGTGGTGGCCGGCTCGTGGGCCCGGGCCGACCGCACCACGGCCGCTTCTGCGGTGCGCAGAAAGGGGTTGATGCGTTTCTCCAGCCCGATGGAGCTGGGCAGGGTGGGAAAGTTCAGTGCACGCTGCTCCTGGCAGCGCCGTGTGTAAGCGGTGAGGTCGATGTTGTCGGGCTCGATGGCCTGCGCGAACCTGAGGTTGGACAGCGTGTACTCGTGGGTGCAGCACACCCGCGTGTCCGAGGGCAGGGCCGCCAGCCGGGTCAGGGAGTCCAGCATCTGCGCCGGTGTGCCTTCAAACAAGCGGCCGCAACCACCCGAAAACAGCGTGTCGCCACAGAACAGCAACGGTGTGCCTTCGGCTTCGGCCGCGTAAAAGGCAATGTGCCCGGCGGTGTGGCCCGGCACCTCGATCACCTCGAAGCGCAGGCCCAGCACGTCCACGTGTTCGCCGGCGCCCACACGCTCCAGCGGCTCGGGCATGGGCTCGTACGCCGGGCCGATCACGCGGGCGCCGGTGGCCTCGCGCAGCGCGGCCACGCCGCCGGTGTGGTCGGCGTGGTGGTGGGTGATCAGGATGGTGTCGAGCTGCAGGCCGTGCTGGGCGAGCCAGGCCAGCACACCGTCGGACTCGCCGGGGTCCACCACCAGCGCGCGCTGGCCGTTGTGGAGGGTCCAGATGTAGTTGTCGCTGAAGGCCGGCAGAGGAAAGAGTTCCATGGATCGAAGGGTGCGTCGCAGGGGTTCTGGCGTGTAGAGTGCGGGGGTTTGCCCGAAGGCTTGCAGTGTCGCAGACTTCGCCTGTTTCATTGCCCGCTTGACACCTCCCATGCCCGAAAAATTGACAGGTTTGACCGAATGGTTCCAGACCCCGCCAGGCCAGTACCTGTTGGGCTGGGAGCAGACCCAGTTCGACCTGGCGGTGGCCGATCTGTTTGGCTACAACGCGCTGCAACTTGGTCTGCCCGAGTTGCAGGCCCTGCAGGCCAACCGCATGCCGCACCGCTGGCTGGCTTTGCCCGAGGCCTTGCTGCCCACGCAGGTGGAGGCCTGGGCGCCGGGCGGCAACCGTGTCGGCGGTGATGCTGAGGCACTGCAAGCGATGAAGGTTGCGCTGATCACCGACGCGGCGGCCTTGCCTTTTCCCGCCGCCAGCCTCGACCTGGTGGTGCTGCCTCACACGCTGGAACTCAGCGCCGATCCGCACCAGGTGCTGCGCGAGGTGGAGCGTGTGCTGGTGCCCGAAGGCCGCGTGGTCATCTCGGGTTTCAACCCTGGCAGCCTGTGGGGTCTGCGTCAGGGCCGGGCGAGGCTGTGCGAGCGCATGGGCTTGTCGGTGCTGGGTGCTTCCAACCTGTTCCTGCCCGATGCGGGCGACTTCATCGGTCCCTGGCGTCTGCGCGACTGGCTCCAGCTGTTGAGCTTTGAACTCGAGTCCGACCGCTACGGCTGCTACCGCCCGGCGATGAAGACCGACAAGTGGCTGCAGCGCACCGCGTGGATGGACCGCGCCGGTGCCCGCTGGTGGCCCATTTTCGGTGCGGTGTACTTTGTGGTCGCGGTCAAGCGCGTGCGCGGCATGCGCCTGCTGGGTCCGGCCTGGAAGCCCCGGCGCTCCCCGTCGCCCGCGCCTGTGCCGGTGGCCAACCGGCGCTGAAATTTTTCTCTTTCAATTGTTGTCTGGAGTGAGCGTTTTGAACCATGTGGTGATCTACACCGACGGTGCCTGCAAAGGCAATCCCGGGCCTGGCGGCTGGGGCGTTTTTTTGAAGTCCGAGGGGCACGAGAAGGAACTCTGGGGCGGGGAGCGCGAGACCACCAACAACCGCATGGAGCTGACCGCGGTGATCGAAGCCCTGACGGCGCTCAAGCGGCCGTGCCGCGTGTCGCTGTTTCTGGACAGCGAGTACGTGCGCAAAGGCATCACCGAATGGATCCACGGCTGGAAGCGCAAGGGTTGGACCACCGCCGCCAAACAGCCGGTGAAGAACGCCGACCTCTGGCAGCGGCTGGACGCGCTGGTGCACGGCGGCATCCACCAGATCGAATGGCACTGGGTGAAAGGCCATGCCGGCGACCCGGGCAACGAGCGCGCGGACGCCCTGGCCAACCGGGGCGTGCCTTCGTGAAGAAGGTCCGACCGGGGTGAGGGGCGAAGGGAACTTCGCGCCCTGACCCCCGCTCTGCACTGCTACATTGTCGGATTGTGAGCATGCGATCGATGGGCTGGCATGTGGATTGCTGGCCTGCCACATGCCTCGTTTGACCCTCTTCAGAAACAACCATGGCCCAGAAATCGATCTATGTGCTGGTGGCGATCGCAGGCATCGGCCTGGCGTCCGGCGCGGCCTGGTGGCTGCAGAACAAGCCCGCAGCGCCCACCGCAACGGCGGGCGCCGCTCCCACCGGGGGCGCGCGAGCCGGTGGCAATACGCCTGGCGTCGAGGTCACCCGGGTCAAGGCTGTTCGGCTGCAGGACGATGCCCAGGCGGTGGGCACGCTGCGCTCGCGCCAGAGTGTCACCCTCAAACCCGAGGTGAGCGGCCGTGTGGCCCGCATCGCGTTTGCCGACGGTGCGCAGGTCAAGGCCGGACAGTTGCTGGTGCAGCTCGATGACACCTTGCAGCGCGCCGAGCTCAGCCAGGCGCAGGCCCAGTTGTCGATCGCCCGCGCCAACCTCAAACGCAACCAGGAACTGGTGGCCGAGAACTTCGTGGCCACGCGGGTGGTGGAAGAAAGCCAGGCCAACCTGCAGGTGGCTGAAGCGCAAGTGGCACTGGCCACGGCGCGCATGCAGCGCATGCGCATCACCGCACCGTTCAACGGCACCGTCGGCCTGCGCAGCATCAACCTGGGCCAGTTTGTGGGCGATGGCGACGACCTGGTGAACCTGGAAGACACCTCGCTGCTGACGGTGGATTTCCGCCTGCCCGAGCGTTACCAGAGCAACATCGCTTCAGGGCAAGGCGTGCAGGTGCAGCTCGACGCCTTGCCGGGCAAGACCTTCGAGGCGCAGGTGCTCGCGGTCGACCCGCTGCTGGATGCCAACGGGCGCTCGATCTCGGTGCGTGCGGTCATGCCGCGCACGTCGGGCGCCGACCTGCGCCCAGGCATGTTTGCACGGGTGCTGATCGTCTTCTCGGTGAACGATGCAGCGCTGGTGGTGCCCGAAGAGGCCATGGTGCCCCAGGGTGGCAAGCAGTATGTGTTTCTGCTCGACGAGCAGGGCCAGGGCGACGCGAAGAAACTGGTGTCGCGCCGCGTCGAGGTTGAACCCGGTGTGCGCCGGGGGGCCGAGGTCCAGATCGTCAAGGGTGTGGCCGCGGGCGACACGGTGGTGGTGGCCGGCCAGCAGCGCCTGCAGCGCGACGGCACCGCGGTGCGCGTGGTCAACATGGCCAGCACCAACGATGTCGCCGCACCGGCGCCCAAGCCCGCCACGCCCTGACACCCTGAGCCGAGGGACACCCCATGCAACTGCCTGAAATTTCCATCCGGCGTCCGGTGTTTGCGACCGTGTTGTCGCTGCTGATCCTGCTGGTGGGGTTTGTCGCCTTCAACGGCCTGACCGTGCGCGAGTACCCGCGCATCGACGAGCCCAACGTCACGGTGAGCACGACGTTTGGCGGAGCGTCCAGTGAAGTCATTGAAACCCAGGTCACCAAGGTGCTGGAAGACTCGCTCGCGGGCATCGAGGGGGTGGACATCATCACGTCCATCAGCCGCCAGGAGCAGAGCCAGATCACGGTGCGCTTCAAGCTGGAGCGCGACCCCGACTCGGCCGCGGCCGACGTGCGCGACAAGGTCAGCCGCGTGCGCCAGCGCCTGCCGCAGGATGTGGACGAACCGGTGATCGCCAAGGTGGAGGCCGATGCGCAGCCGGTGATCTGGCTCGCGCTCACCTCCGACGCCATGACCTCGCTGGAACTCAGCGACCTGGCCAACCGGGTGGTCAAACCGCGCCTGCAAACGGCGCCGGGTGCTGCGGACGTGCGCATTTTCGGCGAGCGGCGTTACTCCATGCGCATCTGGCTCGATGCCGACCGGCTGGCCGCCTACAACCTGACCGTGCAGGACGTGGAAGATGCCTTGCGCCGCTCCAACCTCGAGGTGCCGGCCGGCCGCATCGAGAGTGCGCAGCGCGAATTCAATGTGACCGCGGCGACCGACCTGCAGACGCCGGAGCAGTTTCGAGAGATCGGCGTGCGCACCGTGAACGGCCAGACCATCCGCATCGGCGATGTGGCCCGCGTCGAGCAGGCGCCACAAAACGAGCGCACTTCGGTGCGCTACAACGGGCGCGAGGCCATTTCGCTGGGCGTGATCCGCCAGTCCACCGCCAACCCGCTGGAGTTGTCGGCCGGCGTGCAGGCCATGCTGCCGCGCATCGTGGCCGACCTCCCCGAAGGCGTGCAGGTGGAAGTGGCCAACGACAACTCGATCTTCATCGATCGCTCGATCAAGGCCGTGTACACCACCATCGCGGAGGCCGCGGTGCTGGTGGCGCTGGTGATCTTCGTGTTCCTGCGGACGTTTCGGGCGTCCATCATTCCCTTGGTGACCATCCCGGTCAGTCTGATCGGCTGCTTCGCGCTGATGGCGCTGTTCGGCTTTTCGATCAACACGCTCACGCTGCTGGCGCTGGTGCTGGCCATTGGCCTGGTGGTGGACGACTCCATCGTGGTGCTGGAGAACATTTACCGCCACATCGAAGAGGGCATGAAACCCTTCGAGGCCGCCATCAAGGGCGCGCGCGAGATCGGTTTTGCCGTGGTGGCCATGACGCTGACCCTGGCCGCGGTGTACGCGCCGCTGGCCTTCACGCCCGGGCGCACCGGTCGGCTGTTTGCCGAGTTTGCGCTGGCGCTGGCGGGTGCGGTCGTGGTGTCGGGCTTCGTTGCGCTCACGCTCTCGCCGATGATGTGTTCCAAGCTGCTCAGGCACAACCCCAGCCCGGGACGTTTCGACAGCTTCATGGAGCGCCGCCTCACCGCGCTGAGCGACGGCTACACCCGACTGCTGGGATGGACGCTGACCGTGCGATGGCTGGTGGTGGCGGTGATGCTGGCCAGTGCGGCCGGCAGCTGGTTGCTGCTGCAGAGCACGCGCCAGGAACTCGCGCCCATGGAAGACCGTGGCGTGGTGCTGGCCTCGATCAACGGGCCCGACGGCGCCACGCTGGCCTACACCCGCAAGTACGCCGAAGCCATCGAACGCATGGGCCAGGACATCCCCGAGTTCGAGCGCATCTTCACCATCGTGGGCAACCCCTCGGTGGCGCAGGGCAGTGTGATCATGCGTGGCAAGTCGTGGGAAGAGCGGGACCGCACGACCATGGACATCGCCCGCGAACTCGCCCCCAGGATTGCCGCCTTGCCCGGCATCAGCGCGTTTCCCATCACGCCACCTTCGCTGGGCCAGGGCTTTCGCGAGCGGCCGATCAACTATGTGATCGTGACCGGCGACAGCTATGAAAACCTCTCGCGCGTGGTGCGCCAGTTCCAGGACAAGCTTGCGCAGAACCCGGGCTTTGTGCAGGTGGACACCGACCTGCGCCTGAACAAACCCGAAATCCGCATGGACGTGGACCGCGAGCGAGCAGCCGACATGGGTGTGACGGTGGACGCCATCGCCCGAACAGTGGAAACCATGCTGGGTGGGCGCACCGTGACGCGCTACAAGCGCGATGGTGAACAGTACGACGTGGTGGTGCAGATGGTCTCGGCCAACCGCAGCACGCCCGAAGACATCGACCGCCTCTTCGTGCGAGGTCGTGGCGACGCCATGATCCCGCTGGCCTCGCTGGTGACCACGCGCGAGGTGGTGGTGCCGCGCGAGCTCAACCACTTCGGCCAGCGCCGCAGCGCCTCCATCACGTCCAACCTGTCGCCCGAGTACTCGATGGGCGAGGCGCTGGACTTCATGGACGCCACGGCGCGCGAGCTGCTTCCCGCGGGCTACACGACCGACCTCAACGGCCAGAGCCGCGAGTTCCGCAATTCGTCCGGCTCACTCGCGATCGTGTTCGTGCTGTCGCTGCTGTTCATCTACCTGGTGCTCGCAGCCCAGTTCGAGAGTTTTGTGGATCCTTTCATCATCATGCTCAGCGTGCCGTTGTCCATGCTGGGGGCCTTGCTGGCGCTCAAGTTCACCGGAGGCACGCTCAACGTGTTCAGCCAGATCGGACTGATCACGCTGGTGGGTCTGATCACCAAGCACGGCATCCTGATCGTGGAGTTCGCCAACCAGTTGCGCGAGCAGGGTGTGGAGAAACTGGAGGCGGTGAAGCGCTCGGCGGCGCTGCGTTTGCGCCCCATCCTCATGACCACTGGCGCCATGGTGCTGGGCGCGATACCGTTGGCGCTGGCCAGCGGCGCGGGTGCCGAGAGCCGTCAGCAGATCGGCTGGGTGATCGTGGGTGGCATGAGCGTGGGCACCTTGCTCACCATCTTTGTGGTGCCGACCATGTATTCGCTGTTGTCGCGCATGAAGTCGCATCAACCTCCTGTGCCTGTGGATGGGCATGTTGAGGCTGTGCCTGCCAAGTGAGGTTTTCGAGGGCTCGTGAGTGAGTTCCGCCAAGCGCCCCAGGGTCGACGATGACCGCAACCACAGGTGGGAGAAGACTCAGACCACCCCGGAAAACATCATCACATCCACCGCGTCGCCAACAGCAACGTTGCCTTGAGCGTGGTGCAGGACGATCAGACCATTGGCCTCCACCATGGAGCTCAAAACCCCCGAGCCCTGATTGCCGGTTGTGCGGACCGCGAGCGAACCGTCGGCCGCACGGCTGACGGTGCCGCGCTGGTATTCGGTGCGCCCGGGCTTCTTGCGCAGTGGCTCGAGCGAGTGCGCCTGCAACAACACCGGCGGCGTGGCCGTGCCGCCCATGAGCCGTTGCAGGGCAGGGCGCACGAACGCGAGGAAGGTGACCATCACCGCCACCGGATTGCCGGGCAGTCCAAAAAGAACCGACGACTTCCCGTTCTCCGTGATGCGGCCCACCGCCATGGGACGCCCGGGTCGCATGGCGATGCGCCAGAAGGCCACGTCGCCCAGTTGCTTCATCATGGCCTTGGTGTGGTCGGCCTCGCCCATGCTCACGCCGCCGCTGGTGATGATCGCGTCGGCCTGTTGCGCAGCGCTGCGGAAGGCGGCTTCGAGCAAGGCGGGTTCGTCGCGCACCACGCCCATGTCGATCACGTCCACACCCATTCGCTTGAGCAGACCAAAGACGGTGTAGCGGTTGCTGTCGAACACCGCGCCTTCGCGGATCGGCTCGCCCAGCGTCAGGATCTCGTCACCGGTGGAGAAGTAGGCCACCTTGATACGGCGGAACACGGTGACCGTGGGCAAGCCCAGGCTGGCGATCAGGCCGAGCGCGGCGGGGCCGAGGGTTTGACCTTTGCGCAATGCAGCTTGTCCGGCCATCAGGTCTTCGCCGAGCAGGCGGCGGTTGTCGCCCGCCTTCACCACACGGGGAGGTATCTCGACCATGTCGCCATCAACTTTGACAAACTCCAGTGGCACCACGGTGTCGAGCGCGGCCGGCATGATGGCGCCGGTCATGATCTTCAGGCACTGGTCGGCTTGCAGGGAGCCCGCCCAGGCCTTGCCGGCGAAGGCCGTGCCGGCAACGCGCAGCTTCAGAGTCTGGCCAGGTTGAAGCAGCGCACTGTCGAACGCGAAGCCGTCCATGGCCGAGTTGTCGTGGGGTGGCACGCTGATGGGTGAGGTCACATCCACGGCCAGCACGCGGTCGAGTGCGTCGAACACGCCCACTTCTTCGGTGGCGGTGACGGGCTGCACCAGTTGGGCCAGGAATTCGTTGACGCGGTCGGCGCTCAGGGCCTGTGGGTCGTAGCCCTGCAGTTTGGCCGCGATCTGTTCGATCGTCTTCATGGCGTCAGCCTTTTTCCAGCGTGTGCAGTTCGGCCAGGGTGTTGGTGTTGTGGAAGGCGCGTGGGTCGTCGCCGGGCTGGTTGAACGGCACGATCACGGTCTTGTGCTGCGCGGTCCATTTGTCGATCTTGCGACCACCAGCCTGCGTGAAGGCCACCAGGCTCTCCAGCAACTCGACGCGCATCAGGCAGAACACAGGCTGCGGGCGCAACTGTCCATCCTCTTCCAGCGCAGCCGCCATGGCGATCTCGGTGCCCTCGTCATCAAAAGCCTTGGCCAGTCGCCGGGCGAGGTCGAACGGGAACAGCGGTGTGTCGCAAGGCACGGTGAGCATGTAGGGCGTCTCGCAGCGCTCCAGACCGGTCATGAAGCCCGCCAAGGGTCCGGCGAAGTCGCTCATGGTGTCGGGCCACACCGGCGCACCAAACGCTTCATAGGCGGCCAGGTTGCGGTTGGCGTTGAGCATGAGTTCGCCCACCAGCTCGCCTTCCTGCATCTGCAGGCGCAAGACCGTGTGCAGCGCCAGCGGCGTGCCGTTGAAGTTCTGCAGGCCCTTGTCGAGCCCGCCCATGCGGGAGCCGCGGCCCCCGGCCAGGACCAAGCCTGTGATTTCGTTGGTGTGGATCAAAAGTCGTTCCGATCAAAGTGGTGTCTTGCCCGGCACACGCCGTGGAACCGGCTTTGCCGGGCCACAGGCGTGGTCCTCCCGGGGGGAAGACGCGAAGCGGCGCAGGGGGGCATTTGATCAACCGCCGATGTAGCTCATCTCGACGCGTCGGGTTCCGGTGGAGGAGTCGGGGGGAAGGCTGGCGCGCAGTTCCGAGTACCGGTCGCTGCGCCCCTGCCAGATGGCCGCGATCGCACCGGCCAGTTGTTCGTCGGTGGCGCCGCCGCGAATGAGCGGGCGCAGGTCGTGGCCCTGGCTGGCGAAGAGGCACAGATAGAGCTGGCCTTCGGTGGACAGGCGCGCGCGGTTGCAGTCGCTGCAGAAGGCCTGGGTCACGCTGCTGATCACGCCGATTTCGCCAGAGCCGTCGGCATAGCCCCAGCGCTCGGCGGTCTCGCCCGGCGCAGCCGCACCGAGTTGCACCAGGGGGATCTCACGGTGGATGCGCTGCACCACCTCGGCGCTCGGCAGCACCTCGTCCATGCGCCACCCGTTGGTGGCGCCCACGTCCATGTATTCGATGAAGCGCAACACGATGCCCGTGCCTTTGAAATGGCGCGCCATCGGCAGGATTTGATGGTCGTTGGTGCCGCGCTTGACCACCATGTTGACCTTGATCGGCCCCAGGCCCGCGGCCTGCGCGGCCTCAATGCCCTCCAGCACATCGACCACGGGAAAGTCCACGTCGTTCATGGCGCGGAAGATGGTGTCGTCCAGTGCGTCCAGGCTCACGGTCACACGCTGAAGGCCCGCGGCCTTGAGCGCTGCAGCCTTGCGCTTGAGCAGCGAGCCGTTGGTGGTGAGCGTGATGTCGAGCGGCTGTCCCTCAAGGGTGCGCAACGCCGCCAGTTGTTCGATCAGGATTTCCAGGTTCTTGCGCAGCAGCGGCTCACCACCCGTGAGGCGGATCTTCTGCACGCCGTGTGCCACGAACTGGGTGGCCACACGGGTGATTTCCTCGAAGGTCAACAACGAGCTGTGCGGCAGGTAGGCATAGTCCTTGTCGAAGATTTCCTTGGGCATGCAATAGCTGCAGCGGAAGTTGCATCGGTCGGTCACGCTGATGCGCAGGTCGCGCAGCGGGCGGCCCAGCGCATCGCCGAGCAGGCCTGTGGGTGCCACCGGTGTGGAAGGGATGCGCGCCACGGTGTTGACGAGGCGCTGATCGATCAGGGGAATGACACGTTCGGACATGTCTCCATTATCGGCGACACCCCTCGGGGTAGCGCGGGGGCCGTGGGCTCAACCCGCCCCAACGCGCGTGTACTGCCCGGCGTTGTTGTCGAGCCAGTTGCTCGAGAGTTCGCTCGACTGCTGGTTGGGGTGGAAATCGGGCCGGAAATACGCGCGCCAGGGTTTGAAGCTGCTGCTGAGCAGACCGTCGCGCCCGAGCAAATGGCGGGCCGCGCTGCGCCAGGTGGACCACTGCCACAAGGTGCCGTCCTTGTGCAGGTTGTGCACCGTCTGGCGCATGGCATCGGTGAGGAAGAACACGGTGACGCGGCGCATCCACCTCACGCGCCAGCTGTGGCTGCCACCCAGGGCCTGGTAGAGGTCGAACGCAGTGCATTTGTGCTCGGCTTCTTCGGCGCTGTGCCAGAGCCAGAGGTTCTTCAGGCGCGGCTCGGTGTCCTTGAAAACGTCGGCGTGCGAGAGCATCCACTCGGCGAACAGGGCGGTGAAGTGTTCGTTGGCGGCGGTGATGGCCAGGTGGTGGCGCGGGTCGGCGCCATCGAGCACCTTCATGCGTTTCTCGATGCGTGGCCCCCAGTGGTTCACCAGCCCGTGCTGTTCGATCTGCGCATTGAACAAGGCGTGGATGCGGCGGTGCGTGGCCTCCTGGCCCACGAACCCCTGCACCTCGGCTTGCCATGCGGCCTGCTGCTCTGGCGGCAGGCCTTTGGCGCCGTGGCGCACCGAGTCCAGGAAAAACTGCTCACCGACCGGAAAACTCATCGACAGGGCGTTGAACCACGCGGTGAGAAACGGGTCGTTGGCGCACCAGTGGCGCGCCACTGGTTGTTCCAGATCGATCAGCAGTCGGCGGACGGTGAGGGTGGTCATGGGGCAGGATGGGATGGTGTGAGCGAGTTGGTACGGGACGGTACCAAGAGCGTCGATATTGCGCGCCGACGCGACGTCTGTCAAGGCTGAGCGCCTAAGATTGCGGCACATGAAGTTGAAGAACACCCCCGGCGCCCATGACGCCTCGACCGAACACCGGGCGCGCCTGCTGCAGGCCATGGCACGCGTGGCTGCCGAGCAAGGGCTCGCGGCCACCTCCATTGCCGCGGTGGTGGCCGCAGCAGGGGTGTCCAAGCGCACCTTCTACGAGCACTTTCCCGACAAGGATGCGTGCTTTCTCGAGCTCTACCGAGCCGCCAGCGCCTCGGCCCTGCGCACGCTGCGCGAGTCGGTGCAGCCCGGGCGGCCCTGGCAAGACCAGGTGGAGCACGCACTGGGCGCTTACCTCGCGCACCTCGCGGCCGGGCCGCAACTCATCCGCATGCTGTTCGTTGAAATCCACCACCTCGGCCCCGCCGGTGCGACCGTGCGCCGCGAAGTGATGCAGCACCTGGCCGACTACATGCTGGAGACGATCAACGCGCAGGAATCGGTGCTCACGCCCACCATGGCGATGGCGGCCGTGGGAGGCATCCACGAACTGGTGTTGCAGGCCATCGAGCGGGGCGACGCCGCGCAACTGGAGCGGCTCACGTCAAGTGCCAGCGCGGTGGTGCGCCTGCTCGCGAGCGCTCCAGCTGAGGCCGTCAAAAAGAAAAACGGCCCGCCGAAGCGAGCCGTTTGAACCGAGCAGGCCGGGATCAGGCCGCCATCGGCAGCAGCGGCACGATCAGCAGCGCCACGATGTTGATGATCTTGATCAGCGGGTTCACGGCCGGGCCGGCGGTGTCCTTGTAGGGGTCGCCCACGGTGTCGCCGGTCACGGCGGCTTTGTGTGCCTCACTGCCCTTGCCGCCGTGGTGGCCGTCTTCGATGTACTTCTTGGCGTTGTCCCAGGCACCGCCGCCGGTGCACATGGAGATGGCCACGAAGAGGCCGGTGACGATGGTGCCCATGAGCAAACCACCCAGTGCCTTGGGGCCGAGGAACACGCCCACCAGAATCGGCACCACGACCGGCAGCAGCGACGGAATCACCATTTCCTTGATGGCGGCGGTGGTCAACATGTCGACCGCGCGGCCGTACTCGGGCTTGGCCGTGCCTTCCATGATGCCGGGGATCTCCTTGAACTGGCGGCGCACTTCCACCACCACCGCACCCGCGGCGCGGCCCACGGCTTCCATGGCCATGGCACCGAACAGGTAGGGGATCATGCCGCCGATGAACAGGCCGACGATCACCATCGGGTCGCTCAGATCGAAGCTGACCTGGTGACCGTAGGTTTCCAGCTTGTGGGTGTAGTCCGCAAACAGCACCAACGCGGCCAGACCGGCCGATCCGATGGCGTAGCCCTTGGTCACCGCCTTGGTGGTGTTGCCCACGGCGTCCAGCGGGTCGGTCACATCGCGCACGCTGCTGGGCAGCTCGGCCATCTCGGCGATGCCGCCGGCGTTGTCGGTGATGGGCCCGTAAGCGTCGAGCGCGACCACGATGCCGGCCATGCTCAGCATGGCGGTGGCGGCGGTGGCAATGCCGTAGAGGCCGGCGAGTTGGTAGGCAGCAACGATGGCCATGCACACGAACAGCACCGGCCAGGCGGTGGAGCGCATGGACACGCCCAGGCCGGCAATGATGTTGGTGCCGTGGCCGGTGGTGGAGGCTTGCGCAATGTGTTTGACCGGCGAGTACTGCGTGCCGGTGTAGAACTCGGTGATCCAGACCAGTGCGGCGGTCAGCAGCAAACCAACTGCGCAGGCACCGAACAGGCGCAACTGGCTGCCGGTGGCGGTGATGGCGTTGTCCGGCATGATCCAGGCGGTGACGAACCAGAAGGCGATCAGCGACAACACGCCGGCAATGGCCAGGCCCTTGTAGAGCGCCGGCATCACGTTCTTCATGCCCGGGCTGGCCTTCACGAAGAAGCAGCCCACGATCGACGCGAGGATGGACACGCCACCGAGCACCAGCGGGTAAAGCACCGCCTGCATGGGTGCGGCCGCAACCATCAGCGCGCCGAGCACCATGGTGGCGATCAGCGTGACCGCGTAGGTCTCGAACAGATCGGCCGCCATGCCGGCGCAGTCGCCCACGTTGTCACCCACGTTGTCCGCAATCACGGCCGGGTTGCGTGGGTCGTCTTCGGGAATGCCCGCTTCCACCTTGCCCACCAGGTCGGCGCCCACGTCGGCGCCCTTGGTGAAGATGCCGCCGCCCAGGCGCGCAAAGATGGAAATCAGTGATGAACCGAAGGCAAAGCCGATCAAGGGGTTGAGCAGCGTGGCCAGGCTCTTCACCGGCGTCAGGTTGCCATTGCCCACCAGAAACCAGAAAAAGCCGGCCACACCCAGCAAGCCCAGGCCGACCACCAGCATGCCGGTGATGGCGCCGCCGCGGAAGGCCACGTCGAGTGCCGGGCCAATGCCCTTGGTGGCGGCTTGCGCAGTGCGCACATTGGCGCGCACCGAGATGTTCATGCCGATGAAGCCGCACGCCCCGGAGAGCACCGCGCCCAGCACAAAACCGATGGCGCTCAGCCCATCCAGGAAAAGACCAATGAGGACCGCGAGCACCACGCCCACGATCGTGATCGTTTTGTACTGCCGGGCGAGGTACGCCGCAGCACCTGTTTGAATCGCCCCGGCAATTTCCTGCATGCGGGCGTTGCCCGCGTCCTGCGAAAGAATCCAGCTGCGCGACCAGAAGCCGTACGCCACGGCCACAAGCCCACAGACCAACACGAATATCAGCGCTGATTGACCAACCATTGAATCGCTCCTCGTTGTTTCGACTTGGAAGGGGCAACGCCTCCGGGGTGCCCCCGCTGCGTTGCTTCCTCGCTGCCGGTTGCGCTGCGTTGCACAGCGTTGAAACAGGGCGATTGGCCAACACGGCGAATTTAGCGGCAATTCACGGTGTGCATGTGAAAGTGGGCCGGTAAGTCAGCTTCGAATCAGTAAAATCAGGGTAAATCCTAGGCGTGCAGATCGCATGAGACACGCCAGATGCCTCTCCAGAAGGCAGCGGGCCTGCACCGGCTGCTTCAGTTTTCAACCAACCTCCTCCAACAACATGTCCCTCGACAACGTCACCGCTGGCAAGAACGTGCCCGAATCCTTCAACGTGATCATCGAAATCCCGATGAACGCCGACCCGATCAAGTACGAGGTGGACAAGGAAACCGGCGCGATCTTCGTGGACCGTTTCATGAGCACGGCCATGCACTACCCGACGAACTACGGCTACGTGCCCAAGACCATCTCGGGCGACGGTGATCCGGTCGACGTGCTCGTGATCACACCCGTGCCGCTGATTCCCGGTGTCGTGGTGCCCTGCCGCGCCATCGGCATCCTGAAAATGCAGGACGAAGCCGGTGAAGACGGCAAGGTGCTGGCGGTGCCGATCGACAAGATCCTGTCCATCTACACCCAGTGGCAGAAGCCCGAAGACCTGAACCCAATGCGCCTGAACACCATCCAGCACTTCTTCGAACACTACAAGGACCTGGAGCCGGGCAAGTGGGTCAAGGTGATCGGCTGGGAAGGCAAGGACGCCGCCCACAAGGAAATCGTCGACGGCATGGCCGCCTACGAAGCCCAGAAGGGCTGAACCTACGCTGATCAGCCCGCCGAGGGGTCGGGCAACACGTCGTTCAACACCGGCAGGTTGTCCCCGGGTCCCAGGGTCTTGAAAGGGCCCCGCAGGCTCGCCCCTTCGTAGAGTTGCATCCGCCGCGCCGCGAGCGAGCCGGTGGACACCCCGCTCCTGGCCACGTAGGCCATGCCTTGGCATTCCAGGCTGGTCTCCACCGCGCTGCCGCCGACAGCGCCCAGGTGGCCAAACAGGTACAGATCGCCCAGCACGCGGATGCGTCCGCGCACCACGGCGCCGGTCCAGATGATCAGTGGGCCATTCACGCGGATGTGACCCGACACCTCACCCTGCACCAGCAGCCCGCCGTTGAATTCCAGTTCGCCGTGCAGCCTGCCACCCACCGCCACGCGGTTGACCACGTTCATCGCCACCGGGTCGATGGTCAGCGTGTCCTGCGGTGTGTTCAGTTCCATGGCCAGCGCTCCATCCAGGCGGCCGGCACCCAGCCGGAAGAGGGCAGCCACACGATGGCCCAGAAAACCGCGCTGCCCAGCAACATCAGCAAGCCCAGCAGGGCGATGATCAGTGAGTGGCGCTCCAGCCAGCGGCGCAGGCGCTTGGGTCTGCGGCGGGGTGTTCCCGCCGGCGTGTCGAGGTGGTCGAGCACGGCCCAGCTCCGCCAGCCCTCGCTCAGGCCCACGCTCCCTTTGGCGAGCGACACTTCCAGTCCTTGTGTCGACGCGTTCGAGGCGCCTTGACGGCGTCCCAGCAGCACCGAGAAGGGCGCACCCACGATGCTGTGTGTGAAGAAGGCGTCGGTTTCGTCCATGGCGACCGAGTTTAGCCAGACCGACGGATCAGAGTTCGGTCACGGGTGGGGCCACGTCCCGCACGGCGAGGCCTGTCTTGAGCGGGGTGCGCTGGGCGAGGTGGTCCATGTACTGGCCGATGCCCTGGTTCTCGCGCTCCAGGAAGCGCTGCACCGCATCGGCAAACGACGGGTGGGCCAGCCAGTGCGCGCTGGTGGTCTTGACCGGGAGCAGGGCGCGCGCCATCTTGTGTTCGCCCTGGGCGCCCCCTTCAAAGCGCTGGAAGCCGTGGTCTATGCACCAGGCCAGCGGCGCGTAGTAACAAGCTTCGAAGTGCAGGCAATCCACGCGCTCCAGCGCGCCCCAGTAGCGCCCATACGCCACACGTTGCACCTCGTCGATGCCGATCAGGCTGCAGGCGATGGCCTGCCCTTCGCGCTCGGCCACGAACAGCAGCCAGTGCTGCGGCATGGTCTGCGCCATGCGCCGGAAGAAGTCGCGGTTGAGGTAGGGCGCGTTGCCGTGTTCGAGGTAGGTGCGCTCGTAACAGCGGTAGAAGAAGTCCCAGTCTGCATCCGAGATATCGGCGCCGCGCGACCAGCGAAACGTGACACCCGCCTCGGCGACCTTGCGCCGCTCCTGGCGGATCTTCTTGCGTTTTTCTTGTTGGAGGCTGGCGAGGAAATGGTCGAAGCTCTTGAAGGGTGAGGGCAGGCCCTCGGCGGAAAGTGCTTCGTTTGTCCAATGGAACTGCACCGTGTGGCGCAGCATCATGCCGGCGTCTTCGCACGCCTTCACGTCTTGTGCTTGTGCAAACAGCAGGTGGACCGATGACAAGTCCTCGTCGCGCACCTGCTGGATCAGTGCTTTCACCAAGGCAGCGCGAGCCGCCGCGTCGCGCGCCAGCAACCGCGCGCCCGGCACCGGCGTGAACGGCACCGCCACCAGTGCCTTGGGGTAGTAGTCCAGTCCGTTCTGCGCATAGGCGTTGGCCCAGGCCCAGTCGAACACGTATTCGCCGTAGGAATTGTTCTTGAGGTACATGGGGCAGGCGGCGTGCAGTTCGTTGCCTCGCCAGAGCGTCATGAACTGCGCTTGCCAGCCCGCGCGGGGTTTCGCGCTTCCGCTCTCGTGCATGGCCAACAGGTATTCGTGGCGCATGAACGGGCTCGGGTCGGCTTCCTGCGCCAGCAGGGTGTTCCATGCGGACTCTGCGATCTGCGACGGGGACGAAAAGACCCGGGTGACATAATCGATTTCACCCACCTGCAGCTCCGACACACAGCGAGCGCAAGGCCCATTTCGCAACGATTTCAGACCCCATGACTCTTTCCATTTGCGTGGCCCAGCTCAACTTTGTGGTGGGCGACATGGCGGGCAACGCCCGGAAGATGATCGATGCCGCCGAAGCCGCCCACGCCCGCGGAGTCAACCTGCTGCTGACCCCGGAGCTGGCCCTGTGCGGCTACGCCGCCGAAGACCTGTATTTGCGGCCAGCATTCATCGATGCCTGTGATGATGCCCTCAAAACCGTGGCGACCGGCACAGCCCACCTCAAAGGCCTGCACATCGTGGTGGGACACCCGGCAAGGCCCGCAGTGGCCGCCGGCCAGCGGCGCGAACGCAGCGTGTCGGTGGCCCATCTGCACAACGCCGCCAGCGTGCTGCACGCCGGCGCCGTGACCCACACCTACGCCAAGCGCGAGCTGCCCAACTACCAGGTGTTCGACGAGCGCCGCTACTTCGTTCCCGGTCACGAGACTTGCGTGTTCGACGTGGCCGGCAGCGACGGCCAGCGCGTGCGCGTGGGCCTGCTGATCTGCGAAGACGCCTGGTTCGACGCACCCGCGGCGGATGCAAAAGCGGCGGGTGCCGAGGTGCTGGCGGTCATCAACGCCTCGCCGTTCCACGCCGGCAAGGGCGGCGACCGCGAAGCCGCCATGCGCGTGCGTTGCCAGGCCACCGGCCTGCCGCTGGTGTACGCGCATTTGGTGGGCGGTCAGGACGAGATCGTGTTCGAAGGCCGCAGCTTCGTGCTGGCGGCCGACGGCGCCTTGGCCGGTCGTGCGGTGAGTTTTGAAGAAACACTGTTCGACGCTGCCTTCTTGCGGCAGGGTGCGAGCTGGCAGATCACCGCCGATACCGACCGCGCGCACAGCCCCGAGGCCGACCTGTGGCACGCGCTGGTGCTGGGCGTGCGCGACTACCTGGGCAAGAACGGCTTTCCCGGCGCCATCCTCGGCCTGTCGGGTGGCATCGACTCGGCCCTGGTGCTGGCGATCGCAGTGGATGCGCTCGGCAAGGACCGCGTGCGCACGGTGATGATGCCCTCGCCCTACACGGCCGACATCTCCTGGATCGACGCGCGCGACATGGCCACGCGCCTGGGCGTGCGCTACGACGAGATCGGCATCGCGCCACAGTTCGAGGCTTTCAAGGCCAGCCTGGCCATCGAGTTTGCCGGCCTGCCCGAGGACACGACGGAAGAGAACCTGCAGGCGCGCATCCGCGGAACACTGCTCATGGCCTTGTCCAACAAGTTCGGCAGCATCGTGCTGACCACCGGCAACAAGAGCGAGATGGCCACCGGCTACTGCACGCTGTACGGCGACATGGCGGGCGGCTTTGCGGTGATCAAGGACGTAGCCAAGACCATGGTCTTCAAGCTCGCTCGCTGGCGCAATGCGCACGACCCGTATGGCACTGGCGCCAACCCGATTCCCGAACGCATCATCGTGCGCCCGCCGAGCGCCGAGTTGCGGCCCGACCAGGTCGACCAGGACAGCCTCCCGCCCTACGAGGTGCTCGATGCGATCATCGAGCGCTACATGGAGAACGACCAGAGCCCCGACAGCATTGTGGCCGCCGGGTTTGATCGCGCGGACGTGGACAAGGTCGTGCGCCTGATCCGCATCAACGAATACAAGCGCCGCCAGGCGCCGGTGGGCATCCGCGTGACCCACCGCAGCTTCGGCAAGGACTGGCGCTATCCCATCACCAGCAAATACAGAGCTTAGGTCGCGCGCAGTTGCAGCACGGCGCGCATCTCGCCGACTTCAATGCCGGCGGCGTTCTTCAGGGGCGGGGGGATCAGGCTGGCCAGGGCCGTGCGGCTGTCGTCATCAAGCCAGCCCAGCTGCTCCATGGCCGAGACGAAGGCAACCATCAAGGGCGGCAACATCCCGTCGCTCACCTTGGCCGCGATGCCGATGCCGCGGCTGAAGCTCGCGAGCACCTGCACGCCGTCGGCCCCCACCTTGCTCACCCAGTCGCCACGTCCGGCGCGCATCAGCGCCAGGTCGTTTCGGCCCTGGCCGCTCACCAGCTCGGGATGCCGGCTCATGGCGCGGGCGATGCGCAGCGGTGCCTTGCCGTAGACCGGGTCAAGTTCCTCCAGCGTCAGGCGGGCAAAGGCGTGCGCCAACGAGCGCAGGGGCAGGGCGTAATTGGGCGCGCTGCAGCCGTCGGTGCCGCGCACGAGCTGGTCCACCGGCACGCCCGAAAAGTGGCTCACGCTGCGGGCGATTTCCAACTGCACCGCGTGCCCGCTGTCGAGATAGCCGCCTTGCGGTGCTCCGAGTGCGTGGGCCAGCAAGAGCATACCGGTGTGTTTGCCCGAGCAGTTGTGGTGCAGCCGGTTGAAGCGGGCACCGGGCTCCGGCAGGATCCCGTTGACCCCGAAGAAGAAGGGCACATGGCTGCCGCACGCCAGGCTGGATTCTCCCGCGCCGATTTTGGCCAGCAGCGCCGCGACGCGCTCCACGTGCATCGGCTCGCCGCTGTGGCTGGCGCACAGCAGGGCCACGTCGGCGTCGCCGAGTTCGTAACGTTCGGCGGCATGCGCGATCAGCGGCATGGCCTGAAAGGGCTTGAGCGACGAACGTGTGAAGAGCGGCGACTCCACGTCGCCCACGCTGGCCAGCAGTTGGCCTTGCGCGTTCACCACGGCCAGCGAACCATGGTGGATGTTTTCGGGATGACCGCCGCGGTACGCGACGGTGACGGGAACGTGGTGGGGCAGGGCGTGGGTATTCATGAGCGTGCGTCCGGGTTGAGCACGCAGTGTACGAACAGCGCCGAGGGCCTTGGGCATAATGAATCGGGAACGACCTTCCCACAAGCCCCGCCCTGGAGACATTGCATGAAACAGATCACCGCCGTCATCAAACCGTTCAAGCTCGAAGAGGTGCGCGAGGCGCTGGCCGAGCAGGGCGTGACCGGTCTCACCGTGACGGAGGTCAAGGGCTTCGGTCGGCAAAAAGGCCACACCGAGCTCTACCGCGGCGCCGAATACGTGGTCGACTTTCTGCCCAAGGTGAAGGTCGAGGTGGTGGTGAAGACCGACGACGTGGAACGCTGCGTCGACGCCATCATCCGGGCGGCGCGCACCGGCAAGATCGGCGACGGCAAGATCTTCGTGACCTCGGTCGAGCGTGTGGTGCGCATCCGCACCGGCGAGGAAGACGAAACCGCGGTCTGACCCGGTCCGGGTTCTAGATCGCTTCGATGCGGGCTTGCGGCGCCATGCCGGCGGCCTGCACGAGCTCAGGCAGCAGGTCGTGAACATCGCTGCCGACACGGATCAATTCCATCTGGGCATCGCTCATGAACTGCTGCTCCACCCCGGTGCGCATGAAGGCCATCAAGCCGTCGTAGTAGCCCGCCACGTTGAGCAGGCCCACTGGTTTGTCGTGGTAGCCCAGCTGGCGCCAGGCCCAGACTTCAAAAAATTCTTCAAACGTGCCGATGCCACCGGGCAAAGCCAGGAAAGCGTCGGCCTTGTCGGCCATCATCCGTTTACGCTCGTGCATGTTGTCCACCACATGCAGTTCGGTGCAACCGTGGTGCGCCCACTCCCGCTCGACCAGCGCTTTCGGAATGATGCCGACGGCCTGGCCACCCGCCGCCATGGTGGCGTCGGCCACGATGCCCATGAGGCCGTTGCGCCCACCGCCGTACACCAGCTGGCCGCCGTGTTCGCCGATCCATCGGCCGACCGCGCGTGCCGTGTCTGCGAAGGCAGGCGTGGCTCCAGGTCGGGAGCCGCAATAAACACACAGCGAAAAGGCGGGCATTGTCATGGCGTGTCTGGTTGGTTCAATGCCAGCGGGCCCAGGCCGCCGCCAGCCAGATGCCCGCGCACAGCAGCAGGCTGAGCAATACCGCAGCGCTGCCCATGTCCTTGGCGCGTTTGGAGAGGTCGTGCCACTCCGGGCCGATGCGGTCGATGGCGGTCTCGATACCGGTGTTGAGCAACTCGACCATCATCACGAGCATCACCGAGCCGGCGAGCAGGGCGGTTTCCACCCAGGACTGTCCGAGCCAGAACGCCAACGGGACCATCACGACGGCAGCAAGCGCCTCCTGGCGGAACGCGGTCTCGCCCCAGCCGGAACGCAAGCCGGCCAACGAATAGCCGAAGGCGTGCCACATGCGGGACGCGCCTGTGCGGAGCTTTTGCGCATTGACCGGTTCACGCTCGGGAGGGTTGCTCACGGTTTCAGCTCCACCAGCGTCGGGGTTTGCTGGTGTCTTCCACCGGCTTGAAGTGCACGAGGCGGGTGCCCGCCAGCGCATCGTGCAGGAACTGGCGCTGGGCATGAAAGCGCGACAGCAGCGCCCAGATGACGACCCAGCCGACGAGCAGCACGGAGAGTTGCTGCCCCGACAGTTGCAGCCACCCCGCCACGGCCAGTGGTGGCAGCAGCCACAGCCACGAAAGCACGTAGCGCCAGAGGGCGCGACCCTGCGTCAAGGCGTTGCCGTGTCGATCGACCACGCGGATGTGCCAGGTCTTCATGGCCAGGGTCTGGCCCTTGGCCCAGAACCAGCCGAAATAAATGCCGAAGGCCACGAACACCAGGGCTTGTTGCAGGTAGCGGTTGTCCAGCGCATTGCCGGATTGGGTGAACGAGGACAGCAGATAGCTGGTGGTGAACAGCACGCCGACAAGAAACACCACGCCGAACATCAAGGTGCCCTCGTACAGCCAGCAGGCCATGCGCCGGCGCAACGAAGGCGCCATGAGCTCGGGTGGAGACGCTGCATCGGGGGAGCGGGACGGATCGGAAAGGGTGGCGGACATGCAGAAGTGAGGTGTTCGGCCCGAGGGGCGCAGGGCTGAATTGTCTCATTGCGGTCATGGCTTGCACTTTTTCAGGGCGTTCGGTCCAGGCCACAGCCGCAAGCCCGTGTTGCAGTGCGATAATTCGCGCTGCACTTCAAAACACGGCAAACGGATCAGGGTCCGGCGGGGTATGTGCCCGCTCATGTCCACTGGTCTCAAGTCTCGACACCACCCCACAAGGGTTGGTCAAGAGGCACCCAAGGTATTTCGTCAGAGAAATTCTCGAAAGGTTCATCATGGAAATCAACAAGGCCGAACTGGCCTCGGCCGCTGCCGCCACCGGCACCGCCACCCAAGAACTCCGCGGCGCAGAAATCCTCGTCAAGGCCCTCCAGGCCGAAGGCGTCAAGTACATCTGGGGCTACCCCGGCGGTGCTGTGCTGCACATCTACGACGCTTTCTACAAGCAGGACACCATCCAGCACGTGCTGGTGCGCCACGAGCAGGCGGCCGTTCACGCGGCCGACGGTTATGCGCGTGCCACCGGCGACGTGGGCGTGGCGCTGGTCACTTCGGGTCCCGGCGTCACCAATGCCATCACCGGCATCGCCACCGCCTACATGGACAGCATCCCCATGGTGATCGTCACCGGCCAGGTGCCCACAGCCGCGATCGGCCTGGACGCTTTCCAGGAATGCGACACCGTCGGCATCACGCGCCCCATCGTCAAGCACAACTTCCTCGTCAAGGATGCGCGCGACATGGCCATGGTGATGAAGAAGGCCTTCCACATCGCGCGCAGCGGCCGTCCCGGCCCCGTGGTGGTGGACATCCCGAAAGACGTGTCGTTCAACAAGGTGCCCTACACCGGCTATCCCGAGTCGGTCGAGATGCGCTCCTACAACCCGGTGCGCAAAGGTCACGGCGGTCAGATCCGCAAGGCGTTGCAGCTGTTGCTGGCGGCCAAGCGGCCCTACATCTACACCGGCGGTGGCGTGTTGCTGAGCAACGCCACCGAAGAGCTGCGCACGCTGGTGAACATGCTCGGCTACCCGGTCACCAACACGCTGATGGGCCTGGGTGCCTACCCGGCATCGGACCGCAAGTTCCTCGGCATGCTGGGCATGCACGGCACGATCGAAGCCAACAACGCGATGCAGAACTGCGACGTGTTGCTGGCCGTGGGCGCGCGCTTTGACGACCGCGTGATCGGCAACCCCAAGCACTTCGCGCAGAACGAACGCAAGATCATCCACATCGACATCGACCCGTCGAGCATTTCCAAGCGCGTGAAAGTGGATGTGCCGATCGTGGGTGATGTGAAGGATGTGCTCACCGAGCTCATCAACATGGTGCGCGAGAGCGCCACCAAGCCCGACGGCAAGGCGCTGGCCGCCTGGTGGGACACCATCGAGACCTGGCGCTCCAAGGACTGCCTGAAGTACGACCGTGGCAACACCGACGTGATCAAGCCGCAGTACGTGGTGGAAACGCTCTGGAACATGACCAAGGACGCCGACACGTACGTCACGTCCGACGTGGGTCAGCACCAGATGTGGGCTGCGCAGTACTACCGCTTTGACGAGCCGCGCCGCTGGATCAACTCGGGTGGCCTGGGCACCATGGGCGTGGGCATTCCCTACGCCATGGGCATCAAGCTCGCCAAGCCCGACAGCGAGGTGTTCTGCGTGACCGGCGAAGGCTCGGTGCAGATGTGCATTCAGGAACTCTCGACCTGCCTGCAGTACAACACCCCGATCAAGATCGTGGCGCTGAACAACAGGTACCTCGGCATGGTTCGCCAATGGCAGGAAATCGACTACGAAGGTCGCTACAGCCACAGCTACATGGACGCACTGCCGAACTTCGTGAAACTGGCCGAGGCCTATGGCCACGTCGGCATGCTCATCGAACGTCCGCAGGACGTGGAAGGCGCTCTTCGCGAGGCGCGCAAGCTCAAGGACCGCACCGTGTTCATGGACTTCCGCACCGACCCGACCGAGAACGTCTTCCCCATGGTCAAGGCCGGCAAGGGCATCACCGAGATGCTGCTGGGCTCCGAAGACCTCTGATCCCCCGCGAAGCGGCGGCCTGCCGTTGCTTCATCCCCTCAGACGAATCTATTGCCCGCCAAGCCTGCGCATTACCGTGCGCGGGGGAGGGCGGCGAAAAGAGGAATCGAACATGAAACACATCATCGCTGTCTTGCTGGAAAACGAACCCGGGGCCCTGTCCCGTGTGGTCGGCCTGTTCTCCGCCCGTGGGTACAACATCGAGTCGCTCACCGTGGCGCCGACCGAAGACCCCAGCCTGTCCCGAATGACGATCCAGACCACCGGGTCGGACGACGTCATCGAACAGATCACCAAACACCTCAACCGCCTGATCGAAGTCGTGAAGGTGGTGGACCTCACCGAGGGCTCCTACACCGAGCGCGAGCTCATGATGGTGAAGGTGCGCGCGGTGGGCAAGGAGCGCGAAGAGATGAAGCGCATGGCCGACATCTTCCGTGGCCGCATCATCGACGTGACCGAGAAGAGCTACACCATCGAGCTCACGGGCGACCAGACCAAGAACGACGCGTTCCTGGAAGCCATCGACCGCTCCGCCATCCTCGAGACGGTGCGCACCGGTGCCAGCGGCATCGGGCGTGGCGAGCGCATCCTGCGCGTGTAAGACAATCCCCCAGTTTTCACTTCCCCCGAACAACACATTTCAACCGGAGCAACCCATGAAAGTTTTCTACGACAAAGACTGTGACCTGTCCCTGATCAAGGGCAAGACCGTGGCCATCCTGGGCTACGGCAGCCAGGGCCACGCACACGCACAGAACCTCAACGACAGCGGCGTCAAGGTCGTGGTCGGCCTGCGCAAGGGCGGCGCCTCGTGGGACAAGGTCGGCAAAGCCGGCCTGACCGTGATGGAAGTCAATGACGCCGTGAAATCGGCCGACGTGGTCATGATCCTGCTGCCCGACGAGCAGATCGCCGAGGTCTACCATCAGAACGTGGCGCCCCACATCAAGCAGGGCGCGTCGCTCGCCTTCGCCCACGGCTTCAACGTGCACTACAACCAGGTCGTTCCCCGTGCCGATCTGGACGTGTGGATGGTCGCGCCCAAGGCCCCCGGCCACACCGTGCGCAACACCTACACCCAGGGTGGTGGCGTGCCCCACCTGGTCGCCATTCACCAGGACAAGAGCGGCAAGGCCCGTGACCTCGCGCTGAGCTACGCCATGGCCAACGGTGGCGGCAAGGCCGGCATCATCGAGACCAACTTCAAGGAAGAGACCGAGACCGACCTGTTCGGTGAGCAGGCCGTGTTGTGCGGCGGCGCGGTCGAGCTGATCAAGATGGGCTACGAGACGCTGGTGGAAGCCGGCTACGCGCCCGAGATGGCTTACTTCGAATGCCTGCACGAGCTCAAGCTCATCGTGGACCTGATCTACGAAGGCGGCATTGCCAACATGAACTACTCGATCTCGAACAACGCCGAGTACGGCGAGTACGTGACCGGTCCTGAAGTGATCAACGCCCAGAGCCGCGAAGCCATGCGCAACGCCTTGAAGCGCATCCAGTCGGGTGAGTACGCCAAGATGTTCATCTCCGAAGGCCGCACCAACTACCCGAGCATGACGGCCCGTCGTCGCCTGACCGCCGATCACCAGATCGAAGTGGTCGGCGCCCAGCTGCGCGCCATGATGCCCTGGATTGCCAAGAACAAGCTGGTGGATCAGACGCGCAACTGATGTAGGCACGCTCGCCCCGGCGAGTTGCAGCTTCTGCAAAGGCCACTTCGGTGGCCTTTGTCGTTTTTGCATGCCAGGTCACTGCCGTACACTGCACCTTTGCACCATGCAAGGGTGTCCTCGGGCACCCTTCCAAACACATCCCCATGCACGACGGTACAGACCCCCAGCACACCCACCACGAAGACCGGCCCAAGCGTTCCAAAGGCATCTACATGGTGCCCAACATGATCACGCTGGCAGCCTTGTTCGGCGGTTTCTACTCGGTGGTGATGGCCATGAACGGCCGCTACGACCTGGCCACGGTGGGCATCTTTGTGGCCATGGTGCTCGACAGCCTGGACGGTCGTGTGGCCCGCATGACCAACACGCAGAGTGCCTTTGGCGAGCAGATGGACTCGCTTTCCGACATGGTGTCCTTCGGCGCTGCGCCTGCTCTGATTGCCTACGAATGGACTCTGCGGGACCTGGGCCGCTGGGGCTGGATTGCAGCGTTCGTGTATTGCGCCTGCGCCGCCCTTCGCCTGGCGCGCTTCAACGTCAACACCGGCGTGGTGGACAAGCGTTACTTCCAGGGGCTGCCGTCGCCCGCTGCCGCCGCCCTTGTCGCCGGTTTCATCTGGCTGATGACCGAGCTCGAGATTCCAGCGCAGGACGTGACCTGGTTCATGTTCGCCCTCACGCTCTACACCGGCCTGACCATGGTGACGAACGTGCCGTTCTACAGTTTCAAGGAGCTGAACCTGCGCAAGAGCGTGCCGTTCGCGGCCATCGTGCTGGTGGCGCTGGCCATCGCGGTGATCAACATCCATCCGCCCACTGTGCTGTTCGGTCTGTTTGTGGTCTACGGCTTGTCGGGCTATGCGGTGTATTTCTGGCGCAAGGCCAAGGGACGCCCGACCAGCGTGATCAGCACGTCCACCGACGAACCAGACGAGCGTGGTCTGCACGACGATTGAGTTGCGCATCGGCCCGATCACCAATGCCAATGGCCCTGTGAGAGGGCTTTGTGCTACATTGCCACACATGTCCAAATTTTCGATCTCGCTACTACTGGGTGTCCTTCACGGGCAGGTTCGGTAACGCGAGAGCGATTCCCTTACAACGGCCCGTTTGCACCCGCAGCGGGCCGTTTTTGTTTTGGACTGCGGGTTTTTTGAAGCGCTGCCCACGAGGCATCCCACTGGAGCATTGAGATGAGCGACAAACTGATCA